>Ga0194127_10000090_pt1 | contig 133573 bp, 140 predicted proteins | sample TA2KigC100mmetaG_FD_148624 | JGI IMG/M metagenome (GOLD analysis project Ga0194127, IMG submission 148624) | Freshwater microbial communities from Lake Tanganyika, Tanzania - TA2015036 Kigoma Deep Cast 100m | ecosystem: Environmental > Aquatic > Freshwater > Lake | place: Tanzania: Lake...
GTGCCCATGCAGCAGCAAATGGGACAAAAACAAGGTTGATTGAACCCAAAAAAATCAATTAATTGCAGATGAAAATGAAAAACAAGCGTAAAAGAACTCAAAAAAACATTACCACAATCTAAAAAAAATTGTAACTTGGTTTTTCAAAACATACTTAAAAACAAAAAACATTATTAATAACTTTAAAATACACCGTTATGATCTACTGCGCTAATTGCGGGTATAGTATTCAGGATAATGCAGCCTTTTGTCCTGAATGCGGACAACCTGCTACAAATGTCCAAAATGCAGGTTCGCAAATGCCCCCATCTGAAGTACCAAAATCGAACCCCATTACATTGGGCGATTTGGAACAAAGTACCTTTTTTCAATTTTCTAAACCTTTGTTTGATTCCATTGACAATGGAAAATTATTTAAACATCCATTCAGGTGGTTATATATTATTTTCTCTGTAGGCTGCCTGCTTTTCCCAATTTATTTTTTAATAAAATTTATTGAAAACAAAATATTTGATTTTATAGGAATTGCTGCCATAGTTGCGTGGCTATTCATTGCACTTTCCGGGTGGATCGGGTTCCAGTTGTGGTGGAATAGAAAAGCAAAAATCAACCGGTATGTTGAGAAGGGCGATGATTTTCTGGCCATTCCGACATTTTCGCATTTCATTCAAACTTTAGGGGAGTTCTACGGCATGCTGATAGCTGTTTTAGGTTTTGGTTTTTCGCTTAGTGGTTTATTATTATCAACCGGTAGAGGAGATGATAGATATTATGATGCTTCAGACATAATTGGGCTTCCTTTTATTGGTTCTGAAGGTATTCGGGGATTAATTCTATCGCCAGTGCTGGGATTTTTTGTGCTTGTCTTATTCCGTTTGTGGGCCGAGTTTATACGGGCATTGGCGTCTATTGCCAACAATACTAAAAAACTAAAATAAAACTTATCAGGCATTCCCAGGTCAGCTTTGGAATAGACCTTAGACAATATAGCAGTTGGCTTTTTATAAAGCCTTTATGAAGACAAGACTGCGTTTGTTCTGTTTGATGCATCTGTTGGATGGGGTGCCTCTATGGACATAACCTAAATTTTGGCTAGATGCTACATTGACAATCTTTGATTCTTTTTAAAAAAAATCACATATGTCATTTTGCAACTCTTGCGGCAAACAAAATGCTGATACTGCAAAGTTTTGCACATCTTGTGGCGGTGTATTGTCCAGTAATTCCATTAAACCTGCAGCTTCCAAAAAAAGTTTCAACTGGTTGTTATTTGGCGGAATCGCCCTGATCTTGTTGTTGGCGGCTGCTTATTTTGTTTTTTTCAATCGCCCACAAAAACAAAAGGAAATTGTACTAAATGAAAATGTCAGATCTGCCATTAAAGCACTGGTCTACGATTGGAATACCGGCTTAAATAATGCAAGTGTTTCATCCATTTCTTCGATGTATGCTGAAAGGATTGTTTACTACCGCCAGGCAATGAGTAAGGGAAATGCAGCCGTTATTTTAAGTGATTTTTTTCAAAAGAACCCTTACTTCTCCCAGCCAATAACCAGTGAAATAACAATTGACAAAGCCAGCGATGACCTGGTTATTGCTGCGTTTGATAAACCTGTTTCAATGAATGGAAAGACCAACGTATATCCTTCGTATCTTAAATTCTCAAAAGAGAATAGTGATTGGAAAATTGTTGAGGAGGGAGACAAGATTACAGATTATAATATCAATAAAAACAAATAATCATGGCTTTTTGTACCAAATGCGGTAAATCAAATAGCGATAATGCCAGGTTCTGCACTTCCTGCGGCTCAACTTTGACAACCGGGATACCTGAAATTCCAAAAACAGCTATTACGCAAGATGCCAAACCTTCAGGAAAGAAAAATTACTGGCCGCTCTTCTTAGTCATTGCAGCATTGCTTGTAGCCACAGGGGCCTATTTTATTTTTTTTAATAAAAAGGGGGAAGAGACTGCTCAAACTACTCCTGCTGATCCTACAACAAGGCCCGCAACAACTAATAATACAAAACTTTCAGACAGGTCAGCCGGACAGCAAAACAATGATATAACTTCAGCAGCTACTTCCTATACAGATGAGTATGGAAAATTCATATATATATCTGACTGCTATATTATTGTTACAGGTTCCTTTGTTGAAGAGTATTCTGCCAGGGATTATGTTAATTCCATGAAGTACCAGGGATTCTCCAACGTGGGATATTTATGGATCCCCGACTACCCTTCCTTAAGCGGAAAACGGTTTTATGCTACATTTTTAGGCCCCTACCAGTCCTATAATGAATGCGAAACAGATTTAAGAGCACTAAAAATAAACAGCCGTTTCTGGTATGGTAAAAAAGTGTCTTATAATCCAGAACAAATTGAGATCAGAGTAAAATAAATTCTTAACACATGGGCTTTTGTATTAAATGCGGAAAATCCAATCCCGAGACATCGAAATTTTGCACCGGCTGCGGGGCTGTCCTTACTTCGGCTATACCTGTTGCTAAGGAGACGCCAAAACCATCTAACCTGCGCTGGATAATTCTTACAGCCCTTCTTGTCATTGTTTCAGGCATTGCAAGCTATTTCTTATTTTTTAACAAAAAGGGGAATAAAAATGATACTGAACAAAACATCATTTCAACAGTGGAAAAAGGGAAATACCCACAGGCATCCGATCGGTTGCTGACTGCAAATGATCTTGAGAATATGTCCCAGGCAGAACTTAGAATCATGCGTAATGAAATTTATGCACGGCATGGTTTCATTTTTAAAAAGGAAGACATGAGGCAATATTTTAGTGTACAACCCTGGTATCAGCCTTTATTTAACAATGTTGACAACCTGCTATCTGAAATTGAGAAAAAAATATTGTCCTGATCAGGAGGTATGAAAATTTCCAGGAAGATCTTGGCGAAGGGTTCAGCAGGTAGTCTTAATGTTTCATCTTTTTTTTATAATCTTAAACTAACCCCCTTCTTAAGCAATGTTCCGGCGTAGTATGAACATTAATATCAATATGAAGTTAGTAATGCCTGTTCTTTTTGTAATCCTTTTATCGTGTAAGGGTAGTAAAAAAAACATCATACCAATATAGACCTGGGACCGGAAATTGAAATCACTGAAAAACCAATTCCTTATACCCCCGAAAGGGCCCAACTGAGCATACAATACCTGAAGGACAGACATAATGTAATACAGATTACTCCCTCTATCAATCCAATAATGATTGTACTACACTATACTGATGGGGGCACCACAAACAGCATATATAAGTATTTCAGCAGCGATACAATAGAATCAGCAAGGGAACTGAATAAAAAAGCAAGCCCTCTTAATGTGTCATCTCACTATTTAATTGACCGGAAGGGAAAGGTATATCATTTGGTACCAGATACATTATTTGCCCGCCATATTATCGGATTGAACTACTGTTCAATTGGAATTGAAAATATTGGCAGTAAAAAAAAGCCACTTACGGATGCACAAGTATTATCAAATGCAAAGCTAATCAGGCACTTAACAAAAAAATATAAGATTGAGTTCCTGATAGGACACTCTGAATATGAAAATTTCAGAAACAGCAAATGGTGGAAAGAGACAGACCCTGATTATTTTACAGTAAAAGAAGATCCCGGTAAGGATTTTTTGGAAAAGGTACGCAACCTGCTTCAGGATATTAATTTGAAAAGCAACCCTGAGTGATTAATCTTTATAGTTAAAAAGATAATCCTTGCCCAGATTTATATTTTTTTAACCCTTTTTCCTAATCCTCCGGTCTGCTCTTATTTCCCATGGCGGTTTTGCATAAGCATCTGCCCATAAACCAATCCGTTTAGTTCTGGCTTCATTTTCCAGGTCTGCCAGGATCTGATCATTCGAATATTTCCTGAAATGCCAGGCATAACCCGCTTTTACCATTTCATAACTAAGGTTAATAGTATCTTCCAAAAAAGATTCGGCTATTGTTCTGCCATGCCTGTCCATTTCTAATTTTACCACTTTGATATTTTTCTGAAAACAAAGGCTGCCCAAATAATCTTTTGCTTTCTGATAATAAGGTTGTCCCCGTTCCGGGGCATCAATACCATTCATCCTTATCCGGTAGGTCCTCCTCTCCACCAAAATGTCATAAGTATCACCGTCCACTATTTTTACAACCTGGCCTACTGCAACTCCGGGAAGCACCCCGGCTTCCTTAGTAGGTTTGCTTTTATCACTTGAACAGGAAAGTAGTAAAAAGGCCAGAAAACCGAATATAGAATTAATATATAATAATGGCCGATGTATTTTCATTCATAATAATTTACATTAAATAGATTTCACCTTCTAAAATATTGATGTTGTTATGTTTTAAAACAATTAATTACCATAGCAAAAATTACATGGATCCCTGTTTAGTTTACTGACGGCATCATCCTGACTCACCTTTTTAACCGGCGTTGAGCATCTTTTTAAGCCGGAACAGGACCTTGTTTTGTGATAGGCATGGGAACGGGGCCCGCTGCTGGTTAACTATACCATTTTACTCTTCCGCATCTATATGCAGGAGTTTACAGGAAAAAAGAAACGGGTTAATGGCCTGCCCCTTTTTTTATTTTTCTGTCCCCGAGGTTCAGCCAGACACTCAGCACCATACTGATTAAAAACACAATCAGTGTTATATCTTCCACCAGTTGTTCATTAAAGTTGATACCCGTGAGTTTCAGTACCAGAAAATGGATGTACGAATTGGATCTGTCGTGGTAACCCATTGCTTCCCGTACCTGCCAGTGCCAGTCGGTACAAAAACAATAGCCCCAGCCATACCAGATACCGAGAATAAACCAGGAGGCGGCGGTTAGCAGCAGGGTGATAAGATGCAGCTTTCTTGTTTTTCTAAAAGCCCAGCCGCTCATATTAAAGAGGGTAAAGGCGGTATGGAAAACGAAAAAGAAGATATTGAGAAAAGCCAGCCACATCAGCAATACAAAAAACAAAGATAGATTTTATTGAACCAGTTTGCTTATCAAAAGGCTGCGTTATTTGTAATGCAAAAAAAATATAACCGGTCCCGTCTGCACATTGGGTTCGCTGCCTACTTTTACGGTTATAAAGTCTTCCTTTTTTATGCGGATACCAACGAATCTGTTTTATCTGCTGCCGGTTTTCATTTTGTATTCCTGTAAAACTTCGCAGGGAGGTAAATCATTCATGCGGGAGGTAAGCATCATCCCCCGCACCGAATGGAAGGCCGCAGCACCGCGGTCCTATGCAAAGCATGACCTTGTTAGAATAACAGTACACCACGAAGGCACCCGGTTATTACCCACTGATGATGCGGCAAGAAAGATAAAGGGCATACAGACCTGGGGGATGGGCCCCGACAGGAATTGGGCCGATGTGCCCTATCATTTCCTGATAGCACCGGATGGTAAAATTTATGAAGGCCGTGATGTTTACACAGCAGGTGAAACCAATACCGAATATGACCCCACCGGCCACCTGCTTATTTGTTGCCTCGGTAATTATGAAGAACAGGAAGTGCCGGAAGAGCAATTAACATCCCTGATCAGGATGATTGCCTGGTGCAGCAAAACTTACAAGATACCTGTTGAAACCCTGGCCACCCACCGGGATTATTCCAGACAAACCAGCTGCCCCGGCAAGAATTTATACCTGTATTTTACCAACGGGTATATTAATAAAGAAGTGAAAAAGCTGTTAAGGCAGGTTTATGGTCTTTGAGCTGCTTTATCAATACAATCCAGCAACCCCTTTTGATACTTATCATCCGCCAGCTGCCAGAACATGATGCCGCCTAACCGCCGGTTGATGGCATACTTCGTTTTCAGCGCCACAGAAAGGCTGTCATCATAAGTTACCAGCATTTGCCGTTCGGGATTCAAGGCATAGGGCGCTTTGGCCACATCATCCCAATACTGTGTAAAACCTCTTGCTGCTGTAATACTGTCGTATAAATGTGCATACGATATGCCGCGGTGAAAATTTCCCGGCCGGTACAGACCATTATTCATTGTATCATTTACTTTAAACATGCGGGCATAAAATGCGGCGCCGATAACAATCTTTTTTGCCGGAACACCGGCAGCCAGTATGCGGTTCACGGCATTATCCGCAGAAGCCTGTTGCTGCGGCGTTGAAAAAAGCGGTGTATGGTGACCGCTAACCGTACTGTAGCCATGCACCAGGTCATAACTCATTACATACACTTTATCGGCGAGACGCATAGCCTGTTTCCATTCAACGGAAGAATCAATAAAGCTGTTGAAACCGCCTGCCGCAAAACTGATCTCTTTCCCTTTGCCCAATGATTTGCGGAGTGATTGCAGCAACCGGGTAAAATTCTTTTTATCTGCTTCTTCATAGGGATGACCGGGATAACCGGCAATGGCGGGATACTCCCAGTCGAGGTCAATGCCATCGGTATGAAAATAATCCGTGAGTTCTTTTACAGATGCAGCAAACTCCTTTCTTCCGCCTGCCGTGGCAAATACCGGAGAGCAGGCGGCGCAGCCGCCCCAGCCGCCGAGTGAGAGTATCACTTTCAGGGAAGGATTCTTTGCCTTGAATGAAACCATCTTTTGAATACAGGCTGTATCGGCGGCATTGCCGATGTGCAGTTGGTTGCCTTTCAGATGACCGAAAGAGAAAATGATATGGGTGAGTTTACTGACCTGGAAACTGTCCAGTCTGTGGGCCGGACCGGCGTAATACCCGGTGATGCAAAATGATTTGCCGGGCTGGGCAAAGCATTGACAGGTAAACAGCAATGAAAACAGCAGGAGCATTTTTTTCATGACAGGAAGATACATATAGTCCCTGGTTATCAAACCGGGGACGAAAAGGAAAAAATATCAACCTGGCAGTTTAACCAAGGGTTACTGAAAAAAATCATACAATTAAACCTGTCTTACTGCCTGCCCCCTCGAAACCCCGATCATTCCCCTCTATTTATTTAATTAAAAAAATTACCAGTATGCGAAACACACTTCTCGTCGCACTGACATTGATTTGCCTGTCGTGCAATACCGGCGACAAAGGCAAAAAGGAAGAACAAAAACCGCCATCCATCAACATGTATGGATACAATGCCAGTTATTCTTCTTCTTTTGAAATGGGCGATCCTAAAAATGTTGAAAAAGTATTGATGGTTTACAAAGACTGGGATGGCGGCGACCCAGCCGCTCACCAGGAAATATTTGCCGATACTTTGCAATTTAATTCCGGAGACGGCGGTGTTTATAAAATGGCGCATGACAGTGCCATGAAATTTTTCAGTGATTACCGGGGTTTATACTCTATGATGAAAAGTAATGTTTATTCCATTTTTTCCGTGAACAGCACGGACAAGAATGAATCCTGGACCTGTGTCTGGGCACAGGAAATACATACTGAAAAGGCAACCAATAAGACTGACTCCCTGGAAATACAGGAATCTTGGCGGTTTAACAAGGACGGAAAAGTGGACTGGGTGATTCAGCATATGAAACCGGGCGCACCTGCGAATAAATAGAAGAGCACTGAATTTTCTTGCTTTTAAAAAAGTAAGCCTGCTTTCGTTATTGTTCTGCGTTTTGCCGGGCGATGACCCGGCACAACTTAAAACAATTAGTTTCCCAGCCGGGTTTCTTCTAGTAATAGATCAGCATTAATAAACTCTTAGTGGAGGGACCCGGCGTTTATTGTACATAGCCACGCCGGGTCTCTTGAAAAAGACCCGGACGGGAGGAAAATGCGGGCATCTCAGCCAAACTGTTTAAAGTTTTGGAGTTAGATGAATATACTATGGCTAACAGGAAATTACTAAAAAGCTTCTTTGTACAGAACCGAAAACTCTTTACTGAAATCAGGATAAAGGGATGCAGATCTGCTTTCTCATTCATCACTTCAGCCAGCGAGCCATAATACCATGCCTGCTGCTCCCTGCTCCTGTTGAAGCGAGACCATAGCCGGTCACCGATACTTCTAAAATCAGCGGCAATAGCCCGCAGGTTATCCAGCTTATCAGCAAAGGATACCAGCAGCTGGTCAACCGTAGCTTCATTTCTCAGGAATCCGATGGTATGCTCCTTGCGTTGCTCCCAGCTGCTTTTTTTGTCACCCTTTTTTTCTGTAACATTTCCGCTTCTGTGGCGCCGCGGACGATCTCTGCCACCCTGCTGCCGAATTTTTCCTCCACTTCTTCGATGGTTACTTCCGTGTCTTCAACAATATCATGCAGTAAGGCTGCCGCCAGCAGTTCATCTTCACAGTCTTTTTCTGCCAGGATCCTGCAGACATTCAGCAGGTGCCACATATATGGTATGCGGATGCCTTTGCGGAACTGGTGCCGGTGATTTTCTGGGGCAAATACCAGGGCTGTTGATACAATTGACACGTTGTTTATTTTGTTGTTATATAATATGGTTTGGCATTTACTTTTTAAATTTTTCCAAAATGTACGCAGTCCGGTTTTGCAGACAGCGTATCAACGGATAGGCTGACCCTGCGATCCAGCTCTTTGATCACCTTAATATCGGTGCCGGCCGGAATATTGTACCCGATGATATCAATGGCCTTAAAATGTAAAGCCTCAAAAGAGCCGGCTTCTTTCAGCAGGTTTACTTTTGATTTGAACTGCCTGGCTACCCAGAGAGCCAGAAAAAAATGATGGTCTTTGAACCGGGGATCCGTTATGAGCCTGAAGATCAATTTCCCATCCCGGTACTCTTCAAAATAAGCCATAAATCCATCATACATGGCCCACGCCTTGGCATAGTTATGCGTGAAAAAATAATTAATGGCTTCTTTGTCCATTTTTCCGGGTTGTAGCCCGCCGGTTTTAAAATAACCGTGAATGGTATAGGTCTTTTTTCCCTGTTGCGGTTCCGGCTGACCGTTGGAGCCGGGGTTGTTGTTTTGCTGTGACATAGTGTAATGAGTTTTAATTTTTAAAAAAAGGTTCATTACACCAGGAAAATCAAAGGGAATGCGGCGCTTTATTTTGGCTGTAAGCCCTCATCGTTTTACCACCGTGGCCTCGCGGCTCGGTTGGTTTCACACTGAAGTGAATCCTGATGCGGGTATGAAGATACAAAAAAATGTTTATTATTTCGCTGGAACTAACTAGAAATAATCTCAGAGACAATAAAAAATATTTTTAGTGATTACTCCAGCAAAATTGCCGCATGGGCACCAACCACACAGGCAGAAGAAAAATTAATTGCCTGTCAGCAATTCCATCAGCCTGTAATTAATGAAATAGGTGGTACGGCCGATTTTTTGTGGTCTCAGCATTCCGGCATCCGATAATTTTTTTAACCACCCCGAGGCTGTTTGCCGGTGTGCAAGCCCTTTCTTTTCCAGCAGTTCAATTTTTAAGTACGGCAACGTAAACATCAGCTGAAGCAATGCATAACTGAATGAAGCGCCTAATACTTCCTGCATCTTTTTTTCGTATTCGTTCTTTAATGAAAGCATGGTCCTTATCTTTTGCGTGGTTTGCTGCGTGGTCTCAATCACCGCTGTAAGTATGTACATTGTCCAGTCGTTCCAGTTGCCGGTTTCTGTTACGTCTCTTAACAATTTATAATATTCGGCTTTATTATTCTCCATATAGGAACTGATATAAAGAACCGGCTGCACCAGCAATCCCTGCTGCACTAAATATAATGCATTCAGTATGCGGCCGGTTCGCCCGTTTCCGTCTGCAAAAGGATGAACCGCTTCAAACTGGTAATGTATCAATGCCATTTTTATCAATGGATCAGGCGTGGTGAGATCAGGGTCATTCATAAAATGTTCCAGGGAGGCGAGTTTCATTCGTAATATATCTTCACAGCATGGCGGTGTATAAATCACTTCCCCGTTAATGGCATTCTTCAAAGCCGTACCGGGTGTGTTGCGAATGCCGGCATTGTTTTGTTTTATGGTTTGCACTATTTCCACCATCGTGCTGGTGAGCAATAAATTTTTTTGCGCCTGCATTTTTTTCAGTCCTGCATATAAAGCCTCCCTGTAATTCAACACCTCTTTGGCTGCCTGGCTGGCTGTTTCTTCTCCCGTTGCAGCTTTGTATAACTCATCTTGTGTGGTTACAATATTTTCAATAGCCGAACTGTTTTTACTTTCCTGCAAAACGATGGTATTGAGCAGCAGCTGAGGATCAGGCAAGGAACTGCAAAGCCCGTTTAGCTCGCCAAGAATACGGGAGGCTTTTGCCAGGTGCCTGAGCATTCCCGGTGTTTCAGTAAAACCTGGTGGCGGCAGGTCAGGCAGATCGTTAAAAGGCAGATTCCTGTTATAGACCATTATGGTGAATTTTTATCATTATTTCAACATTAGTTGCTGCAATTTGCCGAATAATTCGATATGAAAATTATTTTATGACGAAAATACTTTAAAATTTCAACATTAAAAAGGAAATAGGATGAAATCCTGCTGATCAGGGTAGCCCGGGATAATGGGTATGTCAACACCAAAAAGACGGGCCAACCCCGGAGCGAATACCGGGGGCAGGAATGGTGGATCAACCCCGAAACCGGGGTCAGAAATCTAAATGGAGCGACATGAATCTGCGAATTGAAAGTGCTAATGAGCAAACACCAGGATACCCCTTTAACTACAGACTTTCAACAATCTTGTTATCAACAGCAAATTCTACCAATGCATTGATTGATCTGGCCGATGTCCTGGTTTTTAATTTATCAATAATAGCTTCCACCGTTCCTGGCATTAGATCAACTTCAGCGCTGATTCCCTTACCGGTTTTTCCCTGATGTAAAAATCTCATTACCCGTATTTCCATTTTAGTAAAATTTAAGAGATAATAAATCAATGCTGCATTAACGATTCATTGGGGATGTTGGAGAAAGACTGCAATAACAGTTCGCTAAAGTTAGTGCGGGCAAAGAAGATCAGGCAATAAAAAAGGGCTTCATCACCGAAGCCCTTAATCTGTTGATACCATCAGCTGGTTTAGCTCATGTGCTTGCTGAGAGCCTTGGCCACATCAAACATTGATACCTGGCCTCTGCCTTCGAAGATGGGTTTCAGCGCAGCATCGGTGTTGACCATGCGGCGGTTCTTGCTGTCCTGCAGTTTGTTTTTCTTAATGTGTGCCCAAATTCTTTTCACTGCTTCCGTGCGGGCCAGTGGTTTGTTGCCTACCACAGCAGCCAGGGCGGCGCTGGGGGTAAGGGGCTTCATAAAGGCGGCATTGGGTTTACGTTTGGCTTTAGCTTTGGGTTTTGCTTTTTTGGCGGCCTTTTTAGGAGCAGCTTTTCTTTTTGCGGGCTTCTTAGCAGCTTTTTTTGCAGCTTTCTTTTTTGTTGCCATGTTTGTTGATTTAGAATGTTAACGGGTTATGAAATGATGGCGTGCCTGTGCATACCGATGCCAAATATAGGTTTTTTCAATTCCCCCAATGAAAAATGTGTTTTTTTCTTTCCACAAGACATGGCGTCTTCATCCTCTGTTATCCTGTTTTTAACATCCCCGGTAATGCCTTGCCCGTAGATAATGGGTAACTTTATAATATCAAATTCCGTATATGAAACAGCAACTCCCCCGCCGGTTATTTCTGGTGAAAATAACAGCAGCGATTGCTTTTTCACTGGTATACTTTAATTCCTTTGCCCAAAAGGATACAACATCTCCCCGTATTATAGCGTCCGCCATACAGGCTGACCGGTGGGTGTTCACAGCAGAACGGTCAGACCCGGCCATCGGGCGCAATGTTTACCTCAGCAGCGGCTATGAGGTTCGCTGCAAGGGAGATACCCTTACAGTTAACCTTCCGTATGCCGGCACGATGCAGGGGCCTGCCCGTTTTCCTGACGGCAGCCGCCCGCTGGAATTTACCAGCACCAGCTTTACCATCAGTAAGGTGCAAAAAAGCAACGGCAAATGGATAGTGACACTGAAACCCAAAGACCACAATGATGTGGTCTCTTTTACCTTTACTTTTTTTGAAAACGGTAAAGCGTCATTGGATGTGATACTTACCAACCGCAGCCCGATAGATTTTTATGGCACGGTGGAGCCGCTGAAGTAACGCTCTTGCTATTTTTGCTTCGTGTCATTGTACATCGCATCCCTCAATTCAGGCAGTAATGCCAACTACTATTATATCGGTAACGGCCAGGAGGCCCTATTGATTGATGCAGGTCTCAGTTGCCGGGAAACAGAGCGCCGGATGAAACAGCTCCGCCTTGCCATGGGACAGGTAAAGGCGTTGTTTGTATCGCATGAACATGCCGACCACATCAGCGGGGTGCCGGGCATTGCAAAAAAATACCAGTTGCCGGTTTATATTACAGCAACTACAATGCGGCATGCCAATCTGCCGCTCGATGCTGCAATGGTAAGGTCTTTTAAACATGGTAAAGCTGTTTCAGTTGGGGCTTTATCGGTATTGCCCTTCCGTAAAAGCCATGATGCTGCCGACCCGCACAGTTTTATGGTGAGCTGGTGGCGGTAACCGGAGGCACACATGCATCGGCCGGTTACCAGATTGCCATTCGTAATGTGGTATTTTTTATTCTTCCGGCATGGGGACTGAATAATGCTGCTGCCACCCTGGTGGGGCAAAACCTGGGCGCCAAACAACCGGAAAGGGCAGAGAAAAGTGTGCTGCTGACAACAAAATACAATGCTATCTTTATGTCGGGTGTGATGCTGCTCTTCATTCTCTTTGCCCGTCCGATCATCCGCATTTTCACATCTGTACCGGAAGATCTGTATTATGGCGCAACGTCATTGCAGATCATCGGGGCCGGTTATATTTTCTACGGCATCGGCATGGTAATGATACAAGCCCTGAATGGCGCCGGCGATACCCGGCCCCCAACCTGGATCAATTTCTTTGCCTTCTGGCTCTTCCAGGTACCGCTGGCCTACCTGCTGGTAAAAGTGTTCAATATGGGAGTGGCAGGAGCCTTTATTGCCATACCCGTGGCAGAAACCGCACTGGCACTGGCGGCATACTATTATTTCAGCAAGGGAAAGTGGAAGGAGGTGAAAGTATAGTGGGGATGAAGTAAAATCTACAGGATACGAAGTATGAAATACAAAATGCAGGTACTGCAAACTCATTTTATTTCGTACTTCGTATTTCTTACTTTTAACCTGCTATGAGTGATGTTATCAGCCAGAACCGGGTACGGCAGTTTTTCTTTATCCTGATCATCCTGCTGCTGTTTATTTTACTCTTCCTGGAATTGAATATTTTTTTGCCGGCCCTGCTGGGGGCCATCACCCTGTACATATTGCTCCACAAATGGATGTTGTATCTCACGGAAAAAAAGAAATGGCGCAGGGGATGGACGACCGTACTGCTGATGCTTTTTTCGCTGGTGGTCATGCTGCTGCCGGTGGGTTTGCTGATCAACATGCTTTCTTCCAAAGTGAATTATGCCATACAGCATTCGGCCGAGCTGACCGCAGCTCTTAATACCGTGGTGGCGGATATTGACCGGCAGTTTGACATCAAACTGCTCAGCGAGGAGAACATCCACAAAATCGGGACCGGTATTGCCAACAGCCTGCCGCAGATACTGGGGGCCACCTTCAACACCCTTACCAATATTTTCTTCATGTATTTCATTCTGTACTTCATGCTGGTGAACAGCCGGAAGATGGAAGACTCGCTGTATGAACACATACCGCTGAAAGATGAGAATCTGGCCAAAATCGGAAAGGAAATCCATACCATGGTATATTCCAACGCTATTGGTATCCCGCTGATCGCTTTTGCACAGGGATTGATTGCCCTGCCATTTTACCTGATCATCGGGGTAAAAGAGCCCTGGTTCTGGTTCGGCGTTACCTGTATTGCGGCCATGCTACCGGTGGTGGGCGCCGCACTGGCCTATGTGCCGCTGGCCATCATCTTTTTTGCCAATGACGAAACCATGAAAGGACTGCTGACGGTGGTATATGGTTTTGGTATAATTGGCACAGTGGACAATGTGCTTCGTTTTTCCCTGTTGAAAAAACTGGGCAATGTGCACCCGCTGATCACCGTATTCGGCGTTATAATAGGCCTCAGTCTTTTTGGTTTTATCGGTCTGATTTTTGGCCCGCTGCTGATCTCCCTGTTTTTGCTCCTGCTGAAAATCTATACCAGCGAATTCGTAACCAAACAAAGGGCTATCAATAAGATTATGGAAAACTGAGAACAATGTTTTTCCGGCAGTCACCTGATGGCGTGGTATCATAACAAAATTCTTTATCCCTTTTTCAAAAACTCACCCGCATTCGTAGTTTCCCCTGCCGTACTGATTCTTCTTTTTTCGTATTTCTTCGCACTGAAATAAAAAATACCTCTTCATCGCTTGCACAGTCAGCCATTGCATAATATTTTGGCACTGCTTTACGTTTTCAAAATCCAGCTGCAGTTAATACCTGCCGGCTGGATACCCTAAGAAAAACCGTACCCTCAGTGAGAAACTTTTTGTTTCCTGTAGTCATTGGAATATTGTGCATCTCATTCACAATAATCCCTGCAGAGCCGGCCGGCAAGCCCGGCGATTCCGTTGCTGCTTCTCCCACCGTCAGCACAACATCAACAACAAATACACCGGATGCAGGAGATGCGCTGTACAACCGCATTTGTCTTCAGCAATACGGTTTGTCCAGACAAGCATTTGACCATGCCTGGAAGGGCTACCGGTATTTGCTGGAGCATAACAAAATATCCCGCAGTAATTACCTGACCATCTGCGATTTCAGCCAGTCATCCAGGGATTTTATGTTACTGCCAATACCTATTTCGGCAAACATGGTTTTTCGCTCCGGCTGAATGGAGTGGACCCCGGATTTAACGATAAAGCATTCCTGAGGACCATTGTAATACACGGCGCTGATTATGTAAATGCAGCAAGAGTGAGTGCCGGTATGTATATGGGCCGGAGCTGGGGCTGCCCGGCTGTGCCGCAAAAAGAATCAGCTGCACTTATCCATACAATAAAAAACGGAACCTGTTTATTTATCTACCATCCTTCCGGGAATTATCTGCTCAAATCAAAAATATTAAACGGTTGATTGGACACAAACAAGGATGGATGATAACAAAAGTCCCGGCCCACCCTATGGCCGGGCTTTTTTGAGCCTCACCCCTGCCTGCCTGCCGGCAGGCCCAGCCCCTCTCTATAAATGGAGAGGGGAGTAGTTGCCGTGTTAATAAAATTTCCGGATGCTTTGCTGAATAGTGAGGATGCTCATCCACGTCATAAGCGCCACAACAAGCCAGCCGCTGATGTACATCCAGAGCGGATGTTTATAAGAAGGAAACAGTTTTTTCTTTGTAACGGCAATCAGCATAATCGTCAGTGCCACCGGCAGAATCAATCCGTTCAATATACCCGCCATCACCAGAATAGCAGAAGGTGTTTGCCGGAGTGTAATAAACATAAGAGCGGAGAAAAGGATAAACCCGGAAATTATCCAGCGTTGATTTTTTCCCAGTGCGGGGCTGAATGTTTTCCAGAAAGAAACCGAGGTGAACGATGCCCCGATTACAGAAGTAATGGCTGCGCACCAGAGCACCACTCCAAAAAACTTATATCCTGCATTGCCCGCCGCAATCTGAAATACCGAAGCTGCGGGATTTTTTTCTGCCAGCGCCGCCCCGCTCCACACCACTCCCAATGCCGCCAGAAACAATATATAGCGCATGATAGCCGTAACGATGATGCCGGTAACGGAGCTTTTGTTTACCTGCGGAATGGCGGCCACTCCTTTTACATTTGCATCCAGCAAGCGATGCGCACCCGCAAAACTGATATAACCCCCCACGGTACCGCCCACCAGCGCCACAATCATTTTCACATCAATTTCTTTGGGCCAGAATGTGTGTTCAATTGCTTTCGCATAAGGTGGGTGCGAAGCAAACATAACATAAAGCGTAAGCCCGATCATGGCAGCGCCAAGAATCTTTACAAACAGGTCAATGGCTTTGCCTGCTTCTTTTGTCCAGAATATGATTAAGGCGATAATACAACTGACCGCCGCTCCCCATTTTGCATCCATGCCGGTAAGCACCTCGAGGCCAAGACCGCAACCTGCAATATTGCCTACATTGAATGCCAGGCCACCGAAGGCCACCAATGCCGCCAGTACATAACCAAGACCCGGCCACAACCGGTTCGACAAATCCTGGGCCCTGTTTTCGCTGACGGTAATGATGCGCCAGATATTGAGCTGGGCGCCGATATCAATGATAACAGAAATAAGAATAACGAAGCCAAAACCGGTAAGCAGTTGCTGTGTAAAAACGCTGGTGTTGTTTAAAAATCCCGGGCCAATGGCCGAGGTGGCCATGAGAAAGGCTGCACCTAATATAGGGCCTCCCCAACCCCTCCGGAGGAGGGGCTTATGAAGACTTTGGTTCACCGGAGATTGGTCACTTGCCATTATCCCCTGTTTTGATAGCTTCATGAATTGCTTTTGCAAATTCAACCGCATGTTTACCATCACCGTGTATACAGATGGTTTCGGCGAGAACCGGAATTTCTTTCCCTGACAGGCTGGTTACTGTTCCCCGGTTCAGCATCTGCATTGCCTGCTTTACTGCGTCAGTTGTTTTTTCAATCATTGCACCGGGTTCAGAACGGGGAGTTAATGAACCGTCATCCCGGTAAGTACGGTCGGCAAATACCTCGCTGGCGGTTTTAAGTCCAAGCATTTTGGCCTCACTGATGGAATAGCTGCCGCTTAATCCATAGAGCACAAGACCGCTGTCAAAATCCATCACGGCCCTTGCAATTATATTGGCTGTTAAAGCATCCCTTGCTGATAGATTGTACAGAGCGCCATGGGGTTTTACATGGTGGAGTTTTGCTCCGCAATGGTCTGCCACCTCTTTCAGTATGATCAGTTGCTGGATTATCAGTTCATACAATTCCTGTACCGGCAGGTTCATTTCCGTTCTTCCAAAATTTTCCCTGTCTTGAAATGAAGGGTGCGCCCCGACAGCCACACCATATTTTAAGCACAACTGAATTGTTTGTTCCATGATGGCAGCATTACCGGCATGATAGCCGCAGGCAATATTTGCAGCCTGTATATACGGCATCAGCAATTCATCATTGCCGGTGCCTTCGCCCATATCGCAATTGACCTCACCCCTGACCCCTCTCCATTCATGGAGCGGGGAGGTTGTGGGAGTATTTTTTGCTTCATTATTCACCCATTGAAATATTGTTGCAGCCTGAAAGTACAGGCATTTCGTAATTGCTGCAAATGTTGTTGCTGCTGCAGGTACAGGTTTTCAGCAATGGCCTGCTCGGTTATACGGAACTGAATTTTATCACCTGCCCTCCGTTGCGCCAGTTTTGAATGATGCGCTGTTATTGCATGGGCAATCCGGGGATAGCCTCCGGTGGTCTGGTGATCTGCCATGAGTATAATGAGCTTGCCGTCGGGCAATAACTGCACCGTGCCAAAACTGACGGCAGAAGAAACCAGTTCTTCATTGGTCATTGCCGGAAGCGGAATATTGTTCAGCCGGTAGCCCATGCGGTCAGATTGCTGTGTTATGACAAAGGAGGTCATCGTGAAATTTTCTTTTGACTCTGTGGTGAGCCGGTGCCACTCATGGCCGGGCAGCACCCATATTTCATTCGGGATATCCTCTCTTTGGTCGTCGGCTTTCCATGGCAGCACTATAAATTCAGATTGTCCGGGTGTGGAGGGAAAAGACTGGCAAAGCAGTATCTCATCCCCTTTTTGCAGGTTACGGCCATGGCAGCCTCCGGCTTTTGCTTTCAGGTTGGTGCTGTAGCTGCCCAGCCATTTACTAATGTCAAGGCCGCCTGCTATGGCCAGGTAAGCTCTTGCGCCATATACCGGCCTGTGAAATTGCAGCACATCATTTTTATTTACCCATACAGGATGCAGATGTGCAACAGGGTCACCATTGATGGTAGCTGAAAAATCTGCCCCGCTTATGGCTATTAATGCCGGGTAGCCAAATAAAAAAACTGAAGCGGGAAAGTGCATTTCTATCACGGCTTCTTCGGGGTGGTTGCCCACCAGTGCATTGGCAATATACATGGCATATTTATCCATGGCGCCGGAAGGGTTGATCCCCAGGTGCTGGTAGCCGAAGCGGCCACCATCCTGTACGGTGTCCAGTATACCGGCTTTGATGATTTGTATACTCATGTATCTCCCTGACTACTCTCTTTAAGGAGAGCGGAGTTTTGAATTTCCCTGAAATCGTTTTTACTGATTGAAAAAAACTGCACCTGGTCCCCTGCCTGCAGCAGCACCGGTTCCTCCCTTTCAGCATCAAATAACTTCCATGGCGTTCTGCCAATAATATGCCAGCCGCCTGGTGAATCCAACGGGTAAATACCGGTTTGACTGCCTGCAACTCCCACACTGTCTGCCGCTACATTTACCGGCTGTGGTTTGCGGGGCATTGCAATCTTTTCATCCACCTGGCCCATATAGGCAAACCCGGGGAGAAATCCGAGCATAAAGACCCTGTATGTTTTTGATGTATGCAGCGCTATTACTTCTTCCGGTGAAATATTATTGGCTGCAGCCAGGCGGAAAATATCCGGCGCAAACTCACTGTCATAACATACCGGTATCCGCATCATTTTCCCGGGTGTTTCCTGTAGAAAGATGTTTTCCTTTAATCTTTGTTCTGCCTGTTCTATCATCCATTCAATTGCTGTGATATTTCCTGCTGTTTTTTTAACCTTCGGCAGATCAAAATACACAGTTAACGAACTGTAAGCAGGCACCAGTTCTGTCATTCCGGCAAGGGGATGTTGTTCCCATTGAAAGAACCGGGAAAGAACCGAGATATTGATTTGTTCATCAATACAGTTTCCAAAATCAATTGTAATGGCAGAATCGCCCAGCGGAAATATGCGGTATGAAAAAGATGGCGGGTTCATACTAAACCTGTTCAAGGTACAACTTCCTCCACTCCGGGAAAACGGCTCTGGCCGTGAAGCAGTACCTTTATGCCGATGGCAAGATTTAACCGGAGAGACAGTTTTAATTTATTATCCAAGCTCACCCGCCGCCGGGCCTGGAACGGGCTGAAAGTGCTGAGCAGTTATTATATCAGCAAATGGACAAAACGGCCGGTACAGTGGGGTTATCCTGTTTCTGTTTCCTTTGAGCCCACTACTTCCTGCAATCTTCGGTGTCCTGAATGCCCCAGCGGTTTAAGGGCCTTTACCCGCCCCACCGGTATGCTTCAAAAAGATTTCTTCAGCCAAACCATTGACCAGCTGCACAAAGAACTGCTTTACCTGGTTTTTTATTTCCAGGGCGAGCCTTACCTCAACCCATCTTTCCTTGATATGGTAAGGTATGCTTCGCAGAAAAAAATTTACACCGCTACTTCCACCAATGCCCATTACTTAGACGACGCCAATGCAAAGCTGACCATTGAAAGCGGTCTTGACCGGCTCATTATTTCCATTGACGGCACCACGCAGGAGGTTTATGAGCAATACCGGGTGGGCGGGCAATTGCATAAAGTAATTGAAGGGGCAAAGAAGCTTGTGAAGTGGAAAAAAGAATTAAAAAGCAAAACACCTTTTGTGGTGTTTCAGTTCCTGGTGGTTAAACCCAATGAGCACCAGCTTGAAGATGTAAAAAAGCTGGCGAAGGAAATTGGCGTGGATGATGTGTGGTTCAAAACGGCCCAGGTATATGATTATGAAAATGACCCTAACGGGCTGATCCCGGAGAATGAAAAATACAGCCGCTACGGGAAAACAACGAATGGTTATGCCTTTAAGGGCAGGCTTGCCAATCATTGCTGGCGGCTCTGGCATGACCCCGTTATTACCTGGGACGGGCTGGTGGCCCCCTGCTGTTTTGACAAGGATGCAAAGCACCGGCTGGGCGACCTGAAGAAAAAATCCTTTAAAGAAATCTGGAAAAACGGGGAATACAGTAAATTCAGGCAGCAAATACTGAGGGGAAGAAAAAATATAGACATCTGTTCTAACTGCAGTGAGGGAACTAAAGTTTGGGAAAGGTAAACCATTTGAAACCTGCAGCAAGGGGACCAAAGTTTGGGAACGACCGCCGGGAAACAGCTTTCTTCTTTTTGTAACCGATCAGTGCCCGGGAAACTACCCTGTTTATGCAATTAGCCTCTTCTGTTTCCACCCGTTTGCAATACCAGCATAAATCGCTGGTGGATATGATTGACGGCCTTACCGAAGAACAGGTAAGAAGGCAGCGGAACCCCGGCCAGTGGTCCTTATTTGAAAATATTGTGCACCTGCAGACCTACCAGCACAGCTTCATCACCCGTGTACAGCAAATACTAAAGGGGGATAACCCGTCATTTGAACGTTACACTGCTGAATCTGATCCCCTGTTCGTTGATAATTGTCATAAGATTTTCCGGGAAATCATGCATGATTTTATTTCCATGCGAAAAGGAATAGCAGCGGGCATCCTCACTTTGCCCGAAACGGATTACAGCAAAACGGGGGTACATCCGGTATACGGGCAAATGACATTGCTTCAATGGCTGAATTTTTTCCTGCTGCATGAAGTGCATCACCTGTTCACCATCTTCAAACTGGCTGCAGATCTGAAAAAAACCAATTAGCTGCTCTGATTCCGGGTTAAGGCTCGGGCAGCCGGGATTATTTAATCAACAGATTAACTATTCACCATTTTCTCATCTCATCAAAAACAGAAGTATAGAAAGAAACAAAACCTTCAAAAAAATGGCGGAGGGATTCAGAAAGCAGTTTCATAACCGGTGGATTTAAGGTTTGGCACTGTAAAGCAACAAATTTCCCTTATTAACGGCAATACCACAAAGAGGGGATTTTATGCACCGGCGCTGCCCGGGTTATGTTAATAAATGGCTAATCCGGCCGGGTTAGCTCATCGTCAGACACCCCACCACCTCCTGCCATACACCTCCTGAAAGAGGGGTATTATTACAACTGACAGGTTTTACTATAACAATCAGCTCTGCCAGTAATTCATTCATAATAGTTCAGGGAAGGATATACGGCTTCGCCTGAAACTGTTTACTTTTATCAGCATATTTACGATCATGGGTATAGCAAATGATATTCAGCAATCCCGGTTCAGGAATGCCTGGCAGAAAGCGGCAATCAATCTGATTTACACAACCAGCTGGATGCGGGGAAAAAACAAAAATATTTTTGAATCGGAAGATATCACCCCGCAGCAATTTAATATTCTCCGTATTCTGCGGGGCAGTTATCCTCACCCCCTCTCTACCCTGCAAATCAGGGAAAGGATGCTGGAAAAAATGAGTGACACCAGCCGTATTGTTGACCGGCTTATTACCAAGGGGCTTGTAAAAAAGGTTATCTGTAAAACTGACCGCCGCCTCGTAGATGTTATCATTTCAGACAAGGGAAAGAAATTACTCGAAAGACTGGATGCAAGACAGGATCAAATTGACGGAGTACTTGGCAATCTTTCTGAAAATGATGCTGCTGCCCTCAGTGACCTGCTTGATAAAATCAGGCATGGCGGTGAATAATAACTTCCACTCAAACCTCCAAAATGTTAATTTGAAAAAAAAACAGCCTTGCGGGTCTGGTTTTTAAGGGTTGTTTTAATGAGTGAAATAGTATTTTCGCAACATTGATTTTTCCACCATATGCAAATAAAATATCTGTTCCTTCCGCACCTCTTTCTTCTTATTTCATTTTTTATACAGGCTCAGCCCAAATATGAGTTCCGGGGCGTATGGATCGCCACGGTTGATAATATAGACTGGCCGCCCCGCAACAGGACCACCGAAGAACAAAAAGCGGATTTTATCCGGCAACTGGAGCTGCACAAAAAAAACGGGATGAACGCCATCATTGCCCAGGTAAGACCCGCGGCAGATGCTTTTTATCCTTCCGCTTACGAACCATGGAGCCAATGGCTTACCGGCGTTCAGGGGCAGCCCCCTTCGCCCTACTATGACCCGCTGCAATTTATGATTGAAGAGTGCCATAAAAGAGGAATGGAACTGCATGCCTGGCTGAACCCCTACCGGGCCAATTTTAATATCAACACCGCCAGCATTGCCCCCAACCATATTACCCGCATTCACCCGGAATGGTTTTTAACCTATGGCGATAAAAAATATTTCGACCCCGGCAGCAGAGAGGCGCAGCAGTTTGTGGTGAAAGTGGTAAGGGATATCGTAAAGCGGTATGATATAGATGCTGTTCACATGGATGACTATTTCTACCCTTACCGTATTCAGGGCAAAGAATTTCCCGATGAGGCCTCTTATAAAAATTCCGGCAGCAAGCTGAAAAAAGATGACTGGCGCAGAAGCAATGTGGACACCATCATCCGGGTGCTGAGCTTTGCCATCAAACAGGAAAAAAAGATGTGCCGTTTCGGTATTTCGCCTTTCGGTGTATGGAGAAATAAAAAAGACGATCCTGAAGGGAGCGACAGCAAGGCCAGCCAGACCAACTATGATGACCTGTATGCAGATATTGTGTTATGGCTGAAAAACAGGTGGATTGACTATGTGGCCCCGCAGCTGTACCTGGAAATCGGCCATGATAAAATGGCCTATGAAAAAATGCTGGACTGGTGGAGCCGCCACAGTTATGGCAAACAGGTTTATATCGGGCACGGTATTTACCGTGCCGGCGGAAAGGAAGCGGGCTGGAATAACCCGGAGCAGCTTCCCGACCAGATAAAACTGTTGCGGCGTTATCCTAATGTGCATGGCAGTATCTATTTCAGCAGTAAGTCGTTTAACAACAATCCCAACGGGTGGAACGACAGCCTGCAAAACAATTACTATAAATACCCGGCCCTGCTGCCGCCCATGCGCTGGATTGACAATGAAAAACCCTGGCCGCCGATTGTGGACAGAAAGCTCATTGATGATTCGGTAATACAACTGAATGTGCGCCCGGACCCCCGCAACCACCGGGAAATAAAGTATTATGTGGTGTACCAGTATGCGGCCGATTCGCACAGCGAAACATTTGGCAACCAGCCCAGGTATCTGTCTAAAATTGTAACAAGACCTGAAGGGTTTCAGCTAAAGGAGGCTCTTTCTTCCAAACATTTTTCTTACCGGTATGTGATAACAGGGGTGGGAAAAAACAATAATGAAAGCGAACTGAGTGAGATTGCCATACTGGTACAGCCGGACGGGAAGTGGCAGTTTTATAATCCTTAAATTTTTTTATCGCAGGTATAAAGCATTGGATTTTCCCTCCATCCGGTTCACATATTCCACGGAACCTAAGCGAAGGCGAAAAGGCAGGGGAGTTAGTTTATCCAGCTTCAGTTCTGCTTTACAAATAACGCCGAGGGTGTTTGCATAAAAGTTTCCGGGAACAGGCCGGAAAAGATAATATGCCGGTTTCTTTAACCATATTGAATCGCCACTGGTATTTTGCACTTTCAGCAGGCTTTGCCAGATGGCATTGCCGCGGCAGCTTCTGTAATTAACCGTACCAGCAAAATGTAGTTCAATTTTTTGTGCCCCATTATTTTTCTGCCCAAAAATTCCTCCTGAAAACATTAACAGGAACACAACAAGAAAGTGGCAAATCCGTTGCCCCATCTTTTATTTATTTGTATCTAAATTTACGGCATTATTTTTGTGCAATAGCGCATTTTTTTTAAAAAAGGAACGAACTGATGGCCCTTAGCCAGAGCTTACAGCAGAAATTACTGCAGAAACTGTCGCCCCAGCAGATACAGCTGATGAAGCTGCTGCAGGTACCTACGGCCAACCTGGAAACCCGGATCAAGGAAGAGCTGGAGGAAAACCCGGCCCTGGAACTGGATGAGGAAAAGCATGATGAGGGCGCCGATGAACTGAAGGATGAGTTCAGCGAAAACGGAGAAGAAGATTTTGAAGAAAAAGACGGAAGTGAAGAGGAGTATGATAACATTGATATCAGCGAATATGTACAGGAGGGTGATGACGAGGTGGCCGATTACAAACTGCGGGATGATAATTACCCGGAAGAAGATGAAGGCCGGCAGCTCCCTTTTAAAGCAGAGACCAGTTTTTATGAAATGATGACCAACCAGCTGGGCCTGCTGAAGCTGGAAGAAAAAGAACAGGCCATTGCCGAACAAATCGTCGGCAGCCTTGACAAAGATGGTTATTTAAGAAGAGAAACCTCAGCCATAGTGGATGACCTGGCCTTCCGGCAGCATATAACAGCCACTGAACAGGAGGTGGAAGCCATCATCAAACGCATTCAGCAGTTTGACCCGCCCGGTGTGGCAGCAAGGGACCTGCGGGAATGTTTGATGATACAGCTCTACCGGCAAAAAGATGAAGGCAAACCGGTTGACCTTGCCATTAAAGCCATCACCAAATACTTTGATGAATTCACAAAAAAGCATTACGAGAAGATACAAAGGGGTCTTGACATTGATGATGACCAGTTAAAGGAAGTAATGCGGTGGATCATCCGGCTGAACCCCAAACCCGGAGGAAATGTTGGGGAAATCAATAAGGCTGAAAGTTATGTTGTGCCGGATTTTTTCATCATCAACAATGGGGGGAAGCTGGAGCTTACGCTGAACAGCCGCAATGCCCCCGAACTCCGCATCAGCGAAGGATACCGGGACATGCTGAAAGAATATGACCGGGGCGCCAAAAAAGACAGGCGGCAGAAAGAAGCGGTTTTATTCATCAAACAAAAGATAGACGCCGCCAAATGGTTTATTGATGCCATCAAGCAGCGGCAGCATACGCTGCTCAGTACCATGAATGCCATTATGGAACACCAGTACAGTTTCTTTTTGACCGGCGATGAAACAGAACTGAAGCCCATGATCTTAAAGGATATTGCCGGGAAAACAGGGCTGGATATTTCTACCGTAAGCCGGGTGGCCAACAGCAAATTTGTACAAACCGAGTTTGGCACTTACCGGCTTAAGTTTTTCTTCAGCGAATCGCTGAGCACTGACAGCGGAGAAGAAGTATCCACCCGGGAAGTAAAGAAAATTCTGAGCGACCTGATAGAAGGCGAGGACAAGAAACATCCGCTGAGCGATGAACGCCTTACCGAACTGCTGCAGGAAAAAGGATACAATATTGCCCGCCGTACAGTGGCCAAATACAGGGAGCAATTGAATATACCGGTGGCGAGACTAAGAAAAGAATTATAATCCATTCGCCTTCGAATGGCGCATTCACAAAATTTTTGTTTTGATATACTATAAATAATAAAAGGTAATTACTATTTTACGCAGCTAAACATTTCCCGGAACATTTATGGTTTTCGCCAGTCTTGTCTTTCTCTTTATTTTTTTACCCCTGAACCTGCTGTTGTATTACAGTACCAAAAATGCAAACTGGAAAAATTGGATACTCATCATTTTTTCGCTTGCTTTTTATAGCTGGGGCGAACCCATCTGGGTCACACTCCTGATCTTTTCTGCCCTGATTGACTATATCAATGCAATCTGGATTGAAAAATACCGGGGAACCAAATGGGCCAAACTGGGAATTGTTTCTACATTATTTTTTAACCTTGGATTACTCATCACTTTTAAATACGATGTATTTATTGTTGAAAATGTAAATTCTCTTTTTGGCACATCCTTTACATCACCCGGTTATGGACTGCCCATCGGAATTTCTTTTTATACATTCCAGACCATTTCCTATGTAGTGGATGTGTACAGGGGTGAAGTAAAGGCACAACGTTCCTTCCCCCGGTTCCTGATGTTTGTTTCTTTATTTCACCAGTTGGTGGCAGGCCCTATAGTCCGGTACAGTCATATTGCCAATGAAATTGACAGCCGTAAAGAAACACTTTCAGATTTCAGTAAAGGCGTTACCCGGTTTTGTATCGGTTTATTTAAAAAAGTAGTGATCGCCAACATTGCTGCTGAGCTGGTAGCAAAATATATGGATGCAGATACCGGGGGGTTAAGCACCGGAGGAGCCTGGTTTGGATTATTGATGTTTGCGATTCAGATCTATTTTGATTTTTCCGGTTATTCGGATATGGCCATCGGCCTGGGATGGATGTTTGGTTTCCATTATCATGAAAATTTTAAATATCCTTATGTAGCCACCTCCATCACCGATTTCTGGCGGCGATGGCATATTTCCCTGGGAACATTTTTTAAAGATTACCTGTATTTCCCGTTGGGCGGAAACCGAAAACATGTTTACAGAAATTTGTTCATCGTGTGGTTCCTCACTGGTATGTGGCATGGTGCCAGCTGGAACTTTATTTTCTGGGGATTGTATTTCTTTGTTTTTATTTCACTTGAAAAAGCATTTTTGCTGAAACTTTTGCAGAAGCTGCCGAAATTCATTTCCCATTTTTATGCATTACTTATCATCATACCTGGCTGGGTTGTTTTTTATTTTACAGACACAGCAAAACTCGGCGCCTATTATCAAAAATTATTTTCCTTTGGCTCTGGCAACCTTTGGAATATGGAACTGACCAATGATCTGACCTCGAATTTATTCTGGCTTATTATTGCAATCATTTTATGCATGCCGGTCTATCAAAAAGTGCATCATGCATTTGAAAATAAACTGAAGAAACCGGCTTATTTTGAAGTAATTTCAATCGGGGTCAATGTTGTGTTTGTTTTTCTATGTGTAGCGCAATTGGTGGGTAAAAGTTATAATCCGTTTATTTATTTCCGGTTTTAAACGGTAAAAAATTGTAAGTATGAGTGAGATCAAAAAAAGCAGGCAAAAAATAATGATGGTCAATTCAATTCTTTTTTTGGCCCTGCTGGCTTGGGGTGGCATTGCTTCACTGTCTATGAAAAAAGCATCCATTTCAGAAATGGAAAACCGCAAACTGACTCCTTTTCCAAAATACACAGACAGCGCATTATGGAGCGGAGAATATTTCAAACAACTTGAATTGTACTATGCTGATAATTTTCCATTAAGAAATCAATGGATCAGCATGTCAGGCTCTTTCAGAAACAAATTCGGTTTTCAATCCGGTGAAATTAAAATATATGACCAGGTCAACGATATGGACACTGCCGATATAAAGGATACAGCCCAAACCGCACTCAATACCATATTGCCGGATGATGGCGCTACAGGAGCTGTTAAGAAAAAAGTGTTTGTTTTCAAGAACAGGGCTTTTGAAATGTTTGGTGGAGGCCCGGGCATGGGCAAAGCTTATGCAGATGTGATCAATTCATACAATCGTTTATTGAAACCCAATGTGCAGGTTTACAACCTCATTATTCCCGTTGCACTTGAATTTGAGCTTACTGAGAAATATGCCAATATGCAAAAACCCAACCGGCCGGCTATTGAAAACATTTATAATGCACAAGACAATGAAATAAAAAAAATTTGGGCAATAGATGAAATAAGAAACCACCGGAGTGAATATATTTATTTTAATACCGATCATCACTGGACAAGTCTTGGAGCTTACTATGCTTATAAGGCATTTTGTGAAACAGCGGGTTTAACACCTGTCTCATTGGATACAGTTACTTATAAAACCAAGGATTCATTCCTCGGTTCTTTGTACCGGCTTACCCGTGATCCGGGGTTGAAGGGCAATCCTGATTCAGTTCGTTATTATCTTTTTAAAGACTCTGTGATTTTTTTTATTGGCAGTACCACCATTGGATACTGGTCCAAATCAAAATTATATGGCGAAGGAGCCAGCGGCCCCAACAGTTATAGTGTTTTTTTACAAGGTGACCTGCCGATCGTAAAAATGGAAACGCAACATAAGAATGGTAGAAAGATAGCCGTGGTGAAAGAATCATATGGAAATGCATTTGCACCGTTCCTAATTAATAATTATGAAAAGGTGATCGTTGTAGACCAGCGGTATTATACCGGAGATTTTCTGGCCATGCTAAAGTCAGAAGGCATCAATGAATTACTTTTCATTAATAATATTTTTGCCGCACACACTCCATACTATATTGAAAAGATAAAAGGGTTGATGAAGAAAGGAGGGAATCAAACCGTGAAACCGTAATTGGTTAATAAGTATTCAACCCGTAAAGGATTATTCGATCATAAGGCGCAGTACCCAATTAACTAATTAACTATAATTGCAGATGCTTTCTCACCCAGGCCACCTTGGGTTTTAATTCGCCAGTGTATTTATCGCCTGTTGCATATTTCACATATTTCAGAAAATGATAATAGTCCGCTTTCGGATATTTTTTCCTCCATTTATCATATCGCTTATCCTGCCAGGATTTGTAATATGCTATACAGGCAGAATCAGAAACAAATTTTTTGCATTTGTTTTTGCCAATATAAAAACCAAACAGGTTGTGATAGCGGAGACAGCATTTTTTACAATTCAGGTTGCCGGTTTCCTGCATGCATTGTGCCATCACAAAATCCGGATGCCGGATGCCTGCCGCTTTGATAGCTTCATACATGGCCTGCATTTGGGGTTTACTGATATTCTGTGAAAATAAATGCTGGTAAAATAAAAGGATAAATAAAACAGGTACAAGTTTTCTCATAGTTGATTTATTAGCCAAAAATTGACAAGTAAAAAATGAACCGGCTTTGAAAGTGACAATAAAGATACTAAATACAATTCCTTTTCTGAGATTCCTTTACTTTGCATGAGGCAGTCTTATATATTTTTTCTTATGTGTGCAGATTCTATTATTGAAAAAGAAAATCCTTTGAAAGTTGTCAGGAATAATAATTTCCTGCCTCAACCGGCAATGATCAGGTTTATCGCAAAGTTCATCTCTTATATTTTTCATCCGGTTTTTGTGCCATTATATATTGTCATATTCTTGGTGTATGTACATCCCTGGATCTTTGCCGGATTTTCAGAAGTAGACAAATCAAGAACCGTGATCATGTCAGCTTTGATGTACACTTTTTTCCCAATGGTTACTGTCCTTCTCCTAAAAGCGCTGAAGTTCATCAGGACTTTTCAACTTGCAACACAAAGAGACCGCATCATACCATTGGTTGCCTGCGGAATCTGGTATTTCTGGATCTGGTATGTGTGGAGAAATTTACCTGAGTATCCGGCATCTGCCATAAAACTGGCATTGGCCATATGGATCAGCGCAAGCCTGGGATTAATGGCCAATATCATTATGAAAGTGAGCCTTCATGCCATTTCAATGGGGGTGATGCTGACTTTTATTTTCTTTCTTGCCTTTACGCAATCCCTCAATTTTGGTATTTATCTCTCCGTTGCCCTGCTGATTACCGGACTTGTTTGCACTTCCCGTTTCATCGCATCCGATCATGAACCCAAAGAAATTTATGGGGGGCTGGTTGTGGGGGCAGTTTCAATGGGGGTGGTGGGGTGGTTGGGCTAGCACAAAAAATAAATTCCAAAAATTATTAGTTTTTAAATGCTAAATCATTTAGCTTTGACCTTCGTCATAATTTTTTTCCCCAATAGCTATCGGGATACATTACGAAAAACTTAACTTTAGATCATGGCAAAATCAGAAAAAAACACAGATATGTCAACCAATAATAACAACACCGAAAAAATAAAAGCCCTGAAGCTTACCATGGATAAGCTGGAAAAAGACTACGGCAAAGGAAGTGTGATGATGCTGGGCGATAAAGCACAAGCCATGCAGGAAGTGATATCCACCGGTTCCATCGGGCTGGATGTGGCACTCGGAATCGGCGGTCTTCCAAGAGGCCGTGTGGTGGAAATATATGGCCCCGAGTCTTCCGGTAAAACAACCCTGGCTACACATGTGATCGCCGAAGCACAGAAAAAAGGCGGCATGTGTGCATTCATAGATGCAGAACATGCTTTTGACAGTTCCTACGCAAAAAAACTCGGTGTTGATATTGACAATCTTTTAATATCACAACCGGATTATGGCGAACAAGCTTTAGAAATTGCAGACAGGTTAATTCTATCCGGCGCATTGGATGTGGTTGTAATTGATTCTGTTGCAGCCCTTGTTCCCAAAAGCGAACTGGAAGGAGAAATGGGTGACAGCAAGATGGGCCTTCATGCAAGATTAATGAGCCAGGCATTGAGAAAACTGACAGCCACCATTTCCAAAACAAATACGATCTGCATATTCATCAACCAGATGCGTGAAAAGATCGGAGTGATGTTTGGCAACCCAGAAACAACCACCGGTGGTAATGCATTAAAATTTTATGCTTCTGTCCGTTTGGATATCCGCCGCATGACGCAGGTAAAAGATGGTGATTCTGCCGTCGGTAATCATGTAAAAGTAAAAGTGGTAAAGAATAAAGTGGCGCCCCCCTTCCGTGCAGCAGAATTTGATATCATTTTCGGTGAAGGCATTTCCAAAACTGGTGAGATCATTGATATGGGAACTGAACTGGGTGTAATACAAAAAAGCGGATCCTGGTACAGCTATAACAATGATAAGCTGGGACAGGGCCGTGATGCCGTAAAGCAATTATTGGTTGATAATCCTGAACTGGCCAGGGAAATTGAAACCAAAATCAGGGAAAAAATTAAAGAACTACAGGCTATTTAAGCTGCTTTTTTTCAATGACTTAAAACTGGGTTAATAATTTCAGCCTCGGCCCCTTCAGTTTGCTGAAGAATGCCGGGGTTCCTTTTCTTTTCAAATAGAATACAGGATAATCTATAATTCAATGTTTAAACACTGTACATTTGCTCCCCGGTTGCAACCTTACCGGTTCATCTGCCGTTATGAGTAAACATGGGAAATAATACCGCCCAAATACAAAAAGCCAGCTGGCTGCATGTTTTTTTTGCAGCGGGTATGGCCATTGCCTTTTTTCTTCCCTGGGTGGTCTGGAAAGATAGTTTGGTAAATGGTTATTACATGCCATCCGGTAAATTCTTTCATATTGCTGAAAGTAAATTCAACCTGGGTAACCTCTATCCGCAAATCGAATTTACATTTTATGCTTTTTGGTTGATTCCCGTATTGGCAATAGTTACTGCACTATTGGGGTGGCAGAAGAAAAAAACCATTTGGCCTGCTTTTATTACAGGAGCTTTAACATTATCCTTAGTTACCGTTTTTTCCCTTTTTACCAAAACATTAATTGGTTTAGGAGTCGGTAACAATGCTTTTCAAATGCTGAAACTGCCGGCTTATTTATCCGCACTATTTGCTGCCGGACTAATTTTAACAGCGCTGCCAGCCGGTAAATGGTTTTTACGGCTTGCATTCCTGATTGCAGGCCCGCTTTTTGCCTTTTCAGGATTTATGATCATTAACAAAAAAGTTTGGAGCGAAACCCACACACCCACTGATAAAGAAAAAACTGATTATACGGTGACAGCTGCAGACCTCATTCTTGAGTTTGCAGCAAACGACACTGCTGCCAATACTAAATACCGTGAAAAAATATTGGTGGTTACCGGAAATGTTGCACAGGTTGAAACGCAGGCCGATTCAACAATAAATATCAAGTTCGTTGATACGTCAAAACACTTTATCAATCTTTCGCTTGATAAACAGGAGTATGCCAATGCAAAAGAAATTAAACCTGGCGACCAGTTATCTGTTAAAGGATCCTGCAGCGGCAGCACCTACAGCATGATACTAGACTCAACCCCCATTGAATTTAAACGTTCAACCATAAATAAAACAAAACAACAATGAAAAAAACATCTCTTGTACTGGCTTTGATATTTGCAACCGTCGTTGTGTTTGCCCAAAACCTGCCTGCCGCACAGGCAAGGAAAACAACCACCTCGGCCACCGTGGCTTTTGATGCCACAACCCCAAAGGACAATCTGCCCAAGGCTGAAAACAAAACGGTGATTGGTTCCATTGATTTTACCACCGGCGATGTGGCGTTTGAGGCTTCTGTCAAGAACTTTAACTTCACTAACCCCAAGATGCAAGAACACTTTAACGGAACTAACTGGATGAACTCTGACCAGTTTCCCAAATTCACCTATACCGGAAAAATTGATAATGTAAAAAAGATAAAGATCCAAAAAGACGGTGTTTACAAAGCAAAAGTAATCGGCACCATGACCATCAAAGGGGTCAGCAAACCCTGTGAAGCAAACGGCACCATAACCGTAGCCGGAGGGAAAATAAGCGTGGTGGCCAACCTGAAGATCAAGCTGGAAGATTACGGTATTTCGGGCCAGCAGCCGATTGAAGCCGGTAAAGTAGCGAAAGAGCCAATGATAACTGTTTCAGCACAATTCTGATTTGCCCTCATAAATTTATATAAGAACCGCATGACAATTTGATGCGGTTTTTTATTATCTGTCCCCGTTCTTCACAGGCTGTTTTAGTAAATTGCCTGTTCTTTATGCCTTTTAATCTTCATACCCCTTTTCCGCCTGCCGGTGATCAGCCGGATGCAATTCTTCAACTGACGGAAGGGGTGCTGAACAGAGAAAAATACCAAACACTATTAGGTGTAACCGGAAGCGGCAAAACTTTTACCATTGCCAATGTAATACAGAACACCCAGCGGCCCACCCTGGTAATTACACACAACAAAACACTGGTGGCACAGCTCTATGGCGAGTTCCGCCAGTTTTTTCCTGAAAATGCAGTGGAGTATTTTGTTTCGTATTACGATTATTACCAGCCGGAAGCCTACCTGCCCGTCAGCGATGTGTACATTGAAAAAGATTTAAGTATTAATGATGAACTGGACAAACTTCGGCTGCGGGCTACAGCAAGTTTATTAAGTGGCCGAAGGGATATTATAGTGGTGGCATCCGTAAGTTGTATATATGGTATGGGTAACCCCACCGATTATGAAAACGGGATTGTCCGGATCAATAAAGGACAAACCATTTCAAGACAGGCTTTCCTCCATTCACTTGTCAACTCTTTATATAACCGGACAACAATTGAATTCAACCGCGGTACCTTCCGGGTAAAGGGAGATACCGTTGATATCAATTTGCCGTATGTGGATTATGGCTACCGCATTACTTTTTTTGGTGATGAGATAGAAGAAATTGAAAGTATTGAAGTAGTAACAGGAAAAAGAATTGGTTTGATGGAAACCGCAGCTATTTTCCCTGCTAACGTATACGTAGCGCCAAAAGATATTTTACAACAGGTGATATATGAAATACAGGATGAGGTGGCAGCTCAGGCTGAATATTTTAAATCGCAACAAAAATATATTGAAGCCCAGCGATTGACCGAAAGGGTAAACTATGATCTTGAAATGATACGGGAACTGGGTTATTGCAACGGGATTGAAAACTATTCCCGGTTTTTTGACCGCCGCAAACCCGGCACGAGGTCTTTTTGCCTGCTGGACTATTTTCCGAAAGATTATCTGATGGTGGTGGATGAAAGCCACCAGACCATACCGCAGGTGAGCGGTATGTATGGCGGCGACCGGAGCAGAAAATTAATATTGGTTGACTATGGTTTTCGTTTGCCCAGTGCATTGGATAACCGTCCGCTCAACTTCCATGAATTTGAATCGCTGCAAAACCAGGTGATCTTTGTTTCTGCCACCCCGGATGATTATGAACTGGAAAAGTGCGGCGGTGTTGTGGTGGAACAAGTGGTGAGGCCCACAGGCTTATTAGACCCGCCAATTGAGATTCGTCCGTCCGTAAACCAGATTGATGACCTGCTGGACGAAATAGACAAACGGGTAACCAAGGGTGACAGGGTGCTGGTAACTACACTCACCAAACGTATGGCGGAAGAAATGGACAAATACCTGCACAAGATCAACATCAAATCAAAATATATACACAGCGAAGTGGATACACTGGAACGGGTGGAAATACTCCGTGAATTACGGTTGGGTAAAATTGATGTATTGGTTGGGGTAAACCTGTTGCGTGAAGGGTTAGATCTTCCGGAAGTTTCTCTTGTTGCTATTTTAGATGCCGATAAAGAAGGTTTTCTGCGCAATGAAAAATCGCTGACCCAAACTGCCGGCCGGGCCGCAAGAAATGTGGATGGCCTTGTTATTTTTTATGCGGATAAGATGACCGAAAGTATGCAGAAGACCATTGATGAAACCAACCGGCGCAGGGAAAAACAGATTGCGTATAATATTGAACACGGAATTACACCTAAAACAATTATCAAAACAACCAAAGATGTTTTTGCACAAACATCGGTTCTGGATATTAAGGGATACGACCCGGCCAATCCTTACGCCATTGCACCCGAACAGGATCTTGTAACCGTAGCGGCGGAGGAACAGGAAGAATACAAGACCATTCCCCAAATGGAAAAAGCAATAGCCAAAATCAAAAAGGAAATGGAGAAGGCAGCAAGAGATCTTGACTTTATGGAGGCTGCAAGGTTGAGGGATGAGATGTTCAGGCTGCAGAAGGAACTGGAGAGCATGAAGAAATAACAACTCGTAGATTTACGAGCCTTTTTTGCGTATTTATGCCTTATTTCCATAACAAGTGGTTTCAGGTGTTTGTACTTACTGTTTTAGGGTTCTATCTTGGGCTGGATAAAACCAGAACTAAATCCAAATCTTGTAAAACCAGAAAATCCAGTATTATGAAAAGACGTGTCCGTAAAATCGCCAACTTCTTTGCGTTTAACCTGCTGTTTTTTGCCCTCTATCTGAATTTTATACATAAAGACAAAGCCCAGATAAGCTTTGCCGGTGATACAGCTGTGCAACACCAAAATACAGCTGCTTTCAGCGGTACCGGTGTTTAGAATACCCCCCTTCAGGCTGATAAAAAGAAAGAAGCGGCTGCATTACAAGCTGAACCCAAGAACCAGGAAAGTGGTACGGCAACGGTTCAACTTTCTATCAATTAAATTAAAGCAGCGTTAATTATAACAGCGCCCCGGCCTATTCGCCGGGGTTGTTGTGTTTTCAGCCATGACATTGATTTCTTTATCTTAGAGGCATGGCTGAAAAAAAACTATTCCTGCTTGACGCATTTGCCCTCGTATTCCGGGCCTATTATGCACTTATCCGCAACCCGCGGATTACTTCGAAAGGCAAAAACACCAACGCACAATTTGGTTTTACCAACACTTTAGTTGAGTTGCTGAACAAACAAAAGCCAACCCATATGGCTGTTTGTTTTGATACGGCAGCACCGACTGAACGTCACACCGATTTCGAGGACTACAAGGCCAACCGGCAGGAAACACCGGAAGATATTTCCGCAGCGGTACCGGATATTCAAAAAATCATTGCGGGTTTTAATATCCCCATCATGGCGGTGGATGGCTATGAAGCCGATGATGTGATTGGCACATTGGCGAAGCAGGCGGAAAAAAAAGGATACGAAGTTTTTATGGTTACGCCGGATAAAGATTATGGCCAGTTGGTCTCCAAAAAAATAAAAATATATAAACCGGCTTACCAGGGAAATGATGTGGAAATAATGGGCCCCGAGGAAGTATGTACAAAGTGGAATATCAAAAGTGTTGACCAGGTTATTGATATGCTGGGTATGATGGGTGATTCGGTTGATAATATACCCGGTATACCCGGTGTGGGTGAAAAAACTGCAGCAAAGTTTTTAGCGGAGTATGGTTCACTGGAGAACACATTAAAAAATGCGGATAATATTAAAGGGGCAATGGGCGAAAAAGTGAAGAAAGGAAAAGAGATGGCCATTCTTTCAAAAAAATTAGCAACGATAATGACCAATGCCCCGGTTGAGTTTCATGTAGAAGATTTTAAGGTAAAAGAATGGGATAAAGAAAAGCTGAAACAGGTTTTTGCCGAGCTGGAATTTAAAACATTGGGTAAAAGATTACTGGGCGAAGATTTTTCAATTGCTGCAACAAATAATGAGTTTATAAAAAAAGAACAGCCCCGGGGACTGCAGACAGATTTGTTCGGGAATATCATTGAAGAGCCGAAGGCCGCTTCTCCCGGCTCCTCCGAAGGAGGGGTTTTGGAAGACTCTGACAGTGCGGAAGCCGGCTTAAGAGTTGATAAAAACATTAATAACACTCCTCACAAATACGAAGCGGTAACTGCGGATGCTGCCATAAAGAAACTAGTTACTGAACTGAAAAAGCAGGATGAAATATGTTTTGATACGGAAACAACCGGAATTGATGCGAATGATGCGGAGCTGGTGGGTTTCAGCTTTTCCATCAAGCCGGGTGAAGCCTACTATATTCCCTGCCCTTCTGACCAAAAAAAAACAAAAGAGATACTGGCACAGTTTGAACCCCTGTTTGCTGATAAAAAGAAAACCTGGGTGGGCCAGAATATCAAATATGATATGCTGGTGCTGAAATGGTATGGCATTGAAATAGCCGGTAATTTATTTGATACCATGCTGGCGCATTACGTAATCGAGCCCGATGGTAAAAGAGGTATGGATGATTTAAGTGCAAAATATCTGGGCTATGAGCCGGTGCATATTGAAGAGTTAATTGGGAAAAACGGAAAGAACCAGGGCAATATGCGGGATGTGGAACTGGGAAAAATCAAAGAATATGCCGGGGAAGATGCAGACATAACCCTGCAGCTGAAGAATGTTTTTCTCCCGATGCTGAAGAAGAAAGAAGTAGAGAAGGTTTTTTATGATGTGGAGAATCCGCTGGTGAAAGTGCTGACCGATATGGAATATGAAGGGGTGATGATTGATGAAGCGTTTTTGAAAGATTATTCAAAAGAACTGGAAAAAGATGCTAAGAAAGCAGAAGAAAGTGTTTACAAACAGGCTGGGGTCCGCTTCAACCTTGCATCACCCAAACAATTAGGCGAAGTTTTGTTTGATAAATTAAAGCTTGACCCTTCAGCCAAAAAAACAAAGACGGGACAATACCAGACCGGCGAAGACGTGCTGCTGAAGCTGGCCGCCAAAGGCAACCCGATTGTGGATGACATTCTTGCTTTCCGGGAACTAACCAAGCTTAAATCAACTTATGTTGATTCTTTGCCATTGCTGGTAAATAAAAAAACCGGCAGGGTACATACTACATACGGACAGGCGGTAGCCGTAACGGGAAGGCTTGCAAGTAACAATCCCAACCTGCAGAATATCCCGGTAAGAACAGAAAGGGGAAAAGAAATCCGTAAAGCATTTATTCCAAGAGATAATAAGCATATATTACTTTCTGCTGATTATTCTCAAATTGAATTGCGTATTGTTGCTGCCATAAGTGGGGACAAGAATATGTGCAAAGCTTTTAAAGACGGCACAGATATACATACTGCCACTGCATCAAGAGTATATAATGTGGCAGAACAAGATGTAACCAAAGAAATGCGCTACAAAGCCAAGAGTGTAAACTTTGGAATCATTTACGGGCAGGGCGCATTTGGCCTTGCTGATAATTTAGGTATTTCAAGAACTGAAGCCAAACAAATCATTGATAATTATAAAAAAGAATTCTCCCGCATACAGAAGTATATGGACGATACGATCAACTTTGCCCGGGAACATGGTTATGTGCAAACTATTATGGGGCGAAAAAGATGGTTGCGGGACATTAACTCGGCCAACTTCACCGTTCGTGGGTTTGCCGAACGAAATGCCATCAACTCTCCCATACAGGGCACTGCCGCAGATATGATAAAACTGGCCATGCAAAAAGTGCATGCTGCCATGAAGAAAGAAAAAATGCAGAGCAAGATGATCCTGCAGGTGCATGATGAGCTGGTGTTTGATGCTGTGAAAGGAGAAGCGAAAGAACTGAAGCCTTTAATTATTGAGTGTATGCAGAATGCCATGCCGCTACCCAACAAAGTACCGGTGATAGCTGAATGCGGCGAAGGGAAAAACTGGCTGGAAGCGCATTAAGATTTCAGAGGCCTTTTACCGTTTTCATAAGCCTGTTTCATATACTTTCTGAACTCCATGTCAATAAAGCCTTCTTCTTCCATTTTAAAGTGGCAGATAAAATCATTTCGGGAAAGGACATCAATGCGGTAAAATTTTTTGCTACCAGGTTTTTTCCTCAACCACAGGTGCCCGTTGATAAAATCCTTACCAAGCCGGTTAATACTGGCAAAGCGAACCTGCACCATCAATGCCACCCTTGTTTTTGCAGGGTGAAGGGTAACAGGCCCGATTTCCTTGAAAGATGTTACAAGATTCCGGAATAATCCGATGCTTTTCTGACTTTCCCCTTTCAGTAAATCATCCACAGAAAAAATACCGCAGCTATGCCAGAGGTTTTTCTGAACAAACCGGGCGCCATAGGTTTTATTCATTTCAAAAATGTGTTTTTCACAGGTTCCAAATCAAACTTTACTTCAGCGGTCTTGTTTCCGGTTTCGTGATTATTGCAGGAAAAAAGGAAAGCTGTTGCAGCGGCAAAAAAAATTGATTTCATATTTAAGAGTTTGGTTTTTGTTTCTTTTAATCCTTTTGATTGCAGAAATTCCAGCAATTCCTTTGCATCATCGCCGCCTTTTTGTGCATGGTGCAGTAATGTAAATCCATGTGCGCCTCTTGCATTCAGGTAATCCGGTATTGTCCGTCCATGTCTGTTGCCATTGCTAAGTGGCGGCATTGTAACTATTAAAACTTTTGCCGGTATAAATCAATCCCTGCTGTGCATTGGCGCTGATCCATCCCTCCAGTATTACACAACTGTCAAGTATGATACTGATTTTACTGTCGCCGGCTTTGTTTCCTTTAGGTCCGAAAGCCTCCCATTCTCCAATTCAAAAATCAAATTGACGAAATTCGGGTTTGCCGCAGGGCTTCTGGGACATTGCGGAAAAAAAGAACAGCAAGGCGCTGCTTACGAAAATAATATGTCTCATTACAGTCCGTTTATTATTGCAAGACAGAAAACCAAGGTATTCTTTCAGTCCGCCTGTCAAATAAATTAACCGGCTAACAAATTAAAAAAAGCCGCCCTGTTTTTATCAGAACGGCTTTTTATTATTAACTGGGCTGCCGCTATTTATTACTGCCTGCGCCCGGAGGAGGGCCGCCGCCACCAGGAGGTCTTTGCGGACGCATGGAAGGTGCAATCTTTTCTTTCCATATCTCATATTCATCCCTGGTGAGTACGGCTTTCAGAATTTCATTCTGGGCTTCAGAAAATTTTTTCATTTCCTCCTGTATCTTTTCCCTGTCGAAATTGCCCCCCGCCATCAGTTCCTGCCGTTTGGCATCCTGGGCTCTATAAAGCGCTGTAAGCGCCGTGTCGAGCATGGCAAGTTTAGAGGCATCGAGCTTAAAAGCGCTGTCAAGCTTATGATGAATGGCTGCCGCCTTTTCTTCAGGTGTCCGTCGCTGAAATCCGCCGCTTCCGGGCTGGGCTGAAGTAATAACAGCCAGGTTAAATAGGGTTATTACTGCTAAACCGAGTTTTTTCATTGTCTGTTTTTATGATTGTTTAAAGGATCATAAGACTTATGACGTCAACAGACAAAAATTCGTTCGGCCGGTTACAGATTTTTTTTGAACTGCCCGTTTTGGCAGAACTCAAGTATCTTGCACTCCCTGAATTAATTTTGACTTTATGGAATACAGTAAACTTGTTGCCGTAACCGGGTTGCCGGGATTGTTTGAACTGATAAACAGCAAAACCGACGGGGCTATTGTCCGGTCGCTTGAAGATACATCCACCCGGTTTGTATCCGGCCGGATTCATAGCTTTACTCACCTTGAAAGTATTGAGATTTATACTATACGGGAAAATGTAAACCTTGCGGAAGTGCTGAAAGCCATGGATAAGGTGGGACTGAAATTACCCGATGAAAAGGATTCCGCTGCAGTAAAAAAATATTTTGAGAAAGTGTATCCCGATATGGATTTTGAAAGGGTGTATGCCAGCGATATGAAAAAAATGGTGAAATGGTTTGAGATACTTAAGAAGAATAATGTTGAAATAAAACTGACCGAAGAACCGGAACAGGAAGAACCTATGACGGCAGAACCGGTGATTGAGCAGGCTGAAGACCAACCTCCAAAAAAATCAGATGTTAAAAAGAAAGCAGAAGCTGCTGAACCAAAAAAGAAAACAACAGGAAGGAAGAAAAAAGAATAATCAGCTATCAGCAAATTTAATAATGTGCTAATGAGCCCTGCCCCCAAGATACCTCATTGGCACATTATCTTGTTATCAAATTATTTTATGAAGAATTACAGCGCCGAAATAGAAAAACTGCCCAGGAAATTTTTGCCAAAAGATTTTACAATTACCGACTGGAAAGGCCTGGAGCCTTTTTTTAAAGATCTGGAAGAAAGAAGTATTACATCTGCCGCAGTGCTTGAACAATGGATGAAAGACGCCAGTGAGCTGGAAGCCGCTGTAAGCGAAGATGCCTGCTGGCGCCAGATAAAAATGACCTGTGACACTGAAAACAAAGAGCTGGAGCAGGCTTTTACATTCTTCATGATGGAAATACAGCCGAAAATTCAGCCTTATTCCGACAGGCTGAATAAAAAGCTGATGGAATGCCCTTTTACAAAAGAGCTTGACAGGGAAAAATATTTTACCTACCTGAGAACTGTTAAAAAGAACATTGACCTGTTCCGGGAAGAAAACATCCCCCTGCAGGCAGAGCTGAATGTGCTGCAGCAGCAATTTGGTGTTATTTCCGGAAAAATGACAGTAGAAGTTAGCGGTCAGGAATATACTTTACAACAGGCGGCAAAATTCCTTGAGGACCCGGACAGGAAACTGAGGGAAGAAGTGTATCACAAAATCAACAGCCGGAGGCTGCAGGATAAAAAACAGTTGAATGATCTGTTTACCGCTTTGGTACAAAAACGCAACCTGGTGGCTTTGAATGCCGGTTTTGCCAATTACCGTGATTTCCGTTTTAAAGAACTGGGCCGGTTTGATTATACCAAAGAAGACTGCTATCAATTTCACGAAGCGGTAAAGCAGCATGTGATGCCACTGGTAAATCAGATCTATGAAATCAAAAAGAAAAAACTGGGGCTTGATGAGCTGCGTCCGTGGGATGTGGAGGCCGAACCTGCCGGTACACAACCGCTTCGCCCTTTTAAAACAGGTGAGGAACTGACACAAAAAACCATTGAATGTTTGGAAAGACTGAAGCCCTTTTTTGCAGATTGCCTGCGCAGGATGAAAGCTATGGGCCATCTGGATCTGGAAAGCCGTAAAGGGAAAGCGCCGGGCGGATATAACTGTCCGCTGGCCGAAAGCGGTGCCCCCTTTATTTTTATGAATGCTGCCGGAACCCTGGACGATGTAACAACGATGGTACATGAAGGGGGCCACGCCATTCATTCTTTTCTGGCCCATCACCTTGAACTCAACGGTTTTAAAGAATATCCCACTGAAATAGCTGAAGTGGCCAGTATGGCCATGGAGCTTTTCAGTATGAATCACTGGGAGGTGTTTTTTGAAAATGCAGAAGAGTTAAAAAGAGCCAAGGAGCAACAACTGGAAAGAGTGATTACCATATTCCCATGGATAGCTGCAATTGATAAATTCCAGCATTGGGGATATGAAAATCCCGGCCATACAGAAGAAGAAAGAACATCACAGTGGATGATAATTATGGATGAATTTACTTCTCCGGTTATTGATTTCAGCGGACTGGATGAATACCGCCGTTTTGGCTGGCAACGACAGCTGCACCTGTATGAGGTACCGTTCTATTATATTGAATATGGCATCGCTCAGTTGGGAGCCATTGGGTTATGGCAACAGTACAGGCAAAACCCCGCAAATGCAATTAATAAGTTTATAACAACTTTGGAAAAAGGGGGGACTAAAACCCTGCCAGAGTTGTTTAAAAACGCTGGTTTACAATTTGATTTCTCTCCGGTATATATAAAACAGCTGATGTTATTTGTTAAAAGAGAACTGGAATGTCTTAACTAAAATACCCCAAAAGTGGGATGCCTCAAATTTGGAAGTATGCACGGCGAGTCCCTATTTTTGATTCAGAAACAACAAGTATTTAAATATACTTCAAAATACTTACTACGTTACACCTTCGTAGTATAAAGTAGCTACTAATCAGAGCCTTAACCAAAAAGTCCCGGTGTTTCCACATCGGGGCTTTGTTTTTTCGGGGTTTTGTAGCTCCAGTTGAGGAACCCTGCCTGAATATAGTATGACTGCATAATTATCAGCCGGAAAATCCTACCGGCAATCCCTGCAAAGCCCTTCCACAACAACCTCTACCTGTTCAGCAGTATAGTCTTTGGGTAATTTTATTTCGGGGGTAACCACATCATCCAGGCAATACGTCTTTTTACAATTGGTGCAAACAAAATGTACATGATGGTCGTGGTGGTGGCCATCTGAACATGCATCCTTGCAAAGCGCATAACGGATGGAATTATCTGCTGTAGGAATAGTATGTATGATGCCTTTCTCAACAAAGGTTTGAAGGGTTCGGTAAACAGTTACCCGGTCAAATTTTTCCCCAGCCTTCTTTTCGATATCGCCATGGGCAAGGGCGCCTGTTTGTTCGAGGAAAAGCTGTAAGATTTTTTTCCTGCTTTCAGTAATGCTCAGGTTGTTTTTCTTCAGGGTTCTGGCTATAGCTGCTTCGGTGTTTGTACCTGTATCCATATTTAGTTAGCTTCTCTTTTAATGATGTTTTCAAAATCCTCTTTTAGCAATTTCTTTGCCTTTTTAATCAGTGTTTGAACCTCGCTTTCTTTCAGCCCGTCATAAATGTAACGAACATCCCCGCTTTTATCCACCAGCGCCCAGAATTGGGTATGCAGAAAATCATCATCTATGCTTTTCAGGTTATTGGCCGGGTCATCAATCGTATAACTTGCTCTGGCCATATTGTATAAGCTGTCTTTTCTGCCTGTGAGGAAAACCCATTTCCTTGTATCCACATTCATTGAATCGGCATATTTCTTTATCTGGGCCACTGAGTCTGTCACCGGATCGCAGGTATGTGAAAGAATGAGAAAATCTTTTTCATTCTTTAAAGCTTCGTATACCAGCCGCATATTATTATTCATTTTAGGGCAAATGCCTTTGCAGGTGGTAAAAAAGTATTCTGCCACATATACTTTACCCGCCATATCCCGGTCTGTTACCGGCAGGCCATCCTGGTTGGTAAATGAAAAAGATTTTACGGAATTGACAGGCGCCACCTTTTTTTTATCAAAGCCGGGAATCAATTTAGTGAGAACGAAATAGAATACCAGAACCAGCACTGTAAAAAAACCTGTATAAATCCAGCCTTTCTTTGACATTGTATTCAGTTATCGGGCAAAGTTAACATCCGCTGGTTTTTGATTTTGCAACAATGTTGCTTTTTAATATTTTTGACCTCTTTTTATGAAACTGCATATCAACTGGGATGCCTTGGGAATAGGGGCTTCGCTGGCCTGCGCCATCCATTGCGCCCTTCTGCCGCTTTTTTTAAGCAGCCTGCCATTATTTGGCATTAATATTATAAACAATATTGCCTTTGAAGTGGGTATGATAGTCCTCGCCTTCTGCATCGGGGCCTGGTCATTTTTCCATGGGTACAGGCGGCACCATCACAGCCCTGCCCCTTTTTTGATCTTTGCTGCAGGATTTTCGCTGCTGGTATTTAAACAGGTATTTCATGAACACCAGTTGTGGTTACTGATCCCGGGTGTTATGCTCATCATTACAGCACATATATCAAACTACCGCTCCTGCCGGTTGCACAATCATGCCCATGCCGATGATTGCAATCATTAGCCCGCTGTTCCCTGAAGGGGCTCGGGTAAATAACTACTTTCATAAACTTAACCTTCTTCAAAAAAAGAAACATCCATCATCCTGCTTAACTTACCGGCATAAATTGCTTGTTATGAAAAGACTTTTTGCTGTTCTTTCATTCTTTATTTCGGCAAATCTTGCTGCCCAGTCAAAACCAGCCCGTCCGGCAAGCGGGGATGAGGCCGCCATAGTCCGGTTATTGGAAGAACAAAACAATGCGTGGAACCGAGGCGATATTGAAAGTTTTATGAAAGGCTACTGGGAAAGTGACTCGCTGATGTTTGTGGGCAAAAGCGGGGTTACATATGGCTGGATGAATACCCTGAACAATTATAAAAAAGGTTATCCCGATACTGCCGCTATGGGCAAGTTGACCACTACCAATATCAAGGTGAAGCGTTTGTCAAAAAAATATTATTTTATTGTGGGAAAATGGTACCTGAAGCGAAGCATAGGGGATGTAAGCGGCCATTATAATCTGCTGATGGAGAAAATAAACGGCCGCTGGGTCATTGTCGCCGATCACAGCAGCTGACTGTTAGCTTTTTTTCCATGTCCTATATAAATAGCGTATCAGTAAAAGCAGGGTTATTACCATCCCTGCATAAAACAGAATAGTAAAGATGGCCGGCTGACCATGGTTATAGCCCAGTTCATAATAGATGCCGCCGGTTACTCCCGCCATCAGCCACAGCAGACCAAAGGAAAGTGATCCAATCACTTTTCGGAGGTATTTTTTTACTTCAGGGTCCCAGCCCCTTTCCATACCTGACAGTTCAGGGGCACAAGGTAGGTCATTATGCTGCCAAAACCTGCACAGCTTAACGAACGAGCAGCAATTTAAAATTCATAGAATCGCCGTTAAACACATTAAAATCCACCGCATGGGAAATTCCGTTCACCCTTCCCTGGTCGCTGTGCTGCCAGAAAATCCAGCCCCGGCTGATGCGGGGCTGCTCCGGCTGGTAATAATGTGCCACCCATAGAGGGTAGCCGTCAAATTCACTTTCAAGATGGCGGTTGTAAAAATCTACGTTGGTGTAGATGATGGGCTTCACCCCGTAGTAGGCTTCTGCAGTCTCAAGCCAACGTTTGGCTTCTTTACGCAGTTGGGCTGAACCGGTGCCGTTCAGTTGTTCTATATCCAGTACCGGTGGCAGGTCGCCGGGTTCGAGTTCCACTTTATCAATAAAATTTTCCGCCTGCATCTTACCGTCTTTGGAGGCAATAAAGAAATGATAAGCCCCCCGGCAGATTCCTGTTTCTTTTAACTTCTTCCAGTTGTGTTTAAAGCGGGGATCTGTATTCCCAATACCCTCTGTCGCCTTGATGAATGCAAAGCCCAACCGGATATTTTTCACTTTCATCGCTTTTACCTCATCCCAGGCAATGGTGCTCTGGTATTTGGAAACATCAATACCATGAATGGAATAATTTTCGGGGATGCTGATGCCAAATTCGGGGTATCGGGTAAACTTAGCTTTACGGTAAGCTAATTTTTGGGGCAGGATCCAGATACCAACCACTGCTGCAATAGCAGCAACAGTCATGAAAACAATTCGTTTTAACAGCTTTTTCCGGCGGCGGGATGGCATATAGCGGGGGCAGGTAAAGGCCTGCTGAACAAAAATAAAACTGCTCTTTAAAGTATTTTGTTAATTCACTTATTCTATAATCCTCAGCTTGGCATAATTCAGCATAATCTTTTTCTCCCCATTGTGCTCAAAATTTACAGTGGCGATGGGATTGTGAGCGGCCCCCTCCATTTTAATCACTTCGCCAAAACCGAATTTTTGATGTTCTACTTTTTGCCCTGTTTGTAAATTAGATGTATCGCTTGCCACAAAATCAGCTGAAGGGGTATGTTCTACTGCTTTTGGATGAGTGGTTTTAGGCTGCAGGTAAAAGGGGCCTTGTTTTTTCCCGGATGCGGGGTTATATTTTTTTTCTTCCTCCTGAACATCTCCATAAAACGAGTTGCCCCAACCCTTCATCCGGTTGAACCCACTCGCCCCTCCCCATTTACTACTACCCTGGTTTCCGGTTCCTCCGCCTGCAAAACTTCGGTCCAAATATTGTTCCGGTATCTCTTCTATAAACCGGCTCGGATCATTTTGCACCAGCTGGCCAAACCGGTACCGGGCATTGGCATAAGTGACCCACAGTCTTTCTTTCGCTCTGGTGATCACCACATAAAACAACCTTCTTTCTTCTTCTAATTCCTCTCTTGTATTAATGGAAAGTGCATTGGGAAAAAGCATTTCTTCCAGCCCGGCGGCGAAAACACAACTGAACTCAAGCCCTTTTGCCGAGTGGATGGTCATCAGTTTCACCGTATCCGCATCGGGGTTCTTTTCATCGGCATCCGTTAATAATGTTATCTGCTGAAGATACGAAGCCAAACTTTTATCTACCAGTTCTCCTTCTTCAGTATCCGGGCTTTCAGTCCATTCTTTAATAGAGTTCAATAACTCCTGTATGTTTTCATAGCGCGGCACTCCTTCGGTGCTTTTATCATTGAATAATTCTTTTACCAGTCCTGTTTGCTTGCCCACATGAAAAGCCACTTCATAAGCATTTTGCTTCGCCAGCATGCTGGCAAAACTTTTTATCATGATGACAAAATCATCAAGGGCAGAGAGGGTACCTGCTTTAAAACCATATTTAGCTGCATTCTCCAGCACTTCCCATACGCTGATATTATTTTCATTGGCTGCCAGTATCAGCTTGTCAATGGTTGTTTTTCCTATTCCCCGAGCAGGATAATTGATGATGCGCTTTAAAGCTTCTTCATCTTTAGGGTTAACAACCAATCGCAGATAAGCAACCAGGTCCTTTATTTCCTTTCGCTGGTAAAAGCTGATGCCGCCGTAGATGGTATAAGCAATGCCCATTCTTCTGAGCGCTTCTTCAAAAGCACGGCTTTGTGCATTGGTTCGGTACAAAATGGCACAGTCTTTATTGCTGTAGTGATTGCGGAGCTTTTGTTCCTGTATGCTGTCGGCAACAAATTTTCCTTCATCATTATCCGTCATTGTCCGTACCAGCTTTATTTTTTCTCCTTCCCTGTTTTCAGTGAAAAGCACTTTTTCAATCTGGCCCTTGTTGTTCTTTATCACTTCGTTGGCCACATGCAGGATACTTTTGGTGCTGCGGTAGTTCTGCTCCAGCTTTACAATCTTTACCTCATCATAATCTTTTCTGAACTGCAGGATATTCTGGATGGTGGCCCCGCGGAAACTGTAAATACTCTGTGCATCATCGCCTACCACACATACATTTTCATGCATGGCGCCCAGCAACTTTATTATTTCATACTGTGCGGGATTGGTATCCTGGTACTCATCAATTAATATGTACCTGAACTTTCGCTGGTATTTGGCCAATGCCTCCGGTACATTTTTCAGCAGCTCATAGAATTTAAGCAGCAGATCGTCAAAATCCATCGCACCGTTTTTAAAACAGCGCCTTACATAAGCTTCATAAATCTGACCGATGGCCGGGCGGTTGGCCCGCATATCTTCCTGTTGTATGGCATAATCATTCCGGTATTCTGCCGGTCCTACCAGTGCATTCTTCGCAGCCGAAATACGGTTGTAAACGATGTTGGGTTTATAATGCTTATCGTCCAGGTTCAGTTCGTAGATAACGGTCTTCACCACACTTTTGGCATCATCCGTATCGTAAATAGTGAAGTGGCGGGGGTAACCAATCTTATCTGCTTCAAACCGGAGTATTCTGGCAAACACCGAGTGAAAAGTGCCGATGTATAAATTCCTGGCTTCACCGTTGCCTAAAATTTTTTCCACCCTTTCCTTCATTTCCTTTGCGGCCTTGTTGGTAAATGTGAGGGCCAGTATATTAAAGGCATCTACCCCGTTAGCCATCAGGTGAATAACCCGGGTGGTAAGTACTTTGGTTTTACCACTGCCGGCACCGGCCACAATCATGATGGGACCATCAACATACACTACTGCTTCCCGCTGCTGCGCATTTAATCCCTGTAAATAATCAATCATAAGGGTTGCAAGTTACTGGAAGTTCGGGCTGTTTGGCCCACCCCTTTCGAACATTCCCTTATGGCAAAATGCTACTGCCCCTCCCCGGAGGGGATGGAGATTCCATTATCTGGGGCTGTATATTTTTTTTGCCTTACTCAGCACTTCAGCCTTATCCAGTGTCATCGGCTTTGTTTGCTGTGCCTGGAACATTGCCATCTGGTCTTTAAAATGCGGTGAAGAAGGGTGCATCGATGCGCCAAATGTGTTTACCGATTCAATTACCGGCAGGCTGCCGTCTTTAGGATAGCGAACAAAACAGATATAAGCATCCCCGCCGGTTACTTTGCGCATGCCATTGATGTAGGGTTCCGAAAAAGAGGGTGTCAATACATCCGGAAAACCCCAGGCTGGTCTGGCATCATCTCCCCTCACCAGTTTTTGCACATCACCCAGCGTTAAATCGGTTTTTCCAAAATGCTTTATCATATAATTATATACATATTGGTACGTTTCCACCGCTTCTGTTTTTGTAATTTGCCTGCCTGGAACCCCCTTGAACTTATTGGCCAGGTAATAATAAGTAAGCAAGAACACAGCAGCGCCTTTACTGCCGGCAGTTGCTTTTTTGTCCCAGGTTTGAAAAGTGGTAATAATATCTTTCAGTTGCGTTATATCACCGGCATTTACATTCAGCATACTGTCAATACCATAAGTGTATTTTAGTTGCTGCGGCAATTGCTGATCAAACTTAATTTGTTTAAACCGGTTATAATCTGTTTTATCTCCATTAATCAATTCTGTAACCCGCTGGCTTCGGTTATTATGATAGGTTTCCCAACCGTCAGTAATGTCAAACTTGTTTTTATCAAGATTGTTTGTTGGATCGGTAGCCAGAAAAGGAGAGTGATTCGTATTAAACAAATAGCCCGAAGGAGGATTGATGTATTGCGGTAATTCTGTAATTGATTTAAACTCCGTCCACAACGTAGCGGAGGTGTTTCCGGGTAAAGTGCTTTTCCAGTTATATTTCGGATCGGGATTGCGGCGGGGCATTTTCCCGTTGCTGATGTAAAAGATGGTATCATACCTGTCTGCATAGGTAATATTGAACATGGGCAGGTGCAGGGGGCGGAGTGCATTGTAAAATTCAGTGAAGTTCCTTGCCTTGTTCATCCGGTAGCACTGCTCCAGCGCCCTTATGTCCATCAGGGCGGGAACTCTTATGGCAAATACGCCTTTGGCAGTTTTCAATGTGGGGCCGTATTTGCTCCACCAGAATTTTTTACCCACAGTAACAGGGATGCCTTTCACTTTCAGTTTTGCTTTTCTTTCTTCCAGGGAAAGCCATTCACCATCGAACCGGTACTGGTTTTTATTGGCCGGATTTATCTCTAACTGGTACACATCTATTTTATCCTGGTAATTGATAGTATGCGCCCATCCGAGATTTTCATTGGTTCCGTGAAAGATGAGGCAACCGCCGGGAAAAAGGCCGCCCAGCATGTTCCATCCCTGTTCACTTTGCAAATGGGCTTCATAAAATGCCACCGGCCCTGTATTGGGCTGGTGTGCATTGATGGCAAGAAAACTTTCTCCGGTGGTTGTTTTCAGCGAGTTCATGGCAAAAGCATTGGAGCCCTGCGGATTAAAACCCGGGATGGTGGCCACTTTACCTCCGATAATCTGCGGCAGCACATCATCCACACCGCAAAAAAGACTGATGGAGAAAACAACTGCCGTCATATAATCTTTTTCATCAAAAGGGAAAGCCTGTTTGTATTTCACCTCTGCGGGATGGGAATTGGCATACGCATTCAGTCCGGCCACATAACCTTTAATCAATGCGATGAAATCTGGGCTCAGGGTGTTCCACTGTTCCTCCACCGTTTGCCGGCAGCCCAACAGCTGGATGACATAATCTCCCTCTGCGCCTTTACGGCCCAAAGCAGTTCCGAGTTTTGTTTTCCCTCTCAGTACTACCAGTTGCAGGGTTTCAAAATCATCTTCTGCATGTGCCCACGCAATGCCGTAAGCCACTTCAGGGTCGGTGGGGGCAAATACATGGGGGATGCCGAAGCTGTCACGGGCAATGGTGATGTTGGAGGGGTTGATTTGGGCTGAGGTAGTCAGCTCTGTTAACAACAGAACTAAAAGGAAACAAAAAAATGTTTTTTTCATTTCTGAAAATTAATAAAAGATAATTATACGTCTTTGCATATTCTACCGGTGCTTGCTTTGCAAAAACTTATCATGGATTATTTCTTCCATACGCTTGTTGTACACCCTGCCTTCCCCCCAGGAAATAATATCAATGTACGCAAACGATCTTGTCTGGAAGCGGTCTTTCTCCAGGTGTTTAATGGTAGCAAGCAACTTTTCAAATTCCGGTTTTAACTGCCGTGGCGAAAGCGGCATTGTCTGCCGTAAAAACTTAAAGATCGCTTCTTCTATCGCTGTCAGGTTTTTCATTTTAGCCATGAAGCGGTAAACGGATTTGCTGAGTGATTCCATCAGCATATCATTGCCCAGCTCATAATGGCCATCAGGTGCAGCAGGCGGGCATAACACTGCAGGTCGTACCGCAGGTTCGTATTGTCGTTAATGATTTTCTGCAGGTAATCAATGGATGTACTATAGTCGCCGCTGCCGAAGTACAGCATGGCAAACTTGTAGTTGAGCACCAGCACCCGGTGACGGTCGAGAAAAAGATCATATCCCTTCAGTTCCTTTTTAATGGCGGGGATAATGCCAAGTCCCTCTTTAAAGGTGCCCTGCATAAATGCCGGTTGATGCGGGCCTGGCTCAGGTAAATAAAAGCCTGCATGCGGAAGCTATCATGATCCATTACCCGGCTTGTTTGCGCCAGCTCTTCAAACTGCGTCAGCGTTTTTTCAAAAGCCCGGTGGTTGTGCAGGTCAAAATGGGCATTCAGCAGGTAATGCATGGCCCTGATGTGATGACTTGTTTCTGCCCTTTTCATCAACGGGAATTCATCAAACAGGCTCACCAGTTTTTTTGCATAACGGTAATACTGTAAAAAATCCTGCCGGATAAAAGCATACCAGGTATAACTCTGGTACAGGTACATCCGTTCATAAAAACCGGTTTCTTTCTAGGCGCCGCCGGGCAGCTGCTGTGTCATAAACTTGCGGATGGCCTTGGGCGGGTTGCTAATTTTTCCGATTAAAGCCGTCTGTTGGCCAGGCCATAACGATTAAAGATACTTCTGCCGAATTTTTGATTCTTTATCTTCACAGTTCAATCAGTTTTTATGGCAGTCCGCATTTTCATCACCGGTGGCACATTTGATAAGGAATATAATGAAATAACCGGCCGGCTTTTTTTTAAAGACACACATATGCTGGAATTGCTGGAGAAAGGCCGCTGCAAAGTACCTGTAGAGATACGGACGCTGATGATGATTGACAGCCTGGAAATGACAGATGGCGACAGGTCGCTCATTGCACACCAGTGCCATAGCTGTGATGAAACACAGATTGTAGTAACCCATGGTACGGATACGATCGCTGAAACAGCAAGGGTGCTGGCCGAAAAAGTACATCACAAAACCATTGTGCTTACCGGGGCGATGATACCGATTAAGTTTGGCAGTTCCGACGGGTTGTTTAACCTGGGCAGCGCCCTTGCTTTTGCACAAACCCTGCCAGATGGTGTATATGTGGCCATGAACGGACGTTATTTTAACTGGGATAATGTGCGGAAGAATAAGGAAACCGGGGTGTTTGAAGAAATACATTGACCGGTAAGCCGGGGTTCATCTGCCTTTTTTATACGGCATCATGGACAACAATTTTTTTTCATACCTGAGCCGGCTTGAAGTGATGGGCTTCTTTTGGCATACCCGCTTTTATATGCTGTGGTTCATGTATTGGGGGGAACAAAAAAGGGGAATAATTTTTTTGGGCAAAGACTAATCCGGCTGTTACCATTAGGTTATGCACTTTGCGCAGTGCTTTACTTTGGGCTGCAGGTAAGAACACTTTATCCTGATTTTTCCGTCAACAACATCAGTAGTCATTTTAATTACTGGTTAAAAGTATGGGGGCTGCTGGGCCTGATGGGGTGTGCCGCAAAAAGCGGATAATCATTTCTTTGATAAAAGAACTCTGTGGTCCACCCGGTTCAGAACTCCGGGCTGGCTGTTGATAATAGCTTATAGTATAGTTCTTAGCGTTTGGGGAAGCCTTATTCATCTCGTATTACAGCTTATAAAAGTCAAAAAAATGGGCAAAAGTACTGCAACCGGTAACCCTGCTTCAACCGGGGGTTAATTATTATTAAACAAAAATTAAAAACTGTCTTTACTTTTTAAGGACATCCTTCAGTGCTGCCGCGGTTTTCTTATCGTTGCCGATAAAAATTTTATTACCCGGTATGGTAACAAGCCTTTTTAAAAAAGTATTTTCTTCCAGTATTAACTTCCGGTAATCCTTTTCTTCCAGTTTTTTATCTTTTAAACCCAGCTCTTTATCCTTCAATGCCCGGCAGCTGAAAAGCGCTTCATAACTGCCGGCCATCTTTTTCATCCGATAGCTATCGGATTCCTCCAGTTGTGCCGGGGTAATTTTATCAAATTTTATATCCTGCATATCAAGGGCGGCCGTATCCGCCCCGGTTTTCTTAATAATGGCCTGGCAGGTAGTGCAGTTGCCCAGGTGGTACATTTTTTTCATTATGCTGATTCGTTGTTAAAGGCCGGGTGGTTCGGCACGAAGTAAAATGTGTTACTTTGCGGCACTTATTCTTTTAGTATGGGCAAAGATGAAGTATTCCGGGAAGAGATTGAAAAACCCGGTGATTTTAAGTTCGGCGCCAATGTAGCCAATGTGTTTGATGATATGGTGAACCGCTCTGTTCCCTTTTACGCCGAGATACAGCGGATGATGGCTGAACTGGCAGCCAACCATGCGGCTGAGGGCAGTTTTGTATACGATCTGGGCTGCTCCACCGGCACCACCCTGATTGGTATGGATACGATGGTGGACCCCAATATCCGTTTTATCGGAGTGGACGATTCGCAGGAGATGCTGGATAAATGCAAATCCAAACTGATGGAACTTGGTTGCTCAAGGCCTTATGAACTGCGCTGCGCCGACCTGTCAAAGGGTATCCGCATCGAAAATGCGTCTGTAGTAGTGTTGTGCCTTACGCTGCAGTTTGTCCGTCCCATTTACCGGGAGCAGGTGCTAAAAAACATTTTTGACGGGCTGAATCCGGGCGGCGTACTGATATTGGTAGAAAAAATTCTGGCTGAAGAGAGTCAGTTCAACCGTGACTTTATTGATTACTATTACAATTATAAGCGCCGCAACAATTACAGCGAGCTGGAAATTTCCCAAAAAAGGGAAGCCTTGGAAAATGTGCTGGTACCGTATAAACTCAGTGAGAATATCACCCTCCTGCGGGACCAGGGCTTCCATCACTGCGAGGTTTTTTTTAAATGGTATAATTTCGCAGGGCTGGTTGCTACAAAAAAATAATATTGTAAACTCTCAAAAAGCAAATACCAAGAAACAAAAAAGTTCCAAATATTAAATCCAGAAAGACTGCCTCTGTTATTCAGGAATATTTTTAATCTTTTTTTTGATTTGTGATTTATTTGGTACTTGTTTCTTGTATTTTGGAATTTATCTTTCCGGCACATGATTAAAATCGGCAATTTCTTTTTCAGGTACCGCAACTGGATATTCATTCTCTTTTATGCCGCCTTGTTAATTCCTTCCTGGCCGCTGTTTTCTTCCGGTCAGTTCGGCAGCAGTTATTATATCTGGCCGGTAGCAATCGGCTTGTTCACCACCTGCCTGGGGCAATTGACCCGGGGGCTGACCATCGGGCTTGCCTATATCGTTCGCGGAGGTAAAGAAGGTAAACCCTATGCTGAGGGATTGGTAACCGACGGTATTTTTAATCATTGCCGCAATCCTTTATATGTGGGCAACATACTGATGCTGCTGGGAGTAGGTATACTTGCTAACTCCTTATTCTATGTGGCGGTGATGATTCCTGTCTTTCTGTTCATCTACCAGGCCATTGTGCTGGCAGAAGAAAATTTTCTGCGGGGGAAATTCGGCCGTGGTTTTGATGAGTATTGCAAAAAAGTTAACCGCTGGTGGCCCCGGCTTGCAGGAATTGGGAAGACCCTGGGCAGCATGCAGTTCAGCTGGAAAAGATGGATACTGAAAGAACACACCACGCAGTTCATCTGGCTCTGTGGTATTGTTTTAATACTGCTGCTGAGCTATCCTCAACTAAGCGGCTACAATACAGACCGCCGTAACCTTCTGCTGGGAATCATACCGGGTTTGCTGCTGCTGTTGTATGTTTTTATCCGCTTCCTGAAAAACACCGGCCGGTTCAAAGAATAATTGTTTCTGTTTCAAGACACAAGACCCCCGGCACTGATCCCCGGCTTCGGGGCATTCCTTTCCGGTCTTCGTAAACATTGCCCGGTTGTATTTGTTACTTTTGATCATCCGAAGTCCCGTCTTAGCGGGACGAAGGAGGAACAGTATTTAAAAAAGAGTGTTATGATCAAGACAGGTAACCCTATCATCAGCATTTATACTGAAATGACTCCCAACCCGGAGACGATGAAATTTGTAGCCAATAAACTTCTTTATCCCGGCAAGAGCATAGATTTTCCTGATGCGGAAAGCGCCAGGCCTTCACCGCTTGCGACTGAGTTGTTTGGTTTTCCTTTTATCAAAGCCGTATTTATTGCCAGTAATTTTGTAACGCTGACCAAAATTGCAGAAACGGACTGGCAGGATGTGATCCCTTCTGTTCGCCAGTTCCTGAAAGATTACCTCGAAGAAGGCAAAGCCATCATCAACGAGGAAGAACTGGCCTCGGTGAAAAAAGAAAGCAGCAACGAAGTGAGTGCCGATGATGATGATGTGGTAAAAAGAATAAAAGAATTGCTTAATAATTACGTACGACCTGCTGTGGAAATGGACGGCGGCGCCATCCAGTTTAAAAGCTATGACGACGGTGTGGTGAACCTGATGCTGCAGGGTAGCTGCAGCGGCTGCCCCTCATCTATGATTACTTTAAAAGCCGGCATAGAAGGAATGATGAAGCGGATGATTCCGGAAGTGAAGGAAGTGGTGGCAGAGGCGGAGTAAAATCCCCAGCCCCTAGAGCCTGCCTGCCGGGCAGGCAGGGGGAGCAACAAGCAGGCATTTCATTTGGCGCTTTTTCATTGCATTGATTTTTTCCAGATTACATTTCTTTCCAGGAGGTATTCCAGTACAAAATCAAAACATTCTTTATACTTTCCCACCAGTTCAGGAGGGAAAACACCTTTTTCATTAAACATTCCGAGAGCAATCAAATTCACAGCAGCCGTGCAGGTGTAGCCTGTTGTTCTTGCCATGGAAGAGATTTTTGTTTCTTTATCGTAGTAGTCAAGCAGGTTCCATTCAATTGCTTTGCCCTCACCGTGCAGCAGCACTTTCATCACGGTCAGTTCTTCTTCCTCCAGGCCCAGCTTCCACTCATGGAATAAGATCTGCGAAGTAACCTGCAGCGGTGAAACGTTCACTCCATTTACTTCTATTGGTTTTTCGCTGAAGAAATTACTTTCTTTCAGTGAAAGGATAATATCAACATGGCCGGGATAACGAAGTGTTTTTTCTTTCTGGTTCCTGATATGCGGCATGGTGTAAAGCAAAGAACGAAGGCCATCGGTATTAAAGGCTTCCAGTGTGCCCACTTCGTCAAAGTGAATCCACTCCACTTCGCTTAATGCCGGTTTGGTTACGATAAACCCATTTTCCATCAGCCTTGCCGGTCTTGTATATTCTTCTATCACATCGGCAGGTGAGAACGGCGCTTTATACTGAAAGGGTTTCTTTCTTACTTTGGGCAGGCCGCCTACATAAATTTCCAGCGCATTAATTTTCATTTCATCATTGCAGCGGCCGATAATGAAATTACTCATGCCGGGCGATACGCCGCAATCGGTAATAACGGTTACTTTTTTTTCTTTTGCCAGTTTATCCAATTGGAGCACCTCTTCGGGAAAGAAAGAAATGTCAACGATGTCTTTTCCGCAATTGATAACGGCTTCCAATGATTTATAACCCATAAAGCCCGGTACGGCGGTTACCACCAAATCAAACGGAGCAAGTAGTGCTAAATATGATGAATAATCTTTTAAATCGGCTTTCTTTGTTTCGATGCGGGGATTTCTTTTGCTGAGTAAAGTCAGGTTGTTTTCATTCACATCAAATGCAGTGACATGATGCCGTGATGCCAGATCCAATGCAATGGCGCTGCCGACCATTCCGGCGCCGAGGACTGCGGTTTTCATTTGGTGAAGTTATTGAAAAATGAGGAGGGGCGCAAAGGGTAGCAAGAAACAAAAGGGCGGGCACTAATTGTACCCACCCTTTGAAAGATTATTTCGTCTGCTTCATAAATGTTTGCTGTGAAGCTTTTTTAGATTAGTCTTTGCATCAAAGTTTTTTACAAATCCGCTTTTCTCTCCTTTGATAAGGGCCTGGGCTGTTTTTTTCTTTTTAGATTGCTTTAGTTTATACTGCTTAATATATTCAATGATGGCTGCCTTTTCTTTCTTTGTCAATCTCTGGCTTTTAATTATGAAGTCAATTCCTTTGGGTTCTTTAATGAGTCCCATAAGCTATTTTTTTACCATACAATTTACAAATAAGTGGAATAATTCTGAAAGGCCCGTAGGGCCGTCATTGGGGTAGAAAAAATAATGAACAAGTTCGTTGAGCCCCGAAGGGGCGGCATTATTAAAATGTTCTTTCAAAAAGATTCTTTTAAAATATTGGCACAGTAAATTCAAAATGCCGGCCCGATGGGCCTAAGAGATAAACCACAATTAATAATGGCTACCAAATTAGCGCCCCGATGGGGCTGTATCAATCGGGGGACAGTATGTCCCCTGGTTCGTTATGATTTTGTAAGATGAATAATTTTTTAAACCGGGTTTCTTTTATGCAGTAATGTAAGATAGCTTTCGCTGATATCAAAAGCTGTTACATGATGGCTGGAAGCCAGATCAACAGCAATAGCGCTGCCGGCCATACCGGCGCTTTATTTGTTTTTGCTAACCTGCGGCTTGTCATTTTTAAGATATACAAACCAATATACCAACCCGACCAACGCTCCGCCGCCTATGATATTTCCAAGTGTTACCGGCAGCAAATTTTTCAGAAAGAAGCTGCTCCACGTTATGGTTGTATATACATCAGCGGATTGACCGTGAAATTCCCGGATGAAACCGGGTTCAAAATCTTTTATGAAAAGTGCCTCCGGGATAAAATACATATTGGCTATTGAGTGCTCAAACCCTAAAGTAACGAAGGCTGATATGGGAAATATTATAGCGAGGATTTTACCTGAAATGGATTTTGAACTGAAACAGAGCCATACCGCCAGGCACACAAGAATATTGCACAAAATTCCTGCCGCCAGCGCCTGAACAAAACCGAGTTCGCATTTCTTTTTAGCAATGTTCAGCAGGTGTATCCCCACCTTACCCGATGCAGCATAGTGCATTTTGGTTAAATATATCAGCATGGAAATAAAAATCACGCCGATAAAGTTTCCGATAAATACCCACAACCAGTTCTTAAGCATTTGCTTACTTGTAACCTTTCCGCCGGCCCAGGCCATAACGATAAGATTATTGCCCGTAAACAATTCTGCACCGCCTACTATCACTAAAATAAGACCAAGGCTGAAACATATCCCGCCAATTAGTTTGGTGATACCTTCTGATAAAAATGTATTTGCCGTGACGGTTGTAAAAAATGCTGCCCCAAAGGCAATAAACGCACCGGCCAATATGGCTAAAGTGATGGTTTTGTGAACGGGTGCATTTACTTTAGTAACCCCAATCGCCTCCGCACTGGCAGCCATTTCTTTTGGCATTAAAAAATCTTTCATTGAATATAATTTCAATTGACAAATATATGATGCCGTGAAGCCAAACCAACAGCGATAGCGCTGCCGGCCATACCGGCGCTTAAAACTGAGATTCTCATGCTGAAAAATTAAACTCCCGCTTTTGTCCTGAAAGCATTCGGCTTGCGGCGGGCAAAGGCAAATTTACGCTGGAGAAAATTGCTGATTCTTATTTCTCCTCCCCTGCAAAATTTTATAAAAACTGCGGCTGCGGATTTCGTCAATGGTTAACCCGGTTTCGGTGGCTTCCTGTTCGGTGATGGCACCGCAGTTCATGGCTTTAAAAAAGAAATTGAGCAGGCCTTGACCGGTGGCGGCATCATCAAATATATCGCCGGTGAGGGTGGAGATGGCGGCCCGATCTACAAATATTTTGAGGTGGTGTTTGGCATCGGCCATGCTGCTGAGAAAGAAATAATACGTGGCGGCGTACCGCATGGGCAGTTGCGCCGGGTTCAGATCCCAGCCCTGGTAAAAACCATTGATGAGCGAATGCATGGTATGATGGTAACCGATGCGCCATGCATTGTGTACGGACTGCCTGTTTTCTTTTTTTTGCCTGGCAGTGAGTTTATCGCCCCGGTGCGGGGCAACCGGCATTACATTGGTGGCGCCGTCGGATAAAAATATGCCCGTGCCGCCGAGTGCAACCTTCGTCATGTGATGGGCAAAGTCGCAAACGGGATGCGCCATGGTCTGGTATTTTGCCGTGATGTCGCAGGAGGCTGTGTAATCATAAGTGCCGAAGTGGGCGGCAATCAATCTTCCTTCGCCTGCACGGATGATGCGCATCAGCGGGTTTCTTCCTTCCTCATCCATGATGATTTGTGTGGCTTCCACCATAGTTTCCATTTTGAGTGTGCCGGGAGGCAAGCTGTTTTTCTTTTCTATGATTTCTAAAAAACGGACCATGGTGGTTACCTGTTCGGGTATGGTAACTTTTGGCAGTATGATGACGAAGTTACTTCTGAAAAGGGTTTTTCAGCATTTGCAGAAAATCTTCATCTTTTTCTTCGGGGTAATCTTTATCAATTCCGTAACGAAGCTGCGGTGGCTCCAGGTATTTGTAAGTGCCCAGCAGGCGGTCCCATATGGAAAAGATAGCGCCGTAATTGCTGTCGGTATAGGGTTGTTGCCGGTGATGGTGCACTTTGTGCATATTGGGTGAAATGAACAGGTAGCTCATCGCCATGTCGATCTGTTTGGGCAACCGGATATTGGCATGCTCAAAGGCAGTAAAAAAAACCAAAACGGTTTGATAGATCATCACGGCAAACATGGGGGCCCCGCTTACAAAAATGCCCATGAAAAAAAAGATGCCCCTGACCACACTTTCCACCGGGTGGTGGCGCAGGCCGGTGGTTACATCCACATTGGTATCGGCATGATGAATAACATGAAACAGCCACAGAAACCTGAATTTATGCTCTATAATATGTACCAGCCAGCCGCCAAAAAAATCAACCACCAGTATGGTGATCAATATAGTAGCCAGTATACCGGTGCCCGCCCAGTACACTAAACCAAATTGGTTAACGGCGCACCAATCGCTTATTTTAATTATGATAATGGCCAGGAAAGTGTGAATGATGAGATGGATAATGGTAAGACCAAAGTTGATGGCCGCATGGCGCACTCTTGTTTTGCGGAACCGAAGGGTTAGTAATGGAATGGCGCCTTCCAGTATCCAGAAGAAAAGCATGCCCCCCACCAGGAATGCCATTCGCTCCAGCGGCCGTTCTTCAAGGGTGGAGAAATAATTGATGATGTTATCCCACATAAAAAATTTAAAGGTAAAAGTTACGAAGGATAATATTATGCGTTTATATCTGCTTGCCCGGGAAACTCATGGCCACAATCAAAACAATGGTTCACATTATCGGTTGCAATAGCATATGAACCTAAAAAAAACGTAACAAGGGCGCTGACCCAGTTCATGGCTTTCCGCGGCGTGCTGACCAGTTCTGTATTATGGGATCCGCATTTAGGGCAGGTTACCGCTGCTTTTTGCTCCCTTCTTAAAGTGTTTAAAATGTCCAGCGCTTTTTGTGCTTCATCTTTCGAAACCATTAGTTTTATTCCGCCCACGGCATTGGTCAGTATGGGGTCAATGGTTACCGTGTTCTCATCTTTTAGCCAGCTTCCAATACCGGCTTCTTCCAGCACCCCTTTTGCAATATGTGCCTCCACATAATTGGGATAAGATTTCAGCAAAACAAAGTTCATGACAGGTTATATTTACTGACACAGTGCTGTGTTTATTTCTTTACCGGAAGAACTGCAGTTAAGCAGAAATTTTTTACTGATTCAGCATCAGCGGCATCACCAGCATCAGCAGTTCCTCGTTTTCATCCTGCTCAGAAGGTTTTATAAGACCCGCTTTGGTAGGTGTTGAAAGTTCGATATTCACTTCCTCGCTGTCGGCGGCGCTGAGCATTTCAATCAGGAAGCGGGCATTGAAAGCGATCATCATATCCTCGCCGTTATACCGGCATTTCATCCGTTCGTTTCCTTCAAAACTGAAATCCACATCCTGTGCGGCCAGCTGCAGTTCGCTGCCGCTGATACTCAGGGCCACCTGGTTGGTGCTTTTGTTGCTGAATACATTTACCCGGCGCAGGGCGCTTTGAAAATCATTCTTATTTACTGTAAGGCGATACGGGTTTTCTACCGGTATGACCACTTTGTAATCCGGGAACCGGGCATCAATAAGGCGGCAGCTCATTTGCGTGGTGCCATGTTTTACAAAAAGATGGTTACTGTTATAGCTCACTGTTATTTCATCTTCACTGGCGGGTATGGCTGTTTTCACGAGGTTCAGCGGTTTGCGGGGAACAATGAATGAATCGGACCTGGGGCATTTCACATCTGTTCTTTTATAGCGTATCAGCCGGTGTGCATCGGTGGCCACACACTGCATGCCTTTTTTATCCAGCTCAAAGAAAACACCCGTCATGGCCGGGCGCAGGTCATCATTGCTGGTGGCAAATATGGTTTTGCTGATGGCTGTAACCAGTCCGGCAGCTGTCATGGTGAAAGATGTGGTATCATCCGCTGCCGGTTCCTTGGGGAAATTATCGGGGTTTTCGCCCATGATCCTGTACTTACCGTTATCGCTGGTTATTTCAATTCCGAAGTTCTTGTCAATGGTAAACGTAAGCGGCTGGTTCGGGATGTTCTTGAGTGAATCCATCAGTATTTTGGCGGGTATGCATACCTTACCGTTGTCTTTGGCCTCCACATCCAGTTGTACCCTCATTACGGTTTCCAGATCGGTGGCCACCACGGTCAGCTTGTTCTTACCCACTTCAAACAAGAAATCTTCAAGTATCGGAAGTACGGTATTGGCATTGATCACACCGGCTATATGCTGCAGTTGTTTCAGTAACGAGGAGGAGGATGCGATGAATTTCATATAGTAAATTGAATGTGGCGAAACTACTGATTTTTGGTTTACAGCCAACAATTTGAAGGTGGAGGTGGAATACTTGCCGGCCAGGTATATTTCCTGTAATAAAAGCAAATCTGACCTTTCAGGAGCCGGCTTTCGCCCGGTTCGTTGCCCTTCTTTTGTTCCGTGTTTCTTGTGCCTTCTTTATTATCTTGCCTGTTCTCAAAATTCTGCAGATGTTCGGTAAGCTTTTCGGCAAAGGAAGAAAAAAAGAGCCCCCTGCACCCGGACCGGCCATTTTTTTTGGCCGCTATTCAGACAATAATAAACCAGTGGCTAAAACCAACCGGTGGACGGATGCCGAAAATTTATTCAGGGAAAAGAAATACCCGGAAAGCATGGATGCTTTTTTTGACTACCTGCGGGATGATGCGGTGCAGAATGTGGTGTATGAAAGAAACGGGGCAGAAGGCCGGTTTCATTTTTACCAGGGATCGAAAATAGTGCGGGGCAGTTTTAATAACGGATTTTTAAACGCAGAAATAATACTGGCCCGCATGCCGCAACCTTCCGTGCCGGTGATGCGCCGGCTGCTGGAAATGAATTTTAATTTATTCTACAGCCGCTTTGCACTGGACAATGAGCGGCTTTGCATGCGGTTCGACAGTGACATTGAAACAGCCAGCCCTGGCAAGTTGTATTACGGGTTAAAAGAACTCTCCACCAAAGGCGACAAACAGGATGACCTGCTGGTTCAGGATTTTGCCATACTGGAAACTGCCGACAGCGAACACATGGCCGAAATACCGGTTAAAGAGAAAGAAATAAAGTATGAATACCTCCACAAATGGATCAGCCAGGCACTGGATATGATAAAGGGGCTGGATGCCGATAAATTTTCCGGGGGCATTGCCTACATGCTGCTTTCGCTTATTTACCGAGTTGATTATTTAATAGCACCGGAAGGCAGCCTGCTGAATGAACTTGAAAAGATCGGGGGAATTTATTTCAAAAAAGATGAAAGGGCCGTAACGGAAAAAAACCGGGATATGGCCGAATCTTTCAGAAAATTACTGGCCATTCCCAAAGAAGAAGTATCCCGGTGCCTAATAAGGTCAAAATATACTTTTTCCATTGTGGCGCCACAGCCTTATAAAACCATTGCGGATTCCATACACGGAGCCAACCAGAATCTCGTATGGTACCGGGATAATAATTATCCTGCCATAGCCTGCCAGATTGCGGAGTACGGTATTTCCTATTGCCAGTATTCTTACAGTATGCCCAGAGTGATTACAGAGCTTTATCATCTGTTCATGATGGTGACCTATTCCGATTATTTCAGGGCGCTGGGTTATAAAAAACTTTTTTATGATCCGGCAAGCGGAAAATTTGATGAAGAAGCGATTGAAGATGAAATAAAATCGGTGCAGGACCGCTGGAAAGAAAAATATCCCCTGATGGATGTTAAAACACAAAACCTTCGGTATGACAACCTGGTGAACTTCAACCATACTTTTACCAATGAAATGGAGTTCTTAAATTTAGAACCCAAATAGTGAATGGACACACAGCAGATCATAGAACAATACCAAAAGGCCATTATACAAATTGCCACCCAAGGAGGCACAGGCACCGGGTTTTACGTAAAAGAGTTTGACCTGATAGTAACCAATGCCCATGTGGTGGCTGATGCGGCAGAGGTGACCATTGCGGGTAAATCCTTCGACAAATCTTTAGCAAGGGTTTGGTACACCGACCGTAAGCATGACCTTGCTTTTTTGCAGGCGCCTCCCGGTGTGGACCTGCCCGAAGTGCGGCTGGGGCAATATGAGCAGATGAAAGACGGTGATGAAGTGGTGGCCATTGGCCATCCTTACGGGCTGAACTATACCGCCACACAGGGAGTAATATCCAAAGTTGACCGGATAAGAGACGGTCTGAAATTCATTCAAATTGATGCGGCCATTAATCCCGGCAACAGCGGCGGCCCGCTGGTGAATATGAAAGGGGAAATTATCGGGGTCAATTCATTCATCATCCGCGGAGGCGATAACCTGGGTTTTGCACTGCCGGTTATCTACCTGCGGGAAGCCCTGCAGGTGTATTTGCCCAACAAAGGACAGGCCACCACCCGCTGCTTTAGTTGCAGTTTCCTGGTAACACCGGCCAATATTGATTCAAAAAAATATTGTCCCAGCTGCGGCACTGAGGTAAAACTCCCTGAAATACCGGAAAAGGAAGCCGAGGCTGTTGGTGTGGCAAAAACCATTGAAGAAATACTGCGGGAACTGGGCAAGGATGTAAAGCTGGCCCGTGAAGGGGCCAATAACTGGAGTGTAAAAGAAGGCTCGGCAAAAATCAAGATCACTTACAACCCTGAAAATTTTTTTATCGCCGGCGATGCCTATCTCTGCCAGATGCCCCCTGATGCAGCCCGGATAAAACCCCTGTACCGGTTCCTGCTGCAGGAAAACTACCGAACCAACGGGCTGGTATTAAGCTGCGTAAAACAAAACATTGTGCTGAGCTGTATTATTTACGACCTGGATATGAACAAAGACAATGGCGTGGATGCCTTCCGTAATCTTTTCCGGCAGGCAGACCATTATGATGACTTTCTGAAAAAAGAATACGGTTGCACCGAGAGGCTGGAGGAATAAACAGCTGCAGACGGCAGCAGCAAATTATTAACTACCTTACAGGAAGTAAAACTGCAACGCCATGATATTCCGCCAATTTTTCGCCTTTCTGCCGGCGATATATTTGCTGGCACTGGCCCATACACCTGCATCAGCCGGATTTTATTCGCCCGGCTATACAATTAATTCAACTGCTAACCTGTTAAATGCTGCAGATACTAGCGTTGAAGATCTGAGGACAGCCATCAACAACACCAAGAGCAATATCAAAAACAGCCCGTAGCGGGTACAACTGATTTATTATTTTTCTGCGAATGGCTTTTAACCTCCCCCTTACCAAAGAGCAGGCCCTGCAAAAACTGAAACACTATTGTGCTTACCAGGAGCGCTGCCACAGTGAAGTAAAAGAAAAGCTTTATAGCCTGGGCGTATGGAAAAAAGACCATAATGAAATCATTGCCGCACTGATTGAAGAAGATTACCTGAACGAAGAACGGTTTGCCCTTGCCTTTGCCGGCGGAAAATGGCGGATAAAGCAATGGGGTCGGGTGAAAATAAAATATGAACTGAAACAAAAGCAGGTAAGCGATTACTGCATTAAAAAAGCGCTGCAGCAGATTGATGAAGAAGAATACCTTGCCGTGCTTGGCAAATTAGCCAAAGAAAAATATTCGGCGCTGAAAAATGAGCAATACTTAGTAAGAAAAAAGAAGACGATGGATTATTTGATGGGGAGGGGGTTTGAATCCAATTTGGTGAATAAACTAGTTAATACGATATAATAGTTTCATAATTTCAGATATGAATTCCACTCTTTCTATCACTATTATTCAACCGAATCTTTACTGGGAAAACAAAACTGCCAACCTTAAAATGCTGGAGGGGAAAATTTTCAGTATAAAGGAAAAAACGGAAGTGGTGGTATTGCCCGAAATGTTCAGCACCGGTTTTAGCATGAAACCGGAACCATTGGCTGAAACTATGGAAGGAGAAACAGTGCAATGGATGAAAAAAGTGGCTCAAAAGAAGAATATCATATTAACGGGGAGTATGATTATTAAAGAGCCGGCTCCCCCTCTCCACCATGTGGAGAGGGGGCCGGGGGGTGAGGTCTTTTTCAACCGCCTTATCTGGATGCAGCCCAACGGGCAATACGGCATGTATGACAAGCGGCATTGCTTTGCTTTTGCCGGGGAAAACGAACATTATACTCCGGGTTCAAAAAGGCTGATTGCTTCTGTAATGGGATGGAAAATTAATTTGCAGATTTGTTATGATTTGAGATTCCCGGTGTGGAGCCGCCAAACTCCCCCTCTCCGTAGGATGGAGAGGGGGTCAGGGGGTGAGGAATACGATGTGCTGATTTATGTGGCCAACTGGCCCGAAAGAAGAAGCCATGCCTGGAAAACTCTGCTGCAGGCAAGGTCTATCGAAAACCAATGCTATGTGATTGGTGTAAACCGTGTGGGCAAAGATGGCAACGGTATTTATCACAGCGGCGACAGCATGATTATTGACCCGGTGGGAGAAGTGTTGTACTCCAAAAAAGATGAAGAAGATATTTTTACAACCACACTGGATAAAAATTACCTGAACAGCATAAGGGAAAAATTTCCTGCCCTGAAAGATGCGGACAGGTTTTTAATTCTCAATGATGACGAAGATTAATTGGATTTATTTTTTTCTTTATCTGCCTTGATCAGTTCCATTGCCTTCAGCACTTTAAAATCAATATTGCGCCGGATATCTTCTACGGTGGGCAGCGATGCAATTTCCGGCTGTACCCCTTTCCCATTTTTTGGAAAGGTTTTGTCAATCACCAGCCGAAATAAAGGAAGGCGAAAACGGACACCTGTTTCGGGTAACCGGACATCCGGTATCAGCCAGGCCGAATTACCATAGGCGCCGCCGCCGGTTTCTTCTCCCACCACGGTTACATTATCCTGTTTTATCAGTGCAGAAGCAAACAGTGTGGAAGCAGAAAACGAGTTGCCCCCGGTGAGTATATACACTTTGCCGCCAAAATGATTTTTCTTTTTGGGCCTGAAGTAGTGGCGTTTAAAATAACCAAAATGATAAAAGCCGTCTTTCCGTTTCCCGGTGAAGATGGCTATGAACAATTTATTCCAGAAATGATTTTGAATATACCCCTGCCATGGACTCCCCTTGCGGATGGCATATAATGAATCGGCAATCCTGAAGGAGTGGTCTGCAATATATCTTGTAATGATGGTGGAGTTGGTCACACTACCCCCGCCGTTACTGCGGATATCTATGATCAGGTGGGTAATCTGGTTGCGCTTTAATGCCCGGAAAGAGTTATGAAAAAACCGCCTTAATCCATACCCTTTGCTGAAAGAACCCAGGTCCATCATGGCTGTCCGGTTTACCGTATCAATTCGTAAAAGGCGGACATTGTTCAACCGTGTTTCCCGTTGCTCTTTTGGGGATGGCTGTGTCGCTGATGACCGGAATGTTCTTGTTCCCCGGCCGGCGGTATCAGGAGCCGGGTTGTAAACAGGAACAACGATGCTTCTCAGCCGGCCGGTACTGTCTTTATATTCAACTTCATATTTATCATAAAGGCCAAAAAGATTTGTATACAGCGAGCCAAAAAAACCCCGGTTACTCAATGTCTGGTATTTATGCGTGGCATTATAGCCATCGGTTGAGACATAGTCAAACATAGTATCAACAATGGCTTCTTTTGTTCTGCCATTAATCTTTGTAATAACAGTGCCTCTTTTAAGAACGGTATCCCTCCTGTTTAAATTGGCAGTTACCACCATAGCATCCTCCCAAACTTTCATGCTCAGCGGAAACATTTTGCCCAGCCGGGTTGTATCATTGTATTTGTTCCAAGCTTTGGAGGAACGGATGGCAGTATGCCCGCAGTTGATCTTTGCGGTTACCCAGGTAAGTATTTTCCGGAACTGCGGCTCGGTAAGTGAGTCGTTTAACCGGGCCCTGCCCTGATCAAAATAATGGTCCATGCTGTCTTTACCGGTGTACCAGTACAGCCCGGGATGATGCGCTTCCAGGGTTTTCCGGTAAATGACATAATCTTTTTGCAGTTGTTCAGGAGCATATTTTTTTGCGGGAGAAAAAGACATTTTGCCAACTCCACAACCTGTAAGGGTGACGGCTGTTACTAAACAGATTAATATTCCTCTTATTGTTTTCATAGATCCTGCTACCGGGTCGTGTTCAGATGATCCCATCCCTGTGCAGTGATGGCATGTTTGCTTCCGCCCTTTGTGATGATGTGGGCGCCTGCTGCGGCTTCTGTCATATAACCCACTACGCTGATCTGCTCATTCAGCACCAGTTTATCATAATCATTTGGCTGAACGGTAAACAACAGCTCATAATCCTCGCCGCCGCTGAGGGCACAGGCAGTAGGGTCGATTTCAAATTTAAATGCCGCTTTTTTCATGTCCTTATGTATGGGTATTTTTTCTTCATAGAGCACACAACCCAGGTTGCTTTGCCTGCAAATGTGAAGTATTTCTGAACTCAGCCCGTCGCTGATGTCCATCATGGAAGTGGGTGTTATTTCTTCTTTTGCAAAAAATTCAACAATGTCCCTTCTTGCCTCGGGCTTCAGCATCCTGCCTATTACGTACGATTCGCCTTCCAGGTCTGGTTGTACACCCGGGCTCTCCATAAATATCTTTTTCTCCCTTTCCAGGAAAAGTAAGCCAACATAAGCTCCGCCCAGATCGCCGCTAACACAAAGCAGGTCGCCTTTACGGGCCGTACTTCTTTTTACAAATTTATCCGGTGCCACTTCACCGAGGGCGGTAACTGAAATAATAAACCCTTTTTGTGATGATGTGGTATCACCCCCCACCAGGTCAACCCCATATTTTCTGCAGGCAGTATATATCCCTTCATAAAATTCATCCAGCGTTTCTATGCTGAACCGGTTGCTGATACCGAGGCTTAAAACTATTTGCGTCGGGGTGGCATTCATGGCATATATATCACTCAGGTTTACTATCACACTCTTGTAGCCAAGATGCCGGAGGGGGGTATACGCCAGGTCAAAATGCACTCCTTCAATCAGCATGTCGGTTGTTACCACGGTTTGTTTGCCGAAATGGTCAATCACTGCTGCATCATCGCCTACCCCTAACACAGAAGATGCATTCTGCAGTTCAATGTTTTTGGTCAGGTGTTCAATCAGGCCCAATTCGCCAAGGGTTGATATTTCCGTTCGTTGATTGCTCATAACTCTTTCCGGTTATTAATGATCTCCACCATTTCATTATGAATTCTTCCGTTTGTTGCCAGCACTTTATGCTGATATACGGAAAACGGATTTCCGCTGTGGTCTGTTACTTTGCCACCCGCTTCTTTCACTAACAAATATCCTGCAGCGCTGTCCCATGGTTCTAATTTATGTTCATAAAATCCGTCAAACCGGCCGCAGGCCACCCAGCACAGGTCAATAGCGGCTGAACCAAGGCGCCGCACCGGTACTCCTTTTCGTACAAAGCGTTCAAAAATATCCAGCGGACCGTTCGCCATATTGATATAGGTATAAGGGAACCCGGTAACAAGACAGGCATTAATGGCTTTTGTTTGTTCACTCACACGGATAGGTTTATCATTTAAATATGCGCCTTCCCCCTTTTCTGCAAAAAAGAACTCATTGAGATGCGGGTTGTAAACAGCCGCCATAATAATTTTATTTTCATGCTCAATGGCAATGGAGACACAGTTGAGTGGAATTCCATGAGCAAAATTGATAGTGCCGTCAATCGGGTCAACAATCCATTTATAGTCTGAATCTTTGGGGATTGCGCCGCTTTCCTCGCCCAGCACCTGGTGTCCGGGAAAATAGTTATGTATTACGTCAATAATTGCTTTTTCAGCGGCGTGGTCTGCTTCGGTAACAAGGTTGTTAACCCCCTGTTTGTTGCTAATCTTAAACTCTTTGTTGAAAAACCGGAGTATTTCACGGGCACCGGCTTGAGCGGCTTCAATGAGGGCGGTTTTAAGCATGGGCAAAGATAAAACCAGATTTTACCTGCCCGCCTTTTTATTAAAATATTTATTGTGGTCAGGCGGGGATTGCAGATTTTAGTCCCGATATTTATCTGGATTCAATTTGAGCTTACTTTTTATGCAGTTGTCTGTCATTATAGTAAATTACAACGTCAAGCACTTTCTTGAACAATGCCTTCATTCAGTAATAAAGGCCGGTGAGGAGTTGCAGGCTGAAGTTATAGTGGTGGACAATAACTCAACAGATGGAAGTGCCGCCTATCTTGTTCCCCGGTTCCCGCAGGTGCGGTTCATTAGTAATAAAGAAAACAACGGCTTTGCAAAAGCCTGCAATCAGGGATTGGCAGATGCTGGGGGTACGTGTATCCTGTTTCTGAATCCGGATACCATTGTGCCGGTGCGCTGGGAGTGCGGATGGTAGACGGGAGCGGAAAGTTCCTACCGGAATCCAAGCGGGCATTCCCTTCTCCGCTTACTTCTTTGTATAAATTGTTTGGCCTGTCAGGGCTGTTTCCCTGTTCCAGAATTTTTTCCCGTTACCATCTGGGTCATTTAAATGAACATGAAACAAATGAAGCAGATGTGCTCGCCGGTGCTTTTATGATGATCAAAAAAGAAGTGCTGGATAAAACCGGTGGTTTCGACGAATCCTTTTTTATGTATGGTGAAGATGTGGACCTAAGCTACCGGATACAGAAAGCAGGGTACAGGAATTAGTATTTTGCCGCAACCAGCATCATTCACTTTAAGGGAGAAAGTACACATAAAAGCAGGATGAATTATGTGCGGATGTTTTACACAGCCATGAGCCGGTTTGTTCGCAAACACTATGGAGGGGCCAATGCCGGGTTTTTTAATTTTCTTATTCACACAGGTATCTGGCTAAGAACAGCCTTAACAGCCGTGATGAGATAAAACGCCGTGAAAGCGGGAAACGAAATCCACAGCAGCCTATTTTCATACTGCGTGTCGGTTTTCACATATTCGTTCCAGCCATTTTTCATGAGCCAGAATGAAAACAGGATCAGCCCGGCATCTATAAGCGGCAAACCTGTTTGACGGATAAAATTTCCGGCAGCTTATTACGCCGGGTTATATGATAAATGGTACAAGTGGTCAGAGTTGATACGGTCAACAGCAATGGCTGCCCTGTTTTTGCTGGCGGCCTACGCCTTGTTGCCGGAACAGTACCGTTTTTCAAGGGCCCTTATTCTTTTTGGCGCCTTGCTGGCTTTTGTGCTCATTACTGTTTTAAGATGGGCGCTGGTGCAATCAAAAGTATTAAACAGCCGGAAGGAAAAGGAAGAACACTTTAACACCGTAATAACCGGAACGGGGCCGGAATATGAGGAGGCAGTTTCTCTTTTACGGTCTGCTGGTTTGCACCAGAAAATATCAGGCCGGATTGCTGCAAAGCCCGATGATGATAATGCGATCGGCTATTATAAAGATTTGAAAAGGCTTTACCGGATAATCCCTTTCCGGGAAGTTATATTTTGCTGTGGTCGCTTACCTTATAGTGAAATTGTAAAGAGTTTAGATGAATTACCGGCCGGTATTATGGCAAAAATTCATGCAACCGGCAGCGGAAGCATCGTTGGCAGCCAGTCAAAAGATTTATCCGGGGAATCCGTATCTCATGAGAATGGTTTTAAGTTGTCTGACCCTTACAACAGGAGGCCGAAACGCCTGGTGGATGTGATAACTGCACTGATCAGCATTATTGTTTTCCCCGTACAATTTTTTATACAAAAGCAGCCCATATCCTTTTTTCAAAACTGTTTTGCCGTATTGTTCACTGCGAAGACATGGATTGGTTATGCTGTGCCGGAAAAACACCTTCCGCCAATCAGAAAAGGAATTATTGCCTGCAACGGATTACCGGTGTCTATTAAACAGCAATTGCCGCATGAGAGCCTGCAAATGATGGATTATTCGTATGCCCGGGATTATGACCCTGTAAATGACCTGAAACTGATATGGAAAGTGTACCGCAGTTTGGGTGTATAAAGGATTTTCAGAACTATATTAGCAACTTCAAGATCAGCATTGCGTATCTTTAACCCACCCTAAAACCATTCATGGCTTCCATCATTGATATTAAACTTCCAAGGGCATTTGCAGCAGCATTAAGGATTCCGCCCAATGATCCCCGCCGTCAGCAAATACGGGTATTGAAAAAGCTCCTTAAAAAGGCAAGGTTCACCGAGTTTGGACAGCACTACCGGTTTGATGAAGCCCTGCTCAGCCGGTATCCTGCCAAAAAGTTCCAGGAACTGGTACCGGTGCATGATTACAATAAAATATACCATGAGTGGTGGAAGAAAACACTTGACGGCGTTTCGGATGTGGCATGGCCGGGAAAGATAAAATATTATGCTTTAAGTTCCGGCACTTCTGAAGCAGCCAGTAAATACATTCCTGTCACAAAAGAAATGCTTCGCAGCAATACGATCAACTACATCCGTCAGCTCCTCAGTTTACTTAGCTACCACGATGCCAATAAAAGGGCTATAACTAAGGGGTTTTTGATGATTGGCGGCGCCACTGATCTCAAAAAAGGAAAAGCCGGATGGTTTGCCGGCGATCTCAGCGGGATCCTTGCCAAAAAGAGGCCATTCTGGTTTCAGAGTTTTTATAAACCGGGCGGACGCATTGCCGCCATGGCGGACTGGACCCAGAAATTAAATGAAATAATGGAACATGCCCGTGAATGGGATATTGGCTACATTGTGGGAGTGCCTGCATGGTGCCAGATGTGCATGGAAATGGTTATTGAACATTATCAGGTAAATAACATCCATGAGATATGGCCCAACTTCAGCTTTTTTGTACACGGCGGCGTTGCATTTGAACCTTATAAAAAAGGATTTGAAAAACTGCTCGGTAAACCCATTGTGTATATTGAAAATTACCTGGCCAGCGAGGGATTCATCGGTTATAAAACAAGGGAACATGCAAAGGGCATGAAGCTGATACTGGACAACAATATCTTTTTTGAATTTGTTCCTTTTGATGAAAAGAATTTTGATCATGACGGCAACATCGTGGCCAATCCTGACACCAGGATGATTCATGAAGTGGAGGAAGGAAAAGAATATGCGCTGCTGATGAGCACCAATGCCGGATCATGGCGTTATATTCTTGGCGACACCATCAGATTTGTTGACCTGGAAAGAAATGAAGTGGTGATCACCGGCCGCATCAAACATTTTCTTTCCCTAACCGGCGAGCACCTGAGTGTAGATAATATGAACAGGGCCATTGAACATGTAAGTGAAGAATTCAATATCAGTATTCCCGAGTACACGGTTGTGGGTTTCCCTTACGAGAATTTTTTTGCCCACCGCTGGTATGTGGCCACAGATGATAAAGTGGATGTGCCGCTTCTTAAAAAAAGAATTGATGAGAACCTAAGGATGCTGAATGATGATTATGCCACCGAAAGGGACAGCGCATTAAAAGAAGTGTTCCTGGAAGTGCTGCCCGAAGAAAAATTCCTGAAATTTATGGACCTGAAAGGCAAACTGGGCAGCCAGCATAAATTTCCACGGGTAATGAAGGGAACCATGCTGAAAGACTGGAACCATTTTTTACAAACCGGGACCATTTAATTCAACTATACAGTTTTAGCATTATTTTACTGAATGTTTGAAGCCATTTTAAAAGGCCTTGGGTTTGGGCTGTTGCTTAGCATTTCGGCGGGCCCGGTACTTTTCTCCATTATCAAACAAAGCCTGAACAATGGCCACCGCGGCGGATTTGCTTTTATATTGGGCGTTTCAGCCAGTGATATTTCGCTGGTGCTGGTAAGCAATATTTTTACGGAGTTGTTTAACAATTTAAAACAGTACAAAACAGAGGTGGGTGTGGCCGGTTGCATCTTCCTTGTTTCTATGGGCATTTATTTTCTGTTCTTTAAAAAAATAAATGTAAATGAGGAGGGCCAGCAGGTGTTTAAATTCAGGAAAAGGGACTATGCAAAGATTTTCCTCTCGGGCTATTTTATGAATACCCTGAACCCGGCCGTTTTTATATTCTGGATCACCACTTCAACCGCTGTAGCATATCATACCGTAAATAACCGGGTTATAATTTTTATTACCTGCCTGGTGTGGATGCTGGGCACAGATGTACTGAAAGTACTGTTGGCGGGTAAAATCCGAAACCGGCTGACACCGCACAATATTCACATCCTTAATAAAATTAACGGTCTGCTGCTTATTATTTTGGGTATTGCCCTCGTATGGGGCCTCATAATATATGGCAAACGCCTCTGATTCAAGAACCGGAAAAGTGAAGCAATTTCTTTTAAAATTGTGGAAATGGAGCAAAAAGATCTTCATCTGGTTCTTCATATTCCAGTTGTTTTACATCATACTGCTTAAATGGGTGAACCCGCCCATTACCGTTACCCAACTCACAAGCTGGATCAGCGGTCATCGCCTGAAAAGGGATTATGTGAGCAGAAAAAATATCTCGCCGCATGCAAGGCTGGCTGTTATTGCTTCAGAAGATCAGCTTTTCCCCGACCACAACGGCTTCGACTGGAAGAGTATCAAAAAAGCCATAGAATATAATAAGAGAAAACCCGGCCGCATCCGGGGCGGCAGCACCATCAGCCAGCAGGTGGCCAAAAATGTTTTTCTGTGGCAGGGGCGAAGCTGGATACGCAAAGGACTGGAAGCCTATTTTACTTTTATGATTGAACTGGTATGGGGCAAGAAACGGATACTGGAAGTATACCTGAATGTGATTGAAATGGGTAATGGTATTTTTGGCATTGAAGCGGCTGCGCAAACTTATTTCAATAAACCGGCAAAGCAACTGAACAAACAGGAAGCAGCAATGATTGCAGCCTGCCTGCCCAACCCCAAAAGGTATAAAGTGAAGCCGGCGTCGGCGTGGCTTATGCGAAGAGCATCAGCCATACAGCTGCAGATGGATAACCTGCATACCGACAAAGATATTATCCTGGTTACCGGTATCAGCCCGCCCTGATGATTTTATCAACAGCGCTGATTGCAACCGCAAGCCGTTCTTCATAACCGCCGCTGATTTCTGTCCACGGCGCCGGATGATTAACAAGAATGTCCTTATACATTTTGTAAAGTTGCTGCCTGGGTGCCGGATTGGGATATTCCCTTAACTCATCCCTTACCCAGGGAAGATCAATATTGCAAAGCAGGTACAGGTCATATTTTCTTTGAACAATCTGGTCAAGAATAAAACGGTGGCATTTGCCAAATGCAAATTCACACCAAACTTTCATCACATACATATTGGTGTCAATAAAAAGAGGTTTGGTATGATGTCCCATAGCGGCAAACTCGTCTTCCATGGCCAGCTGCCCTTTGGCAATGGCCAGCAGGTCATCATAAGTATAGCTGGTCCCGTTTGTAAGCAAATACTCTCTGGCAAATTCCGGGCACCATAACGTATCATAGTGTTGTGCCAGTTGTTCACACAAAGTGCTTTTACCGGTGCTTTCCGGTCCGATGATGACTACCTTTTTCAGCACGGCTGCCTGTTACGTTGGGTTTTACCAAAAGTAGAACATTGATCTGTTCAACCGGTTTTTATGATGCAAAAATGAATTGCGCTACTTTTACGCCGTTTTTAAAGAATGATTGTTGTATGACGGTAAATACGATGCGGATAATTGATAGATGGGCGGGTATTCCGCTTTGCTTTATCCTCAGTCCGTTTTGCTGGCTGGCCGACCTGCTGCGTTCTGCCAAAACTAAAAAGCCTGATACAGGCCGCACCCTGTTCATTGAACTTTCGGAGATGGGCAGCGCCATCATTGCTGATCCGGCCATGAGAAAATTGCAGCTGGAAGCCAATGCGGAACTCTTCTTTGTTATTTTCAAAAAAAACTATAAAAGCCTCGAAATACTGAGGACCATTCCGGAAAAGAATGTTTTCAAAATGAATGCAGATAATTTTTTACCCCTTGTGGCAGATGTAGTCCGTTTTTTATTCTGGTGCAGGAGAAAAAAAATTTCAACCGTTATTGACCTGGAACTGTTTTCCCGCTTTACTGCATTACTGGCATTTTTCAGCGGGGCCCGCAGCAGGGTGGGGTTCACCAGCCTGCATGATGAAGGCCTGTACCGGGGTAACCTGGTGAACAAACCGGTTCGTTACAACCCGCATGTGCATATTGCTGTCAATTTTGTTTCGCTGATAAACAAAGCGCTGGGGCTTTTTGATAATGCATATGCTACCGTTCCGGTTCCGGCGGAAGAATTATGGCTGGCCAGGGCCGATATACCGGCATCCGCAACAGAAAACATAAAAGGCAAAATCAGGCTTCTGTATCCTGAATGGGAAAAAGAGGCCATCGTGTTACTGAATGTAAATGCATCAGATATGCTGCCCCAGCGCCGGTGGCCGCAGGAAAACTTTGCAACAACAGGCAGGCAGTTGTTGAAGCAGTTTCAGAACATTATTATCATCATGATCGGCTCACCTGCCGAAAAAGATTATGTACAGCAGGTAACGGAAATGATTGGCGACAAACGATGCATCAACTCTTCCGGCTTCTTCTCTTTTGACGAACTGGTGCCCCTTTATTCAGTGAGTAACTTAATGCTCACAAACGATTCAGGCCCGGCGCATTTTGCTTCAGTTACTGATTTAAAAGTATTTGTTCTTTTTGGCCCTGAAACACCACACCTGTATTTGCCCCTCGGCGGAAATGCTGAACCTTTTTATCTTGGTCTTCCCTGTTCGCCCTGTGTAAGCGCCGCCAACCACCGGAAAACAAGCTGTACGGAGCGGCCCTGCATCACCGGCATCAGCCCGGTTATTGTGCTGGGAAGGCTGAATAATTATTTATCCGGGCAAAATATCAGCTGATTACTTGAGCATACGTACCAGGTATTGTTTGCGAAGTTCCTTATGTCTGGTCCGGTGATTGACAAACTTCAATGAGAGTGTGGTTACATGAAATTCATCAAATGTTTTAACAACTTCTAACAAAATATTGTCATTTTCCAGTTTCTTTTTTTCTTCCCCGGTAATAAAAAGATATTTTGTCTTCGTAAACTCTTTCCTGCTGATTGCCGGTATATCTGTTCTGTAAGTTGGCTGATGCAGGTAAAATTCACCCGAGGGGAAATAAATGCTTATTCGGCCGGCCGCTTCGCCGGGATAATGCTTATTCATGTATGCGGCTGCCCTGTTGCCCGACTGGTAGCGCAGCAGGTCGGGATAAAAAAAAAGGTTGAGGAATAAGGCGATGGTTAGTAAGGCAAGTCCTGAGCGTAAGTATGGAAGCCATTTAACTTCAATCGAAAAAAGCCTGTTGAAAAAAATCAACGCGCCAATTGAGCCAATAATACAAATCAAAAACAAAATACTCAGACCCGGCCGGTACAAAATACCCAAACCGGCAGCGAGTACCGGTAAAAGGATAGTAAGTACACTTTGAATTATAGCAAAAGCAGTTTTGTTGCTGTTTACCTGTTGCCAGATAAAATGAGCAGTAATTATGGCCAGCATGGGGAAAATAATATTGGTATAATGCGGCAACTGAAAACCGGAAAATGAAAAAACCAAAAGTGTAAGCAGGCTGGCAGAAACAGTAAACCACTCGTTGAATTCTCCTGCAATTTTTTTAATGCCGTTTTTTATTCTGGTGAATAAAGCGGCATACATGATCAAAGCCCATGGAAGAAAAGCCCATAGTAATGTATGCAGAAAGAAAAGCTTATCTCCCTTCCCTTTAATCGGGCCGGTATTAAAGAACCTGCCCAACTGACTATCCCATAAAAAGAATGTTATGCCGGAAACATTTTTATTATCCAGTACTGTTTTTTCAGGGTGTGTGTCAAACTGTTTCCATAAACAATACAGCTCAGGTGTAATAAAAAGAAATATCAATAAAGCAGCCACTAACCATTTCAGATGAAAAATTTCTTTCCATTGTTTGGTGATGGCCAGTTGCCCGAGTACGGCGCCGCTAATGGGGATCAAAGTGAATATACCCTTGGTCATTACTGCGCAGCCTGCAAAAAAACAGGCAGCGGCCAGTGGCCATCCCCATTTTCCTGAAAGGGAATCCGAAAAATGATAAACAGAAGCAACGATAAGACCGGTAAGGTAAGGCTCAGCCCGCACATCATTGTTGGATAGGATAATGTGCATGGAAGTAAGCAGAATAAAAACCGACCAGAGCGCAATGGATTTATTGTAGTATTTTTTTGCGAAAAGATAAGTGTAGTAAGCTCCCAACAGCACAAACAAAATTCCCGGTAATTTGTAAACCCAGTCGTGATAACCAAACAGTTTAAAAAAAACCGCGGTGACCCAGAAAGGAAAATGCGGTTTGTCCAGCCAGTCGGTTTCCTGGAAATACAGGTTCACATAATCATTATTCTCCGCCATGGTTTTACTGATGGAAGCATACACCCCTGCATCAGGATCCATCAGCGGTACAAACAAACCGCTGAAATTCACCAGTACAGCAAGACCGATGAGATAATAAAGCGGTTTATAGGCAGTGTTTGTTTGCATCAGGTTGTCGTTGCTTTCTTTTTCCATTCTTTATACCCCCACCAGGCCATGGCAAGAAACAGTACATACATCAGGGAGAACAGCATAAGGCCTTTATAGAAATTCAAAGGTATTGCCACAATATTGGAAAATATCCAGGCCAGCCAGTTCTCAATTTTTCGTTTAGCCATCCACCACATAGCCGTTACGGCAGAAGCTGACACAAGCGAATCAAGCACCGGCGTATTACTGTCGGTAAGTTTCAGCAGCACAAAATGAATGACAACCCAGAAAAATAAAAAGAACCCAATGCCAAACAGCAACTGAGGCTTTGTACACCAGCGGATGGGGTAGGTATAATGTTCTGCGTCTTTTTTCTGCACCCAATTATACCAGCCATAAACACTCATCAGAAAATAGTAAATATTGAGCGAGGCATCGGCATACAATGGCGGATGAACCATGAAAAAGTAAACATATGCAGCGAGCAGAACTCCAATGATGCCGGTGGGGTACACCAGTACATTATTCTTACGGGCATACCATACACTGGCAATTTGGGCCAGAGTGCTTACCCACTCTGGCCACCGGGTTTGCCGCACATTTTCAATAAATTGTTGCCAGATTTCCTGGAAAGTCAAGAATGATGGGTTTTTTCAAAAATAACCTATTCCACCGGCCGCCTGTATTTTTTCCAGCTTCTCAGGTATTTTATTCCTCCTGATGTTTTAAATCTTGTCGGTATCTGCTGCCATTGCCCCTTTTCAAATTTCCACACAAGGAAATGCAGGTGAGGCACCATGGCATAGCCTGTTTTACCAGCAAGACCTATCACTTGCCCTTCTTTTACCGTATCGCCAACATTCACCAGTGCGCCGTTGTGTTTCAGGTGCCAGTACCCGGCCCGGCTTCCATCGGTGTGCTGAATGATGATATTATTTCCCTGCGAACGGTATTTTCTGTTAAGCCCTCCCTTTGCTCTTTCTTCCTTTACTCTTGTTACCACTCCGGCCCTTGCAGCAGTAATGCTGTCGCCTTTTCTTAAATTAAAATCAAGCGCTGCCCTCTCTTTATGTGTGAAGCGGCTGAAATAACCCTGTATCACCCGGTATCCTTTCCCCTGTTTAAACGGCAGTGCATAGAGATAACTGGTATCGTCTTTAATTATACCTTTTTGAAGATGTTTGATTTCCTTCCGCAACGGGTTATTGCTCACTGAGCAGGAAACCAGGCATACTCCTGAAACCAAGAACAGGAATTTCATAACTGTGAAATTAAGTACATCAATGAACATGGTCTGAATCTGTTCCTATCTCTATAAATTCGATCTCATATCTCTCCGTTATTTCAAAACATATCAACAACAAACTCTTTGTCACCTCTGCACTAAATATTTTTCTCCGATACTTTGCCGGACACACCAAATGATATAATAGTACCCTTACATTATGCGATTTCGAGATATTCTCTGCCATATCTCAAATATCTTAATTTCTTTGTACTGCGTAATGCCCAGGGGCAAGCCCACTGGGAATTCTTACCGATTAAAGTCAATTCAGAAAAAGTACAATATAACGGACAGGATGCTATCGGAAGCCGAAGCAGAACTCAGTCCGAACAGGATGCGTCAAGGGCGGCACCGGCTCCACGCCACCGGCGGATATACCGGCTTTTTCAATTGTACCACTCTTTAACTGCAAGCAAGTAGCGGTATTCACACTGGCAATATCCAGGTGTGTACGCTTGCTCACTTTTTCAAAATTGAAATAAGAGTGCTTGACCGGCAGCTCAAATGAAATATGGGTGATCACCTCTTCGGGTTTTTTATCCAGTTGCTTATATCCTTTATAAAAACTCCGCAACGGGATTTTTCTTTCAGATACCGGCTTCATTCCTGTCCCGTCTGCGGGAATGGCAAGTGTAAGTTGTGCATCCAGCGCCAGGGAAAAAATAGTAAAATCACCGATGGGAGAAGCATTGATAAAATTTCCGGCAATGGTGGCCATATTCCTTATTGGTGTGGATGAAACCAGTTTGGAATACCGGTAAAAACCAGGAAACGCTTCATTGATAACAGCTGAATTTCGCAGGTCGCTTACCGTGGCCGATGAGGCAGGTGTTGCCTTCTTTTGTAATACCGTTCAGTTCAGGATGGTCAAACAGGAAACGAATGGCCGCATCCTTCATCTCATCATGTTTCTGCACATACAAATCCGTACCGCCGCCCACAAAATGCGGCCTTTCTTTCAGCGAAGCAGCATCTTTCAGCGCCGAAGAAATGATTTGGCCGGCGATAAATTGAAGTTGTTCTTTGATTCCTGCAAAATAATCCGGCAGTATCCCCTTTTCTGTTACAAACTGTATTGCATTGCTTTTACCCTGCAGTTGCTCCGCCACCTGTGCAGCCGCCCTTTCAATGGATTTGTATCCTGTGCACCGGCAGATATTTCCGTCAACCGCAGCAATTGCATTTTCCCGGGTGGGCATCGCATCACTCAGGCAAAAACCTGCCAGCGACATGATAAAACCCGGCGTGCAGAAACCGCACTGCGTGGCGCCGCAGTCGGCCATGGCCTGTTGCATGAAATTCAGCCTGTCGGGAAAATTGATCCCTTCTATGGTTACAATATGCTTCCCGTGAGCATTGCCCAGCGGCATCAGGCAACTGGTCATGTACTGGTAGCGCAGTTCATCATTTACAATTTCACCCACCAGCACAGTACAGGCGCCACAGTCGCCTTCGCGGCAGCCGATTTTGGTACCGGTAAGATGCCGGCGATAGCGTATAAAATCCAGCAGCGTCATACCCGGCGGCAGCTTCGTGGCAATTGTTTCCCGGTTGAGCATAAAATTTATCAAACTATTTTTATAGTTTAGTTTCTAAAGTTAACCCAATTCGGCAGAAATTGTAAGCCGTAAGCCATGCAGTTGTTCGCCGGCGATACTCAAAAAACAAAGCCTGGAGAAAAGCCCTCACAGGCAGGAGTAATTTATTTCCGCCTCATTGCCCTGTGGGTACTGTGCGAAGCAATGTTGGGCGGCATTATTCATGGTTTTAAAATACCCGTTTCCGGCCTGGTGGTGGGCAGCTCAGCGGTTATCTGTATTTGCCTCATCGGCTGGTATGTGCCGGCAAGGGGTGCCATCATCAAAGCCACTCTGATCGTGGCGGTATTCAAAATGATGCTGAGCCCGCAAACGCCGCCAACAGCATATATTGCAGTCTTTTTTCAGGGCATTCTGGGTGAGTTCTTACTGCGGAATAAAAAATATTACAGGGCTGCCTGCGTGACCCTGGCGGTATTGGCATTACTGGAGTCGGCCTTGCAGCGGGTGCTGGTCCTTACACTGATATACGGAAAAGATTTTTGGGAGGTGGTGAACAGCTCTATTTACCGGCTCGGCGGCTCGGCGGATACAGATTACAGTTATTTCATCATACTCTGGTATGTGCTCATCCACCTTATTGTGGGTGCCGTGGTGGGTTTATGGGCCGGCTTTCTGCCCCAGCGCATACAACTGCTGAACGGGCTGCAAAAAAAATATCATATTAAACCTGCAGCAGATACTTCGCCGCTGACGGCAAAAACAAAAAGAAAAAGGCCGTTATTCCGCCTTTTTTTCTTCATTATCTGGATAGTGCTGCTGGCTTTATGGTTGCAGTCAGTATTGCATATCGGCAATCCTTTTATGCCTTCGCATATATCATTGCGTATACTGGTACGCTCCGCAATCATCATCCTTACCTGGTATTTTTTGGTGGGTCCGTTGCTGAAAAGGGCCCTGCAGAAATGGCTGCAGCAGAAAAAACAGCAATCGGCCTGGCAGGTGCAGCAGGTGGTTGACCAGCTGCCATTTACACGCCACCTCGTTACCCAAAGCTGGCAAATGAGCTCGGGCAAAAAAGGGATCAACCGTATCATGCTCTCCTGCCGCATTATACTTGCCAATACATTCCATTCTTCCTATGCCTGACGGAACGGTGTATATTCTCACCGGGCCGGTGCAAAGCGGCAAAACCACTTCACTGATCCAATGGGCTGCTAAAAGAACCGACGTCTATGGCATTCTTACACCGGTGGTGAGCGGCAAAAGGGTATTTATGAATGCACAAAGCAAAGAACAATTTTCCATGGAGGCCGATGATGGGGAAACGGCAACTATTCCTGTTGGCCGGTTTATATTCAGCAAAGCAGGATTTGACCGGGCTATACAAATAATAAGAGCAGCATTAAACCTTCCGGGATGGCTGGTGATTGATGAAGCAGGACCGCTGGAATTGAGAGGTGAAGGATTTTATGATGCCTTGAAAGAAATACTGCAAGAAAGAAAAGAAAAAATAATCCTGGTAGTGAGGAAGGGGCTGGCGGAAGAAGTACAGCGGTATTTCGCTTTTAACGCAACAAGGCTGATGAACCCTGGTGAATTATTTTCTTTACAATAGTCTGAAAAAACAAAACCATGAAACTCTCCCTCTCCGCCCTGCGCCCCCTTAACGTACAAAGAGCCAAAGAAGGATTTAAATGTTACGATAACCAGCCCCTTACCTACTGGACCACCGCACTGGCCGGTGAAGTGGGTGAACTCTGCAACATGATCAAAAAAATGCAACGGGTGGAAAAAGGCGGTATTGACGGTGGCAGCAGCTATACCGCCAAAGACATCAGTAAAGAAATGCTGAAAGAAGAAATCGGCGGTATCGCCATCTACCTGGACCTGCTGGCTTCTTTATTGGATATAAACCTCGAAGACGCCATCATTGACACCTTCAACAGCAAATCAGAAAAATACGGGTTCAGCCAGTTCATCCGGTCTTCAGAATAATACCCTTTGCAAAAGGTCATTCTGTATTTATATAAATAGATACAAAATGATTTTCAGCAGGTTAGCGCTGAGAAAAATTGACCACTTTCATCCTTCCCCTTGCCCGTCATCATTGCATCAGGATGGGACCCATACCTAATTTAGCCCGGGAGGAAAATACAATGAAAATGAAAAAAAGATGGTTACTCTGGATGGCCCTGTGGGCAGGTATGCCTGTTATGGCACAGGGAAAAAACGGGTGGCAAAATGAAAGCTCATATTTTTCTTTCAGCGCCGGGGTTTCGGTGCCCATTATGTGTTATGCATCATCTAATGTAAATAACAAAGATGCAGGCTTTGCAAAACCCGGATTCAGCTTTAACATCAGCTATGCCTATCGCTTTGGCAATTATGGCGGTGTGGCTGGTTCTGTTTTTTATGGTCTTAACAAGGCCGGCAGCAGTTCTGTCAAAACCCTAAGCACACCGGGCAGTTACCGGTATTTTGGATTAATGGCCGGTCCCCTGCTCACAAAAAATTTTTCATCCCGGTGGGAAGGTGATGCCCGGTTCCTGGGTGGCATAGGCCGGCTGTACACCCCCAGGCTGGTACAGGGCGATGCCGCGGTGCTGGAGGAAAAACAGGCTACGGCTTTTGTATGGGGGGGGTGGTTTGGGCATGCGGTATAATCTGTCTGATAATACTTTTCTCACCTTCAGAACGGATCACCTCAAAATGCAACCACAACTGAAACTAAAACCCGGCGAAACAGGCAAAACCGAACAACATATTGTGCTAATCAATGTGGATGCCGGCATCGGCTTCCGGTTCTGAATTGCCGAGATGAAAACCCTTACCTGTCTCTCCTGGCTCCCGGGGGAGATTTTTTATTCTGCAATTGATTTTTGAGCCGGAATTATTTTCTTGATTGATTCAATGATGGCTCTTTCCGATTCCCAAAAAACCAATAGCGTCAAAAGGTTTATATTTAATGATTATACCCCCTTTTGTTGAAAGTGTTTTTTCAAACTGTTTACGGGTTATGAATTACTCCAAATTATCATTGCTCATTATCTTCCTTTTTTCGAATATCATTGTCCTGGCGCAGCGGAATATTCCTGATGAAATCAACGGAAAAACGTTTAACCCCTCTACTCTTTTATGGTATACAGAACCGGCAAAAAAATGGGATGAAGCACTTCCCGTAGGCAATGGCCGGCTTGGCGCCATGGTATTTGGAAAAAATGGAGAAGAACGCATTCAGTTAAATGAAGAAACATACTGGTCGGGCGGGCCTTACTCTACAGTTGTAAAAGGCGGGTATAAAGTATTGCCCGAAATTCAAAAAATGGTTTTCGAAGAAAAATATTTAGCGGCGCATAATTTATTCGGCAGAAATTTAATGGGCTACCCGGTGGAGCAAATGAAATATCAACCCCTCGGCAACCTGCATTTGTTTTTCAAAAACCAGGACAGCGTAGTCAATTATAAAAGATGGCTGAACCTGGAAGATGGTATTTCGGGAGTCAGTTATTCCGCCAACGGCATTACCTATCAGCGGGAAGTATTTTCTTCTTCTCCCGACCAGGTAATTGTGGCACGCCTTACTGCAGATAAGTCTAACCGTATTTCTTTTACTGCCAACCTTAGGGGAGAAAGAAACCAGGCACATTCCAATTATGGAACAGATTATTTCCAGATGGATCCCTATGGCAATGATGGATTGGTGATTGCCGGTAAGTCAACAGACTATTTAGGAGTAGCAGGAAGAATGAGATATGAAGCAAGATTAAAAGCAGTGCCCGAAGGCGGTACCATGAAAACGGATGGGGTTGATTTAATTATTGAAAATGCCAATGCAGTTACACTCTATTTTGCTGCCGCCACCAATTTTGTAAATTATAAAGATGTTAGTGCCGACCAGCACAAAAGAGTTGATGAATATTTTAAACGCATTGAAAACAAAAATTTCAATACCGTTCTTGAAGCGGCAGTAGCTGATCATAAAAAATATTTCAGCCGGGTATCATTGCAGTTGCCAAATACTGCAAATTCTTTTTTGCCAACACCTGAAAGAGTAAAGAAAATTCAGACCGAACCCGATCCTTCCATGGCTGCACTTAGTTATCAATTTGGCAGATACCTGATGATTGGTTCATCAAGACCGGGAACAGAACCTGCCAACCTGCAGGGTATCTGGAATGATAACATGAATCCTTCCTGGGATTCAAAATATACTACCAATATTAATACTGAAATGAATTACTGGCCGGTGGAAAGCGGTAATCTTTCTGAATGTGCCGAACCACTGGTACGTATGATAAGAGAACTGACTGACCAGGGTTCGCAGGTTGCAAAAGAACATTATGGTGCAAGAGGATGGGTGTTTCATCAGAATACAGATTTGTGGCGGGTGGCAGCGCCGATGGATGGCCCCACATGGGGAACATTTACTGTAGGTGGCGCCTGGCTCTGCACGCATATCTGGGAACATTATCAATACACAATGGATAAAGAATTTTTAAAAGAAACATATCCATTGATAGAAGGTTCTGTTCAGTTCTTCATGGATTTTTTAGTGCCGCATCCCAATGGGAAATGGTTGGTGACAAACCCTTCCACATCACCTGAAAATTTTCCGGACGGTGGTGGCAACAAACCCTACTTTGATGAAGTGACTGCTGGTTTCAGAGAAGGCACAACGATCTGTGCGGGTTCTTCTATTGATATGCAGATCTTATATGATCTCTTTGGCTATTTTATTGAAGCATCAAAAGTGTTGGGAAAAAATGATGACTTTATCCAGAATGTAAAAGTTGCAAGAGAAAAATTAGTGCCGCCGCAAATTGGAAGAGATGGTTCCTTGCAGGAATGGGCCGATGACTGGAAATCATTAGAAAAAAATCACCGGCACTTTTCACACATGTATGGATTATATCCCGGTAAAATTTTATATGAAAAAAGAACGCCGGCTTTGATTGAATCGTATAAAAAAGTATTGGAAGAGAGAGGAGATGGCTCCACCGGATTTTCGAGGGCATGGAAAATGGCCCTGTGGGCAAGACTGAACGACGGCAACCGGGCTAATAAAATTTATAAAGGCTACCTGAAGGATCAGAGCTGCACTTCGATGTTTTCTTTATGTTTCAGATCCCTACAGGTGGATGGCAATTTTGGTGTTACTGCTGCTGTTACTGAAATGCTGATGCAGTCGCATGAAGGGTTTATAAATTTGTTACCCGCTTTACCGGATGAATGGAATGAAGGAGCATTTAACGGCGTTTGTGCCAGAGGGGCTTTTGAACTGGATTTCTCCTGGAAAAATAAAACCATAACACAGCTGAATATTTTATCCAAAGCCGGCGAAGTGTGCAGGATTGAATACAAGCCCGGTATGAAGATCAGCAGCAACGGAAAGAGGGTTGTATTTAAAAAACTTCCAAACGGGCTGGTTGAATTTAAAACTGTAAAAGGTTCTCTTTATCAGGTTCAATAATCGTAACTGTATTTTAAAAACTAACAATATGCATCGAGCCCTTTTGTTCACGACCGCTTTTCTTATTACCGTTTTCTCGGGTGGTAATCTTTTTGCCCAGAATAAAAAACTGATCCTGGAAGATATCTATACCCATGGCCTCTACAGGTCAAAAGGCATCGGGCAGATCCGCTGGATGAAGGATAACAAAAGCTACTCCATGCTGGAGTTTAATACTGCAGCAAGAGGAACTGATATAGTTCGTTATGATGTGGCGGGCGGAACAAAATCCGTTCTGGTAAATGCAAATCAGTTGCTTCCGGCCGGGGCAGCCAAACCATTATCTGTTGATGATTATATATGGTCGGACGATAACAGCAGGCTGCTGCTATTTACCAATACCCGTAAAGTGTGGCGTTATAATACAAGAGGCGACTACTGGGTGCTGAATCTTACCAATGGAAAATTAAAACAACTGGGCAAGGGTCTTGAAGAGGCCACACTCATGTTTGCCAAATTCTCACCGGACGGGGGAAGAGCGGCTTATGTAAGCAAACTGAATATCTATGTGGAAGATATTGCCACCGGGAAAATTACACAGCTGACAAAAGATGGAGGCGGCAATATCATCAACGGCACATTTGACTGGGTGTATGAAGAAGAACTGGATTGCCGCGATGGTTTTCGCTGGAGCCCCGATGGAAAAAATATTGCTTACTGGCAATCCGATACAAAAGGTGTCGGCACTTTTTACATGATCAATAATGTGGACTCCAATTATTCGGTTCCCATTCCTTTGCCTTATCCAAAAGTGGGCACTCCTAATTCGGCAGTAAAAGTGGGTGTGATACCGGCAACCGGCGGACCTACAAAATGGTTTAAAGTACCCGGTGATTCACGCAATAATTATTTGGCAAGAATGGAATACATCCCCGGTTCGGATGAAGTGATGATACAGCAACTAAATCGCTTACAGAATACAAATACGGTTTGGGTGGGGAATACAAAGACGATGAGGCTGAAAAATATTTTGACTGATAAAGATGAAGCTTTCCTGGATATACATGACAATATTGAATGGCTGGATAACCAAACATCATTTACCTGGACCAGTGAAAAAGATGGCTGGATGCATTTGTATAAAATATCAAGAGACGGAAAACAAATGCAGCTGATCACCAAAGGAAATTTTGATGTGGTGAACATCAACTGCATTGATCCCGCCGGTGGTTATGTTTATTATATCGCTTCGCCGGAAAATTTTACGCAGCGTTATCTATACCGCAGCCGGCTGGATGGGAACGGGGAAGCAGAAAGAGTATCTCCTTTGAATATGGCGGGCCAGCATTCCTACCAAATTTCTGCCGATGCAAAATATGCCATACATAATTTTGTGAATGCAACTACTCCTCCCCGCATCTCACTGATCGATCTGTCTTTGCATAAAGAAATAAAATTGCTGGAAGACAATGCGGCATTAAAAACTAAAATGAATGAGCTGGGGCTTCGCCCCAAAGAATTTTTGAAAGTGGATATCGGCGATGTGGTGCTGGACGCCTGGATGATAAAACCAAAGGATTTTGATCCGCAGAAAAAATACCCTATCATTTTTCATGTGTATGGTGAGCCGGCGGGTTCAACGGTACAGGACAACTGGGGCACCGGTGATAATTTCTGGCATCAATACCTCGCCAATGAATTGGGCTGTATTGTCATGAGCATTGATAACCGCGGCACCAAAGTACCGAGAGGAAGGGCCTTCAGAAAATGTATCTACAGACAGATTGGTTTACTCGCTGCCGATGACCAGGCTGCTGCAGCTAAAAAAATATTCAGCATGTGCCCTTTTATAGATTCATCTCATACAGGCATCTGGGGCTGGAGTGGTGGCGGGCAAATGTCGCTGCATTGCATTTTCCGGCATGGTGATGTTTATAAATCAGCCATAGCGATTGCCTTTGTGGCCCACCAGGCGCTGTATGATAATATTTACCAGGAGCGGTACATGGGCCTGCCGGATGATAATAAGGAAGGATACAGGGAAGGTTCCCCCGTCACCCATGCAAAAAAATTGAAGGGCAACCTGCTCATCATGCATGGCACGGGCGATGACAATGTGCATTACCAGAATTTTGAAATGATGGTGAATGAATTAATAAAACACAACAAACTCTTCAGCATGATGTCCTACCCCATGCGGGATCATGGCATTTACCAGGGAGAAAACACTACTCTGCAGATGCGCCGAACTATGGAATTGTTTTGGAAAAAGAATTTGTAACCGATAGGCTTATTTGCCACTGAGATTCACTTGCGGGAATATCAGGTATTGTTTGAAATGTAATACTAACATTTGTCATTCAGAGTAAGTAAATTCCTGATCAGTTTTTCCGGCTTTTTTAAAAAGAAGCAAACACAATGAAAAAATATCTTTCCTTTTTTGTGCTGATCGTTTTTTCACATTGTTGCGGCGCCCAGTCCGGTTTTAAAAGCGGCAACATGAAGCTGGCTATCAACAAAAAAGGATTTTTGACCCAACTGTCCAGTACGGAAACCGGGATAAACTATTTGGCCACGGATACAATTGCACCCCTTTTAACAGTTATTTCCAATACTGTTAAACACCTGCCTTCATCAACAAAGTATAATACTTCTTCAAAAATACTGGCTATTAAATTTGAAAAAACTGACATTACCATTCAGGTTGCCATTAAAGAGAAAAAATCACATGTTACCTTTGAGATAGTAAAAGCTGAACCATCAAAACTCATTGATGGCATTTTGTGGGGTCCGGTACCGCTCAGCATTTCTGAAACAATTGGGGAAATCATCGGAGTGGTTCGCAACAAAGATGTCGCCGTTGGAATACAGGTTTTGAATATTGAAACGGATGGTGGTGACTATACACCCGAAGGAGCCACCTTCGACAGGGGAAAAGCAGCCCTGAAAACAGCGTGGGGGTCCACATTACAGGCCCATTCTATTAATCGTGACAGGCAGCGGTTCATCAATTCATGGACAGGAAGTTTAACCAACACCCCCGTTGCGCCCATGAAAGGGAAAACGGTGGTTGGAAGTAAAATCGCCATTTTTTCCTGCAGAGAGCCTGAAACATTAAATCAAATTGAAAAAATTGAGCTGGCGGAAGAACTACCGCATCCAATGATTAACGGCAAGTGGGTAAAACATGCGTGGCAGCGAGGACACTCTTACCTGATTTCAGAATTTACAGAAAAGAACATTGATAACATGATAGCCTATACAAAAAGAGCCGGTCTGGTATCGTTATACCACAGTGAGCCGTTTAGTACATGGGGAAACTTTGAGTTGAATCCCGCCATGTTTCCGAACGGACGAAAAGGGTTGAAAAATTGCGCCGATAAAGCCCGCAATTCCGGTCTTTTTCTTGGCTTACATGTCCTTACCAATTTTATTACATCCAATGATCGGCTAATTACACCCGTTCCGGATCGGCACCTGGCACTTACAGGGTATGGATTGCTTACACAAGCTATAACCGCCACTTCAACGGAAATTCCGGTTTCCACTCCTGAATATTTCAACGATACTTTAAGAAATGATATGCATACGGTCATGATTGGCGCCGAGCTCATTCGTTATAAAAGCGTATCCGCTTCTGCTCCCTTCAAACTGCTGGATTGTCAGCGAGGGGCTTTTGGAACCAAAGCCGCTGCTCATGCCGAAAAAGATACCGTTGGAAAACTGTATGATCACCCGTACAAAATTTTCTTCCCCGATATAGTGCTTCAGGATAAAGTAGTAAAAAATATTGCAGACCTTTTCAAAGAAACGGGTGTAAATCATCTCGATTTTGACGGGTTTGAAGGCTGCCTGGCGTCGGGACAGGGCGATTATGCGGTGAATAAATTTGCTTATGATTTTTACAACCAGGTTCAACATCCTTTTCTAAACGGAACCAGTATTTCAAAATCATTTTACTGGCATATTAATACATATTGTAACTGGGGCGAGCCCTGGTATGGCGGTTTCCGGGAAAGCATGCAGACCTACCGTATTGATAACCAAAAATTATTTGACAGAAACCTAATGCCCCATATGCTGGGTTGGTACCTGCTTACACCCCGTACCACAATAGCAGAAATGGAATGGATGCTTGCACGGGCTGCAGGGTTTGATGCCGGGTTTGCAATGGTGTCGGGCCAGGAGGCCATTGAATTGAATCCTGATGGCCTGGCCCTGCTGGATCTTATCCGTGAATGGGAAACTGCAAGACTTGGAAATGCTTTTTCATCAGTGCAAAGAGAACTGATGCAAAACACAGCCAATGAGTTTCATCTCGAAAAAATAAATAAAGGGCAATGGAAGCTGTACCAGATGAATAGCTCAGAAAAGTTCATACACAAAGCCGGGCAAAAACAACCGGGTGAACCCACCGGTAATCTGTGGACGTTTACACAAAAGGGAGGCAAACAGCCTTTACGATTTGTACTCACCGTACAGGGGGAGGAAGGAGCTGTTTCAAAAACCAGGTTGCTTATTGACGATTATTTTGAAATAACTATACCCGATGAAATAAAGGCCGGGCAAACATTAACCTGTGAGGGAAATAAGGCTTTGTCTCTTTATGATGATAAGGGGAAATTTATAAAATATATTGAAATCCCGTCGTTGCCAGAACTTGATACAGGTGCTCATAAAATATTTTTTGACACCCGTTTTTCAGGAAACGAAGCTACAGAAGTCCGTTTTGAAGTGAAGTCATTTGGGTTACCGGAAAAGATAATTGCAAAATGATTGGTGAATAGTACCGTTTTGAAATCCTTTGTGACCTGGCGCCATAGCGGCAAAATCAGCATAACTGATTTTTGGAATGTGTTCATGCCTGACACAAATTCTCCTGGCCTTGTTTCTACTGAAAAATCGGTTGGTTACTTCAATTTGCTGATTCCTGCTGGCAGGAGCGGAGGGATGGCTGAATATTTTGTACCTTAAATAATTATTTCCCGGGAAACATGAGCACCTACCCCAGCATATTCAATGATGTGATCGGCCCGGTGATGCGGGGGCCATCCAGTTCACATTGCGCCGCATCATTGCGTATAGCCCGTTTGTGCCGCGACCTGATGGATGAAAACATCAAAGACATCCTGGTTGAATTTGATCCCAACGGCTCGCTGGCTACCACGCATAAAAGCCAGGGTTCGGATATGGGTTTGTTCGGCGGCTTTCTCGGGTGGGAAGCACATGATGAACGATTACCGGAATCTGATAAACATTTAGAAACAGCAGGAATAAATGTAAGCATTAAAATTGTAGACATGGGTGCCACGCATCCAAACACGTACAGGATAACCTTACAGAATAATAAAGAAACAAGAAAACTCACTGCCATTTCCACCGGCGGGGGAATGATTGAAGTAATTGCTATTGACGATCTGCCGGTTTCTATGGCAGGTGATTATTTTGAAACATTGATCTATTGTGAAAAGCCTGAAACCATTTTACCCTTCCTGCAGGCATCAGTTGATTGCGACGAGATAACCGCTCACAAAGGCGCAGTAAATTTTATAGAGATCAAATCGCAGCGCTTTTTAGATGAGGCCATGTATAAAGAGTTGCTGGAAATGGAAGGGGTTTTATTTATCAAACAGCTTCATCCCGTATTGCCGGTAATGGCCAGGAAAAACATGCAGGTGCCTTTTATTACCTGTAATGAAATGCTGGAGTATAATAAAGACAGGAATAAAACCCTTTGGGAACTGGCTGTTGATTATGAAATGGCCAGGGGAAATATTTCAGCCAATGAAGTATTGGAAAAAATGCGCCAGATCATCCATATCATGGGCAGCGCCATTGAATCAGGATTGAAAGGAACAAAATACCATGACCGCATATTAGGCTCGCAGTCGCCGCAGTTCAAAGAAAAAATGGATGCCGGTAAATTACTCGGAGGCGATGTCAATAACCGCATCATCATGTACACCAGCGCCACGATGGAAGTAAAAAGTTCAATGGGTGTGATCGTGGCGGCGCCAACAGCCGGCAGTTGCGGTGCTCTGCCCGGAGCGTTGTTTGGCACTGCACATTCATTGGCATTAAGTGAAGATGTATTGGTAAAAGCAATGCTCTCTGCCGGGCTCATCGGTGTATTTATTGCTGCACATGCTACATTTGCTGCAGAAGTGGGTGGCTGTATGGCTGAAACCGGTTCGGGTGGTGGAATGGCTGCCGCTGCAATTGTGGAAATGAAAGGCGGCACACTGGAACAATCCATTGCTGCTGCATCACTGGCATTGCAAAACTCATTGGGAATAATTTGTGATCCCATCGGTAACCGGGTAGAAGCCCCCTGTCTCGGAAGAAATGTAATGGCCGCAACCAATGCTGTGTCCTGCGCCAACATGGCCCTGTCTGACTATGAAAAACTGGTACCGCTGGATGAGGTAATAGAAACCATGAAAGTTGTTGGCGACCAGATACACCATACACTCCGCTGCACCAACCTCGGCGGACTCTCCATTACCAATGCCGCCAAAAAAATAGAAGCCATGTTGGAACAGCAGCCGCAACCATTTTATAAGAGTTGTTAGCAGCTATAGTGCAATCCGGTCAGCCGGTTCTTCATCCCCTCTGTGCTTGCCTGCCGGTTTAGGCAGGGATAGGTAATTATGACCGTACCTTTACAGCATGGCCTACCAATGCGGGCATGATGCGTATTTATTCCGCCATGGGCGATTATAAAAAAGCATTGCAGTATGCCAAAGCAGCACTGGCCCAGGCGCCGGATGATCAGAATAAAAAATTCCTGGAAGGGGCGATTAAAACACTCAGCGAGGGCAAAGCGCTTTAATTACCGGGATGCAGTTTTCTTATGTTGCTTTTTATTCCCAATTCAGCTCCATAAGAAATAATGTTATTATGAGGGGGAGCCCGATGCTCAGTTAAACCAGCTTTTTTATTATTCTGCCCGGCTGCCTTTGTAAAATTTATCCCCGGCAGCAATCTTTACTTTAATAACTTTAGTACATGAAGGCCGGGCAATATATCCTTGTTTCCCTTGCTGTGTTTTCCTGCTTTGCCGCTCAGCCGCAGCAGCGGGTGGTGGATGTGGGCAAGGAGGATACCAGCCCCATGAGCGGCCTCTTCCTGGTGCTGGGCGGCGAACCCATCTCGCTGGCCCGTTATGTAAAAGTGGTGGAAGGCACCCCCTACTTCAGTGATGGCTGGATGCTGGGTTCGCTGGTGCTTCCGGCAGGAAAACGCTACGACAGCATCCGGCTGAAGATTGACCTGCTGGCCGATGAAGTGCATTATCAGGACAGGGCGGGCAATCCGCTTATTGCCAATAACCGCATCCGGGAAATTTGGCTTACCGACAGCGCCGAAAAAAAACGCTACCACTTTGTGCATTCATCGTTTATTGGTTCGGGCACTGCGGCAGCGGCGGGCTGGCACCTGCTGCTGGCAGAAGGAAAAGCCCTGCTCTTTAAAAAACCGGTAAAGGAAATCATGGAAACAAAACCCTACGGATCGGCCACCACCGAACAGCATATTACCACTGCCAGCCGTTATTTTATTTTATACAACAATACTTTCACTACCGTTAAATCACTTTCGTCAGTTGCCGAATTACTGACCGGTAATACTGCTGAGCTGCAGCAATACATCGGCGCCAACCGGTTGAAGGGAAAGTCGGATGCCGATTATATCAGCCTTGTTTCTTATTACAACAGCCTGCATGTAAAATGATTTTTCCTACCTTCCTGTTATGAATCTCGAAAAGCTGCGCCCCGATAAATACCTGAAGTACCTGTACCTGCCCAATCTTTTTACCGCAAAAAGAACCAAGGAAATTCTTTCTGTGAACCCCACGGTAATCCCCCACCGGGAAGAGGCAAAAGAAGTATTGATTTCTGTTTTTGATTACAACGGCGACAGCCTGGAAGAAAAGAGGGCGGCTTCTGTAGCAGATTGTTTACCCTACAAAACCAGCGGCCGCACCACCTGGATTAATATTGACGGGTTGCGCAAAGCGGATGTGGAAGCCGTATGCATCCATTTTGATATCCACCCGCTGGTAACAGAAGATATCCTGAGCATCAACCAGCGGCCAAAATTAGATGAGGCGGACAACAACATTTTTTGCCTGCTTAATATGCTGTACTATAATGATGAAAAGTTGTCGGTGGAGCAGGAACAGATCAGCATCATCCTGGCCAAAGATGTGGTCATCAGTTTTCAGGAAGATGCCCGGCGGGATGTGTTCACCCCTTTACGTGAAAAACTGAAAGCCGGTGGCGGCAAACTCCGTCAGCGGGGGGCCGACCTGCTTTGCTATGCCCTGCTGGATTTGATTGTTGACCATTATTTTTTGGTGATGGAAAAACTGGGCGAACGGATTGAGGAGGTAGAAGACGAGGTGATGCGGGGAAATAACCCGAGGGCCCTTGCCCATATTACCCAGTTGCGCAAAGAGCTGATCATCTTAAAAAGAAATTTTTCGCCGGTACGGGAACTGGTTAACGGTTTTTTGCGCAGCGAAAGCTTCCTGCTGGAAGACCGGCATACCAAATACTATAAAGATGTATACGACCACATCGTACAGGCTATTGACCTGGTGGAAAATTACCGGGATGTGATGGTAAGCATGCAGGACCTGCACATCAACAATGTGAACTTAAAAATGAACGAAGTGATGAAGGTGATGGCCATCGTAACCTGCCTGCTGGCGCCGGCCACTGTTATCGGCGGCATATTCGGGATGAACTTTGATGCCAATGTGGATTTCCTTCACCAGCGCTGGGGCTTTTACACCGCCGTCGGCGCAATGCTGCTGATTCCCGCCCTGATGCTTTACGGATTTAAGCGGAGGGGGTGGTTCTGAACAACAGCAGCCCGCAAATTGTCAGCGTAAAAATTATTTTCTTTTGAAAACCGGTACGGTGCTGCAGGGTTCACCATACATGATGCTTTTGGCTACCGGCCGCAGCAGTCTGGTAATTTCCATATACACAAAATCAGCAACGGGTGTTTCGCCGCAGCCTTTAATCACCACCCTTTTATCTGCATATTCATTGATGTTGATGGAGGAAAGGTTGCGCAGAAAAAGCTGTTTGTGCAGTTCTTTTTCATCCCCCATTACTATTGCTTTGGCAACGGGTTGCAGGTAAGCCGCCACCAGCATCCATGCCCATACGGGAATTATGGCATCGGCGCTGCAGAAAACAGCCACATTTTTACCGGCATAGGCCTGCCAGTCCTGTGTTTTCAGCGTCTCCCTGAATTCTTTTTCTTTCAATATCATTCCCATGAATAAATGATCCTTCAGGTCGAATAATGCCGTTTCGCCCCGGGGATACCAGTTTTCAGGGTCAATGGTTACCAGTCCGCTTTCCGCTACTTTATTGATAATGGGTTCACTCATTGCATCACAAAATTAGATACCCTTAGCCAGTTCTGTTTCCGACATCAGCAAAACAAAATCCCGCCTTGTTGAGCGGGATTTCAGTCAGTATTGGCTGTATAAATGTTTAATAAATATTCGCCCTGTTATCTTTTATAGTGGCTGCGCTTTTTAAAGCGGCTATCGGGTTAATCATACCCTTTTTCTGATCAGCCATCATTTTACGCTGATCGGCCACACTTCCTGCTGTTACAGGAGTGGAAGTTACATTGTCGACCCTTACCACATAAGCGCCGCTTTGTCCTTCGAGTACTTCGGGCATCACTTTTCCTTTGCTGGCAGGATTGAAGATGGCCCCGGTTACCCGTGGTTCATAACCGAGAGTGGCATTGCTGCCTGAAAAGCGAAGGCTGTCAAGTGTTTCTATTTGTTTTCCGCCCCATGCCGCAGCAACGGCCTCAAGGGTGGTTATTTTCCCGGCTTTTTGCTTCAGTATCTCTGTTTTCTTTTTATTTCTTAGTGCGGATTCCACGGCAGGTCTTGCTTTTTCCACCGGCTGGGTTCCTTCTTTTAAAACCTCGGTTACCACCGCCACCACATAGCTATCTCCCACCTTTACGGGTTTCAGCACCTGTCCCGTTTTGGCATTGTAAATATTCCGTACCAGCTCCCGTGAATAGCCGATAGCGATTTGTGCATCCCTCGGCCCTACTGTTGCCAATGCTTTATTAATGCCCCTGGGCTTCAGTTTCTTTTCAAAGTTTTCATCAAATGATTTAATGTCCCTGCTGTCAGCAGCAAACATGGTGGCCTCATTGTTGGCGTTGTTGTCCGTTTCGGAACTTACCACAATTTCCTTGGGAAGGAATGTTATTTTATACCCCGTTCCGCTGCCCTTTTGCGAAAGCACTTCAACATAATGGTAGCCATATTCCGTTTTTACAATGCCCTTTGCACCAGCGGGGTTAAGGAAACAAAAATCATTAAAACTTCCCACCATCTGACCTGAGTATACACCTGCATATACACCGCCCTTGTCTTTGCTGCCGGGATCTTCGGATAGCTTTACACACAGCGTATCAAAATTAGAACCTCTCGCAATGGCTGTACGTATGCTGTCGGTAAGTTTATAAGCCGTGGCGGTATCCCTCGTCTGTACCTGTTGGCCTGTTTGGGGGTCCTGCTGCAGAGTGGCGATCAGTATATGGCGCACATTTACCGTATCCGGTATTTGTCTTACGCCCTGAAGCTTGGCCAGCATATAGTTGCTTCCTTCCAGGTAAGGGCCGTACACACTGCCCGCCGGAAGTTTGATGATGGAGTCTTTGTAGGCTGAAGAAATGTTCTTTCCTTGCCTGTAACCATCATAATTATTCCGGGGATCAACTCCCTGCAGCAGCAGGAAATCTTCCAGCCTGTTGGTGGTGTCAAATTCTGCTTTTAGCTCAAGTAATTTGTTTTTGGCTGCAAGGCTGTCATTCGCCGAAGGCGCTGCGCTGAAGGTAACATAGCTGATGCTGCGGCTTTCGGTTTGTTTGAACTGGTCTTTGTTCCGGCTGATATAATCGGCAATTTCCTTATCGGTTATTTTAACTGTGCTGTCAGGAATAGATGCATACACCTCTTTTACCAGCGACACTTTGGCCATCAGGCTGGCGTCGGCATTTTGCTTTTCAACATACCAGCGGGGTACATTGGTGCTGTTGCTCAGCATGGAAAAAAATTTCTCACTCTGCCGCTGCATGATCAACTGGTTGATATAATTATTAAAGGCTGCTTTTTGCTCCGGGGCGCCCCGCTTCATAATCTGGTCAATCTGCTGTTTGGCTTTTACAGCATCATATTGCCCCGTCTGGGGATCAGTAAACTGGCTTTTCAGATCGGCGGGGGCATTGGGACCATACAGGATATCGCCCAGTTCTTTTTTCCCTACGATAATGCCAAGCTTGTCAAATTCATCTTCCAGCAAAATACGGGTTACTTCCTGCTCCCATGTATTATCAATGGCCCTTTGTGTGGTGGTTTCAGATGAAGGGTTTCCCTGCTGTTTCAAATTTTCTTCCGTCTGGTTTACTTTGCTGTTGAACTCAGTAAAGCTGATGCGCTTTCCATTTACCCGGCCCACCGTTTCTGAGCCACCACCGCCGGTATTGCGGTTTCTGCTCTGAAAATAGTCGGTAAGAATAAAACCAATCAGCGCTAATGCAATGAGTATTACGGTAATTCTTGCTCCCTTTTCCCTGATCGTTTGAATAATTGACATACTAATTTTTGTATGGGGTTTTGAAAATCGATAACCCCTTTTGGGGACGGCAAAATTAGGGTTTTTGTGGATACAATGTGGGTAATTGGGCTTTTTGAAAAGCCGGATAATTGGTTGAAAAATAAAGTGTTTTTGCCTGGGTTACCGGCTGTTTTTAACGCTGTTTGGGCCTAACCAGTTTCATCTCGCTGATAAGATGGCCGGCTCCGGCATATTTGTCAACAATAAACAGCACATAGCGAATATCCACCATAATATTCCGGCAGATGGAGGGATCATAATTAATATCGCTCATGGTTCCTTCCCATACCCTGTCAAAGTTTAGTCCCACCAGGTTGCCCCAGGCATCAAGGGCGGGGCTTCCTGAATTACCGCCGGTGGTATGGTTGCGGGCGATAAAGCAAACCGGCATTTTTCCGTTTTGGCCATAAGGCCCGTAATCTTTTACCTGATAAAGCTGTCTTAGCTTTTCAGGCACATCAAACTCATAGTCTCCCGGCTTGTATTTTTCCATTACGCCATCCAGGTAAGTATAATAATCATATACCACAGCATCTCTCGGGTTATAGCCTTTTACAGTTCCATAGGTTACCCGCAGGGTGCTGTTGGCATCGGGATAAAACACTTTTTCTTTAAACACTTCCATCTGCGCCTGCATATAGCTGCGTTGCAGGCGGTTGATGTTGTTTTGCAGTTCGGTAAGCCGGCGGTTTACTTTTTCCGTATAGGCTGATGACAGGGCCATGGCCAGGTCGTTCATCGGGTCTTTCCGGCATTTTTCCAGCAGCGCTGCAGCATCATTTTTCAGCCCGTCAAGGATTTTACTTCCATCGTCCAGCCATGAGTCGGCATACATTTTTTCCGCCAGCTGGCCGAATCCGCCGGATGCAGCAGCCAGCTGCCGGGGTAAGGAAGATATATATTCTGCATCCTGGCCCTCAACAAACAACTGCATCAGCGTTTCGAAAAGTTTTTTATCAACCGCAGGATTGTATTCATTATATAAGTCCTCAAGCCGGTTTTGCACCTGCGGCAGGGCTTTTTTAAATCCTTCTTCGCCATTTTTTTCTTTGGCAGAAATCAGGTTGTTAAGCTGGGCGGCTACGGTAAACGCCTCAATGCGGTTGATGATCTCTGTATAATAATCCCGGTGTTTGCCATATACCCTGAAGGCATCATATGCTTTTTGCAGATCATTAACCAATGACCCGTATTGATCCTTCCACTCTGGTTTACTGTTCACTCTTTTCAGAAATTCCTCCTCATAGGTTTTCTTTTTGGCCAGCGCATGGGTGCCCGTAAGCCCCAGTACCTCACCCTGCCATTTTTTATACGAATTCTGGATTCCGGCATACTTGGCTGCATACTGTATTTTTATCTGCTCATCTTTCCGCATAAAAGCATCAATAACAGCCAGCGCTTTTTCCCGGATGGCAATTTTAGCAGGATCGTTTACATTGATGACCTGCTCCACTGCTGCAGAGTGCAGATATTGTGTGGTGCGGCCCGGGAAACCAAACACCATAGTAAAATCATTTTCGCTTACACCGGAAAGCGATATGGAAAGGGCCCTTTTGGGAGTGTAGGGGATGTTATCTGCGGAGTATTCTGCCGGTTTGTTGTCTTTTCCTGCATAAATGCGGAACAGGGAAAAATCTCCTGTATGGCGGGGCCACATCCAGTTATCTGTATCCTTGCCGAAATTACCAATGGCGGAAGGCGGCGCACCCACAAGCCTTACATCCCGGTAAGTTTCTGTTACAAATAAAAAATACTGGTTGCCTTCAAAAAATGCACGGACATGGCTGTCCTGGTAGCTTTCCTTTTTCAGGTTCTTTCTTACCGCTGCAATGTTTTTATCAACCACCGATTGTCTTTCTTTTTCTTCCATTGCTGGAGTTACGCCGGCCAATACCTGGCTGCTTACCTCCTCAATCCGCACAATAAAAGTTACAAACAAACCGGCGTTGGGAATTTCCTCTGCATGGTTTTTGGCCCAAAAACCGTCATGGATGTAATTACGCTCCAGCGTGGAGTGGTTCTGAATGGCATCAAAGCCGCAGTGATGGTTGGTGAGCACAAGTCCTTTCGTGGATATGATTTCGCCGGTACAAAAACCACCAAAGCTTACTATTGCATCTTTCAGGCTTCCTTTATTTATATTATATATATCAGCAGCACTTATTTTCATACCCAGTCCCTTCATGTGTTTTTCATTCAGCCGGGCAAGCAGTTGTGGCAACCACATCCCCTCATCAGCCCGTACATTTACAACGGTCAGTAATAAGGCTAGGGATATAAGCAATCGTTTCAGCCAGTTCATGGTTTAGTTTTTTAGAGCAATAAAAATACAGGATTCTGTTTTTACCGCCTTCCCGTTTGTATAACATTAAACAGCGCTTTTCCGGGTCTGCCTCCGGGTTTTTTTCCACTCACCTTTGTTAATAGTGTCCTTATAAAGTGGAAAACCGCTTGTGAAACGGGGAAATGAAACAGGAGTAAAAGCAATTAAAAAAAAGAGGGATGATTTACTGGCCGGAAAACATGGATATCCTTTATTTTATACGCAAATAATCCCCATCGGTTTTTGCTTTTTTTATTCACTCAGGATGCATCCTTCTATCCACATACAAGTGGAAAGCTTACTGAAACCCGCTACTGCCGTGAAAAGACACTGTGGATACAGGGGGGTGCTTGTGGATTACTACTTTGGAGTAATTTTGTAAATGTTTTTTTCCACTAATCCACACCTATAATAATAATAAACTGTTTTATAAAAAATTATAGTATTAATATTATTGTATTTAAGCGGGGGTTGCATTTTTTTATTTTGAAAATCTGATGGTATTAGCGGAATATTGCTGTCCCGAAATTTTTTTGAAATGAATCCTGATATTGCCACAGCGTTAAAGGAAGTTGAGAAAAGAGGTTTTCTCGATATAGAACCGGATCCGGCAATGGACCTGTTTGCTGCTATCGAAAGGCTGAAGAGGGAAAAGAATGCCGTGCTGCTGGCACACTATTACCAGGAACCGGACATACAGGATGTGGCAGATTATATCGGCGACAGCCTGGGACTGGCACAAACGGCTGAGAAAACGAAAGCAGATATGATCGTTTTTGCCGGGGTGCACTTTATGGCTGAGACAGCTAAAATTTTAAACCCTTCCAAAAAAGTAGTTATACCTGACCTGAAAGTCGGTTGTTCACTGAGTGACAGTTGCCCCCCGCCCCTGTTCAAAAAATTTAAGGAGAAGCATCCGGATCATGTGGTGGTGAGTTATATCAATTGCAGTGCCGGCATCAAAGCCCTGAGTGATGTTATTTGCACCAGCAGCAATGCTAGGCTGATGGTGGAAAGTTTTCCAAAGGAACAACCCATCATTTTTGCGCCCGACAGGAACCTGGGCGCTTATATCAACAAAGTAACCGGGCGCAATATGCTGCTTTGGGATGGCGCCTGTATGGTGCATGAAATATTCAGTTTTGAAAAGATCACCAAACTGAAACTAAGGCACCCGGGCGCCAAATTGATTGCACATCCTGAATGTGAAGAACCGATTTTAAAAATGGCTGATTTTATAGGAAGCACCACGGGATTATTGAAATACACACAAAGTGATTCTTCACAGGAATACATCGTTGCCACCGAAACAGGCATCCTGCACCAGATGATGAAGGCGTCGCCACAAAAAACTTTTATCCCGGCCCCCCCTAATAACAGCTGCGCCTGCAACGACTGCCCGCACATGAAGCTGAATACCCTGGAAAAACTTTACCTCTGCATGGAATATGAAACACCGGAGATAATCATGGACGAAGATTTGAGATTGGCAGCAAAGAAACCAATAGATAGGATGCTGGAGATATCTGCGAAAGCAGGATTATAACCTTTACTGTGGCGGGAATACATTAAACCCGGCTAACGATTTTATCTGGTTATTATCCGCATACCGCCGCCGTTTCCGTTATTCAAACCCGTCTTGCTCAGGGTGTAGGTAAAGCTCAGCAAAAAGAAACGACGCAGTGTCAGCACCCGGCTGTCCTCAATATAGTTGTTGCTGGTGTTCCGGCTGATGCCCACATTTTTATTCAGCAGGTCCCTTGCACTCAATTTGGTCTCACCCCGGGTGAACTTCAAAACCTGTTTGCTGATGCAGGCATTCCACAACGGCACAGTCACATTAAATCCTGCTGCCCGCTGGTTGTTGATGGCATAATTAAAGACAGTGGCAAAGAAGAATCCCTTCGGCAACCGCCAGTCAAAGGAGGCATTATAGTCCTGTGAAAAATACTCTGCCGGCGCCGGCCATGGCCCTGCCAAACACGCCTTTCTTTTTATCCTTCTTGAGTTTCAGGTTGATGGTCTTTTCATAATTGCCGTCTTCAAAACCGGTAAGCTGCGCCTGGTCGCTTTGCTTGTCATATACCTGCACTTTATCTACCGCATCAGCCGGTAAATTCTTCGTGGCGATCTTGAGGTCATTACCAAAAAACTCTTTGCCATCCACCAGCACTTTCTGCACTTTTTCGCCCCGTGCTTTGATGGTTCCGTCTTTTTCCACTTTCACTCCCGGTAATTTCTTCAGCAGGTCTTCCACATTGGCATTGGGCTGCACTTTAAATGACGCGGCATTGTATTGAATGGTATCATTGATGAGGGTAACCGGCGGCGCTTCAGCTGCAATCACCACTTCTTCCAGCACTTTTGTTTTGTCGCTGATGGTCATATTGCCCAAATCTGCATTTTTGCTGCTGTCGGTTATGCTGAAATATTTATTGCTGTTGTGATAATTAACATGGGTGATCAGCAGGCGGTAGTCGCCATTGGCAAGACCTTTTATTTCAAAGCGGCCGTCATTACCTGTCATTGTAAAGCTTACAAGAGAAGAGTCCTTTCTTTCCAGCACAGTTACGGTTGCAGCAGCAATGGGTTGTTTGGCAAGGGGGTCATAGGCCACACCTTTCACCGTTCCGTTCTTCTGCGCATACGAATGGGTTTATCAGGTTAAAAAATGATTTGGTAATAGAGCCCGTCACCCCATTAAAGCGGTTTAATTATACTGCTAAAACCCCAAAAAACCCTATCCCCGTACTAACACTTCGGGGTGATTTTGCACAATTGGATTTTAGTTGGCCGTCGGGCACTTGTACGACTGCAGGTTGAATGAAATATGAAACATGGCCGTTACAAAATGGTCTTTCTGCTTGCTGTTGCCCCGCTGGCGGCCTTTAATGCCGATAGGGGTACCAAATTCATAAGACCGGTCGTACAAAAGAAAACCGTCTGAAGGGCTTCCGTCAACATTGGGAGGAAATATCGAAGCATCAGGGTAAGTTGTACTTACATCATCCAGGTAATCGGTATTGGTATAACGGTACAAAACTTCAAAGCCGATATTGAAACGTTCATTTAATGCATATTTTATCCCGCCGCCAAAGGGAATGCACAGGGCCAATGAACTGTACGTATTACTGCCCTGCCCTTCGGTACCCAGTGGCCTGAGGTTTACTTTACGGCCCTTCAGGTAAGCATAAGGATCATAACTGAAAATACCCGCCCCCAGGGTGATATAAGGTGTAAAACTGAACTCCGGTTCGCCGGGCATAAAACGGAAAAAATTAAAATCGCCCTGCAGTGACAGTTCCCAGACCCTGGTATTAAAACTCAGGTTGCGCTGCAGCATATACTGATTATGGGTATTATACCTGTCAGAATAACCCAGTTGGGCAAAAGAGGCGCCTACCCTGACAGCAATGTAATTACCCAGATTTTTGCGGAAAAAGATACCGGCAGCCATTTTGGCCCGGTTTAACTTGGCCCGGGTGTTCAGATCGCCGAAATAATGACCGGCGCCTACCCCTATTCCAAACTCGCCTTCCTGCACCACGGCATCCTGCGCTTTCAGTACTGTAGTGCCTGAAATACAAACAATAAAGAGAGTTACAGCAGCAAAAATCTTTTTCGTCATAACGTTAAGATATGGTCCGGAATTCATTCAAACGCTAAAAGTAGTTATTTTCTTTTACCGGAGGGTTAATTTAATTCCTTTTGTCGAGCCCCCAGGTTAGTTTATTGCGCAGGGTTTGCAGGAAATTATTTTCGCTCAACCGTACAAGGCTGATGTCAAATTCCTCTTTTTTTACGGCCAGCTGGATATTTTTATTTACAATTTCGCGGCGGGAATCCAGGGCGCAGATGATCTGATCAGATCGGCTTTCAATTTCAAAGGAAATAATATTGGTATCCGGCACAACGATGGGGCGAACATTCAGGTTATGCGGGGCCACCGGTGTTATCACAAAACTTCCGGAATCGGGAAACACTACCGGGCCGTTACAACTCAGGGAATAGCCGGTAGAACCTGTGGGTGTGGCTACTATCAGCCCATCGGCCCAATAGGTATTCAAAAACTCCCCGTTCAGGTAGGTCTGAATTTTTATCATGGAAGCTATATCCCGCTTGTGTATGGAAAACTCATTGAGGGCGTAGGGTACATCCTCAAACAGGGGCTCACTGGCATCCACATGTATCATGGTTCTTTTATCTACCACATAGGTACGCCGGGCGATGGCTTTCATGGCCGTCTTTACTTCATCCCTGCCAATACTGGCCAAAAAACCCATGCGGCCGAAATTGATACCCATAATCGCAATGGGTTTGTTGCGTACCAGTGTCACCGTATCCAGCAGGGTGCCATCACCGCCCAGGCTGATGATGAATTCAACTTCTTCTGTCAGCCCGGCTGATTCAGCAAAAGTACCCGTGGATGCAGGCAATGAAATTTTGTCTTTTATCTGGTGGTAAAAAGGATAAAAAATAACCGGCTCAATTTTTTGTGCGGTCAGTTCATCAAAAAACAATTGCACATCTTTTCGCTGCCCTTCCTCCATTAAACGGCTGTAAATAGCTGCCTTCATGCGGTTAAAAAATGGTCTTGCGGTGTAAAAATAGCCCGTTTTGCCCTAACTGGTTAAATGACCAGTCGAGCCTGATAACTACATCATACAGTGTGATTATGTCAATACCCAGGCCGCCGGAGTACAGCATTTGATTGGATAATTCATTATTGCCGGGTTCGGGGTTGTACACATAGCCGGCATTCCCGTATATTTTTCCAAATATCCGGAAAGGCACGGCCATCATTTCCCGGGTTTTTCCCTTTGGCATCCGTATTCTGAACTGAAGCAGCTGACGGCTTATCGTGGTTTTGCAGTACCCGCCGGCCATTCCGTCAATTACATTATACTCGTATCCCTGCATATATGTATCGCCATAACCGAGGAATCGCCGGTTAAAATAAGGTTGTTTGAAAGGCAGTTTAAGACCCCCATAAACATTTATATGCATATAGGTTTTAGAAGCAAGCTGCCAGTTGGCAAGGGCCTTCAAATGCAACTGCCAGAGGTTTATACTATGATTAAAACCGTTTTTGCTGAGGCTTACCTGGGCAGCATACCCTTTGGTTGGATATGGGATATAATCTAGGTTGAACCAGTTCATTGTATAATATAAAAAGGGGTAACCAGTACGGTTTCGGCCCTGTTTAAAATAAACCGGGTTCAATGCAACAATGGTATCATTCACCTGCTCTGAAGAAAACCCGACACCAAATGTGTGGCGGTTATTAATGGCAGGACGGTAAGAAAAACTGAAATGGCCATTAATAAAATGACGTACATAGTTATCAGGATCCTTTAAAAAAACCTGTTTATCGCTAACGGTAGAATAATTTAATTCCCGGTTTTTGCCCCAGGCAAAACCCATAGCGGCACCCCATTTCAGTTTTTTATCAATATAAAGCCGGTCGTAACTGAGTGAAACCTGTTTGGTGTAACCATTGATCAGCCATAGCCTGAATTTATCGTTTCGGCCGGTAGCATTATTGTACAGCAGTTTGGCTCCGTAGTTAATCCTGTTTAGATCTGCTTTTTGCTCCACGAGCCATTGGTTCAGGTTGCGGTCAGCCGGTTTAAAATAGGGCGCCGGGAAGATATACCATCGCTCTTTTACATCCACTTGTATGGTAACCCTGTTGTCTTCAAAATCCTTTACAGCCACAAATACATGATGAAAAAGGGCGGTGTTCATCAGTTGCCGGCGGGCTGTTCCCAGTTTGGCGGCAAGCTCCTCGGGAGAATACATATCGCCTGGTGCAAAAGGAAGCTCTCTTTCAATAATTGCCTTTCGGGTTTTGATATTTCCGGTTATGAATATTTCGCTTACGGTATAAAGGGCAGTTGAACGAACGGCATTCATTGTGTCGGCTGCCGGTTGGGCCAGGCCACAGGATGCACAAAGTATGGCTGATAAACAAAACAGGCCTAATTTCCATTTCTGCAGCATTGGTTCAGGTTATTATCCGGCAACTAAAATAACAGGAATTCTTCAATCCGGGTTTTGCGGCCGGATGCAAAATTTGGGTTTAAAAAATATAAAGGGAAGCACCTTACATTTTCAGATAATTCATCAGGTTATCATAGTTGTTGCGGAGCTCATTGGCATACTGCTCTTCGCCAAAGAAATATTTTACATTGTATTCGTAACGCTGAAAAGTGGCAATGATATCGGAAATCTCGGCTTTATTGATGCGGATGGTTACCTGCATCATTCCTTTTTCGGGATCATTGGAAGTATTCAACTGGGTAATCTGCGCATCGTTGGTTTCCAACAGTTTACTGATTTCATTAAATGAGTACTGGTTGCTGGGGATTTCCAGCACTATCAGTCCGCCCGGTTCGTTCAGGCTCATAAACTCAGAAGCATAACGCAGCAGGTCATTATACGCTACCGTACCGGTAAGTTCATTTTCTTCATTTACCACCGGAACCACACTGAGGGCATTTTCAGCCGCTATTTGAACGGCCCGCAGAAAATGTTCATCATCCCTGACTGAAACAGCAAAAAAAGACTGCTCCAGTTGCGACAGCGGTGAATGATCATTATCCGCCTGAAGCAGGTCCTCTTCGCTTACCAGGCCAATGTATTTTTCCGCATTTGTAATGGGCAAATGGGTAACATGATTTTCATTCATGAGCTGTAACGCCTGGTACACCTTATCATGCAGGCGTAAGGAGGGGAGGGATTGGGATGGGAGTTCACGGGTTAACATGGATAGCGGCTTTTTCCGTTTAAAAATACTACTCTGGCGGCACTAAATCAAGACATCGCTTAAGAACTGACTGTTGCAGGCTCATTCAGTTTTTCAAGAAATTTATGCAGAATGGCATTGAATTCATCGGGTACTTCCATCATCGGCGCATGCCCGCATTTGTCTACAAAGTGCAGTTCACTGTTCGGAATGAGCCAGTGAAACTCTTTGGCCACGAACGGAGGCGTAATGGTATCGTTATTTCCCCATACCAATAACGTTGGCTGCTTGATCTGATTGAGTTCCTCACCCAGATTATTCCGGATGGCGCTTTTAGCAAGGGCGATGATTTTGATTGCTTTCATGCGGTTATTGGTGATGCTGTATACCTCATCAACCAGCTCTTTGGTGGCAGTTTTCGGATCGTAAAAAGTGAGTTCTGTTTTTTTGCGGATGTATTCGTAATCACCCCGCTTGGGATAGCTGTCGCCCATACCGTTTTCAAAAAGGCCGGAGCTGCCGGTCAGTATCAGTGATTTTACCCTTTCAGGATGCTTCAGTGTATGCACCAGCGCCACATGCCCGCCCAGTGAATTGCCCAGCAGGTGCACATCTCTCAGGTCCTTTGCCTCCAGAAATTTATGTACATACTTGGCCAGCCCGACAACGGATGTGTGCAGGATATCCATATCAAGCAGCGGCAATATGGGTACCAGCACCCGGTTGTGATGCCTGAAATATTCTATAAGGTCTTTGAAATTGCTCAGCGTCCCAAACAGCCCGTGCAGAAGCACCAGCGGCTCACCGCTGCCTTCTTCAATAAACCTGAATTTTTCATGCTGTTTGATTTCGTACTCCATGGCAGTTAATCCTGTTCTGTTGGCAATTTCTTACAACAGCTAAAATAGTTGTTTTGCCGCAAAAAATCAGCGTTTTGCCTTATAAAACAAGGATATACTCACAACTGTTCGAATAAATACTGCTTGTATTTAAGCTGCAGATGGGCAGGGAAAATTCTGTTTTCAGGAAATTCTTTCAGCAATATGCCCAAAAAAATCTTCCAGGTCTCTGAACATATCTTTAAACAGGGGGATAACAGCCCCAAACCCGTTGATGACTTTTGGCCCCCAGGGCTGCACATACGGATAGGTAAAAGATTTTTCAATTGTAGCCGACTGAAGCAACTGCATTTGTTCTGCATAAAAAAGCAGTACGCTGAAAACCAGGGTGTATATGGCCACATAGAGCAATACACCGCCCAGTTTGTTCACCCATCCCAGCAGGGCCACCTCAAATGTCCTTTCAATAGCTTTTGCACCAAGACGGATGAGCAATACCACAACAATAAACACAACGATAAACGATATCAGCGGGAGCCATTCTTCAGATACTTTCACGGCGCTGCCTATCCATGATGCAACGACTGTTGAAAGCTTTATAGCGGCAGCAAGACCAATTATAACAGAGATCAGTGAAAAAACTCCAATCACAAGGCCCTGCTGATGACCTTTCAGCACGGCCAGCACCAAAAGCACCGCAAAGATGATATCAAGAAGCATGGGGTAATAGCCTAACGCCGGCGCCGGCGATTTATTTCAGCCAAAACAATATTCAACTCTTTGCTAACAATTCCTTCACCAGTGCAGCAATAGCTTTCCCGTCGGCACGGCCAGCAAGCTGTTTGGTGGCCGCCCCCATCACCTTGCCCATATCAGCAGGAGATGATGCGCCAACAGCGGCAATGATACCGGTGATTTCCTTTTTTAGTTCTTCAGCAGAGAGCTGCTGCGGTAAAAATTTTTCAATCACGGCAATTTCTTCCTCTTCTTTTTTGGCGAGGTCTTCCCTGTTTTGCTGTTTAAATATCTCCAGCGAGTCTTTCCGCTGTTTCACCAATTTCTGCAGCAGTTTTATTTCATCATCCTGTTTCAGTTCGCCGCTGCTTCCTTCTGCGGTTTTGGCCAGCAGAATAGCTGCTTTTATTGCACGAAGGCTGCGCAACGCCGCTTCATCCTTGGCCAGCATGGCTGCCTTCAGTTCCGTCATTATTTTTTTCTCCAGTGACATGGTTTTCTTTTAGCCTGCCAATTGATTATTTTTTTACCGGAAAAATTCAGCTTTTTCCTGCCGTTCCGGCTCCCGCTTCCCGCTGATCCGCCTTATTCTTCGTTAACTGGTTTGCCCTGAATCTTTCATAAAAATTTCGGGCAAATTGTTTCATGTCTTCCACCTGTTCATGATATTGGGTAGCCCTTCCATAGGTATCAGCCATAGTCATCAGCGTTTGGTAAAAAAAATCGGCCATCTCATCCACCATCATGTCTTTGGTCCACAGGTCAATCCGCAGCGCCGCTTTTTCTGCACTGTCCCAAAAAGAAATCATCATGGCTTTGGCCCGTTGCGCATGCTCCGCCGAAGTATCAGTAGCGCTCCAGGCAATACTGTCGGGTACTTTGTTTTCGTCGGTCATTACATCAATAATAATACTTGATTTAGGCATATGCCCTCCTTCCCTGCCGGGTTGATTTTAACAGACGGCAAAGATAGGAAGGGTGATGAAACGGGAATGATCCCGGTTTTCTGCAACAGATAATGTAAGCCTTCAATTGTATTTTAATAAAGTGTTCGGGTATCCGATAATAAAGATTCCGTCAACGACTCCATTGTAAAAAAACCGGGGTGCCGCAACATTTATACTAAGTCCTGCCCTTTCGTTTACGAAGTAAATTGACGTAACAGGTTTCTCTGCCTGCGGCATAGTCCTGCATATTCTGCGACATCATTTTACCATTCCGGAAATGCAAAAAGTTGCAGGAATATTTGCTGTGGATATTCATGAATTACAGGTAAAAAAATGAAGCAATATTACAATTGCGGGGACTGGCACCTTTAATTAGTTTTACTCATCATTACATAAGGGTAATGCCGAAACAGGAGCTTATGACATACACTGCTTACATACCTGCAATGACCAATTTTCCCGGGAAGGAAGCAGCAGTTTGTTTCATTTTTTTGCCATCTGTGAAAGAAAATACAGACCTCCGGGAAGGGGTTGGTATTAAATTTGCTCGTAAATCAGCCAATATTTCAGCTCTTGTTGTAGGTAAAGCCTTTATTCAACCAAAAACCGGATGCCCTGTTAATAATATTACGGTAAATTTTACCGGGAGAAAGCAAAGCCGGCCAGGCAGTTACGTTACGGAGATGGTATTTTGCGTTGGGGCTCAAGGATGTAACGAGCCATCTGTACTGTGTCGATCAACTTTTCTTTAAACGACCTCTTAGGTGGAAGAGGATGGTGGCTTGTAAAAGGGGCCTTGGTTCGGGGCCCCTTTCTTTTTTACCCTCCGTAGACTTAACGAAGGAGGGTTTTCCCAACCCCTGCAACGGGGATCTTAACCAGTGCGCATCCCTGTATTATGTGAATTTCAAATAGTTTTCTAACTGCTCTTCTAATTCAGTCCTTTTAGTCTCCGACTTCCGACTTCTTTAGCTACCTTTGTCGCCGCATCAAATTTTTTTCATGGAATATAATACAACCAGAAACCACCTGACAATGAGGGAGTATGGCCGGCATGTGCAGAAAATGGTGGAACATATCCTTACCATTGAAGAACCCGAACGCCGGCAGCGGAATGCCCATGCCGTCATTGAACTGATGGGCTTTCTGAACCCGCATCTGAAAAATGTGGAAGACTTCCGGCACAAGTTGTGGGACCACCTCTTTCTGATTGCCGACTTTAATCTGGACGTAAAATCACCCTACCCCATACCTACCGGGGAAACACTAAAGGCAAAACCCAAACCGCTTCCTTATCCCAAACGTTGCCCCAAATATTCGCACCTGGGCAAAAACCTGGAAGTAATCATTGAAAAAGCACTGAAGGAAGATAATCCCGATAAAAGGCTGGGCTTTGCCAATGCCATTGCTTATTATATGAAACTGGCCTATAACAACTGGCACAAAGAAATAGTACATGATGATGCCATACAAAGTGAGCTTACCGGAATTACGGACGGCCAGCTTACTTTTACCAATACGCCGTTTGTAAAAGCCTACCGTCCGCAGCAGGAAGGATGGGACAACCGCGGCTATGGCAAGCAGCGGGGTAAATTTCAGCAACGGGGGGGCGGCCGCAGAGACAACCGTAATGGCGGCGGATTTAAAAAGAAAAGATATTAAAGGGGAAAGTTAACCGGTTAAAAAGTTGACAGGTGTAAGCCCGTCAACTTTTTGTTTTTACATTGCATCCGTTACAGTTTTATCAACCTATAACCACTAAAAATGCATTCCTTCGAAGTTCAGGGCGGAAAAAAATTACAGGGCCACATCATCCCGCAGGGAGCCAAGAATGAAGCATTGCAGGTGATCAGCGCTGTATTGCTTACAGCAGAGAAAGTGACCATCACGAATATACCCGACATCGTTGATGTTAACCTGCTGATTGAACTGCTGGGTGAGATGAATGTAAAAGTGGAACGCACCGGCCCCGGCGCCTGCAGTTTTACTGCTAATGATCTGAATATTGATTACCTGCACAGCGAAGCCTATAAAAAGAAAAGCGGAAAGCTCCGCGGCTCAGTAATGCTGGCGGGGCCCATGCTGGGCCGTTTTAAAAAAGCCTTTATTCCCAAACCGGGCGGAGATAAAATCGGGAGGCGGAGACTGGACACCCATATCATTGGTTTTGAAAAACTCGGCGCCTCTTTTGTTTATCATGATGAAGACGGCTTCTTTCACCTTAATGCTTCCGGCCTGAAAGGAGCTCACCTGTTGCTGGATGAACCGTCTGTTACAGGTACGGCCAACATCATTATGGCAGCCGTAATGGCAAAAGGCATCACTACTGTTTACAACGCAGCCTGCGAGCCATATATACAACAGCTTTGCAAGATGCTGAACAGCATGGGCGCTAAAATTACAGGGATCGGCAGCAACATGCTTACTATAGAAGGTGTGGACCAGCTTGGGGGCGCCGCCCACCGTATTTTACCTGATATGATTGAAGTAGGTTCTTTTATCGGTCTTGCGGCTATGACCCAAAGTGACATTACCATTAAAGGAGCCGGTATTGAACACCTCGGTATTATTCCGGAAAAATTCAGGCAGTTGGGAATACAAATGAATTTCAGCGGCGATGATATTCATATCCCCGAACAGGAGATATATGAAATACAAACCTTCCTGGATGGTTCCGTGATGACGATCTATGATCATCCCTGGCCGGGTTTTACTCCTGATTTATTAAGTATTGTTTTAGTGACTGCTGTACAGGCAAAAGGTTCTGTTCTTATTCATCAAAAAATGTTTGAAAGCCGGCTTTTCTTTGTAGACAAACTGATTGATATGGGCGCAAGAATTGTTTTATGCGATCCGCACCGGGCTGTAGTGATTGGTTTGGAAAGAGAGCAGATGCTGCGGGGCATCACCATGAGTTCGCCCGATATCCGTGCAGGTGTTGCCCTGCTGATTGCAGCGCTGAGCGCCGAAGGGAAAAGCATGATCCAGAATATTGAACAGATTGACCGGGGATACCAGGATATTGATGGCCGCCTGCGGCGGCTGGGGGCTGATATTAAGCGGCTGGCTGTTTAATGTTTTCTGTCTTGCTCTGGTTTCACCGGAGCATCTTTTTTGAAATACTTAGTTTACTGTTCACAAAAGAACAGAGAGAGCGTAAACTAATATTTTTTTCTTCTTTACTTTTTTGTCCTGATACAAAAAAGTAACAAAAAAAATCAAGCCGACTCGATAAGCAAATTTCCCCCACTGTTGTGGTTTTCTCCTAACGAATCGGCAGGCGAAGAGTAAAATATTCGAAAAACCCAGAGAGGTAATTTCCTGCTGCCTGCTTTCCGAAAAACCCAATTGCACTGATTTTTCGGCGGGAGCAACTTCTTTGCTGTCAGCATACATGTGGTCGAAAAAAAGGTGCTGCGAAAGTTTATGCTTTCCGTGAGCTGTACTTATTTAAAGTGTTGAATCATATTTGTATCAGCAACTGCAGTTTAAGTGCAATTGCCCGGGCTAAGTTACTGACAGCTTCCTTCTTCCACAGGTTAATCTGCGTAGGGTGCAACTCGTACTTGCGGGCCAGCTCTTCAATGGTGCTGCGCTCCTTTAGGGCTTCCAAAACCACTTTGGCTTTGAACTCCGAACTGAATTTTCTGCGACTTCTTTTTTCCATAATACAGGTAATTTAAGATGAAAAATTCTATCTTAACTACCTGTCTTAAAATCGGGGAGCATTATAGTTGGCAAAAAATGGCTCTTTTGGTTTTGCGAAGGGTTGGCTTGTGTGTCGGGCAAAACCAAATGTGCCATTTGTGCGGCTGGCTAAAATTGTTTTTAAAAAATGTGCGGTGGGAAAAAATAAAAATACAGAGGCGTTGGCTCTTGTGTCGGCTGTCTGATGGGTCGTTTGTCCCGTTACTTTATGTTTATTTCTGTCGTTCATATTTGCAGTGTCGTCTTTTAGGCTTGCAGGTAACGAACAGGTATTGCCGAAGTGCAGGTAATAGAATTCCGTCCGCCCCGGCTGACCGCTGCTGAGTAAAGATAAAAAAGATGATGATATGCACATAGCTAAATAGATAAGCTCAAGCTGGATATGTAGCTGAACAGAATTACAACAGTTGAAACACGGCTTCCGTCAGCCTGCATTTTGGCAATACCAATGTTGTAGGTATACCCTTCGTCGGTTTTGACCTTCTATTGAATATTACTATTGCATTTCATATTCCTTTTGCACCTGATATTTTTTTCTCAATTTCAACTGCAAGGAATACAATTGACGATAAGGCTCCAACTAACAAAAATTCATTCAGGGTTAAGGCTTCAGTTTTAAATATGGGTTGGAAAAGAGGCACATAAGTTATGACGAACTGAAGCAGTAAAGCTATTATTACTGCGCCAATAAGTGGTTTGTTAGAGAAAATACCAATTCCAAAAAAGGACTGTCTATCAGACCGGATAGCCAATACATGCCCCATTTGGCTAAGGCATAAAACATTAAAAACAATGGTTTGCCAGTGAAGCCCATTATTAATAGCCCAGGCTTGCAAAGACAATGCAATTCCAGCCATCAACATGCCCACCCAAATCATGTGTATCCCCCTGCCATTAGCAAATACACTTTGTTGCGGTGGCCGGGGTGGTCTGTTCATAATGCCTTTTTCTTCTTTTTCATATGATAATGAAATAGCAGGCAGGCCATCAGAGACTAAGTTTATCCATAAGATATGTATGGGTAACAGTGCAATAGGCAAGCCGATTATTGGCCCCAAAAGCAAAACCAACAATTCACTGGAGTTAGTAGTCATCAGGTATTTGATGAACTTGAGGATATTGTCATAAATCCTTCTTCCTTCCCGTACTGCTTTTACAATGGTGGAAAAATTATCGTCCAGCAAAATCATGTGTGCGGCTTCTTTAGAAACATCAGTCCCCGTGATTCCCATTGCAATTCCGATGTTTGCTCTTTTTAATGAGGGGGCATCATTAACACCATCGCCTGTCATCGCAACATAATGTCCTTTTTGCTGAAGCATTTTTACAATCTGCAGCTTTTGCTCAGGAGATACACGGGCATATACTTTTATTTTCTCTACTTTGGATAAAAAGCTATCATCATCCAATGCGGCTAATTGTTGCCCGGTTATTACTATATCGTTTTCTTTGTTCAAAATGCCAATACGTTGAGCAATAGTGTTTGCAGTCAGTGGATGGTCACCGGTTATCATTACTGGTACAATACCTGCAGTTTTGCATTGGGCTACCGCTTCAAACACTTCCTCCCTTGGCGGGTCAATAATGCCTGCTAACCCTAAAAAGTGCAAGCCTGTTTCATTAGATTCGCTATTTGGATTTTCGGGCAAGGTATCCCAGTAACGATAAGCAAAGCCTAATATGCGGTGGCCACGGGCTGCCATTTCATCCACCTGTTTTTGCATAGCCATTAAGTCAATATTTACACAGCGCTGCAGAAGTATATCCGGTGCTCCTTTAGTAAAAGAAATTATTTTGTTATCATGGCTGTGAAATGTAGTCATCATTTTCCGGTCTGCATCAAAAGCAATTTCAGCAATACGAGGCCAAGTACCGGGTTGAATGTCCTGTTCTCTTGATACTTCCATCAAAGAAGTTTCTGTACTGTCGCCTTTCAAAGTTTTGTCCATACCTTCCACAGCATCATTGTTGAGTGCAAAAGCATGCAACAATAACATCACATTTTCCTGTTGTTTGATAGTGGACAAGGCATCCCGTTCAAACAGTTGTCCGTTTACAAAAACATCTTCAACATGCATTTTATTTTTTGTTAACGTACCTGTTTTATCTGTACAGATATAGGTAACGGAGCCTAATGTTTCTACTGCCGGCAATTTTCTGATAAGGCTGTTCAGGCGTATCATTCTTTTTGCAGCTAATGCAAGTGAAATTGTAATAACGGCAGGTAATGCTTCGGGAATAGCAGCAACCGCCAGTGAAATACTGGTCATTACCATTTTTACCACATCTTCGCCACGAAGCCACCCGGCAACAAAAAACAAGACGCACATGAACAGCACCAGCACCGAAAGTTTTTTCCCAAATGATGCCATGCGCTGCTGCAAGGGAGTGAGTGTTTCATTTTCCTGCAGCATCTTGGCAATGCGTCCTAATTCTGTTTGCATACCTGTAGCAATGACTACCGCACTTCCACGTCCATAGGTTGCAAACGTACCATTGAATGCCATGTTCTTTTTATCTCCCAATGGCAAATCATCCGTTTCTAAGGCGTGAGCTATTTTATCTACTGCATACGATTCACCTGTTAGTGCTGCTTCCTCAATTTTTAAATTGACGGATTCTATTATGCGTACATCTGCGGGAACTGCACTGCCTGCTTCTAATAATATAATATCACCCGGAACTAAACTGGTTGCAGGCACGGTGGAAGTTGTTCCATCACGAATCACATTGGCCTGTGTAACGGCCATTTGCTTTAAAGCCTGCATTGCTTTTTCTGCACGGTATTCCTGGATAAAGCCTAAAATGGCATTTAGCAAAACAATTACAAGTATTACAATAGTATCTGTAAGGTCGCCGATGATACCTGAGATGATTGCTGCGGCCAGTAAAATTAAAATCATTACATCTTTAAACTGTGCCAACAGCATACCGGCTATGCTTTTCTTTTTCCCTTCCTGTAATTCATTGGGGCCAACCTGCAACAGTTTTTCTTCAGCTGTACTATTACTTAATCCTTGCTGAGTAGTGCCGTGTAATTCAAAAATTTCTGCTATGCTTAATCTGTGCCAGTTCATTTGGTTGTGCTATATAAATTTTACATGCCTGGAATTACCAGCAATGGAATTTCGGTATGATAACTCATTTTTTTTGTCATGCTGGGATGAAATAACCTGTCCCAAAAACCTTTTTCTTTTTGATAAGTTATCATTGACACAATATCAATTTCGTTTTCAGTAATGTGTTTTTGCAGAGTTTCCTTAAACTCGTTGCCGTAGAGATGGGTTGCAGTAAGTGTTTCTTCTTTATACTGTTCTTTCAGCATTTTTTCATACTGTGGCGTTTTACGGGCATGCTCCAGGAAGGTTTCTGCCTTATCATCATCTTCATCTGTCATTACAGCTACATGAACTTGCGCCATATACAAATCAGCAAGCTCAAATAGAAAATCCAGTATGCCAGCTTCTTTTTCAAAATGATTGGTGGCCAGTAAGAGTTTCTCCGGTTTCTTCCACTCATAATTAAAAGGAATAACCATTAAAGGCACTGTTGTTCTACCAATTACTGCGGCAGTTTTACTGCCCCACAGTTTTTCTTTTAATGCGCCAGCGCCTAAAGTACCCATTACTACAAGGTCAATGCCCAGCTCTTCAATAGCCCGGAGAACAGCATCCACTACAGGGGTTACGGCTACATGAGTCTTTACTATTACTCCCTCGGTTTCTTCAATAGCCTTTTTAAGTTCTGCTAGCTTGTTATGTACATCATCCAGCATAGTTTTATTGAATTCGTTCAATACTCCCATATTATGCGTGTAAACATTGCCCTTCATTTCAAAAGAATGTAGCAGGGTAACTTCTACAGGAAGTATTTTTGCTGACTGAACTGCAAATTCAACTGCGTTGTTAGCACAAGTAGAAAAATCTGTTGGAACAAGTATCTTTTGCATGACGATTGTTTTTTCTTTAAGAAAATATATTATTGTATTTACTTTAGTTCTTGTTGAAAACCAATAAAGGCACTTTCGCCTGAAAAGACAATTCCTCTGCTTTGCTGGAAAGGAAAAGTTTCTGAAAGAATGTTCTTTGCTGATTTGTAAACATTATCACGACAGATGGCTTCCTCATCATTATTTGATTTTGCAGATTTTGAATCAGCGAATGGACGCCATCGTTTTTTTCTAAATGTATCTTCAAGCCATATTTATACTGTTTTTTAAAAGCGGTTTTAATGACTTTTTCATCAAAAGAAATTTCACCCGGCCAGGTAAAATGCAATACCTCAATAGTTGCTTTAAGCGGCAATGCAAAATCAACAACCCTTTTTATTTCTGCTGGATAATTACTAAAATCTGCTGCGTACAGTATATTTTTTACGTCAGCAACTTTATAGGTTTTTGGAACAGCAATCACCGGCACCTCTGACTTTGTAATCAGGTTGCCGGTATTGGTGCCAAATATTTTTTTGAATTTTCCTGCTCCCCGAGAGCTGATACAGATATAATTGATATCCTTGTTTTTCCTGCAATAATCCAAAATTGTTATATCAGCACTTATTCCCTGAACAATTACAAAGGAATGCCTGCCGGGCTTTGCATTCATACTACTGTAAATCCCGGCAATAAATTTTTCAAATTTTGTTCTGCATACTTTTTCTTCTTGTTCTGCATATTTTGCAAAATAGGAATCTGTCCACCGGGTTGGTCTCATGATATAAAGTACATGCATGAATACTAATTCCATTTTTTGCCGGGTAGCCCAATGAATTGCGAACCGGATACCAGTTTTTGAATTGACTGAAAAGTCTGTCGGGACTAATATTTTATTCATATCAGAAGATTTTTATCAATGTAAATCACTGCCTTTATTCTGAAATAAAAAGTGAGAATTGTCACTTATAAATATGATTGCTGTTGGGCTCCATGTTAAATTGAGCCTTCTGCCTGAGTAGTTTTGATTTACAGGTTTCTTACGCCGATACCTGCAAAAAAAAGTCGGGTTGAGCGACAAAAACATAGGTGTCCAAATCAATGTAGGATGTCGCTATAGGGTTACCTACAACATGTAAATGTACGAAGGTTTCAAGGCCCTAAAACTTTCGCTTTTTTCTTTGTTTGCTGAAAATCAAAAACTTAAAAATAGTATTGACGGCTATCGGAGTTTCGTTAATCCACGGACCTATCCCAAATTAAGATCATCCAACGGGCTAAGTATTTGCAATATATCCCGGTTGGTTACATGCAGATAACGCATGGTTGTCCTTATGTCATTGTGGCCAAGCAGCTTCATAATAATAGTAACATCTGTGCCCTTATCAAGCAAATGTGTAGCAAAACTATGCCGGAGTGCATGCATACTCCCGGGTTTTAAAATACCGGCTTTTTCTTTGGCAGCAGCTAAAATCAATTGCAAACTTCTGCTGCTGTAAGGCTCACCTGCAAACTGACCCGAAAAAAGATATCCTTTCTGGTCGGGTTGATGTTCTTTTATATATTCCCGCAACATGACAAGTAACACAGGACTCAGGCTCACCATCCTGTCTTTTTTCCCTTTTGCCTGCCTTACTACTATACACATTCTCTGGCTGTCCACATCGGTTACTTTGATATTAACCACTTCACTTACCCTTAATCCGGCTGCATAGCACAACATTAGCATTGCCTTATGCTTAATATTGCCTGCCGATTTAATAATAGCAGTAATCTCATTTTGATTAAAAACTTTAGGCAGCAACAACTGTTTCTTGGGTCTCGGTATCTCCCAAAAAAATTTATTCCGGTTCCGTACCTGTTCCTAATAAAACTTTAAGGCATTCATCCTGCTGTGCAGGGTGTTTTCTTTCAGGCCAAGTTTTTCATAGCAATGAACCAGGTAACGTTTTAAGTGTTCCGGCTTCAGCGCACCGGCCGGTATATTTTTAAGGGCAATTACAAATTGAGTCATTTCACCCAGGTAGGTTTTTATAGTTGATTGACTGTAGGCTTTCAGTTTCAGCATTTCTTCCATTGCCGGCAACACATGTGCATTTTCCGCACTTATCTTTTCCTTTTTGTAAACCACCGGTTTTTGAATTACCCATTTCACCGTTTCTGTCTGTCTTGTTTCATTTGCCCGTTTTACAGTAACGGGTAATGCCGGTTGCTCCGTTTTTTTCTTCTGCTGCAAATACTCATGCAATGCAGATTGCTCTGCCTCTGCCAATCCTTTTAATGCCCGGATCAGTTTATTGTAATTTTCTTTGCTCAGGGGTGTGTACCAGCACTTGTGTGTATTGCTGAACCTGGCTGCCTTTGCTTTTTGCAAAGCCCCGTTCACTTTATAATTTACCGGGAAGTAAATACCTATACATTCCTGCCCCCGGTGAAGAAGCGGTTTCAGTATAATTTTTTCCATACCTGAAAATAATGAAGTTTTCCGGTTGTATGAGCCCGGTATGAGATGATAAAAGGAAGAACAACTAATAAGGTTACCCTTCCAGGTGAATGCTGAAAATGATCATCCTCGACTGTATTTTGTCAAATACACTGGAGTTGATCAGGTTAACATCCCTTGCATGCAGGTTGCGCAGGCCGTTGCTGATCTTTATTTCGGGGGAGAAAATAAAACTGTCGAAAAAGAAATTAAAACCGATACCGAACTCAGGGCCATAGTCAAATTTTTCAATCTTCACCAGGTCTTCGGCCCTTTTTGCACGGGCATTGCTGGCCATGTCAATATCGGCTTTCCATCCCGCCAGGGTGTACACCCTGAAATTGCCGATGCGGTCGCTCTGGAATTTTACCTGAAGCGGAAAGGTCATAATGATGGATTCCACTTTCTTCACCACTTCGGTCTGGTTATCCCTGTCGGGAAATTTGAGTTTGTAAAAAATATTTCTTTCCAGGAACATCAGTTGCGGGTTAAAGCGCAACTGAAACCTGTCGGATATGCGGGTGGTGGCCAGTAACCCCAGTGCAAGTCCCCCGGCATTGGCAGGCTCTGCCACAAACACACTGTCGTCCATCAGAAACCTCGGGTGCAGATGAGTGTGAAAGCGGGCCAGGTTCACCCCCACGGTAAGCCCGAAATAATAAGGCTTGCCATCATGGTCAGACTGGTTTTGCTCCACCGGGGAATAAGAATAACGCTGTGCCGGTGCAGCAGGTGCATATAGCAGGCTGCAGGTAAACAATACCAGTACCACTATGTTCAGCCGGGCTTTCTTCCGGAGTAGATACAGCATATTCCTAAAGTAAGCGGTTGAAAACCGGTATCGGTGTACCCCGCTATTTTTAAAATGTCCGTAAATGAATGGCGGTCCGGAAAAGCATTGGCTGATTCGCAGAGGTACTGATAGGCCTCTTTATTCTGCCTGAACCAGCGGGCTACCTGCGGGGCCACAATGCCCATGTACAGGTTATATAAACTTTTTACCGCCCAACGCCGGGGTTTTGAAAATTCAAGTATGATCAGCCGGCCTCCGGGCTTCAGCACCCGGTACATTTCTGCAAGGCCTTTTTCCAGGTTTTCAAAGTTCCGCACTCCAAATGCCACCATCACCGCATCAAACGTATTTTCAGGAAAATTTATTGCTTCCGAATCTCCGGGTTGCAAGCGGATTTTACTCCCAAACCCTTCTTTTTCAATCTTTTTTCTTCCCAGCTCCAGCATATTGGCCGAGATATCAATGCCTTCTATTTTTTCAGGTTTCAGCAGCCTGCAGGCCATAATAGCCATATCGGCTGTGCCAGTGGCAACGTCAAGAATATACCGGGGGTTATCATCCTTTAGTTTACGAATGGCTTTTTTGCGCCAGCTTATATCAATTCGGGCTGAAAGAAAGCGGTTCAAATGGTCATACTGCCCGGCGATGCCGTCAAACATTTCTGCCACCTGGTTTTTTTTGGTCTTTTCAGAATCCCTGAAGGGAATAATATGGTCGTGGGGCAATGGGTTTGACATGGGGTGCAAAGATAAAGGGGACAAGGGACAAGGGACAAGGGTCAAGGGACAAGGGAGAAGGGACAAGGGTCAAGGGACAAGGGTCAAGGGTCAAGGGACAAGGGTCAAGGGTCAAGGGACAAGGGACAAGGTGTAAAACAAGGGGGAGTATAAAAAGCGCTTCTCCTACTTTCTGTCTTGTGCCCTGTGCCCGTATCTTGTGCCTTTATTAAATGGAAATTATTTCAGCAAAATATCTGATCAGCAGCGCTGCATATAAGCAATGCCCTGCGCCCGACAGGCCTGAGTATGCTTTCATAGGCCGCAGCAATGTGGGAAAATCGTCGCTCATCAATATGCTGACAGGCCAGCGCAATCTTGCCAAAACCTCTGCCACACCGGGAAAAACTCAGCTGATAAATCATTTTGAGATTACCTCACCTCCTTCGGTCGCCATAGGCTTGCCGAAGGCGAGACCGGCCCCTCACCTAAAGGAGCGGGGAGTATCGAAATGGTATTTGGTTGACCTGCCCGGGTATGGTTATGCCACTGTTTCCCAAAAAGCAAGGAACAACTGGGAGAATATGATTGGATCCTACATCCGCAAAAGAGAAAACCTCGTTTGTTTGTTTGTGCTGATTGACAGCAGGCATGGACCTCAAAAGACAGACCTGGAGTTTATCAGCAAATTAGGGATGTGGGAAATACCTTTTGTGCTGGTTTTCACCAAAACGGATAAGAATAAACCCGGGGCGACTGAAAGAAATGTGCAGCAATTTTTAGCGGCAATGCATCAGCAATGGGAAGAAGCCCCGCCCTTTTTTTTGACCTCATTGATTAAAAAGCAGGGCCGCAAAGAGCTGTTGGATTATATTAGCGGGTTAAATAACAGTTTTACAAAACATTAGACATAAAAATACTCCATTCGTAGTATAGAATTGTTGGACTTTTATGCCTATTTTAAACCCAATTACAGGCCAGTTATGAGATCAATCTTATCGGAAAGAAATATAGTGGTGGTTTTGTTTGTCATGGTTCTTGTCACATTTTCTCTGGCGCAGGAAGACAGCAAAAAGAAACTCACTAAAATATATTCAGGAGTGGTAACCGAACCCGGTACCCTTTTTTTAACCCAGGCCACGCAGCCTTCCGGTAAAGGGGCTGCTGCTATTGCTGATCAACCCTAATGCGATTTCCCCTTCATTTTTTCTTTAAACGCAAGTTACAGGTGTTATTCCTGCTGGTTGCAGTGTGTTGTTTTGTTGAAACAGCTGCTCAAAAACCGGGCTCCGCCAGGAAAAGCAAAAGAACAGTGCTGGCCGATTCCATGCGGCAAAGGTTAAAACGATTTGCCGACAGCGTAGTAAAAGCAAATCCCCGGAATGATTCTGTTCTTCCAACTGCTGCAGACAGTACGGCGATATTACCCCCGGTGAAACAAACGGAAAACGATACTGCCGGCGATAAGAAAAAATTTCCGGTTATTTGGGCAGTTGGTGGCGCCGCTGTGATTGTTTTGCTGCTGATAATTATTAAAAGAAGAAAAAGAGAGTAATGGGTTTCCCCCGCATCTCCACAAAATTGCCTGCTGCTTAGTTCACTACTTTATTGGCGCAGCTGCTGCTGGCAAAAGCTTCCGGCTTGGCTTTAAAGGCAAATCCCATCCCCAGGATATAACCCATGGCTTCTTTCAGGGCGTCGTTACTTTTGAAGTGCGGGTTGGTGTTGATGTCGGCATGCACTTCCATATCCACATCATACAGGGTAAACAGGTTGCAGAGTTCATAGGCGATTTCGATGCTCTTGGCCACTTCCATCAGCATCCGCTCCTTGATGGTAAACTGCTGCCGGGTCTTTTCATTGTGAATGAACATAAAACCGCCATGGCCTTCCCGCAGAAAGACAATAACGGTGGCAAATTCCGTTTCCTGTCCCTTTACCTGTGAGTCGGTGCCGATGCACACCTTCAGATGGTAGCCGTTTTGTGTTTCCCTTTTGATGGCATTTTCCACAGCTTCCAAAATAGGCAGTTCTATCGGGTCTCCGTTAAATTTTCTCCAGCGCATACAAAAAGAGGTTCTCCTAAATTACAGGAAAACCTCTTAATAAAAAAAAGGGCACGGATTAACGTTCCGCACGGGGGCGGAACAGGAAAGAGTTATTGCCGGACAAACTTATCGGTCCACTGGTTATTGTCATCAGTGAACTTAATGATATACATGCCACCGGGTATTACTGTTGCAGAAATGATATTCATGCCATTTACCAGCTGGCCATTGGCAGCCAGTTTGCCATTCATGTCGTACACAGCGTAGCTGAAATTGCCGGGGCTGGTAACCGTAATGGTGTTGTTCACCAGGTTGCTCAGCAGTTTTGGCCTGATGTCGTTGCCGGTGTTGCATAGCGTAACAATGTTTGAATAATAGGTATGCCCGTTATCAAATGTAACCTTTAAGCGGTACTGAACTGCGTTGCCACTGTTGGGCGAATACAGGTATGACCGGTCAGCATTGGCTGGCAACGTAAGCGGATTAAAGTTTCCAGCATTCGTGGAAATTTCAAGTACCTGCTCCACCACCTGTTCATCTGCATCAATGATCCAGCTCAGTTTATGCCGGTCGTTGATAACAGCGCCGGATAATTCAAGCCTTCTCAGCGGCAGGGTGCTGATAAAGAAATTGCCCTGGAGAGAGTAAGAACCCAGGCTTGCATAGTTGGGGGCATAAATATTTCCCTTGCCTTCTATTTTCAGAAAATAATCGCCGGCATTCATTATTGAATCAATGATGGAATTAAGCAGCATGCCCGGGTTAAATACATTTAACTGAACCTGCGATGCGTTGTATAGTGTAACCTGAAGGTCGAGATTGGAACCGGCATTGCCTGTGCTTACGTTGTACGGAACGGCTTCCAGCAAAAAACGGCCTGTTCCCGGCAGGGTGAGTTTTATCATGTCTGCATCAGTGCTTTGAGTAACAACACCATTTACGGTAAACTGGTTGTTTACAAAATTGGCCACTGTGGCGCCCGAAAAATTATTGGAATGGTCATCGGTACGAAAACTGAAACCGTTGGCGGAGGATGTGATTACGGACAAATCATTCTGGTAATTGGTACATCCATAGGGATTGGGCCCGTTGTTCCAGAGGGTGAAATTCTTATAATATCCCACACCCATTATCGGCGCCCAGCCGGAGCCAGTGCCGTAGTGATAGTCGGATATTTTATTGCAGCTGGCATTATAATGCGCCTGGTGGTAAAGGCCGAGTGTGTGGCCGGCTTCATGAGAGGCAGCTTCGGAAATACCCTTAGTCCAGTTTACACCCAATGCAGCAGTAAAAACAAAACAGGGAGTATTATCGCCCCAGGTAAAGGAACCGACAAATGCCACTCCGCCGCCGGCTCCATACCATTCATGACTGACAGTAAGTATCACCCTCATTCTTGAAGTGGCCGGGGCAGCCCAAAATTTTGTTGAGTCGGTAGTAATATTAATATTAAATGGGCGGTAGTCTTCTGCCACCCTGTTGAATACGGAAGTGATGTTGGTATTTGTCATACTGGAAGGGCCGCAATAGATAGGACCGTTGTAATTCCAGGATGTATTTTCCACCGTGTGTCCGTCAAAATCCAGAAACAACACGGCAGTGGCCGAAGGCAGGCTGCTCATTACGGGTACCTGTGCTTTGGCACTAACGGAACCGGCCAGCAGCAGCAGGACAAGTACGGATCTGTAAAGGTTTTTCATACAAGGAGGATTTTATTTTTTCAATAGGTACTTCAGGGTACAGATGGAAAAACGGACTATAACCTGAGTCTTGTAATAATTTATTCGTTTACCAGGTCGTAAAAATTCTTTTTCACCAGTACATATTGCCCGTTCTGATTTTCGAGCTCGTACAGATCGCCATGGCGAAAACTGATGATTCTTCCCTTATAGCTAATGGTGCCATCAGCCTGTGTGATTCTTGAAATTGAAAAGCTGGCTCCGTTAAAATTAGTAGAGCGGATAACCATGCTTTGTACCTGCTGGCTTTTGGCGCCTGATGAAACCACTTCGCCCTGGAACTGGAAGCGGTTATCTTCAGAAAGGCTGATGCTGGCTGCACGGCCCATCGGAGTGGCAAACAGGCTGCTGATGGCATCGGCATTCAGCTGAATCCTGGCGGGCAGGCCATCAAATAACCGGGGCTTATTATAATCGGGTTCATTAACAGGCGGCGTTTTTTCCTGGGCAAAAGAACCGAGGCTGCAAACCGCAAAGCCTGCACACAGTACGGCGGTACGTAGGTTTTTCATTGGTACTTGTTTAAGGTCAAAAGGATATTGTTCGGCAGTCATGAAACTCAACTACAGTTTTCAGAGGGGGACGGTGATACAAGATTTGTGAAAGTTTTAAAAACATCCAAGCGATCAGTAAATGATAAAGAAAAGATTGAGGGGTAGTACCCTGTACTAATCGTAAAACTTCGAATAAAAGAAATGGTTATCTACTATCAGTACTGGTTTGTACTTAACATGACCAGGGTGCAGGCCTCTTTTGTTATGATCCCGTTTTGTTTTGCCAGGCCGACCAGTTCATTATTTTCAGCGCCGGGATTGAAGATGATCCGCTTGGGTTTCAGCGAGAGGATATAGTCATAATATTCCTGCTGGTGCAGGGGGTTCAGGTAAAGGGTTACGGTGTCAATATCAGAAAAGGGTTCATGTTCTGTACCAATAGTAACGTCTGCAACTTTTGTATTTCTTCTTCCCACCGCCGCTACGGGATGCCCGTGGCTGCGCAAACGCTGAATGGCAAGATAGCTGTACCGGGACGGATTATCAGAGGCACCGAGTACGAGGGTTTTTTTAGGGGTCATGGCGCAAAGCTATGAACTGCCGGGCCAGAAATAAGCAGCTTTTTCATTTTATAACATTTATGGGCCGTTGAGAAATAATTTTTATTTCCTGATAACAGATCAGGGAGTAAGTAATTGCCATTACCGGTGCGGCATAGAGCATAATAAAATAGATAAAGAAAAAAATATGGACCAGCGGCGTAAGGGCGCCCATGGCAATGATGATGAGTGAAACCCGGTGATACATTCTGCGGGCTGTACCCTTTGCTGTAAACTAGCAGCCTGATTCATGCACTATCATGCTTAATACCTGCCAGCCGCCTGTAACGAAATAAGCCGTAAAGAGAATATCCTGGTCATAAATATACCAAAAGGATAAGCCTGTAATCAGGGCGATGCTGATTACCAGGTCAATTTGTTTAAAAAGCTTCATATCAAATATTTTAAATTTTCAGAAAAAAATGAAAATACTATTTCAAAATAAAGCCGGCTAACCGGCTTCCTGATTTTTTCAGTATTGTTATTTAAAAAGCTTCAGCAGATTACCCACAAACCAGTTTTCCTCCGCCCGTATCATCACATCCAGGGTTTTATCGGCCTGTTTCCCCAGTTTTTTTATGCTGCTTACGGTATCCACAAAAGTTTTTACTTCTTTATCTCTTTTATCGCCTTCCACTTCCTCCAGCCTGTCAAGCAACTGCAGCATGGGCTCCAGTTCTCTTTTCTTTCTTTCCTTTACAATCTGCTTCACCACTTTCCAGATGTCTTTTTCAGCTGTAAAAAATTCTTTCCGTTCACCGGTAAGCAATACCCTGTCCACCAGGCCCCAGTTGATAAGCTCCCGGATATTCATGTTGGTATTGCCCCGGCTGATGTTGAGTTCATCCATCATATCATCCTGTGTCATGGGGTCAGGGCTGATGAGGAGCAGGGCATGTATCTGCGCCATGGTGCGGTTGATACCCCAGTGGGTGCCAAAGGCGCCCCAGCTGCTGATGAATTGCTGCTTTGCTTCGGCGAGTTTCATGGCACAAAGCTACAGAGGATATTTTGAATTTTCAAAAAATATTGAAAATATATTTTATCCTGACAGCGGCCTGATTTCATAACTTTAAGCATGAAGAAGTTTTTCCTGCTCACAGCATTGCTGGCCGGTTTTTTTCTTTCGTATGCCCAGTTAAAACCCTTCCGCTTTGCCTTTATTTCAGATACCCATATCGGGTCGCCCAATGGTTCGGCCGAAGAAGACCTGCGCCGGACCGTACGGGATATTAATGCCATGACGGATGTGGCCTTTGTAGTGCTTACCGGCGACATCACAGAATTGGGAACCAATGAAGAACTGAAACTCGCCAAACAAATACTGGACAGCCTTGATATTCCCTGGTATATTATTCCCGGTAATCACGACTCCGGCTGGAGTGAAAGCGGCGGGGCGATGTTTATCACCGTGTTTGGCAATGATAAATTCAGTTTTGAATACCGGGGCATCCGGTTTCTCGGATGCGCCTCCGGCCCTTATGTACGTATGGGTGACGGCCATGTTCCGAGAGATGCGGTAAACTGGCTGGATGATGAACTGAAAAAACTCACTCCGCAGCAGCCGGTTATTTTTCTTAACCATTATCCCATCGATCCTGGTTTGGATAACTGGTACGAGATAACAGACCGGTTGAGAAAGCATAATACCCGGGTCATACTTTGCGGTCATGGTCATGCCAACAAAGCCATGAATTTTGAAGATATACCGGGTGTGATGGGCCGGTCCAACCTTCGGGCAAGGGCAGCAACCGGAGGGTATAACCTGGTGGACATTGTAAATGATTCTATCATTTTTACAGAAAGAAGGCCGGGCCCCGATAGCTATCGGGGGGAAACATTCAGACCATGGACTGCCGTGAAGATTGAAACCAGGAACTATGATACCGGAAAGAAATTTAACAGGCCTTCCTATGCCATCAATGCAAAATACCCGGAAGTGAAAAAGGTATGGGAGTATTCTTCGGCGGCCAATATCATCTCAACGCCTGCAGTGGCAAACGGGCTGGCAATTGCAGGTAATCAAAACGGGGAAATAGTGGCCCTTTCGTTAAAGAATGGTTCAAAAGCATGGACCTTTCAGACGGGCGGAAGCATTTTTTCTTCCCCGGCTGCCTCTGAAGGGAAAGTGGTACTGGGCTCAACAGACGGTTTTGTTTATTGCCTTGACAGCCGCACCGGCAAACTGGTATGGAAACGGCAAACCGGCGCACCGGTACTTGGCTCGCCGCTTATTACCGATGATGTGCTTTTTATCGGCGGCAGCAAGGCTTTCTTCAGTTTTGAATTGAAGACCGGAAAAATGCGCTGGTCATATACTGATCTGAAAGGCCCGGTAGTAAGCACACCCATTTATTATAAGTCAAGGGTGCTCTTCGGGGCATGGGACACTTATCTCTATTCGCTTAACAGTACGGATGGAAAATTATTCTGGAAATGGAACAATGGTTCACCGGTCCGCAATTATTCGCCGGCAGCCTGCATACCTGTTCGTATAGCCGGTGAAGTGTATGTGGTGGCGCCGGACAGGTATCTATCGGCTATTGATTTTACGGATGGAAAAACATTATGGAGAAATAATGATGCTGCTGTAAGGGAATCAATCGGTTTTTCATCAGACGGGAAATGGGTGTATGGCAAAACCATGCAGGATACCATTGTGGCATACAGAACCGGCCGGGAAAAACAACCAGCAGCCTGGAAAATGTACTGCGGTTTCGGTTATGAACATGTGCCTTCTATGCTGAAAGAAAAAGAGGGGTTTGTTTTTTTTGGTACAAAGAACGGGGTGGTATATTGTATTGATCCTGCGGGGCAAAAAATTCAGTGGGCTTACAAAATTGATAACTCAATGGTGAACACCGTGCAGGTTATGGATAAACATTCATTGATAGCGGCTACAATGGACGGTAAAATAGTTTTGCTGAAAGCAACCGGTTATTGAAATAACTGATTATCCTGCTGGTTTAACTGCGTATCAGCTGCATTCCATTTTTTAAAAAACAGCCTGCCCAGCAAACCCAATGTACCCAGCCCAAGGCTGACAATCCCGGTAAAAAGAAAGATGCTTAAAGTAGTGCCGTCCAGAATTTTCATGATCGCTGTAAAGGCAAGGGAACAGACCCCGGTAACAAGCAGCAGGTGGGTTAGGGAGAACTCTCTCATTTCTTTTTCTTCCATAATCTGTTTCGTTTTAAAATGAACGGGAAAGTTTTTTTAGAAGTTTGGCCATGGCAGCATTTTTCCGGTTTAAGTTTTCTGTTATGTTCAATACGGTAAAAATTAGGAGCAATAAACTTGCCGGACATATCACCGGGTAAAAAAAGCCGCCGGGGGGAGGCAGCTTTTTGTTATTAGTACAACGTATAATTACTTTACAGCAGCATGGATACCGGGTTCTCCAGGAATTTTTTTACCGTTTGAAGAAAAGCCGCACCAGTTGCTCCATCCACGCTTCGGTGATCGCAGCTGAGGGTTACTTTCATCACATTGCTGGCGGCAAAACTGTCTCCTCTTCTTATCACGGTCTCTTTTATTCTGCCAACAGCCAGTATACAACTGTCGGGGGGGTTGATGATGGCTGTAAATTCATCTATATCCATCATACCCAGGTTGGAAATGGTAAAGGTATTGCCGGTAAATTCATTGGGCTGCAGCTTTTTGTTTTTAGCCTTGCCCGCCAGTTCCTTGCTTTCAGCAGCGATCTGGGGCAATCCTTTCTGATCAGCAAACCGGATTACAGGAACGATGAGGCCATCTTCAATTGCCACGGCTATGCCTATATGTATATGATGGTGCCGGCGTATCTTATCGCCCCCGTCCGTACCGGCACGGGCGGGTAGCCAGGAGGCATTTACTGCAGGGTGCTGACGAAGGGCCAGGGCAACGGCTTTTACCACCAGGTCATTGAAACTTATTTTCACCGGGCTTACTTCGTTCAGCTGTGTTCTTGCAGATATGGCGTTGTCCATATTAATTTCCATCGTAAGATAGAAATGCGGGGCGGTAAACTTGCTTTCAGCAAGGCGTTTGGCAATTACCCCACGCATCTGCGAGTTGGGAATGTCCGTGTAACCTTCTTCGCCTGCAACCGGTGCAAACACAGGTGCTGGACTTGTTGCAGCAGCCGGTGCAGCCGCTGCGCCGGCAGTTTTATAGTTATCAATATCGGCTTTGATAATACGGCCACCATCACCGCTTCCGGCAACGGTTTTAATATCTATTCCTTTTTCTTTTGCCAGTTTGCGGGCCAGCGGTGAAGCCTTCACCCTGCCATTTCCGGAAGAAATAACTGCAGGGGATTCCTGTTTGGTTTCTGCAGGCGCTGAAGCAGGTTTTGGAGCGGCTGTGCCACTTTCTTTCACAGCCGCAACAATGGCATCCACATCCACTTTTCCTTTTTCACCAATGATACAAAGCAGGCCGTTTACGGTAATCTTTTCCCCCTTTTGGGCGCCGATATATAATAATGTACCTTTCTTATAGCTTTCCAGTTCCATTGTGGCCTTGTCGGTTTCGATCTCAGCGAGTACATCACCTTTTTTCACTGCATCGCCCACTTTTTTATGCCAGGCTGCAATAATGCCTTCTTCCATTGTATCGCTCAGCCGGGGCATCAGCACCACTTCCTCCCTGTCTGCCAGTAAGGCAGGTATTTTGGGAACATCTGCAGAAACAATTGTTGCTGTAGTTGCAGGCGCAGGGGCAGGAATTACTTTTGCCTGTGCTTCTTTTTTCTTTTCAGGTACTGTTGCAGCGCCGGCGCCCTGAATAAGAGAGGAAATATCCTCGCCGGGTGAACCGATAATTGCCAGCAGATCGTTTACCTGTAACTTTCCTCCTTTATCCACGCCAATATGCAGGAGGGTGCCGTCTTTATAACTTTCCAGTTCCATCGTGGCTTTGTCCGTTTCCACTTCGGCCAGCAGTTCTCCTTTCTTAACAGGGTCACCTACTTTTTTATGCCAGGCAGCGATCACACCTTCCGTCATGGTATCGCTGAGCCGGGGCATCAATATCACTTCGGCCATTGCCTTTGAATTTTGGCCGAAATTAAGGCAAAATGCGGAATAGGGGCGGGTTGTTAGTAATCGAGTTCGAGCCGCAGCCGGTCCTTCAGTTCTTTTACCAGCGGATACATTTCGGCCATCTTCTGAAACTGCTCTTTGGCGGTAAGAGTTACTTCCTTTATCGGGCGGTTTTCCGTTTTTTCTTCTATGATTACTGAAAACTGAAGCAGCCGGTTGTGCAGTTTTTCCTGCAAAAAAGAAAATAATTTATTTCTGTCCTGTTCTATAAACTGTTTTTCAATATTATTGGAAGCAATGGCCTCAAACGAGTTTTCATCTTTAATCCTGAGAACTGCCAGTTCAAACGGCTGAGCAGCCGGATTTTTCTCTTCCTTTAAACGTCCTGCATATTCGTTCCATGCATTTTGAAGCGTTGAAATCGCAAGCGGATGATTGGTGTAGCCATTGCCATTGTTACCGTTAGTGCGGTATTGTTTACGTATCTTATCCAGTGCCGAAAGTTTGCCGGACTGAAATTTTTCTGTGCCCGTATCCTGCACCAGGGGTAATGGCTCCTCCTTTTCTGTCATGGGTGCAGGTGTTGTTTCAATAATCAGTTTTGCTCCGGTTGTTGCTGCCGTATTTGGGTCAGTTGCGGGTTTATTTGGCGATAGTGGTATAAATACTTTGATTGGTAAAGCCCGGAATGCCACCGGTGCATCAATCTGTTTTTTTTTACTGACTGCAGTTCCTTCAGCCGTTAATTGAAGAGCCTGTTGCAGGTAACAAAGTTTGATCAGCGCCAGTTCCACATGCAGCCGTTTGTTGCGGGCGGCCTTGTAATTGATCTCCGCCTCATTCAGGATATTTAAAGCACTTACGAGCAGGGCGGCAGGCGCCTTTTTGGCTGTTTGCGTATACCTGTCTTTAAAACTCTCCACCACTTCCAGCAGGCTGGCGGCTTTTTCATCTTTACATACCAGCAGGTTGCGGGTGAATTCGGCAAAACCGTTCAGCACCAGATCGCCTTCAAAGCCTTTGCGGTTGATATCATCATAAAGCAGCAAGGCGGCGGATAAATCCTGCTGCTGCATGCATTCCAGCAGCCTGAAATAGCATTCGGCATCCAGGATGTTCAGGTGTTCCAGCGTATTGGCATAATTCAGGTCGCCGTTGGTAAAACTCACAATTTTGTCAAGCAGGCTGAGTGCATCCCGCATACAGCCTTCACTTTTCTGGGCAATTACCTGCAGGGCGGCTTTTTCTGCTTTTATATCTTCTTTTTCACATATCTCTTCCAAATGCTGAACGGTATCATGGGTGGTGATGCGTTTGAAATCAAAAATCTGGCAACGGCTGAGAATAGTGGGAAGTATCTTGTGTTTTTCTGTTGTAGCCAGGATAAATACTGCATAGGAGGGGGGCTCCTCCAGCGTTTTCAAAAAAGCGTTGAAAGCTGAAGAGCTTAACATGTGCACTTCATCTATTACATACACTTTGTATTTGCCGGTTTGCGGAACAAAACGTACCTGATCCACCAGGTCACGGATATTATCCACCGAATTATTACTGGCGGCATCCAGTTCAAAATAATTCATAGAAGCACCATCATTAAAAGAAGTGCAGCTCTGGCATTTATCACAGGCTTCACCTTCATTGGTAGGATTTTCACAGTTGATGGTTTTAGCCAAAATCCTTGCACAGGTAGTTTTGCCCACACCCCGGGGTCCGCAAAATAAAAAAGCATGTGCCAGTTGCTGATGCTTTATTGCATTCTTTAAAGTGGTGGTTATATGTGATTGCCCCACTACTGTATCAAAGGTCTGTGGTCTGTATTTTCTGGCGGAAACAATGAATTTATCCATAAACCCCCAACCCCTAAAGGGGAGTAATAAAATCCCTTAAGGAACTTGCAAGTTAAGAAAGGAGAAACTTGCGTAACAAAATGAATATACAATGTTGATAAATCTTCGAAAGCCCTTCAGGGGTTTGGGGCATTAAAGCAGTATGGGATGCGGTTTAAACTCCTTTGTTCTGTCAAACAGGTACCGGTAGGTGGTCAGTATCCGGCTGCGGTTACCGGCAATGGCTTCTGCCACATTTACCATCTTAGGGTTAAATTCGCCGATCCACTGCATTTCATAGTCTTCATAAATAGGCTTTCCAAGTTCATAGCGGCCGTTCTCAATCTTCAGCCCCTGCACCACTTTACATCCTTCCACAATCACATAACTGTCGGCCCCCTTTCCCTGGAACTCGGGTACTATGCCAAACACCAGCCCGGTAAATTTTTTGTTTTTCATGGTTGCTTTCAGCCAGAGAAATTTCAGTTTATGCAAAAAATCAAATTTGCCATTCAGGTGTTTAAACCACTGGTTCAGATCAGGCAGGTTAATCCACATTCCAACAGGCGCTCCTTTGTAATAGATAAACCAGTTGATGCGTTCGTCCAGCACTGGCTTCATTGACTGAAACATTTTACGCACCACCTTTTCTTCTAATTGCTTCAGGCCGCCATGACCCGCCCAGGCTTTGTTGTATATAGTGGTAAAATCCTTTGCAAATTTGTCAAGCTGGTTTTTTTTGATATGCGCCGAACTGAAATTCGGATCCCGGGCACATTCAGCATGCCGGTCATAAAACTTCTGCATCAGCCTGCTGCTGGCCTTCATTCCAAAACATATCTGGTTATAAAAATTACGGAAGCCGTAATTTTCAAACAATTGCTGATAATAAGAGGGATTAAAGTTCATGCAATACATCGGCGGTATTTCATGTCCCTTCACCACCAGCCCCCACCAGCGGTCTCTTTCGCCAAAGTTGATGGGGCCGTCCATGGCTTCCATGCCTTTTTGCATCAGCCAGTGATTGGCCACATCAAAGAGCATATCGGCAGCAGCCTGATCGTTAATGCAATCAAAAAAACCAATCCCGCCCACCGGCACATCATCACCCTTGTTTTTATATTTTTTATTGACAAATGCGGCAATGCGGCCAATCAGTTTTCCGGGTTTATCTTTTAATATCCATCGTGTTGCTTCGCCATGCCGGAAAGTCTTGTTTTTCTTTCTATCAAACACTTCATTCACATCCTTATTTAGCGGACGGATATAGACCGGATTGGCATTGTTGAGTTCAACATTTACCCTTATAAAATCTTTGGCCAGTTGGGGGGTAGTGATTTCAAGCAATTGCATGGGACAAATGTAGCAAACCGGCTGTATCATCAGGGAGGGATATTTTTTTACCATGCGGAAGTGAAGGAATAAAGCAGGACAGCGGTCGTTGAAAAATTTGTTTAATCGGTAAGAATTCCCAGTGGGCTTGCCCCTGGGCATTACGCAGTACAAAGAAATTAAGATATTTGAGATATGGCAGAGAATATCTCGAAATCGCATAATGTAAGGGTACTATTATATCATTTGGTGTGTCCGGCAAAGTATCGGAGAAAAATATTTAGTGCAGAGGTGACAAAGAGTTTGTTGTTGATATGTTTTGAAATAACGGAGAGATA
>Ga0194127_10000091_pt1 | contig 133383 bp, 117 predicted proteins | sample TA2KigC100mmetaG_FD_148624 | JGI IMG/M metagenome (GOLD analysis project Ga0194127, IMG submission 148624) | Freshwater microbial communities from Lake Tanganyika, Tanzania - TA2015036 Kigoma Deep Cast 100m | ecosystem: Environmental > Aquatic > Freshwater > Lake | place: Tanzania: Lake...
AATAAAGCATCTCGGGAAATTTGAGTTTTCAATAATGCTTTACACTGCAGTTATGGTTCCGCTTACTGATTTTTTAACTGGTGTATTATCGGCACTAATCATCTATTTTGTGGTGAAATATGCTTTCGGAAGAAGAAATCCGAAGGAAACCAGCCACTAACAGCCGTATGCCGCGATGGGGGCTGACGTGGTTAAATCAAGTGCAGTGCTTCTATCAACATTTGTGCTTGGTTGACGGTGAAGTGCTTCGAAATCGCCACCTTCGCCAAGCGCCAAAACGTTAGCGGTAATCCGTAGAACTCTCAAATTGAAGTAGGTTTGGTAGACTTGATTACCGTTGGTTCTAACGAAGTTATGACTGATTTGACTGCCCTAATTGGATTTTAATGGTCCAAATGTTATTCTTTAAGACCATTATTATTTTCCGAAATAACAAGTAGGCTTGATTACCGTTGGTTCTAACGAAGTTAAGTCTGATTTAACGGCTTTGATTGATTTTTAGTAGTCTAAATGTTATTCTTTAAGACCATTATTATTTTCTAAAATAACAAGTAGACTTGATTACCGTTGGTTCTAACGAAGTTAGGGCTGATTTGACTGTCCTAATCGAATTTTAATGGTCTATATGTTATTTTTTAAGACCATTATTATTTTCTGAAATAACATGTAGACTTGATAACCGTTGGTTCTAACGAAGTTAGGAGTGATTTGACTGCCCTAATCGAATTTTAATGGTCTAAATGTTATTCTTAAAGACCATTATTATTTTATGAAATAACAAGTAGCCCCGACAGGAATCGAACCTGTAACTAAAATTTAGGAAATTTTTATTTTATCCATTAAACTACAGGGCCATATTAGATTAAACCTCGATTGATTTCTAACCAAACTCTGAAGTGCATAGATACAATCACTGCTCACTTCACTGCTCAGTTGTATTTTCAAAAATCGGTAAATCCTTGATTTTATTGACATTAATCATTCAAAGAACTTGATTCTTTAAGAACCCGATATTCTATCCATTGAACTACGGGACCGAAATGCGGGTAAAATTATGCATTTCAGCACGGGTTTGTAAGCGAGCTGAGGCATCCGAATAATTAGGCCTTTGCAGGCGACGATAATCACCTGAAACAGCCTCCATTTGCCCTATTTTTGCATTCCCAAAATCACCTAAAAATGGACAGCAATCCCAAGAACACGTACAACGTCAATAGCGAAAGTAAATGTCCCTTTACCGGCGGTATGCTGAAGAAAGCAGCCGGAGGCGGTACCGGTAACCGCGATTGGTGGCCCAACCAACTCAAACTAAATATCCTTCGCCAGCATTCGGATCTGTCGAACCCCATGGGCGACAACTTCGACTACGCCTCCGAATTCAAATCACTTGACTTCGCCCGTGTCAAAAAAGATATCATAGAGGTTATGACCACGTCGCAGGACTGGTGGCCCGCCGACTACGGTCACTACGGTCCTTTCTTCATCCGCATGGCCTGGCATAGTGCCGGTACGTACCGCATTGCCGACGGACGCGGTGGCGGTGGTACCGGTGCGCAGCGCTTTGCGCCACTTAACAGCTGGCCTGATAATGCCAACCTCGACAAAGCACGCTTACTGCTTTGGCCTGTCAAACAGAAATATGGTCGCAAACTCTCCTGGGCCGACCTCATGATCCTCGCCGGCAACTGCGCCCTCGAATCAATGGGATTCAAGACGTTCGGCTTTGGTGGCGGACGCGCCGACATCTGGGAACCCGAAGAAGATATCTATTGGGGTTCCGAAACCGAATGGCTGGGCGATAAACGCTACACCGGTGATCGGGAACTGGAAAATCCCCTCGGCGCCGTACAAATGGGATTGATCTACGTGAACCCGGAAGGTCCCAACGGCAACCCCGACCCTATCGCCGCTGCCCGCGACATCCGCGAAACTTTCGGTCGCATGGCCATGAACGATGAAGAGACAGTAGCCCTCATTGCAGGCGGACATACTTTCGGAAAAACACACGGCGCGTCCGATCCAAGTAAATACGTCGGACCCGAACCCGCCGGCGCCACCATCGAAGAACAAAGCATGGGATGGAAAAATACTTTCGGAAAAGGACATTCGGAAGATACAATTACAAGCGGACTCGAAGGCGCTTGGACAACTACCCCCACACAGTGGAGCAATAACTATTTTGAAAATCTCTTCGGATTCGAATGGGAACTCACGAAGAGTCCGGCCGGTGCCCACCAATGGAAACCCAAAGGAAATGCCGGCGCGAATACGGTTCCCGACGCACACGATGCTTCCAAAAAGCATGCGCCAATCATGCTCACCACCGATGTTGCCTTGCGCATGGATCCCGCCTATGAAAAAATCTCGCGTCGTTTTTATGAGAATCCCGACCAATTTTCCGATGCCTTCGCCCGCGCCTGGTTCAAACTCACGCACCGCGATATGGGTCCCCGTGCCCGCTACCTCGGCCCCGACGTGCCCGCCGAAGAACTGATCTGGCAAGACCCCGTTCCGGCGGTAGATCATCCGCTGGTTGAGCAGAAAGACATCGTTGAATTAAAAGCGAAACTCCTTTCTTCCGGACTCACCATTTCCCAATTGATTTCAACAGCCTGGGCATCGGCTTCCACCTTCCGCGGATCTGATAAACGCGGCGGGGCAAATGGTGCACGAATTCGTCTCGCTCCTCAAAAATTCTGGGAAGTAAATAATCCCGCTCAATTGGCGCATGTACTCGACGCCCTCGAGTCCATTCAAAACGCATTTAACGGATCTAGCTCCGGCGGTAAAAAAATCTCTCTGGCCGACCTGATCGTACTGGGCGGCGCAGCAGCCATCGAAGAAGCGGCGAAGAAAGCCGGTCACGCCGTCTCCGTGCCTTTCCGACCCGGACGAACCGATGCCTCCGCCGAGCAAACCGATATCGATTCCTTCGCCGTGCTCGAACCCCAAGCAGATGGGTTTCGCAACTACGTCAAGAAAAAATTTCACGCCCAAGCCGAAGACCTCTTGGTCGATAAAGCTCACTTACTAAACCTCACGGTACCGGAAATGACCGCACTAGTGGGCGGTATGCGCGTGTTGGGGGCCAATTGGGATGGCGGCGCCCACGGCGTCTTTACCCAATCGGCAGGAACACTTACCAATGATTTCTTCACGAGCCTGCTTGATTTTAATATTCAATGGAAAGCCACCAGCGAGACAAAAGATGTCTTTGAAGGACGCGACCGAAAAACCGGACAAGTGAAGTGGACTGCTACACGGGTCGACCTGATCTTCGGATCCAACAGCGAACTCCGTGCCCTGGCAGAAGTATATGCCTGCGAAGACGGGAAAGAGAAGTTTGTAAAAGATTTCGTGCAGGCTTGGGAGAAGGTGATGAAGAACGATCTGTTTTAGTTCAGCTTACGGCAAATTTGTTGTCTAGATCCCGATAACCACTGAATAGAAGTCAACGATGCCAAAAATGACCGCACGCATACATATTGTAGTAATTTATATTTGTTTGATTTCTTATGAACTTCTACGTTCGATGTTTGAACAACCAATAATTTGAACGAACACGATCTGATCCAAGAGTTGATGAATCGCGACGAGGAGACTTTCCGCTCGTTGGTCGATCAATTTCAAGTGCCGGTATACAATACCATTCTTGGGTTGGTGCAATCCGAACCCGACGCGGAAGATTTGGCACAGGAAGTGTTTATACAGGTTTTTCGATCGATCCATCAATTTAAGGGAGAATCCAAACTGTCAACCTGGATCTATCGGATCGCTACTACAAAATCCATCGATTTTCTTCGAAGTAAAAAAAGTAAAAAGCGGTTCGCGTTTTTATATCGATTGGGCAGCCCCGGAGAGCACCAAGATCTCGCCATTACTGATTTTCATCATCCCGGAGTGGTCTCTGAGCGAAAAGAACAAGCTGCTCAACTTTTTCAAGCCATCGCTCAACTCCCAGATAATCAAAAGACTGCATTTATTCTAACGCGTATTGAGCATCTTCCGCATGCTGCCGTTGCCGATATCATGGGAATTACAATACCGGCCGTTGAATCCCTTTTACATCGCGGTCGAGTAAACCTAAAAAAAATATTTGAGAAAAAAACGTAGCGCATCTGCCATGCAAGGTTTTCCATTCCATTACGTCTAACCAAAGTCTATGAATACTCAATCGAAGACAGGCGGTTTGCTCAGTAGCTTAGACGGCATCCGGCGGGCCGAACCTAAACCTTTTTTACCGCTCGCGTGCTGAATCGATTTCGCAAGTTCGAAGCTGAGAGCAATGCAAATTTTATGGCCCGCTTGGGATGGGCTGCTGTGTTTTTGATTATCTTAATTATCGGTAACGGTATACTTTTTTACACTTCTTTACGTTCTAATGATCAGGTGCTTAACAAATGGCAGTCCTCTACTCCCCGCTGGGTAGTCGAATACACCGAGTATCCCGGCACCTCTGTTTACGATCCCCCCAAACCTTGATTTGATGCAACGTAATCAGATCTTTTTTATTGTTGTAATCGTATTGATCTTGATCAATACCGGTTTACTGTTGAACCATTATTTTTTTTCCCCTTATGAGAAGCGGCACGAACATGGAAACGATAGAAGTTGGATCGTTACAGAAGTGGGACTAACCAAAGAGCAGGAAGAGAAACACATCGAATTGCGAAAAGCGTATTTTAAGGAACTGGGCATATTGAACGATTCCATTCGCTGCATTCGGGCCCGTTTTGTAGCGCAATCCGCTACGGCAGCACTCACCGACAGTTTAAGTCAGTTCTGGTCCGATTCCATCAACCGCTGGCACCGCTGGGCCGATGAACTCGCTTTTCAGCATACCTGTAACGTGCGGAAAATCCTTCAGGAAAAGCAAAAGCCCCTGTGGGATTCTATGGTTCAGGTGATCATGCTCCGGAAACGCGAGGACTGATCAATAGCTTTCGAAGATCACTCTTGGTATATTCGCTCTACTGCAGCCTTATATTTTTCCAGGATAACCTTGCGTTTTACCGACAATTTGGGGGTCATCTCACCGGTATCGACACTCCATTCTTTCGAAAGCAGCTCGAATCGCTTCACCTGCTCGACGTGATTGAAAAATTTATTGAAGCTCTCTACCAATTCCCGGTATAATTCTTTCACCGGTTCCAGCCGGATCAGTTTTTCGGGATCGGATTCCGTGATCCCCTGTTTGTACACCCACTCCTGCAGGTTTGGAAACGCCGGTACGATCAGTGCTCCTACGAATTTTCGTTCCGATCCCACCACCATTACTTGCTCGATAAAAGGCGATTCCTTCAATTTGCTCTCAATGGGAAGGGGCGCCACGTATTTTCCGCCGCTGGTCTTGAACAACTCTTTTTTTCGATCGGTGATCTTCAGGAATCCTTCCTTGGAGAATGTACCGATATCCCCCGTGCAGAACCATTCGCCTTGCATCACTTCGGCAGTGAGGTCGGGTCGTTTATAATAACCCATCATGATATTAGGACCTTTACAAAGGATCTCTCCATCCTCCGCAAGTTTTACTTCTACGTGTTCGATAAGCGGACCAACCGTTCCAAACGCACGGCCCGATTCATCGTACCGATTCACCGAGATCACGGGAGAGGTCTCCGTTAATCCGTAACCCTCCATCACCACCAACTTGGCGGCGGTGAAAATGCGAATGAGCCGGACCTGACAAGCCGCTCCCCCCGTAACAATGCATTTCACATTTCCACCTAAGGCTTCGCGCCACTTTTTGAAAATGATCTTATTGGCCGAGGCAAGTTGTAGGCGATAACCCAGTGGAAGGGATTGATTGATCTCAAACTTCTCCGCCAACCCATGCGCCCAGAAGAATAATTTTCGCGCAACACCGGTAAGCTGATTTCCCTTCGCCATGATCTTGTCGTATACTTTTTCGAGCAGACGAGGAACCGTGGTAAACAAATGTGGTTTTATTTCTTTTAAGTTGTCGCCAATGGTCTCCAAACTTTCAGCATAATAGATAGCAGTACCATTGAAGGCATACAGGTAGGTGACCACGCGCTCGAAGATGTGATTCAACGGCAAAAAACTAAGCGCCCGCATGTTGTCGCCCGGCGGAAAATACGGCTTGGCCGCCATCGTATTCGATAAGATGTTTCGATGCGAGAGCATAACGCCCTTGGGCACTCCGGTGGTACCCGAAGTATAAATAATGGTAACCAGGTCTTCATACCCTACCGCATCCCGTAAGGAGGGGAGCGCCGCGCGGGAAGAATCGGTTGCGGCCTGCATCACCTCTTTCCAGTGACGGGCATTGACTACATGCTCAAACGTGAAGATGGTTTTCAAGGCGGGGAGTTTGGATTGCAGGCTGCTCACTTTTAGGAACAACTCTTCATCGTTTACAAAAACCATTTTCACAGCGGCATCGGAAAGAACGAACTCCAGCTCATTGACGCTGATGGTTGGATAAATGGGCGTAAGAATGGCACCGATCTGTTGAACAGCTAGATCGAGCATGATCCATTCGGGACGATTCTTAGATATCACCGCGATCTTATCGCGACCCTCTGCGGTTCGGTCGCCCGGACCGATCCCCATGGCGATCAGCCCCGCACTGAGCTGATCCACGGTTTCCTTGACCATGGCCGTACTGTATTTCTTCCACTGCCCGCCTTCCTTGGCAGCGAGCATATCTTCCAATGGCTTATTGGCCAATTGCCATTCCAGACAATCAAATAATCGGCGGGGGGTTTGCATAGCAATCGTTTTTGAACTACTGATTTTTTCTAAAATAGCGAAAAACAGCGTTCCAAACTAAGGGTGTGGAAGGAAGGGTCGCGGCGGGCGGGGGATCAGCGCCGGGTTTGGTAATACTGCCCGGTTGGTACCCGAAATACCCGGTTTTGTTGAAATTGCTCGAATTTGGTCCAAGTTTCGCCGTGATCCTTTTTCCACTGTTCATGTTTGATCTGTGTATCCGGGGTCAGAAACAGCCATTGATTGTATGCTTGAAAAAGATCGGCTTGTAGCCACTGCCGTTGCGCGTCGAATAATTTGAAGGGGAATTTTTTGGCCGGACCCTCAAACCAGCTCATGAGAAAACGGGCACGGATATCGCTAAGGATTTCCGCATCGATCCCTTTGGCCGTAAGGGGAACCTGTTTCGACATTTCCATCAAGAAGGCGCTGGCAAAGGGGTTTGTTGTTTTTTCTGCCGTCCGAGCTAGGTCGTCATCTGCAAATAATTTTTCCTTGTATCCTTTCAGCAAGAGCGCTCGCATGGATTGTCCGCGTTCACTAAGTCCCTCCAAATTCACAAAGATCTCTGCATAGAGGAGTCCCCATACCTTCTCTGTTGTGTAATAGTAGTACAGCGCGGCGTTGTAATAGTTTCCTCCAAAACCCGGATCCACCTCGATGCCTTTTTCCCACTGGTCGATGGCGCGGGTATCTTTTGAGGACCAAAGCAGTTCTCCGTATTCGCTAAGAAGGGGTCCGCTATTTGGAAATATCTTCAATCCCCTTTTATAATACTTCTCACATTCCTTCACTTCTTCGAGGGCCTTGAATACATTGCCGGCCAATTGGAAACAAACGGCATCGGCATCGGGCCGATCGCACAGTGCGATCACTTTTTCCCGGGCGCGGGTATAATCACGTTTCAGGGTGTATACCAACACAAGATCCTTATTTAGTTCCAGGTTATCCGGTGATTGGGAAAGCGCTTGTCGAAGTACTAAGGCAGCGTTTTCAAAATCGCCTTCCCGAATAAAGTTTTTTGCCCGGGCTTGCAAGGTCGCAACCGTTTCTACCGATTGAGCCAGACCGCTGAAAGTGATCAGGCAGGCCATGAAAAAAGTGGACAGTCGTTTATTCATACGATCCATGTCAGCTAAAATAAACAGAATTCTCGGAGGGAATTGTTAAATGAGATGCGTCAGTAATCCGTCGCGCAGTTTAGGTTCGAACCAGGTGCTTTTGGGTGGCATTACCGAACCGCTGTCGGCGATGTCAAACAACTGATGAATGCTGACCGGGTACAAACTGAAGGCAATGGCCATTTCACCGCTATCGACTCTTCTCATCAATTCACCGAGACCGCGAATGCCTCCCACGAAATCGATCCGCGTATCGGTTCGTTGATCCTGCACGCCCAACTGCTTATTTAACACCCGATCGGAAAGCAAACTCACATCGAGTACGCCGATGGGATCTTCGGTCCACGTACCCGATCGGGCACGCAAGCGATACCAATTCTTGTTCAGGTACATCCCGAATTCATGGAGTTGACCCGGCCGAACCGGTTCGTTTTCTTTGGAGATTTGAAAATCCCCTTGCAAGGCACTGAGCAGTTCGTCTTCGGTTTGACCGTTCAGGTCTTTTACCACTCGGTTATAATCCAGAATGGCGAGTTGGTCGGCCGGAAACAAAGTGGTCAGAAAGAACTTGGCGGCATCTGAATCAGGAAGGGCAGCGGCAACCTTTGCGGCGGAAGCGGCGCGGTGGTGACCATCGGCGATGTACGTGGCCGGGACATTTTCCAAAAAGAGTTGAGTGATCTGGTCGACGGTTTCGCGTCTGTCTACCACCCAAATCCGATGTTCGATTTCATCGCTTGCGGTGAAGTCGTAGATCGGAGAATGGGTGTTTTTCCAATCGGCTACCAATTGATCCATCTCCTTCCTTTCGCGGTAGGCGAGAAATACATTCCCGGTCTGTGCCCGCACCGTTCGCATGTGATCGATGCGGTCTTTCTCTTTTTGGGGACGGGTGAATTCATGTTTTTTGATCAAGTCGTTGTGATAGTCCGCTACGGAGGAGAGGGCTACTAGCCCCGTTTGCGACCGACCCTTCATCACCAACTCGTAGAGGTAGTAACAGGTTTTTGCCTCCTGAAACAATACCTCCTTTCGGATCATGGCATCCAGGTTCTCTTTGGCTTTGTCGTATACGACTTGGCTATGAAGATCTGTACCGGCAGGCAGGTCGATCTCTGCTTTGGTCACGTGTAAAAACGAATGCGGATTGCCTTGTGCTTCTTCAACGGCTTCCAGGCTGTTGAGTACATCGTAGGGCCGGGCAGCGACGGCGGCGGCGAGTGCGGTTTGGGGACGAAGTGCGGCGAAAGGTTTGAGGGTGATCATGCGGGGGTTAATATAAAAGGGTATAATTATCCGTGTTGGCGGGCGAATTCTTTCATCAGGTTGGTCAATGCCACAACGCTTTCTAGGGGCAGGGCATTGTACAGCGACACCCGAAATCCACCTACGCTTCGGTGTCCTTTGATCCCGATCATCCCTTCGGCTGCACAGCGATTTGCGAAGGCTTCTTCGATGCGGGAGTCCTTGATCGTAAAGACGGCGTTCATACGACTTCGGTCGGCCGCGTTCACCGGGCACTCAAAAACCGGACAGGCATCCAGGGTTTCATAGAGCAACTGAGAACGCTGCCGGCTTCTTTTTTCCATTTCCGGGATCCCGCCCTGCTCCTTAACCCATCGAAGGGTGAGCAATGCTACATACACGGCAAAAACCGGAGGGGTATTGATCATGCTGGCTTCCCGGATGTGTTCGCGGTAATCCATCATCGTGGGGATTCGGCGATCGGCTTTTCCCAACAGGTTTTTATTTACCACTACCAGATTTACACCGGCCGCACCCATATTTTTTTGCGCACCGGCATAAATGAGTCCGAACCGATCGAAAGGCAGCGTGCGACTCAAAACATCACTACTCATGTCCGCTACCAAAGGAACTTCAACATTCAAGGGCAATTGCTGCCATTGCAATCCGTGTACGGTTTCGTTTGTGGTCAGGTGAAAATATTGAGCCGTAGGATCCATCTCCAACGTTTTTGGGATTTCGCGGTATCCGCCGTCCTTCGCCGAACCCGCGATCTCTACCGTTCCGAAATGCGTTGCTTCTTTGATGGCTTTGGCCGACCAGATGCCGGTATCCGTATACGCTGCTTTTCCGTTTGACGGCAGCAGGTTCATGGGCACTTGCATGAATTGGGTGGATGCCCCTCCGTGCAAAAACAGTACTTCCTGATCGGGATGGAGTTGCATCAACTCCCGCACCAACTGACGTGCCTCTTGCATCACCGGCTCAAATAGTTTGGTTCGGTGTCCGATTTCTAAAAGGGAAAGTCCGCTTCCATTAAAATTCCGAATCGCTTGCGCCGCTGCCTCTAAAACGGTTGACGGAAGAATAGAGGGACCGGCGTTGAAATTGTGCATACGCGAAGATAGTTTAGTGTTTAGTGTTTAGGGTTTAGGGTAATTATTTAATAATTATAATTTACTATGTTATGTGCTAAACACTAAACCCTGCTCCCTAAACCTTCTTACAGGTGTTCCGATTCATTTTTTCTGTTCATCCGCCACAACCGATCCAGCTCGCGGGTTGATTTGCGCAAAGGCGGGTCCTGGGGTTTATTGGAGGCGGGTGGCAGATCGGGTTGTCCGGCCAACACCCAGCAGGTATACCAGATGCTGGCTACGCTTTGAATGGATTGACGCATGCGGCGCTCCACCATTCCGTTCATCAAGGCGTCGTACGCACGGGCATAATCGGCCGCATATTGACGGATCAGTTTCCCTTTTCTGTCTTCATAAGCGTATTTGCTAGCCGGGTCGGTGCGGGCGTTGAGTGCGCGTTCGAGCCGAAGGACGGAATCGGATGCCCGGGCACTTTCCAGAATCCTTGCCCAGCAATACGAAGAAGGGTCTTCTATGTAGGTAGCCTGACCGATCCAAAAATTCCAATTCGCTTCGGCCAGAAGTTCGGGAATGCGGCTCTCCCAGAGTCCGTGTATGCCCCGTTGTCCGCTATACTGCCCATTGTGATTGCTGCAGGCATGCAGGGGAACGTGGGCATCCGCTAAATAATGCCCGATCTCGGCGGCGGTTTGCAGGATCCGACCCGGATCTTTTTCCCGAAATGCTTTGGTCAGCCGACCCATCATTATTTCCAGCCACCAGGGCACGATGCCGTGTTTTTGGAGTGTGTCGGACGAATATTTTTCAACGGCGTGCGCCCATTGGCGGGGAAGCGAATCAAAGGGATAGGTCCCATATCGGTCGAGATCGATGAAGTGTCGGGGACCTTCCTCTTTCACGGCATATCTTCTTTTGTCGGGATCCGTGGCATGTCGTTTTAGATAAGCTTGATGGGGACGAAAAAAAAGTTGCATTCCCGGGGGTAACAAGTTCACGGCCCATTCATTGATCCACTCATGGGCGTAAAATCCCCAGGCCTTTGCAGACAAGGGACAAACCAGTACCCATCCGCTCAACAGAACGAATACCCAACGACGCATGTGTACTTAGGAATTTTTTTTCTCTGACTCGAGTTCGGCCACCCCTCCGGTCACCGCATATTTCATCGCATCGCCCGATGGAATCCGATCAATCTTTTTGATTCGCGTACGGGGCAGCACGTATAACTGCCCCGCAAAATTGTATGCCTGCGGAACGTAAACGGCTACGTGTTCCTCTCCCATATTAAATTTCTGCATCTCTTCATCCGTCAAAAAGCCTACCACCCACACATCGGGTTCAAACACGCTGGCCAGTACCGGCGTTTTGAACTTTCGTTTGTCGCCAGCAAATGCCTCAAACAATTCCTTGGTGGACGTATAAATGAATTTGATGCCGGGGGCCCGATCCAACCACTGATCCAATAAATTGAAAAAACTGCCCACCAAAAAAATTGAACTCACCCATCCGATCAGAATCACGCCCAAAATGATCAGGACAAAACCCAATCCTGGCACATTCAAATAAGGCCGTAAGATTTGATCGATCTGCTCGAATAACCAATACATGGCATAAAGCGTGATGCCGATCGGGGCCAGAATGATCATCCCTTGAACAAAATAGCGGACCAATCTGTGCAGAAATAACCGAAAACTGAGTTGGGGACGGGGGGTGGGCATAGGCGTAATTCCACGTAAAGGTAAGGGGGAATGAATCCCCTGAAAATGACACCAATCGGGGTATTTATGTGACAGGAAACTTTGGGGACTAAAAAAGTTTTCCTAGTTTTGCGTCTCTCTTTAAGCGTATGCAAACAAATACCCGCATTTTGGTCTTTGCCGAGTCGTTGTTCTTACAGCGGGGCATTCGGGCGGTTTCGATGGATGAGATCGCCGTGGGTTTGGGTATGAGCAAGAAGACGATCTACCAATATTTTGCCGAGAAGGATGAGTTGGTGGAGGCGGTGGTGAAGGCACATATTTCCGTTTTGCAGGCCGATGCCCGGCAGTGGCGCGATCAGGCCCAGGACGCCGTACACGAGATGTTCATTACGATGGAGCAGATCCAACTCCATCTATCAAACATGAATCCGATTCTCTTACATGACCTGCAGAAATTCCATCCCCGAGCCTATCAGCATTTTCGGGCGTACAAAGACGAGTTTTTGTTCGAGCTGATCCGGTCGAACATGAAATGGGGTATGAAGGAGGGTTTGTATCGGCTCGACCTTGATATAGACGTCCTGTGTCGCTATCGCCTGGCCTCGATCATGATCGCCTTCAATACTGAATTATTCCCGCCACAGCAATACAATCTGGGAAGGCTCTGCCAGGAACTGTTTCAAAATTTTGTTTTCGGTCTGGCGACCGAGAAAGGACATAAACGACTGATGAAATATTATGAAAATACATCTGCTTAAACTGAACGTGGTGTGGGTCGGACTTTCCTGGGGTCCGCTTGCGGCACAAACGGACTCATTGCCCGTTCGCTACGAATTCACGCTGCGTCAGGCAATCGACTATGCCAAGAAGAATAACGTGCAGGTAAAAAATGCTTTGCTCGATGTTCAGCGGCAGGAACAAGTGAATCGGGAAGTGACGGCGTTGGCCTACCCAAGGTTGAATGCCAACATCAACACGGTGTTCAATCCGGGGATCGTGACCACGGTTCTACCCAACTTCATTTCGCCGGCCACCTATCAGGTATTGATCGATAAAGGGGTGCGCGACGGAAGCGGTAATCCCATTCAAATGCCGGCCGATTTTGGGTTCATCGAGGCGCAGTTCGGAACCCGCTACAGCGCCAATGCGGGACTTAATCTAACGCAGATCCTGTTTGACGGGCAGGTATTTGTTGGACTCCTCGCCCGCAAGGCTACGATGGAGTTCGCCACCAAGAATGCAGATATTACCGTAGAGATGATCGTTGCCAATGTGGCCAAGATCTATTATCAATTGGTGGTGAGTCGAACTCAAGTGGAGTTGCTGGATTCCAACATTGCTTTGCTGGAGAAAAATTTGCGTGACACCCGCATCCTGTATGAGAACGGATTTAGGGGAAAACTGGACATCGACAAATCCGACGTGCAGCTTTCCAATCTCCGCTCCGAACGAAACAAGGTGATGAATCAGGTCTCCAATGGATATTACGGACTGAAGCTGTTGATGGGGATGCCGATCGGCCACGAACTCGTGCTTACCGACTCGTTGGCCGAATCCTTTGTGGTGGACGGCGCCTTGGAAGGAGAGAAACCCCGGTATGAGGACCGAACCGAATTTCAATATGCGCAGGTGGGACTCAAGTTGAATCAATACAACCTGCGCCGCTACAAGCTCTCGCAGATCCCTACCCTTTCGCTCAGTGCGGTCTATGCAAAAAATGCGCAGCGAAGCACCTGGAATTTTCTGGGTCGAGGCGACTGGTTTACCATTTCAAACATCAACCTGAACCTGGCCATTCCGATCTTTAACGGTTTTGTGACCAAATCCAAGATTCAGCAATCCCGCATCGATCTGTGGAAGACGGAAAACCAGATCAGTGCCCTGAAAAATTCCATTGATCGGGAGGTGATAACGTCCAAAAACAATTTTGCCAGCGCGCTGGAACGGCTGAATGCGCAACGAAAAAATCAAGCGCTGGCCGAGCAAGTATATCGGCAAACCAAAAAGAAATACGAGATCGGTACCGGCTCTCAGATCGAGGTCAACGTAGCACAAACCGATCTCAAGGCAGCTCAAACCAATTACCTCACGGCGCTTTACGATGCAATCATTTCAAAGATCGATTACCTACAGGCGACCGGAAAACTCAGTTTATCCCTTTGATAATCTTTAACCCCAACAATATGAAACGTCTTTCTGTATTATTGCTTTCTTCTTTTTTGCTCTTCGCTTGTGGAGGGAGCGAAAAAGGAGGAGATCTGAATAAACTACAAGCCGAACTGGCCGAGCTGAAGAAGAAAAAAGGTTCGTTGGATACGGAGATACGTACTCTGGAAGCGAAGATTGCTCAACTCGATACCGCTGGAGGCCGTCTGGCCAGTAAACTGGTATCGATTGATTCGGTGCGGGTGGGTGTATTTGAGCATTATATCGATTTGCAAGGAAAGGTGGAGGCAGAGGGAATGGCCTATGTGGCACCTGCAGGCATGGGCGGACAGGTGAAAGCCGTCTATGTCTCATTGGGTATGCCCGTTAGCAAAGGGCAAGCGATTTTAAAACTGGATGATGCTATGGCGCAACAGCAATTGTCTGCTGCTCGTCAACAATCGGGGCAGCTCAAAACCCGTTTGATGCAAGCCCAAACCATCTATGAGCGTTATCAAAATCTTTGGAAACAAAATATCGGAGCCGAAATTCAGGTAATCAATGCAAAAGCCGATGTGGATGCGCTGGCTGCACAACTTCGCGCCGTAGAAGCACAGGTGGGCATGGCACAGGAACAAGTGAACATGACAACGGTACGTGCAGCCATAGCCGGAATAATCGATGAAATGAATGTGAAAGTAGGTGAATTTTTCTCTCCTCAATCGGCTGCCACCCCGGGTGCCGGGATTCGCATAGTCAACAATAGTAAGCTCAAGGCTGTAACCTATGTTCCAGATAATTATGTAGCCCGGGTCCGCAAAGGAGATCCTGTAAAAGTGTGGATTGCAGAAATTGGAAAAGAAGCATTCGAATCCCGTATTCAGGTCATGAGTGCCTCCATCAACGTAAATACACGCTCCTTCACGGTGGAAGCACCTCTGCCAGGCAACCCACTGCTTCGGGCCAATCAAGCGGCGGTAGTGAAGATCCTGGACTACAAAGCCGAGAATGCGGTGAGCGTACCGGTGAATGTGGTGCAATCGGATGAAAAAGGAAAATATCTTTTCGTGGCAGAGAGCGTAAACGGAAAATGGGTAGCCCGTCGCCGTATCGTTCAGCCCGGGCAAGTTTATGAAGGGTTTCAAGAAATTGTAAGCGGATTAAAGGCCGGTGATCGGATCGTAACCGACGGATATCAATCCCTCTACGATGGCCAGGCCATACGCTCCCGCTGATCCACCCTCTAAACCGATGTCATGAATCTATCCAATCTCATACCCAAATCCATGCGCACGTTCAAGCCCACCAGCTGGTCGATCGACAACCGCACGGCCATTTACATCATTGCGATCTTGATCTCTTGGTGGGGATACAGTCGCTTTATGAGTTTGCCCAAAGAACAGTTTCCGGATATCGTGGTACCAACCATTTCGGTAACCACTATTTACGTCGGAAATGCTCCGCAGGATATTGAGAACCTGGTTACCCGTCCCATCGAAAAACAACTCAAAGGCATCAGCGGGGCCCGTGTCAATAAGATCCAAAGCACTTCCCAAACCGATTACAGCTTGATCGTGGTGGAGTTCGATACCGATGTTAAGACCGAGCTCGCCAAACAAAAGGTCAAGGATGCGATCGAAAAGGCCAAAAGCGAATTGCCCACCGACCTTACCCAACAGCCCAATGTACAGGAATTTGCATTCAGCGAAGTGCCCATCATGTTCGTAAACGTGAGTGGCGATTACGATGGTATCAAACTCAAGCAATACGCCGATAAGTTGCAGGATCGGTTTGAGGAATTGTCGGAGATCACCCGTGCGGAGATCGTGGGTGCGCCGGAGCGCGAGATCCAGGTGCATGTTGATCCGTACAAAATGAATGCGGCACGGATCAGTTTCATGGACATTGAGAATGCGATCGCCCGGGAGAACAACGACATTACCGGCGGACAGATCGAGGTGGGCGACATGCGTCGAACCCTGCGGGTCCGCGGACAATTCAAATCGGCTACCGACCTGCAAGACGTCGTCGTGCGCAGCAGTGCCCGCGGCGCCAATGTATATCTGCGCGACATCGCCCAGATCCGCGATACGGTAAAAGATCGCGAGAGCTTTGCCCGGCTCGGCGGAAAGAATGTAGTTACCCTCAACATCGTAAAACGAGCCGGTGAGAACCTGATCAATACGGCCGATAAAGTAAATGCCGTCGTGGCCGAGATGCAGCAGAACGAAGATCTTCCCCGCGACCTGATCGTGAATATTACCGGTGATCAGAGCAAACAGACCCGTACTTCCTTGAATGAATTGATCAACACCATTGTGATCGGATTTTTATTGGTGCTGCTCATACTCATGTTCTTTATGGGGGTAACCAATGCCTTCTTCGTGGCACTCAGCGTTCCCCTCAGTGTGTTTGTTGCTTTTCTTTTCTTGCCGGTGGCCGACAGCATCGTGGGCACGTCGGTTACGTTGAACTTTATCGTTCTGTTCGCGCTCTTGTTCGGTTTGGGAATTATTGTGGACGATGCCATTGTGGTCATCGAAAACACCCACCGTATTTATGCCAACGGAAAACGGCCCATCATACAAAGCGCCAAAGAGGCGGCGGGCGAGGTGTTCATTCCCGTGCTGGCCGGAACGGCCACTACCCTGGCGCCATTCTTCCCGTTGCTTTTCTGGAAAGGACTCATCGGGAAGTTCATGATCTACTTGCCTACGATCTTGATCCTAACCTTAGCCGCGTCGTTGGTGGTGGCTTTCATCTTTAATCCGGTGTTTGCCGTCAGCTTTATGAAGCCGGAGGGAGTGGATGCTCATCTGTCCCGAAAACGCATTTTTCGAAACAAGTGGTTTTTATCGGCACTGATCGCCGGCGTACTGTTGCATCTGGTCGGCTTTCACGCAACGGCCAATTTCGCGCTGATCCTGGCTGCGTTGATGGTTTTTCATATGTACGTATTGAACGATTGGATCCATGCGTTTCAGGGTCGCGTGCTGCCTCGATTAATGTCTCGTTATGAGAAGCTATTGCATTGGATCCTGCAAGGAAAACATCCCGTTCGGGCACTGGCAGGTTTGTTCGGATTGTTCATTGTGGCACTGTTCCTGTTGATCCTTCGGGGCAATAAGACCACGTTCTTCCCCAGCGGCGATCCCAACTTTGTCTATGTCTATTTAAAAATGCCGGTCGGTACCGATGTCAAGCATACCGATAGCGTTACCCGTGTGCTTGAGCAGCGGGTTTATCAGGTGCTCAAAGAAGAAAAGCCCGGTACCGAAGGTTCGATCGTAGAGAGCATCATTTCGAATGTGGCCGTGAGTGCCAACAACCCACGCGATAATATCCGAAGCGTACAATCGAACCTGGGTCGTATTCAGGTTTCCTTTGTGGAATTCGAGAAACGGCACGGAAAATCCACCATGCCGTTCAAGGATGCCATCTTGAAATCGGTACAGGGCATTCCCGGTGCGCAGATCGAAGTGACGCAAGAAGATGCCGGACCGCCCACCGATCCCCCTGTGAACATCGAAGTGGTGGGCGATGATTTTGACAACATTCGTTTGGTGGCCACCCGCTTATTGAACTACCTCGATACCAATCGCGTGCCGGGCATACAAAACCTGCAACCCGATATCGATCTCACCAACCCGGAAATCACCGTGCGGGTAGATCGGACCCAAGCGACCATGGAAGGATTGAGTACGGCACAGGTAGGGATGGCACTTCGGACGGCGCTTTTCGGAAAAGAAGTGAGCAAAGTGAAAGTTGGAGAAGATGAATACAAGATCCAGTTGCGCTATGCGGACGACCAACGTAACAACGTGACCGACCTATTGTCGATGCGCATGACGTTCATGGATATGAACACCATGCAGATCAAATCCATTCCCCTCAGCACCGTGGCCACGGTTGATTACACCACCTCGGCCGGGGCGGTGAAGCGAAAAAATGTACGCCGCACCATTCAACTACAAAGCAGCGTTACGGATCCTACACAAGTGGCTCCCATCAACCAGGCTCTGGCCGCACAAATCGAAACCTTCAAAACCCTTGAGCGCATTCCGTCCGATGTGATCATACGGCAGAGCGGACAAAGCGAACAAGAAAAAGAAACACAAGCTTTCCTGGGTCAGGCTATGTTGATCGCCCTTGGCATCATCTTCCTCATCCTGGTATTGCAATTCAACAGCCTCAGCAAACCCTTTATTGTGATCACGGAGATCTTCTTCTCCATCATCGGTGTTTTATTGGGATATGCTCTGACGGGGATGACGATAGCCACGATCATGACGGGTGTGGGGGTAGTGGGACTAGCCGGCATTGTCATAAAAAATGGAATTTTATTGATCGAGTTCACCGATGAGCTGCGGGGACGCGGATACAGAACCCGCGAAGCGGCCATTCAGGCGGGGAAGATCCGGATCATTCCGGTATTGCTAACGGCGGTGGCAACGATCTTGGGGCTGTTGCCGCTGGCAGTGGGGTTCAATATTGATTTCCTGGGATTGCTGCAATCGTTTCGTCCCAACATCTTTTTTGGAGGCGATAGTGTGGTGTTTTGGGGACCGCTCAGTTGGACCATCATCTTCGGCCTGATCTTCTCCTTCTTCCTGACCCTGGTGATGGTGCCCTGTATGTACCTGATCGCGGAGCGGCTTCGCAGACCCATGTCTAAATTCTACGGTACCCGGTACATTGCCTTGATGGCCTTTACCGGTCCCCTTTTCTTCCTTTTTGTCGGAATCATGTTCGCCGTACAGAAAGCTCAGGGGAAAAAGGTGTGGTTGGGACAGCTTCGTTAATTTTGAGTCATGTCCAGAAAACAAGAACAACTGGCCGATGTAGTGATCAAGTTCGCCGGAGACAGCGGCGATGGCATGCAGTTGACCGGAACGCAGTTCACGAACAACACGGCGCTTTTGGGAATCGACCTGGCCACTTTTCCTGATTTTCCGGCCGAGATCCGTGCGCCGCAAGGAACCGTTCTGGGAGTGAGCGGATATCAACTTCGTTTTTCCTCGGACCGCATCTTCACCCCCGGAGATGCCTGTGATGTACTCGTGGCCATGAATGCGGCTGCGCTGAAAGTCAATCTAACTTCTTTAAAGAAATGCGGAAAGATCATTGCCAATATTGATGGCTTCGATGCCAAGAATCTTCGGTTGGCGAATTATCCCGAGGGCGAGAATCCACTTGAGAACGACAGCCTCACGAATTACGAGGTGATCCGCATGGATGTAACGAAGATGACCCGGGAGGCGTTGAAGGATATTCCCCTCGGACAAAAAGAGAAGGACCGAGCCAAGAACATGTTCGTGTTGGGATTTCTCTATTGGATGTACAACCGCGACATGACTAACACCGAGCAGTTCTTGCGCGATAAATTTTCAAAGAAGCCCGAGATCCTGGAAAGCAATCTCAAAGTACTGAAGGCCGGATATGCTTATGGTGAAACTACCGATACGTTCACCACTACCTATTCGGTTGCTTCCGCCAAAATGCCTGCCGGGGTTTATCGATCCATCATGGGCAATCAGGCCCTTGCGTATGGCTTGATCGCTGCTTCGCAGCGTTCGGGCTTGCCCCTTTTTCTCGGATCGTATCCGATCACTCCGGCTTCGGATATTTTACATGAACTCAGCCGGCATAAAAATTTCGGTGTCCGAACCTTTCAGGCCGAAGATGAGATCGCTGCGATCACAGCGGCCATCGGCGCCGCCTATGGAGGGTCGCTGGGTATTACTACTTCCAGCGGACCGGGCATAGCGCTCAAGGGGGAAGCGATGGGACTAGCCGTGATGTTAGAGATCCCGCTGCTGGTGATCAATATTCAACGAGGGGGACCTTCAACGGGACTACCAACGAAGACGGAGCAAAGTGATTTGATGCAGGCGTATTATGGACGGAATGGAGAATGTCCGATGCCGATCATCTCGGCTTCTACGCCGGCCGATTGTTTTGATGCAGTATTTGAAGCGGTACGGATCGCGGTACAGCACATGACGCCGGTGATATTCTTGAGCGATGGATACATTGCCAATGGAGCCGAGCCCTGGCGGTTTCCGCAGACCAAGGACCTGCCGGCCATTGATGTGAAATTCATTACTGAGTTGCCGGAAGGCGAAACCAAATTCAAGCCCTATCTGCGGGATGAGCGGGGCGTTCGCCCCTGGGCCGTTCCGGGTACAGCAGGTTTTGAACATCGAATTGGCGGATTGGAAAAGCAACACATCACCGGTAATGTGAACTATGAACCGGAGAATCATCAGCTCATGGTACAACTGCGACAGGAGAAAGTGGACAAGATCGCTGAGTATATTCCCGAGCAGCAACTCGACAGTGGTTCCGATAAAGGCAAAATACTCGTGGTGGGATGGGGGTCAACCTATGGGGCCATCAAATCGGCCGTGGCCGAGCTACAAGCAAAAGGTGAAGCGGTCAGTCATTTGCATCTTCGGTACATCCGTCCTTTCCCACGCAATTTGGGAAAACTCCTTCGTCAGTTCGATCGCGTACTGGTGCCGGAGATCAATAACGGCCAGCTTGTGCGTATTCTTCGCGATACCTATCTGATCGATGCCTTGGCCTACAATAAGGTCATGGGTATCCCCATTACGAAAACCGAGCTGGTGATGAAGTTGGAGGAACTATTGGCTAGTGGTTAACGCCGCTGTCCACCCAGCATCAATCCAACCTTTAGCTGAAGCGTGTAGTAAGAGTCTTTGCTCTTTGGATTTCCTCTTCCGGCACCTTGGGGGAAGGAGATGGGAGGTGTTAGCTCGTCCCCTCTGAAATGAAGTTGAGCGGCAATGGCGGCTTACCCGGCCGGGAGATTCTGAAAAAATAGAGCAGGATCAACATACGTTTGGCTAACATCATCCAAATAATCGGTGTTGAGCATGCGGTAGTCTAACTCCATCCGAACAACCAGCAGATTCGTCACCTCTGCGCGGATGCCGGCCCCGAGATGATAGTTTCGTTGTTGCAACGCGTAGGGCTTTCGGTCGCGATAGCCGGGCAATCCTTGTCCCTCGGTTCGCAGCGGTTGTAACGAATACCATTGTCCGTTATAGTTTGCTTTTGGATCGAAAGAAAAAAATCCGACCCCGGCCAGTATGTAGGGCGACAACATCGGCGGATATTCCCGGTTATTCAGGAGCGAGGGTAAAAACAAGGGATGAAATTCTACGCCTACTTGTATGTCGTTGATCTTGCTCTGGAAGCTCAGGTTACGGGTATTTTGAAGATTGGCAGCTGATTTATTGTTTTGAATGCTGTCGGCTTCTTCTACCGATCCGAGGCAACCTTCCAGCCGTATTCCGATCAGGCTGCGGTACATGCCGGTAAAATAAAATACACCGCTGAGGTTGGTCTGCTTGTAAAACTGTCCCAGTCCTTTGTTTTCTCCCAGGTCGGTCAGTGCATTCATACCCCCCAGCGTGGTACCTGCCTCTACGATCCAATTCCCTTCATAGAAGCGATCGTTAAGAAAATAATACTGTGCCGATCCAATCAAGGGGAGGGTCAAGTGCAAAAGAAAAGCAATGGAGTAGATCAGGATCCGTTTCATGTGGCGAACAAAATACTGAATTATAACATCAGTCCGTTCAAAAAAGAGAGAATGACAAGCAGCAATTAAGTACCCTTTTTTAAAAAATAAGCACATACAACTGTCAGTCCACATTCGGCGCATTTGGGCTGCCGGGCCAAGCAGGTATATCGGCCGTGTAAAATGAGCCAATGATGGGCTTGATGGACAAGTGCTTCGGGCAGGTGTTGAATCAGTTTTTTTTCGACGGCCAGGGGGGTTGTGGCCGTGCGGGGCACCAGTCCCAGCCGGTGACTCACCCGAAACACGTGGGTATCAACGGCCATATTGGGTTGCTTGTCGATCACGGAGGTGATCACGTTGGCGGTTTTTCGTCCCACTCCCGGAAGGGTGACCAGTTCTTCCACCGTCATGGGCACTTTGCCCTTGAATTCCTTCATCAGCTTTTGCGCCATCCCGATCAAGTGTTTGGCCTTGTTATTTGGATAGGAAATACTGCGAATTAGGGGAAAGACCTCCTCAAAACTTGCTTGGGACATCCTTTTGGCATCGGGGAAGCGTTGGAAAAGGGCCGGGGTGGTGAGGTTAACCCGTTTATCGGTGCATTGGGCGGAGAGGATTACCGCCACCAGTAATTGAAAGGGGTTGTCGTACAGTAATTCCGTTTCAGCGGTGGGCATCTGCCGGCTGAAAAAGTCAATGACGTATTGAAAGCGTTCTTTACGGGTCATGCCCGAAAATACAGGGAAGAAAGGGGAAGCCTAGGAGTGAGTGGATACTTTTTCCTGCCGGGCATAGTTCAGGATACGCAGAATGGTTTCAGTGCGTGGCGATTCGATCAGACGGTCCAGCCGCTGTCGGGAAGCTTGCAAAACGGTCAATTTTTCCCGAAGCGTCCAATCCGTTTCCAAGGCCTCTTCAATGGACTGGGTTCGAACCGGATCGGTTTCTTTGTAGAGGTATTCCAATAGGTCTTCGGGGGTAAAAACTTGTTTCATCGGGGGCCACTTGGGTGGTTCCCCATAAAAACGGCTGTTCGGGGCAATTATTGTGCGGGCGTCTCTTTCTTTTCCGGGATCAGGAACAGGTCCTCATCGTCTTTATTCATCAGATATTTCTCCCGGGCAAATTTTTCCAGGGCGGCCGGGTCATTTTTCAGGGCTTCCAGTTCTTTTTTCTGCTTGGAGGTCTCCTCGCGGTAATACTGTTTGGATTTTTCGAGATTATTCAGTTCCCGGGCCCGGTCCATTTGGGTGAACAGATCATTTCGATCGAGGAACAAGATCACTACCAAAAAGGCCACTCCGGAGAGCAGAAATTTGTTTTTGACCCAGTCCGGAATGCGGTCGAAAAGTTGTTTCATGGCAGGGTTTATTTACCAAATTTAACGGAACCCTTCGGGTAGATTGCCGTGTGGCCGAGCAATTCTTCGATTCGGATCAATTGATTGTATTTGGCCATCCGGTCGGTTCTCGAAGCACTGCCGGTCTTGATCTGTCCGCAATTCAGGGCAACGGCCAGATCGGCGATGGTACTGTCTTCGGTTTCACTGCTGCGGTGACTCATAATGGTATTATACCCATTGTGCTGGGCCAGCGTAGCCGCATTGATGGTTTCCGTAATGGTACCAATCTGGTTCACTTTGACCAGCAAGGCATTGGCAATGTGTTGGTCGATCCCTTTTTGCAGACGATTCACGTTGGTGACGAACAGGTCATCGCCCACCAACTGACATTTTTTTCCGACGGCCTGGGTCAGCATCTCCCACCCTTTCCAATCGTCTTCGGCCATGCCATCCTCGATGCTGCAGATCGGATATTTCTTCACCCACCCCTCCCAATACTTCACCAGCTGTTCACTGCTCATTTCCTTTCCGTTGCTTTTGTGGAAGACATATTTTTTCTTCTTCGCATCCCAGAGCTCAGTATTGGCAGCATCCATCGCAATGCGAACCTGTGTACCGGCTTTATAACCTGCCGCTTCGATGGCTGTTAACACAGTTTCAATCGCTTCTTCATTGCTTTGGATATTGGGTGCGAATCCGCCCTCGTCACCTACATTGGTGCTGTATCCTTTTTTCTTGAGAACCGATTTGAGCGCATGAAAAATCTCGACGCCCCAACGCAAACCATCGCTGAACGTGGAAGCACCCACGGGCATCACCATGAATTCCTGAAAATCGATCTTGTTGTCGGCGTGTGCACCTCCATTGAGGATGTTCATCATCGGAATCGGTAACACTTTGGCATTGGTGCCACCGATGTATCGGAACAAGGGCAGCGAGGCCTCTTCCGCAGCGGCTTTTGCAACGGCCATGCTAACGGCGAGCGTGGCGTTGGCGCCGAATTTGGCTTTGTTGGGCGTGCCATCGAGTTGGATCATCAGTTCATCGATCCCGGCTTGATCGGCCACATCGTAGCCCAATAAGGTTGGGGCGATGGTCTTGTTCACGTGTCCAACGGCTTTGAGGACGCCTTTGCCTCCGTATTTTTTCTTGTCGTTGTCGCGCAGTTCAACCGCCTCGTGTGCACCGGTGCTGGCACCGCTGGGAACGGCTGCCCGTCCCAAGGCTCCGTTTTCAGTGATCACATCTACTTCTACGGTTGGGTTGCCCCGTGAATCCAGGATTTGTCGGGCAAAGATCTCGGCTATGTAACTCATAAAGGTTGATTAAGTCGTTCTAGAATCGGCACTTGTCAGTGAGCGGAAAATCGACTCGAGGCGTCGATTTTCGATTTGCAAAGAAACAATGTTAAGCCCTTCCTGCAAAGCGAGTTGGAGGATTTGTTTCTGCAGGGCATCCGCATTGTTGGTTTCGAACTGCCACTCGTTCGTTCCGGATCGGGTGAAGTGGATCAATCCCGACAATGATTTCCATTTTTCCGGGGATACGTCTTCCCGGAATTGCACGGTTACAACCGGATGGCCTTGGCCTTTTCGAATATTTTCCAAGGTATCATTGGCCACCAGGTTGCCTTGGTGGATGATGATCACGCGCTGACAGATCGCTTCCACTTCGGATAGAATATGCGAGGAGAAGAGTACGGTTTTATTTTTTCCTTGCTGGCGGATCACTTCCCGGATCTCCTGGATCTGGTTGGGGTCGAGTCCGGTCGTGGGTTCATCGAGTATCAACACCTCCGGGTCATGCAGGAGTGCTGCGGCGAGTCCCACGCGTTGCTTATATCCTTTCGACAGCGCGCCGATGCGTTTGTGGGCTTCTTTGGTGAGTCCGACGATTTCGATCACTTCTTCGATACGGGCGTTTATCTTTTTTATGTCGTGCGCTTCGGCGATGAACTGCAGGTATTCGCGCACATAGAGGTCGTAGTACAGGGGATTAAGTTCGGGGAGGTAGCCAATCTTTTTTCGGATGGACAGCGGGTCATCTGCTACATCAATGCTACCGACCTCGATGTGGCCCACGTCGGGCGAAAGATAGCCGGTGATCATTTTGAGGGTGGTGGATTTCCCGGCGCCGTTGGGGCCCAGGAAGCCTACGATCTCTCCGCGGTTCACCTCAAAGGAGATCCTGTTCACCGCTGTTTGGGTGCCAAAGCGTTTCGTGAGGGAGTGGAGGCGGATGGACATATGGCAAACCTACCAAAAGGGACGGAGTTTTAGGAAACGGCTTGAGACAGGAAGTATTGTCGGCTTCTTGTTAATTTGCGCCGGTCATCCGATTCTTGCCTGAAACTGAGTACATTCGCGAATTATGAGTGGCCGATTTGATTTTTTTCGAAAGCTATTGCGCCAGGCATCTGCACTGGTGCAGGTGCTCTTGCTCTGCAATTTCACCCTGCAGCCCGCATTTGCTACCCGCTCCTCTTCCGAGGAACCGACAGCCTGGGTAGAGGTTTGTTCCAATCCCTTGCGCGTAGCGGACGAACAATGTTTGCTGGATCTTCTCGATCAGCTTCATCTGGTTAATGTACATCAAGCCAGTGACCAGCACCCCCGCCACAACTGCGATGATCAGTATAACCAATGAGGTGGAGAAGGTACCCCCCAACACGAAGTTGATGATGCTCTGAATCCCTACCGGCAACGAAAGTTGAATCAATCCGGCCAGGATCGCGTAAAAATAAATGGAGCTGAATGTAGATCGTTCCGCACGAATCAGTTGTCAGATACGGGCAACCGGACTTATATTTCGGTTCATAATTTTTTGTTGAGGTGAGAGGAGATGACCGACCTTTTTGAAGATCGGACGCCGTAACCATCAACAAAAATCTGGAGGGGGAGTTGTGAATTCAACAGCCCGGTCAACAGGTAATTGACTGATCGAGCCCAGATCAACCATAAGGGTCTCTACAAATTCCAAGTGAGGAAAGGTGGGTAAATGTTCCTCTGTAGGGCTGAATAATTTTTTGCTGTCATTTCCTTTCTCCTCATCAACAATGAACACGCTCACCTCCGGCTCAGGCATCAGCGCCTGCGCAGCCGGCATAATCAGCGTCATTGCCAAGACAATAAAGGCTATAAAAGCTTTCATTTTCACGCCGCGAAAATATACCTTGGCAGTCCGCCAGCAGGTTCGGAACTTGCGAAATCAGGAATTTTTACATTTTTTTAGATGAATTCCTGCCGATCGTCTTAAATTTTTAAAACTAAACAACCTTGAGTGCTAAACAAAAGGCCAGTTTGAGGGGATTATTCAGCGATTTCTTCCATAGCGAGAAGTCCTCCGGCATTCTCCTGATCGGCTGCACCCTCCTTTCCCTGCTTTTGGCAAACTCGGCCTGGGGAACCGCCTATCACCACCTTTGGGAGACCAGGATCGGACCTTATTCGCTGGAGTTCTGGATCAACGACGGACTCATGGCGGTGTTTTTTTTACTGGTCGGACTCGAGATCGAGCGCGAGATCTATATCGGAGAACTATCCTCTCCTAAACAAGCCATCCTTCCCATCGTGGCCGCACTGGGCGGTATGCTCGTTCCGGCTGCCATCCATTTCGCACTTAATCAGGGAAGCCCCGCCGCCGCCGGTTTCGGAATTCCCATGGCCACCGACATCGCCTTTGCCCTTGGCATATTGTCGCTTGCGGGAAAATCAGTCCCCCTTTCACTGAAGATATTTTTAACTGCCCTCGCGATCATTGATGATCTCGGTGCTATTCTTGTTATCGCCGTATTCTATACCCAAGAACTTTCTCTACCAGATCTGTTCATCGCCCTCGGCATTTTCATCTCTTTATACCTGCTCGGAAAATTTGGTATGCGACGCTTGATCTTCTTTTTGATCCCCGGCGCATTCATGTGGTATTTTTTGCACGAATCCGGCGTACACGCCACCATCAGCGGGGTCCTGCTGGCTTTTGCGATCCCCTTCGGCGGAACCGGCAAAGAATCCCCTTCATACCGACTCCAACATGCCTTGCATTATCCGGTTGCCTTCGGGATCATACCCCTGTTCGCCTTGGCCAACACAGGCATCCCACTTGAACCCGCTTTTTACAACAGCTTATTATCCTTGAATAGTTTGGGGATCATTGGCGGACTCTTCCTCGGAAAACCGATCGGCATCCTGAGCTTTTGCTGGCTCTCGGTCAAATCGGGTTGGGGCGCACTCCCCAATCAAGTCAGTTGGAAACAATTGCTGGGCGCCGGTATGTTGGCCGGAATCGGATTTACGATGTCGATCTTCATCACCTTGTTGGCTTTTGAAGACATTCAGATGATAAACGATTCCAAGATCGCCATTCTTACGGCGTCGTTATTGGCAGCCGTAGTGGGACTCCTCTACCTACGCCGTGTTGGGTCTTCTTCAAGCTCGGCAGCCGAGTGAGGGATACGATCATAATCCCCCTTCCAGGCATACCAACCAAAGATCATCAGTCCGATCGCAATGGGCGTGAAGATGCCGACGATGATGATCCACACCACCGGATTGTTGATGTCTTTTTGTCCGCTCAAATCAATATATCGAGTTGCCGCATCCACCAGTCCGTAGATCACTAGCGGTCCCAACAGCATCCAGATCCATCCGAAATATCGTTTAACTGTATTCATTTTTCAATCCATTACGGTCTCGTCTTTTTTATTATCGAGATAAAGCACACCGATCACCAAACAAAGAGCGGTAATGGAGATCGGATACCAAAGTCCCACCAGCGGATCTCCCGGAAACGACGTGCTCAACAACAGTCCGATGAACGGAACCAACCCGCCAAAAACCCCATTGCCGATGTGATAAGGCAAACTCATCGACGTGTATCGGATCCGGGTCGGGAATAACTCAACCAGAAACGCCGCGATCGGTCCGTATACCATCGTTACATATAAAATGAGCAGGAATACCAAGCCCACAAATCGCCAATACATTTCATTCGGCAGCGTGATCACCGTCGCATCCGGGTTCAATGCTATACTGTTTTCCAAAAAATATCCGAAGATGGGACGATACGTCAGCACCGCTAACAACATGCCCGTCATCAGGATCCATTTTCTGCCGACCCGGTCGCTCAGCCATCCAAACAAAACAAAGAAGGGCGTGGCACCGGCAATGGCCCAGAGGAGAATAGTTCGACTTTGCTCAAAATCCAATTTACATTTGGTCTCCAAAAAACTTTGAGCGTAGAATTGTCCCGTATACCAAACCACCCCTTCGCCCATCACAGCGCCAAAAAGCGCCAGCAAGACCATTTTGAAATTGGCCCGGTGTTGAAATGATTCTCTAAGCGGATTGACAGAGGTCTTTCCGGTCGATTTCAATTCCGCAAACAAGGGCGATTCGGACATGTTCAGTCGGATATAGATCGATACACCCACCAGGAGCAACGAGATCCAAAATGGATAACGCCAGCCACCCCACTCCGGGGTGAAGTTGGCTTCCGGCATACTGGATCTCACAAGCAAGATGACCCCGAGCGCCAGAAACAATCCCAGCGTGGCGGTAGTCTGTATCCAACTTGTATAATATCCTCTCTTGTTTGAGGGGGCATGTTCGGCTACATAGGTGGCGGCACCGCCGTATTCGCCGCCGAGGGCGAGACCCTGTATCAACCGCAACAACAACACCAATACCGGCGCGAGTAGTCCGATGCTTCGATAACCCGGTACGCATCCGATTAGAAAGGTGGAGCCGCCCATGAGCACCAAGGTCAGCAGAAAGGTGTATTTGCGACCGACTTTATCGCCCAACCGACCGAACACGAGTGCACCGAAGGGGCGCACGATGAAGCCGGCCGCAAAAATGGCCAGGGTGCTCAGTAAGGCAGCGGTAGGATTGCCTGCCGGAAAAAATTCGACGGAGATCGTCTTGGCCAGCATCCCGAAAATGTAGAAATCATACCACTCGATCATCGTACCCACCGAGGAGGCGGCAATGATGCGACGGATGGAAGAATGTCCCATTTCCGAAAGATAGTTGATAATTTTATACATCCCGACCGAACCTACTCGTATGCACCATCCTTATCAGATCCGCTCGATCGAGCAATATCAATCCGATTACCAACGCAGTCTGGACGATCCGGAAGGATTTTGGTCCTTCATCGCCGACCATTTCGTCTGGAAGAAAAAATGGGATCGCGTGTTGCAATGGAATTTCTCCGAACCCCGGGTGCGCTGGTTCGAGGGGGCCCAACTCAACATCACGAAAAATTGTCTGGATCGGCATTTGTCGGACAAAGCCGATCAGCCCGCTATTCTCTGGGAACCAAACGATCCGAATGAAGCGGCTCGTACGATCACCTATCAACAACTTCATCAGCTGGTTTGTCGGTTTGCACAAGTCCTTCTCAACAACGGTGTAAAAAAAGGCGATCGCGTCTGTATTTACATGGGCATGGTTCCGGAACTCGCCATTGCAGTACTGGCTTGTGCGCGGATCGGGGCCATTCACAGCGTGATCTTCGGGGGCTTCTCGGCTCAGAGCATTGCGGATCGACTCACTGATGCGCAAGCTGCATATATCATAACGTGCGATGGTGCGTACCGAGGAGCAAAAGATATTCCTCTAAAATCTGTGATCGATGATGCGCTAGTAGGCAACGATACAGTCAAACGTGTGATCGTTTATACACGAACAGGTACAGCCGTTTCGATGATAAGTGGAAGAGACGTCTGGTGGGAGGAAGAAATGGAAAAAGTTTCTGCCTCTTGTCATGTTCCGGCCGAAACCATGGAAGCCGAAGACCCTTTATTCATTTTGTATACATCGGGCAGCACCGGAAAACCCAAGGGCGTGGTGCATAGTTCGGCGGGGTATATGGTGTGGACCAACTATACGTTCTTAAATGTTTTTCAATACCAACCCGGACAAATTCATTTTTGCACGGCCGACATCGGTTGGATCACGGGGCATAGTTATATTTTATATGGTCCGCTTAGCGCCGGCGCCACCACCCTGCTATTTGAGGGTGTTCCCACCTGGCCCGATGCCGGACGTTTTTGGGATATCATTGATAAATACAAAGTCAACATCCTGTACACCGCGCCCACTGCCATCCGAAGCCTGATGGGATTTGGCAACGCCCCGTTGGAAGGAAAAGATCTTTCTTCTTTGCAGGTACTCGGAACGGTAGGTGAGCCCATCAATGAAGAAGCCTGGCATTGGTATAATGAACACATTGGAAAAAAACGTTGCCCGATTGTGGATACCTGGTGGCAAACAGAAACTGGGGGCGTTTTGATTTCTAATCTGGCCGGTATCACGCCGTCCAAACCTGCCTGGGCCACTTTGCCCATGCCCGGTGTTAAACCGATTTTAGTGGATGATAAAGGCGTACCAGTTCGGGAGCGCGACGAAAATGGGTTGCTGAAAGGCAATCTCTGTATTCAATCGCCCTGGCCCTCGATCTTGCGCACGACTTATGGTGATCACGAGCGATGCCGACAAAATTATTTTGCCACCTATGAAAATTTATATTTCACGGGTGATGGGGCCTTGCAGGATGCCAGCGGAAATTTTCGGATCACGGGTCGAGTGGATGATGTACTAAATGTAAGTGGTCACCGTATCGGCACGGCCGAAGTGGAAAATGCCATCAACGCCCATGCGGGTGTGGTAGAGAGTGCCGTGGTGGGCTTTCCGCATGATATCAAGGGACAGGGCATCTATGCGTACGTGATCGTTTCGCATTTTCATCAGGATGCCGAGCATACCCGAAAAGATATTTTACAAACCGTTGCCCGCGTGATTGGTCCCATCGCCAAACCCGACAAGATCCAATTCGTAAGCGGACTCCCCAAAACCCGTAGCGGTAAGATCATGCGCCGCATCTTGCGAAAGATTGCGGAAGGAGAAACGCAGCATTTAGGAGATACCAGTACACTTCTTGATCCGGGGGTGGTGAGGGAGATTGTTGAGGGAGCAGTCGAATGACCAATGTCGGATGTCAAATGTCCGACATTACCCGCCGAAGCCTTGGCGAAGGCGGGTGTCCGCTTGGTACTAAACTCTAAATGCTGTTCCCTAAACCTCTATTTATATTTGTAAAAAGATACAGTATGAACGAGGCCATTGTTGAAAGACTGCGTATTGAACTGAGTGAAATCCGCGAGGCGGGATTATTCAAGACTGAACGCATCATTGAAAGTCCGCAAGGCCCCGAGATTCTTGTGGGCGGAAAGACCGTACTGAACTTCTGCGCCAATAATTATTTGGGTTTGTCGAGTCACCCCAGCGTGATCGAAGCCGCCCACCGCGCCATCGACCAGCGTGGATTTGGGATGAGCAGTGTAAGATTCATTTGTGGTACGCAGGACATACACAAGGAACTCGAAGAAAAGATCTCAGCCTTTTTGGGTACCGAGGATACAATTCTTTATGCCGCGGCCTTCGATGCGAACGGCGGTGTATTTGAACCCTTGTTCAATGAGCAGGATGCGATTATCTCCGATGCCCTGAACCATGCTTCCATTATCGATGGTGTTCGGTTGTGTAAGGCGCAACGCTATCGGTACGAGCACAACAACATGGACGATCTGGAAGCAAAACTGAAAGAGACGGCCGGATGCAGGAGTCGAATCATTGTCACCGATGGATCATTCAGCATGGATGGTACGATCGCGCAGCTCGACAAGATCGTCCCCCTTGCCGAACAATACGATGCCATCGTGATGATCGATGAGTGTCATTCCTCCGGTTTTTTAGGAAAGACCGGTCGTGGTACCCACGAATACCGCGGCGTGATGGGTAAGATCGACATCATTACCGGCACCTTAGGAAAAGCACTCGGTGGTGCTTCCGGCGGATTTACCTCCGGAAGAAAGGAGATCATCGAGATCCTTCGGCAGCGTTCGCGTCCCTATCTGTTCAGCAACACCCTGGCCCCCTCGATCGTGGGCGCCTCTATTGCAGTATTGGATATGCTCACGGAAACAACCGATCTGCGTGATAAATTGGAGCGCAACATGAAATATTTCCGATCTAAGATGACTGAGGCTGGGTTCGACATCAAGCCCGGCGACCATCCCATCGTTCCCATCATGCTCTACGATGCCGTTAAGGCCCAGACCATGGCCGCTCGACTTTTGGAGGAAGGTATTTATGTGGTCGGATTTTTCTACCCCGTTGTTGCCAAAGGCCAGGCTCGGATTCGGGTACAGCTTAGCGCGGCACATGAAATGCATCATTTGGATCGGGCGATTGAAGCCTTTATAAAAGTTGCCTCAGCAATTTAGGTATGTTGTTTAGAGAGCAGTGTTTAGGGTTTAGCTCATAACAGGAATGAGGCAGTAGAGATAGATCAGGGCTAAACTCTAAACCTAAACCCCGTTCCCTAAACCCTAGACATCCCTCCGTATCTTTGTCAAAATTCAACGAATGCGTCTTTGGATCTTGTTCTTTTGTGTCGTCACTTCAGTCTTTTTTTCATGTACCGTTAGCAATAATGTAAAGGAAGATAACTCGCTGGCACCTTTTTTTTCACCCAATGGGGTGAACGGATGTTTTGCGATCATGAACAATGCAACCGGACAATTCACTACTTACAATCTCTCTCGTTACCGCGACAGCAGCTATTCTCCTGCCAGCACCTTCAAGATCATACATTCCCTCATTGGATTGCAGACCGGGGTTATTTCGGGGGACAGTATGGTTATTCAGTGGGATGGGGTTACGCGCGCCATTCCCGAGTGGAATAAGAATCTAACCATGTACGAGGCGTTTCGGGTCTCGGCTGTTCCGTATTATCAGGAAGTGGCCCGTCGAATCGGCAAAGACACCCTGAATGTTTGGCTGGATAGTCTCAAATACGGATTAAAGTCGGCCAAGGATACCTTTCGAATCCGTACGGCGGTTGATTCGTTCTGGTTGGACAACTCCGTAAAAGTCACCCCCGACGAACAGTTGGGCATTATAAAACGGCTTTATTTTAACCAGCTTCCTTTTTATAAATCATATCAGGAATCTGTAAAGCGTGCCATGTTTCAGGAAAGCAACACTAAGTATCGGATGGGTTACAAGACCGGGCTTGGTCAAACCGAAAACGGGAATCAGCTGGGTTGGGTCGTAGGCTGGATCGAGGAGAACAATCATCCTTATTTTTTCGTGCTTAATGTAGAACCGAGCGATCAAACGCTTGACCTGGCATCTGTCAGACTAAAAATGCTCACGGATATCCTGGATCATTTGGGATTCAGAAAAGGCGAACGATAATATGGCTTGGCAACAGTACACCGAATCGCTCACGGCGTATCATCGCTTGAAGACCTTACCGGTTCGTATCGGTGATCTTTGGTTGGGCGCGGGCAATCCCATTCGGGTGCAGACCATGACCACCACTGATACAATGGATACGTTGGCCACGGTTGAGCAATCGATTCGTTGCATCGAAGCCGGCGCTGAGCTGGTTCGCATCACGGCACCATCCAAAAAAGAGGCCGAGAATCTTTTGAACATCAAGAATGAGCTTCGCCGGCGTGGGTACACTACCCCGTTGGTTGCCGATATTCATTTTACTCCGAATGCCGCGGAGATCGCTGCGCGAATCGTGGAGAAGGTACGGGTGAACCCGGGCAATTACGTCGATAAAAAGAAGTTTGAACAGATTGAATACACCGATGCGGAGTATGCGGAGGAGATCGATCGGATCCGCGAGCGATTTACCCCCTTGGTTCGCATTTGCAAGGAACAGGGCACGGCCATGCGCATCGGTACCAATCACGGGTCGCTCAGCGACCGAATCATGAGCCGCTACGGCGATACAGCGATCGGCATGGTAGAGAGTGCGATGGAGTTCTTGCGGATCGCCCGGTACGAGGATTTCCACAACATCGTACTGAGCATGAAGAGCAGCAATCCGCAAGTGATGGTACAGGCCTATCGCCTTTTGGTTCGGAACATGCAGGAAGAATTTGGTGCTTGTTATCCCCTTCATCTGGGGGTGACGGAGGCGGGTGACGGTGAGGATGGTCGAATTAAAAGTGCCATTGGCATTGGCACCTTGCTGGAGGACGGCATTGGCGATACAATCCGGGTATCCTTGACCGAAGATCCGGAGTTTGAGATCCCGGTTTGCCGAGATCTCGTTAAGCGATACAACGATCGTGCAACCGCAAGCAACTATCCGGTACCTCCGATTCTTGCGTTACCATATTCTCCGTTCGAATACAAGCGACGTAACAGTTTTGGGGTGGATCGAGTCGGCAATAAGCAAGTGCCGGTGGTGGTGGCCGATTTGAGTCGCACCGATCTAAGCCGACCCGAAACCCTTCGATCGATCGGCTATACCTATGATGCCGTAACCGATAAATGGAGTATTTCAGATGCTGCAGCCGATTATGTTTTCAGCGGCAATCAAGTATTGCCGTTTGCGTTGCCCGGCACCTTGAAGGTGATCGCTTATCCCGATACCTGTGCACAAGTCGCCGATCCTACCCATTATTCGCCGTTGTTTGAAGCAACGGGTTATCTGGATTCTACGCAGCGTCATCCCGCATTGAATTGGGTGATGTTGGACTGTTTTTCGGACGATACGCCGATCAATGATTATACCCATTTGGAGGAATTGGCCAACGACCCAACCGTAGTTTTGTGTTTGAGTAGCCGTCGCCTCAACGCCGCACAAGCGGTGCGCCGCATGTGTATGGAATTGATGGCAAGAGGCATAGAAAATCCGGTGATACTGATGACCGACAGCTCGGCGCAGACGGCAGATGACCACCTCATACACTTTGCCACTGAAACCGGGGCACTGTTGTTGGATGGAATGGGCGACGGAATCTGTTTGGGGTATTCGGCAGCGGCGGGCATCGACAACACGCAGGTGAAAGGAAGAACCTATTTGCCGGTGCAAAACATCGATCAATTTACGAACAATACGGCCTTTAGCATTTTACAAGCGACGCGTACGCGGATCTCAAAGACGGAATACATCAGTTGCCCGAGTTGTGGCCGTACGTTATTTGATCTGCAGGAAACCACCGCACGCATCCGATCGGTGACGCATCACTTGAAAGGACTGAAGATCGCGATCATGGGTTGCATCGTGAATGGTCCGGGTGAAATGGCCGATGCCGATTTTGGGTACGTAGGGAGCGGTCCGGGTAAGATCACCCTCTACAAAGGCAAGGAAGTCGTGAAGAAAAATGTGAACAGTGAAGTGGCCGTGGATGAACTGATCAACCTACTGAAAGAAGAGGGCGTCTGGCAGGAGAGGTAAGCTTGAAAAGTTTAAGAAGTTTGAGTAGTTCGAATAGTTTGATTGGTTTAACAAGGAGCTGCTAAAACTCAAACTGCTTAAACTACTCAAACTATTCAAACTTCTTTTATATGAATGTGCGTAATAAATCTGTTTTATTCTTCCTGATTCTCGCCTCCAACATCGGTGCGTCGTTGTTTGGGTGGGATTGGGGCGAGTATCTGACCAAGCCGTTATTGGTGCCTCTATTGGGTTGGCTGCTGGTGGGTAGCAAGTGGATACGGGTGAAGTGGATTTGGTTTGCCTTGTTTTTTTCCTGGGTGGGGGATATCGTACTGATGTTGCCGATTGATGGGTTTGTATTGGGATTGGGTTCTTTTTTATTGGCTCATCTATTTTATATCCGGCATTTTTGGGGGATTTGGGATCGGTCGCGGATTTCCTTTAAACCACTTTACCTGGTGGGGGTGGTGGGGTATTTAAGCGGACTCATCCTCCTACTTTTTCCTTTACTTGGATCACTGCAACTACCGGTGATCGCTTACGGATTGGTTATTTCCACGATGTTGCTCTTAGCACTTCACGCCGGCAGCATCGGCTACCAATGGGGAGCGGCCTTCTTTGTGCTTTCGGATTCTATTCTGGCCATAAATAAATTTCATACGCCCCTTCCGGTATCGGCGCTTTGGGTGATGGGAACGTATGGGTGGGCGCAGTACAGAATCGTATTTTCGTCCCGCACTGAAAAGTTTGGATAGTTGAGTTACAATTCTTCAAACTCCCAAACTGTCCAAACTATCCAAACAGCCCAAACTTCTTCCTTCATGTATTACATTTTATACCCCTTTCTCTGGTTGATTTCCTGGCTTCCGTTTCGGGTATTGTATCTGTTTTCAGATCTGAGCTATGTATTGATCTATTATGGGCTGAGGTATCGGCGGGAGGTAGTTTCACAGAATTTACGAATTGCGTTTCCGGCGAAATCGGAGGCGGAGCGGGGGGTGATTGCCAAGCAGTTTTACCGGAACATGATCGATGCTTTTGTGGAGTCGATTAAGTTTATCACGATTTCTAAATCGGCGGCGTTGAAACGCTGTTCGGCTGATTTTTCGATTTTGGATCAGGCTTTATCATACGGCAAACCGGTTTACGCGTTTGGGTTTCATCAATTCAACTGGGAGTACGTGAACGTATTGTTCCCCTTGCACTTGAAGGTTCCTTTTATTGGGGTGTATATGCCGATCGCGAACCGGGCGGTGGACCGCATCTATTATGATTTTCGGAAACGATTCGGGACGGTTCTGGTAGCCGCTACGCAATTCAAAGAAAAGCGGGAAGAATTATTGAAAGGACAGTATGTAATAGCGCTGGCTGCCGATCAAAATCCCGGTCACCCTGCCAATGCGTTTTGGATGCCCCTATTTGGAAAGATGACTCCTTTTGTGACGGGTCCGGCCAAAGGGGCCATTCGCTCCGACGCCGTGATGATCCTGAACGACATGCAGCGAAAAAAAAGAGGTCACTATCATTTTAGCATTCGGGTCATCGCCGATTCGGTACAGGGACTAGAACCGGTTGCATTGGCCGCTCGTTACCGTGATGAACTCGAGCGCGTGATCCGCCAAGATCCCTCCAATTATCTCTGGAGCCACCGGAGGTGGAAGTATGATTGGCGTAAAGAGTATGGGGGGCAGGAGATGAGCGTTGAGTAGACGGCGAACTGCTGTCGGCTTACAACATTGGACATCAGTCATTGAACGCCGGACAAATACTTTCTCATGTCCTCAACTTCCTTAATCGCTTTCCACCCTCCCAATACATTTCGCAATTGGTGGAAGCCTTGACGTTTCAGCAGAGAGGAGGCAATGACGCTGCGGTATCCGCCGGCACAGTGTACGTATAGATTTTGTTGGTCCTCGAGGTGGGCCATCGACCCGGGGTCGGTGAGTTCGTTCAGGGGTAGGTTTAGGGCATTTTCGAGGTGTCCATCCGCGAATTCCGATTCCTTGCGTACGTCAACCACAACCAAATTCGGGTCGTGGGGAATGTCCATCAACAATTCATCTGCTTCCACATCGATGATCAGATCGATTGTTTCGCCGGCTTTTGCCCAGGCATCAAAACCACCTTGCAGGTGACCCTCGATCCGGTGAAATCCAACCCGGGCCAAGCGCACAATGCTCTCTTCTTCTTTACCAGGTTCTGTGATCAGCAGCATAGGAGCATCGAAGGAGAGAAGGGCGCCTGCGAATTCAGCAAATCTTCCTTCCAATCCGATGCTGATCGAACCGGGCACAAATCCTTTCGTGAACACCGTAGCTGATCGGGTGTCGAGCAAAATCGTTTTGTCGGTGATGCTCGCTTTGAACGCGGCAACTGAAAGCGCCTGCATGCCTTTGCTAATCACAGCCTCCAACGGATCATATCCTTCTTTGTTGATCTGGGCATTGATCGGAAAGTAGGGCGGTGGAGCAGCGATGCCATCAGTTACTTGTAGAATAAATTCGTCCTTGGAACTGGCCTTCATGGCATAATTGGTAGCTTTTTCTTCTCCGAGGGTGCTGAAGGTGTTTGGTCCCAGACTTTTTCCGCAGGCGCTACCCGGACCATGTGCCGGATACACGATCACGTCATCGGCCAGTGGCATGAGTTTACGGTGAATGCTATCGTACAGCATTCCGGCCAGGTCTTGCATGGTGAGATCGGCCCCTTTTTGCGCCAGGTCCGGTCGGCCTACATCGCCCACAAACAATGTATCTCCGGTAAATACACAATGATCCTTACCAGCGGGGTCTTTAAGTAAATAACAAGTCGATTCCATCGTGTGGCCCGGGGTATGCATCACCACAAAGGTCAGTTCCCCCAGCGGGATGGTTTCCCCATCGATGGTTTGTTTGATGGGAAATTTTGTTTGGGCATTCGGACCATATATAATGGGCGCGCCGGTGGCGTTGGCCAAGTCTAAGTGACCACTTACAAAATCGGCATGAAAATGCGTCTCAAAAATGTATTTGATCGTTGCCTTGCGGGAAGCCGCCAGTTGTAAATAGGCATCTATGTCGCGCAAGGGGTCAATGACAACTGCCTCCCCATTGCTTTCGACGTAATAGGCGGCCTCACTAAGACAGCTGGTGTAAAGTTGCTGGATGTACATAGGGCATTTACGGTTACCCCACAAAAGTACGAACGAGATAGAAAATCAGTGAATCAGTTGCCAGCAAGGGTCTGCGTGATCTGATTGACCTGACGTACGCGGGAAAGGTTGGGAGAATAGTAGATGAATTTCCCTTCGCGCTTGGTTTTCACAAAACCGGCTTTACGCAAGATCGCCAAGTGCTGAGAAGCCACCGATTGTTCCAACCGGAGCTTTACATAAATATCCGTAACAGGCATCATTTCGTTGTCTGCAATCAAGCGCAAGATCTGTTGACGAAGCTTGTGGTTCAATGCACGCAATACAAGGGCAGATTTTTTTAATGCGACCAAATCAACCGGGATGTGATTCTTGCTGTTCTTTGATTCTGCCAATCGAAGTGTGTTGCTGCTCATGGTTGACTAACGTTGTTAACAAGACTAGTGCATTAGACGGAAAACCATTATATGCCCTTCGGCGTAGTATAATTATTTTTTAAATATAAAGGTTCGTGATACGGCAGGTTAGACAACTTGTTATCTTTTATCTTTTCATAAGTAGAATAAGCTAAGTACTTATTTATATTTTTAATTTCTACTAATACAAAATCATTATTTTTTATGAGTCTCATCACTTTACCGGCACCACTTCCGCATAGAAGTACTTTTCTGTTTGCAAAAGAGCCTGGAAATGTTTCAGGAGTAATTACCAACGATTGTTCCGGTAAAACGATGTTCAATTTTCTATCGAATACGCCAATGTACACCTCATCGCGTCTTGCATCGATCAGCGCCATGATCAAGTCTTCGGCTTTTTCGGCTACTGCGCCCGCCAGCACCTGCAAGGAGGATACCGTGATCAGTGGAATGTTTTTGGCATAGCATATTCCTTTGGCAGCCGATAAACCAACGCGCAAACCGGTGTAGGAACCCGGACCATCCGTAACGCCAACGGCTTGCAGTTCGGAAAAGGATACGCCCACTTCCTGCATCACTTCCTGTATGGCCGTATGCAACCAAGCTGCATGATCGTTCTGTCGGCTGTTTTGGCGTTGGGCCAACACCATCCCTTCACGCGCAATCGCTACCGACGCCGTCTCCAATGCCGTATCTATCAGTAATAAACTTTTCAAACTATTTAAACTCTTCAAAATCGTTAAACTCTTTAAACTACCGTTTCCCAAGCCGGGGCGGGTTCATATCGTGCGTCCGTTTCAGCCAATCTTTTCAATATCGAGTAGGCTTCTTTCCATCCGATCTTTTCGCCCCATTCAAACGGACCGAAGGGATAATTCGTCCCCAGTTTCATGGCCAGGTCGATATCTTGTTTGCTGGCGGACCCTTCTCCCCACAATAACACCGCTTCGTTGATAATGGAAAGCAAAACCCGTGCGCCGATTAGTCCGATTTGGTCGGGCACTTCGATCGGTTTTTTTTGAAGGGAATGGCAAATTTCTTTTGCGACGTGTGCCGCTTCAGGTCCCTTCCACACCATTTCCCAATCTTTTCCGGCAGCGAATCCCGGCCAGGCATTGAGCCGGATGGTTCGCTCGGGGAGTTCCGCCAAGGTGTATCCGGGGGCGTGCACGAACCACCAGGCATCCGAAGGGGTATTCGAGGGACGCTCCCGGGCAAAACAGCCGGAGAGATCGACGTACACCGAGGCCGGAGGCAACGGCTCCTCCGCCGATACGATCTGCCAATCGGGGAGAACGGCGTTCTCCTCAATACCCAGACGGTTTGTGATGTCTTTTCTAACCCCGACCAACACCCACATAGAACGGTTTTTTGCAAAGAAAAGAGATAAAGCTAACTTGAGAGACTTCTATTTACCATGACAAAAACAATTATCCGAACCGATCAGGCCCCGGCACCGATCGGTCCCTACAACCAGGCCGTCGGTTACGGCGATGTTCTTTATATATCCGGTCAGATCTGTATCGATCCAGTTACCAATCAGCTCAGTAATACCACCCTCGCCGCGGAGACGCACCAGGTAATGAAAAACCTGCAGGCGATTTTGAAAGCTGCCGGTCGCGATTTTTCACATGTTCTGAAAACCACGATCTTTTTGACTGACATGAATCAATTCGCCGCCGTAAACGAGGTGTATGGGAGCTATTTTACGGGCGATTATCCCGCTCGGGAAACCGTGCAGGTATCCGCGCTGCCCAAATTTGTAAATGTGGAGATCAGTATGATCGCCGGTAAATAAAATTTATATGAACGCTACCCGTTTTTCGAATTGGTTCTTTGGCACGTTGCTGATCGGTTTGCTGGGGTTGTTCTTGCAGGCGGACAATCGTCATATCCCCACAGACGGGCAAGACGGATACGACCGGCCCGGTGATGCGCTGGCGTTTGAGATCGAACGCACGAAAGACCTTTCAACCGGAAAAGTTCCTTACGATCTACTCTGGCAGGCCAAGCAGGCCACCGAATCGTATCGACTAAATAATGCGGGTCGGCTGGGCGCCTTGTCTTGGTCCGAACGCGGTCCCAATGGCGATATCAATGGTCCCCAAGGCAACAGCCGTCCCAACCTAGACCAAACCGCCGGCCGCATTCGTGCGGCTATGGTCGACTCACTCGACCCCACTCGAAAAACCGTTTGGGTCGGGGGGGTGGCCGGCGGATTGTGGAAGACCACCGACATCACTGCTTCACCGGCCACCTGGACCTTGGTCAATGATTACCTGAACAATCTGGCAGTTGCGTCGATCTGCCAGGATCCTCGTCCGGGTTTTCAAAACAACCTTTATTTTTCAACCGGCGAATCGTTCGGCAACATCGATGCCGTTGCCGGAATCGGCGTTTTCAAAAGCATTGATGGCGGAAATACCTGGACCTACCTGTCCAACACCGCCACCTTCCCAAACAGCACCAAGATCCTTTGCGACCATCAGGGAAATGTTTATCTGGCCACAAGGGGGCAAGGATTACAACGTTCAACCGATGGGGGTGCTAGCTGGACCAACATCACTCCAACCGGCGTGGGCACCAGTATCTCAGATATTGAGATCAGTACCACCGGTGGCCCCGGACGCTTGCATGTTGTTTCCGGAATTTTTAGCAGCTCCGGCTATGCCTTTACCGATGCACCGGCAACCGCTGCTTCCGGTAGTGGATGGAGTTATCCCACCACTCCTTTTACTACGTTCAATCAGCGCACCGAGCTGGGAATTTCAGGTAACAACCTCATTGCGCTTCCGATCAACGGAAGTTATCAGGTGCCTACGATCTGGAAATCGACCGATGGCGGCGACAACTGGGCAGCTACCGCCGGACAGCCAACCGGTAACTGGGCAAACGGACAAGGTTGGTATAATCTGTCCGTTGCGTTCAATCCAAATAACCCTGCCGAAGTGATCGTGGGCGGCATCGATAACCACAAGACCATCGATGGGGGCATCACGTGGAGCAAGATCTCTGTTTGGGTTGGAACCTCCGGACAATATGTACACGCCGACCAGCACAACATTCAGTGGTGGGACGGAGGAAACAAACTCTTATTCACCAGCGATGGCGGCGTACATTTTTCTTCAAATCGAGGATCCACCATTCGTGATCGCAACAAAGGCCTTCGGTTAAAACAATTTTATGGGATAGCCATTCATCCGCTGGAGACAAATTATTTCATCAGCGGAGCACAAGACAACGGCGTACACCGACTCAACCACGTGGGGCTGGATAGTTCGGTGGAGGTCACCGGTGGCGATGGTTGCTATACGGCCATCGACCAAAATGAACCGCAATTCCAGTTCGGTTCTTATGTCTATAATGTATACCGCCTCAGCACAAACAACGGCGCTTCGTGGAGCACGCCCGTGAATAGCCAAAGTACTGGACGTTTTGTGAACCCGTGGGATTATGACAACGTCAACAATCGCATCTATGCCTGTAACAATGCAGGCGCGTTTCTGCGCTGGGATGATCCTCAAACCGGCAACACGACGACGGTTGTTCCCATGGGCGATTTTGCCGGTCAGAATGTATCAGCCGTTCACGTCTCGCCCTATACCCAAAATCGAGTTTTCTTTGGAATGGGTGCCGGCCGGATCGTGCGCGCCGATGATGCCCACACCGCTGCACCCACCACAACGGTTATTACCCCAACCGGAGCTACCGGTTATGTGAATTGCGTTGTAACCGGCTCTTCCGACCAAAACCTGCTGGCGATCTATTCCAACTACAACATCAACAATATTTGGAGAAGTACGGATGGTGGAGCGACGTGGACGGCCTGCGACGGAAATCTCCCCAACATGCCGGTGCGCTGGGCATTGTTTCATCCCGACTCCGATTCCAAAGCATTCATTGCAACGGAAACCGGTGTGTGGGAAACCGATTTTCTCAACGGGTCCAGTACCGTTTGGGAAGCCAACAATACCTTTCCCAACGTACGAACCGATATGATCAAGTATCGGTCTACCGATCGCCTCATCGCCGCAGCCACGCATGGTCGTGGGATCTTCACGGCTACGGTACCGGCTCCCTCCGGATATACATTCAACACCCCCGCTCCGAGTGTGGCAACCTGCCCCGCTCCGGGCAGTATGTCGATCACGCTTGCCACCATCGTGGCGGGCGGATTCAGCAATGCCATTACACTTTCAGCGAGCGGAAATCCCACCGGAACCTCCGTATCCTTCTCCGCCAATCCGATTACTCCGGGAAGTGCAGTGAATGTTACACTAAACGGCACCAACTCGCTGGCACCCGGTACATACAATATAACTGTAACCGGAACAGCCAATGGTGTATCCAATCAAACGCGTGTACTTACCTATACGATTCAGGCGGGAGCGGGTCCAATCATTTCCTCACCGCCCGCATCCCAATCGGTGTGTGCAGGAGGCAGCGCCAGTTTTTCTGTCACCGCAACAGGTAATTATCAATGGCAACTCAGCACGGATGGAGGTTTGACTTGGAACAATATTTCCGGCGCCGTCAATTCAACTTACTCCATTGCGTCAGCCACTACCTTGATGAGCGGCAATCAATATCGATGTGTGGTTTCCAATCCCTGCGGCTCCACTTCCTCGGCCGCAGCCACGCTGACGGTAAGCAACTCCACCACGATCACCCAGCAGCCGCAATCAGCGACTGCTTGTGATGGTGGCTCTCAAACTTTCCAAGTAATCGCAGCAGGCGGTACACTTTCCTATCAATGGCAACGAAGCATGGATGGAGGCGTGAACTGGTCTAATATCGCTGGTGCCACCGCGGCTTCTTACACCGTTACCGGAGTGGGCACTGCCATGAGCGGCTACCAATATCGATGTGTTGTGGTGGGTACGTGTCCGCCTACAACGGTCACTTCCGCAACCGCTACGCTAAACGTCACCACTGCGTTAAGCATCACCTCGCAACCCGTCAGTCAAACCGTTTGCGAGGGAGCAACTGCATTGTTTTCTTTGACTGCATTAGGGGCAACTAACTATGACTGGCAAGTGAGTATAAATGGGGGGACTAGCTATACATCGATCGCCGGATCAAACGGACCAACCCTTTCCATACCGAATACCAGTCCAAGTCTGTCCGGCAATCTATATCGTTGTTTGGTCAGCAGTAGTTGTGGCAATGCAACCTCTGATGTGGTATCGCTCACCGTGAATACCATTCCCTTGTTTTTTGTTTCACCGACCTCAACAACACTTTGTGTGGGCAGTTCCAATACGTTTACGGCAACGGCAAGCGGATCCGGCATCACCTATCAGTGGCAACAAAGTACTACGGGTTGCACGGGAAGCTGGACCAATATTCCGGGTGCCACGTCTGGCTCCTACACAGTCAGCAACGTCACTCTTAGCATGAATGGATACTCCTATCGGTGCATCGCCAGTGGTGTTTGTACGCCTGCCGCCACCTCCGACTGTGCCGTGCTAAATGTGGTCACGACCACGCTGGTTTCTTCCAATCCCAACTCGGTTGTTGTTTGTGAGGGTGCCAATACCAGTTTTTCTGTTGGAGCAACCGGATCGGATGTCATTTATCAATGGCAGGTAGATTCCGGCAGCGGGTTTGTGAATATCTCCAATGGAGGTCTTTATAGTGGAGCAACAACCGCCACGTTAAATGTTGCATCCGTGCCTTTTGCGTTAAATGGATACGCCTATCGTTGTTTGGTATCTAATCCCACTTGTACCACACCTTCTGTTTCCACAGCAGCTACCCTCACGGTCAATCGATTGCCTGCGATTGGCACACAGCCTGTTTCACAAACGATCTGTGCCGGCTCTACCGTGCTTTTCTCCATTACCGGCTCCGGTACTGCAGCCACTTATCAATGGCAGGTAAATATAGGTAGTGGATTTGTGAATCTTTCGAGCGATGCCACGTATAGCGGCACGACCACCAATCAATTAACCATCAGCAATGCATCTGTCTCCCTTTCTGCAAATCAATATCGTTGTGTAGTGGCAGGTACGTGCACGCCCAACGTAACTTCCTCTGCGGCGACCTTAACGGTTCATGCCCCGGCGGTGGTTTCTTCCTCTCCCTCCAGCCAACAGGTTTGCTCTGGTTCTTCTGTCACGTTTAGCGTCGGTGGCACCAGCGTACCCAGTATCAACTATCTATGGCAAGTGAGTACCAATGGAGGCAGTAGTTGGACGCCTGTCCCCGGTGGAAACGGACCAAGTCTAGCCCTTGCGTCGGTTACGCTTTCCATGACAGGTAGTCAATACCGGTGTCTGCTATCAAACGCGACTTGTCCGACTCAAGCTTCTTCAGCCGTGGCGGTGTTGACCGTTCGCCAGCAACCCACGATTACGCTCAGTGCGAATCCGTTGACAGGATTGTTACCCGGACAAACCACCACCCTTACCGCCAACCCTTCCTCACCCACGGGAGGTACGTATAGTTATACGTGGACATTGAACAACACGCCTATATCGGTGACGGGAAATAGTCTGCTGGTGAATATAACCACCGTAGGGAACTATCAGGCAACGGTGCGTGAATCGTGGCCCGGCGGCCTCATTTGCGCTGCTGCCTCCTCTGTAGTGAATATTGTTGCACGTTCCAGTGATAAATTGTTCATTTTCCCTTCTCCCAACGATGGTAATTTTCAGGTGTCTTATTACAACGCCAGTGGCGTGAATACCCAGCGTCGGATCCTGATCTATGACTCCAAAGGTTCGTTGGTATTTGATAGGAACTTTCCGATCGCTGGCGCCTATACCCTCATCCCCATCAACCTGGCTCGTGGTAGTCGAGGCATTTATTACTTAATTGTTGGTAATGCGAACGGGGAACAACTCGCAGAGGGACGAGTGCATGTTAGATGAGTAGAACAGCGTTTAGGGTTTAGGGTAATTGGTTAGTTATTGTAAATTATGATGTTATGTGCTAAACACTAAACCCTGTTCTCTAAACCCTCTTCCTGCTGATTCGTCCCAGTTCCTCCTCCCTATCCAGCAATTTCAATTCCAGTTCCTCAATGCGCCGTTCAGCTCGGTTGAGTTCTTTGGTCAGGGCGGGATCGGGATTGCTGTCGGGTTGGAATGCAGGTCGATTGTCGGGGTGCTGATCCGATTGTAGGGAGCTGGTGAGTAAGTCCCGGTAGGCACGATGTTCGATCTTAAGGTGTTGGAGCAGTTCGTCTTTTGATTGAAGGGCGGATTGAAGCGCTTGAAATTTCTCTTGGGTCGACTCCAGTTCTTTTCGCAGGTGTTCGAGTTCGTGCGACAAGGTTTCGCGCTCTTGTAAAAGACGATTTTTCCGATTATCCGATTCCTGTTTCATTTTTTTTCTTTCAAAAAAGGATCGGATGAGAAAAGTTGCCGCTGTGTCCACCAAAAATGAAGCACCATCCCACTTGAAAAAAGCAGGGCGGCCCACACGCCAATCTCCGCTCCGGAGAATGCAACAGACAATAGATTCATGTTCGCAGGTTTGAAACGCAGCGTCGGGTAGCAGGGAGGCGGAGTTGGATATTCAGTGGTATTGGAGACAGCAATGTAATTCTCCGGGCACAAAAAAGCCACGTAAAATCCCTACGTAAATCTACGAAGTGGGTTATTTGACTAAGGTTCCGACCTTTTCCCCGCTTACCACCCGGCGCAAATTATCGGGCTGATTCATATCAAATACGATAATGGGAAGTTTATTCTCCATACAGAGAGTGAAGGCGGTCATGTCCATCACCTTTAACTGTTGGGAGATGCAATCCTGGAAGCTGATCACATCGTATTTTTTTGCGGCGGGGTCTTTTTCGGGGTCGGCCGTATAAATGCCATCCACCCGGGTTCCTTTCAGGATCACGTCGGCATTGATCTCGATGGCGCGCAGGGAACCGGCCGTATCGGTGGTGAAATAAGGGTTCCCGGTTCCGGCTCCGAAGATTACGATCCTTCCTTTTTCAAGGTGTCGGATGGCGCGGCGACGGATGTAGGGCTCCGCAATCTGTTCCATTTTGATGGCACTGAGCAGTCGGGTATAGAGCCCTTCCTTTTCCAGACTAGCTTGCAGGGCCATGCCATTGATGACGGTGGCCAGCATGCCCATGTAATCTCCGTGTGCCCGTTCAATGCCTGTATCTGCTTCGTTCATCCCCCGGTAAATATTGCCCCCACCGATCACAATGGCCACTTGTACTCCGAGCTCGGAGATGGCCTTTACATCTTTTGCGTATTGGCTGATCACATCGGTATCAAATCCAAAGTTCTTATCGCCCATGAGCGATTCGCCGGAGAGTTTCAGGAGGACGCGTTTGTATTTGGGAAGCATGTAAAGCGGATTTCGGGGTAAATATATTAAACTCAAAAAAAAGGGACCCGCTATTGGATCCCTTAAGTATTTGTTTTTTTCAACATTAGCCGAGTGCGATGCGTTTGAAGGCCGTAACGGTGATGTTACCGGCTTCTTTGAGGTAGTCGCCGACCGACTTGCTTCCATCCTTCACAAAGGCCTGAGCGGTCAGGGTCTGCTCCTTGAAGAACGCTCCCATCTTGCCTTCGGCGATCTTCGCGATCATCTCGGCAGGTTTACCAGCCCCTTTCGGGTCTTGCTTCATCAGTTCCATGATGATGTCTTTCTCGCGGGCGATGACATCGGCCGGTACCGAGCTGGCATCTACGGCTACCGGATTGAGGGCGGCGATCTGCATGGCTACGTCCTTACCGACCTCGGCAGATTCTTTATCCAACCCAACCAATACCCCGATGCGATAGGCACCGTGTATATAAGAAGATACATAAGGGGCATCGATGCGTTCAAATTTGGTGACGCCGATCTTTTCGCCAATGGTGGCAAGTTTCTCATCGACCATCGCGGCTACGGTGAGATCTCCAACTTTCACGTTCAGCAATCCGTCGAGGTTCTGTACGTTGTGGGTGATGGCGGCATCGGCGATGCTTTTCGCGAAGGCCACGAAGTCGGCATTCTTAGAAACGAAATCGGTTTCGCAGCTCACGCATACGACGATACCAGTTTTGTTATCGGCCGTGGTTTGGGCGATGACTACTCCTTCTTTGGCTTCGCGATCGCTGCGCTTGGCCGCTACTTTCTGACCTTGTTTGCGCAGCCAGTCGATGGCCGCTTCAAAATCGCCATTGGTTTCAGTGAGTGCCTTGCGGCAATCCATCATTCCGGCACCGGTGGCCTGACGAAGTTTATTGATATCCTGTGCACTGATCGTTGCGGTTGTCATAATTGGTTTTTATAAGGTTCAAGATTGTTCCTATTGAAAGAACATGCTCGTTTTAGTTATTGGATGATTTATCGGCGGGCGGGGGTACGACGACGGGTTCCGCCTCCACCACCTGGACCACCGCGGCGGCCACCACCTTTTCCTCCCTCGGCTTCTGCCTCAGCGAGGAGTTTGGCGGCTTTGCGCTCTTTCTCATCATCGGTCATTTCTTCTACCTCATCTTCCTTCGCGGCTTGGCGCTCGGCCAGTCCTTCTGCGATGGCATTGGTGATGTAGTTTACGAGGATGGTGATGGATTTAGTGGCATCATCGTTAGCCGGGATCGGGAAATCCACTTTGTTCGGATCGCAGTTCGTATCTACCAATCCGAATGTTTGAATACCCAGACGCTTGGCTTCGGCCAGCGCGATGTGCTCATGTCCGATATCGATCAGGAACAGGGCAGCAGGTACGCGGCCCAATTGAGCGATACCGCCCAATACTTTTTCCATCTTGTCCTTGTCGCGGCTCAGCGTCAGACGCTCTTTTTTGGTGATGCTGTCGAACGAACCATCGCCCAGCATTTTCTCAATGCTCTGCATCTTCTTCACGCTCTTCCGAATGGTGAGGAAGTTGGTGAGCATGCCACCCAACCAACGCTCGGTGACATAGGGCATGCCTACGCGCTGAGCGGATTCCTGTACGATGTCCTTGGCCTGCTTCTTCGTTCCAACAAAGAGAATCTTGCGTCCGCTGCGGGCAATCTGCTTAAGGGCTGCAGCCGTTTCCTGCAAGCACTCAACGGTCTTGTTCAGGTCGATGATGTGGATGCCTTTTTTCTCGGCGAAGATGTAGGGCAACATCTTGGGGTTCCACTTCTTTTTCAGGTGACCGAAATGCACGCCGGCTTCCAGTAACTGCTGCTGTAAGGATGTATTATTTTCCATGTAGTATGTATGATCGTGTTTTGTAGATGAATTCGATTAACGCTTAGAGAATTGGTAGCTGCGACGGGCTTTCTTGTGTCCGAATTTCTTACGCTCCACCGAACGGGGATCGCGCTTGAGTAATCCGGCGGCCTTGAGAGCCGGACGCAGTTCCGGGTTCATGTCCACCAACACCCGGGCAATGCCCAACATGGCCGCTTCGGCTTGACCTTTCACGCCCCCACCGTTAGCGTTGATCTTCACGTCGAGTTTGTCGAGCATATCGACCGTTTTCATCGGACGCTCTACCTGATTTTGGAGGTATACGAGGGGGAAATACACTTTGTAATCCTTGTCGTTGACCAGGATGGTTCCGTTACCCTTGGTAACGAATACACGGGTGACCGCTTCTTTCCGACGGCCGACGCTATTTTTTTGCTTTTCCATTTATTTGATTTTAAGTCCCCCTTGGGGGGATTTAGTTGGCTGGAGGATGATTAGAATTTAAGTTCTTTCGGTTGCTGGGCGCCATGCGGATGCTCGGCCCCGGCGTATACAAAAAGTTTCTTGTACATTTTGCGACCCATGCGGTTTTTGGGGAGCATGCCTTTTACGGCGCGCTCGATCAATACTTCCGGTCGACGCTTAATGAGGTTTGCGGCAGATTCTTCTTTTCGTCCGCCCGGATAACCCGTGTAGTGATCATAGACCTTCTGATCCATCTTATTGCCGGTCAATACAACTTTCTCGGCATTGATCACAATGATGAAATCACCGGTGTCGACGTGCGGTGTGTAACAGGCTTTGTTCTTCCCGCGCAGAATGGCTGCGATACGGGCACACATGCGTCCAACGGTTTGATTAGTACCGTCCACAACATACCAGTTGCGCTTCACGGTAGCCTCGTTCGCATGCTTCGTAGTGAAATGCAGTTTGCTCATGATGTTTTATTTGTGCGGCCGCTATCCCGGCCACGGTGAAAAGGGAGCGTGAAGCTAGTCAAAAACAACCGGGCGGAACGGGAATGTTGGATCTTTTTTGGATCGCACCTTTGTAACTGACTGATTTATAATGAAATTTTTGACTCGCAGTTTTAGTCCCGCCTGCGGCGGGACTAATTTGGGCAGTTTGGATAGTTTGGGAGTTTGAGCCCAGACCCATACGAACTATCCAAACTGTCCAAACTACTTCAGAAGGAGGTAGGTGATGATTTCGTGCAGCCTGCTCGACCACGCCCGTTCCGAGTGTCCGGTTCCTTTAATAATGATCGCGCGGCCATTTTTATCGGCATATCCTTTTTCGCGCAAGACCTTTTCAACGTTCATCAGCAGTGGCGGATAGAGCGCGTCCAGTTCCTGATTGCCTCCATCCAAATAGATACGATGTGTTTTGGAATCGGGTAGATTTTTTTGCAGGTAGGTGAGATGTGCGGGAATAAACGGATTTCCATCGACGCTGAAGATCCCCGGCCAATGGGTGCTGAGTCCGGCGGCTCGACCAAACACATTCGGGTATTCGCAGATGGCGTACAAAGAGATTAGTCCGCCCATACTGCTGCCGGCGATGGCAGTATGTTCGGCATCCTGGTAGGTTGAATATCGTTTGTCGATCAAGGGTTTTAATTCTTCTACGAGAAAGCGCAGGTAGTTATCGGAGCGGGGTTGAAAGATTTCTGTGGTACGGCCTTTTTCTTGGAGGTCTTTGTTGATCTTATCCTTTTCCGGCTGACTCAATCCGTCGAATGGTTTTTGCGGGAAGTAGTCAGGGTGACGAGTAACGCCGCCGTTCCAAATGCCCACCACGATGGTAGTCGGAATCTTCTTTGCCTTGATTAGTGCAGTCATTGTTTCATCGACCTGCCAGCATTGTTTGTTCCAAGTGAGGGTGCTGTCGAACAGCATTTGTCCGTCGTGCATATACAGCACCGCATATTTTTTTGCAGGATCATACCCTTCCGGCAACCACACATCTACATTTCGCGGCGTAACATATTTCGACCGAAACGAATCGATCCGCTCAATACGTCCCGCACTCGGCACGGGCAACTGCCCCAACACCGGAACGGAAAACAGGAAAACCTGTACGATAGCCAGTAAAACTCTCATACCCGTGAAGGTATGCTTCAAAACTAAAAAACTACAAACGCTCATCCCCTCATCCCCTTAACTCTTATCGCAATTTCCAACTCCCCACCCAGTCCGTCCTTAATGATACGTTGCAAGGTTGAAAAACGGACATCTTTCAAATCTTTTTCAAGTTTAGAGATATAGGATTTATTGGTGCCCGCTCGCTCAGCCATCTGTTCTTGCGTAAGTCCTTTTTCATGTCGGGCCTGTTGGATGAGGACACCGAGAGAAAAGGCTTGCAGCCCGTGTTCGTAAGCATCACGCTTTTTAGTTCCTTTTTTACCGACTTTCAGATCAACAAAATCACTTAGCCGGGTCAGATTTTTTCTCTTCATGATATTGTTTTTTGATCGCTAGGGCTTTATCAATTTCTTGTCTCGGAGTCTTCTGTGTTTTCTTTTGGAATCCATTTCCAACGACGATAAGAGCATGATCATCAAAAAAACAGAATATTCGATAGATATTTCCCCCAACCTGAATACAGATCTCATAAAGTCCATCTGTAGTTGACAAATGCTTAAAATAGATCTCCGGAATCCGGTCAAGCGTTTCTACGACCTCCAATGTCCAAAGGATCTTCTTTTGAACGTTCCACGACAGTTGATCATAAAAGTCACTGAAATAGTCCTTGTAGAAATAGATCGTTCGCTTACGCAAGGGTAAAATTATTAATTGTAGTCCAATCGGGCAACTTTTTAATCCCTCTCTGTTTCATGCAATCCGTAAACCTAGCTCAGCTCGGGGCAGAAGGCAATACCACAATACGGAGCGATCCCCGATTGCTCACCCCTCGCCCGCCGAAGAAGGGCTCAACGCAAAAGGCAGCACTTTCAGGCTGCCTTTTACATCGTTAGATAGTTTGGTATTAGTTCCGACGGATGCTGTACGCGTAGTTACCGGCGATGCCGATATCGAGTGTGATCGTATAGCTTCCGGCAGTTGCTACGGGAATATTATCTCCGCCATACTCGGGTTTTCCATCGGCGGGGTTGTTGTCGCCGAAGTTGATGCCCCAGTCGTTATTGGCGCGGAATTTCATTTCTCCGGGCACCAGGTTGGCGGTGATGGTCCACATGTTCTGAGTGGCATCGTACGTCATGGCCGTGCTGGCACCCCAGCCACCGGCGGTAGCACTTCCGATGATTCCCCAGGTGGAGATCTTGGTAGCCGACCAGGTCATGTTGGCCGTATTGGCTTGCAAACGGTATACACCGGCACCTTGGCTGAGGGTCAGGTTGGGACCACCGTTGCCGAGGGCACTGCCGCCTGCGCTGCCGAAGTCACCTGCACCCCAGTTGTCGCCCTTCACCATTTTGAATTCAGGGCTGGCATTGCCGAAGTTGATGTATCCATCGTAGTTGCTGCCGGTGCTGCCACTGGCAAATTTGTCAACGATTTTGGGGGCGGTGGAGGGCGACCATCCCTGGAAATTACCGGCGATGAACAGGGCTTGCGGGAAGCTGTAGTTCACCAAATCACGGTAAGCCGTAACGGTCATGCTCAACACATTGGAATAGATGGGGGCCACGTTAGAGCCAACGCCGGCTTTCACGCGGGCCTGAACCTGAGAGGCTACTCCGTTGGGAATGATGTCCTGCATTTTAGCATTGAAATCCTTCACGGTGAAGGTCTTTGCCAGCAGGGTATTCATGTTAATGGTGGTAGAACTGGCCGTCGCGAAATTGGTTCCGCCGCGGCAGATCTCCAGCGTGTAATTAATACCGGCATCAAAACCGAAGTTGGCTTTGGTCCAGCTAAAAGACACAGCATTGTTATCCTGATTGGCCTGTGCCAGCACCAGCGTAGAAGCGGTGGCGGACAAGGTCAGACCAGCAGCAGGCGCTAGCACGGCACGGGTCTCTTCTTTTGTACAGGCACTGAGGGTGAGCAGGGCTCCGCCGATCAGCAGCCAGGTGAGTTTTTGAATGTTTTTCATGTTTGCAGTATTGCGGGTTGACGAGAGCTATTAATAACCTGGGTTTTGAACAAGGTTGGGATTGGCAACCAGATCGGCCGAAGGAATGGGGAACAACTTGCGCGTGTTTGCCACAGAACGACCTGCTTGAACACCCCCTTTCCAAGCCCAAAGGTAGGATCCCTCGGTAAACTGTCCGTAGCGGATCAGGTCCGTGCGACGAACACCTTCCCAATACAATTCACGGGCACGCTCATCCAACAAGAAAGGAACGGTCATTTGAGCCAACGTGATGTTTCCGGTAGCATTTCCATACGCGCGGGTGCGCAGCGCGTTGATATAATTCAATGCGTTGGTGGTGTTGCCTCCGGTACCGCCGCGAGCCGTTGCCTCCGCATAATTCAGGTAGATCTCAGCCAAGCGGAACATCGGGAAATCCGTGTCAACCCAAGTAGGGTTCGAACCATTGGCGCCGGAAGAAGTCTTATTGCGGAATTTGATTACCGCAAAACCATTGGAGAATTCAGAGATATCGTTGATCTCCAAGTTTTGTCCGCTGGTATAGAAATTACGACGGCTATCGAGTGCATCCGGTAATTTGGCAACGAACTCCTTCGTGGTGCGGATACCGCCCCATCCGAAATCCAGTCCGTGGTCAGACGCTTGCATGGAACCTCCCACAGGCGCGTGGCATAGGAAGGTAGTACCGCCCCAAGTGCGGGTCTTATTACCATCAAAGTTGACAGCGAAAATGAATTCGCCGGCGCCGGTGGTGTTGTTATCCGCCAAGAAGAGGTTGCGGTAGTTACCGGCAAGCGTGTATCCAGTTACCGCAATTACTTTATTGCAATAAGTGATGCAATCGCCATAACGGGCCTGACCGGAGTACACCTCCGCATTCAGGTACAGACGGCTGAGCAACGCCCAGGCAGCAGCCTTGTCGGCACGGCCATAAGAATTGGTGCGAGGATCTTTCAGTTGCGTTTCGATGGCCTTCAACTCGTCTTCGATGTACTTAAAGAGGTTGGCACGGCTGATCTGGGTCGGAAGGAAAGCACCCACATTATCCTGTTCGGTCACGAACGGAACGTTTCCGAAAAGATCCAACGCATGATAATAGCTGAGGGCACGCAGGAAGCGAGCCTCGGCATTCATGTATCCGATCTCAGTAGCATCGGCCCCGGAGATATTGCGCTCAGCTAACTTGGCAGGAGCGCTTTCTCGAATGAACTCGTTGGACAGGGTGATCTGGAAATAGATCCGGCTGTAGAGGGCACGGATGAACACGTCCGCCGGGCTCCAGGAAAGATTATGGAAATCTTTGATGGTGGCGTCGTTCCAGCCGATCACCGCTTCGTCGGTGGTCAGCTCCTGAGCCGACCAATACTGGCGGATATAACTGGAGAATCCTTCATCGATTCCGGCAATGTCGCCTTGTCCGTCAGGTCCGCTGTTACCGGTGAGCGCCAGGCCACCATACAACTTCGCCAACACGGAACGATATCCATCCTGATTGACATACAGGGAGGCCGCAGTGTTGCCGTACTTCGGCTTGCGGTCCAGGTCTTTAGTACAGGCTGTGAAGGTCACTGCCGTGATCAACAGAAGCCCCAACCATTTGAATGTATTACGCATATGATTTCGTTTGTTGGTTTTTCAGATTAAAATTCTACGTTGAAGCCCAGCGTGAAAATGCGGGGGCGGGGATAAAAGTTGTTATCGATGCCACCGGCGATCTCGGGATCCAGTCCCTGATACTTGGTAACCACAAAGGCATTCTGCACACTGAAGTTGGCACGCAGGCTGTTGATGCCCTTGATCGCGCTTCCGAAATCGTATCCGAGGGTAAAGTTATCCATGCGGAGGAAGGAAGCATTGTCAACATAGTAATCAGAGAAATATTGGGGAACCATAAACTCGGTCGACAAGAAGTTACGGTGCACGTTGCTCAGATAACGCAGCGAGCTGGGCTGGAACGTACCATTGCCGGAGAACACATTGTTATACATGTAGTTTCCGATGTTGGCACGAAGCACGGTAGAAGCACTCCATTTTCCGTAAGAAGCAGAAGTGGTAGCACCGATGATCCAGTTGGGCTCGGGCGACTGATAACGATAGTAATCCAAGTTGTTGATCAGACCATCTTTGTTGCGGTCAACATACAAACCCTCTACCGGCTTGCCATCTCCGTTGTACACTTGCTGAAGCACGAAGAAAGAAGAAGGACGGTAGCCTACCGTATGGATCTGAATGGTATTACCTACACCACCGGAGATACCACCGGTCGCAACCCCGATGAACGTGGGATCATCGAACTTGGTCAGCTTGGCGATCTCGTTGGTATTATAGGTTAAGTTAAATCCAAAATCCCAGTGGAACTTCTTATTGTTGACCAGGTTGGTGTTGATCTGCAATTCCACCCCGCGGTTGGTCATATCTCCTACGTTGGTGAAGATGCGGTTGGTGAAGTTGGTACCGGCGGGCACATCGATGAAGCTGAGCAGGTCGCGGGTATCCTTGAAATAATAATCTAAGCTACCGGTCACCCGGCCTTTCCCGATGGCAAAATCAATACCGGCATTATACGTAGTGGTGGTCTCCCACTTGATGTTGGCATCGTAACCAACCGGACGTTGAACCGGGTAGAAAGTATTGCCGAACTGGTATTGAGCGGTCTGCGTACCCAAGGTGTAATTGGCGATGTACGCATAATCGTTTCCAATCTCTTGCTGTCCGGTGGTACCATAACCCAGGCGGAGTTTCAGGTTCGAGAAAACCTTGCTGTTCTTCAGGAAAGACTCTTCCGACAAGTTCCAAGCAAAGGCAGCAGAGGGGAAGATGCCCCAGCGTTGCTCGGGACTGAAACGAGAAGAACCATCGCGACGAAGTGTTGCAGTCAGCAAATATTTTCCGTTGATGGAAAGGTTGGTACGGCCATAGAAAGAGACCAATGTATTCTGGGTCTCGAAGGGGAAGGGAGCCGCCGGCGCGAACACCGATCCGTTGGCACGATTGTCAGGATAGTTCGTGGCCTTGCGCATGAAATCCTGGTAACCATAACCCGTCATTACTTCCAAGCGACCTTTCAGGGCCTGGATATCGCGCGTATAGTTCAGGTAGAAGTCCAACAATTTGTTGTTCTTAGTATTGTCGTATTGATTGTTCACACCCCCGCGGATATAGGTCATGGCAGCGGAATCCGGGATGAACACGGTACCTTCTCCTTTCGCATAATCCAATCCTACATTCAGGTTGGCCCGCAGACCGGGTATTTGTGTGATGTTGTAATCTAACTGCAGGTTGGTGATGTAGCGAGACACATCGCTTTGATCGTCGCGCAGGTTCAGCAACCCGAGGGGATTTTTGGGAGCCAGTCCGTCGGGCTGGTTGTTGTTGGCCATCCACTCCCAATAACCACCGAAACGGTTATCGGTCCGGTTGCTCACTTGGGTCGGATCAAAGAACGCCGCTCCACCGATCGCACCCTGGTTGGCGAAGTTGTTCTTCGACATGGAGGTCTTCAGGTTGAAGTCCACCTTCAGGTTGTTATTCATGAATTTGGGGCTGATGTTCAAGCTGGTGGTTACCCGACTCATTTTGTCCGTTTTCAAGATACCAGACTGATTGAGGTAACCGATCGAGAGACGAAAAGGAAGGTTGCTCAGTCCGCCAGTCAGCGAAATGGTATTGTCGCTCATGATCGCTCCCTGATAGATCTGATCTTGCCAAACGGTGTTGGCTGCTCCCAGCAAACTTTTTTGGGTGGCATTTCCTTTGGCATTTACCATGGCACGGAACTCATCGGCAGTCAACACGTCGACAGTATTTCCAACCACTGAGTAGGAATTCTGATTAGAGAAACCAACTTTCAGTTTGCCCGACTTACCCTTTTTGGTAGTGATCAGGATAACTCCGTTCGTAGCACGGTTTCCGTAGATGGCGGTGGCCGAAGCATCTTTCAGAACGGTGAAGGTTTCAATGTCATTGGGGTTGATCAGGCTCAAAGGATTGGCCGATCCGGCAATTCCTCCTTGCTGATCAATGGGCACTCCGTCGATGATGATCAACGGATCGTTGCTGCCCGAAAGCGAAGAGGTTCCGCGAACACGGATCCGTCCGCCCGCACCAGGCGCCCCACTCGGAGCGGTGATCTGCACCCCGGCTACTTTACCATTGATGAGCTGCTCGGGAGAGGTCAGGGGACCTTTCGCAAAATCCTTGGCACCGACGGTTACTACCGCACCGGTCAAGTCTTTTATGCGCGCGGTACCATACCCAACCAAAACAACCTCGCCCAGGTCACCCGTAGCAGAAGCCAGTGTTACCTGTACTTGATCCATTCCCTCGATGGAAACCACTTGGGTGGTATATCCAACGGAAGAGATGGAGAGGGATTTGTCGGCAGCCGTAACCGTGATCTTGAAAGAACCGGAAGCATCGGTTTGCGTTCCGCGCTTCGAAGAAGAAGCGGTTACCGAGGCACCCGAAAGTCCATTTCCAGAACGAGAATCCAGAACCTTACCGGAAATCGTTCGGTCCTGAGCGAATACCCATTGTGTAGCCAGAAGGCCAACAAACAACAGGCACGCCTGAAGCATTTTTTTCAATGACATAACAATCAGTTTTTAGTTTCTGTCCATACACCAAATAGTTAGTGTACTAAGGACACTAAATTACTGCATTGCGTCAAGATCAAGGATTTATTAAAAAAAATTTTTGTGTAGGTAGTCCCCCGTTTTGCAGGGAAAAGAATGAACAGAACTATCGCTTGGGAGAGGTCTGCCGGGTGTACAACCGACCGGGGCGGTGCAGTACCGAACGCTCCATTTCACCGGTTTCCTGTAGCCATTCTTTCACTGCAATTTTCTTGCGGAAATTCCTTCGATCGAGCGTTTCGCCTAACACCGATTCGTATAGTTCCTGGAGGTTTCGAAGGGCGAACTTATTAGGCAATAGATTGAAAAGCAAGGGTTTTTCAAATACCTGCTCGCGCAGCCGCTGCAGGCAGGTATCCAGGATCTGTCGATGGTCGAAGGCCATCTTTCGAAGGGACCGAACCGGACGCCAACACAGATCGTTGTCGCTTAATTGCAATTTGTGGTTGCTGATATCGAGGAGCGAATAATAGGCGATCGTAACGACCCGGCCCGAGGGGTGTCGTTTGCACTCTCCAAAAGCCTGCACCTGCTCGAGGTACACGTTTTTGAGTCCGGTCCGCTCCTCCAACACCCGATAAGAGGCCTTGTCGATGTTCTCTTCGGGTCGAACCAAGTCGCCCAAAAGCGACCATTGTCCGGCAAACTCCTTCAAATCCGATTTGATCACCAGCACCTGTAATTCTTTTTCCGCATAACCAAAAATCACACAGTCCACCGACAGCGCGATTTTGAAATAGGACTGGTGAATGCGTTTCTCTACCGCGGCGGACTTTAAATTCGTAATGGGTGTCATAACCTGATCGTTCGATCAGCGAATATAAAGCAGTCGTAAGGTTTGTGCGCCTTCGGGCGACTGCAATCGAATCCAATAGGTTCCGCCCGGTAAACCGCGAAGCGACTCCTCCAGGGAGATTCGATGCGTCCCAGCCGGATAACGACGATCCATCAGCGGGCGAAGCAACGTTCCATTGGCACTGACCAACTGGGCCTGTATCGAACCGGCACGCGGCAAACGGACCTCCAACCAAGATACCCCTGCACTGGGTTGCGGATAGATTTTTGCCGAAAAATTGACAGCCGGATTCACCCCGCCGGGCACCGAGGTGACCACCGCATTGACCACATTGCGATTCACATAAACCCTATACTCGCCGGGTTGCAGGGTAATGGACTGTGAGCTGCCGGTTGCGGAAAACGTTTCGCCTGTGAGGTAATTGTACCAGGTTCCGGAATTCTGAAACGTAACATCTCCCGATTGCTGCACTACATCAAAATTTCCAATAACACAAATATTGGAAGTATCCGTTGTGATCTGCAGCCACTTGAATGCGCCGCCTAAATTGCGTCCGATGCGGTTAGAGGTAAAATTGTTTCGGTACCAGGGATGTGCGCGCAGTTTGTTCAACGCGGCAAATACATCATAGAGGCGACGGCGGTTGGTGTTCGTCTGATAATCCCACCGAACCGGTTTATTGGCCGTCCGGCAATTGTTGTTTACCGTTCCATCCGGACAATAATTAATCGAATAATCATACCCCAACTCCCCAAATTGCCAGAGCATCTTGGGCCCGGGCATCATATAGAAAAACGCCCCTGTCAATTCGATCCGTCGCAACGCAGTATTCAGATCGCGTATGTTGTACGCCCCGGATGAATTTCCGAACTGCAGGTTCTTGTACATCAGCCGCTCTTCGTCGTGACTCTCCATATATCCGATGAGGTGTGGCTGATTCCATCCGCGCACCGTGAAGAGATTGCCCTCGAAATTGGAGTTGGCCACAAATCCCATCGCCGCCTCCTGGTATTGAAACGTGTTGTTTCCCCAAAACATCATGCCGTAATTGGAGAGCTCGGTCTCCTCACTGTTGTCCGCAAAATGCTCGAGGATCACGTAACTGCCGGGTGATTTCAGCTGACACGTATCGTGATACCTTTTCCAGATCGCGACGCGGCTGGCATCATAGGCGCCCCAGGCACCCACATTCGATCCGCTGTTGACTTGTGTGAACCCTTTTGACAGATCCCACCGAAATCCATCCAACTTATACTCTTGCAACCAGTGCTCGATCACGCGGCCGGTAAAATACCGGGTGCGTAAACTTTCGTGATTGAAATCATTGAATATATTGAAGGGATGACGAGCCGTTTCATTGAGCCAGGGATTATTGGCCGCCGGCTGATTCAGGGCCGCATTCCAATACAAGGCCGCCAGCGGATTGGCCCCGGTCGTGTGATTCAGGGCAATGTCCATGATCACGGCCATCCCATTGGCATGGCAGGTATCGATAAATTCCTTCAATCGATTCTTGGTACCATAAAATTTATCCGGCGCAAAAAAGTAGCTGGGGTTGTACCCCCAACTCTCGTTTCCATCAAACTCATTGAAGGGCATCACATTGATGGCATTCACCCCCAGGCGCTTGAAATAGGAAAGTGTATCCCGCAAGGTTTGCCAGTTGCGCGCGGCGATAAAATCACGGACCAATAATTCATAGATCACCAAACTGCGCTTGTCGGGCCGATTGAAATTGGACACATTCCAGGTATACCGGGGTTCATTGGTCTGAAAAATGCTGACAATACCCGTGGTTTGTCCCGTCGGATACGCCTTGATATTCGGATAGGTAGTCGAAGGGATCGATCCATCGTTCCAGGGATCCAGGATCTTCTCGGCATACGGATCCCCCACCCGCAAATTGCCATCTACCAGATATTGAAAACTGTACTCGGTGCCCGGATTCAGCCCGGTGAGCCGGATCCACCAGTAATTTCCATCCGGCGTTTTATTCATCACATAGCTCGTCTGCTCCTGCCAATTGCTTCCCGGAAAATCTCCGATCACCGAAACCCGGTTCTTGCCCGGTGCATTCAACACCAGTACCACGGAAGTATTTCCGGATTCATAATTGATTCCGTCCCGCACCCCGACCGGCAAGGCCGCCACATTCGGGGCATTGGCTACAAAAAAACGAAGCGTATCGGTACGGGTGGCGCCGAATTGAGTAGCCTCCGCCACCACGGTTTGGGCACCGGCCACCGTCAATGTAGGTGTGGCCGAGATCGTATTGGTATTCGTGACGGTTTGGATCTGCGAACCATTCAGGAATAGTTTCATGTTGTCCGCTGTGCCACTGGCAATGGCCGTCAGGGAAATGGTTTCCCCCACCTGCTTATTGATGGGCTCAGGCTGGGGCGTGAACGTGGGTTGAAAAGGAGGTTGGGTAAACCGCGTGGCGATGGTATTGGAATAAACAGGGATGTACATATCGCTGCCATCCGCATTCCGCTGCACGGTATTGCCGTTGCCGCTGCGGAAAAGAATAGCGATGCGCAGGATGGTCTCACTGGTGGGCACCCCATAGTATTGACGGATGTTGGTGATGTCGAACTTCCACTGGTTGTTGCCGAGTGAAGTGGCCTGTAAGGCCGCATTGGGCTGATTGAAGGCCTGATTGAATTTCACGTATTTCCAGTCGTTCGGAGCCGTACTTAAATTGGTGATCACGCCGGTATGCACGTATACATCCGATCCGGGCGTATAATTCAAAAGCCCCTGATTTCCCTTGGTGGCATCAACCGTAATGGAGATGTTGTCGGATGACTGCGGAAAGGCCGGCGTCCAACTCAATAACTGCGCGTGTAGGCAAGGGCCGCAAAGCGAACACAAAATCAGGAGTAGCAAACGCATAGGAGATCGGGTATGAATGGTGTTGGACAAATCTAACAAATAGTATGTACCAAATATACATTAGCCAGGCGGACAGGCCACGAATTGCCTGTATCTTTACCCATTGATTTTTCGCTGTTGAATTGTCAGTTGTATGTCCGATCCGCGCATTGAACAAACCCGTGTCCTGCTCCGGCAGGTGGCCCGTTCCCCGCTGGGAAAAGAGCAGATCGAAACATTGCGATCCGTCCTCCGCTTCCATGAACACCGCTATTATGTGTTGCATGATCCGCTGATCGCCGACCCGGAATACGATCTTTTGTATAAAGAGCTGGAGCGGCTGGAAAAAGAGGATCCAGCGCTCATCCGTCCCGACTCCCCCACACAACGGGTAGCCCGCGAATTAACGGCCGAATTTCCGACCGTGAAGCACCTCGTACCGATGCTGTCACTGGAAAACTCGTACAACGCCGACGACCTGCTTGATTTCGATCGAAAGGCGTGGGAGCAGACCGGACTAGAAACCATCGAATACTGTGTAGAACCCAAATTCGACGGCGGCAGCATTTCCCTGATCTACGAAAACGATCGGCTCACCCGCGGTGCCACCCGAGGGGACGGCATTGAAGGCGACGACGTAACACCCAATGTTCGACAGATCCGATCTCTTCCGTTGCATGCGCCTCTCTCTGATCACGGGATACAACAACTGGAGATCCGCGGCGAGGTATTGATGGACAAAGAAAAATTCCGTCAATACAACGAATCCCTCATGGAAGAAGGCCAGCCCCCTTTGGCCAACCCACGCAACGCTGCTTCCGGCACATTAAGATTGAAAGATCCGACGCAAGTTGCCAAACGAAACCTCGAGGCCATCGTCTACCACATCAGTTATTTTACCCTGCTGCCCGGAAAGTCAACACCCCAATCACTCCAAACACACGAAGGATCCATCGAGCTGTTGTGGAATCTTGGTTTTCGCAGTCCCCAAGGAGAAAAACGCGTGTTCAAAGGCATTCAAGCAGTGATCGATTATTGTCATGCGTTCGAAGCCGAGCGCGACGCGCTCCCTTATGAGATCGATGGCATGGTGATCAAAGTAAATGAACTGTCGCTCCAGGAAAAAATGGGAATGACTTCCCATCATCCCCGCTGGGCCATCGCGTTTAAATTCAAAGCCCGCCAAGCCACGACCAAATTATTGTCGGTCGATTTTCAAGTGGGTCGAACCGGAGCCGTTACCCCGGTAGCCAAACTCGAACCCGTTGCCATCGGCGGCGTCACCGTCAGCAGCATCTCGATCCACAACGAAGAATACATCCGCGAAAAAGATCTTCGGCTGGGCGATGAGGTACTCATCGAACGGGCAGGCGACGTCATCCCCCAGATCGTCAAATCCCTCCCCGACGCGCGTAGCGGAAAAGAAAAAAAGATCGTCTTCCCCCGCCAATGTCCCGTCTGTCAACATGCGCTACACAAAGAAGAAGCCGAAGCCGTCTGGCGCTGCGGCAATTGGAAATGCCCCGCGCAATCGGTGGAACGCATGATCCATTTTGTGAGCAAAGATGCTATGGACATCCGCGGACTCGGCGAAGCCAACATCCGAAAATTCTATGAAGCCGGATTGCTAAACGACATCCCCGGCATCTACGAACTCAATTATGAAAAGATCGGTGCGATGGAAGGATTCGGAAAAAAATCCGTCGAGAAACTCCAACAATCCATCCACGCCTCAAAGAAACAACCGCTGCACCGGCTGTTATATGGACTCGGTATCCGCTTCGTAGGAGAAACCACCGCCAAAACCCTCGCCCGGCAGATCACCCACCTGCTCGACCTAAAAGAAAAATCGCTCGAAGAACTGCAACAATTGGAAGATATTGGTCCCAAAGTCGGCGGCAGCATCCACCAGTTTTTTCAGGAAGCCAGCAACATCCGGCTGCTCGAACGATTGGGCTCCCTCGGACTCACCCTGCAACAAGAAGCCAAAACCAAAACAACCGACGGCTCACTCAGCGGAAAAACATTTCTGTTCACCGGTACCCTTCCTACCCTGAAAAGAAGTGAAGCAGAAGCCCTGGCTGAAGAAAAAGGGGGACAAATCCTCAGTGGCGTCAGCGCCAAACTCAATTATCTGGTCGTAGGCGAAGACGCCGGTAGCAAACTGGAAAAAGCCAAGAAGATAAATACCATCAAGATCCTGAACGAAGCGGAATTCCTGGAATTGATCGGCAAGCCTGCCTCAAGCTAATTCAATTCGTTTTTTTCTCCTTCGATCGACGATTATTCCCCCCCTGTTTTTTGGTTTGGAGGAACCGGGTAACTGACTTTTACTCCATGCGCATTTGTTACCTGCTCTTGCTCCTGTTCAACCCCGGATGGCTCTCGGCACAACGATACGACGTGGTGATACAGGAGATTTTTGCGGATCCATCGCCGCCCGTAGGACTTCCCTCCTCCGAGTGGATTGAGCTCCGCAACCAAAGTCGTGCCCCGGTTCTGTTATCGGGGTGGCGGCTGAGCGATTTGAGCAGTCAATCCGCTCCCTTCCCCAACGTTACCCTGCTGCCCGACAGCATATTGATCGTTTGTCCCTCTTCGGCCCTGTCATCGCTCAGCGCCTTCGGCAGATGTTTGGGCATAACCGGTTTCCCTTCGCTGGATAACGGTGGAGAAACCATTTTACTTAAAAACGCAGGGGAGCAGATCATTCACGCCCTCGAGTATTCGGTAGATTGGCACACGACCGAATTAAAAAAAGCCGGCGGATGGTCGTTGGAAATGATCGATCCCGATCACCCCGGATCCTTTCAGATCAATTGGGGCTCGGCTACACACCCCGCGGGCGGAACACCCGGAAAAACAAATTCGATTGACCGTACCTGGATCGATCTCGATCCGCACCAAATGAATAATGCCTATGCGATCGACTCCACCCGTCTGTTGATTTTATTGGATGAGGCGCTGGACAGTGCAGCAATAGAACAACCGGCATTGTATGAGTTGTCGGATGAACGCCGCATTACCGAAGCCCGGTGTTTGCCGCCCTTGTTCGATCGGATTGAATTGCGAACGGATTGGCCATTGAAAAAAGAAAAAATATATACGCTCCACTGTCGGCAATTAAAAGACCTCAGAGGGAATCAGACGATTGGTAAAGTAACCACTCGAATCGGACTGCCCTCCGAACCCGATACGGCAGACATCTGCCTCAACGAACTCCTCTTTGATCCGCCCACAGGAGGAACCGACTATGTTGAACTGCTGAACATCGGAAAAAAGATCATCGATCTCTCAAAACTGTATCTGTCCGCCCGAACGCCTACGGGCATTTTGGCTAACATTAATCCCATAAAGGACAAGCCAAGATATTTCTTTCCCCAAGATTACTTGGTGCTTACTTCCGATTCAAAAGCATTGGAGCGGCATTACTTTGTACAACAACCCGGTTGGGTGATTCATACGGAGGCCCTGCCCTCCCTACCCGATGCATCCGGAAACTTGGTGATCTTGAATGGCCAGGGAAAAGAAGTTGAGGAGATAAATTATTCGGCCGATTGGCATTTTCCATTGCTGCGTTCAAAAACCGGGGTAGCCCTGGAGCGGATCGATCCAAAAGGAAAAACGCAGGACTAAAACAACTGGCAATCGGCCGCCGGCACGGTTGGCTATGGAACCCCCACTCGACGCAATTCGCAATACCGATTGTTTACATCTGACCAAACCCTTGAATTATCTTCCTCGATCCTCTCCCGATGGGGATGGGCGAGAGGATGTGTTGCAGATCCGGCTGCGAAGCAAAGAGCCTGCCAACCGCTTGCGGATTCGAATCTTTCACGCTGGGGGCGTGTTGGTGCGGGAATTGGCAAACGGACTGCTCGGGGGTACCGAAGCAATATTTAGTTGGAATGGGTTGGATGAAAAAGGGGGGCGATTGCCAACGGGACAATACATTCTCCTGGTCGAATGGAACGACAAAAACGGAAAACAAAGCCGGGAGAAAAAAGTGTTGACCTTGGTGAATACCCGATGATCAGGTCAACTCAATATCAAAATTCACCAACTCCTTGAACTGACGAATGCGGTTCTGAATGTCATTCGAGTTGATCTCTTTGAGTCGGGTGGGACCAAATTTCTCGACACAGAAACTGGCCATCGCCGAGCCTACGATGATGGCACGCTTCATGTTCTCAAATGAGATATCACCGGTCTTCGCCAAATAGCCAATGAACCCGCCGGCAAACGAATCGCCCGCACCCGTTGGATCGAATACATCCTCCAAAGGCAACGCAGCGGAATAGAAGACCTGATCTTCGTGGAACAACAAGGCACCGTGTTCTCCTTTTTTGATGATCAGGTACTTGGGGCCCATTTGACGGATCGCCTTGGCGGCCTTGACCAATGAATACTCGCCTGTCAGCTGACGCGCCTCTTCATCATTAACCAGCAATAGATCGATATAACGAAGTACAATCTTGAGTTCATTGAGGGCCGTATTCATCCAAAAATTCATGGTATCGAGCACAATGAGCTTGGGCCGCTGTTTCAACTCCTGGATTACGTTGAGTTGGAGCTTGGGCATGATGTTTCCTAACATCAAAAACTCCGCTCCCTGATAGCCGTCGGGGATATGGGGATCGAAATCGGCCAGTACATTCAGGTCGGTGACCAACGTATCGCGGCTGTTCATGTCGTTGTGGTACTTTCCGCTCCAAAAAAAGGATTTCTTGTCGGCGCGTACGTCCACTCCATCCAGATGCACGCCCCGGCTGCGCAATTCTTCCATCTCGGATTCCGGAAAATCATTTCCTACGATGGAGATCTGCTTCACGGGCTGCACAAAATGACTGGCGGCATAGGCCACATAGATGCCGGAGCCACCAATGATGCGGTCGACCTTGCCAAACGGCGTTTCAATGGCATCAAAGGCCATGGTACCAACAGAGATAAGTGACATAGTTGTTTATTAGTGATTAGAAATGCGGGGCAAACCTACATAATTAATCCATCATACGTAGGACCAATCGCCCGTCCCCACGCGGTTTCCTATCTTTGATCGATGAAAAAGATCGAACGGAAGAAAGCATCAAAAAAGGGCTTGATCCTTCAACGGGCAGCCACGATGTTCCGGGAGCGCGGTTTCGCGGCCTCCTCCATGCGCGACCTGGCCGAAACCGTCGGCATCGAAGCCGCCAGTCTATACAACCACATCCGCTCCAAGAACGAAATCCTGGAAGCCATTTGTTTTGAAGTGGCCAATGTGTTCAATGAAAAATTACAAGAGGTCGAATCCAATCGCCAAAGCTCTATCAATAAGATCGAATCGATCCTTCGCTTCCACGTCGAACAAATGATCGACAACTATGAGAAAGTGATCGTGACCGATCGCGAATGGCGTCACCTCGATGAACCCTATCGGACAAACTTCCAAAGTCAGCGACGCAGTTACCGCAAGCGCTTTGCGGCCATTATCGAAGAAGGAATAATGAAAGGGGAGATCCGTCGAATTGATGCCCCCACCGCCGTGCTGGTCATGCTCCACGCCGTCAACGGCATCGAATCCTGGCATCGAAGTCAGGCAAAGATCGGCGCCGAAGAACTTTCGAATAACATGATCCGTATCCTTATTGACGGACTTCGTAAAGCTGCCTAATGTCTGCCTCATTTCACTCGCTGACGATTCAAGCCCTGCAGGCCGAAACCGCCGATTGTCTCTCCCTGCAAATCGAAGTCCCCCACGAACTTCAAGAGTCATTTGCCTATTTACCCGGACAATACCTGACCTTCCGCGCCGGTATCGAAGGCGAAGAGGTCCGACGCTCCTACTCCCTCTGCAGCGCACCTCACGAGCACAAATGGACCGTCGCCATCAAAAAGATCGAAGACGGAAAATTTTCCAACTACGCCCACCACCAACTGAAAAAAGGCGACCGCATCGACGTGATGCCCCCCATGGGTAAGTTCCATCCCACCCTTGAACCATCCCATCACAAACATTATCTGGCCATCGCCGCCGGCAGCGGCATCACCCCTGTACTCTCCATCCTCAAATCCGTTCTATACACCGAACCCAATAGCCGTTTCACCTTGGTATATGGAAACCGCGATCGACAATCCATCATCTTCTTCGAAGAACTGGAAGGATGGAAAAATAAGTTCCTGGGGCGTTTACAGATCATTCATGTGCTCAGCCGCGAACGAACCGACAGCGAAATCAACCAAGGTCGCATCGACGCCGATAAATTAAATCGACTTGGATCGCTGATCGATTACGATACAGTAAACGAATGTTTTTTATGCGGACCCGAAGCGATGATCGAGACCGCCCGCCGTGCCTTGCCCCAACTGGGCATCCCGGAAAAACAGATCCATTTTGAATTGTTCACCACCGCGGCTCAACAACAAAAAGCCAATCAGACCAAATCGACCACCGACACATCAGCCGGTCCCCAAAGCAACGTAACCATTCGAGTCGATGGCCGCGCCGTCGATGTATCCATTCCCCAAAACGGCGATCAAACCATCCTCGATGCCGCCTTGAGCCAAGGGGCCGACCTCCCCTACGCCTGCAAAGGAGGTATGTGCTGCACCTGCAAGGCCAAACTCGTAGAAGGACAGGTAAAAATGGAGGTCAACTGGGGATTGGAGGAAGAAGAAATCCGCCAAGGCTACATTCTCACCTGCCAGTCCATCCCCACCAGCGAAAAATTAGTGGTGGATTTTGACGCCAAATGACCCCAAAGGGCTCCACAAATTTCCAAACAGCTGTTCGGATTGATTAAATTTGCTTTGCAAATCATCCTTATGTCTGTTCACGACCTCGAGAAACATTTTCAGGATAAGATCGATCAGGAGACCAAGATCGAACCGCTCGACTGGATGCCGGAGGCCTATCGGAAGACCAACATCCGCCAGATCAGTCAACATGCCCACAGCGAAATCGTTGGCATGCTTCCCGAAGGCAATTGGATCTCGCGTGCTCCCTCCCTAAAACGCAAAGCCATTTTGTTGGCTAAAGTACAAGACGAAGCCGGCCACGGACTCTATCTCTACTCGGCCTGCGAAACCTTGGGCATCACCCGAGAAGAAACCATCAACGACCTGCACAGCGGTCGCGCTAAATACTCTTCCATCTTTAATTATCCCACCCTCACCTGGGCCGATATCGGTGCCGTCGGTTGGCTAGTAGATGGCGCCGCCATCATGAATCAGGTGATGCTCACGCGTACCTCGTACGGTCCGTATGCCCGCGCCATGGTTCGCATTTGCAAAGAAGAAAGTTTTCATCAGCGACAGGGATTTGAATCGCTGCTGGTTTTGTCGAAAGGTTCCCCCGAACAAAAAGCCATGTGCCAAGATGCCATCAACCGTTGGTGGTGGCCGGCACTGATGATGTTTGGTCCCCGCGACACCGAAAGCACCAACAGCGACCAAAGCATGAAATGGAAGATCAAACGCAAAACCAACGATGAATTGCGCCAGCAGTTTGTGGATATGTGCGTGGAACAAGTGAAGTTGTTGGGAATGACCCTGCCCGATCCGCATCTCAAATGGAATACCGACCGGAATCATTATGATTTCGGAGAAATCGATTGGAATGAATTCTGGCAAGTGGTAAAAGGCAACGGCCCTTGTAACAAAGAAAGACTCCAAGCCCGCAAACAGGCCTGGGAAGAGGGTGCCTGGGTACGCGAGGCGGCCGCGGCACACGCGACAAAAAAACAAAAACGCGCGGCTGCGTACGCCGCTTAAATATTGGATATGAATACATCCATCCGTCGGTTTTTTTATGGAGATATACCCGGACAAGAATCGGCCGGAACACCTGTACCACAGGGACCAAAAAACGATTGGCCACTCTGGGAAGTATTCATTCGCAGCAAACAAGGATTAGATCACAAACACGTCGGTAGCCTGCATGCCGCCGATGCCCAAATGGCCATCGAGAACGCCCGGGATGTGTATACACGTCGACAAGAAGGCATCAGCATCTGGGTCGTAAAAAGCCAGAACATCCACGCCTCCCGCCCCGAAGAGGCCGGTGAACTCTACGATCCGGCAGCAGATAAAATTTATCGGCACCCTACTTTTTACGATCTGCCCGACGCCATCAGCCATATGTAATAACCGTGCCCGCTACCCTTGATTATATTTTACACCTGGCCGATAATGCCCTCATTCTCGGACAACGAAACGCGGAGTGGTGCGGCCATGGTCCGGTTCTCGAACAAGACATCGCGATCTCCAACATCTCGCTCGACCTGATCGGTCAGGCCCGCAGCTTCTATCAATACGCGGCAGAAATAAAAGGCGGCGACGCTACCGAGGATACACTGGCTTACCTGCGCCACGAACGAGAATTCCGAAATATCCTGCTGGTAGAGCAACCGAAAGGCGATTGGGCCTACACCACGCTGCGACAATTTTTTTTCAGCACCTTTCAACTACTGTTGTTTCAACGCTTGATCACGCATCCGGACGAGCGCATCGCCGCCATCGCTGAAAAAAGTATCAAAGAAGTGAATTACCACGTACGGTGGAGCAGCGAGTGGGTGGTGCGACTGGGCGATGGAACGGAGGAAAGTCGCGCGCGGCTGCAACAAGCGGTAGATGACAGTTGGCCATTCGTAAACGAACTGTTTCAAGTGGAGAATTTTGAGATCGAATCGGCTGTACAGGTAAACGAATTACAAAAGGTGTGGACCGAAAAGATCCAAGCTTGTTTTACCGAAGCCGGTATGGAGATTCCCGAAACAGCGGGTGCCCGCAGCGGCGGGAAAAAAGGAATACACAGCGAACACCTGGGTTATATATTGGCCGAGATGCAATACTTGCAACGAAGCTACCCGGGCTGTGAATGGTAAGCGCATCATGATTGCAACCATCGATTCGATCTACGAAGTTTTGGAGCGGGTTACTGACCCAGAAGTGCCCGTACTCACGATCCTCGACCTGGGCATCGTTCGAAAAGTAGAGCTGAAAGAGGATCAAGTGGTGATCACCATCACTTCTACGTATATGGGTTGTCCGGCAATGGATATGATCGCCGCACAGATCCGTATGGAAATGGCGGCAGCGGGATATGGATCGGTTCGAATAGAGCATTCGATCCGTCCGGCCTGGACCACCGAGTGGATGAGCGAAGCAGGAAAAGAAAAATTGAAAGCATATGGCATCGCCCCACCGGACAAACGTTTTTCCATTCCCGAAGATGGTGTGGAATGTCCGCGTTGCAGCTCCCGCAACACTCGGCTTGTCAGTGAATTCGGATCGACCGCCTGCAAGGCGCTCTATCAGTGCCGCGATTGCCAGGACCCCTTTGATTACTTTAAATGTCATTGAACCTACTAACCATACATTCGTAATCTGATCATATGTCTACTTTGCTGCAAGAAATTCAAGGGCCGCTGGCGATTCTTACGCTGAATCGGCCGGATAAATACAATGCGTTCAACCGCGACATGGCCCTTTCGCTGCAAGCCGCACTCGACACTTGTGCCGATCCGGCCATTCGCGCGGTACTGATCACGGGATCCGGTAAGGCCTTTTGTTCGGGACAGGACCTGGCCGAAGCGATCGATCCGGCTGGTCCGGGTATGAAAAAAATTCTGAGCGAACATTACAACCCGCTCGTTCGCCGCATCGTGTCGCTCGAAAAACCGGTTATCGCTGCCGTGAACGGAGTAGCCGCCGGCGCCGGCGCCAACCTTGCCCTTTGCTGCGACATTACAGTGGCGGCCGAGTCGGCCTCTTTCATTCAAGCGTTTTCTAAGATTGGATTGGTGCCCGACACCGGAGGCAGTTATTTTTTACCGCGGTTGGTAGGGCGACAAAAAGCAGCTGCCTGGATGATGCTGGGCGATAAGATCGGAGCCAAAGAAGCGGAGCAACAGGGAATGATCTATGCCGTTTACCCCGATGCCGATTTTATGACAATAGCCCGAACCCTCGCCGAGCAATTATCGCAAATGCCGACGCAAGCACTGGCGCGGATCAAAAAACAATTGCAGCTATCAACTACTCAAACCCTCGAGCAACAATTGCAAACAGAAGATGATCTGCAGCAGGAATCTGCCGCCACACGCGACTTTCAGGAAGGGGTGAATGCTTTTTTGGAAAAACGCAACCCTCGATTCGTAGGAAAATAAACGTCTATGTCAGATACAAACGCTGCCGCCCGCCAGGTGGTCGATCACATGATGCAACACGACCGATTCTCTCAATGGTTGGGAATCGAAATACTCGACGTACAGACCGGGCAAAGTACCATTCGGATGAAGTTGCGCGATGAAATGGTGAACGGCTTTGGCATTGCGCACGGCGGCATTGCCTTCTCCCTGGCCGACAGTGCCTTCGCCTTTGCCTGCAATAACCGCAATCAGCTCTCTGTGGCACTCGACACCTCGATCAATTTTACCCGGGAAGCACGCGTCGGCGATGTGCTCACAGCTACGGCTACCGAAGAGCATAACGGAAAATCAACCGGACTATACCTCATCCGAATCACAAATCAGGAAGAGAAATTGGTGGCTCAGTTCAAGGGGCTTTGCTACCGAACCGATAAAAAATTGATCTGATGTTCTACGAATTCAATGGCAACAAACCTGTGGTGCACCCGTCAGCCTTTGTACATCCACAAGCTGTGGTGACCGGTTCGGTTACAATTGGTAAAGATTGTTACATCGGACCGGGCGCCGCCCTGCGCGGCGATTGGGGCGCGATCGTGCTAAAGGATGGCTGCAACGTACAAGAGAATTGTACCATTCACATGTTTCCGGGCGTGACCGTCGTTTTAGAAGAAGGAGCACACATTGGTCACGGTGCCATTGTTCACGGTGCCCACATCGGAAAAAATTGTTTGGTAGGCATGAACGCCGTTGTGATGGATAATGTGGAGTTGGGTGAGGAAAGCATTGTGGGCGCACTGACTTTCATTAAAGAAGGTGAGAACATCCCTCCACGAAGTTTGGTAGTAGGCAATCCAGGTAAGGTAGTGAAACAAATTAGCGACCAAGTGATCGACTGGAAAACAGAAGGCACCAGCCTCTATCAAGCACTCCCAAAAGCCTGCGAAGACAGCCTTAAGCCTTGTGAACCCGTTTGCAGTTGAGCCCACCTTCGCCAAGGCTTCGGCGGACTGCGAACAACATTGGACATTCGACATTGGTCATTGGACTACTCATGACAATCATCACATTTCTCTTCCATAAATTTTCATACATTAGCATAGTAAAGCAATGAACATGAAAAAACTTCTACTCTTACTCGTACCAACCTTGTTCTGTATATCCGTTCAGGCCCAGGCCGATCGGTTTGCTTATGTGGTGACGGACCAGCAGGTAGGCGGATCGAATTGGCATTTTCTTCGCCGGATTGACTTGGCGGGAGGTGTTGTAACGCAAACCTTATTTGAAGGGTTGAGTACTCAGCGTCCTGTTTATCAAGCTGGCAGTGGGAAGGCGGTATTATCGCCAGATGCGCCCTTTCAATCTGGTGTGGCGGCCATGGCCTTGGACCCACGCACAAATCGTTTGTTTTATACCCCCATGCAGATCGATCAGCTTCGCTACATCGATTTGAACACCTGGAAGACTTACTATGTTTCCAACACCACCTTGGCCAGTAATCGCACAGCCACTTCAGATGCCGGTGCCATGGTAACCCGTATGACCATCGGGGCGGATGGATATGTATACGCGCTCACCAACGATGCTCGTCATTTGATCCGCTTCAGTACCGGCGGATTGCCCGTGATCGAAGACCTCGGCAGCTTAGTGGATGATCCGGCCAATAACGGACAATCGGTTCATCTTTCTTGCACAAGTTTTGGCGGCGATATGATCGCAGATGATAAAGGCAATTTGTATTTGATGACCTCGGCGCAATATCTGTTTCAGATCAACATTCGTTCTAAAATAGCCACCTACTTGGGAACAGTAAAGGGATTGCCGGTGGGTTACAGTGTAAACGGTATGGCCGTGACCGATCGGAATCAGGTGCTGGTAACCAGCGCGGTAGAACCGGGTTATTTTCTGGTGGATCCAACAAATTGGACAGCCGCGGCCTGGCCCGTAAAAGAATCTTCCTGGAACGGATCCGATCTTGCCAACGGAAATGTGCTCAGCAGCAAAGCACCCACCTTGGTTGAAAAAAAGGCTACACCTCCGGCAGAGATCCTTTCCACCAAAGGCTCTATTGCAGTGTTTCCAAATCCGATCCTTGATCAACAGTTCCAGCTGCGCTTACGCGATCTTACTCCCGGTGGTTATCAAATGGAAGTGACCGATATGATGGGCCGTCAAGTTTTGAGTCAGGCCGTTCAGATCAGTACGGAAAATAGCACCTTGCCGGTGATGTTGCCAAAAGGGCAAACACAGGGACTCTATCTGATCAAACTCAGTGGCATGGAAAGCAGAAAAGTATATCAACAAAAATTCTTGATCCAATAAACACCCTTAAATCGCTTTTGAGATCCCGGCCAAGGCCGGGATCTTTCTTTTCGGGCCATGCCCCGGGCTTCGGGTATATTTGCAACCAATTCTAATTGTGGAAAAAAGCAATTTCGTAGACCAGATCCGAATTTTTTGCCGAAGCGGGCACGGGGGTGCCGGCAACAAGCATTTCATGCGCAATAAATTCACGGCAATGGGCGGACCAGACGGCGGCGATGGCGGTCGAGGAGCACACATCATCCTGAAAGGCAACCGAAATCTATGGACCTTACTTCATCTGCGCTACTACAAGAATGTACTCGCGGAGGATGGCGAAAAAGGAGGATCAAATAATTGTCACGGTCGCGATGGCAAAGACATTATCATCGAAGTACCACTGGGCACCATTGCCCGTGATGAGGAAACCGGTCGGCAGGAAATAGAAATTTTAGAAGACGGACAAGAAGTGATCTGGATACCTGGCGGGAGAGGCGGATTGGGCAATTCACATTTTGCAACCTCCACCAACCAGGCTCCGGAACATGCGCAACCGGGACTACTGGGGATCGAGGGTTGGAAAGTGTTGGAGTTGAAAGTGCTGGCCGATGTGGGATTGGTTGGATTTCCGAACGCAGGAAAATCAACCTTGTTATCCGTGATTACATCCGCCAAACCCAAAATCGCTGACTATGCCTTCACCACCATCACCCCCAATTTGGGAATGGTGGAGTACCGCGACGGAAAAAGTTTTTGCATTGCCGACTTGCCGGGCATCATAGAAGGTGCGTCCGAAGGGCGCGGATTGGGACATCGATTTCTGCGCCACATCGAACGAAACTCGGTGCTGTTGTTTTTGATCCCCGCCGACAGCACTGATCATAAAAAAGAATTTGACATACTACTGAACGAATTGGAACAATACAACCCCGAACTACTTAATAAACAATTCCTGCTGGCCATCAGCAAAAGCGATATGCTGGATGAAGAATTGAAAAAAGAGATATCGGCCCATTTGCCCAAGCAATACCCGCATGTCTATATCTCCTCCGTTACAAATCAGGGATTGGTAGAATTGAAGGACAAACTCTGGGAGATCCTCAACACACCGGTCGTTACGGAATCATGAAACCTCAACCCTGTTCTTTTTGCGGTCAGCCAGTGGAGATGATCCACGTACAAGGTCACTATCAGTGCCTCGTCTGTAAAACCAATGCCCTTCCGTGTTGCGATGGCGACAACTGCGACACCAACCTGATGTTGCAGGAACGATTCGATGCCGAACGAACCGAAAACAAAAAGGATCAATAGGTCCTTCCTACCGTATCGCAGGCAGCTTTGAGCAGGGAATTTCCATCGGGCGCATCCTGCCATTTCTCCCACATCATAACTCCATTAGCGATGTCCTTGGCCAGCTTGGCCTTTCGTTTGATGGTGAATTGTCCGTTGTAATAGATCGTATAATTTGTAAATCCGCCCGAGGTAACGATGGCCGAATCGGAATTCGGGCCTCCTCCTTGTGTAAGTATGCCTCGGTAAGAAATCACCGTGCCGGTTTGCGTGATGCCCGAAGGCCTACCATAAGCTGGTAAGCCGAGTACACATTTTGCCGCCGGCATCTGCCGGGTGTTGAGCCAATAATTCAGACAAGTGGAAGCAAGGGCAAAATCGCTATGATGTCGGTACGGCGTGGAGGTACTGAAATCATCATAAGCCATCACATTGAAAAAATCAACGTACGGGTAAAGTTCGTTTCGGATCGCATCCCGAATACCGCCGGCATATTTACCTGCCGTGATCGCGCAAGACAAATAATATCGGGCATCGCGGTGAAGAGAATCGGAAAGTTCCTTCATCATGAGGGTGAATGTTGCATCAGTTCCGTCGGAAGTGGAAGGAAACTCCCAATCCATATCCACCCCATCAAATCCGTACTGACGCACTTTATTCATCACATCTTTCACAAAATTGTTGCGTCCGGTTGCACTGGCCGCCATGTTCTTGAAGTTTGTCTTCCCATCACCGCTGGCATCGTTGATCCCCACAAATACTTTTGACCCATTGGCACGGGCCTTGGTTAAGACATCGTTTAGGGTGGTGGGACTATTCACTGTCAGCGTACCGCTTGCGTTAACACCAAAAAAAGCATAGACCACTACGTTGGTCATTTTGAATTTGATATCCGGCACGTCGGCAACGGAGCGGTACGAAGGAAAATAGCCCACCACATAGTACCCAAAAGGAGCAGGGACCGAAATGCTGATAAACGTGAAAGAATTTACTTGACTATTGCAGCCGGTAGCTGCACCGCTGCTGTTCTTGGGAACCACGTACCAGTAATAGGAAATATTGGGCGTGGAGGGAATGGTATGGGTATAGCTGGTGCCGCTTACGTTGGTGGCGATGGAGGTAGTGGGATTGGAGGTGGTACCCAGAAAAACATCATAAGTGCTGGCACCGGAAACAGCGTTCCAACTAAGCGTTACTTGATTGCCTGTCACAAAACTGCCGTTGGTGGGACCACTGGCAACGGCACAGCCGGGGGTTGGGTTGGGGTTGGGCCCCGGACCGGGGTTATCCTTTTTACCACAGGAAACCCAGTACACGGCAAGGAGGCAAAAGGCAAGGAGGGAAAGACGCATTCGTTGGTTTTGATGCCTGAAATTAGGTGTATTTATTCAAAAAAACGACGCGGCGTTTCGTAATTTGCGATTGACCAAAAACAATCACTATGAAACGCTCCTTGCTTACCCTTTGCCTTCTTGTCGCTTTCTTGTTTCGGGCCGTTGCCGACGAAGGCATGTGGCTGCCCCTTTTATTGGGCGAACAAGTTTATTCCAAAATGAAAGCCAAAGGCTTGAAGCTTACGGCAAAGCAACTTTATGACATTAACCAAGCTTCCCTAAAAGATGCTATCATCATTTTTGGGGGAGGGTGTACAGGTGAAATTGTGAGTTCAAAAGGATTGATCTTCACGAATCACCACTGCGGATATGGAGCCATTGCGGCAGCCAGCAGCGTAGACAATAACTATCTGCGCGATGGATTCTATGCCAAATCGGGAAATGAGGAGATTCAAACCAATTTATCCGTTCAATTTCTCCTTCGTATCGAAGACGTGACAAAGGAGGTAATGGATTCGCTGGGAAATCTGAGTGGAGCCGAACGTGTTCGGAAACAAGCAGCCGTGTTAGCCGCCATCAACAAACGCATGAGCGATGCTAATAGTAGTGTGGAGACGCGCGTAAGCCCGCTGTTCAAAGGGAATCAATTCTTGGCCTTTGTGTACCAACGCTACAGTGATGTTCGCCTAGTTGGTACCCCTCCCGAGAGCGTAGGAAAATTTGGGGGCGATACGGACAACTGGGAGTGGCCTCGTCACACCGGCGACTTTTCTGTTTTCCGCGTGTATATGAGTCCGGATGGTAAACCTTCTAAATACGATGCGAACAATGTTCCCTATCAACCGAAATGGTATTTACCGGTTTCGCTTCGTCCCTTGAAGGACGGCGATTTCGCCATGATCTGGGGTTATCCGGGTAGCACAAACCGATACGAAAGTTCTTTTGGCATCAAATTGTCAACCGACATCAATAATCCAACTCTGGTTAAATTAAGGGATGCGCGTCTCAAATTCATGTTTGAGGAAATGAAAAATGACCCTAAGGTAAAATTGCAGCTGGCCTCTTCTTATGCCGGAATTACCAACTATTGGAAATTCTTTGATGGAGAAACCAAGCAGCTGCTCAAATATGATGTACTCGGACAGAAACAAAAAGCCGAGACCGAATTTCAGCAGTGGGCAAATGGAAAACTGGAATACGAAAATCTGTTTCGTGATTGGGGAAAAGCATACGACGAATGGCGCCCCTATGCCAAACACCGACAGTATATGAATGAGGGAGTGATGGGGTCTCCACTAATCGCGTTCTCCGGCTCATTGTTGTCGCTCGAAGCCGCCTTGAAATCGGCCGATGGGAAAGCCGGCGACCCGAAGAAGATTGCAGAGGCGATCGATAAACAGCGAACCGGTTTTCTGGCAGAAGAAAATAGGGCGTCGGATGAGAATATTTTGGCTATTACGACCCGGATGTTCTATGAAGACGTAGACAATACGCAGCATCCGGCAGATTTCTTCAAATCGTTGGAGAGTACGCATGGATCCTTAACCGATGTTGACACCTACGATCACTATGCAACAGAGGTTTTTGCCAATACGATGGTCTTTGACGATGAACGATGGAAAGCGTTTGTCGCAAACCCAACCTTGTCTGCCTTGCAGCAAGATCCTGCCTTCCAGCATGCGCAAGCATTTCTAAACAATTACAACACGCGCTACGCCCCACTCAATCAACAATTCAACACAAAAAATGCAGAATATGGCAGGATCTACCTGAAAGGCATACGGGAAATGGATCCCGTGAAGGCCAACGGGATGTATCCCGACGCCACGTTCACCATGCGGGTAAGCTATGGAAACGTAAAATCATATGAACCCCGCGATGCAGTAAAATACGACTACGTAACTACCTCCCGCGGGATTCTGGAAAAATATAAAGCCGGCGACTATGAATTCGATTTACCTGCGAACCAAGTGGAGTTGCTGAAGAAAAAAGATTTTGGAGAATACGCCGACCCCAAACGCAAGGATCTTGTCGTAGGATTCATTACCACCAACGACATTACCGGCGGTAGTTCAGGCTCTCCCGTGATCAACAACCGAGGGGAACTCATCGGCTTGGCCTTCGATGGCAATTACGAGGCACTGAGCCATAAACTCGCGTTCGACAAAGACCTGAACCGCACCATCTGCGTCGATATTCGATATGTACTCTGGTGTATTGATAAACTTGGTGGTGGGAAGAATATCATTGAGGAACTAAAAATAATGAAGTAATATATTGAAGTTTAGGGTTTAGGGAACAGTGTTTAGTCGATAGATCATTCTCTAAAACGAACTTAATCTCATGTGCTAAACGCTAAACTCCTTAGATTCTCCTCGCTGAAGCCTGTCGAAACATACACGCTATCCTTCCTTTTTGCATTACCTTTTATTCCTTTGCATAAAAGGAGGTATGTACGCTCGTGTGTGAGCTTCCGCCAATAAATAGATTGAAAAGACCTGGCTCAGCCGCAAATCGTAAATCTTCTTGAAAAAAGGAAAGCTCTTTTTCTGTGAGTAGAAATTCAACTTCTTTGGTTTCTCCGGACATCAGTCGAACCTTTTTAAAAGCCTTTAACTCTCGTACGGGACGAACCAAAGAGGCTGCCACGTCCTGTATATACAACTGAACTACCTCATCGCCAACATATTTACCCGAATTCGTCACATTAACTTTCACCTTTATTGACTCGCCGAGATTTATAGTATCTGCGCTTAGTCTGATGTTTCTATACTCGAAAGTTGTATAACTTAAACCATAGCCAAAGGGATAACGAGGGCTGTTAGGCAGATCCGTGTAGGCGGTGACGTAATTAAAATCTTTATCATTTTTAAATGGTCGACCGGTATTAAAATAATTATAATAGATCGGAATTTGACCTTCCGTCCTCGGAAAGGTCATTGGCAACTTCCCTGAGGGATTATGATCACCAAATAGTACATCAGCGATTGCGTTGCCTGCCTCCGTACCCAGCCACCAAGTGTAAACGATTGAAGGTACATTATCGGCGATCCAATTAAAAACAAGCGGCCGTCCGGCACTGATCAACACAACTACCGGTTTGCCGGTTGCCACGAGTTCCTTGACCAGTTGCTCTTGAATGCCAGGTAAATGAATCTCACTTCGACTCTTCGCTTCACCACTCATGCTTCCCGACTCTCCCACACTTACGATCACAATATCTGATTTCAAAGCCGCCTGCCGCGCTGCCGCGAATCCAGAAGTGTCAGCCCCTTCTAGTTCACACCCTTTTGCATAAATAAGATCCTTTGAAGCTTTAAATTTTCTCTCTACGCCTTTCCATAGCGAAACCACCCGAACGGAATCATCGGGCCAGCTATAACTCCAAAAACCATTGTTATCACTTATGGCCTTCACCAGCGGCCCAACCAATGCGATCTTGGTACTTCCAAAAACATCCAGCGGTAAGAGTGGTTTACCTAGTTTTTTCACTAAATCATTCTTCAACAACACTATACTTTTTTTGGCCATGTCTCGTGCTGCCTCGAGATGCGTAGGATCATTCCAAATCGCTTTCTCACGGCTCTCATCTGAGAAGCGATATGGATCATCGAATAATCCAAGTTCAAATTTTTTATTTAGAACGCGACAAACTGCTTCATCAATCACCGATTCGGGGACTATCTTTCTTTTTACGAGTTCGATCAATTGCCCTACATATGCCCGACTCTCCATATCCATATCTGAACCAGCAATGATGGCACGCTTTGCAGCATCTGCGGTATCGGTCGCATAGCCATGATTTATCATCTCACCGATACTACCCCAATCGCTTACCACCAGTCCGTTGAAATTCCATTTCCCTTTGAGTATTGTCCGCTGGAGATAAGTATTTCCGGTTGCTGGAATGCCATTAATGTCATTGAAAGAATTCATTACGCTGGAAACGCCCGCTTCGACGGCAGCTTTAAACGGAGGCAAATAGACTTCATGTAAACGACGCATGCTCATATCGGTCGTATTGTAATCGCGACCCCCCTCAGCTGCACCGTAAGCCGCAAAATGTTTAGCACAAGCCATAATGGCATCGACTTGACCCAATCCTTTCCCTTGAAATCCTTTAACACGTGCCTCAGCGATTAAACTTCCCAGATATGTGTCCTCTCCGGCGCCTTCCATTACTCGTCCCCAACGAGGATCTCGAGAAATATCAACCATTGGCGCAAAGGTCCAGTGTATTCCCGATCCGGCCGCCTCTGATGCTGCAATCCGTGCCGATCGTTCAATAGCTGCCAGATCCCAACTGGCTGCTTCAGCAAGTGGTATTGGGAAAATCGTCCGGTAACCATGAATGACATCTTGGGCAAAAAGCAAAGGGATCTTACGTCTCGACTGCATTGCGATCTCCTGCAAAGAGCGTGTACGTGCAGCCCCGGTGACATTCAAGTACGAACCAACCTTGCCCTGACGAACACGATCTTGCTTTTCGCCATCGCATGTGATCGGTCCAGTTGAAATAAAATCACTACTCAGCTGATTGAGCTGTCCAACTTTTTCCTCCAACGTCATTAATGACATAAGTGAGTCCACGCGTCTTGTAACATCATCTATCTGGCCAAAAATAATGTTGGATTTTAGTAAAAGCGCCAACCCAATCAAACTGCATGTTTTCACTCGACGCACTATTTATATATTCGAACATAATCCACCCGCATCTGCACGGGAAAGATTGAATCATCGATTCCCTTCTTGCCGCCAAAATCTCCTCCAATAGCCATGTTCAACAACAAATGGAACGGTTGGTCAAATGGCCATTTACGGGTATCACTTGCCTCCTTAGAGAAAGTAAATGTTTTCGTACCATCGAGATAATAATCAAACCTGTCTTCCGACCACTCAATGGCATATTCATGAAATCCGCTTCCATGACCAGGCAGAGGAATGAGTTTGGTACGTTGTGTACGATACATTCCGTTGTAGAGGTCGGTATGGATGGTTTGATGCAGCGTATCTTTTTGATACCCCACTGTCTCCGCAATATCAATCTCGCCGCTCTTGGGCCAATTTCCATATTTATTTTCTGTCGGCAACATCCAGATCGCGGGCCAAGTACCCCGACCATTTGGCATTAGTGCGCGTACCACAATTCGTCCATAGGCCCAATCCCCCTTTTGCCTTGTACTTAGCCGAGCAGACGTGTATGGAGCACCTTCATAATTTTCTTTATGCGCTTCAATAATGAGTTCACCGTTTACCACGCGGGCATTTTCCTTGCGGTTCGATGTATAAAACTGGGGCTCATTATTCCCCCAACCGCATAGCTTCGGACACCCATTTCCCCGATCATAACTCCACTTAGAAGTATCTGGCAATCCGGGTCGATCAAATTCATCCGCCCACACAAGACTATTATACTGAAATTGAGCGCTTAGCGATAAGCCAACAAATAAATAAAATGTGATCAACACAACGTAGGCCCTATACATAGAGAAAGTAAACATCATTTCAAATTTTTTAATTTTCTACAGACAGCGTTCACTGATAGACGCGTACATAATCGATTTCAAAAGAAGCGGTAGAAAAAGAAGGGTCAATTTGCCCACCGAATGTACCACCCATGGCCTGGTTTAAAATGATGAAAAACGGTTGATTAAACGGTAGTGCAGACGTATTGGCTACAGTATGATAGAGATTGCCATCAACGAAAAATTTGATCGCCTGAGGCGACCATTCGCAGGAGTACAAATGAAAGGCTGACGTGGCATTTTGAATAAGTGTCGTAGCCGTGACCGGATTACCTCCCGACCGACCTAGGTAATGCAATGAGGAATGAATTCGGTTTAGATCGGCCCCTTTATGCTCCATGATGTCAATCTCTCCACAGGTTGGCCAGCCAACCGTCGTGAAATTATCACCCAGCATCCAGATTGCAGGCCAAGTACCAACGCCTACCGGCAATTTTGCATAGACTTCCATCTTTCCGTACTGAAATGAAAATTTATTACGCGAAAGGAGGCGTGCGGAGGTGTAACTACTACCCGAAAACGATTCAGCTTTGGCAATTATCTTAAGCGTGCCATTGCTTACAATGGCGTTGTCTAGCCGATTGGTATAGTATTGCAACTCGTTGTTTCCCCATCCGCCAGCGCCAACGTCATAGCTCCACTTCAACGCATTGGGTGCCCCGGGCAGATCGAATTCATCTGACCAAACCAGTGACTGAACCACCACTACCGAAACAGCGAGCGATTTACTCGTGGTAAGACCTGTCGCTCCTTTGGCAACCACGTTAACAGTATAATTACCAGAAGTTGGATAGCGATAGGTAAGGCTTCCCGATACTGAATTTTGGAATATGCCGTTCCCAAGATCATAATCAAAACTTGTGGCATTGGAGGCGGTAGCCGTGAATTGTACATTACCGCTATTGTCGGTGGCTATGATGACGTTTATCGTCAGGTTGGTAGGCGCCACTGGATTAGGGGGAGTGTCTTTACCTCCACATCCAATACCAGCGACGGCCAACCCGGAAACTAAAAAAAAACGATTGATCAAGGCTTCTTTTTCAACTTTTGATACCAGGAGTTTCCATCAATGCCAATATTACGAAGATGCATGGTCGTTTCCGTGATCCCCAAGATCTCATAAACAGTACCCCCGGTACCGAAATTGATGATCCCATTTCCCGGTACGGTGAACTGAATGCGCGTTGACTGTGCCGGGGTAGAATTTGAGGTAGCATCTTGGAAGATCAATTGCTTGTTTCCGCCTGTACTGATGGAGAAGCAATTGTCGCCGCCGCTGAATCCGTAAAAGGTACTAGAGGCGCCGATCGAGAAAGACGATCCAAAATTATTCACGTTCATGAATACCTGATCGAGTGCATTCTTGGAAAATGTGATCTCATCATCATATGCACATGCCTCGCGGGTATCCGGTCCGGCCGAATACCAAATGGGCGAAAACGCATCATTCGGTCCAACCCCAAAATGCCCGGGTGCTGAGCGATCGGTCACCCACACTTTCAACGAACCTCCCGTAAGGGCACTCAGAATCGGAGCCGGGATCACAAAAGCGACAAATACCCGTACCCGCTTACTGATCGTAGAAATGCTCCCTCCCGTGCCTACAGCATTAACTGTGATGGTATAGTCGTTGGTTCCAGGATTCGCGTACTTGTAGGTCAGGGTTCCGGTAGGTACTACCCGAGTAATTCCATCGCCAAAGTCGACATTATAGGTGAGTGCGCCAGTTGAGGTTATGGTAATGGCCACATTACCAGTGCCGTTTCCATTAGGATTGGCAGCATTCACTCCCACAACCGTTGCGGTCATAGAAAGATTGGTTGGTGCTGCTAATTCACCAAAGGAATAGGACGGTTTTTTGCAGGCGCTGAAAAGCAGGAACAATCCAGCCAACAACCCCGATAAATTCTTTATGTTACGCATATGGCAGTTTTTTAATGATTATTGAAGACGAAGATCATCGACAAGGAAAGTAAAGTTGGAAGACCCATCACCCGGTGTACCCAGATCGAAGATCAGTACCACCCGATCATAGGTGTTGGCCGTGTTGATGGCGGTATAATCAAAAGTGACCTCTGTCCACGCATTTGCCGTTCCGATGGTAACCTCCTTTTCGAAATTGATTCCGGGATTGGACGAATTCTCCACCTTCAGCAACACCTTGGCTCCGGCTCGGGGTGAATAAACTTTCATTTTAAAGGTGCGCGACAACGAGAAAGGAATCGGCTCACTCAAGGTCAAAAAGCTTCCGCCCCAGGGCTGTCCCGCATTCTTCACCATCCTTGAAACCTTGGCACTGGTATTGATGCCACCCGATTGCGGATTGTTGATCACGGTCATATTTCCACCATCGAAATCGAACCAGCCATAGGCAACCGGATATTCGAAGTTCAATGGGATAGATACAGGAAAGCTACTTGTCAGCCGGATGTCGTCAAAAAGAAACGTAAAGTTCGCCGAGCCATCACCCGGGGTTCCCAAATCGAAGATCAATACGATCCGATCATAGGTGTTAGCGGTATTGATACCGTTGTAGTCGAATACCAGGTCTTCCCAGTTATTGGCCATAGAAACCACCGCCTCTTTTTCAAAATTCTGGCCGGGGTTTGTCGAATTCTCCACCTTGAGCAAAACCTTCGCTCCGGCTCGGGGTGAATAAACCTTCATGCGAAAAACTTTGTTCGTAGAAAAATCCATATTCCCAGTCAATGTAAGGAAGCTGCCACCCCAGGGCTGACCGGCATTCTTCACCATCTTAGCAACACGGCTACTGGTATTGATGCCGCTGGATTGAGGATTGTTAACGACCGTAACCTGACCACCATCAAAATCGAACCATCCAAAGGTAGTCGTGGTCGACTCGAACGTCAATGGCAACCCAAGCGGTGGAGGAGGCAAACTATTTACCAACTCAAAATCATCCATCAAGAAGGTGAAATTTGCCGAACCATCACCGGGTGTACCCAACTCCCAGATCACAACGATCTTATGATAAGAATTGGCGGTATTGATAGTGGAATAATCAAAATACAGATACTCCCAGGCGTTGGCAACCGTAGTGGTCGCTTCTTTTTCAAAATTGATCGCTCCGTTAGAGGCATTCTCGACCTTCAACAACATTTTAGCACCTACCCGCGGAGAAAATACTTTAACTCGGAAGATCTTGTTTGTGCTAAAATCGATGGCGCTACTCAGCGTAATCAAACTACCACCCCAGGGCTGACCGGGGTTCTTTATCATCCGTGCAACTTTAGTACTAGTATTGATACCGCTGGAATTGGGGTTATTGATGATGGTGGTATTGCCGCCGTCAAAATTCAACCATCCGTAATTGATGGTGGTAGACTGAAAAGTGAGTGGTAACAAAATCGGATCCACGATCGTAACTGGGACGGTACGCTCAGCGGTTGCAGCTCCCCCACTCAAGGCAACTACTCGTACATTATATGTTCCTGTTGCGGCATAAGTGCGAGAAACGGTCTGTCCCTCCAAAAAGCTCACCGGGACTTCGTTAGGTACATCCCCGAAATAAACACGGAAATTGGTTTCGTACAAAGCGGAGGCAGAAACGTTTACCTTATAATTATTCGAGGGGTCAACTGCAACATTCACTTGCAAGTTCTCGGGAGCACGGAAGGTGACGGTCAATTGTTGCGTCAACTCTTTGGTCTTCCCGTTGACAGAATAGGCCACAAGGCGCACGTTGTACACGCCTTCCGGATACACATGTGTAGTATTTTTTCCAGCGGCAATTTTCACAGGTGTAGCCGGACCATGCCCGTAGTACACGTCGTACGAAACGGCACCCACACCATTGGGGGTGATGGTGACCAGTCCGGTATTGTCTTGTGTGATCTCAAAAAGTACCGAAAGGGAATCCGGGCCATTGGCTGCTGCAACGAAGGATGTGTCCTCGTGTTTTTCTTTCTTACAACCAATGGCTATCAACGCCACCAGGAAGAATAGGGTTATGTTTTTCATATAGCGCATAACGTTATTTTTTAAGGATTAGTAACCGCTGTTTTGTGTGAGTACAGAGATGTCGATCTCCAATTGCGGGATCGGGAACACTTCATGCTTGCCGGTTTGGAACCCGGTTATTTTAGACGCCGCTTGTCCGGTACGTACCAGATCGAAAAAACGTTCTCCTTCCATGGCGAACTCGGTGCGACGCTCATCCCAAATAGACTGACGAAGCACAGCCCCTGTAGCAGTGATGTTGTGCAGATTGTCGCCAAAGGCTCGTGCACGTACCTGATTCAAGTATTGCTGAGCTTTTGTATCGTTCGGGGTTGTCGAACGGTTGAATGCTTCGGCAGCCATCAACAAAACATCTGCATAGCGAATGACGCGGAAGTTATTTTTGTAATTTAATTCAACCTGTCCGGACGTTTCCCCTTTACGAGGGTGATACTTTTGATTATACAAACCCGTATTCTTAAAAGGTGCTACCTGATAGGTGATGCCAAAACCCGGGTTGGCATTCTTATACTCCTCTATATTAAGGATGGCCACATTTTTGCGGCGATCGCCAGCTTCAAAAGCATTTGCCAGCGAAGAGGTTGGTAGATCAAAACTCCAGCCAGACGCATAGGGCATGGCACCATTGCCATTCAGCCCGCGAACTCCAACCATCTGAACCGCGAAATTTCCTTGTCCACGATTGGGTACACCCCAGTTGTAATACGGAGAGTTGTTTGAGTGTTGAATCTCAAAAACGGATTCCGGACCGTTCTCGCCACTCGACAAAAACTGAGAACCATAGTCGCTCACCAACGAAAAAGCATTGGCCGCGATCACACTCTCCAATGTCTGGGCGGCATTATCAAATTTATTTTGATAGAGATACACCTTTCCCAATAATGCTTGAGCCGCATATTTGGTGATGCGCCCTTTCTGTACCTGTACGGCCGGCAATACGGAAATGGCAGCCGTAAGATCGCGTTCGATCTGTGCATACACATCTGCTTTAGGTGACCGCTGCAAGGTGCGGGATTCACTCAAGCTCAAGCGCTTGTCAACAAACAACGGTACGTCTCCAAAAAATCGTACCAAGTGGAAATAATAATACGCGCGCAGGAAATATACCTCCCCATACAAAGCCTCCTTACCGGCAAAATCGACCGATTTGCCTGCGGGGTTGGTTTGTTTATACTGATGCATATAGTTGGCCCGGTTGATGCCTTCGAAAGCCTCTTGCCACAACTCGGTGAGGATATTGTTTACAGGGGTGTGTGTAAAATCATCGATCTGCTGCAGGGCCAACACGTCGGAAGCGTTTTCACCGCCACTGGCGGCATCATTGGTGGCTATATCGCCAATAAGTGGCGCGCGGCACAACCATTGCATCGGAGTGTAAACGCTAACGGTCATGGTTCGGTAATCCGATTCCGAGCTCAGATAATTCCGTTCCGTAATCTGAAAATCCTCTTTTGGATCGTAATCGATCCATTTTTTGCAGGAAGTCAACGATGTCGTCAGGAAGACACCGATGAAAATGGGGAGTACTTGTATTCTCATATGAAGATCGTTTATCGGGTTATAGTTTGATGTCAAGTCCTATAGAGAACGTCCGCGCTTGCGGGTACGCACCGCGATCTACGCCGGTATCCAGAATACCGCCGGCGATCTCTGGATCAAATCCGCTGTACTTAGTCAGGGTAATTAAGTTTCGGGCCTGTGCATAAACACGCAGGCTGCTAAATACCTTTTTGACCATCTTAGAAGGAAGGGTGTAGCCAAGCTGGATGTTCTTGAGTTTTACGAAGGATCCGTCCTCAACGTAGCGACTGGAAACCCGGATGTTACTGTTGGCATCGGTAAAGCTATAACGGGGGTTCCGCGGATCGTTGGTAGATCCCTCACCTGTCCACCGCGCCAGCACACCTCGATATTTATTCGTGTAGTTGCCGTTGCGCTCCCAGGCACTATACACATCATTGCCTACGGAAGCATACGTGAATGCGGTAAGGTCAATTCCCTTAAAGGACAGATTCAAATTCCACCCAATGGTAAAATCGGGGAAGGGATCACCAATCTTGGTCTTGTCTTTTGCATCAATTACTCCGTTTCCGTCAACATCTGCAAAGCGGATATCTCCGGGAACGGCACCTGCCTGAGCGGGTGCGCTGGCGATCTCGGCTGCATTTTGGAAGATGCCGATCGCCTGGTGACCAAAGAAATAGCCAGGGGTCTGCCCTTTTTCGAATACCGTTACGCTTTGGTTCTGTCCGTTAAAGTAATATCCTCCGAAGATCTTTGCGGTACCGTCGGTGTTGGTGGCCGTTACCAAGTTGGTAGCCGTCGTAAACGTTGCTGTTGTGTTGATCAAGAAATTCTTCCCGAGTTTGTCGTTGTACCCCAGCGTAATCTCATATCCGGAAGTCTTTGTGGCACCAATGTTGGCGGTGGGAATGGGTACCGTGCCCAAATAGAGTGAAGCAGATGGAGTGAAAAGTAACCCATCCACTTCCCGACTGAACCAATCCGCGGTCAACAAGATCTTGCGCTTGGAGAGCAAGGCATCAAAGCCGACATTCGCCTGAATCTGCTTCTCCCAGCGAAGAGCGGTGTTGGCAGCAGAGCCGACGGTAGCACCTGGATAGAATACATCGCCAAAGTTGTAGCCGTTGCTATTTGCGGTAGGGCCATAACTCGGACCACCTGTTACAATCCCCACATACTGCGGATTTACATTTTCGTTGCCGACAGTACCATAGCTGCCTCTGAGTTTAAGTTGATCGACCCAACTTGCCTTGAAGAATTTCTCCTTGCTGATCAACCAACCGGCCGATCCGGAGAGGAAATTAGCATTCTTGTTATCGGTTCCGAAAGCATAAGAACCATCGCGACGGATGGTAAGCGAGGCCAGATATTTTTCCTGATAATCATAGTTTGCCCGTAAGAACTTGGATAAGTTGCGGCGGAAATACTGATAATAATAACCATTGACCGCATTGGAATTGGTCGCGTTGTTCACGCCGGTGGCAGCAGTAAAATCCGCAAACTCCCAGCTGTTGAAGGGCACATCCTGACGCGTCGCCCCCGCAGCATTACCTGATACTTTGGCCAAGGAGAAACCGAATACGGTCTCAAAGTGATGGTTCTCTTTCCAGTCAAAGTCATAATTCGCAAAAGACTCCCACGTATAATTAAAGTTGCTGGTCTTTTCATGCGCCACACTATTGAATCGTCCCGCCACGGTGGAACCATCTGGATTCATCGAATTATCGACGTTGTTTGTTCCCCAAAATACCAGCGGCGTAAAGCTACGGGCGTTGCCATCGTATTTAGTATATCCGAAACGAGAAGTGAAAAGCAAGCCTTTGTAGAGCTTATACTGAAGCTCTGCTTTTCCATAAAGTTTTGAACCTGTGTTTTTATTGTAGGTGTTATCGAGCTTGGTCAGCGGATTGAAGATCTCCGAAAGGATCCGAGTGCTGTACCCATATTGACCAACCGTATTCGGTACATTATTTGCTACCGTTACGGTCGGGTCGTAATTCAAGGCAGAACCCAAGATCGAGTTGAAGGAATTTTCTTGTACGCCACGTCCGTTCAGCATTACAGCTGATGTATTCAGAATGAAGCGGAGTCGTGACGTAAGATCAATATTGAAATTCGCCGTGAGATTGCCACGCTTGAAAAGAGATTTGTCGTCGCCTCCCACAATACCGCCTTGCTGCAGCAATCCGGCTGAAAGAAAATAGGTAACCTGATCGGATCCGCCACGAGCAGAGACGTTATGCGTTTGCAGACTGGCACGCTTGAAGACCTGATCTTGCCAATTGGTTCCGAGCCCAATGCTACTGAGATTTGGGAAGATGACAGGTCCGCCAGCCACCGTGCTTCCTTCATTTATCATCGCGGCATATTCTGTCGCATTCAATACACCTACAGTATTGAGTACCTGCTGAATGCCATAATTACTATTGATGTTGAATTCAGCTTTTTGCCCCTTCCGGCCAGAACGGGTAGTCACAACAATCACTCCATTGCCCCCCTTCACGCCAAAGATCGAAGAGGCGGCAGCGTCTTTCAGCACATTGATCGACTCAATCTCGGATGCATTGATGGAGTTCAGATCGGTCAGGGTCTGCGGAACACCATCAATCACCACCACTGGATCGGTTCCGGAATAAGATGGAATACCTCGGATCAATACGGTCGGTTTGGATCCAGGGGATCCGCTTTGAATTACGTTCACCCCCGCGGCACGACCTTGAAGGGCCTCCTCCGTCCGAACAGGCCGAAGCTTTTCTATATCAGCCCCCTTCACGGTGGAAATGGCACCTGAAACTTTTGTCACCTTCTGTGTACCATATCCCACCACCACCAGATCCGACAAAGTGGAGGAACCGGCCAAACCCAGCTCAATGGTCATTGCACCAGCAGAAGCCTTAACCTCCCGCACCTCCATGCCTGCGTAACTAATGCTAAGAGTCGATCCAGTCGCCACTTCAGTCAACGTAAATCTACCCTGAGCATCGGTCTGAGTGAACTTGTTCACCCCCTTAACCTTTACCGTGGCACCTACCAACGGCTCGGAATTTGAGGCATTCAGTACCGTACCGGTAACCGTGAACGTCTGAGCCGTGACCTGTAGCAAAAAGGCCATGAACAGACCCAAAAAAAAGATCTTTCTTTTCATATAGCAGTTGTTTAGGAAATGGTTTTTTATTAAAATAAACCTCGACAAGATTATATACATGCAACCAGAAAATAAATAAAATCGCTTCTACAATACTACATCCAATAACCTAATTAATTGAATATCAATTATAATATACTACATCAGTACTACATCATGAGGTACTTTATAACACTACAACAAATAATCCCTATCTTTTGCTCATGAACCGAAGCCTGCTATTGCTATTCAGCCAGGTTATTCTTATTACATACCATCCGGTAGTGGGTCAAAACACAATTGGTCTTCCGGATGTGGTCAATTATTCAAAAAAGACATATGGCGGTGGCGTCCAAAACTGGGATATCAGTCAGGATTCCAGCGGAATAATTTATGTGGCAAATAATGAGGGCTTATTGACTTTTGACGGCAGGTTTTGGGCGCTACACCCTTTACCCAATCGAACGATAGTAAGGTCTGTATTGTCGGGACGAGATCAAAAGGTATTCGTAGGCGGACAGGATGAGTTGGGCTATTTCCGACCCGATGCATCAGGGCGCTTGAGATATGAGTCGCTGTTGAATAAGCTTCCGGAAAAGGATCGCTCCTTTGGGGATGTATGGGACATCATACAGGTCAATCAAGATATTTGGTTTCGGTCTTCCAAAAAGATATTCAAATACAGCGGAAGTGCCATTGCCTCGTATGAACCAAGTTCCGAATGGGGTTATTTGGGCGTTGTCCGAGGTAAATTAATTGCCCAGGACTTTGAGAAAGGACTACTCAATTATGAAAATGGAGCTTGGAGAACTCTATTTCCTCGTGCACCTGGTCCCACAAACGATGTAGTCACGGGAGTACATGCCTTAGAAGGAAATCAATTGATGGTCTCCTACTTAAAGAACGGATTATTTGTATCGGATGGGGGGGGATTGAAGGCAATGCAACACAAGGACTTGATACCTATCCGTGCCGCCCGCATTTATGCAACTACGAGTTTACCAGATGGTCGATTTGCGCTCGCAACCAACACGGATGGCATCTATATCGTTGATCGTAACGGGAAAAGAATACAACATTTTGGACAGCAAGAGGGCCTGCAAAACAACAACGTGCTTAGCGTAAAAGCCGATCGAAATAACAATCTGTGGCTAGGATTAGACAACGGAATCGACTATTTAGCCTACAACAGCCCAATTAAGCGCATCGATCCTGCAGAAGGGGATGCCACCGCCTATACAACTCTCATTCATGGTGGCATACTGTACATTGGCACATCGAATGGGTGCTGGATGGCTAATTTGGAGAATTTAGCAGATCTAAGTTTTAGTCAACACCCCTTTAGCCGAATTGAAAACACGAACGGTCAAGCCTGGTCACTCACTGAAATAAACAATCAAGTACTACTAGGACACCACGAAGGAATGTTTCAAATAGAAAAAGGCAAGTCTCGGCCGATACGGCTAGGTATCGGCTTTTGGAATTTCAAGTCGCCCACGACAACATACCCGACAGAAAGAATAATTGCAGGAAACTATTTGGGGCTGCAATATTTCGACTTTGTTGGAAATAAATTTGTACCTAGAGAAAACTTTTATCCGTTCGAGGAATCATCTCGTTATGTAGTGATCGATGGAGAAAAAAATATTTGGGTGTCGCACCCCTACCATGGTGTTTTCCGATTAATACAAAAAGAAGACAGCACCCAAAAAGGTTGGAAAACGTACGCGGAGTCTAACGGCCTTCCCTCTCGCCTCAACAACCATATTTTCAAGATTCGGGAGCAACTGGTAGTCGGTACGGAAAGAGGAGTCTTTCGGTATGAACCAAAGACCGATCGATTTGAGCCAGATCCTGGTTATGCTGAATGGCTAGGAGACCAGAGCATTCGATATCTGCAGGAGGACACAAGGGGTAATATTTGGTTCATTCATGAAAAATCAGTGGGGTGGATTGATCGATCCAGTTCGAAGTCCTCCGTAATGCACTTCCCAGAACTCAATAAAAAACTACTAAGTGGATTTGAGTTTATTTATCCGTACGACGACCAAAATGTATTTCTTGCGGGCGAATCCGGTCTGTACCATGTTAATCTTCTAAAATACCGCCAACAAGTCGAGAAACTTGAGGTATTTATTCGCGGAGTACGCCTGGGGTTGCAAGGGGACAGTATATTATATGGTGGCTTTGGCATGTTGGGGAAGGATCGTTCATACACAATCCGTCCAACAGAGAATAACATTCGATTTGAATATAGTTCGCCACCCAACAAAGGTCCAGAATCGCTGGAATACAGTTATCGGCTGGAAGGATATGAAAATACTTGGTCGGAGTGGACCAAACGGACTGAAAAGGAATTCACCAACTTACCACCCGGAAAATACAGATTCGAGGTAAAAGTTAGAAACAACTTGGGGGTAGTGTCATCCATCGCCAGTTTTGTCTTCGAATTATTGCCGCCATGGTATCGTACACCCATGGCTATTGTGGTTTATGTGATGCTCGGCATTGGAATGATCGGATGGCGCTATCAATACCAGAAAAATAAGTTTAAACGCCAACAAGAGAGCTTTGAGGTAGAGCAGAAACGCATGCAATATATCTTTGACTTGGAGAAAAGCAGAGCGGAAGGAGAACTTATGACTATCCGGAGCCAAAATCTGGAAACTGAAATTCAATTTAAGAACTCTGAGCTTGCCGCCTCGGCTATGCACCTCGTCAAAAAGGGCAAACTCATCAATCGACTCAAAACAGAATTGAGTCAGCTGATGAGAAGAGTTGATGTACCCGCTGCCCAGACGGAGCTGAAAAAAATGATTAAACAACTAGATGAAGACGACCAAATCGATCAGGAATGGAATCAATTCGCCAAACACTTCGATAAAGTTCATAGCGACTTCGTTGTACAATTAAAATCCATACACCCCGATCTTAGCTCTGGCGAGGTCAAGCTCTGCTCACTCTTACGCATGAACCTTAGTTCTAAGGAGGTTGCACAATTACTGAATATTTCAGTCAGAGGAGTAGAGATAAGTCGGTATCGCCTCCGTAAAAAATTAAATCTTCAAGGGGGAGAAAACTTATTCGACTACCTGATTCAAGTAAACAAAACTAAATAGTCTAAATATTAAATAACATAAGTACGCGAACAGAGGAATTTAAAATCCCTCCAGATTTTACGAATGTGACCCCATTAGAACCGCTGTGCTCAACAGAAAAAATATATATATATTAGAAAAAGTCAAGCATAAGAATAAAAATAACCCCCCCAACAAGCCGATAAAATCAGCCCTAACTTTGTTAAGTCCGCTTGTTGAAAAATTCATCTACCCCACATGATCTCCGAAATCTCCCTCCACAAGATCAGCATCCCGTTGGTAGAGCCATTCATCACCTCGCTTGGCCGCGACGACGATGCGCTGAATGTGGTGGTTTGCATAAAAACCGATTCCGGAATGGTTGGATTCGGGGAATGCAGCCCCTACATGCCGATTAATGGAGAAAGTCAAGATACCGCCTACCTCGTAGGGCAATACTTGGCAAAAGTACTCCTGGGGAAAGATCCCCTTAATATAAAAAGCATCCACCAGGAAATGGATGCCTTGATCTACGGAAACAAAAGTATCAAAAGTGCTTTTGACATCGCGTGCTATGACATTGCCGCTCAGGAGGCAGGCATGCCCTTGTATCAGTTTTTAGGTGGAAATAAAACCAAGACGATCACCACCGACTATACGGTCAGCATCGGTGATCCGGACAAAATGGCTGCAGATGCCGTGAAGATCTTAGCGCAAGGGTTCCCTTTCATAAAAGTGAAGCTTGGAAAAGATGGTCGCACCGATGTAATCCGCATGCAGAAGATACGAGCCGCCGTTGGCCCCGGTGTTCCGCTTCGAATCGATGCCAACCAGGGTTGGTCAGTCGAAGAAGCCATCGAAACCTTACAAGCACTGGCACCTCTGAATATCGAACACTGCGAAGAGCCGATCGCCCGCTGGAACTATATGGCCCTGCCCCGGATTCGGAAGGCCTCGCCAATTCCACTCATGGCCGATGAATGTTTGGGGGATGAGAACGATGCCGCACGTCTCATCGCCATCGATGCCTGTCAGTATATGAACATCAAATTGGGAAAGTCGGGCGGAATCTTCAGCGCCCAAAAGATCATTCGGCTGGCCGAAGAAGCAGGCGTAAAATTACAGGTAGGTGCTATGATCGAATCGCGTTTGGCAATGACCGCTTTTGCGCATTTTGCGCTCAGCAGCGAACAGATCGTTCACTTCGATTTTGATACGGCACTGATGCTGCGAGAAGATCCCGTCGAAGGCGGAATTCGTTACCGGCCGAACGGGGTCATCGAGGTGCCAGACAGCCCCGGACTGGGGGCAAAAATCTCAACGGAACGGCTCCAAAAAAGTGAATCGTGTCGATTTATTACATAATTTTAATATATGAAAAATGGACGGTACTACTTGACTCGAGCTTCCGTCTACTTTAGCCTTTCGCTGATGCTGACAATCCTTTTTATTTCAGCTTCCACTTTTTCCATCTCTTTAAATCAATTACTCCTCAGCTTACTGATTATCGGAAGCAAATGGATCATCCAGGCTTCCGGGGCGATTTTATTCTTACATAAACGCACAAATGCCTTTTTGCATGGTCTTGGCCGAACCTGCCTCCTGGGTTCGCTCTTGCTGGCTCCTTATATTTTTTTGAGTTTGCTGGATATAAGCGATAGCGAAGCTTTCTTTTTTGGGTCGCTGGTCATAGCAATAGTGGTAACCGTGATGCAATATTATGCCGAAGTAACACGTTTGGGTTTATCGCCTGGGTGGTGGTATTTCTGGCTAATCTGTCTGGCCATCACCGTATTCTTGCAAATGAGTATTGTTTTCCGTCTTTTTTGACAGAAATCGATCAGTTATCGATCATCCAAGAAGTCCCTCCCCCTTTTTCATCCTTTAATTGAATGCCCAAAGTGATCAGTTGATCCCGAATCTTATCGGAGGTGCTGAAATCTTTTCGAAGCTTGGCCTCTTTTCGGATTTCAAGCAACAGATCCATCACCCCGCTTAATTTTTCGTTGTCCGCTTCCGTTACCGCTTGTAAGCCAAATACATCTTCGAGCCAAGTCTTCGTTTCGGTTCGTATCCGTTGAATGGTTGCAGGCGACAGGGCGGTGATGGAAATCAATCCGTCCTTTATGGAATTCCAGACCGATACCATCTCAAAAAAATTCGCAAGGGCCTTCGCTGTATTGAAATCATCGTTGACAAACTCCAGTACTTCATCCAATAACCGATTCATTCGCTGATCAAGCTCCGCATCCCCGGCAGTCGGGTGCACGAACGGTTCACTCCACACCGGTGCATTTAATCCGCTATAGGCATCCCACAACCGTTTCAGTCCTTTTTCAGCAGCCTGCAGGGCTTCGTTACTGAAATCCAGTGTGCTGCGGTAGTGGCTTTGGAGAATGAAGAAGCGTACGGTCATCGGATGATACGCCTGCGAAAGTTCCGGATGCGTGCCGGCAAACAATTCCGTCAACCGAATGACGTTGTTGTAGCTCTGGCCCATTTTTCGTCCGTTGATGGTGATCATGTTGTTATGCATCCAATAACGAACCGGAGCGGTGTGGTTGCAGATCGTGCTTTGTGCGATCTCGCTTTCGTGATGCGGGAACAACAGATCCATCCCGCCGCCGTGAATATCAAATTGCTTACCGAGGTATTTCGTGGCCATGGCCGAGCACTCGATGTGCCAGCCGGGATAGCCGACACCCCAGGGACTGGCCCAACGCATGATGTGTTCGGGCGCTGCCGCTTTCCAGAGGGCAAAGTCGGCTCGATTTCTTTTCTCTTCTTGGCCTTCCAACTCCCGGGTTGTTTCAAGTAAGTCATCGAGTATGCGTCCGCTCAACTTTCCATATTCATGACCGGCCGCGTATTTTTTTACATCGAAATAAACCGACCCATTCACTTCGTACGCATAACCGGCCTCGATCAGTTGCTTGATCATTTCGATCTGCTCAACGATGTGTCCGGTTGCAGTGGGTTCTACCGATGGGGGCAGGGTATTGAACTGCTCCATGGCCCAATGATAAAGGCGGGTGTACTTGCTGACCAACTCCATGGGTTCGAGTTGCTCCAACTTGGATTTGTTGGCGATTTTGTCGATGGCTTCGCGTCCTTCCTCTTCAAAATGACCGGCATCGGTAATGTTGCGGACGTAGCGAACCTGATAGCCCAGGTGCAATAAATATCGATATACGACATCGAAGGTGATATAAGGACGGGCATGACCAAGGTGGCTTTCTCCACTCACGGTTGGTCCGCATACATACATTCCGACTCGCCCCTTGACCAGCGGATGAAAAGGTTCTTTTTGTCGGGTCAGCGAATTATATAAGCGCAAGGTACTCATGGGTAGATACAAAGATGAATAAAAAGAAGGGAATCCTGGAAAGATCAGTTGGATTTCAGGTCCAGATCGGCCACAATCATCAGATGATCTGAATAGGGCTGTTTTCGCCGGGTAAACTGACGAACGGTGAATTGCTCATCGGCAAAGATATAATCGATCCGAAGGGTGGGCGATAAACCCAGGAACGTGCGTCCGATTCCAGCGCCTTTTTCCAAGAAAGCATCCTGCATCTCTCCCCGGACCCGATTGTAAGAATAAGAGTTGGGGATCTCATTCAAATCGCCACAAAAAATAACCGGGTAATCGCATTTCGAGATCACCTCACCCGCGATCTCGGCTTGAAGGGTTCGGTTGACCACCCCTCGCTTCCACTTTGAAAAAATATTTCGGGAGTGAATGAGAACACTGTCCTGTCCCGTCTTTATCTCCTCCATTCGTCTGTAATCACTGGAATTGAACTGGAAAGATTGCAAGTGCGTAGTAAATACTCGAACCGTGTCCTTCCCGACCAACACATCCGCCTGGATCAGTAGCTCGCCAGAGCTGGGTTTTGGAAAACGAACCTTAGCTGTATCAACAATCGGAAAACGAGAAAAGATAATAGAGCTAAAATAATGTAAGTCCCCATCCTCCTCGAAGCAAAAATAATAATAGGGAAAGCCCATCGCTTGTATGGGACGAATATTATCATAAAATGCCGAGTCGCGCGAGGTCTGAAACTCCTGAAAGCAAAGCACGTCGGCTTCTTGTGCTTTTATGAGATCCAGCATTCGGAGCCGCGTCTGACTGCCTTTGTTATTATTTTTTTTCAGCTCAATAAAGCGCGCCACGTTCCAACTAACTACCCGAATCGATCCAGGTAATTTCTTCTCCACGAATGCAGTCGTAAATCGAAACGCAAAGGTCTTTTCCACTTGTCCCCAGCCAATCAAAATCGGTACGAGTGAAATCAGCGTTCGCGCTGGCTTCAGAAGTGTCAGCCAGCCAATTAAAAAAATCATCAATCCCGCCAAAAGAAAGGGAAAAATTAAACCCAAAAAAGCAACAAACCACCAAGTGCGGGGTGATAGCTGCGGAACCAAGCAGGCGATCAAAAAAAGAACAGCCGATACCGCGTTGGCATAAATAAAAAATCGTCGAGTAAAAATGCGCATGCCACTGGCCATATCAAGGATTATTTGATAGCCGCGAAAAGAGAATCGGATTTTGATAAACTCGAAAAGACAGATTCTTTCACTCGATCTACTCGCACTTTCTCCTCCTCCAAATAGCGACGCCGACCCGACCCCTTCTGTTCGGCAGAATCTATATTGAACTCTTCCATCCAGTTGTCCATTCCCTGTTGGGCGCGATTCAAATCATAGATCAATGCTTGCAGGGATTCTTGCCAGGCAGTGAACTCAGCCGACAAGGGCTTGCCGGCTTTTCTCTCTACCAGACTTAATGAATCCAGCAAACGGGAAGCACTAAGCTGTGCTTTTCGCACTTTCCCCATTTTGGGCATAACCGAATCGTGCGCCTGCCAAATGGAGGCATAGAGTGAATCCAAATAAGTCATCGGTTCCTGGGTTTTCCCGTGACCAGTATGACCGGTATGTCCGCTGTGACTGCCCCCGCAGGATACCAGTACGATCCCTCCGAGAAACAGAAAAAAGGAAAGAATGGATGACCGCATATAAAAGCTTTTAAGAATGAAAAGAGATTCAAAATTAGACCAAAACTTGGACTAAGTTTGCCTCAAATGCTGTCATGAAAAAGCTCGAAAACTACATACAGGGCAAGTGGGTCGCTGGGGAGGGAGCCGGACAAACCCTCTACAACGCCGTCACCGGTGCGCCCTTGGCACAGGCCAGTACCCAGGGCATTGATATGGCCGCAGCCATTCACTATGCCCGCACCGTAGGCAACCCCGCGCTTCGTAAAATGACCTTCCACCAGCGGGGAAACATGCTCAAAGCACTGGCCCTGCATTTGCGGACCAACCTCGACGGATTTTATAGTATAAGCTACCAAACTGGTGCCACCAAAGCCGATAGCTGGGTCGACATCGAAGGCGGTATCGGCAACCTGTTCGCCAATGCTTCGCTTCGCCGAAGATTTCCGGATCAGCCGTTTTGTGTCGACGGCGAATCGCATAACCTAAGCAAAGGCAACACCTTCATGGGCACGCATATTCTCGTCCCCAAAGAAGGCGTAGCCATCCACATCAATGCCTTCAATTTTCCGGTTTGGGGAATGCTGGAAAAGATCGCCGTGAATCTATTGGCCGGTATGCCCGCCATCGTAAAATCCGCCACGGTTACGTCCTACCTCACCGAAGCCGTGGTGCGAGAGATCATCGCCTCCCGAATGCTTCCGGAAGGATCGCTGCAACTGCTCTGCGGTTCAGCCGGCGACCTACTCGACCACGTAAATTATCAGGATGTGGTCACCTTCACCGGAAGTGCCGCCACCGGATTGATGCTTCGTAGCCACCCGAAAATCCTGAAGGAAAATGTTCCTTTCAACCTGGAAGCAGATAGTCTCAACTGCATCGTACTTGGAGAAGATGTAAATCCGGGTATGCCGGAGTGGGACCTCTTCATCAAAGAGATCCGAAAGGAAATGACCCTGAAAGCCGGACAGCGCTGCACCGGCGTTCGCCGAATTTTTGCCCCCGCAGATAAACTGGAAGATCTTGCGCGCTTTCTCTCCACCGCGCTCTCGCAAACCCTGATCGGAAACCCACTCCATGAAAAAGTACGAATGGGTTCGCTGGCCGGACAGGCACAACGCGAGGAAGTACGCCACCAAACGGAGATCTTGCTGAGAGATTGCAAACTAATCTATGGCTCACTGCAAGAAGTAGAGGTAGTCGATGCCGATGCAAAAAAAGGTGCCTTCCTTTCCCCGATGCTTCTGTTGAATGAAACTCCCTGGGAAACCAAGTCAGTCCATGAAGTAGAAGCCTTCGGTCCCGTCAGCACCCTAATGCCCTACCAAGGAATGGAGGAAGCCATTGCGCTGAGCAAACTTGGAAAAGGAAGTCTCTGTTCCACCATCGTAACCGCCGATCCGAATACGGCGCGTTCCTATGTGCTCGGTGCCGCTACCCATCACGGAAGAATTCTGGTACTTAACAGTGAATGTGCGAAAGAAAGCACGGGGCACGGATCGCCCTTGCCCTTACTGGTGCACGGCGGGCCTGGACGCGCCGGCGGGGGCGAAGAGATGGGCGGTCTGCGCGGCGTAAAACATTATCTCCAACGCACCGCCCTGCAAGGATCCCCCACCCTGCTTACGGAAATCACGCAAGTCTATCAACCGCATGCGAAAGGAAAAGACCCCGGTACGCATCCATTTAAAAAATATTTCGAAGAACTCCAGATCGGCAACCAACTACTCACCGAAGAACGACAGATCACCTCTGAAGACATCACCGCCTTTGCCGACCTGAGTGGCGATCATTTCTATGCCCATCTGGTCGATACCGATTTCAACGGCACTATGTTCGAACAACAAGTGGCGCACGGTTATTTTGTGATGAGCCTGGCGGCCGGATTATTCGTGGACAGCTACGAAAAAAACCCCGTGCTGCTGAATTACGGCATCGATGAACTAAGGTTTACTAAACCCGTTTATCCAGGCGCCTCCGTTCACATCCGATTTACCTGCAAGGAAAAATTACCCAGCGACCCGCGAATCGTGGAAAATCCGGAAGATAAAAAACGAGGAGACGATATACCCAAGGGCATCGTCAAGTGGTACGTGGAAATGTTGGATAATACCGATGAACCCATTATTGGCGTAGCAACCATTCTTACCATGGTAGCGAAAAAAAATCAACACTAAATCAATTTTATGTCGGACGCATACGTACGTTCTTCCCAACACGACGGCATCTGCCAGATCGAATTCTTTCATCCACAAAGCAACTCGCTCCCGGGAAAAATCCTGATGGAATTAGCAGAAGCCATCCGCTCCGCCGGAAACGACGCAAATACCAAAGTGATCGTATTGCAAACCCAAGGAGAAAAAGCCTTCTGCGCCGGCGCCTCTTTTGATGAACTGATAGCAATCTCGGATGAAGCACGCGGACTCCAATTCTTCAGCGGCTTTGCCCATGTCATCAACGCCATGCGGAAAACCCCACAACCCATCCTCGCCCGCATCCAGGCAAAATGCGTGGGGGGTGGAGTGGGACTCGCCGCCGCCGCCGATTATGCCATCGCGATCGATAATGCCTCCATCAAACTAAGTGAACTGGCCGTAGGGATCGGGCCTTTTGTAGTAGGACCCGTCGTGGAACGCAAGATCGGCACCGCTGCCTACACCCAACTAGCCTTCGATGCACAATCCTGGCGCTCCGCCGCTTGGGCAAGAGAAAAAGGACTTTTTGCCGAAGTACATGAATCCATCGAAGGAGTCGATGCCTCGATCGAACGCCTGGCGAAACAACTCGCCCAATCGAATCCGGAAGCAATGAAAGAGATCAAAAAAGTTAGCTGGAATGGAACGGAACATTGGGACACGCTGCTGATCGACAGGGCGGCGATCAGCGGCCGACTCGTACTCAGCGAATTCACCAAAAACGCCATTGCACAATTCAAGAAAAAATGATCCGACGATTCGATGCGGATAATTTTTATCGGCTCTGCGACCAGCTCGGTAAAAAAGATGCCGACCTGAAACGGATCCTTACCGAGCATGGTCACCCGAAAATGTGGGTACGCCCCAATAGTTTTCAAACTCTGATCCTCACCATACTCGAACAACAAGTTTCGCTGGCAGCGGCCTATGCCGCATTCAACCGACTCAAAATCAGGATCGGAACCGTTACGCCGGAAAAAATTAGTGGCCTATCCGACGCGGAGTTGAAAGATTGTTATTTCACCCGACAAAAGATCGTGTACGCCCGCGAACTAACGGAAGCCATTCGATCCAAACGCATCCGCCTGCGCGCCTTGCATCATCAACCGGATGAAATCGTCCGGGAACAATTGATCGAACTGAAAGGAATTGGTCACTGGACTATCGACGTATACTTAATGCATGCCCTGCGCCGCACCGACCTCTTCCCCTTAGGAGATGTTGCACTGGTCAACAGCCTCAAACGCAACAAACGCCTGCCCGACTCAATCAGTAAAGAAAAAATGCTGCATATCGCTGAACCCTGGCGCCCCAACCGCACCATCGCCGCCATGATACTCTGGCATGATTACATGAATCGACGGAAGGTTAAGGTGGGGGATTGAAAAAGTCCGCCCTCGCTCGCTGAAGCCTTGGCGCAGGAGGGTGTCCGATTTTGTCGAATGTCCAATAGGTTACAGCACACCTATTTATAAACGTATCTTACCGGTCATTGGTCATTGGACCATTCGCGAAGCAAATGTCGGACATTGGACTATTAAATATTCAACCCCCCACACACACTGATCGTCTGCCCGGTAATGTACGAGGCCATGTCGCTGGCCAGAAATACAGTTACGTTTGCGATATCGGTAGCCGTAGCAAATTTTCCGAGCGGAATTCCGGCCTTGTATTTTTCGGCCTCTTCCCCGTCATTGAGATAACTCGTCATGTCGGTCTCTACAAATCCGGGGGCAATGGCATTGCAACGAATGTTTCGGCTACCCAGTTCCTTGGCTACCGACTTCGTGAAACCAATGATCCCGGCCTTGCTGGCAGCATAACTCGATTGGCCAGCATTGCCGATCTCTCCAATAATTGAACTCATGTTGAGAATAACGCCGTTACGAGCTTTCATCATCGGACGGATCACTTGCTTGGTCATGTAGAAAACACTATTCAGGTTTACTTGAATCACCTGTTCCCACTGCTCATTGCTCATCCGCATCAATAAGTTATCTTTTGAAATTCCCGCATTGTTAACTAGGACATCAATCTGCCCGAATTCCTGTAATACTTCATTGACGAACGACTCACATTGCGCGGAATCGCCGGCATTGCTTTTCCAGGCTTTGGCTTTTACTCCCAGGGACTGTAGTTTCTGCTCCAGTGCCATTGCTTTTTCGGCACTGCTGTCGCTCACATACGAAAACGCGACATGCGCGCCGTGTTCCGCCATTTGAAAGGCAATGGCTTCTCCGATGCCCCGGGCCGCTCCGGTGACGATCGCAACTTTTCCTTCCAGCAATTTCATAAGCAGGGGTTTGAATGGCCGTAAAATTAGGCCTTATTCATCGAAAGCAATTCTTCCAGAAGCGTGCGCTCATTGCTCAGTCGGGGTACTTTATGCTGCCCCCCTAGTTTGCCCCGAGCTTTTAACCAATTCCGGAAAAGTCCCACACGCGCAAGCTGTACCTGTGGCATACGAAGGGCAATGCTTTTATGCCGCTTGGCTTCGTAATCGCTGTTGAGTTGTTGGAGGGATTGATCCAGCGCCTCCGTGAATCGATCCAGCGAATCGGGCAATTTTTCAAATTCCACGATCCATTCATGAGCCCCGTTTCCGTCTCCGGAAAAATAAATGGGGGCTGCGGTGTAGTCCGATACGATGGCATGTGTGGCCTGCGCCGCGGCAGCAATGGCCTTGTCGGAGTTATCAATGATCACCTCCTCGCCAAAGGCATTGATGTAATGTTTGAGTCGACCACTCACCTTGATTCGATAGGGATTCAACTGAGTAAATTGGATCGTATCGCCAACGATGTACCTCCATAGCCCTCCATTAGTTGATATAACCAATGCATACTGTTTATCCATCTCCACTTTATCCAACCCTACCGTAACCGGATGTTTCTGACCGTATTCGGAAAGCGGCATGAATTCCATGAAGATGCCGTGATCCGGGAACAATAACATCCCATCGGTACCCGGACGATCCTGGGCCGCAAAGAAACCTTCGCTGGCATTGTACATCTCCAGATAATGAATCGACTTTCCGATGATCTGCTCAAACTGTTCGCGATAAGGCGTGAAGGAAACCCCGCCATGCAAGTATAATTCCAGGTTGGGCCAGACTTCCTGCATGGTTGATTTTCCGGTGAGCTCCAGAATGCGACGAAAAAGGACGAGCGTCCAGGTAGGTACTCCGGAGATGGAGGTCACATTTTCAGAAATGGTAGCCTGTGCAAGCTTTTCAATCTTGGTTTCCCATTCATCCATCAACGCAATACTTAAGTCGGGCGTACGAAGCCAATGGCCCCAGAACGGAGAGTTTTGCAACAACACCGCACTGAGGTCGCCGTACTGTGCCTCTTGATTAAGTGCATGCACGGTGTGGCTACCACCGATCACCAGGCCTTTTCCGGTGAGCAAGTTCGACTCCGGATAAAATTGATAATACATGGTGAGCACATCCTTGGAGGCCTTATAGTGACCATTGGACAAACTTTCTTGACTGATGGGAATGAATTTGCTTCGGTCGCTGGTGGTGCCACTGCTTTTGGCAAACCAATGGATCGGCGTATCCCATAATACATTCTCCTCTCCTTGCATGATTCGATCGATGTAAGGCTTGATATCCTCGTACTCGTGTACCGGCACCGTTTCTTTGAAAGATCGGATATTGAATAAGCTAGAAAAATGATACTGCCGGCCGAACTCGGTGTATTGCGCAGCGGTCACCAGCTCTTGCAATACATCGCGCTGGGCATTCATGGGATTATCCCGCCAAGCATCGATGCGCCAGCTGCGCATGCGAGCAAGGGAAGAAATGGCCGGGGACAGGATATTCATCGCCTCGGAAAATAAATCATTTTTTACGAATGTGTCGACCGAGAAAAAAGATTATGGTCAGCCGCTCGCATAAGCCGCCTCCACCTGCCGTTGAAGAGCAGTTTTTAAAGCAGGTTCGGCAAAAGAATGTCTGATCGCTTCTAAGTTACAGCATTTGAAATCGGCCAGCGTCCACCCAAACACCCGATGCAACAACGCATATTCATCCGACAGGGTGGTGGGGGTTACCGTCCGGGCATCGGTGTTAACACTCATGGATACCCCGGCGCGTAGGATCCGTTCGGCCGGATGGGCCTCGATCGAGGGATAGATATTGGTTTGGAGGTTGCTGGTAGGACAAACTTCCAGGTGTATATCGTGTGCTTTTAAATGCTCCATCAGCGCCGGGTCCTCGGAACTGCGGACGCCATGCCCGATCCGGGTAGGATGAAAATGTTTCAGCACCTTCCATACACTCGACGCGCCACACGCTTCTCCCGCATGAGCCGTACAGGGAATGCCACGCGACTGGGCAAATGCAAACGCCGATACATGTGCATCGACCGGATAGCCTGCCTCATCGCCGGCAATGTCAAATCCTACCACGCACGTACCCCGAAACGCATCTGCCAATTGAACGGTAGTGAGACTCTGTTCCTCCGTGTAATTCCGAAGTGTACAAAGAATAATGCCGGCCTCTACACCGGTACGCGCAATCCCCTCGCGCGTAGCTGCCTCAACGGTTGCCACCACGTCGCGGGGAGATAAACCTTTCGAGACATGAAGCAGGGGCGCAAACCGGATCTCCGCATAGATGAGTCCGTCTGCTTTCAGTTGATCGAACAGATCGAGCGTAACCAACCGTAACGCCTCGAGCGATTGCATCAAGGCAACCGGCGTTTCAGTGCGACGAATATAATCGACCAGGTCATTGCACCGGGCCGGAGCCATAAATTCACGCCGATATACTTCTTCCGAAATAGTTGGATCGAGCTGCTGCACCACCGAATAACTCAGACAGCAATCGAGGTGTAAATGCAATTCAACCTTGGGAAGAAAACGAAAATCCATAGACAGGAGAAATACGGCCTTTAGGAGTTGGGGGAGTTACCGGCACCCGGACCTACTTGAATGGCCTCTTCGTAGATCCAGTCTTTTCGCTTCAATTCAAAATTTCGGCCCAGGTACAAGCTGCGCACTTTTTCATCGGCCGCCAACTCTTCCGCGGTTCCGTGTTTGAAGATCTTTCCTTCGATAAGCAGATAAGCCCGGTCGCAAATGGACAAGGTTTCCGTCACATTATGATCAGTGATCAGGATGCCGATGTTTCGGTATTTGAGTCGGGCTACGATCGACTGAATATCTTCCACGGCGATTGGATCGATCCCGGCAAACGGTTCATCGAGCAAAATGAACTTGGGATCTACCGCCAAGGCACGGGCAATCTCGGTTCGACGACGCTCGCCACCACTCAACACATCCCCATTGCTTTTGCGAACATGTTGCAACCGAAATTCATTGAGCAAGGATTCCAGCCGGTCGCGCTGTTCGGACTTGGAATATTTTTTCATCTCCAACACGGCCAGAATATTATCTTCTACACTGAGCTTGCGGAAAATGGAGGCCTCTTGCGGCAAGTACCCGATCCCCAATTGAGCCCGCTTGTACATGGGGAGTGCTGTGATATCGGCGCCATCCAGAAATACCTGCCCCGAATCGGGTTTGATCAGTCCCACTACCTGATAAAAGGAAGTCGTCTTCCCGGCACCATTCGGACCCAGCAATCCCACGATCTCGCCTTGCGACACCTCAAAGGAAACTTGGTTAACCACCGTTCGGGAACCATAACGCTTGACGAGGTCGCGGGTCTGTATGGAAATGGACATGGGACAAAATTAAGGGCTTCTGCCCGCCAATGGGGCATTTTAACGGTTCGGTTGGATATACCCATATTCATTACTTTTGTGCGCGATGAAAGTCATCGATCATATTCGTCAAGCCAAGGAAACCCTCATCTCGTTTGAGGTGCTCCCTCCCCTTAAGGGAAAGGGCATAGGCGCTTTGTACAATCACCTCGATCCGCTGATGGAGCACCAACCCGCTTTCATCAACGTAACGTATCACCGAAGCGAGCACGTTTTCAAAAAGCGCCCCGATGGCGGATTTGAAAAAGTAGTGGTACGCAAACGTCCGGGTACGGAAAGCATCTGTGCAGCCATCCTCAATAAATACAATGTAGATACCGTTCCACACTTGATCTGTGGCGGATTCAGTGTAAACGAAACTGAAGATGCCCTGATCAACCTGCATTATCTGGGAATTGACAACGTACTGGTACTGCGTGGAGATGCAGCCAAGAACGAAATGAGTTTTGAGCCTGAACCGGGAGGTCATAAATATGCTTCCGATCTGCTCAAACAAGTAGTAGACCTGAACGATGGCATTTATCTGGAGGAAGACCTTCGCGATTCACATAAAACCGGTTTCTGCATCGGCGTAGCGGGTTATCCGGAGAAACATTTTGAGGCACCGAACATAGAGACGGACCTCAAAAACCTGAAACGAAAAGTAGACCTCGGAGCCGATTACATCGTTACCCAAATGTTCTTCGACAATCAAAAATTCCATGATTTTGTGGACCGCTGCCGCGAAATGGGAATTACCGTACCCATCATACCCGGATTAAAACCCATCTATAGCAAAAAGCAATTGACCATTTTACCCAAGACCTTCCACATCGATCTGCCTACCGATCTGGCAAATGCCGTTCATAAATGCAAAACCGATTTGGATGTAGAAAAAGTTGGTGCCGAGTGGTTGTTGATGCAATCGCGCGAACTCAAGAAAAGCGGAGTGCCCGTTCTGCACTACTATACGCTGGGGCGTCCGAAGCTGATTGCAGATGTAGTAGGACAGATCTGATGACGTTACTTCATCAATGAAGCAAGTACTTTCTGATTGACTTTCACGGGATATTTTTTCCGCAACTGCAGATCCCAATTATTCTCTAATTCCAGTTGCAGATCGCTGATCACATTTCCGCGTGCTTCTTCGAATGTCTTGGGTCCGGGTTGCGGATAGACCTGCAAAACATAGGCGAACGTGGCATTGTTATCGATCTGGTTGATGACCGGATCCAGCAACTGTCCAACTACCGGTGTTTTCCCCTGCAGGTTCGGAATTTGCTCCCACTCCACGCGGGCAGAGTCGGTGAATACCCGTTCGCCGAAAGCCAAGGATTCATTTTTCCAATTGGAAGACTTCGCCTGAATGCGGGCGTGTAGATCTTTTGCGGCATTGACATCCGAGCAGAAAAACAGCACGACTTCAGCACTCGCCCTCCAAGTGTATTTGCCTGGCTGCTTATTGAATAGCTGCCGTTGGCCAGACGTGTCGGATTGCGCTTTGTCCCACACTTCTCGCTGCATGATCTCAAAGAACAAGTTTCCGTCGCGAAATTCCGTGAGCTGATCGCGGTATTCATCATTGAAGTATTCGAGGTTGTTCCTGTAGTACTCGACCATCAGGTTCTGCTCCCACTCACTGCGAACCTGAGAATGCGATTTGAGTCCGCTTCCATCGGGTTGATACCGAAAATTTGTGGCGTATTCGACCCAATTGGACGCCGTATGTATTTTCTTGGAAAGATCCTTCCCGATCGTGAACAGCACGGTGTTGGGTTGAATGGACTTTCCTTTTGTGGTCATGCTCTTTCGATCGAGCAGACTGTCGGAATACTGCCACAGGGCATTTTCATCGTAGGTTGCCCGACGGGCTGCGGCCTTGGTTTTTACAAGGTCATAATTAAAATCTTTGGACTGTCGCCAGCGATCGTCGGACCGTATTTTTTGATCGAGTGCCTGTTGCGTCTCGGTTGCGTTCAGATCGGCAGGTGGTTTTACGATCGATACCCGCTGTGCGATGTGCCATCCATGGGAGGTGTTGAAAGGGGCGGAAACTTCATTGTCTTTTTGAAGGGAAAGAATGGCCTGCTCAAATGCCGGATCGTATTGCCCAATTCCAAATTCCATCAGTTCCCCACCATTCGCGGCGGATACATAATCATTGCTGTATTGACTGGCCAGCGCTGCGAAATCGGCTCCTTTTTTCAAGACCTGATAGAGTGAGTCGGCTAACCGGGAGATTCGTTTTTTCTCTACTTCATTCGCACCGGGGGGGATGGCCAGCAAAATTTGTTTGGCCCGGATCGCACCCACGGCCGGTCTTTCATTCAACACCCGGAAGAGATGAAAACCCATGTTCGACCGCACCCAGGTGCTGGTATTTCCAATTGAAGCCTGATAAATGGCCGACTCCATTTCATAGGGAAGTGTGAAAGCAGTGATGTATCCAATTTGGCCCTGGTTTTGAACGGCCGACGGATCATCGGAATAGTCTTTGGCGAGTGTGAAAAAATCGATGCCCTGGCTAAGTTTCTTTTCCACTTCTGCTTTTCGGGTGTTGGCACGAACCGTATTGAGTTCCCGGTTGGGGTTTCGGAAAGAGATAAAAAGATGTGCGATCGCTCGATCGGTTTGGCTTCGCTGAAAGGCCTCTTTTTTCAGTCGCTCTAATAGAACCGGATCGGCCATGTATTTATCGATGAGCTGTGTGTGCAGATTCTCTACCTCTTGCACGATGGGAGGCAAGGTATCATAGCGCCGGGCATAGGCTTCCCGGACTTTCATTTTAGCATTTACATAAAGATCTAAATAGGCGCGTAGGGAAGCTTCTTTGGCGCGGACCGTATCTACGTTGTTGCGCTGGTACGCACGGAGAAAATCCGCTGCGTCTACGGCATAGGGACCATAGGTCAATAACGGCTGTGCCGTTAAAAAATTACAGAACGTCAACAAGCCAAACAGAGTAGAAAAAAAACGTCGCATACTAATAAGTTGATTGACTATTTTTTATCGGCGCGCTGGGAATCCATGATCTCGTCCATTTGTTGAAAAGTGAGCTTTTTGGCGATGATCTTTTTTTCTCGATCCAACAGATACAGCGTAGGGAACGACTGCACATCAAATAACTGCGAATAGCCCGGAATGCCATTTTCAATTCGCTGCTTCTCCGTGTTTTTTGAATAGTAGACATGCGTCCACTGCTCTAGCTGATTTTGCTCAATAAAATCGGTCCACATTTTTTGATCCCCTTCGGTCTCCTTAGCAATGGAATAGATGCCAACGCTCTGCTTGGACCATTTCTTTTGGTAGATCGAATCAATGCGCGGGAGGGTTTCCTTACAGTGACCGCAAGTGGGGTCCCAAAAAATCACCAACGTATATTCAGCCGAAAGCGCATACAAAGACCGTGTGGTACCACCGGCATCGGGCAATTCTACTTCGGCGGCGGGCGACTTCAAAATATTGGCCATTAAACTATACGCACGGTCTTGTACCAGTTTACGCCCTTTTTCCTCCAGCCAGGGATAGGTCTTGTTTGCGATATATTTTTCGTAAAGATGTACCAGCACGGCATCCTCCCACATGTATTGCTGAGTCAAATAGCGATTCAGGAATTTGATGAGGAGCAGTCGGCTCATCTCCGAATTGATCTGAGCAAATGCCATCATGTTGTCGATCTCGAAAATGACCGAATCGGCATCCGGGGATACGAGTTGTTTGAAATACCGCTCTACTTTATCCTCAAAAAAAGGCGTATAGGCCAACCGACCATCCCAAAAGTTGACACCCTCCCAGTAATTTTCTTTGTAATACCGATAGGCCACGAGGGAGTCGGCCGCCGTAGTGGGCTTTTTGAGGGATGCAGGCAACTCCGGTTCCCGCATGGCCTTCATTAATGCTCCGAGCAGGGTTTCTCCGCTGCTATCAATTAATACTTTTCGATACTGATTCATCTCCCGGTCGATCTTCGCAAGTTGGTTGCGAAGTTGATTGGAATCCGGACGGCCGGACTGTATCTGTTCCTGCAGCGTACGAATGCGAGTCCCAAAATCCCGCATTTTCTGCTGATAATTCAAAAAAGCAATATTATCAGGAGAATTCACAAACCCGATGGTTTGAGCCACCATTGCTGTATCGGCTACCACACTGAAGCGCTGTTGCTTATCGATCAGGATCTCAAAAAATTGATTCTTCGCGGGATAACCGATCAGGTATATGCCTCCGGGCAAGGATTTATCCCCTCTGAAAACGCCCTTGCTGTTGGCATCCAGTTTTACGGAATCAACAATGGGATACGTTTTCCCAAAATAATGCCCCAAGTAAACATACTGATCCTTGAATGGCTTTAGGGTCACTTGGATCTCATATCCGGGTACCTGCGCCTGACCGATAAGGGCCCCCAAAAGCAAGAATGGCAAGAGAAGTTTTCGGGTCATTTGGAGAGGTTGTAAAGATACGATTTTGGTTGAGGGGCGTATGTTCAGAGAGCAGGGTTTAGCGTTTAGGGAACAGGGTTTGGCAAAAAAATTAACATCTATGCCAAATTACTTAATACACTAAACGCTAAACACTAAACACTAAACTCTCCTCTATCTTCGCGTGTGCCCCGCAAAAAACCCCTCCCCACCCTCGAGAATATTCCGGTGGAAAGCTATGCCGCCGAGGGCAAGAGCCTGGCCCGGGTAGACGGAAAGGTGATCTTTATTGAGCATGCGGTACCGGGGGATGTGGTGGACTTGCGGCTGACCAAAAACAAAAAAGACTGGGCCGAAGGTTTCCCCATTCGATACCGTAGCTATTCGCCCGACCGCACCCAACCCTTCTGTGATCATTTCGGAACCTGCGGTGGTTGTCAATGGCAAATGTTGCCTTATGAAAAACAACTTCAGTATAAACACCAACAAGTTGTTGATGTGCTGACCCGCATTGGTCGTATAGCCTTGCCCGAGATCCAACCCATCCGAGGTGCCGCCGAGCAACGTTACTACCGCAATAAGATCGAATACACCTTCGGTTCCAAAGAATTCATCCCGAAAGAAAAATTGAGCGATTTGAACGAAGAGCCCCTCCCTTCCGGCGTAGCGGGATTTCATGCCCGCGGCTTTTTCGATAAAGTGGTTCGGATCGATACCTGTCACCTCCAAGCCGAACCCACCAATCGCATTCGAAAGTTCATCGCTGCGTTTGCCCATGCCCATCATTGGCCATTCTATGATATGCGTGCCCATGTCGGTTTTCTTCGCAACCTGCAGATCCGTTTGTGCCGCAGCGGAGAACTGATGGTGAATCTGGTGGTAGGCGAAGACGATCCGAAAAAAATTGAGCCGCTGATGCAGGCACTCAGTGAGGCGTTCCCGGAGATCACGACCCTGTTCTATACCATCAACCTCAAATGGAACGACAGCATTCCCGATCTGAAGCCCATCGCTTGGAAAGGTCCGGGTTATGTGATTGAAACACTGGAGGATTTCTCCTTCAAGATCGGTCCCACTTCTTTTTTCCAAACCAACACGAAACAAGCCGAGATCCTCTACCAGATCACCCGCGAATTTGCGGAACTAACCCAAACAGAGATCGTATACGACCTCTATTGCGGAACGGGCAGCATCGGTATCTTTCTAAGCCGACAAGCCAAAAAGATCATCGGCGTGGAACTCATCGAAGCAGCCATCGAGGATGCCCGGATCAATGCCGAGCGTAACGGCATCTTGAGTACCTCTTTTTTTGCGGGAGATGTAATTGATATTTGTACCGATACCTTTTTTGATCAGCACGGCAGACCCAATGTGCTGATCACCGACCCGCCCCGGGCGGGCATGCACGATAAATTAGTGCAGAAGATCCTCAACATCGAAGCCCCGTTGGTGATATACGTGAGTTGCAATCCGGCCACACAAGCAAGAGACCTACAGCGACTAGCAGAAAAATATACAGTAACCCGTGTGCAACCGGTCGACCTGTTCCCGCACACGCTGCACATTGAAAACGTCGTCCAGCTCCGTTTAACCCGAAGCATGTCCTAACTTTGTAAAATGTCCTTTGAATTTACCCGACCCGAGCCGTTCCCTCCCATCATAAAAAATCTGATCATCATCAATGCCCTGGTATTCCTGGCACAGGTGGTGCTTGACAGTCAATATCAGATCACGGAACACCTGGCTCTTTATCCGATTGACACCCCCGATTTCAAACCCTATCAGATCGCTACCCACATGTTTGCCCATTCGCCGCAAATGATCTTTCACATCCTGTTCAATATGCTTACGCTTTGGATGTTCGGACGCGTGCTGGAAAACTATTGGGGCGGAAAGCGATTTCTTTTCTTTTATCTGATCTGCGGTGTCGGGGCAGCCGCTTGTCATTTATTGGTACAACACCTACAGTTCGACAGAGCCTTGATGAATGAATTGTATGAGGCCTATCTAATAGACGACCAAGCCACCTTGAATCGATTGTCCAGCCGGGCCGACTTCCTTGCACCGGCTGTGGGTGCCTCCGGTGCCATCATGGGCGTTATGGCCGCCTTCGCCTACACCTTTCCCAACACCGAACTTTTCATCATGTTCATCCCCTTTCCGGTAAAAGCCAAATGGGCGGTAATCGGTCTGGCTTGCATCGACCTGTTCGGAGGAGTAACCAGCGTGGGCGGTGATGATATTGCCCATTTTGCGCACCTGGGCGGAGCACTGACCGGATTTTTACTGGTGCTCTATTGGAACAAAACGAACCGGCAATCGTTGTATTAATCGTAACCCTTTCCCATGCCGCTTCCCGAATATTACAGAGAAAGACTTTCGCTGGGCGACCGGAATAACGCGCTAACCCGACTCATCGCCATCCACCTGACCGTGTTCATCACGCTGATGATGGCCCGTACTTATTTTTATTTCACTCGTCCCGATGAGGTCAAAGCCTTGGGCGATTTTACCCGCCAATTCTTCCCCTGGTTCGGCCTGCCCGACACCTGGAAGGAATGGTTACACAAACCCTGGACACTGCTCACGGCCCCCTTCTCGCACTTGAGCGTGTGGACCGTTTTCGGGAATATGCTCTGGCTCTGGGTATTTGGCTATATCCTCCAAGACCTAAGCGGGAACCGCAAGATCATTCCCCTGTTTCTCTATGGATCCATCTTCGGATGCCTGAGTTTTTTATGCGTGCCCGGATCCGCTGAATTTTATTTTGGCGCCACGGCCGGAGTGGGAGCCATCGCGGTGGCCACCACCTTTATCTCCCCATACTATCGAATCTTCTCCTTGGTAAGGGGCGGGATCCCCCTGTGGGGACTCACCCTTTTTTACGTTCTCTCCACCCTCATCAGCCTGAAAAATTATACCCTGGGCGGCGCCTTGCCTCAGGTATCCGGACTCATTGCCGGGGTTGTTTATTACCTGATCCTTCGCGAAGGGATCGACCTGACCGATTGGATGAGTCGCCTGTTCGACTGGGGAAATGACCTGTTCAACCCGGAAAAACAAATACGCAAACCCTCGAAAGGAAAATTATTTTATATGGCGAATCAAGCGCCCTTTAAAAAAACGGCGCATGTTACCCAAGAACGGGTCGATGCAATTTTAGATAAGATCAGCCAACAAGGAATGGAGAGCCTGTCCGAAGAAGAAAAAAAGATCCTGAAACGTTCCCGAAACGAATTGGATTGACAATCCGGATTAACGAACCGCATCAATGGCTTGGCAGAGCGCCTCGCTGATCCCCTCCACGGTTCCCTCTCCAGGAATAGACTGAAATCTCCCCTTGCCTCGGTAATATCCGGCAACGGGACTGGTCTCCTGCATATAAACGGCAAACCGCTTGCGAATGACCAACTCATCGGTATCATCGGTTCGGCCCGAGGTCTTTCCCCGGTTCAGCAAACGCCGCACCAACTCCTCCTCGGTAACCTCCAGGGCCAACACCAACGCAATGGATGTATGTCGCTGAGTAAGCAGCTCGTCCAAGGCCTCGGCCTGTGCCACCGTTCGAGGGAAACCGTCAAACAGAAATCCGGCGGCATCCGGGTTTTGATCAAAATAAACCCCCACCATTCCGATCACTACGGCATCCGGAACCAGCTGTCCGGCATCGATATAGCGCTTGGCTTCCAGTCCCAACGAAGTCTGATCAGCGATCTCCATACGAAGCAGGTTGCCGGTAGAGAGATGTTTAAGGCCATAACGGGCCACAAGATGGTCGGACTGCGTGCCTTTTCCGCTTCCCGGAGGTCCAAATAAAACTACATTAAACATGATACTGGAGGAATTCTGATAGGGACAAATTTATTGAACGGAGGCCGATTTTCCGATAGAAAATATGAAGAATTCGAAGAGGCCCTCCCCCCAATATATATGACGAAAATTGATGAATTTTGCTTCGTGAGAAACCTTTTACCCCGGGTCGGAGTCTTTCTATTGTGCCTGTCCTCCCTTCACTGCGGGGCTCAGGGGAAAAACCCACCCGTTACCAAACCCGACATGGAAAAAAAGAACCCCGTCTACTCTACTACCGATACCTCAAAAGTGAATCTATCCGAAGAGGAATGGAAAAAGATTCTGCCTAATGAAGTGTTTTATATTGCCCGCCTCAAAGGCACGGAGCGGCCCTGGACCAGCCCCTTCGAAAAACACAAGGAGATCGGCACTTATTATTGCGCCGCCTGCGGAAACCCCCTTTTCAAAAGCGACACCAAATTCGAGAGCGGCTGCGGTTGGCCCAGTTTCTATGAACCCGTCGGAAAAGGAAATATCATTTACACGCCCGACAATAGCCATGGCATGGTCCGCACCGAAGTGCAATGCGGCCGATGCAAGGCCCATTTGGGACATGTATTTGAAGATGGTCCGCCCCCCACCGGATTACGCTATTGCATCAATGGAGTGGTACTCAATTTTGAGAAAAAATGAGCACGCCGCACAAACTCTCCCAGCTTGCCGAGACCTTGATCGGGTCCGAGATCGTGAAACTGGGCGCGGATATCAAAGAACGGATCCGTCAGGGCGCACGGGTTTACAATTTCACCGTGGGCGATTTCGATCCGTCTATTTTTCCCATTCCCATCAAACTGCAGCAACAGATCGAAAAAGCCTATCAGGAAAAACACACCAACTACCCCATGGCCGAGGGCAACCTCGACCTGCGACAAGCCCTGCAGGCATTCATCAAACAGTATCAGGGATTGAACTATGAAACCAGTGAGATTCTGGTAGCCTCCGGGGGCCGACCCTTGATCTATACGATCTTCCGTACCATTTGTGATGCCGGAGATAAAGTCGTCTACGCCGTTCCCTCGTGGAACAACAACCACTACACGCATTTCGTGGACTGTACGCACGTCGTACTCGAAGCCACCGCCGAAAATAATTTCATGCCCACAGCGGCTGAATTGAAACCACACCTCACCGGGGCTACCCTGCTGGCCCTTTGCTCTCCGCAAAACCCCACCGGCACCACCTTCCGCAAAGAAGAACTCGAAGCGATCTGCGATGCAGTACTCGAGGAAAATGCAAAACGCGGACCCAACGAAAAAAAATTGTATGTGATGTTCGACCAGATGTACTGGCACCTCACCTACGGAAATATAAAACACTACGATCCTGTCTCTCTTCGTCCGGAAATGAAAGAATTCACGCTATTTGTAGATGCAATTAGTAAGGTTTTTTCATCGACCGGACTGCGCGTAGGCTGGGGAATGGGACCGGTTCCCGTGATCGCCAAAATGAAATCCATCCTCACCCATATGGGCGCCTGGGCACCCATGGCCGAACAAAAAGGACTGGCAGAATACCTGACCGACTTCCCCTCGATCGATCAATACCTGACCACGTTTAAATCAGAGATCCATCACCGACTCACCCGCATACACGACGGATTGCTGCAATTGAAAAAAGACGGATTCCCGATCGATGCCATCGCCCCCGAAGCGGCTATCTACCTGACTATAAAAGTTGATGCTACCGGATGGAAAAATTCCAATGGAGAAGTATTGGCCAACCAAGCAGCAGTCACCCAATTTCTGTTGAATGAAGCCTCCCTCGCCGTTGTTCCGTTCTTCGCCTTTGGAAGTAAAAAAGAAAATCCCTGGTACCGACTCAGCGTAGGTACATGCAAAAAAGAAGAGATCGATGAAATGCTGGGGAAATTGCGCAAGGCGCTTAGCGGACTAAAAAAATCCTGATCAATTCTTCCCGATCAAAAAACGGAAAGGACGCATTGCATCCCGATTGGCCTCCTTCAAGATCTTGCGCGCAGATACAGTGATGTGATTTCGGTCGACCAACTGATACGCCCTGGCAAAATCGGCATCTTCCAATTGATCGCGCAACCACAACGTCATCCTACGACGCTCCTCCCAGGGAGTTTCCCGGAAAAGGACCAATAGATGATGCTTCGAGATACGTTGCATAAGAAAGGTTCTAGCGCTGACGCGTGCCCGGGCAACCACAATTCTTTTCCCCTTTGCCTGAGCCGGAATAATAATTGCGGTTACAAGAAAGTAAAACTACGGAGAGAAAAAGGACTAATATCGTTTTGTGGAAGGGTCGCATGTGATTCCGCTTTCAAAATAAAACTATTTTGAGCCTGATTTCGTATGCCAGCCGACAAAAATAACAAAATAAACAGGGTATTGGTTGCGCCACTCGACTGGGGCCTCGGCCATGCTACGCGCTGCATCCCCCTGATCCGTCAACTATTGGATGACGGAAATCAGGTTTTTCTGGCCGGAAGCGGTGCCTCCGGTCACCTCCTGCGACTGACCTTCCCGGAACTGGACTACAAAGAGATCCCCTCCCACAATATTTACTACGCAGGCAGTGGCAAGGGTCAAACCTGTACCCTGCTCCAACAACTGCCCGCTTTGTTTCGGCAGATGAAAAAGGAAAAACAATGGCTCCAATCCTACCTGAACACACAACCGATCGACAAACTCATATCCGATAATCGATACGGACTTCATCACCCCAGAATACAAAATATTCTGATCACGCACCAACTCGGACTTCGCTCGGGCGTGGGCGTCTTTTTCGATCGGATGCTGCAAAAAATACTCTGCCGACTACTAAAAAATTTCAATGAGGTATGGGTGCCCGACCATGAGAAAGAACCAACCTTAAGCGGAGAACTCGGACATCCTTCATACACGCCTCCCATTCCTATACGATATTTGGGTCCCCTCAGTCGATTCCATTCCACCGACCGCAAATCAATTCCCGAAAAGATCACTATCGTCCTTTCCGGTCCCGAACCCCAACGATCCATAATGGAAAAAAAATGTCTAAATGAGTTATTTACCTGGAAGGGGCCGGTTAGCTTGATCCGCGGATTGCCCTTTGGCGGAAAACCAATCGAGGTTGGAGAACATTGGCGCGTATTCGATCAGTTGAATATTCAATCGCTTCAGCAAGAAATAGAAGAGGCCTCTCACCTCATTGCCCGCTGCGGATACAGCACGGTGATGGACCTTGAGGTCCTTAGAAAAAAAGCTATCCTTATCCCCACACCCGGTCAACCCGAACAAGAATACCTAGCAACCTGGCTGAATGAAAAAAATCTTCAACGATGCGTCGACCAGCAAAAAGATCTTGCTCAGGTCATCGCCTCTACACAATCACCCGGTAACTTCGCAGACAGATGAGCGAGCAAACACGCGCCCACATTGGTGTACTATTCACGAACTTCTTCTTTGCGCTGAACTTAAGCCTGGTTCAATTTCTTTCCCCGGAACCAATCGGTCCCTACGGCATTAACTTCTTTCGAGTAGGCGGAACCCTGATCTTGCTATGGGGACTGGGCTGGTGGAAACAATCGCAAACCGATAAACCCATCCGAAAAGAGGACTGGCTTCGACTCATCGCCTGTGGCTTTACCGGGATCTTTTTGAATCAGACGCTTTTCATCAAAGGACTTACACTCACCTCTACCATTCATGCGGCATTGCTGATGCTCAGCACGCCGCTGGTCATTACGGTTCTCGCCGTGTTGTTTCTAAAAGAAAAATTACGATGGATTCAAGGGGCCGGATTGGTACTTGGATTGACGGGCGCAACGGTACTCATCCTCGACCGAACCAATATGGGCACCAATTCCTTGCTGGGCGACGGACTCATCATCATCAATGCCATCTCCTACGCGATCTATTTCATACTCGTAAAACCTCTTATGCAATACTATCCGCCAACCCAAGTGATAAGATGGGTGTTCACCTTTGGGACAATAGGCGTGATCCCCCTGGGCTTGCCGCAGGGATTTGAAGGATTGGCAATCGGATTAACGGCTACCGAATGGCTCTCCCTCATGCTTGTAGTTGTTTGTGGCACCTACCTGGCCTACACGCTGAATATCCGAGGCATCCAAATCTTAGGAGCCGGAATAGCCGGATCCTATATTTATTTACAACCCGTATTCGCCACCCTCATCGCCCTTATATTTTTGGAAGAAACCCTGACGATCGGCAAAGCCATTGCAGGGGGAATGATTTTTTTCGGAGTTTACTTGAGAAGATGAGTATTTGGTGGTTAGAGTAAAAATCATGCAGGCTGAACGCCGAACGCTCAATATCCCCTCTCATTTCTCCCTTCCATATAATTCATAAACGCACGGTTCACGACCCGATTGCCCCCCGGAGTGGGATAATTGCCGGTGAAATACCAGTCGCCGCGATTGTTGGGACAAGACTTATGTAAGTTCTCTATGTTTTGAAAGATCACCTCTACCGGAATGGAAACATCGGGCGGGGTGATCAAGGCCGCGATCTCTTGTGTTAAGGCCTCCGTGCTGAAATGTCCGTAAAACTCCTTCACCACATTTGTCGTGTGTAATGCATTGGAAGATTCTAACGATCGACACCGATCGAACAACGCTTCCATCATTGCCGTCAATCCACTCTTTCGGGCAAGGGAAACAGCCGCATTGAACGCAATAAAATCGCCCATCTTGCTCATGTCGATGCCGTAGCAGTCGGGATAACGGATCTGGGGACAAGAAGAAACCACTACGATCTTCTTGGGCTTCAATCTCGACAACATCCGAATGATGCTCTCCCGAAGCGTCGTTCCCCGAACGATCGAATCGTCGATCACCACCAAGGTATCCTCCCCCGCACGAATGGTGCCATACGTAACATCGTATACGTGTTGAACCATTTCGTTTCGACTCGCATCCTCCATAATGAACGTACGCATCTTCACGTCTTTGATGGCTATTTTTTCTATTCGAATCTTGCGGTTGATCATTTCCCGCAACTTCTCCGCATCAAAATCCTTTCCCCAACTCAGGATCCGATCGAATTTGATCTGGTTGAGATAATCCTCCATGCCTTTCAAAAGCCCGTAAAAGGCCACCTCCGCCGTATTGGGGATGAAAGAGAACTTGGTATTCTTCAGGTCGTGATCGATCGCATTTAACACCTGTTCACTCAAATTGTATCCAAGTGCCAATCGCTCCTGATAGATCTTCTCATCGCTTCCCCTCGAAAAATAAATGCGCTCAAAACTGCAAGCCAGCCGGGTTTTCGGCTCCAATATCTGTTTAATCGCCGTTTCGCCTTTTTTCGAGACGATCAATGCTTGCCCCGGCATCAGTTCCTTTACTTCATGCTCGCCAACATTGAAACTGGTGCGAATGGCTGCCCGCTCCGAGGCGCCAACGATCACCTCTTCATTCATATAATAGTAAGCGGGACGAATGCCATGGGCATCCCGAAACAAAAAGCCAATTCCGTTTCCGGTGGCACCGCCCACAAAATATCCGCCATCCAACAAGGGCAGGGTTTGCTTGAGAACGTTTTCAATGTGTAGTTGCTGTGGGGAGCGTTCATCTTCCTCACACAACCGGGTGTACATGAATTCGATCATTGCCGCGAGATCGCTGAAGCGAACGGACTCCTGTGGTTCTTTTCCAATGGCGGAATACAACTCATCGGCATTGACGATATTAAAATTACCGGCCAACGCCAGGTTTCGGGCCGGGATGGTGTCACGGTTGATGAAGGGGTGACAATACTCTACCTTATTCTTCCCTTGCGTTCCGTAACGCAAATGACCGATCATCAGCTCTCCTAAAAAGTTCAGGTGCCCCTTTAATAATCCCGGCTGGTTTTTGATCTGGGGATGATATTTCTCAAGTTCACTTACTTCCTGCCCGATCTGCTGAAAGATATCCGCAATCGCCTGTGGGGCATTGCTGCGCAATCGATTCATGAATGGATAGCCCGGTTCCACATCCAACTTGACGGTGGCAATACCGGCGCCATCCTGCCCCCGATTGTGCTGCTTTTCCATGAGCAGGTACAGCTTGTTCAATCCCCACAAGGCCGTGCCATATCGTTGATGGTAATAACTGAAGGGCTTGCGCAGGCGAATAAAAGCCAAGCCACACTCGTGTTTGATGGAATCACTCATAAAAAGAAAGCGTTCAAATTTAATTCAGTTCGTATCAACAAAAAACCGCCCAAGGGGGCGGTCTGATTAATTTTTAGGTTCAAATTTCTTCAATAAGGGACAGTCTTCCCCGGTTTGCGGATCCAGCAAGACATAGTAAGTAGGCAGTTTCCCCTGGAGCCACTTATCGAGTTTCCGAGCTTTCTTCTCCTCCAGTGCGAACTGCGATATTTTACTATAATCATCGACCAAATTCAAACGATGGGGTTCGCTGCGGGATTTTAGATGAACTATCCGAACGCCTTTCTTTCCCTGCTCGCTCTCATATTCCAACGGCTGAGAGTATTCACCCACCTTCATTTTACCGAGCAGGGCTACCAATGCTTTGTCCAGCTGATCGATGGTAACAAACGTAGAACCATCGCGCCCGGTTAGGTAGGGGCCCGAATACTTGGCCGCCTCATCGTCGCTATACTTGGTAGCCGCCTCATTGAAGGTGAGATCTCCCTTCATTACTTTGGTGCGTACGGAATCGAGCTTGGTCATGGCAACCTTGATCTCGTCCTCCGTTACGGGGGGAATACGAAGGATGTGGCGAACGATGGCATCATCGCCGTTGCGTTGGACCATCTGAATGATGTGATATCCAAATTTAGACTTGACAGGAGAAGAGATCTCTCCTTCTTTCAATCGAAAGGCAGTCGACAAGAAAACAGGATCCCAGGTTTTTTCGTTCCGATTCACCTGATACTGACCACCCCGATCGCGGCTCCCCGGATCTTCGGATACGCGCTTAGCCATTTGATCAAAGGTGACCACTTTCGTCTCGATCTGCTTCTTGTAATTGTTCATCTCGCTAGCGATATATTGTTCGATATCGCGCGAAGCTTTGGGATAAATGATGATCTGCCCAATTTCCAATTCCGACTCATAAAAAGGAAGACTATCCTTCGGGATATTATCAAAATAAGCTTTTACCTCAAGGGGAGTGACCCGCACATTCTCTACGATCTTGCTCTGCATGGCCTGAGCCAATTTCTGCTCCTTGACCGACTCCCGCGCATCATCCTTGATCTGATAGATCGTCTTCCCGGCCACCTCCTCCAGGGCTTCCTGACTACCAAATTGGTTGATGTAACTGCGGATCCGGTTATCCAGATCGGCCTCAACCTCTTCATCGGTAACCGGCAAAGAATCCTTCAAGGCCTGTAGCATCATTACTTTGGAGATAATGGCTTGCTCGGTCAAGATACATTCCCCGTTCTCGGGGATGGTTCCTCCTTGACGGGCAATATCGGCCAGTGAATTCTTGATGTCGGATAGCAGAATGATCCGATCGCCTACAATAGCAGTCACTTTATCAGCCACTACTTTCTTAGCTTGAGACCAAGCACCAACTCCTACAAGCAGCAGGGCCAACAAAAGAGAAAATCGACGTATTTGCATAATTTTCAAAACTAACGGGAGGACGGGATCTGCCGCACGCCCAGTGTTCCATTTAACAAAACCTTTTTATCAAAGCGTACGCTTTACTTCTTCCTGTTCGTATGCCTCCACCACATCACCTACTTTGATGTCGGTGTAATTCTTGATCGTCAATCCGCATTCCATTCCGGTGGATACGTCCTTCACATCGTCCTTGAAACGCTTCAACGAACCCAACTCAGCCTGCACTCCCTCGGCGGTCGGATAGATCACGATGCCATCGCGGATCAGGCGCACCTTCGAATCGCGCTTGATCTTTCCGTCACGCACGTAACAACCTGCCACAGTGGCCTTGTCGAACTTGAAGACTTCGCGGATCTCCACGTTCGCAACGATCTTCTCCTGCACTTTGGGCTCCAACATTCCCTCCATCGCGCTCTTGACCTCTTCGATGGCGTTGTAGATGATGGAATACATCTTGATCTCGATCCCGGCGTTCTCGGCAAGCTTGGAGGCTTGCAGCGAGGGACGCACGTTGAATGCGATCACGATGGCATCGGAGGCCTCCGCCAGCACGATGTCGCTCTCGTTGATCTGTCCCACCCCTTTGTGAATCACACTCACGAGGATCTCCGGAGTCGAAAGTTTCTGCAATGAATCGCTGAGGGCCTCGACCGATCCGTCCACGTCTCCTTTGATGATAACCTTGAGTTCTTTGAAGCTTCCCAGTGCCAGGCGTCGACCGATCTCATCGAGCGTAATGTGTTTCTTGGTGCGTATTCCTTGCTCGCGCAGGATCTGGGCGCGCCGGTTGGCGATTTCTTTGGCTTCTGCCTCGTCTTCATACACCCGGAATTTCTCTCCGGCTTGTGGGGCTCCGTTGAGTCCGAGTATTACGGCTGGCTCAGAGGGACCCGCCTCGGTTTCTTTCTTATTGCGTTCGTTGAACATAGCCTTGACTCGGCCATAATATTGTCCACTCACGATCAGATCGCCTGGATGAAGGGTTCCGTTCTCCACCAACAGGGTGGCCACGAATCCACGGCCTTTATCCAATGAGGCTTCAATGATCGTTCCGCTGGCTTCCCGATCGGGATTGGCCTTGAGGTCAAGCAGTTCCGCCTCCAACAAAATTTTCTCCAATAACTTATCGACGTTCAATCCCGATTTCGCCGCGAGCTCCTGACTTTGAAACTTACCTCCCCACTCTTCAACCAGAATATTCATCTGGGAAAGTTGCTCATAGATCTTCTGCGGGTTGGCGCCATCCTTATCGATCTTGTTGACGGCAAAGATCATCGGCACCCCGGCCGCTTGTGCGTGGCTAATGGCTTCACGGGTTTGAGGCATCACCGCATCATCGGCCGCAACAACGATCACGGCAATGTCGGTAACTTTTGCACCCCGGGCACGCATCGCGGTAAAGGCTTCGTGACCCGGTGTGTCAAGAAAAGTAATGTCTTTCCCGCTGGGCAGCTCCACCCGGTAAGCACCGATGTGCTGGGTGATACCCCCGGCTTCACCGGCCACTACATTGGCGCTGCGGATGTAGTCGAGCAAAGAGGTTTTACCATGGTCGACGTGACCCATGATGGTCACGATCGGCGAACGGTGTTGCAACTCGTCTTCTTCATCTTCTTCCACTTCCTCCTCCATTTCCATTTGCTTCTCCATGTCGATGAACGACACGTCAAATCCAAATTCGCCGGCAACGAGTTCGATCACCTCCGCATCGAGGCGCTGATTGATCGATACCATGATGCCGAGACCCATACACTTACTGATCACATCGGCGAAGCTCACGTTCATCAGACTGGCCAGTTCGCTTACACTGATGAATTCGGTTACCTGCAGTTTATTATCGACCACCTCGGCGCCCTGGGCTTCGGCCATTTCCTGGCGCTTCTCCCGACGGAGTTTGGCTTTTAGTTTCCCTTTTCCACCGCCGCCCCCGGAGAGTTTTGCTTGGGTTTCCTGAATTTTCTTTTGGATCTCTTTTTCGTCGATGGTTTGTCCATCGCGACGGGCCGTAAAGGCTTGGCGTTCCCTTCGGCCAGCCATTCCACCGCGACCACGGGTAAATCCACTTGCGGGTTGCTCGGGGTTGACAAAGGTTTGATGCCCGGGGGTTTCTCGTTTGGACAGCGGAATTCGGGCACGTTTCTTTTTTTCGTCTTTGACCGGACGCGTTTCACTGGTCGTTGGCAGATCGATCTTCCCGAGGATCTTCGGTCCGGATAACTTCTCCACCTCGATGTTCTCGATCGTAGATGGCACTTCGGGCGGAGCGGGTTCGGTGGGAGGCGCTTCGGTTTTTTCTTTTTTTGTTGTCTTCTTAGCCTTTTCGGTTGTTTCGGCTGCGGGCGTTGCCGGTGCCTCTTCTTTTTTGGCTTTTGCGCCCCGCTTGGGACGGGTCGAGGATTCGACCGCATCGAGATCGATCTTGGTTACTACTTTCGGACCTTCCAACTCGGGTGCTTCGATTTTAACGGTCTCCTCTACTTTTGGCTCTTCTTTTTTGGCAGACTTCTTGGTCTCCTTCTTAAAGGTGATCTCTTCCTCCTCTTTTTTCTTCTTAGCCTCGGCGACAGCACCTTTCGGCAGCTCGAGCTGATCGCTCTTCATTTTCGCTACCTTATCGTTTTGGAATTCCTGTTGGAGGGCGCGATACATATCCTCGCTCAACTTCGAAGTAGGCTTTAGGTCATCTTTCGAAAAACCTTTGCCCGCGAGGAAGTCGATCAGGGTATCCTGACCAATGTTGAATTCCTTGGCGGCGGCCAGGAGTCGGGGGAGTTTGAGGTCTGACATTCGGTTCGTTTATTACGTTTGGTTCTTCTCGGATCGGATTTTTAGGTTACTCATTCTTTCTCAAATTCTTCTTGGAGGACCCGACGGATATCGGCGATGGTCTCTTTTTCCAGATCGGTACGACGCTCCAACTCCTCATCGGTCAGGTCGAGTACACTGCGGGCCGTATCGCAACCCACGCGCTTGAGCTCATCGATGATCCAAGAATCGATCTCATCGGTAAATTCTTCCAGGTCGATGTCGAATCCACCGTCTGCGTCCTCTTCGGTATCGCGGTATACATCCAATTCATAGCCGGTCAGTTCCGTTGCCAACTTGATGTTGATGCCGCGTCGGCCAATGGCCAGTGATACCTGATCGGGCTGGAGGAAAATATTCGCGTGCTTGCGTTCGGTATCCAGTTCCATGCTCGTGATGCGCGCCGGGGTAAGCGAGCGCTGGATCAGCAGTTGGATGTTTTGCGTGTAATTGATGACATCGATGTTTTCGTTCTTCAATTCGCGCACGATGCCGTGGATGCGGCTTCCTTTCATTCCCACGCAGGCACCCACCGGGTCGATGCGGTCGTCGTATGATTCCACCGCCACTTTGGCGCGCTCGCCGGGTTCGCGAACGATCTTTTTTACAACGATGAGTCCGTCGAAAATTTCCGGCACTTCGATCTCCATGAGTTTGGCCAGGAATTCCGGCGCGGTACGGGAGAGGATGATGACGGGATTGTTGTTTTTCATGTCGACCCGACGCACCACGGCGCGGATCGATTCGCCTTTCTTGAAATAATCTTGCGGGATCTGTTCACTCTTGGGAAGGATCAACTCATTTCCTTCTTCATCGAGCAATAAGATCTCCTTTTTCCAGATCTGGTAAACTTCCGCGCTGATGATGTCGCCGATGCGGTCGTTGTATTTTTTTGCGAGGGCACTCTTTTTCAAGTCGCCGATGCGGCTGGCCAAGGTTTGTTTGGCGGCAAGGATGGCGCGGCGGCCGAAATCAAGCAGATCGATCTCTTGATAAAGCTCCTCGCCCACTTCGAAGTCGGGCTCGATCTTCACGGCTTCGGAATATGCCACTTGAGCAAGCGGATCTTCTACGGCACCGTCGTCGACGATCATACGGTGACGAATGATCTCGAGGTCGCCTTTTTCGGCGTTGACGATAACGTCAAAATTTTCATCGCTGCCATATTTTTTACGCAGCAGGGTCTTAAAAACATCTTCCACTACTTTCATCATAGTGGGCCGGTCGATATTTTCCGCTTCCTTAAAATCCTGGAAAGCATCGATCAGGTTAATGCTGGCCATAATCGTTTTTGTTTAATTCGCTTTAAAAAGTGATTTGTATGGTGGTTGATTTGATCTCTTCAAAAGTGAACGGGTGAGACTTGATCTCCTGCTTCTTGCCTTTTCCTTTGACCTCTTCGACTACGAAGCCGGTGTCGGTCACCCCGGTCAGTTTGCCCGATATTTTTTGTCCTTCGAGCGTGAGCACCTCCACTGAACGACCGATGTTTTTGACGTACTGGCGGTGCAGTTTGAGGGGCTCGTCCAACCCGGGAGAGGACAATTCCAACGAAAACTCCCCGTCCGGCAGCACCCCTTCTTCCACTAGCTGGCGGTAGAGGGCACGGTTGAACTGAATCAGTCGATCTACGCTAACTCCTTGATCCCCATCTACATACACTTTAATGTTGAGGGTCGGTTTGATCCGAACCTCCACCAAAAACAGGCTTGGATCACCCCCGATCAGGGCCTCCACCCGCTGTTTTACTGCCTCAATGAGTTCCAAATTGAGCATATCATAGAAAAGAAGAAGGGAACGGCCTCCGTTCCCTTCACACTGATTTCGAATGCAAATATAGGGGAAAAAGTTTAGCGTTTAAGGTTTAGCGTTCGGAAAAGGCCCGCTGCCCTTAAGCCTAAATGCTGCTCTAAGCACTAAATCCCCTGGTATTCAGACTATTTCGGACTTCGGTCATCGGACATTGGACATTCGACTAAACCTAACGACCCCGGGAGTGAATAAGCCTTACTCCTTGACTATAATCTACATACCACCAAACATGTCCGAGGTAGAGTGGCTGAATGGGTTTTCCGTCGAGTCGGTGCCAGCCATAGATAGCCACGCGGTCGTTATTCGGATATTGTTTTAATCGTTCTGTCTGAACAATGTCTTTTTGGATACCGGCGATCAGTCCTTTTCTGCCCTTCCGTTGTCCCTCTACAATCAAATGGTGTTGCCAGAAGGTTGGGGTGCTATCGCGATACGCATACATCGGTACGGGTTCTAGTTTTACTCGAGCGGATGTGTAGATCTGATCCACCATTTGCGTGGTGGGCAAGATGCAATGCAAACGATCGGCCAGTCGTTGTGCCAGTCGAGCCGTCACATGCACCCGAGCCCAATCGGTGTTGGTTCCAACGGCCAGGTAATCGGGTGCTGCCCAGAACGTAGTGGTGATGGTTTTGCCGGATATGCTGTCGATCGATCTCATCCGAACGCGAACGAACCGACGCAGAAAATTGGGGATGTTTCCTCGCAGTACCAGCGCTTCCGTGAGCGAATCGCGTTGTTTCCAGTCATATCCTGCAGCGATGCGGTAATAGTCGGAACCCGTCATCTCATTGGATTTCGGCCAATCAGATTTGCGAAGGGTGGTGCAGGATGCGAATAATAGTAAGATGCCGAGGCGAATCATGATTAAAGCTAAGAAAGTTAAGGGGATGAGAAGATGAGGAGAGGATGGGCACTGCCGAGCATCTGTTGAACAATGGTTGAACGGTGGTTGAACGATTATTTAGTCGGCATTAAAACACTGTTCATCCATTGTTAAACCGTTCGGTAACACCTCTCCTTCGACTTGCCGTATAGGTCACCGGACATCGGACATTCGACATTGGTCATTGGACCACCCCGGACATCCAACCGTATTGGACATCCCCCATTTTCCCCTTAAATTTGCCCTCCCAACCGGTGCGGTAGCTCAGTCGGTAGAGCAAAGGACTGAAAATCCTTGTGTCGGCGGTTCGATCCCGCCCCACACCACCACTTTATATAAATAAACCCTTGCAAATCAACAATTTGTAAGGGTTTTTTCTTTTCAAATACCTTTTGTACTCCAAGATGTACTCCAAATCTAATGGTTTTGGATACCCCCTTTATCCAAAAATTGAGGATTGTGGGACCGAAATCAGGACCTAATTCAATCAGAACTTAAAACTAAATAAGGAGAAATCTTTTAAGAGACAGAAAATTTAAATTTAAATTTAAATTTAATTAGACTGAAATAGAGGAAAGTGATATATGTGAGTGACTTCGTTTTTAAAAATATAAACGTAGACTACATTTTAAAAAAATAATATGTTATCATACGAATCCTTTGTTAAAAGTATTTACGATAAGAACATAAATAATAGTGTGGTAATATCAAAGGAGAAATTACTCAAAAAAATGGAGTTATATGTTTTGGGTGGGTTGTGGGGGATGTATCCAGATAATGTAAAATCATTTATAAAATTCGAGTCGAATGATATAATTTTCGGACTTAATAAGTCTGTTTTATTTACAAATGAGGGTCTTTTAATTGTTACTGTGGGTGCAAAAATTTCAGGGTTAGGTGAGTGGAAAGTTTTTAAAGTTGACATAAAAAACTCCCGTAAGTGTGTGACTATTTCTGAAAATAAAATTGTAATAATAGATAAAAGAGGTATATACTTTAAAATCTTACGATGTGAAATACAACCAGGTAAAGTGCAATTTTACAGTGACGGTGATTCAAAATGTTCTTATAATTGTAGACTAGATGATGGATCTTTTGAACGAATAAAAGAAGTAATAGGAGGGTGGTATGAATATGAAGAAGATTATGAAAACCAGATTATAGAGTCAAAAAGAGTTCAAGAATTAAATCGAATTGAAAGTTTAAATCAACGTAAATCGAGTGTTTTAATTGAACTTGATAAGAATAACGATGGAAACGTTGATTTGGTTGAAATTGAATCCCTAAACAAACTTCTAAATAAAAATCAAAAAACTATTATTGATATAGACAAAAGTTATATACAAAAATTTGTAAAAATATCTTTATACCTAAAAACGAAACGAAGTAATACACAAAAAATATTTGACTCACTTAGTAATTCTGGTAATGAAGAGGAATTAAATGAGTTAGTAAGACTTTTGAAAAATCAAGTTTACACTTATGATTTATTGGTTTTTCACTCTATTAGTATGGTGACTTCACTTGTGGATAGTGACTTGATAACATTTTATGAAATATATGAGTGTTTTGACCAGTTAGGAGTTTTTAATTCAAATTGGGAAAATGAAGTTTCAAATAAATTGACAAATATAGGAGATGGAATTAGAGAACTTATGTATAAGATTCATGAAATGGAAAATAGAATTGTTGATTCAATTGAGAATTTGACATATACGACACAGGATTCTTTCTCAAGTTTACAAGATTCAATAACTACTCAATTAAAGGATATTGATTCTGGTATACAAATAAATAATCTATTAACTGGTATTCAAACATATCAGATGTATAAGATAAATCAGAATACAAAGAGAATCGGATAATCTTTCACTTCAGAAAAGGAAATAAAAATCCCCCCAACCTCAATTAAGAAGTTGGGGGTTGAACATTTCACTTTGATAAATAGAGGTTACTTTATTTATCAAAAGAGAATTTAGTTAAAGTACTGGTATGTATCGGGGTCTATAAAGTACTTTTTATACTCGGGGTTTAAAACATTTTCTACAACTTCTTTTGATACTATTTTACTTAAAGGATGAGAATGTGAAATCCTATAATCAAACCAACTTCCATCCTCATTCCAATTCAAATAATCCTTTAAACAATCAAAATGAATACCATTATACTCATTCCAACAATGTGTTGACCAAACTTCTCCGTTCTTATCTACAACATCTTTAAAGTTTTCGTCAGAATAAACTCTGTTATACTCTACATTTTTTACAAAATACTTATCCTTAATAAATTTCTCTTTATGTTTCCTAGTATATGGTATTTGGAAAAACCCTCTTACTTGTTTGACTTCAGGAATGTTAAGAGAAATGTATTGAGAATAACTTTCACACTCTCCTGTCTTTGGTTCAATGATTTTGGAAAGTTCAATAATCTTACCCCTAACATTAAAAGGAAGATTATCAACACTTACAACATATTTCAATTTTTTAGAGTTGTTGAACCATTCTAATAAAATCTCATCCGAAGGAATATGGATTAACTTATTAAGTTTATTTAATTGTTTTTGTATAACCTTATTTGATGGTAAAGTAACAATTATTTCCTTAATCTTTTTTTCACAACATTTTTTATACTTAATACCACTACCACAATTACATAGTTCATTTCTACCTTGTTTCATATTCAATTTTATTTATTAGTATGTTTAATGAAATAATGATAACCTTGATTTATAGATGAGGTTAGGTTGTTCTTAACTAAAAATTTGTTTAATGAATCCCTAGTTTTAAATGATTCAATTTTAAAAAATTCGTATTTCCCCTTTTTGTTCGTAATTGTTTTATTGATTTCACTAATCACTTTATTCAAACTAACTACAAAATGAACTCTGTAATTTGTGAATGAACTTTTATGTTGATTAGGGATGTATAATTTAATATTCATAATATTTTATTTTGTTTTTGTAATAAAAAAGGGGAGTGATATCTCATTCCCCTTTTTGTTTTTTTATTATTTGTTATTTATTCAACTAATCCCATTTCTTTCCATATTTTATAATGGAAGTCGTCTAATTCAATTCTCATTAAAAATGGTTTGTCTTTCCAAGTAAAGTTGAAATTGACTCCATTTCCTTCATAAGAACTTCCACCGAGACAATTTTCTAAATCTTTTATACTATGTATAAATTTCATTAGTTCATATAATTCATCAAATTCAACTCTACCATCAAAACCTTTAAGGTTTAAACACTTATCTCGTTCAACAGTGTTTTCTAATATCATTTTCATTTGATTGTATTCCTTTTCTATACTATTTTTCAAATTGGTATTCATATATTTTTATATTTTAAAATTGTTATAAACAAAAAAGGGGAGTCACTCCCCTTTCCACCTTTATAAAGGATTAATTACTCATTGTCTTCATAACCACCTATAGTTGATTTGTTTTGTATCATCTCTGTGTTGTTCCAACACTTATAAATAAACTCATACATGTTATCAATTTCAAAATCAATAAGTATTCCATTTGGAGTTTTTCTTTTATCACCCTTCTCGAATATCCCATAAACCGAATATTCACCATCTCCCCATTTAGTTGAAGTACAGACACCTAATCCCTCATGTCCCATGTCGTAGTTAAATGATATACTACTGGTATCATTATCCTCATCCTCGTGAATAATATCACAGAAATCACTCCAATCTTTACCGACAGAGTTCGGTCTTTCACCATGTAATAGATAACACGGGTCCCCAATCCATACTAATCCAGAATCAACACCAATTTTTCCTATAAGTTTCAATTCAAAATCCATTCTACCCATTGAGGTCTTTAATTTTACATCGTTTTTTTTGTCAATTTTTTTTTGTGACATAGTTATAATTTTTAATATTTCACACTAGGATATGTTTTATGTGTTCGGAGATTTCCTAAAAGTTCTTTTACTTCAACTCCTAAATGAAGAGTATTAAGAGATTAGATTTTAATACAATTAACCTAACCTTTTGTATTCATTTACATATCCGAATACACACTATATAGTTCAAAAAATAGACCAATGGGTGAATTTGGGTATAACATTTTGATTATTAACCCTATGTTATACCCAATTAAGGTCAGAATTTCATAATTAAAATACTGAAGACATGTTTTGGGTATAAATTCAATACTTTATTTCAGTGTTATACCCACTATATGTCACAATTGGTAAAAATTTAAATTTTGGGTATTATTACAACAGAAATTTCATCATATAATACCCAAAATGAATTCAGGTTTTATTAAATCAAAAAAAGGAATAAAACTTAACCTCACTTCATATACTAAAGAAAAAGAGGTTTTGAATTACATATCCCTTCACGGTAGAGTTTATAGATTAAAGAAGATGTTAGAAAAAAGAGAGAAAGTAATTAAAGAATGGAAAGATGACATAAAATCATTAATAATAAAAGATATAGAAAACATTCAATTAGAGATTTCTGAAAGAATAGGTCAACTAAACAACATTTCTAATAATACTCGAAATAAAAAAGAAATATATAAAGTAAGATTAGATGTATTTGTTCAAAAAAATGGGTCAAAATTCTATCGAGGTAGAATCAATATACCTAAAACAGACCGAGAAGTATTCAAACTTAAACAACCTCGAAAAGAATTTTTAATTAAAAGAAACGAAGTAAGAATTCTTATAAGAAAAATAAATAATCAAAAACCAATTTTACCCTTCGGTATTATCAATAAACCAACATTTATTATAAATGGTACTAAACTTACTGAATCAACACTTGGGATAGAATTTCAGTACTTGGTATATGAGAAATATATTAACTATCTTAAGAATAGAATAAACATAAAATAAATTTATACCACACTATCTTATTTTTTCTTTTTATTGGATATACGTATGTAAATATCTTTTAATAATAGAGTATCTTTTTTAACACACTCATCAAACCAACTATCTCTTTTTCTCTTTTCACCAGTATGTTTGAAAAACTTATTATCATACATACTTTGGGTTTTTCTCTGTTTCACTATACTATCAAGATTTTGGTGTAATTCTCTCAACTTGTCCATAAGGTCCCCTAATACTTGAGGTTCCAAAGTATCAAACTCTCTGAATATCTTATCTAATATTCCTCTGTATAGTTGTATATCTGTCTTATCTAAAAACTTCTCTAATTCCATAAGTGTATTATTATACCTTCTCCAAGGGTGAAAACCTGTTCGGGATATTTAAAACGGTCTGAACCATATTTTGAATTAATCAACATTTCCAGTTACATGAAATTCAGTTCCCTTACTTACTAATCTCAACTACAACTCCCATTTGATTGTAATGGTTCTTAATTTCATCTGGTTTCCAATATCTCTGTCCACCTATCTTCACTCCTTTTGGAAACTTATTCTGTCGTATTTTTTTATACAGAGTGTATTTGTTGATTGATAATTCATTACTTAATTCTTGAATAGTAAATAGAGGTTCAAATTGTATCATATGTGTTTATTATGTAAATCGTCAGCATAAATTGGACAAAATATAGTCTAAATTAGTAGAGTGTTTCCATCATTAATAATTAAACCAATAATGACATGGAACAGAAGCCAAAACAATCTACAGAGAACTTCA
>Ga0194127_10000093_pt1 | contig 132817 bp, 118 predicted proteins | sample TA2KigC100mmetaG_FD_148624 | JGI IMG/M metagenome (GOLD analysis project Ga0194127, IMG submission 148624) | Freshwater microbial communities from Lake Tanganyika, Tanzania - TA2015036 Kigoma Deep Cast 100m | ecosystem: Environmental > Aquatic > Freshwater > Lake | place: Tanzania: Lake...
AGGCGGCTAGCGTACCTCCAACACACCTTGTAAAGTATCGCTGGTTCAAGGATAATGTAGAGTATACCGCAAATAGCAATTCAGTGACAGGTGTGAATACTCCACGGCTGACTTTGAAAAATGTCACCATTGCAGACACCGGTGCACGCTATCGCGTAATTGTTGAAGGAGCTTGCGGTTCAGACACAAGTTCGATTGCAGGTATTTATCTGCCAGGTGTACTTTTTGCAAAGCAACCAACAGATACAATTGTCTGTCCAAATGACAAGATTCGTGTTAGTGCCGAAGTATTTCCTACAATAGCAGGACTTGAACTTTCTTATGAATGGAAGAGAGGATTCATTCCTCTGAATAAAAGCAATCCCAGATATCAAGGCATCAATTCTCCAACATTGATCATTGACAGTCTGAATGCTTCGGATACTTCAAGCAATTATATCCTTGAAGTGATTGTGATAGCAAATAATGCTCGTTTCTTCTCGAACCCCGTGAAGATTTTGAATTATCAAACTACTGCGATAACAAAGCAACCTGCTTCAAATCAGATTTGTATGGACAAGCCATATACCATCAGCGTTGATGCCAAAGGTTCGGGGCTTTCATATCAATGGCAAAGAAATGACACAAATATCATTGGTGCAACTGAAGCTTCCTATACTGTTCCAACTATGAATAAAGGTTTGACAGGTCGCTATCGCGTCATCGTGACAGGTATTTGTGGTACCACTACTTCAAATATCGCGAACATTTCAGCATTGCAGGAATTGACAGTGCTTAGTCAGTCACCAAAAGAAGTTGTACGTAATCTAACAAAAGACATCACATTGAATATTTATGCGGTAGGCGTAGACCCCCTTAGTTATCAATGGTATCGTAATGGTGCCAAACTTGATGGTGAAACGGCATCAGTATTTTACAAAAACAATGTAACCATTTCTGATACGGGTGCATATTGGTGTATCATTAGCGATCGTTGCGATACAATCAGTTCCGATACAATGAAGGTTAAACTTGTTCCTGTATCTGTTGAGGAAGAAGGAATCATTAGTGACAATACTCTTGGATTGCAGTCTATCATGCCAAATCCGGCAACAGACAATATCCAAGCAAGAATCATCAGCTTAATGCCCGGAGAAGCCAAATTTGAAATACATTCCATATTTGGATCATCGATGATTCCGGTATTCACCGTTTCGCTTGACAAAGGAGTGAACATTGTGCCAATCAACATAGAAGGTCTGCCTTCTGGTACATATCTCTGCACGATGAACATGAATGGTGTTCTTACCTCACACACTTTTTCAATCGTGAGATAAGATTTAGCCTGCCAACAGAATGCAAAAGCCATGGAAACTCCATGGCTTTTGTTTTATACATGGCATTCAAGATTTACCAATGATTTATCGTAAATTTGTCCTGCTTTATTGACCATCTCATTTGGAGATTTCATGATTTTCCGATTATGCATAAGCATCCTGATTTTGAATGCAACCATGGTGTTCTCACAAGTGGTGATTCCAACTTCAACAAGAATAAGAGAAGTTGAAAGCGAACCCAGAGAGCATCCCATCGACATGCAATTCATGTCCGTTAAACTCCGTTTTCAACCTGAGCAAGGTTTGGTCAAGGGGATGGTGACACATGTGTTTACACCACTTCGTAAGACAGTTGATTCCATCATCTTCGATGCCATTGATATTACAATCAAGGAAGCCATGCACAATGGAAAACCCGTACGATACAGAAATACGGGAAATACCATCATTGTCTATCCATTGAACATGCATTGGAATTCCACCGATTCCATTTCTTTTGTATATGAATCAAGTCCGAGAAAAGGATTGTATTTCATTGGGTGGAATGATACCACAAAAAGATCAAGAACGCAGATATGGTCTCAAGGACAAGGCATTGACAATCGCGCATGGATTCCCATGTATGATGAAATGAATGATAAATACATCACTGAAACAATCACAACATTTGACAAAGAATATCAGGTGCTGTCCAATGGTGATTTGCTATCCGCCAAAGACAATAGCGATGGAACGAAAACCTGGCATTATCGAATCAATAAACCCCATGCTCCATATCTTCTCACCTTGATTGTCGGGAAATTTGCCATTGAGAAAAGAACATCTACTTCAGGAATTGAGCATCAATTGTATTATTATCCTGAATTTCCTGAAAGAGTCGAGCCCACATATCGTTTCTCGACAGAAATGATGGATTGGTTGGAATCATATATCGGTATTCCATATCCTTGGAAAACATATGCCCAGGCAATGGTGCAGGATTTCACATTCGGTGCCATGGAAAATACCACCGCCACGACATTTGGTGATTTCTCATTCGTTGATACAAGAGGATTCAAGGATAGAAGTTATATCGCAACCAATGTTCATGAGCTCACGCATCAATGGTTCGGAGATTTCATCACTGCACGATCTCAGCAACATGTATGGCTTCAGGAGAGTTTTGCGACATTTTATCCGAAATATTTCTTTAGAAGATATGACGGACCCGTCATGGAAGATGCAAAGAAATTATTCGGCGAAGATGCATATCAATGGAATCGACGTGGCGAACAGAATTCTGCATTGTCTGCAGGCGAAAAGGATCGATTGCCTATCGTGCATCCATCTTCCGGTTCGGCTCGAATTTATCCCAAAGGATCAACAGTCATCGACATGTTGATGTATGTCTATGGGGAAGAAGAAGTACGTAGAGTAATCAAGCATTATCTCCAAGCTCATGCTTATGGAAATGTCGAAACCAATGATCTCTATTTATCATTTCAAGACACCTTGGGATTAAGTCCTGATTGGTTCTTTGAGCAATGGCTGTATAAAGGTGGAGAACCGCATTATTCAGTCAATTATGTGGAAGTGGTAAAAGAGCAGGTGAAAAACACTGTCTTTCACATTGAGCAGATACATCCCCAAGATGAACTCACAAAACCATTCGCGATGCCGATTGTAGTTGAAGTGCATTATAAGGATGGAACAAAAGACAGTAAGACTGCATGGATAGATAAAGTCTTTCAAAATGTATTGGTACCGAATCCGGCGAACAAAGAAATTGCTTTCACTTTGTTTGATCCATCTTCAAATATTCTCAAGCGTGTCACATTTAAGAAAACATTCTCGGAATTGCGCGAACAAGTATTGAAAGCGCCTCACATGATTGATCGATATGATGCACTTATTGCACTCAAAGACATTGATGATCCTGCAAAAGATGAAGTATTGTCAAAAGTCTATGCAAGAGAAACATTTCATGCAATGAAAAGCGAAGTGGTAAATCAAATGCATGAACGCAAGAATTCCACAGCGCTATCGATAATTGAGAAAGCACTCGAAGATAAGTCGGAAGATGTTCGTAAATCAGCATTGAATGGTTTCCGCATTATTCCAAAAGAGATGAAATCCACCATAGAGAACATGCTCAAGGATGAATCCTATGCAATCACTACAACTGCTTTGGAAAAACTGAGTGAGGCATTTCCAAGTGATATACCCTTCTTTTTGGAAAAAGTCGGCAATGAAATTGGACATTATGCACAAATACGCATCAAGGCGTTGGAAATTCGCTCAGGAAAAGGAGATGCAAGGGCACTTGATTCTCTTATTGATTTTGCCGGACCATCCCATGAGTTTTGGACTCGTAGAAATGCCATCAATGCGCTCAAGCGAATCAATACATTCAATGAGAAAGCATTATGGAATATGTTGGATGCTTCATGGAATCCCAATTCACGATTGTCTTCAACCGCAGTTGAAACACTGCAGTACTTTGCACAGCAGTCTGAACGGAAAATGCTCATGATTTCTGCCAAAAACAGCAAATCAAACTGGGCTCCATGGCAAAAAAAGCAATGGGAGCAAATCCTACGCTGATTGAATCAAAAAATAACAGTACTTTTGAGAGGATTTAAGGAGAATACCATGAATACATTTTTTCGATCAATGTTGGCAATCTGCTTAGGCATGTTTGTATTGTCATCATGCACAACAAATACAGAACCATCAGGAACTGCAACACTTCTTACATTGACTGAGATCAGTAACAATGCAGGATATGCATGGTTTGATGCAGAAAAGACTTTATATGTTCCTGACGACTCCAAGATTAGAGAGATCAAAGAACAATTCAAGAACAAGAATCAAAAGATTTACTTCTTTGTTAATCCTTCATGCTCATGCGAGGGTACAAAAAAAACATTCCCTCATGCAATTCGCATTTTGAAGGATGCGGGCATTGATGATAATCGCATTGTGATCTATTCAATGAAATCTCATACCGATGATCATCCATTGAAGGACAGATTCACACTCAGAGGTCTTCCCACCATTTACATCACTGTCAATGATAATGTAAAGTGCACAATGGAAGTGGTTGATGGAAAATTATTGGTAACCGGCAATGGCAAAGTGGACGATAGCCCCGGCAGTAAACTTGAAGAAGTCATGGCAGATGGCTTCAGCTGGTAAATGAAAAGCCGCTCAAATGAGCGGCTTTTTTTTATCCAATATCTCTTGCTGATTGTTCTATCTTTTTTGCAAATGCATGAGAAGTCCAATCAAATCCTTTCCTATTGACTGCCTCATTTCCTTTACCCGGTGCCGCTATTCCGGCAGTCGATAAATCGTGATCCATCATAATGTGCACCAATTCATCGAAAGTGATCACCGGTACCCAATCAAGTTGCGATTTTGCTTTTGATATGTCCGCCTGTAATTTATCGACTTCTGTAGGACGAAAATATCGCGGATCAACCTCAATGATACATTGCCCTTCATTAATGTTCATCACCGAATTTTTTGTATAAGCTTTTTCTTGAACGCCATTTCCTTTCCATTCAATTTCGATTCCTGAATATGCGCATGCTGTTTCAATGAAATTTCGAACGGAATGGCTTATGCCTGTTCCCACCACATAGTCATCGGGTTGATCTTGTTGCAACATGAGCCACATCATTGCCACATATTCAGGAGCAAAACCCCAATCTCTTAAGGCATCAAGGTTACCGATATACAGAGTTTGTTGTGTTCCAGACAATAATCCTGCAATTGCGCGAGTGATTTTTCTTGTCACGAAAATTTCCCCGCGTCTGGGGCTTTCATGATTGAACAATATCCCATTGCAAGCAAACATATTATAAGCATTGCGATAATTGACTGTCATCCAATATGCATATAATTTCGCAGCAGCATATGGGCTTTGAGGCATGAATGGAGTTGACTCATTCTGTGGAGCAGGGGCTGATCCATATAATTCAGAAGAAGATGCCTGATAGAATTTTGTATTGATGCCACTTCTGCGAATTGCCTCAAGAATTCTCGTGGTGCCCAGTGCGGTTATGTCACCGGTATATTCAGGCATATCGAAAGAAACTCTTACATGGCTTTGCGCCCCCAAATGATAAATTTCATGTGGAGCAATCGAGTGCATTATTTCCGTGAGAATTCCGGGGTCGGAAAGATCGCCATAGTGAAGGTGCAAACGTGCTCCATGTTCATGCGGATCAACATACATGTGATCGATGCGATGCGTATTGAATGTACTTGCTCGACGGATGATTCCATGTACTTCATATCCTTTGTTCAATAGATATTCAGCAAGATAGGAACCGTCTTGTCCGGTTATTCCGGTGATTAGTGCAGTAGAACTCATGGAATTATACTCATTCAATAGGTTTGCGAATCATTCGGCACATGAAAAATCCATCACTTCCATGTTTGGCAGGATTCATTGAAAGCATGGCAGCATTCCGATCATCTGCAAGGAGAATCTCCGAGACTTCCGGCGGAAAAGCATGTTGCAGTGGGTCCTGCTCAAATTCAGGATGTTCAACCAAAAATCGTTTCACGATTTCTTCATTTTCTTCCTGCATCAGAGAACAAGTGGCATAGACCAAAACACCACCCGGTTTTACATATGCAGAAGCTTTCGTGAGAATTTCCAATTGAGTCCTCTGAATGCTCTCCACATGTTTCTTCTTGAGATTCCATTTAATATTCGGAGATCTACGAACTGTTCCCATTCCGGTGCAAGGTGCATCAACTAGCACTGCATCACATGTTTGCGCAAATTGCTGCAATGCACTTTTTGCATGATTTTTCAAATGCATGGGAATGATGCTGATGGAATGATAACCGGCCCTTTCGGCGCGATTTCGTATCTCTCTCATTCTACTATAATCAATATCGGTGGACAGAATTTCACCTTGATCATGTTGCAACATTGCCATGTGTAATGACTTTCCACCTGCACCCGCACAATAATCCAAAATACGCCAATGCTCTTCTGGAGAAACTGCCAAAGAAATCAATTGACTTCCCTCATCTTGCACTTCAATAGCCCCCGAAAGAAAGACATCAAGATGTGTCAATGGAATACGCTCCGGCATGATGATGGCATACGGTGAATATGCGCCGGGTTTACAAGGAATATTATTGTTTCGAAGTATGTCAATCGCTCTTTGACGACTGATCATTTCTGCATTGATTCTCAATCCTACGGGAGCAACAGTATGCAGAGAAACACATAGTTCGGCTATGTCCTTGTATGATGTTCCTTGCTCATGCCAACGTTCAATAATCCACAAAGGCATAGCACAATACAGTGAAAAAACATGTGCCTGTTCCTCATTGGAAAAGTCATTGTTTTCGATGATCTTTTTCGACTCTTCAAGGATATGCTCATACGCTTTTTCAATCTCTGCTTTCCATGATTCGACGGATTCATCATATAATCCAAGTTTTTCTTCAATGGCCAACTGTATGCCTTCATTGGCATCCCTTATGCCAAAAAACGGATGTAAATACTGATTAATCGGAAATGAAGAAAGAGCGGTTCCAATCATGCAATGTGCAACCATCACATCATAAGGATATCCTTGTTCAAGTTCAATCGGAATAATTTCTGATGCTTGCTTGGCACAATATTCAATCAATGTGGCAACACGAAGCGAAGAGAACAAGAGCTCAGAAATGAATTTTCTGTCTTTGCTTCCAATGTATTTTCTACTTCGAAAATAATCAGAGGCAATATCTTCTCCTGTTCTGTGTGATTTACGCAGAATATGATAGAGTTGTGCGCTATGTCCGATCAGCGATGTGAATTGCATGATTATGTGTTTGAAAGTTCTTCTTCAATGACACTCACTGCTTTTGCCAAGGTGATGTCCAATATATCATTGACGATGATGTGATCGAAATGCCCCATATATTCCATTTCCATGGCTGCGCGACTCAATCTTTGTGCTATTTGCTCTTCGCTCTCTGTCATTCTGCTTCGAAGACGATGAGCAAGTACGGACAAATCAGGAGGCGCAATATACATGAGCAATGATTCTTTGGGATAAGCATTTCGAAGAGAAACGGCTCCTTTTACATCTACGTCGAATAAAACCAATGCTTGCTCTTGTATGCGTTGATCTGTTTGTGAACGCAATGTCCCATAAAAGTTACCGAAGATTTCTTCGAACTCAACGAGATTTCCATTTTCAATATTCTCAAGAAATTCCTCTCTGGACAAAAAGAAATAATCTTTACCATGTTGTTCACCTGAACGCATGGGTCTAGTTGTTGCAGATACGGAAAATGCGCATTGCGGAAAATGTTGCAGAAGATGTCTGGCAACAGTTGTTTTTCCGGCTCCGCTTGGTGCGGACAATACGATGAGATTCTTCATGAAATGATTATTCGATGTTTTGTGCTTGTTCTCTGATGCGTTCCAATTCTTCTTTCATTACAACAACTATCCGAGCTATATCGGCATCATTTGCCTTAGAACCGATTGTGTTTATCTCTCTATTTAATTCCTGAGTAAGAAAGTTGAGTTTTCTTCCAATCGGCTCGGAATCATTGAGTAGCTCTCTGAAATACTTGATATGACTTCTTAGGCGCACGCTTTCTTCAGACACATCAAGTTTATCGGCAAGAATAATGATTTCTTGATTCATGCGATGTTCTTCGATTTCTTCATTGTCGAGCAAAAGTGCAAGCTTCTGACGCAGACGTTCTCGTTCTTCGGGTATGCGTGTTTTTGATCGCTCTTCAACATAGACCAAAGATTGCTCTATTGTATTGATGCGCATGAGCATATCAGCGGATAGTTCATTTCCTTCTTGAGTTTTTACGGTATCAAGAGATTTCAATGCTTGTTTTAAAGCCTCGCGTACAACAGTCCATTGCAATTCCGCAATGTCATCTTTGTCTGATTCAATGAAATGTTGTGAAAATGTCAATACTTGATTCAAGTTCACACTATCATCAGATTGCAATTCTTTCTGCAAATTCAGCAGCATCCCATGAATTGCTTTTGCTTTGTCAATGTTGATGCTTGGAATTTTTGCTTCGCCTTCTGCATATTCCACTTGAACATTCACAAAGACTGAACCTCTGTTCAATGCTTTACGAAGCATGTCTCTCACTTCAATTTCCTTGCTCGACAATGTTCTTGGCAATTTGATTGAAGGTTCAAGATAGCGTCCATTCACGCTTTTGATTTCAACGATGGCATTTATGCCGTGTTCATTGTTTTCAGACTTGGCGAAGCCCGTCATACTTTTCATGTATTCATTCCATGTAATGGACAAAGATACAAAATACCGGTAGTTTGTATTGGTGTATCATGATCGACTTCATCGTTTTCACGAAGATTTCACTGTGATCACATGTATATCATCACCACTTTTCAGCACACCTTTGCAATTGAGTCTATATGCCTCCTCCAGAGTAGAGGCGTTATATGCTCCTGCGGCTTTCTTTCCTTGTCCGATCATGATTGGTGCGATGAAGAGATGCAATTCATCTAAAATAGAATGCTCCATGAGTTCTTGCATCAATATTCCTCCACCTTCAACAAGTATGGAGCCAATGCCGAATTCTCTTCCGAGCGTTATCAATAAAGAAGAGATGTCAATGTGATTATGTTCACCCATGGAACAAGGGATTGTACGTACTCCCAATTCCTTCAATTGTGCAGGTCTTTCATGTTGATTGCAATGATCTCCATGACAATACAAGGTGAGCCCTCTATATTCATCATTGAAAACATTGAGTGTCATGGGTAATGAGCAATGCGTGTCGAGAATGATTCGAATCGGATTGCGTCCCGGTACGGAATGAATTGTCAGTGAAGGATTATCTGCTTCAGCTGTACCTCTGCCAATCATCACCGCATCAAATTCACCACGCATGCGATGCACTTCATGTCTGCTCTCTTCGCATGTGATCCATTGAGACTCTCCTGAAGCGGTCGCAATGTATCCATCAAGCGATTGTGCGATTTTTCCAATGACATATGGCATACCTGTGAGGATATGCTTGATGAATGTTCGGTTCAACCAGAATGCTTCTTCTTGACAGATATTCTCGATCACTTCAATTCCGGCTTCTCGTAATTGATTGATGCCTCTTCCGGCGACAAGCGGATTGGGATCTTGCATGGCAATCACAACTGTCTTGATGCCTTTTTCCATCAATAATGGAGCGCAAGGCGGCGTTTTGCCAACATGCGCGCAGGGTTCGAGATTCACATATACCGTTGCATCGGTAGGATCTTCCGTACATCGATTGAATGCATCAACTTCAGCATGTGGTCCGCCGAATTCACGATGCCACCCCTCACCTATGATTCGACCTTCTTTCACGATTGTGCATCCCACACGTGGATTCGGGCTTACCTTTCCCGTGCCGCGTAAAGCGAGTCTCAATGTGTGTTCCATGAATGCTTCATGAGTATGCATCGTTGTCAGGCAAGAGAAATGGATACAGCTATGAATTATATGATCGGCAGGTGAACAAGTATTACTTAATAGAAAAAAAGCCCTCCGAAACGGAGAGCTTTCATTCTGCTGTATGGCTCATCAGCGAGAATAAAACTCGATGACGAGTGGAATTTCGCAAACTACCGGTACTTCCTCACGAGCAGGAAGATGAAGGAATTTGACAGAAAAATCTGCTTTAGACAAATTCAAATATACCGGAGGAGCAGCCGTTCTGATTGCTTCCTGAAATGCTTCCATTTTACGACTTTTCTCACGCACGGAAACAATGTCATTCACTTTCACTTGATATGAAGGAATATTGACCGGCTTCCCATTGACGAGAAAATGTCCGTGATTTACATATTGACGTGCAGCAGACATTGAACGAGCAAGACCTGAACGAAACACAACTGCATCCAGACGTGTCTCGAGCATTTGAAGAAGGATGTCCCCGGTATTCCCGGTAAGATGCGATGCCTTCTTGAAATAATTGGTCATTTGACGCTCATGGATATTATACTGCAAACGGAGCTTCTGCTTTTCGAAAAGCTGCGTACCGTAAACAGACAATTTGCCACGACGCTTTGTTGATCCATGTTGGCCCGGAGGGCTCTTTCTGCCCGCTTTGTCGCTCGACATGATTTTGCCGGCTTTTGCCGTCATCGGAACACCGATTTTTCTGGAGTTCCGTACCTTTGGTCCGGTATAATTCATAGTACTCCTTGTACCACGCAGCAGGAGGGATAATACTCCCGCGCAATATTGATGAAAAACGCCATGAAGATATCTCAAGGATAATCATGGTTAGTACAAATTGAAAGGGCTTCAAAAGTAGGGGTTTTTTGCGGAATATTCAAGTGGTTTTATGACTTCACATGCTCTTTCAGCCAGGTTTTTACCTCATCTACATGTCCCGGAACCTTGACTTTGGGATAGATATGTTTGATTTTTCCTTCAGGATCGATGATGAATGTCGTGCGTTCAACACCCATATATGCTCTGCCATACATCGATTTTTGCACCCAAACGCCATATTTCTCGCAAATTGACTTATCCTCATCGGAAATGAGGCGGAAATTCAAGTCATGATCCTTGATGAATTTCTGATGAGATTTCACGCTGTCCGGGCTGACGCCAATGACTGTGACATCCATCTTTGTAAGTGATTTCATGGAATCCCTGAAATCACATGCTTGTTTTGTGCAGCCACTGGTATTGTCCTTTGGGTAAAAATAGAGAATCACCCAGGATCCTTTAGAATCTTTCAATGCGATTGGTTCATTATTGTGATCGACTCCCTTAAATGCAGGAGCAGCGGCATTCAGTTTGACAGGCATAGATGTCCTCTTTTGTATGAAAATGAAGTTGGTATTCGGTTTCGTGTTCTTTTGCCGTAAAAGAACTTCATGTAAAAATAAGTTCCAAAGCATGAAGTGATTACACGGAATTTCACCTTGTTCTTCACTGCAGATTGTTCATTCTTCCTTGATGAATCATCAGGAACATTGATGAGGATTTCGTATCTTCGCATCATTGGTCTTCCCCCTCATTAAGTACGCATCCAATCCTCATGAACAATCTTCGGGATCTTGATAAACCCAATTGCAATTGCGGCATCGTCGGCATTTATAATCATCCACAAGCATCCGTGATGGCCTATTATGCATTGCATGCTTTGCAGCATCGTGGCCAAGAGGCCTCAGGCATTGTTGCAGCCAAAGCAAATGGCAATGGAAAGAAGTTCACTTCACATAAAGGTGAAGGGCTTGTTCTGGATGTATTCTCTGCGCCTGATGTTCTTACGGAAAAATTGGAAGGAACGATGGCTATTGCCCATAATCGATATTCCACAACAGGCAGCGGAGGAATTGCAAATGTCCAACCCTTTGTGACAAAGTATCGTTCGGGAACAATTGCAGTGGCTCATAATGGAAATTTGACTAATACCCGAACACTGCGACATCAATTGCAAGAAGAAGGAGCGATTTTCCAAACAACCACCGATAGTGAGTTATTTCTTCATTTGATTGCTCGAAGCAAGCATGAATCGCAATTGGACCAGATTCGAGAAGCACTACGCATTGCACGTGGGGCTTATTCACTTGTTATCATGACAAATGATGCATTGGTTGCCGCGAGAGATCCATTTGGTTTTAGACCATTGTGCATTGGAAGAAAAAAAGTTGGTGAGGAATGGTCATATGTCGTGGTTTCTGAAACATGCGCGCTCGATATCATAAGTGCAGAATATGTAAGAGACATTGAACACAATGAATTGGTGGTGATTGATGATGAGACAGTGAAAACCGGGAACATCAAAAGTTATCGCATTGATGATGAAACACCTTGTTCGAAACATTGCATCTTCGAGTATATTTATTTTTCGAGACCGGATTCCAAAATTTTCGGACATAATGTCGATAAAGTTCGTAGAAAACTCGGGAAAAATCTTGCAGAGGAAAGTCCGGTAATTGCAGATGAAGATGAAAAGGTGGTGGTAATTGCCGTACCCGACAGTGGAAATACTGCAACACTCGGTTATGCAGCCGTGAACAATGAACTAGGCAATAAATCTTCCTATGAAATCGGTTTGATTCGTTCGCATTATGTAGGTCGTACATTCATCGCACCCGGACAAAACAATCGCGAATTCAAAGTGAAGACAAAATTCAATACGGTAAAAGGTGTTTTGGAAGACAAAAAAGTTGTGGTGATTGATGATTCCATCGTTCGAGGAACCACTTCTCACTCACTCATCAATTTGATTCGAGAGGCAAAACCTAGAGAAGTGCATATGCGCATCACCTCCCCTCCAATCAAACATCCTTGTCAATATGGAATGGATTTTCCTAGTAATGAGGAATTAATTGCAAATCATCATGATGCAATCGATGGAATTGCTTCATCATTGAATGCTGATACATTGCATTATTTGTCGGTTGAAAAATTGATGCAATCTGTACCACAAGGAGAGGGCATCGGTTATTGCAATGCCTGCTTTACCGGACAATACCCTGTGCAGATTGACCTCAATGCACACAAACTTTCAACAGAAGAATGAGTAAATCATTTTCATCATTGCAGGATCTTGCATCACTCTTACCGGAGGATGCAACAAAGAAAGATCAGATCATTGAAAAGAAACGTGGCTATGATGGTTCACAGCAGCGCATAGACATTCGGCTCGATAAAAAAAGCAGAGGCGGCAAAATGGTGACGGTACTCTCGGGCTTTCAATCAAACCCCAAAGAACTTGATACCTTATGCCAAACATTCAAAAAACTCTGCGGCACCGGTGGAACAGTCCGAGACAATCTTATTGAAATTCAGGGCGATCATCGAAAAAAAATGGAACAAGCGCTCATAGAGCGTGGGTATAAAACACGTATGATTGGATGATATTTCATGTTCTCTTCCGTAAAACATATTCATTTCGTTGGCATCGGCGGTATCGGCATGAGCGGTATTGCGGAAATATTGATCAATCAAGGTTTTTCGGTGAGTGGATCTGATTTATCTGCATCACAAAACACGGAATATTTGCAATCGATAGGAGCAGTGATACATTTCGGTCATCATGAAGCGCATATCGACAATGCCGAAGTTGTGGTGTATTCAAGTGCTGTGAAACCGAATGAAAATCCGGAGACAATAGCTGCACAAGAACATGGCATTCCGATCATTCGCAGAGCTGAAATGCTGGCGGAGATTTCACGATTGAATTATACGCTTGCGATTGCAGGCACACATGGAAAAACTACCACGACATCATTATGTGGTTTGGTTTTGATGAAAGGTGGAATAGATCCTACCGTGATTGTTGGTGGTCGTTTGAATGGTCTTGGCGGAACAAATGCACGTCTGGGAAAAGGCGAATGGACCGTTGTTGAAGCCGATGAATATGATCGTTCATTTCTTCAGTTATTCCCAACAATTGCAATCATCAATAATATTGAAGCTGAGCATCTTGATATTTACGGCACAGCGGAAGAAGTTAAAAAAGCATTCATAGAATTTTCGAGTAAAGTTCCTTTTTATGGATTCGTTGCCGTTGGACTTGATGATGCCGGTATTCGATCCATGCTTCCGCATATCAATAAAAAAGTGGTGACATTTGGATTGTCTCGTCAATGCGACATTCGTGCAATCGACATCATTCCTCATGAGCGCAGCACTGAATTCACCGTGATTGCACATGGCGAAAAACTTGGTGTAGTTCACTTGAATATTCCCGGTGAATATAATGTGAAGAATGCACTCGCATCAATCACTGTCGGACTTCATCTTGGTATTCCTTTTGCAACGATTGCTGAATCATTGAAAGAATTCGGTGGTGTCTATCGCAGATTTGAAATCAAAGGGATGAATAATGATATATTGATCGTTGATGATTATGCGCATCATCCCACAGAATTGAAAAGTGCTTTGTCTGCAGCACGATCAGGCTGGAAAGAAAGAAGAATCGTTGCTGTGTTTCAACCGCACACCTATACTCGGACAAGAGATTTTTACAAAGAATTCGGTCTTTCATTTGACGATGCTGATATCGTCTTGATAACCGATGTCTATGCTGCAAGAGAGCAGAAAATCGAAGGTGTTTCAGGAGAATTGATTGCTCAGGCGGCAAAAAATGCCGGGCATCGACATGTGCATTATGTGCCGAATCTTGCAGACATCGAAAGCAAAGTTAGTGGCTTGATGCAAGCCGGTGATTTGGTGATAACACTCGGAGCAGGAGACATCACCAAGTTATCCGACAGCTTATTAAGCGCCGAATAATGTAATGCAATGTGCCTTGAAGCGCTCAATGAATTCATGAACATCGGCAAATCTTGTATACAGTGGTGCCGGCGTCATGCGAATGATATTGGGCTCTCTCCAATCAACAACAATCCCATCCGCAATCAATTTGTCTATGACTGCTTTTCCATGTTCATGAACAAGCAAAGATAGTTGAGCGCCACGATCTTCTGATTTTGTTGGAGTAATGATATCGATAGGTAAATGGGGCATATCAAGTTTCAATGCATGCAATCCTTTCTCCACAAATGCAGTTAATGCATCTCTCTTCGCAAACAATGTCTTTAGATCCACGGTATCAAAAATATCAAGTGAGGCACGCAAGCAGGCAATCTGAAAAATCTGTGCATTGCTCAATTGCCATCCCGAAGCTCCATATGATGGAATGAATCCCTTCTTCATCAGAAATCTTGACTCTTCATCATAACCCCACCAACCTGCAAAGCGGGGAAGATCAGGAGCATTTGCATGACGATCATGTATGAAGAGTCCACCAATTCCTCCCGGACCCGAATTCAAATATTTATATGTGCACCATACTGCAAAATCAATGTTCCAATCATGCAAATGTAATTCCACATTTCCGATTGCATGTGCAAGATCAAGTCCGCATATTGCTCCCGCAGCATGCGTGGCTTCGCAAATTTCTTTCATCCGAAAACGTTGTCCTGACAAATATTGCACGCCACTGAACATGACCAATGCGATGGAATCGGCATGCTGTTGAATTGTCTCGATGATGTCTTCATGATGGATGATATATTCACCATCCCGTGGTTTAATCTCGATGATTGCATCATCGGGATCAAATCCATGAAATCTTGCCTGAGATTCAATAGCATATTGATCTGAAGGAAATGCACCTACTTCCATCACGATTTTATATCGTTGCTGTGTAGGTCGATAAAAGGACACCATGGCCAAATGTAAATTGGCTGTCAGTGTTTGCATAGCGACAACTTCGCTGGGAAAAGCACCGACGATTCTTGCAAGCGATTCAGTGACGATTGAGTGATAAGAATACCAAGGATTCTTTGCATGAAAATGTCCTTCAACAGCATATTTCCTCCAATCCATCACTTCTTGTTCAAGCAATGGAAGAACTCCTTTGGGTTGAAGACCAAGAGAATTTCCGCAGAAATACAATACATCATTTCCTTCATGTTGAGGAAAGTAAAAAGATTCTCTTTTAGTGGAAAGTGGATCTTGTTTATCCATCTCTTTATGATATTCTTGCATTGTCATCCTCTTGATCTATTCTTCACTATTGATCTGATTGCTTCCAAGGATGCAATCATGCTATGTTCTTCAACACGATCTGTTCCGGAAATGTCATAAGCAGTGCCATGATCCGGAGAAACACGGATGATGGGAAGATTTGCCGTGAAATTCACGCCATGACCTTTCGCCTGAAATTTCAATGGAATCAAGCCCTGATCATGATATTGCGCAATGATTGCATCATACTTTCTCCATGATGGGCGAGAGAAAAATCCATCGGCGGGGAATGGTCCTTCACAGTATATTCCTTGTGTTTTGGCTTGTTCAATAGCAGGAATAATGATATCTCCTTCTTCTATTCCAAGCATTCCGTTTTCGCCTGCATGAGGATTTAATCCAAGCACTGCTATGCGTGGTTGATCTATGGCAAAATCTAACTTCATCGACTGATGCACTCCTTGAATCACATCCGACAACTTATGTGAATCGATGGTGTTAGCAACCTGATTCAGTGGAATGTGAATAGTTGCGAGCGCAATGCGCATTGTTTCATGGAACAAGATCATGATTGGCTGTGATTTGGGAAATGCATGTTGCAGCCAATCGGTTTGACCACTAAATTTCCATCCACATTCATTCAAACCAGATTTTGAAATGGGCAAAGTGAGCAAAGCATCTGCTTCTCCATTCTTGACCATCTTCAATGATGTTTCAAGAGATTCAATCGCAAGAAGAGAGGCATCATTGGCAGGTTTGCCGGGCTTATACTGTGCATATTTTTCACATGGGATCACAGTAACCGACATCTCAGGAAACCGTATTGTGGAATGTTCAAATGTAATATTCCATGCTTCGCAGATCTCTTTTGCGGTTGATTCATTCATGGCAATAGAGCATTGCATATCATGAAAAGCATGATATAAACATGTTTTGAAGAAGATGTCGGTTGCGATGCCATTGACATCGCCGCATGAAACAATCACATGCATGACCAGTACCTAAAAAAAAAGGCAACTAAACAAGTTGCCTTTAAATATTCAATCATGAGAATTTATTCACCTGAAGCATCGCCGGCATCTGCTGCATCAGCGGATACATCTTCGCTGGCAGATGCTTCTTCGGCAGCAGGACTTTCTTCGATTGTATCGGCTTGCATTTCAACCGCATCAACCGGAGTTTCAACAGTCTCTTCAATTACCTCTTCAACCTCAGGTGCTGCATCTTGAATGATTGGAGCAGCAACCGGAGCAACATCTTCAACAGGAGCTGCTGCCTTTGGTTTTGGAGCTGCTTTTTTCTTGCGTCTTATAACACCGTCTTGTGCAGCGGAAAAGTCAACCAATTCGATGATTGCTTCACGACCGCCATCGCCACGACGAGGTCCAAGTTTGATAATACGTGTATACCCACCATCGCGGGTTGCAACTGCAGGTGCAATCGTGTCGAAAAGTTCTTGAAGAACTGCTTTATTGCGAATGAAACGGCCAACTTGACGACGTTGAACGAAGTCTTTCGTAACCGTTGCAACTTCGCCTGACTTATTTGGTCGAGCTGTAGGCAGATTTCCGTTTTGCTCATTGCGAAGAGCTATGCGTGCGCGGGTAATCAAAGATTCCGCGAAAGGACGAAGTTCTTTTGCCTTTGCTTCGGTTGTTACCAGTTTCTTATGAAGAAAGAGATCTGTTGCAAGGTTGCACATAAGTGACTTCTTATGGCTCCAGGTGCGTTTAAGCTTTCTTCCTACTCTGCGATGGATCATGATATCTTCTCTCTATTCAATCGTTGTATTATGCTTCTGATTCTGCGGATTTTTGCTCTTGCACATATTTATCGATGTTCATGCCGAATGCAAGACCGTGAACACGGACGATGTCTGCAAGTTCAGAAAGTGATTTGCGACCAAAGTTTCTGAATTTTAGCAAATCTTGTTCATTCAATGAAACAAGTTCCGCGAGTGTTTTGATATTTGCGGCTTTGAGGCAATTATGTGCGCGCACAGACAATTCAAGCTCATCCACCGGAGTGAAGAGAATGCGTCTCATACGTGCTTTTTCTGCTTCTTTTGCTTCTTCTTCAACAACTTCTTGAGCTTCCATTTCGCGGCGCATTTGCTCGAAATTAACAAAGAGCATCAAGTGATCTTGAAGAATTGCAGCTGCTTCTTGAATTGCTTCTTGAGCAGTGATTGTTCCATCTGTATATACATCAAGTGCAAGGCGTTCATAGTCGGTCTTTTGACCCACGCGGAATGGCTCGACTGTATAGATGACATTTTTGATCGGTGTGAAAATCGCATCGATTGGAATCATGCCCATTGGATATTCAGAACTATTCTGTTCTTCCGAAGGAACATAACCTTTTCCTTTCCCGATACGGAATTCAACATCGAATTCTGCATTTGATTCAAGTGTGGCGATATACTTGTCAGGATCCATCACTTCAATGTGAGGGGCCGCTGCTTGAATATCGGCTGCTGTCCAAACTTTTGGACCTTTCATCTTAAATGAAACTTTTGTGTTCTTTTTATCGAGCAAACGGAAACGTACCTCTTTCAAATTGAGTACGATCTCGCACATGTCTTCAACAACACCGGGGATTGTCTCAAACTCATGCAATACATTGCCGATTTTCACACCAACAATGGCATGTCCGGGAATGGATGACAGAAGTACTCTGCGAAGAGCATTACCAATCGTTACGCCATATCCCTCTTCCAAGGGTTGCAATACATAACGACCCTGATTTGCTATTTCAGTTTCTTCGATTTGTACCCGTTCGGGCATTTGCATTGATGTATTCATTCTCTATCTCATTCATGGGGCGACCCCGTGGGGTAGCCGGGTGAGAACAATCGTTAACTATCTCTGTGATTCCACAGTGCACAATGCCTGCATCAAGCAGGCATCATGATTCTCCGAAGATGCTGTCAGGATCTTTTAGACTCTTCTGCGCTTTGGCGGTCTGCAACCGTTATGAGGCAATGGTGTCTTGTCGAGTATATTCAAAATCTCGAGTCCTGCCTGTGCAAGTGCACGAATTGCCGCTTCACGACCGGAGCCGGGTCCGCGAACAATCACTTCCACTTTACGTAAGCCCATTTCATGAGCTTCTTTAGCTGCACGCTCTGCAGAAACCTGTGATGCATAGGGTGTATTCTTTTTGGAACCACGGAAGCCATTACGACCTGCAGATGACCAAGTGAGAACATTCCCATAGGTGTCAGTGATTGTTACGATCACATTGTTGAATGTGGCACGGATGAGTGCTTTACCGTGTATGTCACTGACGGTTTTTTTCTTAACGCGCTTTTTAATTGCCGCCATAATAATCGGAATAGTAGGTTAATAATGCTATTATTTCTTAGCTGCCTTCTTCTTACCGGCAACTGTTTTACGACGACCTTTTCTCGTTCTTGAATTGGTGCGTGTACGTTGACCTCGAGCAGGCAAACCACGACGATGACGCAATCCGCGATAGCATCCGATGTCCATCAAACGTTTGATGTTCAATTGGATTTCTGAACGCAATTGACCTTCAACTTTATATTCGGCAATTGCTGCACGAATGCTTGCAATTTCTTCATCAGTCCAAGTCAATACACGCTTCTCAAAAGGAATTCCTGCCTTTGTGAGAATCTCAGCGGATGACTTCTTGCCCACGCCGAAGATATATGTGAGGCCGACGATGCCTCTCTTATTTTTGGGTAGATCGATACCGGCTATACGAGCCATTGTATTCTCCTAAAATTATCCTTGTCTTTGCTTAAAGCGTGGATTTTTCTTGTTGATGATATACACTTTACCTCTGCGGACAACTATTTTGTCCTCGGGGCTGCGTTTTTTTACTGATGCTTGTACTTTCATGACATCACTTATTTATAACGATATACAATTCTTCCTTTTGCAAGGTCATATGGAGACAATTCAACTGTGACTTTATCTCCTTGAAGGATCTTGATGAAATTCATGCGCATCTTTCCGGAAATGTGACAGAGCACTTTGTGTCCATTCTCCAATTTCACGATAAACTGTGTATTGGGGAGTGTCTCGTCAATCACACCGTCGATCCGGATAAGATCTTGTTTCGACATAAATATTCAATCCATTAAGGTTAAAATCACCGGCCCATCATCTTCAATGAGCACAGTATGCTCAAAGTGTGCCGATGGTTTTTTGTCTGCCGTTACAACCGTCCAGCCATCGCTGAGCGTTCGCACATTATATGTTCCTTGATTGACCATTGGTTCAATCGCAATTGCTTGTCCTTTGCGCAGTTTCTCATTTGGATAATAACTGCGTTGCAAAAGCGGAGGAACAAAATTCGGTATGGCAGGGTCTTCATGCAAATGAGTTCCAATGCCATGCCCGACCAATTGCCGGACCACCGAATAACCACGTTTTTCAACGTGCGTTTGAACTGCTCGGGCTATATCATAGACCTTGTTCTTGCTTTTTGCTTGCCGAACGCCAAGATTGAGCGACTCTTTCGTCACATCCAGCAAATCCTGCACTGACTTGTCGATGGTGCCAACGGGAAAGGTATAAGCGCTATCGCCAAACCAGCCATTGTATTCTACACCGCAGTCAATCGAAACAATATCTCCTTCTTGTAAGATGCGGGCACCGGGAACACCGTGAACCACTTCTTCATTCACCGAGATGCAAAGGGAATGTTTGAATTCCAAATTGCCAACGACATAGCCCTTGAAGGCGGGTTTGCCATTACTCGAGAGAATATTGTCCTCTGCTATATTGTCAAGTTCGATGGTTGTTATGCCGGGCTGTATCCTGCTTCCAACCATCATGATCGTTTCGGCAACGATCCTGCATGCTTTTTCAATATCATGATTCGGACCGGGTATATGTACCGCGGCTGACTCCATGATTGTTAAAATCCACCTTGTCCCGCATTGGCGCGACCGCGAATTTTTCCGCTCTTCATGAATCCGTCATAATGACGCATGAGAAGATAGGATTCAATTTGTTGCAAAGTATCAAGCGCGACACCAACCATGATCAACAAACTTGTGCCACCAAAGAATGATGCAAATGCCGGTTGAACGCGCAATACATTGGAAACAAAAGTCGGCATGATTGCAATGAGTGCAAGAAATATTGCACCGGGCAATGTGATGCGTGTCAAAATATTTTCAATATAATCTGCTGTTGGAGCACCGGGACGAACACCTGGAATAAATCCACCTTGCTTCTTCATATTATCTGCAACGTCTTTCGGATTGAATGCGACAGCAGTATAGAAATATGTGAAGAATACAATCAATAGAGAGAATGACAAAGCATATACCCATGATTGCTCACTGAATAATTGCTGTGAAAGCCACTGCAATGTTGTATTGTCCGGGAAGAAACTCAAAATAGTTGATGGCACGAACAAAATTGATTGCGCAAAAATAATCGGCATAACACCGGATGTGTTCACGCGCAATGGAATGTATTGTGTTGTTCCACCATAGACTTTTCTACCAACTACTCGCTTCGCATATTGAATCGGAATTCTTCTTGCGCCTTGTGTAACCAATACCACGCCGGCAATGATAAACACGAGAACTGCAAAAATCACAAGATGTACGAACAATTGCGGAGTTGATGTGATATATGCGAATTCAGAAAACAATGCATCAGGCAAACGCGCTATGATACCAATGAAAATGATGAGAGAAATTCCATTTCCCAAACCACGTTCTGTGATCTGCTCGCCAAGCCACATCAAAAACACTGTTCCTGCTGTAAGAAGCACTATCGAAGAAATGGTGAATATTCCCACCATGTCCGGTGCTACTACAGGAGCAGAAGTTGTGCCCGGATTCAAAATTTTAATGGTCACACCCCATCCTTGCAATGCTGCGATCAACACTGTGAGATAACGTGTGAACTGATTGATCTTTCTTCTACCATCTTCACCTTCACGCTGAAGACGTTGAATTTCTGGCATCACGATTCCTGCCAACTGCAAGATGATTGATGCAGAAATATAGGGCATGATTCCGAGAGCGAAAATGGCGGCATTTGACAATGCACCACCCACAAACAAATCATATAATCCGAACAATGTATTCGAATCACCGCCCTTCGTTGATTGCAGAGCAACAACATCCACACCGGGAAGAGGAATATATGAACCGATTCTCACCGCAAGCAAAATCAATGCAGTGAAAATGATTCTATCCTTTAACTCTTCAATGCGGAAAACATTGACCAATGTTTGAAAGAACTTATTCATCGATTACAGCGGTGCCTCCGGCTTGTTCGATCTTTCCTTTCGCTGATTCAGTAAATTTTGCCGCAGTGACATTCAATTTGGCGGTGAGATCACCATTGCCAAGAATTTTTACCGGAATTCTCGAAGAGCGTACAACGCCGAGATTGCGTAGGATTTCAATATTGACAGTGTCGCCCGCGTGAATCTTGTTATTATCAACAAGCTCTTGCAAACGTGCAACATTGATTTCTTGATATTCAATACGGAATGGATTCTTGAATCCAAATTTTGGCAGACGACGGCTCAAAGGCATTTGACCGCCCTCGAAATTTCTCTTCTGCTTAAAACCTGAACGAGAAGAATGACCTTTGTGTCCACGTGTTGATGTCCCACCATGGCCGGATCCCGCGCCTCTACCGATACGCTTGATGCCTTTTACCGAACCTTTGCTGGGGCTGATATTTCCAATATGCTTCATAATAGGATATTCTCCGTCTTTCAGATTGTCTCAACTTTCACAAGATGGCTGACCACATTGATCATGCCTGCGATTTGAGGATTGAGCGTATGTACAACTGAAAAGTTGGGTCGGCCCAAGCCAAGCGCATGTATGGTGTCTTTCTGATTCTGCTTGCACTTGATGATGCTGCGAACCTGTGTGATTTTTACTTTTGAACCTGCTTTCGTCATGTGAATCACTCCTTAACCTTGCAGCAATTTCTGTAATGAGATGCCTCTGCGATTTGCTGCAGATTGTGCATCCTCAAGCATGGACAATGCACGTACCGTTGCTTTTACGGTATTATGCGGATTAGAAGAACCCATGCTCTTCGTCAAAACATCCTGCACACCGGCAAGTTCGAGCACAGCACGAACGCCACCACCTGCGATAACGCCTGTACCTGCTGTTGCCGGCTTGATGAGCACGGATGCTGCACCAAACTTTGCAAGAACTTCATGGGGGATCGTGGTATTTTGCAATTGCACTTTCACGATATTGTTCTTGGCTGCATTTGTTGCTTTGCTTACGGCATCCACAACTTCGCCTGCTTTACCAAGACCATAACCCACATGACCATTGCCGTCACCAACAACGACCAATGCTGTGAAATTGAAACGACGACCACCTTTCACCACTTTCGCGGTACGGCCGACATATACCAACTTATCTTTCAGATCAAGTTCTGACACTCTTACTTTGCTCACGGCATCCTCTATAGATTAGAATTGCAGACCACCTTCGCGGGCGGCATCGGCAAGTGCTTTAACTCTTCCATGGTACAAATGACCATTACGATCAAATGCCACGCTTGAAATATTTGCTTCTTTGGCGCGCTTTGCAAGAAGTTCGCCGATATATTGGCTCTTCGCAACTTTGGTTGCAACAGATGCCAATGCTTCACGCACATCTTTTTCGACTGAAGAAACAGAAACGAGTGTCACTCCTTTTGTGTCATCAATGATTTGTGCAGTGATATGCTTGATGCTTTTATTCACGCTCAGGCGCAGACGCTCGGGATTACCGAATATACGCTTGCGAATATGTTGCTTTCTGCGTTGCTGGCGTTTCTTTTTAGATTGTTCTAAGTTCATCTCTATTGTCTCTTGAGAATCTGTCGATCAATTATTATTTACCTGCGGACTTACCGGCCTTACGACGGATATATTCACCTTCATAACGAACACCTTTTCCTTTATATGGCTCAGGTGGACGGATGCTGCGAATCTTGGCCGCAACTTCACCAACATCGTGCTTGCTGATTCCTTTCACCTGCACGGATGTAGGTGTTGGCGTCGCGAATTCAATGCCATCCGGTGGGATAAAAAGAATTGGATGAGAATATCCAAGCGTCAAGAGCAATTTCTTTCCGCGCATTTCAGCTTTGAAACCCACACCTTCGATGGTGAGATTTCTCTGAAATCCATTGGATACGCCTTCAATTGCATTGAATGCGAGTGCGCGAGAAAGACCATGCAATGCACGCACATATTTATCATCATTCGCTCTTTGGAAAGAGAGCGTTCCATTATCATTGTTGAATGTTATGCCGTCCGCAATCGGTACAATTTGTGTGCCTTTGGGGCCTTTGACAGTAAGAATACCATCAGTGAATGACAATTGTACATTGTTTGGAACGGTGATTGGTTTTTTGCCAACTCGTGACACGGTAATACTCCTTCAGTGCAGGATTAGCGTACTGTGCAAATAATTTCACCGCCTACATTGTAAGCGCGTGCCTGTTTGTCTGTCATCAATCCCTTTGATGTTGAGATGATGGCTATGCCCAAGCCATTGCTGACGCGGGGTAATTTTTCAACAGGTGAATAAATTCTTCTTCCGGACTTGCTGACTCGCTGAATGTCCTGGATGACCGGCTTGCCTTCATAGTATTTGAGACCGACCTTGATGAATTTCTGGCCATTCTCTTCCATGAGGAACACATCACCGACGAAACCTTGATCACGAAGAATCTCGGCAATCGCATGCTTCATTTTTGAAGCAGGTGCTGTGACATGTTTGTGGCGTGCCTGACCCGCATTGCGAATGCGGGTGATAAAGTCTGCTATGGTATCTGTTACCGGCATAATATTATATCGTAAAGTTTATTTACCAACTCGATTTGCGAATACCCGGAATTTTTCCTTCCAGGGCCAATTGGCGGAAGACATTTCGGCAAACACCGAATTTTTTATAGACTGCTTTTCCGCGACCTGTTACTGAACAACGACTGCGAACGCGAGTTGTTGAACTATTGCGTGGCAATTTTTGCAATGCTTCAAAATCACCTGCCGCTTTCAATTCTTCACGCTTTGCCGCATACTTTGCCACAAGGCGCTTTCTTTTTTCATTTCGTGCTACGATACTTGTCTTTGCCATGTATTAACCTTTGCGAAAAGGAAAACCAAATTCTTTGAGAAGCGCAGAAGCTTCTTCATCGGTTTTGGATGTTGTGACGAAAGTGATGTCCATACCGGCAATCTTCGTTACCTTGTCAACATCGATTTCAGGAAAAATGATTTGTTCCTTGATGCCGAGTGTAAGATTACCGCGACCATCGAATCCATTATCGGAAAATCCTCTGAAGTCACGAATGCGAGGAGATGCGATATTGATGAATCTATCCAAGAATTCATACATTCTCGCGCCACGCAATGTGATGTGGCAGCCAATCGGCATACCTTGACGAAGACGGAAATTCGCAATAGCTTTCTTCGCTTTACTTATCGCCGGACGCTGCCCAGTAATAAGCTCAAGCTCATTAACCGCAGATTGCAAAATCTTTGGATCCGCAACCGCCGCTCCAACTCCCATGTTGATACATATCTTGCTGATCTTTGGAACCTGCATCACTGATTTGTATTCAAATTTCGCCTTCATCGTTGGTATAACCTGCTCTTTGTAAAAAGCATAAAGGCGTGGTGCGGGCACCGGTCCTGAATATTCCTCGAGGCGTGCGCCTTCGGGTTTCAAGTCAAATTTTTTCGATTGTTGTTGGGCTTTTGCCATGATTATTCTCTATCCAAGTCTTAAGGCATTTTAATTTCTTTACCGGATTTAACGGCAAGACGCTTCACTTGAGCTCTTCCATTTCCGTCAACCGTGCGATCCAAACGAATGCGTGTCGGTTGCTTCGTTTCTGGGTCGATCAACATTGCATTTGAATATGCAATGGGCAATTCACGCTCGATTCTTCCACCCTCGGGATATGCCTGGCTCTTGCGCATGTGGCGCTTGTGCACATTCACACCCTCAACGAGGAGTCGACCTTTCTTTGCATCAACTTCGATAACACGGCCTTCTTTGCCTTTGTCATCTCCGGAAATGATTTTAACCATATCATTTTTCTTGATTGCCATCTTCATGATGTTCGATCCTTATAATACCTCTGGTGCCAGAGAAACGATTTTCATGAAACCACTATCACGCAATTCGCGTGCCACAGGTCCGAAAATACGCGTGCCTCTCGGCTCACCTTGATTGTTCAGAATGACAGCAGCATTCTCATCGAAGCGAATGAATGATCCGTCTCTGCGCTTGATCTCTTTTTTGGTGCGAACGACGACTGCCTTGCAGACTTCGCCTTTTTTTACACCGGCATTAGGAAGCGCACTCTTGACGGATACGACAATGATGTCGCCAACGCCGGCATAACGGCGTGCATGCCCACCAAGGATACGGATGCAACGTACGCGCTTGGCGCCCGAATTATCCGCTGCAATAAGATTTGATTCTTCTTGTATCATCTCATACTTCCTTAATTACTTCGCACGATCGACAATTTCTACGAGCATCCAACGCTTGCGGGCACTCAAAGGACGGCTTTCAATGACACGCACGGTATCACCAATGCGACACTCATTCGTTTCATCATGAGCCATGACCTTTTTTGTCTGCTTATAATATTTTTTATACAGTGGATGAGCAACCTGACGCTCAATCGCCACAACAATGCTTTTGTTCATGGCGGCACTGATTACTTTGCCTTGGCGGACTTTTTTTCCACTCGTAGAAGGCGCTTGCTCTGTTGCTTTAGTAGCCATAGTATTCAATTCTTAATAGTGCGTAGTGTGTCAAACAGTGACATTCCGCTCGCGCAATACCATTTTGATACGCGCAATATCTTTGCGTAAAGTTCTGATCTGTGATGTGTTCTCAAGTTGGCTCATCGCCTTCTCAAAATTTCTCAAGACCAATGCTTCCTCTGTGGAAGTCAACATCTCCATTAATTCTTCCGTGGAGACCTGGCGGATTTCTGACGCTTTTTGCTTTTTCATTACTCTGTTGCATCCAAGCGAGTTACAAATTTTACTTTGATAGGCAATTTGTGTGAAGCCAAACGCGCAGCTTCAACTGCCTTCTCTCTAGGTACACCGTCGATCTCAAAGAGAATACGACCGGGTTTTACAACCGCTACCCAGAATTCAGGATTACCTTTACCGGAACCCATTCGAACCTCTGCAGGCTTCTTCGTCACCGGCTTGTCAGGGAAAATGCGAATCCACACTTTACCGTCACGACGTAGATAACGATTGATGGCAATACGCGCAGATTCAATCTGACGATTTGTGATCCATGCCGGTTCCATCGCCTTGATGCCAAAGGTTCCAAATGCAACCTGTGATCCGCGATAGGCCTTGCCACGCATTCTGCCACGTTGGGTTTTTCTATGTTTTACTCTTTTAGGAATCAGCATTGTGCTATATCCTTCTCTTAATCTTTTGTTATAAGCTTACCAATTATTTCGCCGCGACAAATCCATGTCTTGACGCCAATCAAACCATAAACCGTTGAAGCAGTTGCTGTGCCATAATCGATGTCTGCACGTAATGTGTGCAATGGAACGCGACCTTCTTTATACTGTTCAGTACGAGACATGTCTGCACCACCCAATCGACCGGAACACATCACACGAATTCCTTCTGCACCCATTCTCATCGCTGCACCAACGGATTGCTTCATTGCCTTACGGAATGAAACTCTTCCCTCAAGCTGCTGAGCTATGTTCTCGGCAACCAATTGTGCATCAATTTCAGGACGCTTGATTTCATGAATGAGGATCTTTACATCCTTCTTTGAAATCTGTTTCAACTCTTCTTCCAACAACGTGATGTCTTTACCGGATTTACCGATGATCACGCCGGGACGAGATGTGTGCAATGTGATGCGCAATTGCTTTGCAGTGCGCTCGATCACTATGCGTGCTACACCTGCTTTACGCTTACTGCTCTTGATATAAGAACGGACCATCAAGTCTTCAGACAATTTGTCGGCCACATTCTTTTCATCAAACCAGTTGGCATCCCAATGGCGAACTATGCCTAAACGGAGACCTATCGGATTTGTCTTCTGACCCAAAGTTTCACTCCAATTATATTACTGAGCAACTGAGACTTCAATCGTTAAATGATGCGAGCGCTTGCGAATTCTATAAGCCCTACCCATCGGAGCAGGAGAAATGCGCTTCGCCGTGGGACCTTGATTGACATAGGCCGCACTTACAAACAACTTTCCTTCATCGACACGCTCATTGGCTGCGGTGGCCTTCTCAATTACATTCGCTATCGCAGAACGAAGAACCATTTCCGCATCCTTCGATGCCGATTTTGGAGAGAATTTCAGCGTCGCCAATGCTTGCGCCGCCGATTTTCCTCGTATCAAATCTATCACCAATCGCATTTTGCGGGGTGAAGAGCGTAAATACCGCTTTGTTGCACGAGCATTGAGCATAATTATATAACCTTATTCAGCTACGGATTATCGTTTTCCGGACTTTTGGTCCTTTCTGTTTCCTGCATGACCTTTGAATGTTCTCGTTGGAGAAAATTCACCAAGCTTGTGACCAACCATGTTTTCTGTCACATATACAGGAATAAATTTATTTCCATTGTGAACCGCAAATGTATGTCCTACAAAGTCCGGTGCAATCGTTGAAGCACGTGACCATGTCTTGATGACAGTCTTCTTGCCTGATTCATTCAATGCATCCACCTTCTTCATGAGTTTATAGTAGATGAATGCGCCTTTTTTCAGTGAGCGAGCCATAATGTCCTAATTACTTTCTTTTACGAACAATAAGATCGGTTGACTTCTTCTTTTTCTTGCGAGTCTTCAAGCCTTTTGCTAATTGACCCCAAGGTGAACGTGGATGCTGACGTCCACCGCCGGACTTCGAGCGACCTTCACCACCACCCATCGGGTGATCGATCGGATTCATCGCCATACCGCGTGTTTGTGGGCGAACACCCAACCAACGCATACGTCCAGCCTTTCCATAAAGAATATTCTCATGATCGGAATTTCCAACAACACCAAGTGTTGCCATACAAGACTGAAGAACTTTTCTGATTTCACCGGAAGGCAATTTTACTTGAGCCATGCCACCGTCAAAACCTACAAGCTGAGCACCAGTACCGGCACTGCGAACCATCTGTCCACCTTTTCCGGGCTTCATTTCAATATTGTGAATGAACATACCCACAGGAATTTTTTCCATCGGTAATGCATTGCCATCTTGAAGATCTGCATTGGGACCGGACATGAGTTTTTGTCCAACCTTCAATTTATTGGGAGCCAAAATATATGCAAGCTCTCCATCTTCATATCGCAATAATGCAATGCGGCATGTGCGATTCGGATCATATTGAATGCTCATGACTTCAGCTGCTATGCCATGCTTTCTACGCTTGAAATCAATGATGCGATATTTCTGCTTATGCCCGCCACCTCTGTGTCTGGAGGTGATGCGACCGGTATTGTTTCGTCCACCACTCTTCTTCTTTGGAGCAAGAAGTGATTTTTCGGGTTTCGCTCCCGGAGTAAGTTCAGAAAATGAACTCACTGAGTAGAAGCGTGTACCGGGCGTAATCGGTTTGAGAATTCTTAAAGCCATTGTCTATCTCGAAATTAATCTTCAGTATTACCTTCACCACCAACAAGGTCTATGCTATATCCTGGTGCCAATGTCACATATGCCTTCTTACGAAGAGGTGTTGCACCACGCATCAATCCACGTTTGGTAAAACGTGTTTTGTTCTTGCCTTTCACATTCACTGTGCGAACAGAAGAAACCTTCACATCGTACAGACGCTCTATGGCAGCCTTGATCTGGATTTTATTCGCATCTGTCGTCACTTCAAAAGCATATTGCTGCTTTTCCGCGAGCATCGCCGCTTTCTCTGTGAGCATCGGGCGTTTAATTACTGTAATCATCGTTATTTTGCCTAATTACTTCAGCATTAAAAAGTTTGTACCAGATCCTGCAAGGCTTCCTTGCAAAGGATGATATTCTTGTGATTCAAAATGTCATATGTAGATGCAACTACCGCGGGCAATGTTTTTACACCGGGAATATTTCTCGCTGACATCACAATATTCACATCTGAATCTTTCAACATGATGAGGGATTTCTGTCCATTGATATTCAATGCCTTCAATACACCAACCATGTTTTTGGTTTTGATTTCATCAAATCCAAGTCCTTCCACAACAAGAAGATTTTCTTCACGAACACGCAATGACAAAGCCGACTTACGTGCCAATTTCTTCATCTGTGCAGGAAGATATTGCTTATAGAGATGGGGTCTGGGACCGTGAATGGTTCCACCACCAACCCATACGGGTGAACGGCTTGAACCTGCTCTCGCAGTACCACGTCCTTTTTGTTTCCATGGCTTCTTGCCACCACCTCGAACCTCGGATCTCACCTTGGTTTTAGCAGTACCTTGTCTTTGATTCGCCAAGTATGCCTTGACCGCAAGGTACATTGCATGCTCACTTGGCTCCACATTGAAAACCTCTTCAGGCAATTCCACCTGACCGGTTACAGATCCGTTTTTTCCGTATACATTTACGAGCATTGTTCTATACCTTACAGCTTCACAATTTCTACTATGGAATTAATTGCGCCGGGAATGCTTCCTTTGATCACAAGCAAATTCTGCTCCGGCATGATGTCCAACACTTCGAGATTTCGAATGCTGATTCTTGTGCCACCCATACGGCCAGCCATGCGCATACCCTTGAAAACTCTCGAAGGATATGAAGATGAACCAATGGATCCTGGAGCACGCTCGCGATCCGATTGTCCGTGAGATGTCATACCAACACCACCAAAGTGATGCCTTTTCATAACACCCTGGAAACCACGACCTTTGGAGGTTCCGGAAACCTTCACCACGTCTCCGATCTTCAAGATGCTGTCCACCGTAACAGTATCACCAGGTGCGACTGTTACATTGTCCAATCTGAACTCTTTGATATGGCGCTTCGGTGCCAAGCCGGCCTTTTTAAAATGACCGACAAGTGGCTGGGATACCTTGCGCTCTGCTATGTCTCCATAGCCGAGCTGAACGGCAGAGTATCCGTCTTTATCTATGGTGCGAACTTGCACTACGGCGCAAGGTCCGGCTTCGATGACTGTACAGGGCACATATTCACCGTTCTCGCTGAATATGCTCGTCATGCCCAATTTTCGACCTAATAGCATCTTGTCTTTTCTCCTTAGACCTTTACCTCGACATCAACACCTGCTGGAAGCTCCAAACGCATCAACGCGTCAATCGTGCGTTGCGTCGAGCTGAAGATATCTATCAGACGCTTATGAACTCGCGCTTCAAACTGCTCGCGCGATTTTTTATCAACGTGTGGCGAGCGCAGAACCGTGTACACGGTCTTTTCCGTTGGTAACGGAATTGGACCGGATACTACCGCTCCTGTTTGCTTGATGGTGCGAACAATACGCTCGGACGATTTATCAATTAGGTTGTGGTCGTACGATTTTAATTTGATACGAATCCTTTGGGTTGCCACGCTCACGTACCTTCAAAAAAATGAGAGACAAAAAGAGGTAGGGACGAGATTCTCATTCCTACCTCACGGTACTTTTATTCAATGATCTTTGTTACAACACCCGCGCCTACTGTACGGCCACCTTCGCGAATAGCGAAACGAAGACCTTCTTCCATAGCCACCGGTGTGATGAGTTCTACTACAAGATTGTCAAGATTGTCACCAGGCATAACCATCTCTGTTCCTGAAGGAAGAGATGCAACACCTGTCACATCAGTTGTACGGAAGTAAAACTGAGGACGATACCCATTGAAAAATGGAGTATGACGACCACCTTCATCTTTTGTCAATACATAAACCTGTGCATTGAACTTGTGGTGAGGAGTGATGGAACCTGTTTTCGCAAGGACCATGCCACGCTCAATCTCTTCTTTGTCAACACCACGAAGCAAGAGACCAACATTGTCACCTGCTACTCCTTGATCAAGAAGCTTGCGGAACATTTCAATACCGGTAACTGTGGTTTTCTTCTGAAGACCAAAACCAACCAATTCAACTTCCTCGTTCACATTGACGATACCACGCTCAACACGACCTGTGGCAACTGTACCACGACCAGTGATTGAGAACACATCTTCAACGGGCATAAGGAATGGTTTGTCTGTATCACGAACAGGTGTTGGAATGTAATTATCAACAGCGTCCATGAGTTCATAGATAGGCTTCAAGCGTGCATCATCTACAGGAACATCATCAGAAGTACCTGCATCAAGACCTTGAAGTGCTGAACCTTTGATGATTGGAATATCATCGCCTGGGAATTCATACTTGGAGAGGAGTTCACGAACTTCGAGTTCAACGAGATCCAACAATTCAGGATCTGCGATATCAACTTTGTTCATGAATACTACGATACGAGGAACGCCAACCTGACGTGCGAGAAGAATGTGCTCGCGTGTCTGAGGCATAGGCCCGTCTGTACCTGCAACCACAAGGATTGCACCGTCCATCTGAGCAGCACCTGTGATCATGTTCTTCACATAATCCGCGTGACCCGGACAGTCAACGTGTGCATAGTGACGGTTTGCTGTTTCATACTCCACGTGAGCGGTATTAATGGTGATTCCACGTGCCTTCTCTTCGGGAGCATTGTCAATTGAATCATACGAACGCTTTGCAGACAGACCGGACTTAGCCAATGCCATCGTAATCGCTGCAGTGAGCGTTGTTTTGCCATGGTCAACGTGGCCAATAGTGCCGATATTGACATGCGGCTTCGACCTTTCAAATTTCTCTTTTGCCATAGTGCACCTAAACGTGATAACTATATGTTTTGAAAAAATTGCTGTCGCTATGCTGTTTAATACTGCTTCAGCGTCGTAGGCTCGTAGTGTGAGAAGATCATTGTATATGACCCTCTGCCTTGTGTCATGGAACGAAGCTTGGTTACATAACCAAACATTTCACTCAATGGTACAGCGGCTCTCACGCCCTGCGAGCTACCCTTTTGCGTAATCTCTTCAATCTTGCCTCTTCTGGAATTCAAATCGGCAATCACTTCGCCAACATATTCCATAGGAGCTATTGCTTCTACCGCAAATACAGGTTCCAATAATGTTGGCTGAGCCATTCCTATGGCCTCTCTCACTGCATTTGCAACCGCAACTTTGCAAGCTATATCAGTAGTCTCTCCTTCTCTAATGCCTACATCTGTTATCTCAACAGTGATATCCACTATGGGATATCCGGCAATTGGACCTACACTCAACGATTCCTTCGCACTCGACTGCAATGCTTCAAGCAATACAGCAGGCATTTTCGGAAGATTCTCACCAAGCAAAACAATATTGCCTGTTCCTGAATCAGATGGCCGCAATGCTACGGACACCTTCGCATATTGATTCTTGGTCCCAATCTGTTTGTCGAATTCGACTTCACTCGTCGATGATCCAAGAATCGTTTCTCTGTAGGCAACCTGCGGCTTGCCAACTCTCGTTGCAACGCCGAACTCACGCTTGAGTCTGTCAACCACGATATCCAAATGCAATTCGCCAACACCACTTATGATGATCTGACCACTTTCTTGGTCATTGTTGAACTGAAATGTTGGATCCTCATCTGCAAGTCTGGCCAATGCTTCAAGCATTTTTGCCTGATCTGCCGTCGATTTTGCTTCAATCGACTGATTGATCACAGGTTCAAGAAAACTGATTTTTTCAAAGAGCACTTGTTTGTCTTGATGACACAATGTGTCACCGGTCTTGGTTAATTTCAACCCGGGCAAAGCAACGATCTCGCCGGCTTCACATGATGTCAATTCATCACGCTTATTAGCCTGCATCCTGAGAATCTTTTGCACTCGTTCACGCTTTCCAATCGAAGCATTGTATATCATGTCTCCAACTTTAAGCGATCCGGAATACACTCGTATGAATGTCAATCGACCTACATACACATCAGTCAATACTTTGAATGCAAGAGCAGAAAATGGTTCAGCCGAAGATGGCTTTCTCTCAATGACTTTTTCAGGATGCTCAGGGTCAAATCCCTTAACAATCCCTCTGTCTATCGGAGATGGCAAATATCTCGTCACCGAATCTAATACTTGCTGAACGCCTTTGTTCTTGAATGAAGAACCACAACATACAGGCAAGAATGTGGAAGATATCACCGCAGCTCTGATCGAAGCAATCAATTCTTCTTCCGAAATGTCATCTCCACCGAAATATTTTTCGAGTAAAGCATCATTGGTTTCAGAAACTGATTCGATTAATAATGCTCTCGCATCATTGACCTGATCTTTCATCGCATCCGGGATTTCCCTTTCTTCAAAATTGTTGAGATCCTGAATATCACTCGTGAAATGTATGTACTTCATCGTGATGAGATCAATTATGCCGCTAAATTCATCGGCACTTCCAACAGGTATGAAAATCGGAACGGGTTTCGCACCCAAAATCTCTCGAATCGATTCAACAGCCTTTTCAAAATCAGCACCTATTCTGTCCATCTTGTTGATGTAAACAATCCTAGGTACTCCAAATTGATCTGCCTGCCTCCAGACTGTCTCTGATTGCGGCTCAACTCCCGCCACTGCACAAAAAACCGCAACAGCTCCGTCAAGCACCCTCAAAGATCTCTGCACTTCCGCCGTAAAATCAACATGACCGGGCGTATCGATAATATTGATCTGATGACCATGCCAATAGCATGTCGTCGCGGCAGATGTTATCGTGATACCTCTTTCTCGCTCCTGTTCCATATAGTCCATGAAAGCCGTGCCTTCATGCACCTCTCCCATCTTGTGGAGAGAACCGGAATAAAAGAGAATACGCTCGGTAGTTGTTGTCTTGCCTGCATCAATGTGAGCTATGATGCCTATATTTCTATACTTATCCAGCTCAATTGTGCGCGACATAGTTTACAGCGCTACCAGGGTTAAATTGACAAAGAACGAATACTATTTCTTACCACTTAAAATGCGCAAAAGCTTTATTCGCTTCAGCCATTCTGTGTACATCATCACGCTTCTTTACTGATGAACCTTCACCATTCGCCGCTGCCATCAATTCTGATGCAAGACGAGAAGCCATTGATTTGTCACGACGCTCAGATGCATACAACTTCAACCAACGAATGGCCAGTGCTATACGACGCTCCTCACGAACTTCAACAGGAACTTGATATGTCGCACCACCAACACGGCGTGAACGAACTTCAATTGCCGGAGAAACATTGCTCAATGCCTTGCGGAATACCTCGATCGGATCCTGCTTCATTTTGTCAGCAATGATGTCGAAAGCATTATAGACCAAATTGCGCGCAGTGTTCTTCTTACCCTGAATCATCACTTTGTTGATGAATCTGGATACCATCACGTCATTAAAACGTGGATCAGGCACTGCATATCGTTTCTCTGCTCTTTTCTTTCTCATAATTATCTATCTCTGGCTTAATCGATTCTCAATTATTTACTACCTGCAGGTTTTGGACGCTTCGCTCCATACTTGGAACGAGCCTGCATACGATCTTTAACACCTTGTGTATCCGCTGCTCCACGAACAATGTGATAACGCACACCAGGAAGATCCTTCACACGACCACCACGAATCAATACAATCGAGTGCTCCTGAAGATTGTGACCTTCACCCGGTATATATGCAATCACTTCAAATTGATTTGTCAAACGAACCTTTGCCACTTTACGCAATGCAGAATTCGGTTTCTTCGGTGTTGTTGTATACACGCGAGTACAAACTCCACGGCGCTGAGGGCAACTGGCAAGAGCCGGAGATTTACTTTTCTCCACCAGTTTTTTGCGTCCTTTTCTTACAAGTTGACTAATCGTTGGCACGAATATATTCCTTACAAACTACGTTTTTAAGCCACTATCGGCGTTTTTTAGCGTTTCCGACAGAGCTTGCAAAACTACATAAAATGTTAATAATCACCAAAACTTATTTTATTTATCTGCCTTCGGCACGCTTTTGTTGATGCGCCTTGACCATTTCGTCCTGAACATTCTTCGGAACCTGAGCATAACGCAAGAATTCCATTGAAAACTCGCCTTTACCTTGTGTTACAGAACGTAAGTCTGTAGAATATCCAAACATTTCACTCAAAGGAACTTCAGCTTCAACAACCACATATCCTGCATCCATTGTTGCGCCTACGATAACACCACGACGCTGATTGATCTGGCCAATCGCTACACCCTGAAATTCTTCGGGTGCACTGATTTCCAATTTCATGATCGGCTCGAGAATTACCGGCTTTGCTTTCATGTACGCTTCACGGAATGCAGCAATTGATGCCACTTTGAAGGCCATTTCAGAAGAATCCACAGGGTGATCGGCACCGTCATTGATTGTTGCGCGAACGCCAACAACAGGCTGACCAATCAATGAACCTTCAACGATCGCATCACGGAAACCTTTATCGCAAGCAGGGATATATTCACGAGGAATAACACCACCTACGATGTCATCAACAAATTCATATGTCTCAACAGCATCGGTAGGCAATGGCTCGAGGAAACCTGCAACACGCGCAAATTGACCTGAACCACCTGTTTGCTTTTTGTGTGTGTAATTGAAAGCAGCATTTGTCGTGATTGCTTCACGGAAAGCAACTTTTGGCCTTCCAACATTCACTTCGCAATTATATTCACGCTTGATACGCTCAATGTAAATCTCAAGATGCAATTCGCCCATGCCCTTGATGATCGTCTCGCCACTCTCTTCATCACGATATACGCGGAATGTGGGATCTTCTTTGGTAAAGCGATTCAATGCTTTTGAAAAATTTACCTGACCTGATTTTTCTTTTGGACTTACCGCAAGCTCGATAACCGGCTCCGGTACAAACATCGATGTCATGGTCACACTCAGATTTCCATCTGTGAATGTATCACCGGATGCGCAGTCAATACCGAACATCGCAACAATTTGACCCGGACCCACTTCTTCGATATCATGCATCTCATCGGCATGCATACGGACAAGTCTTGGAACTTTCACGCGCTTGCCATTGGACATATTGGTGATCATGTCTCCCTTCTTCACACCACCTTGATAAATACGCATATATGTGAGCTGTCCAAATCGTCCATCCTCAAGCTTGAATGCCAAGCCTACGAATGGCTTTGTTCTCTCTGGAATCAACTCAAGTTTTGCTTCATTCTGACTTTGATCCAAACCTTCATTCCTAACATCTTTTGGTGCAGGTAAGAACATGCCGACAGCATCAAGCAATACTTGAACGCCTTTGTTCTTCATCGCAGAACCAACATACAAAGGTGTGATCTTCAAACTGATGGTTTCACGACGAATGACAGGAATCAATTCTTCCGCAGTCACCTCTTCTTCCATCAAGAATTTTTCTGCAATCGCATCATCAAAATCAGACAATGCTTCAATCATTGCATGACGACGCTTTTTTGCTTCTTCAACATATTCGGCTGGAATGTCTTCTCTACGAATATTCTCACCATTGTCACCATCAAAGAACACAGCTTTCATGTGCAATAAATCAACAACGCCTGCAAATCTGTCTTCCAATCCCATAGGGAATGTCATGATCACAGGGCGATGATGCAATTTCTCACGCAATTGCTCCGCAACTCGATCAGGATTTGAACCGGAACGGTCAATCTTATTGATGAATGCAAGTCTTGGAACATTATATCTTCTCATCTGACGATCAACCGTGATCGACTGACTCTGAACACCGGCAACACCGCATAAAACCAATACCGCACCATCAAGAACACGCAATGCCCTCTCAACCTCAACGGTAAAGTCAACGTGGCCGGGAGTATCAATCAAGTTGATCTCATAATCACCCCAAGTGCAGTATGTGGCTGCAGACTGAATGGTAATCCCTTTTTCACGCTCGAGATCCATGGAGTCCATCGTGGCACCTACACCCGACTTTCCTCTCACTTCCTCAATCTTGTGGATCTTACCTGTATAGAACAAAATGCGCTCGCTGAGCGTGGTCTTGCCCGAATCAATGTGGGCAGAAATACCAATATTCCGAACTTTTGAGATGTCTGACATAGCTGTCTAAACCTACCGCAATAGAATATTTATGAAGATGTTTACTTAATCAAAATGGACGATTCTTCGCGACAAGCGAAGACCACAAATTTACGGGAAAGGGGGCACTCGGCAAAATTAAATCGCTGATTTTTAGAATTTTACGGCATTTTCCACATTGCTTCGAGTTTTACCATAACTTTCAACACATGAGTATTTTGCGGTCTTTTCCACAGCAAAAAGTGGAAATGATGTGGAGAAGTAAAGCGGGTTTCAGGGCTTGACGATGAATTTACCTGAATAAGAGTCCGTTTTTTCGGTATCAGACAGGGTAAAGAGGTAAACTCCCGGCATTAAATCAAGAATTTCATCCAATCTGGCAACGAGTGTGTTCATATACGGGGTGGTATTGTCATAATCGATGATGATTGCCAATTGCTTGGCTAGAACAGGCATTCCGGAGGGTGTGAATATGTTCAATTGTACTTTATTAGCGACAATCGAAGTGCTCGGAACGGGGAAATTGATGGTTTTATGCTTGCTAAGCAGTACAGGATTCGGATACACGCGTTCGGCAGGAAGATCATATTTTCCACCTGCAAGACGAATCACAGAACAAAAGGGGATGGAGCTTGTATTGATATCGGCATAATAATTCGATAATCCAATTGGTGTATTATTCGAATTACCATTGATTGCTATTGAAAATGACATATCCTGTGAACCGAAATTCCTGAAAAAATCCTGATAAGCGGTTGAAATCAAGATATGTGCTGTATCGGATATTTCAGTGAATGAGGGCAGAATACATGTACTCAACCTGGATTCATAAGGATATATCACACCGGTAAACAAAGCTGTCGGGTCCGCGAATTCTATGGCCCCTTTTAACTCCGGAAATGTTCGGGCATCCCTGAACACTTCATTCGAATCTTTGTCAATTGCCCTTCTTCCGGTTTGAAACACGCGTTCCTGATAACCGCACCAAAGTTGATGCAATGGCGTAAAATTGGCTTGAAGTGTCATTTCCAAGGCATGATAGGCATATGTCTTCCTGCCAATCTCCTGCCAAATTTGAATCAGTGGTGCATTGCCAACTTTATCGTGAAGATATTCCAGAAACAGCGCATTGGCATATCCTGATGAAATTTCCTGCACATATCGTTGACCGAATCTATTCTTCCTTGGCTCAAGAAAATAATCTTTCACATAAAAATGATAGTCCTTTATCTCCGGGTATAAATGGAATTCTAACCAGGTCGAGAACATCTCATAGAATGACACATCATATTGCTGATCATTCATTCCATAATTTGCCAATTGAATCGCATGATGATATTCATGAGCAGCGGTGATATTCAATGCATCCAATCCGAATGTGTTGAATGATTGATCACCAAAAGCATTCTTGTCATTCGGACTATAATTGTTGTCAACTTCTATGTATGTGAGTGAATATGCATGCTTATTTGTGGAATTCGGTAAAGACTCACGTACGGTAGTCAAACCATAAAAACCTTGATCAGCAAATTCTATGATATACACATCATATGGTGCACTTCCATTTTCACCATTGTTCGGCGTGGGAAGAAAACCCATGCTATCCACTTCGACTGCATATGCATATTCGAATGCACGCGCACATGCCTCGACATAATCGGGAATGGTGTTTCGATCATTGTCCCGTGGATCAACTGCTCCATTGCCGGTCAATGCATAATGAATGAGGAAATGTTTGTTCTCGGAAAGAAAAGAGAATGGTAGATCGGGAGCCAATATGCGTTCTCCCTTACTTATGGCTTCCTGCCTTGATTTGAAGTGCGATCCGAATGTTCCGCATTTGTCAGCCATGAGTTGCATGGGCAATGACAAGCACACAAAAAGCAAAGCTTTTCGGAGAACAACATAGACCTGGATTGGAATCATATCAACGGAACATTTCTTTGATCATACCCCATGTGCGACGAATGCCGCTCACACTATGACTCACACTGACGATGTTTGAATAGGAAACGGAATTGTCAAATGCAATCACTTTGATTCTATAAGAATACATCTTCCCTAAAACCCGCTCATTGTTACCACCCTTCATCAATGCATTTTCATCAATGAAACGATATGTGGTTTGAGCACCTTTTGGTTCTATGTTGGCAATTGAACGGAATATGTCTCCGGTTGAAGTACGTTCCAATTCATAGGTGCGTACTCCCTTCTCGATGCTCGGACGCCATTCAATCGTAATGACCTTTCCGTCTGATTTGGCGGTCATGTGATCGAATGAGATTTCGGCGGCAATGATATTCATTGTTGCCAGAATCATGAATGATATGTATTTCATGAATTGCATGACACAAACATAGGTTTTGAAATTGTGAATGACAAGTAAAAAAGCGAGAACTTTGGCTTTATTCCATGCCCCTGACGGCATCCCATCGTTTCTCCACAGAAGTTTTTCCCTTTATGACTGTTCGATACCCTTGCACGCGATGATGCATGATTTCATCACGAACCTCATCCATCAAATCGGTCAATCTCCTTGATATGTGCTCTGTGATATCTTGTTTTTTGGAAAATGACACGCTTGAAAGCAATTCCGGTTCACCAATGGAAACCCAGGCCTCCGGTTGCTGCTCTTTGAGAAAATCATAGCGGATGGACACTGGAACGCACCATGCCTCTCCAAGCATCTCCACTAGATTGCCAATACCGGAATATGCATGTATGGGTCGCATTTCCTGATGAATCAATTCACCCTGAGGGAACATCCACAATACTTTACTGGTATTGCGAAGCAAATTCACCGCATGATGTAGTGATTGCACCGCCGAGCGAGGATTGCTGCGATGAACAGAAAACATTCCGATCTTCGCGAAGAAGCGATATTTCTTCAATTGTTTTTCTTCCATCATTCCATAAGACTCCACACCAAGATGTGCATTCGTCAAAGCAATGGCAAGACCGGCATCCCACCAACCGCCATGAGAACAATACACTATCAGTGGAATTGGATGATCCGAAGGTGTTCTGTCGGTTTTCCACGGCTTCAAATGCGATTCTCCCTTCACGCGACATGCATAAAATGTTTTTCTTAATGATCGAGTGAAATACCACCCGAGCAATCTGCGCCATAAAGGAGAATGTTTGGCTTCAATCATGAAGTGATAACCATGAGTCTGATTCGTTTATTTCTTGCTAATTTATCGCAATCGCATGAATAAACATCATATCCAATAGACATGTTCCATCGGAAATACGCATATTCTTTTCTATTGATTATGCTTGCAGCAATGATGATTGCTTCATGCACGAACCCTTTTGCACCCAAACTTTCCGATACACCTCTCGGCGAAAATGTGTTCGCCGATCAAAAAACGGTGGACGGAATATTTCAAAATTTTCGAAGTGCATATCTGTATAAAGATACATTGGCATATGGAAGATTGCTCGATCAGCAATTCATCTTCATTTATCGAAATTATGAAACCGGGGTCGACGGTACTTGGGGAAGAGATCAGGAAATGTTCACCACATCCGGATTGTTCAATGCCGCACAAAATCTTGATTTGATTTGGAATGATATCGTGGTGTCCACTGGAGATAGTACAAGTCTCGACATCGCTAGAGGATTCAATCTCACAATCACATTCAATCCGCAAGATATAGTGAGAGTTCAAGGGAGAGTGAATTTGCAATTGAAAAGACCAACTACAAATGACAATTGGAAAATCGTTCGATGGAGAGATGAATCAAATTATTGATTCTTGGTTTTGATTTTTCCGAATAGCCACATCACTTGTAATTTCCATACGAGAAACACTGCTTCATAGACAATGCTTTTGTTCATTTTGGAAACACCCGATCTTCGATCAACAAAAATGATTGGAATCTCCTTGATGCGTGCCCCTGCTTTCCACAATCTATAGTTCATCTCAATCTGAAATGCATAGCCATTCGAATGAATGTTATTGAGGTCTATCTTGGCGAGCATTGATGATCGAAAACATTTGAATCCACCGGTCGCATCTTTTACTGGCATCCCCGTGATGATGCGTGTATACAGATTTGCACCATAACTCAATATCAATCGACGCAGTGGCCAGTTCACCACATTCACACCATTGGAATATCGAGAGCCTATCACCAAATCATTCTGTTCTATTTCTTTCAAGAATCTTGGAATGTCTTGTGGATCATGCGAAAAGTCAGCATCCATTTCCATGATTGCATCATATCCCATCGATAATGCTTTTGCAAAGCCTTCGCAATATGCAGTACCCAAACCCATTTTTCCGGGACGCTTCAATAAATGGATGCGAGTATCTGTTTTCTTGCGTTCTTCTACGCGATCACTCGTGCCATCCGGAGAATTGTCATCAACTATCATCACATGAACATCAGCGGCATTCAAAACAGCCGTGAGGATATTGTCGATATTATCTAGTTCATTATATGTGGGTATGATGATGATCGCTTTCATGAAGGTTTCCATTATGCCTGACCATGCCCTTTAAACACGCGAATCACTGTGCGAATGATGATTTCGATGTCGAGTTGTAGTGACATGTTTTCAATATAGTAAAAATCATGTTTGAGGCGATGAGTGATTTCTTCTATCGACTCTTGATAATTTCGATAATGTATTTGATTCCAACCGGTAAGTCCGGGTCTTATCACCAAACGTCTTGTATAATACGGTAATTCTTTTTTGAACTTGTCAACAAAGAAAGGCATCTCTGGTCTTGGACCAACCAAACTCATCTCGCCTTTCAATACATTCCAAAATTGCGGCATTTCATCAAGATGTGATTTACGTAAAAATCTCCCGATTCGCGTGACACGCGGATCATTGACAACAGCCCATTTTTGTCCGCCCGCTTCAGCATCCATCACCATTGATCTGAATTTATACATGGTGAATACTTTGCCATTCTTTCCAACTCTTCGTTGTTTGAAAATCATGGGTCCTTTTGAATCAAGCCGAACAAGCAATGCCGTGATGAGCAAAAATGGAAATCCTATAATCAAAACGCATGCACTCAAAGCTATGTCGATGGCTCTTTTGATAAATCGCTCCCAAGTCTTCATGAGCTCCGGATTGATGTCAATAAGCGGCATCCCATGAATGGCTTGCAATCGTGCCTGACCGGTGAACAATTCATAGAGATCCGGTTGGATTTTGACGCCTATGCCAAGCACACGACATTCCATCACAAGGTCGATCATCCAACGATGATCCAATGCATCCATCATAACCACCAAGTCTGCAGGCCTTTCCTTGATAACGATTTCTTTGATGTCCTTCACATCACCAAGTATGGGAATATTTTCTGCATCTCCATGTGCAATTGCCTTCCATCTCTCGAAGTCTTTATTATCTCTGAACACTATGCCTTGTACGGTATATCCCCATGATGGATTTTCATTCATGATGGTGTACATTTCGAGCATTGCATCCGGCGCACCCATAAAGATCGTTGAAACTTTGATGATTCCCTTTCTTCGAAGAAATCGTTGCAACATTCTACCAAGAACTCTTATGAGAACGACAAGGATAACAAGAATGACCGCATAGAGAACAATCTTCAAACGAAATCCACGGAAGTTCGCACTCGTGAACAGTATTGCCAGGAAAATCAAGATGCTTCCAAATGCAACGGCCCTGATAACGGTGAACATTTCAGTGAATGGCGAACGCACAAACCAATTTCGATAGAGTCCTGAAAGCCAAAACAACATCATCCAATACAATACCAATAATGGCATCACGCTTAGGATCAATGTTTGCATTGTTGTTGCATCAGACAAAGGCAATGTTGTAGTGTACAAACCCGTCATGAACCCCAATAAGAGAAATACCGGCAATGCTGATGCAATTGCGATGATGTCTCCACCAATCTGGAAAATTGCCGGCGTTGACTTTGCGGCAAAATCCCGAATGCGTTTATACTGTGATATGGTATTGTCTGATTTCATGTATGTTCAGGCTCGCTCCCAAGTGGATGAAGCATTGCTACGTAATACATGTATCCATGCACCGAGCAAACTCATCTGAAGGCGTACAAAAATACATGCTTGACGAATAATGATGATTCGCAGTCCCAAAAATCCGGGGATCGACAATAGAATCACACCAAGCAAACAATAAAACATGATCATGCCAATGATTGATCCTTCATGCCATGCAAGAAAGGATGTGCAAATCGCCAATAGATAGAATATTGGCATGAGCCAACGCAACATTTTCCGTGACCAAAGAAATAATGCTATGAGTCCGTATTTCGGAGAAAGCAATGCATCGGCTTCTCCCACGGTTGCCATGCCACAAGCGGCAAAGCGTTTTGCTTGTTTGAACTCCATGCCCGGTGGCGAAGTTCGAATCTCATATGCACAAGCATGTGGATCAGCAAGCACTCTCTTATGTTCCAAAAGTACATGCAGAATCGGCATATAATCATCGCATACTCGTTCATTTGGCAAAGGTCTGCGATAGATTCTTCTCACTGCATAAAAATGACCCAAACTTGTTACGGTGGAAGACAAAGCTGATTCCATCGAGCGCGTCTGAAATTCCAATGAGCGATATACTGAATGCTCAGCAGCATGATTATCCTCTGAATCATGTTTCGGTGCATCAATGGATGTTCCGATAACCGCACCGATATTTGGATCGGTGAATCGTGAACACATTGAATACAATGCTTCGGATTGCAGTCTGACATCTGCATCGAGATGCACGATCACATCTGAGTTTGAATGCGAAACGAGATATTCATTCACGACATTTTTACCCCGACGTTCAAGCGCATGAATATGCAGATTGGGATATTGTTGTTGCAATCGTTCAACGATCTTCACAGTATCATCCGTTGATCCATCACTACCAACATGCACCTCACAGCGAGGATAGCGCTGAGCATAAATGGTATGAATAGCATCTTCAATATATTCCGACTCATTATATGCAGCTATGAGTACTGCAATTGAAGGCAAAGCATCTTCATTGATATTCGGGATGTCAAGTGAGTGCAAGGCATGCTTCTTGAAGATCATTAATAACTTCAACAGTTTAGGATAGACTGCATAAGGGTAGATCATCAGAAAGAGAAGGAGTAGCGTGCAAGCAAGAAGTATAAACATGTGCTTGCCTCAAAAATCTTCAAATCGCAGTGAAGCCTGCAAATAATGCGTGAGATTTCCGGCTTGTGAACGAAGTGCATAGAGCCCTTGTACATGTAGTCCACGCACGATTTCAAAACCCCCCATGATTTGCGCACGAAATGCTTCTTCCAATATACCACCAAGAAAAGGGGCCGATTCAGAATCAAATGGACGTTTTGCTTGCAAAGCATTTGCACCATGATTCACGAGTATGGTATCTCTACCATTGATGCTTGCAGTTTCATTTGCTCCATGTCTTTGATATGCAATCAGCAATCGTATCGGATAGCGATGTCCGTGAAATATAGATGCCCCGCATGATATCTCATCTGAATTTGGCCTTAAAGAACCGGTGATGAGCGCGCCATCACTCGTCATGGAATTTTGTACATTGAAATGTGAATAGGTATATGGTTGCACCCTTGCATATTCAATGGAAAGATTCATTGCCGGGAATACATACATCGTACCAAATGAGAATGCACTTTTATTTGACCAATAGTCCGTTCCAATTTTGGAGAAAATCAAATCATCCAGAAGATATGCTCCTTTCAAAATCAGATTCTTCATTGGTCTGATTGTAACATCGCATCCCATCGCGCTATTATCTCGATCTCGCAATGAATGTTCAACTGATTTCAAGAATGACAGTGGATTCAGATATGCCAAATCGAATGTCCTGTTTTGATATATGACACTTTCCCAAACGGAGATTTCACCCCATGATGGACGGAAAGCCGCTCGATGCATCACCAATGTTTTGGCAGGCATGAACTTGTCGGAACCCGTGGAATTCATCTGTCCCGGAAGAATGATTTGTCCGGAAGGATCCTGAGGTAATGAAAGTAACGATGCATGAGTATATCGATATTCAAATGTTTTGGTTCTGGCACCAATCATCAATGCATCAAGCGGAGGAGCATTTCTTCCAAGAAATTGATGATGATTGAATCCGGACCCAAGTGATCTGGACTCACGACCAATGCTTGCATAAAACCAATCATTGTCATAACGAATATGTGATTCTGTAAAATCAAAGTCGCTATTGTATACTGCAAACTTTATATTCTGCCTTAGTCGAGGATCATCCAATGCAAGTGAACGATCTCCGGAAAGCAATGCACCATTTGTCATTTGCAAGAAGAAACCCACATTCCCACGCAATGTACCATGCAAGCGTAAGCCCGCCTGACCTGTCAGCATCGATGTGGAAGAATCATTCATCCTTTGTGCGCTTTCCAAGGAAAGCAGTGGGCTCGCAAAGAATGTCACAAGTGAATCTTTTTGTAAATACAATGCTTTTTCACGATCTGTGAATAGTCCATCAAACAATAATGGCAGCGAATCATTCATCGGCATTGAACTCTCGAACAATGTTGTATTGATTCGCTTTTCTGGTAATAATTCTCGTTCATAATGAGACAAGACATCTCTTTCATCTGCGCTTAACTCAGTTTCGGAAACACGAATCATTCTCAACGCAGTTTGTACTTCGCCTCTTTGCAATGGCAATGCTGAAAGAGAATAGTGCGGTAGCAATCCTTTTGCTTCGCAATGCTCAAGAAAATGATAGACAGGATGAATGATCGGAAGATGTTCCACTTGTGCTTGCACCACACCATTCATGGCAAAAAAGATCATGAGAAATATCATGATCTTTTTCTTCACAAATGAGCTATGTGCTTTGCAATTCTTCATTATCGAAGGAATGCCCAATAAACCACATTCAGAATACCAACCAAACCACCGATTGCGGTGATGAGGAATGTATAATATTGATATTCATATCCGGGTGGACGATAGGTTGGTGGCGGACAGTAAATTTCATCTCCTGATTCTACCACCACATTTTTTTCATTGCCTTTGATCCATACATGTGAGCGACCTTTGATGATGCGCGTCAAATCTTTTTCGGCTCCGCTTGCATAACCACCTGCTCTTTCGATATACCATTGCATGGTTTTACCGGGCTCGAATGTAACATAACCGGGATTATTCACTTGTCCATACACATAGACGCGCTTTGGATTTTCAGGTATCACGATGATGTCACCGGATTCAAGATGAACATTATCATCTTCAGATCCATTGAATGCTTTTTGTATGTCACAAGCCACGGTTGGTTGACGAAACATGGTATGCATCAGATATCGCGTAGTGTCTTCCGCTGTGAGATCCGTGTATTGCATTCCCATGATTGCACGATAATGCGGCTCATTCGATGCCGGTGCTTGTTGTTCCTTTCTTACGATATATGCCAGAGGTAAATATGCTTTATCGGTGAATCCGCCGGCTTGTTCAACGATGTCTTTCAACTTTGTTTGACCTTGCACCATCGTATATGCACCGGGTTTTTGTACTGATCCTGTAATCTCCACAACACCTGTTGTAACGCCTTTCACGGCATATTGTTGTTTTTGTACCACAATCACGGCACCGGGCATCAGTTCGGGATCATCACTGAATTGTCCATTGTCATTTATTGACAAAGTGGTGAGTGCATCGCCTTGTTTCAATTGAATATTCGATGGATCCGCATCATCAGTCAGGCCATAGGCAAGCTTAAGAAGCATCGATGCTCTATCTCCTTTTTTGAATGCAATACTTATTGGTCTGATCACGGCACCGGCAATTGCAATGGCTGAATTCAAACCTTGATCAAATGGTACAAATATCTGATCACCTTCGCGAAGGGTTGGATCATCTGTGGCGGTTGACATTGCAAGTGCTTTTTCGAGATCGGCATTTGATGAAGTACCATCGGCATGAAGCACTGTGATATTGCGTGCAACGAAAGAGGGTAATTCTTCATTGCCTGTTAATGTTCCACCGCGCATCGCTGAACGACGAGCTTCGATCACTGTTAACTCTCTTGCACTTTCCATTGTGGCTTGGTTTGTTCCGCCATTTGGTTGTGATGGCGATTTTGGTGGTTGATTTGCAAGACGTATCACGGTTGAAACACGCATCGAAGCCGGTATTGCATAGGTACCGGGATAGCGTACATTTCCTCGGATGCTCACATAGAGAGATCTGCATTTTCTGAGCATCACGGTGACTGTTGCATTTGGATTGCGTTGCTTCATCATATCGATGATCAATGTCTTGGCTTTTGCGAGTGTGGCATTCTTGAGTGACAATTCGCCGATGCGTGGTACGAGTACGGCATTCTCAGGAGAGACCGATACATATTGCTCTGTAGCATTTCCAGAGAGAGTCTGTATGGACAATACATCGCCGGGTCCGATGCGATAATGATCTGCATCAACGATATTGTCTGAAGGCAATAATTCTGCTTTCAGAAAGTCGGCACCGGGCGGTGTTGATGTCTGCATCAGCTTCGTCATGTCGAAATCACTCGATGAACCCATCAATTGTGCTTCGACAGATATACCTATCATCAATGTACACACACAGAAAAGTGCCGTGCATATTGATCTGATCAATGTGATTGAATGATTCATTGTGCCTTGATGCATTGTGTCACAAGTATTTCTGCTATACGTTCTGCTGCTTTTCCATCCCACAAAGGTGGAATGGATCCTTGCTTTCTTGGCAAATGCACTATATCATGCAATGCTTTGGAAATTGCTTGTGGATTGGGCTGAATAAGAATATTGGTACCCAATTCCACGGTGACGGGTCTCTCGGTGGTTGTTCTTACAGTGATGCAAGGAATACCAAGAACTGTTGTCTCTTCTTGTATTCCACCGGAGTCTGTAAGTACGAAATCCGCATCTTTCATGAGTGCAAGAAAATCAATATATCCTTTGGGATGCGTGATGATGAGTTGTTTGCCTTGTCTGATGATGTCGGCAAAACCATATTCACGAATGTTTGAACTCGTGCGAGGATGCATCGGAAAAACGATTGCTCTGTCTGCTGATATTTCAGCAAGTATTTCAAGCAGGGATTTCAATTGTTCGGGCTCATCCACATTTGATGGACGATGCATGGTAACAAGACCATATTGCTTTGGCTGAATGTCAAGTTCTTGAAGAATTGTTGATTCATTGGCTTTTGGCATGGCAAAATGCAATGAGTCTATCATTGTATTGCCAACGAAAAATATGTTCTTCTCTGGAAATCCTGATTCTTTGAGAATCGTATTTCCTGATTCTTCAGTCGTAAACCAATAATTACAAATTGCATCGGTGGCAATGCGATTGATTTCCTCCGGCATGGAGCGATCATAACTTCTCAAACCTGCTTCAACGTGTACGGTTTTTATGCCGAGTTTCACAGCAACCAATGCACATGCGATCGTGGAATTCACATCTCCGACGACAATCACGAGATCCGGTTTGAGATCAAGACAAGTTTGCTCGAATGCAATCATCACTTTCGCTGTTTGCTCTGCATGCGTTCCACTGCCGATGCCGAGAAAAACGGTTGGCTTCGGCATTTCGAGATCTTGAAAAAAGGCATCACTCATCGCGGTATCATAATGCTGACCCGTGTGAACGATATGATGTTCAAATTCGGGAGCATATCGAGCGAATGCTCGATGAATCGGAGCGACCTTCATGAAATTGGGTCTGGCACCTACTACGGATACTATGCGATACCTTTTACTCAAGTGCCGCTTCCCAAGAGCACGACATTCTTTTTGGATCCACGAATGTTCTTGGTTGCATTGCGAGTATCAATCACCACTTTTGCATTCTTGACAATCATGGAATAATCAAAGCATGTATGGTCTGTTGTGATCACAACGATATCATACTTTTTCAGCATTGCAGGAGTAATATTGCCTTGTGATTTCATCATTGTTCCATGTACATCCACTGAAGGGATAAATGGATCATGATATGTCACATTCTTGAAACCATCTTGCATGAGCAATTCCATTACTTTCAATGCGGGTGAATGACGTAAGTCATCTACATCTTTTTTGAATGCCATTCCGAGCATGAGCACTTTTGCTTTTGCGAGCGTGATTGGTTGTTTTGCAACTTCGCGTTCAATCATGCTGCGCACATAAAATGGCATCGATTCATTCACTTCAGCGGCGAGTGTGATGAAATTCGTTTCGAAATCATATTCGCGTGCCATCCATGAGAGATAATATGGATCAATCAAAATGCAATGTCCGCCAATTCCCGGTCCCGGAAAAAATGGCATGAACCCAAATGGTTTGGTTGCCGCTGCTTCCACCACTTCCCAAATATTCACACCAATGCGATCGCATAATTGTGCGAGTTCATTCACAAGGGCGATATTGACGCTGCGGAAAATATTCTCAAGCAATTTTTCCATCTCTGCAACTGATGGAGAAGAAACGGGGATCACTTTACTTACGATGATGCCATGTGCCTCACATGCAAGTGTGGTACAGGTGTTTGTAACACCACCTGCAACAATGGGAGTATTGCCGGTATTCCATGTTTGATTCCCGGGGTCGATTCGCTCAGGAGAAAATGCAAGAAAATAATCTTTGCCAAGTTTGAGTCCTTTCTTTTCAAGAATCGGTTGCACATATTTTGTTGTCGTACCGGGAAATGTGGTGCTCTTCAATATGATAAGCTGACCTTTCCGCAAAGTTGCTGCAACTGCTTCTGCCGAATGAATAATATAAGAAATATCAGGATCTTTGTTCGGCGTAAATGGTGTTGGAACGCATATGTATATCACATCGCATTCGGTGAGTTTTTTGAAATTGGTGGTTGCTTCAAGAGTTTTCCCTTTGATTACGGAAGCAATGAGTGATGAATCAATGTCCATGATATAATTTCCACCTTTTTGCAAAGTGCGGATTTTATGTTCATCGATATCAAAGCCGATGGTTCGCACGCCAAGATGTGCATATTCTACGGCGATTGGAAGTCCCACATAACCGAGTCCGATCACACCAACAGTGATGGTATGATTCTGTATGGATGCAAGCAAAGCATCTGCAGTTTGTGTACCGGCGGATTTTTTCTTGATAGCCATGATTTATCGTTCTCTGTGATATTGCTGTGAATAATAGTCTCGGTATTGTCCTGATACAATATGCTCGCACCATTCAGGATGTTCAAGATACCACTCAATGGTGGATTGCAAACCTTGTTCAAATGTAATGCGGGGATTCCATCCCAATTCTTTTTTTGCTTTGGATGCATCGATTGCATATCGTCTGTCATGTCCGGGACGATCCTTGACAAATTGAATGAGATCCGTTGATTTACCGAGAATAGAAAGTATCGACTTCACTATGTGAAGATTTGAATATTCATTGTCAGAGCCGATATTATAGACCTCTCCGGGCTTTCCATATTCATAGGCGCGCCATATGGCATCGCAATGATCTTCCACATGAATCCAATCTCGCACATTGAGTCCATCGCCATAGATAGGCAATGCTTTTGCTTCCATTGCATTGAGAATCATGAGTGGAATCAGTTTTTCCGGAAATTGTCTCGGACCATAATTATTTGAACATCGCGTGATCACTGCAGGTACATCATGCGTATGATGAAATGCTCGGACAAACATGTCTGCGGATGCCTTCGATGCAGAATACGGCGAATTTGGTGCCAAAGGTGTCTGTTCAGTGAATAAATCATTGGAATTCAGATCCAATGAACCATATACTTCATCAGTGGAAACTTGTACATATTTTTTGAGTTTGAGATTTCTGGCAATGGTCAAGAGTGAAACTGTTCCGCCGATATTTGTGTCTAAGAAAGGTGAAACATCATGGATCGATCTATCCACATGTGATTCAGCAGCAATATTGATTATTCCCTCGACTGCATATTGCTCACAAAGACTATGCATCAATTCAGTATTTTGAATCTCGGCATGAACAAAAACATGTCTGTCATCCTGCTCCACAGATTGCAGATTTTCAAGATTTCCGGCATAAGTCAATGCATCAACATTGATGATGCGAAGATTGGATTGTGAAGCAAGCATTTGTATGACAAATGAGCTTCCGATAAACCCTGCTCCTCCGGAAATGAGGATTGTTTTGTGGCCATTTGCGGACATGAAAGCCATAGTGTACTGTACAATGGTTCAAAAATACGGAATGACGGCACCGTTACCAATAGAATATGCTGTACTTTCAAGGATTTGAGCCATAATTCATATTGAATTACAGGAACCTGAACATCTTTTGTTCATGTTATAAGACGAATCCTTTATTCTCCCATTCAATCTCTTAACAGAATATGAATATTATTGTCATCGGAAGTGGTTTTGGCGGTCTCAGCGCAGCGATACGACTGCAAGCACAGGGTCATCAAGTAACGATTGTCGATAAACTCGACAAACCGGGCGGTAGAGCTTATGTATTTGAGCGAGACGGATACAAGTTTGATGCGGGTCCGACGATTATCACTGCTCCTTGGTTGATTCATGAATTGTTTGAAGTTGCAGGCAAGAAAACCGAAGAATATGTAAACATCGTCAAAATCGATCCTTTTTATAATGTACGATTCGAAGATGGAACCATTTTCCGTTACAATGGAGACAAAGAATCCATTCTGAGACAGATTGAAGATTTGAATCCTGAAGATGTGAAGGGGTATCATCGATTCATTAAAGACGCCGAAAAGATTTTCAAAGCCGGTTTTGATTTGATCGACAAACCATTCACCACAATTGGTTCTATGTTGAAAGTATTGCCTGATTTGATTATGTTACGTTCCGAGCGCTCTGTTGCCGGCATGGTGAATCAATATATCAAAGATTACAGATTGCGACAGGTGTTCAGCTTTCATCCTTTGCTTGTTGGTGGAAATCCTTTTCAAACTACATCCATTTATGCTTTGATACATATTCTCGAGCAAAGATGGGGTGTTTGGTTCGCAATGGGCGGAACGGGTGCATTGGTGCAAGGTCTTGTGAATGTCTTTAAAGACATAGGCGGAAAGATTCAGCTTGGTACTGAAATCAAAGAAATTTTGATTGATGATACAACGAAGCGTGCAATTGGTGTGCAGACTGTTTCAGGAGAGATTCTCAAGGCAGACATAGTCGTGAGCAATGCGGATGTCGGGAATATGTACATGAAGATGATTCCCGCAAAATATCGCAAGAAAAACACGGATAATCGCATGAAGAATCTTAATTATTCCATGAGTTTATTTGTGATGTATTTCGGGACAACGAAGAAATATGAAGATCTTGCACATCATGAAATCATCATGGGTCCGAGATATAAAGAACTTGTCACGGATATTTTCAAGAAAAAGCATTTGGCAGATGATTTCTCATTGTATTTGCATCGTCCATCCGCGACTGATCGATCGCTTGCTCCTGAAGGTCATGATTGCTGGTATGTGTTATCACCTGTTCCACATCTTGCATCCGGAACTGATTGGTCCGTGAAAGGTCCTGAATATCGTGATCGCATCGTGAAATATCTTGAAGAGCGCTATATGCCTGATTTATCCAAGCATATCACCAGTGAGCATTATGTCACTCCCACTTATTTCCGCGACACACTCAATTCTCATCTTGGAAATGCTTTCGGCGTAGAACCAATTCTCACGCAATCCGCATGGTTCCGACCTCATAATCTCTCGGAAGATATCTCAAATCTCTATGTGGTTGGAGCAGGGACTCATCCCGGCGCTGGATTGCCAGGAGTTATGAGTAGCGGAAAAATCGTCGCTGAAATGATCAGTACCACATGAGAATATACATATACTTTTTCCCTTATATCGATGATGGAAATGATTGGCATGAACAGGAATAATATTTAATTTTTGCCCACCTGCAACAGTCTATCTGTTTCTGCTATCCCAAGAATCAAACCTCCGGCCAATATTGAAATGCATAAAAGGAGAGCGATTCTCATCCGACGAACACTCTTCTCAAGCGACATCAAGCGTTGTTGCATGTGATCCATCACATTTGCTCCTCTGTATCAATGGACTGTTCGGGATTCATGTCTTTGGTTTCAATAATTATTTCTTCATCGACAGGCTCTTGTGCTTCTGAAGAATCTTCTGATGCCTCCGGTAATGAGGGCATATCATCTTCTATGACCGCTGAGCCAAGCTCTGCAGCGAGATTTTGTGGTTGCATTGCAATCAATTCGTCGATTTCTTTCATTCTGGGTAAATCATCCAAAGCAGCCAAACCAAATATGCGAAGGAATTCTGCTGTGGTGCCATATAATAAAGGTCTGCCGACTGTTTCTGCGCGACCAATGATGGTGACCAATCCTCGGTCCAAGAGAGAATTCATAATTTCTCCGGAATTCACCCCGCGGATCGACTCTATGTCCGGCTTACTGACAGGTTGTTTATATGCCACAATTGACAATGTTTCCAATGCCGCTTGTGAGAGACGTTTACGAGATTTTGCTTTGAGGAGTTTTTGAACATAGACACCGAATTGTGAACGAGTCACAAAATGATAGCCACCTGCCACCTTCACAATGGAATAAGGTCTTGCGCATACAGCAAGATCATCATTGATTTGATCGATGGCAATCTTGATTGCATCCGGTCTTGCATATTCCTGAAATTCAGACTCCGCTAGCAATTCATTGATGGTCTTCTCACTCATTGGTTCTTCTGATGCAAAAATCAATGCTTCCAATACCGGAAGAAATGCATCGGGAATTGATATGTCTTGTTCACTCATGGTCTTCGTTACATATAAATGGGAAAGCACCCGTATACAAAACTACGGTTTTCTTTGATTCTGCATCGAGTGAGATATGCACAAAAAAAGGTATCGGAACTGAATCCGATACCTTTCTTTGAGTTTTTGAAGATTATTTACCGTCATTTTTGTCATCGACGATAGTATAATCGGCTTCTTCTACATTTCCTGCATCACCTGAAGCATCTTGTGCACCGGCTGTAGAACCTGCGGCATCTGCTTGCTCATACATTTTTGTGGAAGTTTCACTCCACAATTGATTGAGGGTATCCATGGCTGGACGAATATCGCCGGTATTGTTCTTGATTGCATCCGCAAGACGTTCTTTGGCGGATTCAATGTTTGTTTTTGCATCAGCGGGGATTTTGTCTCCAAGTTCCGCCAATTGCTTATCTGTGGAATACACAAGATTGTCTGCCTGATTGCGCAATTCAATTTCTTCCTTGCGTTTTTTATCTTCAGTTGCATGCTCTTGTGCTTCGCGCTTCATCTTTTCGATTTCATCTTTTTCCAAACCACTTGATGAAGTGATGCGAATATTCTGTTCCTTGTTTGTTGCTTTGTCTTTTGCAGACACATGAAGAATTCCATTTGCATCAATGTCGAATATCACTTCGATTTGTGGAACGCCGCGTGGTGCGGGTGGAATTCCATCAAGATGGAAACGACCAAGCGAACGATTGTCACGAGCCATTGGACGCTCACCTTGGAGAATGTGTATTTCAACAGAAGTCTGACTATCAGTTGCTGTTGAATATGTTTCTGATTTCTTGGTTGGAATTGTTGTGTTCGCAGGAATCATCGGAGTCAAAACACCACCCATTGTTTCAATGCCGAGCGTAAGCGGAGTAACGTCGAGCAACAGAACATCTGTCACATCACCCGCAAGCACTCCACCTTGTATCGCTGCACCGATTGCAACAACTTCATCCGGATTTACTCCCTTCGAAGGATCTTTTCCAAAGAATGATTTTACGAGTTCTTGAATTTTGGGAATGCGTGTTGAACCACCAACCAAAATCACTTCATCGATTTGTGAAGGTGTGATCTTCGCATCTTTGATTGCTTGTTCGCAAGGACGCAATGTCGCATCAAATAAATCTGAACACAATGATTCAAATTTTGCACGTGTGATCGTGAGATTCAAGTGCTTTGCACCGTCTGCTGTTGCAGTGATGAATGGCAAATTGATTTCTGTTTGCAACATTTGTGATAATTCGATCTTTGCTTTTTCGGCTGCTTCACGCAAGCGTTGCAAAGCCATTGGATCATTGCGCAAATCAATGTTTTCTTGTTTCTTGAATTCATCTGCAAGGAAATCTATGATGCGCAAGTCGAAATTATCACCGCCAAGATGTGTATCGCCATTTGTTGATTTCACTTGGAATACACCATCACCCAATTCGAGAATCGAAATGTCGAATGTACCACCACCCAGGTCATACACAGCAACAGTGATGTTTTGGTCTTTTTTGTCCAAACCAAATGCAAGTGCTGCAGCCGTTGGTTCATTGATGATACGCTTCACATTCAACCCGGCAATATCACCGGCATCTTTTGTTGCTTGTCTTTGAGCATCATTGAAATATGCAGGAACGGTGATGACGGCATCAGTCACTTTTTGTCCCAAATAATCTTCCGCCGTTTGCTTCATCTTTTGCAAAATCATTGCGGAAACTTCCGGTGGAGAATACAAGCGACCGTCAATGTCAACTTGCGCTGTATTATTATCTCCACCTTTTATCGTATATGGAACAAGTTTGGTTTCTTCACCTACTTCATCCATTCTACGACCCATGAATCGCTTCACGGAATAGACTGTGTTTTTTGGATTGGTGACCGCTTGTCTTTTTGCTTGTTGACCAACCAGACGCTCACCACTTTTTGTAAATCCCACAACGGATGGCGTTGTGCGAGTTCCTTCGCTGTTTGCAATCACAACGGGTTGTCCGTTTTCCATTACAGACACACAGGAGTTTGTGGTTCCTAAGTCAATACCGATAGTTTTACCCATCTTACATTACCTCTGAAAAATACTATGAATAATATATGTTTTTCCGGTTGGAATCAATTCATCAAGCAATCTTAACTTCAATGCTTTTTGTTTGTTCTTGTTCAATCTTTGGCAATGTCACAGACAATACACCATTATTGAATTCCGCTTGAATTCCTTGTATGTCGATCAAATCAGTCATTTTGAATAAACGAGTGAATGAACCAAAGCGACGCTCCGAGCGAAGAAATGCTTGCCTGTCAATTGTTTGATGTTGTTTTTTCTCACCACTGATTGTCAAGACGCGATGTTCATCAATGGAAATCTTCACATCCTCTTTGCTCACGCCGGGAATCTCTATAAGTAGCGTGATTGCTTTCTCTTCATGTGCGATATCAACCTTCGGTGAAAAATCATTGATATCAGTGTTGATGTCATTGATTGTGTCGAACATGCGGCGTTTTACCGTATCCAATCCACGGAATGGTTCAAATCTGAGCATAGTCATAATCTTATCCTTTCTGTTAAACTGTAAATGTGAAAGTGGATCCCTAAAGGGAATTAACCTGCGCATGGTCGAAAACACTTGCTACGAATAACGTGCCAATTGACTTTTTTGGCGTTTTTCAGTATAAATCGCTGTAATTTTGTCAAAAAAGCAGTCAATATTGCAATTAGCTTTGTCAGTTTGTCATGTTGCTTGTCATTTTGTCATTATTGAGGTATGGTTTGACGGCACATGCTATGGTTTCATTTTTCTAAATTGCACTTTAACATTAGGAATGTGATATGATTGGCATTGGATATGATGTTCATCGTTTGGCGGAGGGTGAATCCCTTGTACTTGGAGGTGTGACTATTGATTCTCCTTTTGGGTCGATTGCTCATAGCGATGGAGATGTTGTTTTGCATGCTTTATGCGATGCTCTTCTTGGAGCGGCCGGGCTTGGTGATATCGGAGAGCATTTCCCTGATACGGATCCTCGCTGGAAAAATGCACCAAGCAGAATGTTTGTTGAACATGCCATTCACTTGCTTGACGAGAATGGATATGTACCGGTGAACATTGACATCACGTTGATTTTGGAAGCTCCGAAAATCAAACCGTATAAAGAAGCAATGCGGGCTGAGATTGCATCAATGACAGGTTTACCAATACAAAGAGTATCCGTGAAGGCAACAACGAATGAATCGATTGGTTTTGCAGGACGCATGGAAGGGGTTGCGGCATTATGTGCATGCATGATCAAACATGGAGATGATGCATGAAGATTTCAGTGATTGGCATTGGGCATCTAGGCATGATCCATGCAAAACTCTTAAAACAAAGAGATGAAATTGAAGTGAGCATTTGTGATCCGAATGCAGATCGAGCAAGATATGTGTCAGAAGAATTACATATTCCGATTCATGCTACGATTGATTCGGCAATTGCTCATAGTGATGCAGTCATCATAGCAGCATCAACCATTGCTCATTTTGATATTGCGCAGAATGCGATTCGAGCAGGAAAACATTGTTTCATTGAAAAGCCAATCACTTCAACATATCAAGAAGCTGTAGAGTTGATAAACCTTGCGGAAAACAACAATGTGATTGTTCAAGTGGGTCATGTAGAGCGTTTCAATCCCGCATTATTGGCATTGCACTCATATTCTATAGAACCATTATTCATCGAAGCACATCGCTTGGCTCAATTCAAACCCAGAGCAACCGATGTGAGTGTGATACATGATTTGATGATTCATGACATAGACATCATTTTATGGATGGTGAAATCTCCCGTCAAGCATATTGATGCAAATTCAGTTTCCGTCCTGACAGAAACAGCAGACATTGCAAATGCACGCATTACCTTTGAAAGTGGCTGCGTTGCAAATATCACGGCATCCCGTATATCGGCGCAGCCAATGCGCAAAATGCGTGTATTCCAAAAGAATGGATATATGTCAATAGATTTCGCAAAACCTTCCGTGGATGTCTATAGACTTGCTGAAAAAGATGAAGTATCCAATACTGCCATACCGGCAATGATGCTCGGCGAAATCGATGCAGGCAATCATAGCAAAGCGATTGTGTTTGAACAACCCACCATACCATCAATCAATGCCATTGCCGAAGAGCATGCAGCATTCATTCGCTCAATTGCTCATGGTGATCCAATCGCAGTAACCGCACATGAGGCGATGGAGGCATTGCGCATTGCGGAAGTCATTGCAAATCAATAGTGCACATTCTTCTTTTCATGGAGATACATACATGAAGATTGCCATCGTTCAGTCATTTCCAATTTATGCTGATAGTCAACACAATGTGACCACAATCTGCAAGATGATTGAATCCATCCAAGCAGATCTTATTGTCTTCCCTGAACTTGCCACAAGTGGATATTTTTTTACTGATAAGAATAGTCTCTTACCTCATGCATTGACTTGGAATGAGTCCCCTGAATTATCGGCATTTCAAGAACTGTCAACACAGAAAGATGCAGTTATCATTATAGGGTTTCCTGAAAAGGAAGGAAATGTCATGTACAATGCAGCGGGAATATTCATGCCGAATAAGGATGATTCAAAAGTCTATAGAAAGACTCACTTGTTTTATAAAGAACATGAAGTGTTTGAAGAAGGCAATTCAGGATTCTTTTGTATCCATGATTCGAAAAGGGACTGTACCATTGGCATCATGATTTGCTATGATTGGCGTTTTCCGGAAGCTGCAAGAACGCTGGCTTTGCAAGGTGCGGATCTTATAGTGTGCCCATCGAATCTTGTGACAACTCTCTCAGGTAAAGTGTTTCCGGCGCGCGCCATTGAAAACAAAGTATATGTGGCAGTGGCAAATCGTATTGGAGAAGAAAGTTTGGGTGATGAATCACTGTTGTTCAGAGGAGAATCAGCCATTTATGATTATGAGGGTGAACGACTGGCTCAAGCATCTTTCGGCAATGAAGAAATCATTTATGCTGAAATTGATCCGAAATCAACACGAAACAAATCATTTAATTCAGTAAATGATATTTTCAAAGATAGACGAACATCATTCTATCGATGGAATGATAAATGTTGAATGAATAATGATGAATGAAATGGTTTTCATGGTTATGATCTTATAAGTTTCATCATCAATATGAACCGTCATACTTTTAAAGAAATGAATCAAGTGATGCAATCAATTCCAAGAGTACTTGTTGCAGGAGGCAATCCCGGGAGATGGTCTGCTGATGAGAGAGTATATGAATCTCATTATGTCAATGGTGTTGAAGCATGGGTATTTGCATTGAATGGAACTTATGTACCTGAGAAAGAACTCACTGCAAGCATGATTGCAGAATATGATCTTGTGATGTTGAATTTAAATGCAATCAAAGACCCACAGAGACTGGTCAAGATTCGTTCTTTGGTGGAGAATAGACCGGCGTATGTTCAATGGATGACATTACTCGAGGGGGATATGCAATGGTATTTGAAACCACTTCCTCACCTGAAAGAAATTTTTAATGCAAGTACATTCGTCAATTGCATCAATGCTCATGCCGAAGCATTCATTCAGTCTCTTACCTCTGCTCCCGTTCATACACTTGGAATTCCATATCCCGCAGAAGGAATTCGGAATTTTTCTACGCCATTCAGTAAAAGAGATGAATGCGTATTGATTTGTCCCTTCCTGCGTATGCGACAAAATGAATATGCTGTTGCCAAACAGTTGAATCTTCCCATTCGTGGTTTTGAACGAAGACTCTCATTGAAACTGTCAAAACTATTTAGCAATTATCGTACATTCGGAAGCATGTTTCAAAGAGAGGTCAATAAGGATTATGTCCAATCCATCATGAATGATCCCGGAATTGACATTCACTATGAAACGCGTCTTGACCTTTATTATGCTTTGGCAGGATCTGCTCGTCTTTGGCTGAATCTGGATGATCGTTATACTTGGGGACGTTATGTATTGGATGCAGCCGCTCTTGGTGTACCAATCATCAGCACGGTGAATACAGGGCATACTCAAAAGCTATTCCCCGATCTTACGGTTAGCTCTCCATTTGCCATTGATGAAGCAATTGAGTTGTCTCGCCGAGTGATTGAAGATCAACAATTTGCTCAAACAGCATGCGACATAGCATGGGAACGATTGCAAGAATATACACCTGAAAACATGAAACAACGCTTATGGGATATTCTCAAGTGATGAAACAACCAATGATACATGTCATTTTCCGCGCATGCGATGTGGTGAATGCAGTCAATGCTAATCCCAGACCCTTTGACCTCGACAAAACCACTTTGGTTAAGATCAGTTTTCAAAGTCTATTGGATTCACTGCAACATATTCCTCACACCATTCAAGTACTTGGAGATAAACTCAGTCCCGGATTACGTTCTTTTTTTCTTTCAAAGAATATTGAATTGATAGAAGGTGATTTTGGCAATGATGAATCCATACGGCAATCACTTTTATTGGGAGCAAGATATGGAGATGATGACTGGGTATATTTTTGCGAGGATGACTATGTGCATGTCCCACATGCGATGACTTATGTCCATAATTTTTTGAAAGACCCTTCATCATTCATGGATCATGCAAAACGATTATATACATGGAGTTCTTTCATCAATCTCAAGAATAAAGAACTCGTGATTCATCCAACGGATTATCCTGACAGATATAGCGGAAAATATCGTCGCTTTTCTTTGATTCTTCATAGTGATGATTGTCATTGGAGACAAATCACGGATACGACATTCACATTCATTATGCAAGGCAAAACACTCAAACAACGCTTGCCTTTTTTACTTCGATGCGCCAAAGGTGCAAATGATCGATTGCTCAGCAGAAAACTCTATGGAAGATTCAGTTTCTTCGGAAAAGTCCTCGCTCTTTCACCCATCCCTGGATTGGCAACGCATATGCATCGGGATACCATGACTCCGCTTGTGGATTGGAAATCCATTGTTGAGGAATTGAAGAATCGAATATCCTCATAATTGATTGATGAAGTCAATCGTATAGTCAGCCGATATTATTTCAGCAATGCTTCCACTGCCGCACGAATCTGTTTATCAATACCATTTGAAAAATCTTCGGGGAGATTCATCACTTTGATATCCGGTTCGAGCTGATTGTTCTCGAGATACTTTCCATCATTTCCAATTGTACCTACTTGCGGAATACCGAAATACAATGTTGGGTCGATTTGTGTTTCCCACCATACTGCCGTAGCAGTTCCCGGAACAGGCATGCCGATGAGCGGACCAATATTCAATTGCTTATAAGTCCATGGGAAGAAATGCGCATCGGAATAATTGCTTTCATTCATCAAGACAACCGATGATCTTTGCCATTTGTTTTGCGGCTCGGAGCCAATCAATTGTCCTCTCGGAACGAGTTTCACATATTGCTTCCCTGAAAGCAATGTTGCAAGGTCATCATGCAACCACCCTCCGCCATTGAATCGTGTGTCAATGATGATACCAACTTTATCCGCATGTCTGCCGAGGACTTCGGAATATGCTTCACGGAAACTTTCACTGTTCATTCCACGCACATGAACATATCCTACTTTTCCTTTTGACAATGAATCAACCATTAAACGACAATTCAATACCCATCTGCGATAAAGCAATTCCTCTTGTGCACCAAATGAAATGGGTTTTATCACTTCATCAAATCGTTTGTTTTTCTTGAAATCAAGTATTGAGATCAATAGTTGTTTATCGGATTTACGATTCAAGAGGATGTCCAGATTTGAAAGCATGACAGGTATACCATCAATCTTTTCAATGATCATCCCCGCTTGAAATATTTTTTTTGGATGGTCAAGCGGAGATTTTTCAATGATTTCGAGAATTTTGATTCCCGGTCCTGCATATGATTCATCCCAGAATGCGCCCAAGACAGCAGTTTGATCTCGTATCTCATCTGAATATTGCGCTCGATATCCGCTCCCGGTATGCGATGCATTTAATTCGCCCAATAATTCGCTGAGCATTTCTGCAAAGTCATAATTATTGTCGATTGAAGAAAGGAATGGTTCATATGCTTTTCTGTAGAAATTCCAATCCACGCCATGAAGATCTGTCACATAGAATTTTTCTCTTACTTGCCTCCAGGCATGATCGAATATATATGCTCTTTCGGCGGGTGCATTCAATTCCATTTCGGCTTTGAATGCAATTGCTTTTTGTGTTCCATTACTTGTATCGACCCTTGTGATTTTTCCATCTGATATCACATACAAATATCTTCCATCCGGACTTTGCTCAAGAGCTCCGGAGCCCGCTCCCAGTTTTGCAAGAAGTTTTGTTTCTTTGTCACGAAATTTCTGCACCCAAATATCATATCCCTTTTCGAATCGAGACAAATAGTATAAACGCTCACCATCAGGTGACAATACATAATCAGCCAAGTTGGAAGAATGTATCGTGAATCTTACGGTCCTTTCCTCCAATCGATCAAAATCTATGGTTATGGGGTCGGATATCTGAATGCTTACATTTCCTTTCTTTCTTTCTTTTTCCAATGAATCTTTTTTACGTTGTTCATCAAAACTCAATTCTTCGTCTTTCTCACGCATTTTCAATAATTCAAATTCATCTTTGCTGAGTTTGAATCGTTCAAATGCTTCTTGTGTGAGAAATGCTCCATAGACATCCGACTCGGCTCCCCATGAGCCATGACTTCTGAATCCCGCTTTGTCACTGGAATAAATAAGCAGTTTTCCATTCTTAGCCCATTTGGGTTGATTATCGCTATAGCCACTTTGTGTGATGTTTTGTATGGGTCCTTTGCCTTGTGCATCTATGATGCCTACTTCATCAACCCAGCGATCTTTATCTATGATTGACACCAACAGCCATTTTCCATCGGGAGACCATTCATACCATTGATCTCCATCAGAATAGGAATAATTGTATGTACTGTCCACAATGAGTCGAATAGCATTCGAAGCAAGGTTCTTTACTTTAAGCGTTACTCGATTCTCCAAGTATGCAACTTCTTTTCCATCGGGTGAATATCGCGGCTGAAATTCATCTTTGGATGTTTCTACGATGGCTTGTTCTTCAAGTACAGTTGAACGATAGAAAAATGGTTCTGCTTTCCTACTCAGGCTTGATTGATAGACATTCCACGAACCATTTCTTTCACCTGCATACAGTATAGATTTTCCATCGGGTGAAAAACTGACAGAGCGTTCTTGTCCCGGTGTATTGGTGATGCGTTTTGTAACTTCATGATCAACCGATGTCACATATATCTCACCACGAATAATGAATGCAATCTCTTTCCCACTCGGTGATAAAGCCATTTCCGTGGCTCCTTGATTCAACACTTTGAATGCTATGTCATTTCTTCGTGAATCATTTAGAATGTCAATACGCACTTCCTTTGGTACGGCATTCGCATCTTTTGTATCAAGCGTATAGATGCCGCCATGATAATTGAAACACAATAGACCTTGTTTGTCTATCGAAAGAAATCGGATTGGATGTCTTGTGAATGATGTGATTTGTTTGATTGCTTCCGGATTATTGATCGGGAAAGACCATACATTGAATGATCCTGATCTTTCTGATAGTATATAACATGTTTTTCCATCGCTTGACAATACCGGTTCACGATCTTCTGCCGGATGTTCAATGAGTCGTGTATGGGTTTTGGTTTGTATTTGTACCATCCAAATATCTCTTGCGATAGAAGAAGTATGATGCTTCCTCCAATAATTTTCTCCACCTCTTTTGTCTTGATAGATGAGAAATGCGCCATTTGGATCAGTTGCAATTTCTTCGGCAGATGTGGTGAGAATCTGTGTTCTGGATCCGTCTTTCACGGAAATTGCATACAGTTCTCCCATTCCGCCGGAGGGGAATTGACTATTCTTGGGTGAATCCTGAATATGCGTTGAGACATAGATTGAAGAACCATCATGTGAAAATGCAGATGGCATTTCATTTGTTGAATGGAATGTCAATCGACGAGGAGTACCTCCGGCTGCCGGCATGAGAAAAATATCCATGTTTCCATGACGATCAGAAGCAAATGCAATGGAATTTCCGTCCGGTGACCATACGGGGGCCACATCATATGCATCATTGGATGTAAGGCGCTCAGCCTTGCCACCTTTGGTTGATACTTTCCAGATATCCCCCTGAAATGCAAAAGCAATGCCGGAGCCATCAGGTGAAATCGCAGGATATCTCATCCATAATGATTGTTGTGCATGTGATGGTGAATACATTGCGAACAGTATTGCAAGTAAGGTTGCGAAATATTTCATGATATTCTCGAATGATGATAGTGCAATTTACGAAAAAGTAATCCTGTCAAGAATTCAATCTTTTCAACATTTTCAGTATATGCGATCGTTTGATTGTGGGAACCACTTCTGCAAGATGCATATACTCTTTCAATCTATTGAAGACTTGAATCGAGATGCGAATCCAGATTTTTCCGGCGAAGGGGATCACCGGTATTTCAATCTTGTATTCATTCCACAGAATATCATGCAATGCTTCTGCATAGAGAATAGCATCATCTCCATCATATTGCAGATGTTTCGGTGCTTCAATGGATGCAAGAGATCCTATCATGGAATCGGGTGATGGAACATTTGTTTTCCAAGATTCCGCAATCATGTTTCTCATTGCTATTGCTTTTGCATGAAATGCCATCATGAGATATTCAGAATCCATGGCAGCATGAAACTTCAATCCCAATGGTGATGCGATATAAGCACTGTGATCTTTCGTACCCGTCCAGTCAAATTCATTGACATATCCCTGTTTATATCCATGAGAGATGACAGTTGGATGTATCATGCGCTGATGTTTGGGATGTGTCCAAAGTATTGCACAACCCTTTGGTGCATAGAGCCATTTATGGCAATTACCGGTATACCAATCGGCTCCCAGCTCATTTAGGTTCAGTGAAATCATACCAGGGGCATGAGCGCCATCAACAAGTACGGGTATTTTCCTTTTTTTACATTCAGTAATGATTTCCTTGATGGGAAAAATAATACCTGTGGGAGAAGTGATATGATCTATGACCAATAATCGTGTTTTCTTATTGAGTTTTCGAATAACCGCATCAATGCATACTTGTTCATCATTGATTGGGAAAGGTATATGTGCTTCAATTAATGTAGCACCGGAAATGCTCATGGCATGCTGCAATGTGGTCCTTACAGCACCATAGACATGATTCGTAGTGAGTATCTGATCACCTTTTTTCCAAGAATGCATCAAGGATTGAATCACTGCATTCATGCCTGTTGTGGCATTATCGACAAATACCAGGTCTTTGGCATCGGCACCGATGAATGGAGCGATTGCATTGAGGGAATCCCTGAGAAGAACAGGCAATTGTTTTACCACGAAGTTCACGGGTTGTTGTTCCATCCTTTCACGAATGGCATTCTGGAATGCCAGAATCACTTTGGGAGTGGCACCAAATGAGCCATTGTTCAAAAAGGTGATTGATTTGTCAATCAAGAATAAGTCTCTTATCTCTTTTGACCCAAATGCAGGATGTTTAAGATCTTTTGGGATTTTCGGAGCAGGAATTGGTTTCATGAATCAGACATATTTGTGTTGTGCAATGTACCATGGTTTGCTTGGTTTCTTGGTATATTTGCATCGAAGAATTGTCAGGCAAAACTACGATTTACTCACCGTTTGAATTGACATCCAATGAATTTTCTTGAAATAGAAGAACAAGGTGGTATAGCCACCGTACGATTGAACAGACCTGAAAAGCGGAATGCACTTGGTCCGGCTTTACTTTCGGAAATTCAGGCTGCTTTTTCGAGTCTTGGAGCCAGAAAAGACATCTCCGTCATTATTCTTGAAGGAGCAGGGAAAGCGTTTTGCGCAGGAGCCGACCTTGAATATCTGGAACATATGTCCGGATTTTCGATTCAGGAAAATCATCAGGACTCACTACATCTTAAAACCGCATTTCATGCCGTATATACATGTCCGAAACCCGTTATTGCCAAAGTGCATGGTCCTGCAATAGCAGGTGGATGTGGTTTGGCAACTGTTTGTGATTTCATTATTGCCGGTGAATCAGCCATCTTTGGATATTCAGAGGTAAAGATTGGTTTCATACCGGCCATTGTCATGGTATATCTCTTGAGAAAAATAGGCGATACCAAAGCCAGAAGATTATTATTATCGGCCGAGAACATTTCAGCCATCGAAGCAGAGCACATCGGATTGATCACGCAATGCGTGCCTGATGGTGAATTGAATAATGCAGTACAGACATTGGCAGAAACATTACTAAAGAATAGTTCTTCTTCAATGGCTTTGACAAAAGACATGCTTGCAAATCTTCATGGAATGTCATTGGAAGCCGGTTTGAATTATGCAGCATCCATGAATGCGTTCACGCGCATGACTGATGATTGCAAACATGGAATACAATCCTTTCTCAATAAATAATTCGAGGAATCAATGCAACGTATCCTGATTGCAGTATTGACCATATTCACCCTATCAATGGTCAATGCACAAGAAACAACGATATTGCTCAAAGGAATCATTACAGATCGCGTCACGGGTAAACCTGTGGGTGTGAGTTATGAGATCACTGATGCCCAAGGCATGAAAGTGGCAGATGCAAAATCGAATGGCAAAACGGGTGAATATTCTTCTGCCATCAAACCCGGCGCTGACTATACAATGTTTTTCTATGGATTTGACATTCTTAAATCCACAAAGACAATCAGCATACCACCAGCTTCGAAGTATGAAGAGGTTGCGATGGATTTCACTGTTGACAAATTGGCCAAAGGTATGGAATTGTTTGCAGTGGAAGGATTTGATGCGGGTGCTGTAAAGGTCAATACACTCGGAGACAAAGTAATTGCAGAAACAATAGCGATTCTTAAAGGAAATCGTAATCTTCATGTGAATATTACTTTGCTTCCCGATATGGCTCCACCGCGTTATGAAACGATAGCTCCGCCAAAGCAAGACAAGAAGAAAAAGAAAGCAAGTGAGCCGGCCATACCACCTCAACAGAAATTGTTGAATCCCACTGAGAGAGTTTCGTTGAATGTAGAATTGCAAAAACAAAGAATGGATGCAATCATTGCATCATTTCCTTATGCAGCGGCACAGATGAAGCGTGTACATTTCGTTCTTGACAAATCTTCGGATCCCTCTCAGGATGCAAAGAGAAATACCATGATTGTCAATGTTGGAGATGTGAAGAGTTTGTTTGATTAAAACAGATATTCATATTCCTTCGGAACATCTATCTCCATCATCAACATGGCGGAGGCAATTGTTTTTCCTTGAGCATCTAATTTCAATGAAACGGTTCCTCCGCCACCCAATGTATTGTTGAGCACAAAGTTTACTGCCCAGAGATTCGGTAATTCATATCGCTCAACATTTCCCAAAGTCAAGCCGGTAAAATATTCCTTCACTCTCTCGGTGGTCAATACATCGCGAATGATGGGGTACCACTCCTCTTTGAATGCAATCACTCCACAATTTGCGGCATCACCTTTATCGCCACTGCGAGCATGAGCTATTGAAGACAATCTTATTTTCATATAATTCACCGTTCGATGTTACATACTGTTGCGATAATCTTTCTATTGGGTGCATGATGTCTGAATTCACACATATGAATCCCTTGCCATGTACCCAATGCCATTTTTCCATTATAAATCGGAATTCGTACATCACAACCAATGAGGGATGATAGAGCATGAGATGTCATGTCATCATCTCCCTCTGCTGTATGTCTGTATAAATCACGATGCATGGGAACAATCCTGTCAAGGATGTCCATCATGTCGAGTGATACATCGGGATCTGCATCTTCATTGATCGTGATAGCTGCACTTGTATGGCACAAAAACAAATGAAGCATCCCAATCTTGACATCTCGCAGCATTTCATCAAGTTCACGATGAATCAATGACGTTATGCTGTGAATTCCTCTGGGCTTTGCCGATATGATGAGGATCTTCTGCATCATGTACAAGTAAATTTCAACCCATCATAAGCAAGAAAACAATGATCGGGTAATGTTTTCTCGCATTCTTCATGTTTCACTTGATGAGCGATATGCGTGAAGTATGTCTTCTTTGCATTGATCATTGATGCCACTTCGCATGCTTCTTCAATCGTGAAGTGAGTCGGATGTTTATGATACCGTAAAGCATCAAGAATCAATATGTCCAGATCTTCCAATTTCGCGATCGAATCAAGCGGCACATGATTGGTGTCTGTGCAATATGCAATCTTGCCAAATCGATATCCATTCACTCTAATATTGCCATGCTTCAACGGTATGGGCTGAACTTCGATGTCTCCGATGACAAATGGTTCATCATCAATGATGGTGAATGAAGCTCCCGGTACGCCACCACCCAATTGTTCTATTTCTCCAAATGCATAGGGAAATGTTTTCCGTATGCTATCGAATGTTTGTTGTAAAGCAAAACATTGCAATGGATGATCATCATTGAAGAATGTATAAGGTCTAGTATCATCAAAACCACTGATATGATCATAATGATGATGGGTGTATACAATTGCATCGATGGTCATTACCGAGTTGGTCAGCATTTGCTGCCTGAAATCCGCCGATGTATCAACAACTATTGTTGTAGTTTCTGATTGAACCAATAAGGATGTTCTTAATCGTTTGTCTCTTGGATCTTCGGACAAGCATGTGGTGCATGTACATGCAACGCTTGGCACTCCCGTTGAAGTACCGGTTCCGAGAATCGTGACTTCAAGCATTAGATATGTCGTTCAGCATGATAGGAACTACGCACAAGCGGACCCGACTCCACAATCTTGAATCCTTTGCTTAAGCCGATTTCACGTAGTGAATCGAACTCACTTGGATGGACAAAGCGGTCGACCGGCAAATGATTTTTTGTGGGTTGTAAATATTGTCCCAATGTGAGAATATCAACTTCTACCTCGCGCAAGTCATCCATCACCGTGATTATTTCTTCCATGGTTTCGCCCAGACCGAGCATGATGCCTGTTTTTGTACGCAATCCTTGTGACTTACATTCTTTCAGAACCGCCAAAGTCCAAGGATATTTTCCTTGGGGACGTACCTTGCGGTATAGTCTGGGTACTGTTTCGGTATTGTGATTGAGAATATCAGGCCTTGCATCAATGACTTTCTGCAAATTTTCCATCTTCCCTTTGAAATCGGGAATCAACACTTCGATACTCACACCGGGATTCATTTCTCTTGAGCGACGTATGGTTTCCGCCCAGATGTCAGCACCACCATCAGGTCTCTCATCGCGATTGACAGATGTAATGACGGCATGCTTAAGATTCATGTGTTGAATTGCTTCGGCAACATGCAATGGCTCATGTATATCGACTTCCATGGGTCTACCTGTTTTTACCGCGCAGAATCCGCATGAACGAGTACATGTGTCACCAAGTATCATGAATGTGGCAGTGCCCGCATTCCAGCATTCCGCAATATTCGGACAGCGTGCTTCTTCACATACTGTATGCAATGCCTTTGATCGCATCATGGTTTTGAGTTGTGCATATGTTTCGCCACCCGGAGCTTTTACCTTAAGCCATTCAGGGCGACGATTGGTCGGTAATTCCGTAGGTAAAACCGGTAATTCCAAAATGCCTGTTGTATGTGTTTCGATTGCCATGATTTTTTCTAGTATTGAATTACAAATCTACCAAATTGCAATTGAGGATGCACTCAATTCATTGCATTAAAAGGCTGATAATATCCTGAGTCCATTAACTTGAATGTTTGGGGATATTCTTTTTCATATGTGGTATTTGGAGATGTACCTGCCGCCACAAACACTGTTCTTGCAGACATTATATGCAGTTCTCCTTTTCTTTCTTCACCGGTATGCTCAAATTTCACTGATTCTATTGCTCCATAAGAATCCAGAATGCATTCAATCGGTGATAATTCTTCTATGATTGTGATACCTTCTTCCAATGCTTCATTGACTTCTTCATGATTCAATTTATAAGCAGGCGATTTATTCAGCTTTTTACGATAAATCAATGTTACGCCACCCCATTCTTTGAGATAGGGAAGGAAATTGGGTACTTCTCCTTTCATGCGAGACTTTGTTCGTACTTCATGAATGATGTTTCCATGCTCGAAGAAGCGCTGTGCCGTAATGCGTTCTTCTTCATCATACATTTCGGTAAAGTAAGATGGGTATTCTTCCAACATGGTCTTAGCATGCAGGTAAAACTTCTCGACTTGAATCGGATAATATGCAAGTGTTTCTGTTGCGGTATCGATGGCAGTGAGTCCGCCACCGATAACGATGGCCGGTAATGACACTTGGAGATTTGCCATCGAGTCCATTCTTGCCGCGCCTGTCAATTGCAAAGCCATGAGAAAGTCCGAAGCTTTTCTAAGTCCTCTACTCAAATTGTTTTTCATGCGAATCAATGTTGGTTTACCTGCTCCTGTTGCCAATGCAATATGAGTAAATCCAAGTTTCCATGCATCTTCAATCGTCAAAGTACCGCCAAAGCGAACTCCATCAAGGATCTTGAAATTTTCTCTTCGTTCAAGAAGCAATTGCAGAACGGTCAGGAAGTTTTTATCCCATCGTGAAGTGATGCCATATTCGCTCACACCGCCGAATCCTGATAAGATTCGCTCATCCAATTCCTTTTCAATTGTTGCTTTGAAGGACGGCAGCGGATCATCTTTTTTCAAACCATAGATATCGAGTGCTGACTCAATTTTTAATCCTTCTACTGCAACAACTGCAAAACCTTCATTCAATAGATAATGCGACAAGGTATAACCTGCAGGACCCAAACCAATAACCAATACCTTATTTCCATTATAGGGAAGAGCATATGGTCTTTTCACATTCAATGGATTCCACTGCATGAGTAAGGCATATAATTCCAGTCCATCATGAAGAGAAAGAATATCGGACAAAACCGAGGTTTCAATTTTGGGAATATTGACCGGTTCTTGTTTTTGAAAAATGCAACCTTTCATGCAATCATTGCAAATTCGATGTCCTGTACCTGCGCACATGGGATTATCAAGCATCACCATTGCCAAAGCGGCTATTGGATAACCTTCTCTGCGGAGAAGATGCATTTCAGAAATCTTTTCATCAAGCGGACAACCCTTTGTCTCAACTCCAAGTGGATTTTTCTTTATGTTTCCATCTTTTTCATGAATGCCTTTGGAACATGAATCTTTTTCACGTTCATGACATATCATGCAATAGTCAACTTGTTTGGTAACTTCTCTTCTAGTACCACGACGATCCGTCAAGGCAAAGCCATCACGCTTTCTATGATGATGTGCCTCATATGACACCACCCCATCATTCTCATGTACAATAGCATGTTCAAGATGATCAAAGTCTAATTTCTTACCTGCAAACTCACTTATCCAATCAGTGATGAGATTGTTTTCTCTCAAAGAAAAATACAATAACTCAGCTTGATCGAGCATATCTTTTTCCGAATCACCTTGTTCAGATAGTTTCACGACGATATTGGAAAAGTCGAGCTCTCGATCCCCTGAAGATTTGATGTTCAATGAATCAAGCAGGGATATAAACACTGCTTCAGTATCGTTTATTGCATCATCGCCAAGAAGGATTCCCCTTCTTCTGATAAGTGCTTTTTTTGTGAAGTCTGCTTTTGCTTGAATCACAATGTTTTCAGCAACAAGTGCCTCCTTGATAGCAGAAAGCCCTTTATCATCGGAGATGAATGCGCTGATATATGATTCAAATACGATTGCCGTATCTATCAATGCTTGTGAGAGTGGTTTTCCGGTTAAAGCACCCTTTTGTAATTCAACATATGTGGGCCATATTTCCGGAAATTGTTCCTGCATGAAGCTCAGAAATGCTTTGTGATGATGTGCTGAGCTGAGTGTATCCTTCATTATCTACTTTGTATTCTTGATTGAATTGATGAACCTGTACGAATAAAATATAGACCATTTGGTGATGAATCCAGAATCTGATTCACTTCATGATTAGTCATATGTTGTGCTATCACCACCCCTTTCGCATTATAGATATCCGAAAAGGTCTCTTGAGCTATAATATCTTCTTGAACCGAGGATGTGCCTTGAGAGCGATAAACCAACACATAGAAGTCTTCGATGGTGATTTGGCCAACACCAAATGAATTGGGCAAAATTGTATGGGTTTTTTTCTCATCGCACCTAATTCTGAGTGACGCACCACCACGATCGGTTAACACCACTGAGTCTGTTCCCGTTCCCAATGGATATTCCCATGAAAACTTCATCCACTTCTTATCTGCTTTCCATGGAGATACTTGAATCCAAAAAGTATCTGCTTTTTGCAATGGTTCCGTATTTCTGATATCGCGATATGAAAACATGTCAACTTGGCTCGAGAATGAACCATCCTTGTTCATGTCCAGAATCGCAACGGCATGTGCACCTGTAATCGGGTGCAGAGGTGGAATTTCCTTTTCCCCGAGTGCTGCATCAATTCCATCTGTTGCACCTTTCACAAATCCGATAATCACACTTGGTTTATCATTGGATGTATTGTCTTCATATGTCAAACTAAACACTTGTGCTTGTATCATTACCGGAAATGCGATGAGCAATAGAATCAATGATTTCATGATTTTTCCTCCTGATAGAAATATAGGGTAACAGAGACGGACTCTGTTACCCTATAGGATTTCGACAATGATGATGATTATCTATTTACGATGATTCTCTTTGTGGTTACTGTACCATTGACATTTACAGTCATGGTATATGTACCTGCAGCAAGTTCATCTGTATTGATAGCCATTGTATTACCATTGAATGTTGCAGACTTTACAGTTGAACCGAACATGTCAACAAGCGCAACATGTACTGTACCTGTAACTGCTGTACGAACATTGATCAATGAAGAAGCAGGATTTGGATAAACATCAACTGATGTATTATCATCTTGTTGCTTAGCAAGTCTGATGATTGTTGAATTGTTTACAACCAAATTCTGAGTTGCACTGATTGATCCAAGAACAGCACCTGTTCTAGCATCGAATGCTGTATATGTACCATTCAAACCTTCTGATGTCAATGTCATTGGGAATGTTACTCCCTGGACACGAATTGTCATGTCATTGCTGTTTGTTGCATAAGCATTATTGCTAAAGCGTACATCAAACATGTCTGGAGCGATGACAGGTGGCAATTCAAAACGTGAAGGATTGACTGTGCCATTTTCAGAAACGCGAAGTGTATTGCTTCTTCCATCAATGTCAGAGACTGTGATTGAAGCAAGATTGAGATCGCCTGTTGGATTTGCAACTACTTTTGGTAATCCAGATCCTTTTACGCGATAGAAACCTTCGCCATAAACTTTGATCCAGTATCCCATTCCGGGTACTACTTCAGAAGTAGCATAGTAACCACGATCTGTTGTATAACCATACACTTGATCTTTAAGAGCTTCAACTGCACCTGTTGACAATTCATAGGAGATGTCATTTACATTTGCGCGTGTTGAAGGTGAACCAACTGTGTTCCAACCATTGAAGAGATAAACTCTTTCTGTTGTTTTGCTGAATTCAGGTACTCTTGAACCAATTTGTGTTTGATCGAGATTATCACCAAACTTCACAAAGTAACCAACACCTGGTTGAAGTACTTGTTTTTGCTGATAAGAACCACTTGCAAATGTATATGGCTCAGTGATTGAGTTCGGGAATACTACTTTCCAATTTGGATTGGATGGACGCAAAGGCAATGACAAGAAGTTCCAGCCTTTCTTCACAACAGGATAAGATGCTGATTGTGGCAAGCGATATTCAATCAAGAATGACTTGATACGTGCATCACGAATTGTGAATGAGCGACCATAATCTCCATCCGGAGTAGCTTCTCGCATGTTCACACTGAAGATACCACCATTCAATGTATCACGGAGATACAAGTCCGCACCTTCCGGGAAGTCGCGAATATCCCAGTTGATAACAACAGGATAATTGTTTGCGCCATTTGCATTGAAGCGGCAGAGATATACAAGTGTAGTATCTGATGTGAAATCACGAATGTCACGAGAACGTGAATCTCTTCTGTAGTTCTGACCACTGAATGCATCCATTTGGATATCACCAAGACCATTAGGAGCTACTTCGATACCATTTGCATCTTTAACCCAAGGTGTATACCAGCGTGCATAGAATCCTGTAGGTGCATTCAATACATCATATGCATATTCACCAAACAATGAATCAGGAGCATCAGATGCTCTGTGACCGGAACCAAATACAAGATTGGTTGAATCACCATTGCCATTGTTAGCTGTGCTTGAGTTACTTACTGTAATCTTGATACCTGGATCCAAACCAAATTCTGGTGTCTTTGGATTATTGTAGCTTCCTGGTTCAACAGGATTGCGAAGGTGAATGAATGTCACACGCAATTTGACCGGAGAAACTTTTGCAGAAGCTGAAGTTACTGTGATATATCCGGTATAGATACCAGCATATTCAGCATCTCCACCTCTCAATTCACCTGTTCTTACATAGATTCTGAAACGCATTGGATCTTGAGCAGGCATGATTTGATTACGAGCATCTTTCAAGTTTGGAGGAACAGGACCATTGATACCATTATCAATGAAGTCAATATCTCCATCACGTGTGATGCTTCGGATACCAGTAGGAATAAATCCAGGTGCCACTGCTTGGAAAGATAACCAAGGTGAGTCCGAACGAAGGTTGATACCTGTGAGACGACTTCTTGTCGTTGAGTTCCAGAGAATGATATCTCTGAATGCATCTGTTCCATTGGTTGATGAGTCAATGATAATTGGCTTTGTCATCTCCCACAATGAACCGTCTGCTGCACTCACATCTTGACGTACTTGATCTTGACCGTTTCCTTGGAAATCGCGGAAAGCGATTTGAGGAACAGCTCCGATATTAATCCAAACCATACCTGGACGGCTTGGATATTCAGGAAGAAGATCTGTCGTCATGCTGATACCACCTAGACCGATAGAATCGCGCTTGTCTTTGCGATATGTTTTATCTCTATATGGATTATCAGCGGCACTTTCAGATACCAATGGGAATGGATTTGTAACGCCTACGCGTAAATCATTATAGGTCAAAGAGTCATTGGAGATGTACAATGCTGACTTATCTGCACCATTATAAATTGTAGGCTGATTTGTCAATTGTGATTGTGACAATGTCACTTTCATGCGAAGGTACATCAACACTTCATAACTTCCATCAGGAGCAGTTACAGGCAGTGGTTTTGTTGAGCGGCCGGTGATATACATTCTGCGGCCATATTTTGTTTCGGCACTCAATGCACCACGGAAATAGATACCGTAGCGAGTTTCGTCTGAAACATCATCAAATTCCAATTCGAAACCTTTTGCAAGTGCATTGGTATCGGATCTTTTTGGACCTGTGAATTGTGCTCCAACTGCTTCAAAAACACGACCATCATACATTACTGAAAATGTGAATGAATAGATCGGTCCGCCGCTGAAACGCTTATCAACAACATTTGAAGAATCGTACCAAAGATTCTTCATAAATACTGGGATTAAGACTTCGCGAACGCGATCATCAGCATATCCCAACCAAATTCTACCGTCAGAGTACAAGTTACCATTGTAATTGTTATCTCTGCCTGTGAGACTCAGCACAGGAATATCAGCCTTCTGCAATGACGCTTGACTAAATAGGTTCACTGAACCCATCAATGCAATGCACAAGGACAGAAAAAGAAGAGCCGAACTGCGTCTCTTACCTCTTGTCGCGGAAGTTTGCATGTGTAACTCCGTTAGATGATACATTAAAAATTATTATTTATTTATTTACTTTCTATGTATTGAATATAATCGTTACCAAGCTTGAAGGCCTTTCTTCTGATAGCCTTCGTTGATCCATCATTCGGGCAATCCGATTCGATGAATCGACCAAGAATATCATAGTAATCCGTGCATCGTTCTTCCTTCTCTATCTCTTCGTTGACACTTGAAACTGTATCCGGTTTTGATCTTCGAAAGAGTTTGAATATGGTCTCAGATCCTTCTTTGATTCGAACACAATCACATGCTGTGGTTTTGGTTGAAAACTCAATCTTGCGTTCAGTTTCTTGAGTTGTGGTTTTCGCTTTACCTTCGATAGTCATTGCAAGATATCCTGCAATGCCTCTTTTCTGCTTTGTAAGTACAATGGTTGTTCCACGAATGGATGCTTGAACATCTCTGACACTGTCGATCATTATTTTTTCGATGAGTAATGAATCACCGGCCAAACAATCAATCAATATTGTGTCATTAGCTGTTGCTTTTCCACAAAACACTTCACTTTTGAATGAAAATGTTGTTTGTGTATCAAGGTGGTTTACTGAATCTCTTAGTTCAGAAGGACTCTTAATTTGAATTATTGTTTCCACGGTATCATATACTCTATTGAATATCTTTACCGATGAATCCACCTTTACAAATCTTGGTCCAATCCCAAATTCAAAACCCGGATCAAAAAATTCAATCTTGCAGACTGTTGAATCGGGACAGGTGGAATTAATCCATTCACCTCTTAAGGCAACTAAAGCACCATTACCAACCAAATTACCCGCTTTGAAATTTAAGTATCCAAATACCTTTGCCAATCCTATCGTATCCATACCAAAGAAAAAATTGTTCTGAGGTATCTGACTACTTATTGTGCCGGGTCTTAAACCTGCAGTGATTCTTACTTTCTTATCATCAAAACGAATGTATAAGTCATAAGCCTGCAGACTGTCGATGCTTTCCAACTTGGTATCAATTGTCAAAGTAAATTCATTTGTGTTTGCACCCAGACAATAATCACTTTCATGTCTGCTATTCAAATCAAATGATACTGTTCTTGAAATTTGACCCCACATTGCCGTGTTGCTCACTATTATTGTGAGCAACACAGACATATGTGAGATATATTTCATGCAAATGTATTATCGCTTGATAATGACACTGTTTGCTGTCTTCACACCATGCTTCATGGTAATTGTGTAGACACCTGCAGGCTTGCCTGCAAATGCATTCAATGTCAATGTCTCTTGATTGAGTGAGAATGTACCAATCACACGACCATTTACATCAGATACTGACAATACTCCGCCTTTGAATTCTGCAGGTACTGATACTGTTACTTCTTGATCGAATGGATTTGGATATGTGGCAATAGCACCGGTTACACCGTTCTGTTGCTCAATATTCTCTTTACCAAGTACAACATCATTTACAATTACTTTCTCTGCTACAAGTTCATCATCTGAATCAATCTTGATAAATGCAATTGGTTCATTGATGTTCAATACTTGTGGAGCAGCAAAGTGAACTGTCTTTGAGTCATTGATGATCAAGTCATTGGTATTATTAGCACCAACTTCTGATGACATCACTTTGCCATTGAATGTAATAGAGAAAGCGAGTGCTTTGTTTGACTTTGCTGTTGCATATACAGGGACAATCTTGCCACCATCATTTGTTGCAACAGGTGCACCAAATGCGATAGGTGATGAAGGCTTACCTGCAATAACTTTACCATATGATGGTATTGTGTCCCACAACCAAGGAAGTGAAGGAACTCTACCGGCATTATAGTGAAGAATCAAAGCAGCATCCAATGCTGTTGCTTCATAATAAATCAGACGAAGTGGACCTGCATCCGGAGGCAATGTTGTCAATGTTTCTGTAGAATCCCAAAGAATGCGGATACCGAATGTATCCATATCGATCGGACGCTTCCATGTTGTAACATCGGTCAAGTTGTCCCATGAACGTGAACTATAATAGTAGCGACCATTATGGTTTACGTCTGCATGATATGCATTTCCGTATTGAAGTGTGTCTTTTCTTAATGAATCTGGCAAGCTACCATCATTTACCAACCAACGCATAACCAAGCGAGCATCATTAACTGTCACAAAGCGATTTTGTGGCATGCCTGCATGCTTGCGTGTACGGAGTTGTGTCAAATCAGCATCACCATCACCCCATGTAGGAACTACAAAGCGAGGAATGCCACGGAAGAGAATACGACGACCTTCTGATGAAAAGGTTCCACCACTTGGGCGCCAGCCATCTGTCAATACTGTAGAAGTACGTGATGTTTGAGGTGCATTGTATGTCAAACCGTTCAAGTAGTCAGAAGAAACTGCAGGATTCATGGTACCAAGATTACCTTTGACACCAACTGACGCACCTTTTACATTTACTTCACGTGCAGTTGTTCCTGTATTATTACCAACATCACCATATGCAAATTCAATAGCACCTGCATAGTTGTTTGGATAACGCTCATCAACACCTTCATAGAAGATTGCCTGGAAGTTTGCCACAGAGTTAGGCAATGTTCTGTCCATAACATTCAAATTCTTCCATTGAACTACCAAACGACGGTTTGGATATGAACCAACCACTACATATGAGATTTCAGAATTCATGTAGAATCCGTTTGCAGATGGTACTGTAGGTTCATTTCCAAAACGATAGATGTGATTACCCCAGAATGGAGCAATTACATTGAATGGATATGAAGAGCTATTTAAGAACAAACCTTGTGGATTATCATTAACGATGTGAGAGAAAATTTGTGGGTTGGAGAATGTTGTATAACCATTCACGCAAATCCACATATTGTTTTGTCTTTCACCACCAAATGTAAAGTCAAAGTTGAATCTGTTCATGTCGATTGTGTAATATCCATCGTCTCTGTCAGATCCAATAAGGAAACGTGAGAAGAAGTCATTCGGATTGATCGGAATTGAACGCTGATAAGCTTCAAAACGAATTGTCTTCAAGGTTGTACCTGATACAGGCCATGCTATGCTCAAATCTTTTGAAGTTGAAGCTGTTGTTTGGTCTGACCATGACAAACCATTTACCCAACGAGCTTTTTCATCATCATTGATACCTACTGCTGCACCAACCGCGTCTGTTGCCAAACCGGTAAATGCACCATATGCAAATTCAAAATCTGCATGCTTATTGTAGTTTGCAAGATTGAACGTAACATCGCCGGGTACATTTCTTTCATAGAATGTAACCTGGAAACTTCCTACTCTTCTTGCATCATTTCCGTCATTCTTTACATTGACATTCAAATTTTTCCATTGAATTGTCAATCTTCTCTTTGGAGCAGAACCCCAAACTTTCCATGTTACTTCTGATGGAGTAAATCCTACATCAGAAGCAGTTCTTACAATGTGATTACCCCAATATGGAGCAATAACCATTGTATTGTTATCGCCTTTGAACAACTCAGATGGATCATTTGATACACCTGCAATGCTATTCAAAGCAACATATCCATTTGTAGTAACTTGAATGCTGTTGATTGTATTACCAGCATAGCTAATATCAAAAGGAACTTCATTGTTTGGATTGCCGGAACCAACAGACAGTGAATAATCACCCTCATCATTTGTTCCATTGAAAACTATGGCATTACCACCTGTAACTTCCTGATATGGAAGATCCACGCGATAAGGAGCCAAATAATATGTGCTCAAAGAGTTTGGAGCAATACCGTAATCGATATACAGCTTGCCTGAAACTACTTGAGGAGCATCAAATTCATCGAAAATTCGTTGAGCTGTTGCATACTGAGATGCGGAAGCAAGCAGTAGCGGCGCAGCAAGCAACGATATACATTTTTTTATAAAATTTCTCATTGTTGTCTCCATTATTGTACTCAGGATCGGCCCCCTCTCGGGAGGCCTACCTAAGTATTAAACTTATCTTGCTACTACTACATTTCTGATGACTACATCATTTCCAATTGTCAACTTAACAGTATAGACGCCGGGGGCAACAGGTGAACCATTGCTGTCTCTTGTGTTCCAAGAAACATTGGATGTTCCAACACCGAGGTCTGCATTGAATGTGTTGACAATATTTCCGAGAAGATCAAACACTTGAACAGATACATTCTCTCTTGAAGAGGTGATTGCAAAGTTCACTGTTTCATTTGCCGGATTTGGATTTGCTTCTGATACCAAAGACTGACCCATCACTGAAGTTGGTTGATCTTCATTTACATTGCTTGCATGATCATAAAGAATCACGAAAGAATTGATGAAGTCAGGCTTGATTGTAATCTTGAAGTCATCGCCTGTTGCTTCTGCATCGATCAAGGCGTTTTTCTTACCTGTACCAGTTGCCATGTCATACTGGAAGTAGTCGAATGAACCACCATCCATGATTCTCCATGAACCACCGCTTGGATTGCGTCTTGAGTCTGTGCGTGAAGGAACAGTTGACATCTTCCATGTCAAAGTAATCGGTGTTGCCGGAGATGTGTTTCCGAGCTCCGCACCTGACTGGAAGCGTGCTTTATACATTGTAGTTGACTTATCACCACTTACCGCTGTCGGGAAGATATTGCGATGAATACCATTTGTTTTGATGATCGTCCAGCGAGCATCGAAAACATCCGTTGGTGGGAATGGAGGAAGTTCAAATTCACAATAATTTGCATCAAGTTTGCCTGCATCTGGTTCTTTTTCACCGGTTGTAGCATTTCTTGCTGTACCGAATGAAAGATCCTGATATGCACCTGCATTGTTTTGAACACGAATTGTTGTCACAAAATCAGTTACATCAGAAACATTCACTTTGAATGTGTAGTAAGTTTGATCTGTGCCATCATCAGCTTTGATACGGATGGTTACTTTACCATCTGTGATCAAGTTTGAAGGTATGTTCAAAGGACCATTTGACTTGATTGTAATCTTATTGTTAAGCGCTGCTGCTGAATCAGGTTTTGAACCATTGATAACTGATGGCTCGAGTGTCAAGTTGCCGATCGGAGGATCGATTGAAACTGTAACTGATTCTTTTGCTTCACTTGGAGTCTCACGAAGCAAATCAATATCACCAACCATGATTGAATCTTCATAAGATTCACCATTCGCGATGCAACGAATTGCAGGGGATGTAATGGTTCTTGGTTTATGATTTGTTTCTTCTACTTCAAGATTAATAACGCGAAGGTCTGTCAATCCACCTGCATCGGTGATGAGAACTGTTACCTTCTCTGCACCTGCTCCGATCCGTGGAGCATCTTTAACGCCAGGTGTACCATAGAGAAGACCGCTCTTAGGATTGATCTTCAACCATTTTGGTGTTGTCTTGACATTTGTTAGATCCCATACACCAGCTTCTGCAAAACATGGATCCTTAGGAACTGATGTTCTTGCTTCATCTGTGTAAATCAATTCGAATGTTTGTGCCTGACCGAAGTTAGGATCAAAGTATTCGATTCTCTTTGTGAAGTCCAACAATGCAGGATTGTAATCCAAATCTTCTTTCGCTGTTGGCAGACTTGTTGTTCTGATTTCCGGCGAAACATTGATAAAGATACGCTTAGTCAAATATGACACACCGCTATGACCATCGTTTACAACGATTGTGATTGTAGTGTCTGTATTCAATCCACCATTTACTCTTGCTACAGCATCTCTTGGTGTAAGCATTGTAATTGCTTGAGCTCTTTGAACTCTTACATTTAAATGACCCAAAGTCGTAAAGTCAAAACCAAATGAACTTGGTTGACCTGTTGCTGTAAACAAATATGAATCTGCCATCCAGGATGGTTTGGTTTGTGACAATTCATCTGTTGCTAAATCATCGCTTGGACGAATTGCTTTTGATTCAAATGAGTATGATGTGCGACCGTAACGGAAGTCCCAGCCTTCTGCAATAGATGCTAGATCTTCTGCTTCGTCATCTGTTTCAAAGTCAACGAAGAATCTTAATGAGTCTGTTACGTTTGCTACGAATAAGTTTTGGCTAGCACCTGCTGCAGCACATGTAGCACTTGTAAGCAATGTTGGTTTGAATACCGGAGCACTGTCAATCACATGGATTGAGAAGCGATAGGTAATTCTTGTTGCATTGCCAAAGTCTACTGTATCCTGATTTGCAAAACGTGCATTTTCAGAATCATATGATTGTGCATGATAATATGATGGGTACAAGTAAATGAACTTGGATACTACATTCTTTGTGAATGCTGCTTCTAGTTCTGCACCTGACAATGATGTTCCCATCAATGCATTCTTTGCTGCATCGGTAAGATTCAATGCTCTGATTGCATCTGTGCCTCTGAAGTTAGGTGCCCAGTTTTGTGCTGTAACTTGTACATACTCACCACCTGGTACCACATATGGATTTGATGGCTTACCGAACAATGCGATACGGCCTGTTGCACCATAATATGGATGTGTATTTGCAAGTTCATTTGTCCATACAGTATCTGCTTTCAACCAACGGCGAATACCTGTCAATTTGTTTGCAGGTGCAGATGCTGTGTCAGGAGTAAATGTACCATTTCCGTTTTGGAACAATGGCATCCATGTGTACTCGAGTTGCGTGAAGATATTATTATCTCCATTTCCCAAGTTCATTGCCCAGCGTGGATCATACATCTTGTTTGAGTCAATAGCTGTGATAACAAAGATTGTATCACGACCGATTTTTTGACCTGCTGTAGATGCACGGTTATAGCTTATATCTTCATTAACAAAAACTTTGTCTTTGAACGATGTGAAGAACAATGGATTAACATTTGGATTAGCTACGCTTACTGCACTTCCTGTCCAAACCGGACCTGGAACTGAACCGTTGATGCGGAATGAGATACCTTTGTTGATAGCTTCATTCACTCCTTCTCTCCAAAGAACTGAACGTGAAACAACACGAATATGGTCGCCTGGGCGGACAGGCAATGAGTTGTAGTTTTCACCAGCATAATATGTTACTGCACCGTTTGGAATGGAAGCAGGCAATGATGCGCGGTTGACATACGTTACTCTGTCTCCACCATAATTATGCGTTCTGTCATCATCAAGTTGCATTTCCCATCTTCTGCTTCCAAGAGCTGCACTGTCTTCTGAAACAGGATTGTCAGCAATGAAAGGAAGAAGTGAATTTGTTCCACCATAGTTTACCAATCCTTCATAGAAGCGGCGAACGCGTGATGTTGTACCTGTTCTTTCTGCTGAGTCAGCAACAAAGTCAACACGACCACGGAGATATTCACGAGGATATGCACCGTCATTGTCTGTTGTTTGTACATCTGTCATCTGCTTCATGTTGACACGTACATAATCACCGGTAGAGTCATTGATAACAAAGAATACTGATTCATTCAATACCAATGGATCATCATTATTTGTGTTGATGTCTTCACCATTATACTGAGCCCTTGACTCAAGGAACAATGGATATCCTATTGGATGTGTGAATTCACCTGTTCTGTGATCGATTGCAAATTCACCTTGAAGCTTGCGCAATTCTTTCCAAAGAAGATTCACACCACCATTTTCATAATTGGCAGAATCTGTCGCAAATGGATCGCGAAGCATTCTACGAACTACTTTTCCTGATGATTGAGTAGCACTCAAAGGATATGATCTGAGTTTTGGAGGAATACCAACTGCAAAGTCTTCAATTGGTGATCTTCTACGAACTGAATAATCTGCTGTCTTGATGTCTGTCCCTTTATCGAACATGTCATATACCATACCTGACATCAACAATGTATCAGGTATGTCAGTGGCTTTGATTGGCTTATAATTATAATCCAATCCTGGTCGACCTTGTGAGTTTGTCGCATTGTAAACGAAAGGACCTTGCTGGGTTGACTGTTCATCTGTATATGATGCTCTATTTATAAAGCGAAGATGCGTATTACCATTTCCGCGTACAAAGAATGTTTCTTGTATCGCACCATTTGCAAAGCCTGGCTGAGCAGTTGGAAGGATTGTTGAAACATTTGCTTCAGTGCGGCCCCAGTAATTACCACGGAGTGTATCAACTCCACCATTACCGGTACCATAACCACCTGCCAATACACCTTTTGTATTTGGTGCATCAGGAAGACGAATCAAGAAACGTGCATCATTGCTATGAATAGCATTACCTGCTTCATGATAGCTTCTGAAAGGAATTGGACCAACGATTTCACCATAAAGAACTGCACCTGCGAGATCGCTTGATGCTAGATTCTTCCCAGATACAAGTGGACCTTCAATAAGATTTTGCGATCTTCCAATCTTAGAATGAGCAACGTTTCCTGTGATTAATGAGCGCTTAAAAAGAAGTGCAAGTGCATAGTTGTCAGAGTAAACGGCCGCACCGCTAAATGCTTGATTATTCTGAATACGTACACGGTTGAATAAGATGGTATCCTTTCTAAAGAACCTATCTTTTACAACACTGTCGAGAATATAAATTGCACCACCAAGGCCAATACCGTTTTCACGAAGTCCGGAAGGTGATGGATTAGTGACATATCCTGGATGATAGCGCTTCACATCAATTATGTTTGCGCCAATTTGCGATGTACCTGAACCCATCAAACGTTCGTCAGGATTGATGTCCGCATTATTGTTTATGAATCTTGTCAACATACGTGCATCTGCAGGTACTGCAGATACTATTTTGTTGTCGAACAATGAGTCATTTGAAACAAATGTGCCAATTTTGATTGTTCCATCTGCTTCTACTGTAAAGTTATCAGCATCTGAAATAAACATGCGGTCAGATGATGTCAATGGATTGATCATTGCAATCGCTCCACCTGAACCATTGATAACGCTATTGTTTTCGAACAATGTACCTTTAACAAGGTTGAGATCAGCATTCAATGAATATAGAGCTCCACCGCCACGTACAAACTTCTTTTCTTCTACTGTAGGGTTGATGCCGATCGCACCTACACTATTATTACGGAAATCACTACGTACGATTCTTACAACTCTCTGCCATGCCGGAACAGGTGGCTCAATGCTTGGCAAATGAATTGCAATTGCTCCACCGGAGAATCCTGCGGTGTTTCTGAGATAGTTGATGCTGAATCCTGGTCCATATGATTGTGCCAAAGGCAAGTCATTAATGAAACCACCGGCGCCATATGAAGTCATGTTACGCTTTGTATAAATTGCACCACCATGAGCGATAGCTTTATTGTCTTCGAAATCAATTCTACGACCATAATCTCTGATTCTTGGGAATCTTGAGTCAGAACCACCAACGATTGGTGAAGGACGTGGATCGGTATTACCATCAACATAGATAGCTCCACCCGAACTCGCTCTATTGTTCTTGAATTTTGTTCCCTGAACTGAGCTACCGCGGATCTGCAAACGACCATAAGTATTCTCATGGAAGATAGCTCCACCCAATGCATAATCTGCATTGTTTTTTGGAGACAAGAATGGTGTTTCCGCTGAGTTGTTTTCAAACTCACCATTGATGACCATTGATGTAAATGCACCAATGTACAATCCACCACCACGAGCACCGCGTGTACTTAATCTATCTTGAAGATTCAAAACTTTGTTGTTAACGAACTTTACATAGTCTTTCTCACCAAAACGGATTTGATCATTCAAAGGATTTAGTGTATTGATACGAATTGAGTCGTTTACACCAAGACCAATTTCGAGTCTTCTGTATTCATCATCAAAACGTCCACCAATATACATAGCGCCACCCCATGCCTGGTTTTTCCAGTCTGTGGGTTGTCCATCTGTTGAATCTACTTTTACTCTTTTGACTGTATTATCGGCAAGAATTTGACGTCCACCAACTGTCACTGTATCTACATAAGCAACAAGTGTGCGGTTATTGTCAAATGTTAAACGACGAATACGGCCAAGATAAACCGCGATACGTGGATCGTCTACTGATTGACGACGTGCATCATTTCTTGAAACCAATGGCTCACTTGAAGGAGCGCCATCTGTGTCAAGCATGTCCAAAACAACAATGCTGTCATTCTCACGAACAACAGATCCATCAGGATTTGTGATGTTAGGATTTTTGTCTGATTGATAGAATGTCAAACCCAAACCTGCTGTATCCGGATATGCACCTATTCCATAGGGTGCCTGCACCATTTGAAGAGCTCCTCCACGGAAACGAGCCATATTGTTTTGGAATCTACAGTCAACCAACCATGTACGAACGGAGAATGATGTCAATGCACCACCAGATCCATTTGTCCACTTGAGAGTTTCTTTGTTCAAGACGATTGTGGAGTTTTTCAAAGCACCGGACAAACCGAGTGTATCATAGTAGAAACGATTGTCTACTGTGGTATCCTTACGGAAATCTTTGAACGTCACATTTCTAAAATATGCTGCACGAGCGCCCGGCAATACAATGATATGTCCCCATTCACGAGAATAATCATTCACAGCTTGACCGCGGAAAACGATCTCTGACCGTGTGATGTTAGGTGAGTTTCCACCTTTTCTCTTCCAAGGTTGGAAGCGAACAACATCATCGTTCTCGAACAAGCGTGATGCCATGAACATGATGGCGCGCTCTGGAGAGATAACGCGACCACCTGCAATTACTCCCCTTTCCGGAGTATCATTGGTATTGCTCAAATTCGAAACCCCGGTTACATTACCAGATGCATTCTCATTTAGTGTCACGTTAAAAATCACATTGCGCTTACCATCCGCAATGCTCAACTCTGGTTTTGTGCCGATTGAAACAACACTATTACCCGTGTAATATGGGCTGTCGTTAAAATCAACACCTGCCGCTGGAGCCACAGGGTTGTATGTGGCCGACATATCACCGTCGGCAATGATACGGCCACCGACAGAGTCGATCATCCTACCATTGTCCAAAAACACAACTTCAGTTCCCGGCTCAATAAGCAGTGTACCGGCAATCATAAGAGTACCGTTGATCTGATAAATAGAGTCCTTCAAGAAGATGCGCACATCATTCGGCGCAATTCTTCCGGAAACTTGTACGCGCGGCTTATTCGCATAACTGGTGCCAGCCATAAGCAATAAAGCGAATAGCATGGTACCCAGACGAAGCAAACGTCGCATAATACCTCCGTTTGTTAAATAATACTTTAAAACTGTATTGTATTTGTCTTTTTTTGTCATAATTCAATCGTATAGACACTAATATCAGGTTTATCCAACTCAATTTTCGTGCCAACCAAGGCGGGCCAAGCCCATTTTTGCCTCATTGGTATAATCAGAGCCGGAATTCTTTGCAACAAGACCCTTCATGACTGTTATTGCTTTTTCTTTTGCAGTGCCCGAACCACCGGCCGATGCCTTCTCATAGTTCAAAGCCGCAAACAATGCATAACGCTCATATAATGGACTATCTTTTGCACCTGCAGCAGCTTCATATAATGTAGCTGCTTCTTCATAATTCTTCAGTTCTTCATTGCATGCTGCCAATCCTGCCTTTCCACCTGCGCTGACAGTTTGATCGACGCTTCCGGCCGCAGATTCAAAATATGGCATTGCTTCGGAATATTTGCCAATATTCAAAAGTGAAGTGCCTGCATACAAAGCAGAGAATGCACCTGCAGGCGAACCACCATATTCACTCACGATTGCCTTCAATCCTATGACCTTTCCACCACGAATTGAACGAGCAGGATCGCCATCCAGAGCTTTTTGGAATTGACCAGTCTCATAATACGATGATATTCTAGACAGTGCAGTCATGGCTTCTTCATTCGTTGTTTCCTGCATTCCGGAATAAAAATAATATCCGAAACCTATCGCAAGAATACCCACCAACACATATCCAAACATCTTAAGCTTGGCAATCAATGCATCTTGCTCAGGAATTTCTTCTCTCACATTCCAACCATTTTCGGTTGTTTCGATTGTTGATTCAGTTTCTGACATAATATCGTAAATCTTTTGAATTCATATTGTTACTGCGCGCCCGAAGGGAGTCGAACCCCTAACCTTTGGAACCGGAATCCAATGCTCTATCCGGTTGAGCTACGAGCGCAACATACTAAACAGACTCCTAGTAGTCGGGCAAATATATGTTTTTTGGTGGATAATACAACGAAATTTAATGCAGCAAGTTTTGAGTTGTTATTTCACCCTGAAAAAAATGTTGATTGTGGAAAAAAGTGTCAGATTTATTTCACAGTGTGAGATACCTTTCCCTATTCCTTCATCACATCTTCTTTGGACGAAATAAGCCCGACCAAATTAAGGGACGGGCTTTGCTATATGGCTTTTTCTTTAATAATTCGCGGTTTTTACAATTTCGTTTTTGATATCTGCAAGATTTAACAGAATTGCCGCTTCAAGTGATTTGGCAAAGCCGACCGGTACATCCTTGCTTGCCACTCTGCCTACCGGTGCATCAAGAATTGAGAAAAGCTCTGAAGTGATGCTTGCCGAAATTTCTCCTCCGATTCCACCTGACAAGTAATGCTCATGCGCAATGACAACCCTATTTGTCTTTCGCACAGATTGAAATACGGTAGTTTTATCCCATGGTTTGAGTGATCGTAAATCAATCACTTCACATGAGATACCTTGCTCGGCAAATAATTCATCAGCCGCTTTCATTGCCATGTGAATTGCATTGCCATAAGATATCAATGTTATATCGGTGCCTTGACGACGAATTCTTGCTTTGCCGAATGGCACGATGAAATCATCTCCGGGAAGTGATGTTGAGCTTGGTCTGTAATTGTAAAGAAACTTCGGCTCAAGAAACATTGTCACACCTCTTGATCGGATGGAATTACGCATGAGTCCAATCGCATCGTCTGCGAATGCGGGGCAAACCACTCTGATGCCGGGTATCGCTGCCAAGAGTGCATCAAGATTTTGAGAATGATATAATCCGCCTTGAATATATCCACCACTGGCCAGACGAATCGTGATATTGGGAGAGAATTGTCCGCGAGTTCTCCAATATTCATGAGAACATTCAATCAATTGCTCCATTGCAGGCCAAAAATAATCAGCGAATTCAGCACCTTCGACAACCACGCGAATATCATCGCGATATCTCGTGAATCCATTTGCAGTTCCTACGATATAATCCTCGGCAATCGGCGCATTGAAAATTCGATCATTTCCGAATTCATCCAACATGCCTTTGGGAACATTGAAAATTCCTTGCTTATTCACCGAAGCAACATCTTGACCCCACAAATAGGTATGTGGATTTTTTTGGAACTCCTGCTTCATCGCAATATTGATTCCTTCACGGAATGTATATTGCTGAGCATCTGGATCATTAACAAAATTATATTCCGAACGATCATCATACCCTACTGCATCTTCCGGCATCAGATAATCAAGATAGCTCGAGCCAGCAGGATCGGGAGCTATTTCGGCTATGTCTGCGGCTGCAAAAATCGCTTGCTTGTTTTCTTCTTCAATCGCAAGCAATTCTTTTTCGGTTGCAATCTTCTTTGCAAGAATTGCATTGCGGAAAGCAGGAAGGGGATCACGATCCTTCATTTCCTGAATCTCTTCAGGAGTGCGATACAATTCATGATTATCGGAATTGGAATGAGAACCTATGCGGTCGCAATCTGCATGTAGAAATACAGGACCCGCACCGGACAATGCATAATCACGTGCCTCCTTCAATGCACGATATGAATCAAACACATCGCGTCCATCACAATTGATGATCTTCAAGTGTTTGAATCCTGTGAAATTGTCAGAAACGACAAGGTTTGCTGTTTGCTCATGCAATGGAACCGATATTCCGAACTTATTATTCTGAATGACAAATACCACCGGTAATTTTTCACGTGATGCACCATTCACAGCTTCATAGAAGTACCCTTCGGAACAGGCGGAATCACCTCCGGAATAATACACCACTTCATCGCCTTTGGATTTCTTCACTGCTCTTGCCAATCCCGCTGCATGCAATGAATGATTGCCTGTACATGATGAAACATTTTGTATGCCGATTGATGGTTTTGCGAAGTGATTGCTCATGTGACGTCCACCACCTGCAACATCACCATCCTTGCTCAAGCCATTCAAAATGATTTCTTCAATCGAGATTCCACCGGAAAGGGAAGTCATCAAATCACGGTAATAAGGAAAGAGGAAATCTTTGTTCTGACGGAAGATTTGTCCGAGAGCTATTTGTATGCCGTCATGTCCGGCACATGGAGCATGATATGACCAACCTTTTGCCATCTTCAAATACAAAGCAGCTTTCTCATCCAAGCGTCTACCAAGATGTTGCAATTTGTACCAAGACATGATGGTTTTCTTGTCGAACCCTTTCATGTCAAATGCACTGAACTGACCTTTCTTAACAGATGATTTTTTTGCTATGGGTTTGGCTATTGTCTTTTTCACAATAGCTTTTTTCTTCGAAGCAGGTGATGATTGCGTTTTTTTTGAAGCGACAGTTTTCGCTTGAACTTTTTTCGCGCTCGAAGTTTTCGACTTCATCTTGGATTTGGTGGCGGTCTTGGCCATACTATTTTCTATCCTGTATTTGAATTCTATATATTGTTCAATCAGACATAAGTCAACCAGCCATGTTCATCTTTTCCATCTTGTACGATGGCATAAAATGCCTGCTGTATGTGCTTAGTCACGGGACCAACTATTCCATCATTCACCGAAATTCTATCAACAGAACGAACCGGTGTGATTTCAACCGCAGTTCCCGTAAAGAAAATTTCATCCGCGGTGTATAAAATCGCTCGAGGAACAGTTGTTTCTCGTACTTCATATCCAAGGTCTTTGGCAATGGTAATTGTAGTATGTCTGGTGATTCCTTCCAGTATGGATGATGACATCGGCGGTGTGTAAATCACGCCATCATTCACAAAGAAAATATTTTCACCACTGCCTTCTCCAACATTTCCATTTATATCCAATCCGATGCCTTCGGAATAACCATTCATGATTGCTTCCATGCGAATCAATTGCGAACTCAAATAATTACCGGATGCTTTGGACACCGCAGGCAATGTATTGTTATGCAATCGCTGCCAGGAAGAAACACAAACATCAACACCATTGTCTATTGCCTCTTTTCCGAGATATACACCCCATTCCCAACAAGCAATTGACACATCAATTGGACAGTTAAGGGGATATACTCCGAGATTTTCATAACCGCGATAAGCGATTGGACGTATATAGCAAGATTCCAAACCATTTTTGCGAACAAGTTCTTTTGTTGCTTCGCACATTTGATCAATGGTATATGGCATCTCACCACGATACAATTTCACGGATTGCTGAAGTCTTTTCATGTGCTCACGCAATCTGAAAATTCCTGTGCCATTGGGTGTTTTATAGGCACGAATTCCTTCGAACCAACCTGAGCCATAATGCACGACATGTGACAATACATGAATGGTAGCTTTGTCCCAATCAACAAATTCGCCATTCATCCATATATAAGGGGTTTTGGGAAGTGCCATGTGTATCTCACTGTAAATGTTGTGTGAGCAATTCATTCACCAATCTGGGATTTGCTTTGCCACCGGAAGCTTTCATTACTTTACTGATGAAATATCCCATCAAATTATTCTTGCCTGAACGATACTTTTCAATATTTTCTTCTTCGCCTTCAAGTGCGGAAAGTACAATACGCTCAACCTCTTCACGGTCAGAGATCTGCATCAATCCTTTTTGCGATACATATTCATTTGGAGAAATTCCGGTTGAAACATATTCCGCAAACACGTCCTTCGCAATCTTGCTGCTGATTTTCTCATCGGCAAACAAATCAACTATTTCTGCAATGGCCTTCGGCTGAATCATCTCTGCTTGTGCAATGCCTACTTTGCGATCAGACAAAATCTTGAGAATCTCAGTCAAAACCCAATTGCTTACAAATTTATAACGCTCTTTACTCTGAACTGACAATAGGGAACATGTATATTCAAAAAATAATGCTAAATCCTTATCCTCAGTCAAAATTCCCGCATCATAACCGGGAATTCCATAGTGTTGTTGCAAACGTAATTTCATGGCATGAGGCAATTCCGGCAATTGATCCTTTTGTTGGGCAATCATCGTTTCCTCTATGCGAACATATCCCAGATCCGGCTCCTGAAAATAACGATAATCATGGGCTTGTTCCTTTGATCGCATTTCTTTGGTACACTGTGCAGAAGCATCCCACTGCATTGTTACCTGTCGAACCTCGCCACCGGATTCAATCAAGGTAATATGGCGCTCAATTTCATAGGATATGGCTTTTTCAACATTTCTAAAACTGTTGAGGTTTTTTATCTCCGTCTTGGTTCCAAAAACGGAATTTCCCTTCAAACGAACCGATACATTCGCATCACATCGCAATGAGCCTTCTTCAAGATTTCCATCGCAAATGCCAAGATATCTCACCATTTGCCTCATCGTCACCATATATCGATATGCCTCTGCCGCTGATCGCATATCCGGCTCACTGACAATTTCCAAGAGTGGCATCCCTGCACGATTAAAGTCGACCAATGTGTCTATGTCTATGTCATGCAACGACTTACCGGCATCTTCTTCCAAATGTATCCTCGTGATGCCTATCTGCTTCATGGAACCTTCTTCAATTTCTATGGTTACATTGCCTTGATAGCAAATCGGATCATTGAATTGTGTTATCTGATATCCTTTCGAAAGATCAGGATAGAAATAGTTTTTACGAGCAAAAGCTGATATCGGTCTAATGGAACATTGTGTTGCAAGTCCAAGCAATACAGCCATTTCCACATGTTTTGTGTTCAACACGGGTAATGTTCCGGGATGCCCAAGACATATGGGGCATACCGTGGCATTGGGAATATCGCTATATCCGGCTTTACAAGAACAAAATGCCTTCGTATTTGTCAATAACTGTGCATGCAATTCCAACCCGATGACCGGCTCATATTTTGCAAGTATTTCAGGAGATATGTCGGGCATGCAAAAAATTGGCAAAGAAATGGTGAAATGAAAATCAAGCATCTGTGAAAAGACGCATGGAAATTTCCGCAAAATTAGTTTTTTTTACGCATATTTGCGCCCTCACTGCGCAATCTTGTCTATTTACCACTAACAAAATAAAAGTAGAAGCCCTATGTTTTGGACACCTGAACTTGCATATACGCTCGAAGACGCTCCGTGGCCTGCAACCAAAGATGAATTGATCGACTATGCAGAAAGAACCGGGGCGCCATCCCAAGTATTGGAAAACCTCTATGAATTGGATGATAATGATGAATTGTATGAAGGCATAGAGGATCTCTGGCCGGAATTCGAGAACAATAATGATACATTGTTCTTTGATGATGAAGATGAAGACAGTTATTATGACTGATCTGATTATTCAGAACTTTATGCTACTCACATTTCATGGGTGAACCACAGAGAACTTTATGCAGAAGATTTTTTCAACAATACGATTCATTCTATTCTTCTGCTGTCTTACTGCACTCTGTCAATCATTGTCAAAAGGCGCGGAAACGCGCCGTTTTGCTTTAAAGACCATTCGCATCTATGGGAATGCGCACCTTTCCTCACAGCAAATTCTGAATGCTTTGAACATCACATTGCCAACTGAATTGGAGTTGAATCACAATTTGGATTGGAATGATGTGTTCACACCTGAATTGTATAAACGATTTTATCCGGAAAGTAAATCGGGTAAGATACGTGTGGCATTGGACTCTGTAACATTGATGAACAGAGTGGAGGTGCTGGAGAATTTGTATCAAAGAAAAGGGTATTTCGATGCGGATATACAATTGATGATAGACATCGATACAATGGGGCTTGGCATACTTGATGTGATATGCAGGGAAGGAAAGCATTATTCTTTGACGGATTTACTAATCACAGACACAACTCTTTCCAAAACGATTTCATGGAATATGATACAAGACGACTTTCAAAGTCGGCTTCCTCGGTTTTATGATGAAGATAGTTTGAATGCAATGCTCAACTATTCATTCCAAAAATTGCTCGAGAAAGGATATGCATTTTTGGAATATCGGATTGAGCAGATTTTGATTGACACCGTCGAAAAAAAAGCCGTGTCTGTCATTCGTATGATGAATCCTGAACGATTTAAAATCAATGATATCACATTTGAACATGTCTCTTCCGGTGGAAGTATATTGCAAAATGACCTTCTCAAACGTTTGCTGTTCATAAAACCCCAAGATTGGCTGTCTCCACAGGCAGTGAATCGTTCAAAGAATCAATTGATTGGCTTATCGTTTTTTTCTGAGGTATCAGAAAGCAAAAAGAGAATCATCACCAATACAGACACATTGGCAAATGTCTCCTATATCTTGAAATATAAAAAGCCCGAGGAAGTGGTATTCTCCGTTTTTTTGAACCGCACAACGATGGATAACTTCCTTAACATGGGTCTGGAAGCTTCATATTCAGATTTGCTTGTTTCAGAAACGGGAAATTCATTTTCCATTTTCTCTCGTTTGCTCGCTCAGGACATTTCCAATACTGTGTTCTCCACCCAAAGGGGTTTGGAATTCGAGTATTCGATCGGTACGAATTTCAATCAACCATTCGCATTTTTTCTTGGTGAGCAAAGAGTGCCATTGACATATTCAGCACAAATATCACTAAGAAATCTTCCCACCGGATTGAAATTGCTCACACCTCTTTTGCGTGTTTCAAACTTCAATACTTTTCCGGAATGGACTCTTTTTTCGAATCTCAATTTTGATGCAACATTGGACTTTACGCGATTAATCAATTTTACTCTGGATGAAACAGATCCCAATGATCCATTATATCGCCTGATTGCTCCATATATCTCTCTCACGGATTATTATAAGGATTCACCGTTTAGTCCTGCATCATTCACATTGGGTATGACATTGACCGGAGACAGAAGAAACTCAGTCATTACACCTTCAAGCGGATATTTCTTGACACTTCCCCAAATTGAGTATTCACCTGATGTGGGCTATTCACATTTTCTACGCGTGTTTTCTCAATTTCATACATTCTCTTCTTTGAAGAGAAATATTGTGTTTGCAACAAAATTGAAAATCGGTCATATCATCAATTGGGGATTTTCCGATCAAGACAAATCAACGCCTCCATTCGAAAAGCATTTCTTTGCAGGCGGAGCCAATTCAGTAAGAGCATGGCCTTCACGTGGTTTGAAAGATGCACAATCTTCGATTGATGATTCATTGGCAAGTAGAATCACCGAACTTTCAGCTATCATAGGATCAGCAAGTTTGGTTGAGGGTTCAATTGAATTACGCTATTCATTTCCAAAGCCCAAAGGCATCGCTGAATTCTGGGCTGATAAAATAGCACGTTCCGGATTGGTTCTGTTTTTTGATTGGGGTAATTCATTCAATCGATTGACGCCAACAACATATAATCTTGCAACTGTCGGTAGAGTTTTGAATCCTGCCAATTGGGGATATGGATATGGAATAGGTTTTCGATTCGACACACCCGCGGGTCCATTCCGATTGGATATGGCATTTCCATTCTATGATCCGAATTCCGCAACATATCGTGCTCCACAATTTTCGACTGCACAATATCATATCGGATTGGGTCATGCATTTTAATTCAGACACAACAATCTGCTCACTTATTACTCCTCCTGGATTGAGCGGCATTGCGATGATTCGCTTGTCCGGTCCACAAGCATTTTCAATCATTGACAAACATCTTCATACATCTATTTCGGAAAAAGAATCCCACACGATATCATATGCGGTGTTTCAAGATCATGAATCACCTATAGACACTGTCACCATATTCAAATATGTCGGACCTCATTCCTATACTGGACAAGACACAATTGAGATCGGATGTCATGGTGGATATATCGTTCCAAAGCGAATCATAGAATTATTGATTTCATCCGGAGCAATTCTTGCCGAACCGGGTGAATTTACATTGCGAGCATTCTTGAATGGCAAGCTTGATTTAACGCAAGCGGAAGCCGTTAATGATATTATACATTTGCAATCACCTGCGGCTTTGGAGTGCGCATCAAAACAATTGATTGGTTCTTTTTCAAAAGAATTGTCAGCATTGCGCGATGCAACGGAACGTTTATTCAAGTATTTGATTCTCGATTTCGATTTTTCACAGGAAGATATTGAACTTGTACCCAAAGAACAATTGATTTCCGAATTGCAAGCTTTGTCATCAACAGCAAAGAGATTCATCGAAAGTTTTGAGACGGCTAAAACATTGCGTAGCGGACATCAAGTATTATTGCTGGGTTATCCAAATGCAGGTAAGTCTAGCTTATTCAATGCGATGCTGGGATATACACGTTCCATCGTCAGCGATGTTCCGGGTACCACTCGAGATTTCGTTGAGGGCTCGATGATCATTGATGGAATACATTTCACATTGATTGATACTGCGGGAATACATGAACATACCTCTGATGCCATTGAGATTGAAGGCATCGCATATTCACTTTCTCTCATCAAGAGAGCAACCATCATTCTCATCATCAATGATATCACTTGTGGCTTAAATCATTCACAATCCTTGATGGATCTTGTGATCAAAGAACATCCGAAAGCTCAAAGAATATTGGTGCATAACAAATGTGACATTCATGATATAAACATTCCTAAAAGTGATGCTTTATTCTTATCTGCAAAACAATCTCATGGTTTGGAAACCATTGTTGATGCTCTATCAACAACCGCGAAACAAACAGATACGCATATTGCATTCTTGCTGAATGATAGGCAAGCGCATCTTTTGCAGGAATATATACATGCCATTGAACAAGCATTGCAATTGACTCAACAGGGTATGTCAACCGATGTATTGGCCATAGAATTGCGCTCGGCACTCGACACGGTGGGTTTGATACTTGGCACGATTTACACAGAAGACTTATTAAACGATGTATTTGCGAGTTTCTGTATTGGGAAATAATTACAATCAATAAAAAAGCCTGAACGCTCTGTCCAGGCATGTTCTATAGTTAATAGTCATAATCAGAAACAGGGCGTGCTTCTCCATGGATAATCATAGTTTGTAAGTTCGTGGTCAATGGTATAGGTAAACTTCTTTCCATCCTTCTTTCTTGTATAATATACATATACCCAATTCCCATCAAACTCCAGTTCATATGTTCCATTGTGAGCTCCTTTGTAGAGCTCATGATATACATCTGTATGTGCTCTTCCTTTCGAATATTTCGTTTTTATAAACTTTAGAGGTATGTACTCAGTCTTTCCTTTGTATAATAAATGACTAGCTCTACCCTCTTCAGGAAAATACACACTGAATCCATTATTAGGATTTTTATCATTCAAAAAGCACATGAAATATGGATCGGCATTCAATGCCGTAATTTGAAGAAATACCAAGCATAAACTAATAAACAATACATTCTTCATTGTTGATCCTATTTGGTGTTGATTGCGAAATGTTAACGAAAGGAAAATCCTATGTGTGTTTCCCGTTGATGACTCATTTCCATCGCAGCTAAATATACGTAAACTATTGAGTTATGATAAGGTCAAATCCACTTGGATACTTTATGTCATACTACATAATATCCCCCTATGCATCCCTAATATCCATAAGCAATGCCTATAATTTCGGCCTCACAAATCTTTTCAAAATCTTTGTTCCTTCCTGCTTTGATTGGTTTGATTTGCGGAGTTTCCATAATCGCTCTGTCTTTACCCTTGTATCAGACAACAACCCTACCGCTTTTTCGTATTCTTTTACCGACTCTGCAAAGCGCCCAAGTCTGTTTAGTACCAGTCCGCGCGCGTTGTACAGTGTTGCGCGTGCGTATTGCGGCAATGTAGCGGGCGCAAACCGGCTTAGTTCGTTATTCCAAAGCTTACGAAAAGCGGCCTGCTGCGCTGGCGCATGCGGCTGCCCGGTGCGGAACTCGATGCGGTACATTTTAAGCAGCATTTCACGCAAATCAATAATGCGCAAATGTTGTTCGGTCAGCCTGCGTTCTTCTTTTACCGACACCTCGTTTACCTGAAGCCTGAAATGATTAAGCACAAGCAAATTGCCGAACTCATGCAATCGCAAGGCCTCCGGTATACAAAGAGTTTCTTCGGCTTCGATGGCCTTGCGTGAGGCCCGGCGTATGGCTTCCTCATACAGTTGCCGCTCCTGCAAGACACGCAGCTTGTTTAGTTCGCGCCTTAATTCTACTTCGGGCGGCGAAACAATGTATTGCGAAAGAAGCTCAAGCAAACGCTCAAACAACGCATATTTTACCGACGGTCTGAATACGCCCGAACTCGCCGCAAAATGCGAAACATCCTTTGCGCCGAAAAGAAGCCTGCACAACTGCGTTTGCTGCGTATGCCCCGTTTTTTTATAGGTAGAAAGATCAAGCAACAACTGCCGCCTTTCTGATGGCGATGATTTTAATGTTAATTGAAAAAGAATAAAATCGATATTTTTTATTATGTTAAACTACTGAAAAACAAATAAATATATTTATTTGTCGAATATAGAAAAATTATTTATTTCTTGAAACTAATTCTGATTTATCGGCCGATGAACATAATTTAGATCCAACCAAATACCAAAATCATGCGAATACAGTTACAATACGCACTTATTGCAGTAGTTTTATTTACAACACCGGTTTGCGCACAAACAACAATGGCTACCTATGCCGGAGGTGCGGGAAACGAAACATTTAATGATGTGGTGCAGCTTTCTAACGGAAATATCATTGTGCTCGGCGCGGCCAATAGTATTACATGGGTAGATAATTCTGTACCGCAGATACAACTTACAAATCCGGGAATTACCAATAATAACAGTACCGGGAAGTATGCTTTTATTTGCGAATTCGACAGCACATTGCAAACAATGTTGCGGTTTTATTATCTGCCTGCCGGAGCTGCTGAGGATTTCAAATTCATCAAAACCACAAATATTCCCGGAACACCTACCGGTGATGTGTATATAAGCGGAACAACAGAAGACAGCAACAGCGGGGGATATTTTATTGGTAAACTCAACACAAATTTTGTAACCGGAGCTCCGTCGGGCTTCAGTTGGGTATATAATGTATCCTGTACTAGCGGAGGCAATCCTAAAATATACCAGCCATGGGATGTAGGAAGCGATGGCGCTGTGGTTTTTGCCGGTGGCGATTCGCATGCTTACAACTGGAGTGTTATTCACAAACTCGATGCATCAGGTATTCGCACTGTGGTTGACGACTGGCGTGTACATTGGCAGGTGGCCGGCGGGGAGTATTACGGCGAAGCCTCGCAACACCCCAACGGGCCAACTGCTATTTCGTACAGCGGCATTGTGTTTAAGCGCGATGCAAACCGCTGCGAACTCCGCTCAACCAACATGACCGACTATACGCAGATGTCAACCGACGGTAACGGAGGAATGAAACAAGGCAAATGGCCGCTCGATGTGCTTTACAATTCGCCCTGCAACCCCGGTCAGTCTGGAAACACAACAAGCGGCCCCGGCTACACCGGCTACGGCCCTCCGGGAACATTTACCTACGGCCCGCAGTCGATAGCCATAGACCGCCGTACAAACTACATGTACATTGGCTTCAACGCCAAATCAGTACTGCCCGACGGCAACCCTGATTTTGAGCCGGCCGTAATGGCAATGGACAATAACGGCGGTCTTATCTGGTGGTCACGCCTATATCATGAGCTTCAGCCCAACGGCGACACCGTAAATTCATCGCCCGACCAGTACATTGATGCTTTGGCAATTGACTATTCCATGCCAGCCTCTACCGGCTACCTTGTGGTTCAGGCTCGCTGCCATGGCAACAACGTAGAAAATCTCTGGGAGGGTAATTCCATTGCCGCAAACCCAAGTGCATCGGGCTTCCAAAACCAATTTACAGGCTCAAACGGCAATATCCACATTTCATGGCTTGGCAAGCTCACACTTGCTGCAGGCACACTTATGCATAGCACATATGTAGCCGAGTACAACAATACAACCACCGGCCTGGGCACTGCTCATCCCGATCCTAACTTAGACAACTGGCCAAACCCCAATGGAGGCTGGCCAAACGTAAATACAACTTACCTCGCCAAAAACATGCTCAAGGTCACTGCCGATGGTTCTGTAGTGGTGTTGGGTAAAGGTCGCCGCACCATTACTACCGCCAATGCGCATCAGAAAATGGTTAAGCAAACCTGGGGCGGCAATTCCTGCTGGAACGACTATGTGCGTATGTACGAGCCTGATTTTAGTGTGCCCCTTTACAGTTCGCTGGTTGTGGGCCAATGGGATACTGTAAGCCAACAGGGCGGTGATAATGTGCGGCTTTACGGCATGTTTAAAACGGCACACGGCATTATTACTGTAGGCAAACACACGGGTGCTGGCAATGAGATACCTGTAGCTGCTGTACCAGGCTGGGGCAACGCAAACTTTAATGGCGAAAGCGCCGTGCTGGTATATCACCGCGCAGCCAATATTGTAAACAACTTCGATTCGCCCGTTGTAATAACAACTTCAACAACAGAAGCGGCGGGCACTTCCGCATTTACGCTTTATCCAAACCCCGCCACAGAAGTGGTTAATATTTCGTTTGGCGGTTCTGTAGTCAGCGGCCAGCTCGTGGTGCTCAATTTGCTTGGTCAGCCGGTTTCTACGACCAGTGTGCAGACAAGCACTCTATTTACGATTGATACATCAGTGCTTGACGCCGGTGTTTATCTGGTGCAATGGACCAGCGGTGGAAAAACAACTACCGGGCGTTTGGTGGTTCAGCATTGATTTTTAAACCTCTATATTTATTGTGGCGGACTTCGGATTTACCGGAGTCCGCTTTTTGTTGTTCATCTCGTTTATCTTTGCCCCAATGCTTCTGCTCTCACCTACCCGTTGGAAAGATTACGAATTGCTTGACTGTGGCAATTTCGAGAAACTCGAACGCTTTGGCCAGTACATCACCATTCGTCCAGAACCGCAGGCAGTGTGGCCGCGCACGCTTTCGGAAAAAGAATGGTTGCACATGGCGCATGTAAAGTTTGTGCCCAAATTGAATAATGAGTATTGGATAATCTTTCCCCAAAGTGAATCCATACATAGCTTCTTCCATTGGTATTGAGTGATAGAAAGTAACTTTTTTTGTTGCACCAAAATTAAAAACGCCCTCACTTTAAAAGAGAGGGCGTTTATGTTTCATGTCTTAATAAGTATTAACGTATGATGAGTTTATGTACGCTTAATACTCCGGATTGATCAATTGATTTAACTGTGTACAATCCTGCCGGCAAATTGGAAAGTGTAATTGTCTGCTCTTGTGACTCGATAACTTTTTGACCACTGACAGCAAAGATTTCTACGTTCTTTACTGGATCACTGAAGTTTAATGTGCCACCATGTTGTATCGGATTAGGATAGAGCGCAACACTTGATGTATTTTCATTGATTCCTGTTGTTGTACCGGAAAAATAGATGTTGTCAACAAATGCGATACCTGATCCAAAAGGTGTTGATGTAAAGATCAATTGACTCAAATCCTTCAAACTCTTCAATCCTGCATCTGTAAAATCCTTTAATGGAATTGCGATGCTGTTCCATTGATTTGCAATAAGATTAGCGTTAATATTGGCTTCTGAATCACCATTTGCTCCACCAAATCCGTCACCCATAAAGCTTACAAGCTTCACATTAAACACCGTGATATTTGGGGACCATACATCCATATGCATGGTTGTCATGGCGGATGCATCAACTGGTTTTTTTACTGTTTCTATGCCATTAAAGCCAAGATTAGTGTATTTCAATGTAGCATTGCCTTTGATGGTAGTAGCTTCAAATGTTGCTTGGCTCCAATCTGTTCTCCATGTATCCACTTCAACATTTGTATATGCATCACTGTACATTGAAAGTACAGTAGTTGCTGTTGGAGTTGGAGCAGGATTTTCAGGAGATGCATAGAAATAAGAAATTGTATATGTAGCAGTTGTTGTTCCATTACCTGCTGTTACCAATACAGTAGCATCGCCGGGAACTGCTGTTGCTTGTGTTATTTTAGTAATAGTTGCATTGGCATCATTCGTTGTTGCAAGCGTGATTTGAGGTACAGCTCCTCCGCCTGGAACACCATAAGAATATTTTAATGCACTTGGCGCAAATCCAGGAATTTGATTTCCATCTACTTTTAACTCTTTCAGTGTGGCATCTTCACCGGAAGCTGCCGGCTTTTTCCAGAAATAGATATTATCTAGATAAATGTCTGAAGGAGATACACCTGCCTGACCATCAAACTTCAATTGAATAACTGATTTCCATGACATTCCTGTAAAAGCAGATTTTGGCAAATCAACACTGCTCCATTCTCCGGCTTTCAACATAACATCAACCAATACTTCGCGAGGTCCATTACCGCTATTGTCGATTGGTGTGAATTTTAAAACTGTGGCATTGTTTGTCCAAACATCAATATGTACAAACTCCATTTCTGATGCATTCTGAGCATTCCCTTCAAATCCTGTTCCTTGATAATTGAAATTGGTATATGCCATTGCCACATCACCCGTACCGGGATCATAAGCAGGATTTACAGCTCCAGATTGACCCCAAATGGGATTAAAATTTACGCCGGTTATACCTACATATGCACCACCATAAATTGAGATGACATCTGCAGCATTTCTGGTTGGAGGGGTTGGCGGGCTGTTTTTTGGCTGGGCATTAAGACAAACAATATTCAAAAACAAGCTGATAAGAAGTACGGTATGTTTCATAATGATAATTTGAATGAGTGAAAAAACACAGAACAATAATATCTACAAATATAGAAATATCTACATACAATAGAGATATTCCGTTAATATTTTGTTAAAGCTCACCTCGCCTTTTTACGAGTTCTGCTTTTATATTGCGGGCTTTTTCTTCATTCAAATCATAATTCCACATAACGATTATCGCTAATCCTGCAGTCAAAGACGGGATAATGATATCTGCTAACCGTAAATTGACAATTGTTTCAGGAGTTTGGATAGCAGCTCCGCCTTCAAATCCTATTACTTTCAACACCAAACCACCCAATACCAAAGCCAAACCTTGACCTAGTTTTACCATCCACCAATAAATTGCCCCGAATGTGCCCTCTTTTCTGGGCATACCATTATGTAATTCATCTAGGTCGCAGACATCAGCTGTCATAGACATCATCAGGGTGAACAGTCCTCCAAGACCAAAGGAGAGAAATGGTATAGGTAAGAACATCAGCCATAGATTATCAGGATTGAATCCCCACCATTTGAGAACATATCCAATAATAGATATTCCAGTCGAAAGTATAAATGCTGTTCGTTTTCCCCATTTATGGGACATCCACGTAATGATAGGTATAATCAAAAAGGCCGTTGCCATTGCCCCAATAGTTGAAAACCAAGCAGGCCAATTGCCCGCATTTTCAAAACTTCCATTGAATAAATAATAGACGATGATGAAGAAGCTAAATGAAGCAACCATTTGAAATCCATTAAACACAAGAAAGGTTGCCATGCATAATTTCACGAATGGAACATTCTTAAAAATCAATTTCATATTGGTCCACAACCCTTTCATGTTTCGTATGAGATTCCGTAGGGTAATGGTATCACGATTCGTTATGGCATCTTGATTTATTTCGCGACAGAATATTGCAGGTATAATACCAAGAATCAAGCAAGATAGACCAACCCAAATCGACAGATTTCTGACAGCAATAGCCTGATTTGAATATAGATCCGGATCAGCAATCATCACCCAGAGCCAAGGCACTATCATCCAAGCAAGTTGGCTAATTGTTTGAGAGAAACCCATGAGTCTTGTTCGCTCTTTATAATCGGAAGTCATCTCATATCCCAATCCAATCAAAGGTGTAGAATAGATTGTGTTACCTGTTAAAAAGAGCAAAGAGAAAACCATGAAGTACCAAAAGTTATAGGATTGGGAATTATCTGCATATAACTGCCATAAACAGGCAAACAATAACCCGCTTGTGATTGCTCCGATAAAGATATATGGTCGCCTTCTTCCCCATCTTGAGGTTGTATTATCTGAGATATATCCCATGATGGGATCTGTTATAGCATCATATATTCTGGGTATACCACCTAAAAGCCCTGCCAAAAATGGATCCATTCCAAAAGTGGTCATTAAGAAAAAGGAAAAGACACCCAAGGCGCCGGGAAACAAATTGTTGACCAAATGTCCGGAACCAAATGCTGCCTTTTGAATGATTGGGATACGAGTCAATTTTTGTACTTCTGTCATGATCACTCTTAAGGATGGGTAAAGAGAATTGTTTGTAAGGCTTGTTTGCTGATATCCACATATACAGTTGTAGAATTCACTGACACTTGGAGCGAATGTTCCGAATTCGATGGATTGAATGCAATCACTACAATGGATCCATCAGGATTTTCTGCAGCCACAACCATGATATCTTTATTGGAGCAAGTATTTTTAATGATATAAGAACCGGGTCTTATATACTTGCTAAAATGCGACATGATATAATACAGTGGGGTAAAATATACCTCATCTTTTTTTGTATCAACAATCACCGGCGCGATACACCAATTCTTGAACCAATTTGGTCCGCCATGCGTATCAAGAACCATATTCCAATCTATCCAGCCATGCACATTGTTTTGCAAACAACCAATGATATCTCGAGCATATCTATATGCAGGTACATATTTTGGATGCAGATGCTTTTGATCTGCCGGCGCCCAATCCCAACCCCAATCTGTTGCTTCTTCTCTCCAATACCAAGCATCATCATTCCAATGTGGAACTTCGGCATCAATACATGCCTCTGTTTGTATCAGATATTTAGTGGGTGCTTTTGCAATTGCATACTGCAATTCTTCCGGAAAATACTCAACCGTGCTTTCATACCAATGAATAGCGGTACCAGCAAAGTATTTGGATGATGAAGCATTTTTGTACATCACATCCACCCAGTCTTTGAGTCCTGCTCTATTCTGATCATATCCTAGAATATTGACATGACCTAATCCTTCAGCTTCCAGTGTAGGGCCAAGTTGATATTGAACAAAGTCAGTCATTTCCTGAGGAGTGAATAGCATGCTTTCCCAATTATTTCCATTACCATGTGGTTCATTGATGACAGTTATTCCCCAAATAGGAATTCCATTTTCTTCACATGCTTTGATATACTTTGCATAATACAATGCCCATGTGCTTTTGTATTGATCTAACAGCTTTCCTCCAACCCAATCATTATTATCTTTCATCCAAGGTGGTGCAGTCCAAGGAGAGGAAATCAATCTAAAGCCATCGGAAGATATCTTTTGAGCAGATTGTATCATTGGAAATACATCATCAATATCCTTTTTCAATGAAAAATGTTCAAGCAAAGTATCATTTGGTATCATTGCATATGCATAATGTCCAAGAGAGAAATCACATGAATTGATATGCGTTCTTGTGAGTGAATACCTGGCACCTTCATCAGAGAAATATGCTCGTATAATATTATCCCTCTGTGTTGGGCTCATTGATTTCAACAATGAAGCCGATGCTTCCGTGAATGATCCACCAAAACCAAGAATGTTTTGAAATCTCTTCTGTGGGTTAATGCTGATTGAAACATCGTGAGATTTCTGAGATGATTGTGCAATATTTCTCAATGCATTGCCGGATGCAGATGTTTCAAAAATGTGCACAATGTATTTTGAATTTGTATTTGCATACATTGACATTGAAATAGGGTAAATAAAGTAGATAATTACAAGAGGGACAATTCTACACAGAGATATAATTGGAGCTTTCATTCACTTATACCCGATGAATCTATTGTCACATGTACTAGCCTGATCTGACCATCTCTGGAAAAAATGCTCTTGCTTTGAGTAATGTTCAAAAACATATGTTTTGATACTTCAATCGAATCATCGTACATGACAATCTTGACTTCATTTCTTTTACCAAACGAATATATAATTGGAGTTTGACAAATGGTGAAGAATAGGGAACCGGATGAAATCTGTACTCTTCTTTGTACACCATGAACATCCGTACACATGATATCTTGATCTGAATTGACAACATCATTCTCAGTAATCATGCTTGGTACAAAATGTATAGATCCATTTGAATAGTATACTCCCAATTCTCTCATCCTGCAAATCACATCTTCTTTCACTTGCCCTGTCATACCTGGTTGTTGCGCGCCTTTTCCTAATGGTGTATGAGAATATGGATCAGTCGGAAATGCTCCATAATTCAATGGAGACTTATGAACACCGATGCCTTCGCAGATCTTAAAATAATGATGTCGAAGTCTATAAATGACTTCTCTGTTCGCATTATCAGCAATTGCTGTAGCATGGATTTCTTGTACAGCATATCTCAACTTAGAAACCATATGCCAATAAATTGAACCTATTCCTTCATAAGCGAAGAATGTTCCGGATCTTCCTGTGAATTGTTTATGATGAAACACAGATTCATACAATTCCATGAGATACATTTCTTCGGATCGTAAAAACTGATGGTACTCTTCCTCAAGCGCATGCAAAGCTATTTGAAACTCTCGCACATTTGTTAACTCACCTGCAAAATGATATTCTCCATGTTTATCTTTTTGGATAATATCATCATTTCCATTTTCGAGTAATCTGAGAAGTATGGGTGAAGATTCAACTTTTTCTTTTGGGATACTATTCTTTTCTAAAAATCTTGGAAGTGTTTTTATCGGATATAGCATATAGCTCTGTTGATCTTCTCTGTATAGTGTTCCTTCTCTTAATGCGTCCAATACCTGTACAGCTTCTTCGGGTGATATAACACCCGAACTCAATACTGCTACTTGCCCTTCAAGCATTTCCGGTAAATGTGTGATGATTGCTGAATCGGAATTCAGATTCAGGACATTATATGCATGATATAAACCATCTTTTCTCTTATTGATTGTTATTGTTTCTCGAAGATGTTGCAATACTGTTTGTAGGAACTGTCTTAACTCATCAAATGTCAATACCGTCTTATTACATGAAAATGAATCTGAATATATATGATCACGATATGTACTGGCATTATTACCAAGCATATCCATGATGATTTTTCTTGAGTGTTCTTTATTGATTGAATCTGTAATCCCATCTGAATTGAATATCGCAGACATAGAAATGAAGTATTTATACAGTTCACTTGAGATTATACATTGCGTAGTAGTACTTTTTTGAAGCACCTCTTGGAAGAATTCTAAAAATCTATGTAGATAACACAGTGTGACCATTGAAATACCATTTCCGACCAATGCATTGTTTGCATCATTCCATTCCGGTCTTTGCGTATTCATCCATATTCCACCACCCGGAACATAATTGGCAAGTCGAGCAAATATGGTGGCAAGCACTTTCTCAACGAAATGTACATGATGAATTTCTCCTTTCATGTTCTTTAGGAGTGCACCATCAGAACCAATCCTTTCAATTTCCTTTAATATTTCAGCATGGGAAGAATGATCAAAGTCTATGGTACTTTTAGGATTCACAATGATATGTGTATATGATTTGATTGTATATGGAACATGTGCATATGCAAAGCCATCCATTTCGAGTAGAGCTTGCAACCTTTCGGGTTGTGTATCTCTCAATAATTCCAAAAGTTTTAAGAGATAAATAATTTGATGATCTCCCCAGTATCCGATATATGACCATGGATTATGTTCTTCAATAGTTTCCCATTCAAAACCATGTTTTAATACTCGATAAGGATTATATCCATCAAAAGTGGATGCATTCAAGAATTTACGAATCATCCCTTCAAGAAAAAGCGGATAGGAATGCGCCAATGCTTCCCAATTTTGAAAGATGTCACGCCAATTCCCTTGATAGTCATACTTGAGAGAACCATCCGGATTTTTAGTATTGATTGAGAATCTATTCCAGGGACGACTCGGGTCTCCATGTCTTCTACTAAAAGTCAATGGTAGATATTCCAAAGCGATTCTAGTGAAGTTTTGATTATTCACTCTTTCTACAAGTGCATGTAATTCATCAATGTCAAATGTATCTGCCAAACCTATGAATGTATCGTTCAAACTAGTACGCAAAGGATGGTTACAGTTATTTATATAGGATAGAAAGTCTTTTGTATTAATTGAATAATTATCAGGAAAGACTCCACCGCGCATGGCATTGAAGAGAGCATTAGAATAATGTCTACTATCCGTCAGTTGATTGCCGGTGTGATGTATTCCATCAACGGACTGTACTTTTCTTGTTAGCTGAGCATTGCCCTGTTGAATATCTTTTTCGATATGCTCAGTGATGTCTTTAATTCTGACAAGTATATCAATAATGTCTACTACTTGAGTCTGTGATTGATGAACATCGGCAATACATTTCCATGAACATTGTTGTTGTTTTTCCACTTTGATTGAAGCAGAAACAAAATATGCACCACGATCGCCTTTATTGTCATGTTCAGTATGTACTGTCAATCCATTTCGAAATGCTTCCACTTGTTTTGTTGACAATAAAATAGTAGGATGATCAAATCCTACTGACCAAACTGTATTCGCAAATAATGCTTCACTTGGTTCTGCTCTATCGGTTATGCGAGCACTCAAAGCAAATATTCCAAGACCCGTCTCTTGATGAAGCTCTGAATATTTATAGGCATTGACAAGATTACTAAATGTGTTTTGTAGATCGCATCCAACATCTGCTGGCATAATATCTTGCAATCCATCAAGAATTCTTACACATTGAGTCTGATCTGAATGATTATTCAAGGTGGAAGTCTTGATAAATCCAAAGGTATCACTCATTGACCATTGATATGAAAAACTCATATGCACATCATGATTTATTTCCTCAAAGATGATGGAATTACCCATGGTATGTTTATACAGATTTCGTTCTATGGTGAATTGTTGACTTCGAATTGAAAACGGTTCCCAATTATATCGTTCACCATGAAGCTCACCCTGAATGATTGTCTTGCTTCCCACATGCTCCGCTGAGTCTGTAATCTTATCTTCTGTATAATATGGGAATAGTGAATAGTCTGCATTTGTTCTACCTGCAGTCAAACCACCATTGCTAGCAATGAACATCCAATGATTTGAATCACTAACAATGCTCATAAAGAATGTAGGCATATGATCTACATTCGAAATTTTAAAATAAGTATCATCATCAATTTCGACTATTTCAAGACAGTCTTGGAAATCTTTGTCGATGTGTTTTATATATTCTTTCACTTTTTTCTCTTATGCAGAAACTATTGGGATCCTTTGATCACTTTTAGGATTTCTTATATACCCTCACATAGTCTATGATCATTGATTGAGGGAATGGTGTTCCTGTTGTTGGATAACCAACATAATTTCCACCAACAGCAACATTGAGAATGATGAAGAATGGTTTATTGAATACCCATTCTCCTGTTAGGTCACTTGGCTGGATTCTTTGATACAGAAAATCATCTATGAAAAAGTCTATATAGTCTTCACCCCATTCTATTGCATATAGATGAAAGTCCGTATCAAATCTTCCTGTCAGTAATCCAAATGCTTTTGTTTTTGCATTGCCACCGAAATAACCAGGACCATGAACAGTTGCATGTGTGACTGCTGGTTCTTGACCTCTTTGCTCCATGATGTCAATCTCACCACATTGAGGCCAGCTCACTTCCGTAATATTATCACCTAATAACCAAAATGCAGGCCATATACCTGGTCCTGTCGGCGTTTTGATTCTTGCTTCAAATCTTCCGTATGTTTGACTGAATAAACCTTGTGTTTTGATTCTTGCAGAAGTATAACCGGAACCTGAAAATGATTCCTTTCTGGCAGTAATCACAAGTTGACCTTCACCATTCAATTGCACATTTGTGGGTCTGTTTGTATAATATTCAAGCTCGCTATTTCCCCAACCATTATTTCCTGTACCTATATCATAAGTCCATTTCAATTTGTCCGGTGAACTAGCTGCTGCACCTTCGAAATCATCACTCCATGTCAAGGTCCAAGCTCTCTCGGGAAGTGTTTGTACTGCCTGTTCTTCACATCCTGATAAAAGCATGCTCAAAGAGATCATTGCAATAGCGAAAACTGTATAAAGTATGTTCATATAAGTATGTTCTATAAATCAATGAATGGAACAGGTAACAGTAATCATTTCCGGAATAAAATATTATCCAAATAGATATTTCCATTCCCAACAAATTTCAATTGGAATACATTATTCAATGCCACCGGTGTAAAAGCAGTTAATGGAATGTCAATGCTTTTCCAACCTGATCCTGTTGGCACTGCAAGCGTAAATGCTGTTTCAATTGGTCCGGGACTGATCAAAAACACTTCCAGTGAATTGGAGTTCGAGGAAAAGTAATCGAGATGAAGATAACCATACGAAGATACATTTTGATTTGAGCCGAATTGTATGCCCTGATAATTGAGTCCGGTATACAAAAGAGTTGAATTTCCATTGATCTTTGGTTGACTCACAACAGTTGTTTGACCCCAACTTGGTGACAGATTTGTACCATTTATATTTGTATATGAATCACTGAATATGGAGATCACATCTCCTGCAGGATATGCAGGAATTGGTGCCGGTACGGTCGGTGTGGAAACAGTTTTATACATATACACATTGTCTATAAACAGATTTGAAACAGTTCCCGATAATACCAACTGCGATAAGTGTGCCTTGGTTGTCAGACCTGTAAAACTTGATAATGGTATATCCAGACTAATCCACTGATTTGATTTCAGAGTTGGAGCGGTAATTGTTATCTCATGGGAGACATCATCACCACCACCATAGACTGCATTCGCTCCAAAATCAACCAGCATCACTTTTATATTATTCGGATTTGTGGTTGGGTCTGGTGTCCATAAGTCAATGTGGAAATGCGTCATTGCTGTTGCATTTATTTGATTGGCTGAGAATTCAATTCCAACAAAATTCAGATTATAATATCGAATCACATCATCATTATTGATTTTGATAAAAGCGTTATCAGTGGTGGAATATTGCCATCTGGTATTCCATGTATCAATTGGCACATTTGTATATGCATTGCTATATAGTGAAATTACATTACCTGCTTCCACAGTCGGTATGGGTGCTTGATTTGTTGGTATTTGTGCACTACCCTTTGCTGATAACTCCACTGATCCTTTTACTTTAGTATCACCTAGTTTTGCCGTAATGATGGCATTGCCTGAATCCAATACCTGAATAATCCCTTGATTAGATACAGTGGCAATTGTGGTATTGGAAGATTTATATTCGAGATATGCCGGGGAAATTGCAATGGTTTGATTCACACCATTTGGGAGATTGACTATTGCTTGTGTACCTTCAATGCGAATGGTAGATCCCTTTTCTGCTGAAGGTATTTTCTTATCTTCTCCATTGTAGATGGATCCTGTGCAAATCCCTAAATCTGGAACATATTCGAATTGCACTTCATCAATCCAAAAGGTATAGCCCTTTTCATTGATTGGTCCGGTCGAATAATAGAACAATCCTTTTTCTCCACTTAATTTCTGTGGATCAGGGATTGGGATGATCACTTTCTTCCAGTTCGTATTTACAGATAATCCATTCATTGCAACTTGATAGGTGGATGAACCAAAATCATTACCAAAACCAAGCACATCAATTGTAGCTGATTGTGTTGCCTTTATATAAAATGTCAAAGCATTGAAACCTGATAAATCTCTACCTGTTCTGCTGAAATATGCACCTCCCGCATAGGCACCTTTCGGACTATTTGCATCCGGTACCTCATATTTCATTGAAGCTCTTGAATTATTATATGTTGTTTCATAGTCAACCTGAAATGCTTTTACATCGGATCCACCAAATGCTGCATATATCAAGTCTCCCGTAAAATCATCAATGAATACTTTTCCATTAGCCGGAAATGTTGGTGCAGACAATCCATCTATACTTCTTTCATTGCAAGCAAGTAATGAACTGATGATGACAATAATTGATATGTTCAGAAGATGTCTGATAAGCGATATGTTCATATGTTTTGTACTGTATTTCACAATCTTAATTTCCTAAAGACACTTGAACAAATGTTCTGATTTCCCATTCATTTCCATTTGGAAATCCAATTGCATTTGGATCTGGAACCCAATTGCCGGCAGGATCAATTGTAAGAATTGGAGAATATCTTGGCGAGTATTTGTCCAGTGTTCTATAAGTGGTTCGTAAACCCACTCTTGTTCCGGGCAGCATGAACCAATCGGGCTTTCCAAGTTCTGTTGACAATTCGGCCATTAACTGAAGAGGAAATGTCAGGTTAAAATCACGATGATAATCGAAGGGACCCCAATCATTGAATTTACAGAACAAAATCAATTTCGATTGTTTATAGATTGTTCGAAGATCTGCACCATATCGTTGAATTGTTCTTATATCACTTCCATTGGCTTGTCCATTACCCGCATAGAGATTCGCTATAAATCCAAGTTCAGGATTGATCTTTGAAACGATTCTAGTATTCACTTCCCATAAATCCTGTGCGGGTGCGGCACCGGGGAATACAAATGTTGTTCTTCCATTTGAAAGGATGCCGATTGCGGCATCTTGCGTGGTTGGTAAATGACGATACATGAAATCGGCACTTATTGCAAAGGATGCGTCTTCTGCTCTGTCATTATCCCATTCATACATCCATGTGGCAGGAGTTGGATCATAAGTCAATAATAATTCAGCACCAATTGTTTCCCTGTTTGATCTCACAGAAAATGGATCATCCAAAATATTTCTTGGTCTTGCAGGTGCTTGAGCCCAAGATGGAATAGGTCCTTCGAGTGGCTTTTGCCATAACATATTAGGAGCGATTTGAAGCTTACCAATATTTACAGTAAAACCGGTAAGGAAGTTCATCATATTACCACTTCCAATATCTTTCAATCTCCAACCGGTAAATGTTTTCGTATTGTCAAATCCACCATTTGCAACCAAGCCCATATAGGATCCAAGTGCATACCAGTTGAATAGTGAACTTTCATAAGTGATTTTGATCTTTCCACCGAAATTATCAGAAGATCGTATGGTGTCTTGATACACTGCATAATCATCAATATCTCCACGGATCAGCTGAAATGGTCTTCCATTCAGTGGTTGTCCTGCCCATAATCCACCGAGGGTGATTCCCAGATTATCAAATTTCTTCTGAATATTCAGTGAGACTTTACGCGTTTTTGGTACCGGAATAGCGAAGGAACTTTGTACATTTTCTCTTTGCGTCAAGTCTTCTTGAAATACACCTGTTATATCTGTGTTGAAGAGGGAAGTCGAGTATTTGATCAATACCGCAGGATTGGCTCCCCACCACAATTCCGGACCAAAAGCTATCTTCAAACCTTTGATGAATTTTTTACCCTCTATTTCAAATCCAAACGGTGTATTGGCAGAATAAATGTCAATATTGGGTCCATAATTCGCCTCGGGATATAATCCAAAAAAGTCTCCTTCATACCCCCAATGAAAATGTCCGGTTCTATAAAATCCGGTCAGATTCATATATGTCGAATTCCAGGAAATACTGCTTTTGTACAGTTGAATTCTATCATTGACAATATTTTGCTGAGTGCCATTTGGATTCGTTATTGTGATGGTTCTTCCACGATTTTCATAAAACACTTCATCAATTGGATTCACTGCCACATTACCCAAGACATTGAATTGCACATTCGCTGTTACATTTGAAGCCGGTTTTGCAGTGATTCCTACATTGAATGATTGCATATGATCAAAACCGAGCTTTTGTGGATATGTGGGAATATTCGTGTTTTTGTTTTGACCTGTACTTAGTAAGCTTCCACCGGTGCTGAATGTGGTGAAGTTTGCTTGCATATCACTCACAAATATTGAATTTTTATATTGCTCACTTGCAGTCTTATCCGCATTAGCCATGAGCATTGACTGCGCTATATTATTTTCATTTACTTTCGATTGTAATGAATCAGTTGACATGGCATACGGATTATAGGAATGTATGTCCTTCAATACATAATATGCAGCTCTTGGATAGAGTGTGTATAAACCACGTTCATTTACTTTGCCTTTCGCACAAATCCCGAACCACTCTTCATTCATATTGTTTTCACCTTCCACATAGTCATTCTGATATCCGCCATTTGACCATGAAGCATTAACATCATGCACATCTAAATTTGATGTTTGACCAAATTTCCACCATCCATCACTGAATTGAAAGGTAAAGCCACCCAAACTATTACCGGCCTTTCCATTTCCTGAGGCATTGGCATAGATTTCTTTCCAATTCCCAATAACATATTTTGCTTGCGATTCTTGATCTTCTGCATTTGTTTGCGTATTGAATGCATCTGCACCAAACTCAGTAAACATCAGTGGTTTGCCATATTCTTTTCGCACTCTGTCAAAAGCATTGTCAAATGATATTCCACGATAAACATTGATCCCCAGCACATCCACATCCGGACATTCTTTTGCGATGATATCCAGAAACAGAAGGTCGCCATTGCACATCGCAATCGGATGTTTGGAATCTACCATTTTCATTTCTTTTACTGCAGTATTGAAGAGCTTATACATGTGAATGGCATCCTTCGTGGATCTTCTGTCCTGCACAGGTATATTTTCAGTTTCAGCTCCTCTCCAGAATAATCCATAATTATTTTCATTACCCAAGAGAAACATCAATAATCCGGGTGTGTCTTTATATTCAGACACCATTGCTTGTACTTCTAGTAATAATATGGATTGAACTACTGAATCAGCATAATCAATATTAGGCACCCAAGTATTGTTGACTGTCAATCCATATCTGCCGAATGTATGATTTAGTACTGTAAAGATTCCGAACTTGTCATGTATATATGTGATCCATTTTGGAGGTATGCCGATATATTGTCGTATCGTATTCACGCCCATATTCTTCAATAAACCCATCTCATAATCAAGTGCAGCTTTTATGGTTGTTTCAGATTGATTCCATAGACTATACGAGTAATTTGTACCCGTTGGGAAATAATCCCAATTCATCCCTTTAATAAAAAACTTTTTGCCATTCATCAAGATTGCATGCTCACCACCTATTGATTGAATCTCAATATTTTGGGTATCTGCTGTTAAGGTCGCAATTGTAATACAGAATAAAAAGCAATAGGTAGAAATTATCTTCATAATAAGGTAATATTGATGGGGTAATGAAGGAGCTTTTAGTAAGAATTTGCTCAAATTAGCCAAAGAATGAACAATGACCAATAGGTATTCAATGTTTTGACTCTATTTGGTACTTGAGCTCTTCGGCCTCACAAATCTTTTCAAAATCTTTGTTCCTTCCTCTTTGGCTTCATCAGTTTTTCTGATCTTCCACAATTGTTCGGTTTTCTGTCTTGTGTCTTCCAATTGCACAATTGGTTTGGGATAATCCACTCCGAGTGTGAATGCATACATCATCTCTTCCATCGGTGTGATTGTCCATGGTTCATGAATGAGATGTAATGGAAGCTTACTCAATTCCGGACACCATTGTTTGATGAATTCAGCATTGGGATCATGTTTGAGTGAATTACTCACGGGATTATACACGCGAATGGTATTCACTCCCGTGGATCCTGCCTGCATTTGAAATTGTGTATAATGTATGCCCGGCTCATAATCCAAAAATTGCTTGGCAAGATGATAGACGCCATGCCGCCAATCCTGAAATAAGTGATGTGTAAGAAATGAAACAAGCATCGCACGCATTCGGAAGTTGATCCAACCTGTTTCTTTCACGCATCGCATTCCTGCATCTATCAGCGGATAACCTGTTTTGCCTTCTTCCCATGCTCTTAATAATGCTTCGTCCTTTTTAGACCATACATGCTCAAATGCCTGATTGATTGAACGATGTTCATAGCTACAATCAGTTTCGAATTTCTGAATGAAATGACAATGCCATTTGAGTCTAGATTGCACATTTGCATGATTGCGCACATGCTTCATGGTTCCTGCGTGTTCATTCAATGCCTGATACACTTGTCTGATGCTGATATTTCCCCATGCGAGATATGGCGACAATCGACTACATGATATTCTACTTTTGAGGGGTTGTGAAATATGGTTTGAATAATTGTGAATGCGCTCACTTAAAAAACTCTGTAAATATACTCGTGCATAGTGTTCGCCCGCAGGTTGAAATTGTTTCGGATACTCATTCAATTGTGATGATAGAGTTTCAGGAACCTGAAATGCATGATTCCAATGAATCTGCCTTCCTTGATTGAATGTATTTTCAATGATGGGAGAATGAGCCATCGCATACCAATCTTTATCCCAATTCTTTCTGTCTTTTATTGCCCGCTGAATTCCATCACGCTGAAATTCATACCATTTGATATCATGTGCATTGAACAGTGTAACCAAGTCACGGTCTATGTCAAATGTCAATCGTATTCCACTCTCTTGATAGCTCAATACATGTCGCACATCATATTCCTCAATCAATCGCTGGAATATCTCCCGCGTTTTCCCATGACATACTGCAATATCCCCTGAAAATGACTGCATGGCTTTTTGCATCGCTTGGAGACTATGATATTGAAATTGAAGATGTCGAAGAGAAGTGTCGGGATATGCAATCACATCCGTATCAAACACAGACAGGAGTACATAAGGCAATTCATCATGCTCAGCCACATAGAGCGGAGCATGATCACTAAGCCGAAGATCTCTTTTGAGCCAGACAATATTGATGGATTGACGTTGCATATTGAACAGTTGAACAGAGGAGTGAATGCATAAATTCCTTTATCTGATACAACATTGAATTTGGGCTAATTTTGTAACCATTAGATCACAAGAATACATAAATCCTAAAATAGCAGAACTTTTTTGATATTGGCTTCGGAAGATGTTTACTTGTTGGAACACCCAAATGTAAAGTCAAGACCTGCAATGAACAATTGCATGAATTGCGAGAGATCATTCTCAAGAATATTGTTGCGGTAGAGAGAAAGTAGGATGTGCCATGTTATACGGACAATGGCAAGAATATCATTCTGTTATCTGCACTCAATGATTCAGCTACTCTTAGCTTCTTTAAGGGAAGTTTGATTGATGATGTGCATAGCTTGTTGATTGCTCCCGGGAAAAACTCACAATCAGCCTGGTACATGAAATTCATTTCGGTTAAAGAAATCAAGAAAGCAAAGCCAATCATTGTGGATTATATCAAACAAACTTTAGAAATTGAATGAGCAGGAAGAAAAGTGGCATTTAAACAAGAAGATGATCCAATTCCTGAATAATTATCTATAGCATTCAAAAAGCAATCGGAATTGAACACTGCTTTTTATGCACTCACTCCCGGCGAGCGAAGAGGATATATCTTGCATTTTAATCAAGCCAAACTATCTGCGGCATGGGAATTAAAAATTCAGAAATGTATCCCATAGATACTACAGGGAAAAGGATTGCAAGAAGGTTGAGGAGCTGAAAGGAAACCAATTTCTTATATTATAATTAAACAAGGGATTAATAGTGAAAACTTCGCTTGTCATTTCAACATATAATCGAGAAGATGCTCTTGATCTCGTTTTAAAGAGTGTAGTACATCTGAAGCAATATCCTCATGAAGTTATTATCGCTGATGATGGCTCAGGTCCAAAAACGGCAGAGCTCATTCGCAAGTATCAGAATACTTTTTCGATACCATTTATTCATTGTCATCAAGAGGACAAAGGATTCAGGCTTTCACATATCAGAAACAAAGCAACCGCAATGTCTTCCGGAGATCATCTGATTTTCATTGATGGAGATATGATTCTACACCCTTACTTTGTGCGTGATCATCAAAGACATGCCCGCGAAGGACTGTTCATACAGGGTTCGCGGGTATTATTGCATAAAGAGACTACCTTCTCATCGATTGAACATGGAATTCATCGCTTTTCACCATTCTCCTCAGGAATCACCAATAGATTCAATGCAATTCGAATCCCTTTTCTTTCCCCAATAATTTCAACATGGATGAGCAAACAACATCATCATGGAGTACGAGGTTGCAATATGTCATTCATGAAGCGGGATCTTATCAAAGTCAATGGATTCAATGAAGCATTCATTGGATGGGGTCGAGAAGACAGTGAATGCGTGATACGATTGTTGCAGGCGGGCATTCAAAGATTCAATCTTCGTTTAGGTGGCATCGCTTATCATTTATGGCATACAGAACATATCAATTCCGAGTTATTAGAAAAAAACAATGAAGAGTTGAGACTTGCCATTGAGGAACAAAGAATATGGTGTGCTGAGGGTTTGCAAAATCATATGAGTATTTGATATGTTATCAAAACAACTAACATCATTGTTCATGAGATCACTGAAGCGAGTTCCGACAATCACAATTCAATCATGGGAACATTTCAATGAAGTGGAAATTGATAGTCCTGAACAATATGAAAAGCTAGAGATTTCAAGAAGAATCGTATGTTTTTGGACGGGTGATAATGTAATGAGTGATTCCAGAAAGCGAGCATTCGATACATTGCAATCTACATCCAAAACAGAGGTGCTTTTGATTACCCCGGAATCTCTGCCATCATATATCATTGAAACATATCCGCTTCATCCAGCATATCAATATCTTTCTTTAGTACACCGTTCAGATTATTTACGATGTTATTTCATGCATCATTATGGTGGCGGTTATTCGGATATCAAAGCAGATCGCCATAGTTGGGTACAAAGTTTTGATATATTTGAACAAGAGGATTCTTCCTGGATTATGGGTTATCCGGAAATCGGAGAACACGGTGCGGCACCCGTCAAAGGTATATGTGGAGAGGATCTTCGGAAGAATTGGTATTTTCTACTTGGAAATTGCGCTTACATTTGCGCACCATATAGTCCATTCACCACATCATGGTATAATGAAGTTCATAAAAGACTTGATGATATATTGCTTGATCTCCAAAGATGTCCCGGGAATAGTCGGGGAGACAATGATGGATATCCAATTGAATGGACATATCTATTAGGAAATATATTTCATCCTTTATGTTTGAAGTATTCAAATCATGTTTCATATGACAGAACAATCAAACCGGTCTTGGGTGGATATTTATGATGAATGAAATTGTTGAACATCATACAATGCCTATTGTATCAATCATAGTCCCATGTTATAATGCCGAGAAGTATATTCTTGAGACTTTGCAAAGTATTCAAAGCAGTGTATATCCTTCCTGGGAATGCATCATTATCAATGATGGGTCCACGGATAATTCATTGAATGTCATTAAAGAAGCGATTGATGGAAATTCCCGATTCACAATACTGAGTCAAGAGAATGCCGGTCCATCAGTAGCAAGAAATAATGGTATTCGTGCATCACATGGAACATATATTTTACCTTTGGATGCCGATGATCTGATTTCAAAGGAGTATATATCACAGGCAGTTCAGCAATTGGAACATGATGCCAAAATCAAAGTGGTCTATTCAAATGCCGAATACTTTGGCAAGAAGAAAGGTCCATGGATACTTCCCGAATACTCATTCAATGATCTCTTATTTGAGAATATGATATTCTGTTCAGCACTCTTCAGGCGAAGTGATTATGATCGTACACGAGGATATGATCCTGCATTACATGGAAGAGAAGATTGGGATTTTTGGTTGGAACTCCTAAAAACAGGAGGTGATGTTCATAAACTGAATGGAATACATTTCTTTTATCGAACACATGAGGAATCCAGAGATAGAAAGGCAAATAGAAATCTCGAACATATACGACAGCATATTTTCAATAATCATCGTGAATTGTATGCATACTGTTTTGAGAATCCAATTCAGATCTATCATGAACATGCATTTTTCAAAGAGAAGTACAATATTCTACGAAGATTAACACTGAGAAAACCTATATCATGATTTCGATCATCATCGCCGTATACAAGAATGTCAAAGCATTAGACTTGATTTTTCAAAGTTTATCATTGCAATCTTTTCAAGACTTTGAAGTTCTTGTCGCAGAAGATGGACAAGATGAGGCAATGCGAATGCTTATTGAACAATCACATGGATCATATCGCTTTCAAATCAAACATCTTAAGCATGAGGATAAGGGTTTTCGCAAGATTGTGATTGGAAATGAGGCAATCCGAACTGCGAACGGTGAATATGTTATTTTCATCGATGGAGATTGTATACTTCATCCAAAATTCATTGAAGAATATCACAAAGCAATGAAGCCGGGCTCATTTTACTTCGGTAGAAGAGTACTGCTGGGTCCTAAAACTACGAGAGATTTGTATACTAAGTCAAGATTTTCAATCCCTTCAACCCTTTCTCTATTGTTTTCTGATTCCACACAGGTGCGCGAAGCATTGTATCTACCATTCTTGTCGCCAAAAGAAAAAGTCAATAGAGAGATTTGGGGATGTAATTGGGGGGTGTATAAGCAGCATCTCATGGACATAAATGGATTTGATGAAGACTATACTTTACCTTGTTTCGGAGAAGATCTGGACATTGACTGGAGATTGGCAAATCTCGGTTTAAAGCGATACTCGCTCAAAAACAAAGCAATTCAATATCATCTTTACCATCCACTCATTTGGGATGCTGATATTGAAGTGCAAGGTCGAACACTCTATGAACAAAAAAGACAATGCGGTATGGTTCATTGTCTTAATGGTATCGTAAAGTTGTAAAGACCCAGTTACAGGTTGAAGTATTAGTCACTCACTTCTCGATTAGCCCTATCTCATCCATCTGACAAATCCGCAGAATATTCTTTTGCAGAATAATGTGTTCCAAGACCGGCCATAAATGCCAATATTCCTAAAACTAGCGATGCTCCCTCATTGAACACTGATCCAAGTGCATAACCACCTATGCCCCAACCAATGGAAAGACCCCACATAATCATTGTGCCAAGGACAGGAACATGAATCCCCACAAATAGGAATATCAATGAACCAAGAAATACAAACCAGCTTTGCAAGAATACACCCGCAACAATAGAAAGAATAAATACTTCTTTGTAAAATGTCTTTGCTTGTTCTTCATTGAACTTAGCTTGTGTAATCCCTCTTCGAACATCACCTGTTGACATGACCCTTCTCCTGAAAATATGCTTAAACCCTATAATAGCTCGGTGGCATATTATGTAGTAGACAAATCATGTGCCACTTTATCGTCTTACATCTACATCAGTTATTTAACAGCCACCGATGAGCAAGACAGAATTTCCTTAGAAGTCAGTATTCAAGCGCTTTCCAAACGATATCTTGCTTGATGAAAAAAAGCTCGACAAAATTCTCCAGAACATAAAAAAGTGTGGATGTGTCAGTAATAATTCACACAAGACATGTATACCCATTTGACAGAGTCTGCATTATGAGTATAAATATATAACAAGTTTTGAGTACAGGGGAAACGTATTATATGAAAAACCCAAATACTCCGAAAATGCTAGATTATATATTTTAATAAAAAAGGGTGTGCTACGATAAGCAGCACACCCATATTATTGAAGATAAGAAGCAATTGTAGACTTACTGAAATTTTGAAAGTAAAGAAAAATAACAATTACGATATAGTTTGTTTTATTCAATTCTCTGATAATTTATACATCACTCCAACTTGGAAACTCAAACCACTGGAAGTTATAGATGGAGAAATGCCCGCTTGTGCACTTCCCAAACCTGCAGATTGAACTACTCCTTTTGAGGTCATTGGAACAGTTATACCATTACACAATAATCCATCACTGGAGGTAAATCCCAAATTATATCCAATATTTCCCATTAATGATATTTTATCATTAATCTTATAGGTTGGTGTAATACCAATATTTACTGCTAAACCACTAAATTCCATTGAAAGTGCATCTCCTTGATTGAAAGTACCCTCTGTGAGAATAACTGGAGGTGTATAACCAGTAATGACAGAAATATCTCCTAAATCAGCTTTACCTCTGTTATAACCTATTTTTGGAGTAACGGAAAGGCTAAATTTATCACCATTCATTACTGTATAATTAATTCCAATATTTGTTGCTAAAAACTCTATTCCAGAAAGTGAGTATTGTAATTCAACCAATGCACTAAGATTATCATTCAACTTTCTTACACCACCAATCATAATACCAATATTCATTGCTGATGGTTTCATCCCTTCTAAATCAATTCTAACTCTACCTTCACTGCTTGAAGGGTTTACAGATTTTAAACCAAACTTTTCCCAATCAGAAATATCAAACTTTGTAAAGTCTGAAGTTGATGTTCCGGCAATATTCAAACCACCGTACACATCAAATGGTAGCTGTCCTTTTGCATTTAAGAAAAGGGCGAAAAACATACAGATAAAAGCAAACTTTTTCATTTATGACTCCGAAATTGTTAAATGATATATTGCACTAATTGCAATACTTATAAAAAATATATAAAATGTTTAGAGAGATTACAGTTTTCACTGCACAGACACTACCTTTTCAATTGCTATACCATAGTTTGTCTTAATGTACACATGATATACTCCACTTGGTAGTCCATTGATCCGTAATTCATTTCCTACATTAGTATTTTCTTGATGTAGTTTTCCATCTGCAGAATAAATTAAGACAGTATGAATAATACTATTATCTGTATTACGAAGAAGGAATCCATTCTGTTCATTTATTAACAAATAGGGTGCAAACGATTCATCTGCCACGCTGCTGATGATTTTTCTCGTAATCGTGCCACTATATCTATATGTACCAATTGTATTTATTTTACTTGGCAAGACCTTGACATATACTGTTTTTGGTGCATCTGCAACAATCTGCAATCCATTATTGATATTTTCATAGTATGGAGACCATTGTGTTCCATTTGTGCTGACTGCAAATTTTGCGTCTATAGAATAAGTTTTTCCATCATTGGATGAAATGATATCGCTTAGAAAATTATTAATGGTATATGTATACCCTGCAGGTAAATCAATCTTGTAGTGGTCTATATCTGTTGGATTATGAATTGAAGTATTCTGTGTAGAAACAATTGCATTATTGCTTATGAATGAAGCATAGAGTGTAGTACTACTTGATACTTGATCATTGGTTTCATAGTTATCCTTTTGCATAGATTTTGTGATATCCATTTCAAGAGCATAAGAACCAATATCACCTGTATTCTTCGCTTTTACCCTAATGAATAAAGCTGAATTACCATTCATGCTAATTGATCCGGTTCCTATCAATGCTCCATCCATCCATGAGGACCAAGTAGATCCATTTGTGGAATATGACCATTCACAATCAACCGAGTAATTGGAATTGTTCAAATAATTTTTGTCTCTTATAAATGGAATAACTTGGTAGATAAATTCTGCCGGACAGTTTAATCTATAGTAGTCAATGTCATTGTTACTATGTATTGATGCTCCAGCCAGTTTTATATTCTTAGAAATACCTGTAATTGACTCAGTGATATTGTATGAAGTGGCTGATGTATTATTATCCTCATACATGTCTTTTGGGACAGATTTTGATATTGTCAACTCAAAATCATATGTCCCTGTTTTTCCTTGGAAAAATGGATATACAGAGAAGTATATTGTTTGCCCACCTTCAACCAAGATTGAACCCTCAGTATTGACATCATCATAAGAATCGGAAGTCATATTACCAATTGAGTAATTCCACATAACATCCAGTGTATAGGTTTTACCATTATTACTTTGATAACCATCTTGAGCTCTCGCATTAATAAAATACGATGACCCGGCAGGTAAATCAATTTTGTAATAATCAATATCAGCCGTATTGTGAATAGAAGTATATGCAGTGCTATATGAATATTCTTGTTGAGAAGAATACGGAATACGAGCTGCAGTGGCTTTTGTATTATTTGTTTCAAATTGATCTGCTACCATTTCCGGCTTAGCTATGATTACTTTGATTGGATTATAGTTTTGCCCTGAGCTTTTTATCTTTTCCCATTCACCACCATTTGGTTTGGACCAAGCCACTAATTGATATGTACCAGCAGAGACCCCAAAAGCATTATTGGAAGTAAATGTCAATCCGTTTGTATAATGGTAATTGTTTTGTAGGGTTTCATTGGTAAACTCACCTATAGTCTTCAACCAATACCCTTCAGCAGAATGTAAGTCCAGTGAAAAATCTCCTGTAAAATCCGGGCCAACATTAAGGACATCAAAGTTAACAGATACTGGTTTGTTTTCCGTTATTATGGTAGGATTTATCGCAAAAGGTTTGTACATGACTATATTATTTTCAGTGGTCACTGTCACTGTAATGAAGTTTGAGAAATCACCATTTTTAATAATTTCCCATGTACCACCTTCAGGTCTGGCAAGTACCACGGCATAGTAATTTCCAGGAAGAACCGTATCAGTAAGCGTTCCGGTAAAATTTCTGTTTTGTGTATAATGGTAGTCGAATTTCAACCCATTCACTTCTGTATAGGAAGTGGTAATATTGACAACTTTATAGTTTTCATCAGCCAAAACACCTATGATCTCACCTTTAAATGGTGTTGCATCTTTATTTACCACATTGAAATTCATTGTATAATTTCCGTTTACCAAAATTGGATTCGGGTTAACGGTTAAAGCAGCATATAATTCCAATCCCATAGTTGGCAAGCTGCTCTTTGGGTTGGGACTAAGATTGAAAATCGCTTGTTGATATTGATTATATGTACCTGACCCACTACCTGTTCCACCTGTTCCGGGATTCAATGCATTGATTTTAAAATACCCATCATACACTCCTCCCCATCCCCAATTAAAGTGAAAATAATTACCTGTATCATAACCATCACATACGAATGCATGACCTCCACCTGAACCAATTCCAGCATACATAATTGGTCTTTGGTTGTCTAATTCTTCTTTTAACATCTGAATCCAAACTGATTCAGTATAGCTAGATCTTCTTACACCGATTGTTGAAGAAGAGTAATCAAAGTATTCTTTAAACGCAAACTCTGAACAATTTTCTGTTTGTGAAGCATCCGATATAACATAAGCACCGCTACCGCTGGGACTATAATCCATATTAACAGAAACACCACAGTGATACATCAATGTTGCAACATCATTGTTTGTGGATGTAACTTGATTCGGCATATTCGACCAGTTATAATTGGTGATTGAAAAGTTTGCAGAGAGAGTCCCATATTTTGAATGTACATATGAATGGCTACCAACACCTTTTGCTGGATGATTCCAATATTTCATGATCTGTGCCATCGCTGTTGCAACACATCCTGTTACTGATCTTGCTGATTTATTATAATCATAAGGGCAAAGTGCATTGTAATACGGGGATTGATTCCATTTTGTTTTAAGCAATGGGCTTACTATTTCTCCTTGAAGCATACTCTTTGTCGGACCATTCAATAAGTCATTCCACTCATTGATGATCTCAATTGTTGCTGGCATCTTTGATTGTATGATATACCGCAACTCTTTCTTATATCCTTCAAACCACTTTTGTACATTACTACCTAAATCTTTTAATCGAAATGATGATTCTTTTGAATAACCTATGATTGGATATGCTGCATCATCCCCTGAAACAATGACAAATGCATTATTACTTTCATCATTGAAAATGTAATACAAGGTATATGATGTTGTATCAGGTAGTAATTTAGCTTTTTCAGTATGAACCAAATTCAATGATTCAGTTTGTAAAAAACGAACACCTACTTTAAGTGCAAGGTCTGATGATATTTGTTTCGCATGCAGAAAACTGTGAAATATCATCGAGAAAATAATGAAGTATAAAATCCTCATGAAAAATCCCTTTAAAGAAAATAGTCTAATAAACAATTAATCTTTATTTACAAATGGTTGATATTTCGCCTTTATCAATCATTGAATTTATTTTTTCTATATTATTTTCTGAATATGTAAGATTCGAGCATATCAGAATTTGCGTAAGTGGATTTCTATCCACAATTAGTTTTTCAATTTCTTTATTTCCAAGAGGTTTTCTGAGCTTACGATAACTATTATATGATATATTCAGAAATGCCACATTTTTGTTTATACCCCTTCTATCAAGATAATATCCATCATGTAAACGAATAGGCATGACCTCTTTTGAAGTCATGCCTATTAAATCCATTGGATGAGGATATGATACTATCTCGCTTTTGTCATCCGACAATAATACAGGAACATTTCGACTGTAGTCCCTCTTCATTTTATAGATGACAATTGGAGGGTAAGAAACTGATGTTTTACCTGAGGAAATATCTTTGATTTGTTGAGCAATTACTTCTAAAGGTAATATCAAACAAATAAGAAAAGTCAAAATAATTTCCACAGAAACAAAGTATCTCATGCGAACTCCCTATTGTCCAATACGATAATTCTACAAATCATACAATTCAAGGCAATGTATATCCAATCCCAGCTCTAACTGTAGTAAAGTTTATGTTACCATCACTGTTTACCACATTATAATCAACGTTTGCAATTGCATAAAAATTAGTATTCAATGAATATTTTAAACCGGCACCAATTGAATAACTAAGTGATGTTCCTGACTCTTCAACAGAGCTTAAATATGTTGAGGCTTTTGATTTCCAAAAAGTATATCCAATTTTTCCAATAATATATGGCATAACATTACCTGTAGTCAGATAATATCTTGACCCAAATAAAATAGGTAGATATTCTTCGCTACTTGATAATTGATATGAACTTCCTCCAACCAAGATGGTATTATCTGCGGAGTAATTCATAATTCCAACCTGTACAATACCATCAATATTATCGGCCAACTTATTTGTAGCTGTAACTGAATAGTAAGGTTGATTATTATAATAAGTCTCTAAGTCTCCACCTGGAAGCCCAAGTCCACCTTCAACTTCTATTGATCTTTGCGAATATGCAGTATCAAAAGAAACTAATAGAAATAATCCTATTAAAAAACATCTCATTGTTTTACCTAAATTTGTATTTAATAATAATTATAATAATATGAAGACCACATCTCATAATATCGTTCATTCACTCTAGCTCTGCTTTCAACTTCAGTTCTGTATGATTTTTGTCTTTCAGTAGATTGTTCATTATCATACTTCATTTGATCTTTTGTAAGCTCAAATTCTCTTTGCTCTCTAATTGCTTGAAGTTTCTCTTCCTTTACAGACTCTTTTTCAACAAGCTTTTCCAACTCTGCATAAAGTTTGTTTGATTCTGCATATGGCTTTGAACCCTTTGGTATTTCGGATACTGCTTCTAGTGCTCCCCAATAATCTTTGGAGGCTTTTAGTTTTTTTGCAGTTGCAAGTCTATTAGCTGCAAATGACTCCATCGAAGCACCATAGTTTTTCTTCGCCTTCTCTGCCATATCCTTCAATTTGTCGACAGGAATAACAATATTATTTATTGCTGTTTTTTGAGCCGTTTCTTTGGAAACACCAATACCTTCAACACTAAAGTCAGTCGCCGCCAATGAGGTATTAGTGTTTGTAAATGTCATGAGAAGTGTAACGGTACCAGAAGTCTTATACATTTTTCTCATTCCTGGGATTTCAATTGTTTCCAGTTCATCATACTTCACAACTGTTACCATTGGAAAATATCCATCGGTTGCAGCCATTCCGGCTTTGGACATTGCAACTTTAATTTTATTCCCAAGCTGCTCTTGCACCGATGAGGTGATTGCTTCATTCGGAACAACAAAGTAGCCTGAACCAAATTCCTGAGCTTTCAAAGTGCTCATGCACATAGCAAACAGCACAAGTGAAAACTTCAAAATCTTTTTCATAGACTCTCCCATTAATTATGTATTAATTCTGTTCTTCAATTCGAATGGACTTACCTGTATTCTGTAACTTAATCTTCATTCCCAATGTTTTGTCAAATAATTTTCTAATGTCTCTTCCAAATGTTGTTGGACTATCATATTTGATATAGTCAACATAAAGTGGACTAAATGACATTGTTTTGTCAGTAACAGACATTCTGTATGATTTAGTATTACTTTTAATCCAGTCTTCAACTACTTCATCAATATATTGACCGCTCGGAAGTTCGCTATTAACAGCTGTATTCTTGAATGCAATAGTTACCATCATTGGTTTTCCATACTTTGGAAGCTCAGCCCAATAAGAACGGATTTGTTCCATGATTCTATCCATTGCATTATTTACAGCAGCGATGCACAATGCTCCGATATCATTAGTTGGATTTGAATCAGTTGTGCCATTTCCGGAGCCAAGTACTTTAGCAGTAGCAGCTTCTTTAACATTAAAATTGATATTAGCTTTTCTGCCTCTACCTTCTTGTACAATTTGTACATCAAATTCCAAATACACATCCGCATCTGCCGATGAAGCAAGGAAAGCATTAGCATCTGAGTTTAATCCAGACATCAAAGCTCGATTAAAATCTGCATTGCCTATTAATTGTTCTAGATCAGCTAGTTCCAACTTTCTCTCAACTAGAACAGTTTTTATTGCCGCTACTGTTGTATTTATCAGCTTGTCCTCTTTCATTAAAGTCAAGGCATCTTTACCTTCAAGACTTTTTGGCAATACCACAATCTTAGGTTGTGATAAAATTTTCTCTTGAGCTTTTATTTCAAAGAAGAGGTTAGTGCATATCACTATCAATAAAATATATATCATCTTTTGTTCCTTTATAGATTATCCGCCAATTCTCATTGATTTAATTTTACCTTTTTCAATTAAGTAATTTCTCAAAGAAGTAGTATTTACAACTACATCTACTCCTAGTTTTATTGATCCATCTTCTAATTTTAATCGTTTATTGGGATCAATTCTTCCTTTATTTGTACTTGTCGCATATTGCTTATACTTTTTTTCAATATAAAACTGTTTTATGAATTCACTATTGCTCTCTACTTCAGATGTATTCATCAATGGCGCACAATTTCCAGAGCCTCTATTCACCAAAGCAGCATATACAGCAGCTTTAACTGCATCTTCTTCCGCTTCAGCATTATCGTCTCCAAGACCCCATGACAAGTATTTATAACTATTGCCTGCAATCCCTTCAACACATTCAACTTCATAAGATCTTGGCATTGGATCTTTAGGTGCCGATGCGCATGATGCAAAGAGAACAATTAAGCTAGTTGTAAAAAATATACTCAGGAATGATCTCATATTGTATTTTCCTTATGATGATTTACTTTGTTTAAAAGAAAGGAGGTAAACTATAGCTTACTTTCAAGCCTAAATTCAAACCTCCAAGATTTAAGTCATCTAATTTTGCAGTTGACCAAATTCCAAGATTATTGTCTTTAGAATATTCTTTCTTTTCACCATCACCAAGTTGTGTGGTAAGTGTTGTGGTAGGAAGAACATATCTATAGCCAGCCTGTACGCCTATGTTTAGATCAGGAGAGAAAGCATACTCTAAGCCAGCATTAATACCTGCTCCATATGCCAAACCTGTCCCAATAGTCAATTTACTATCACTAAGTGTAGGGATGTTTCCTATGTTAAATGAGTTAACCCCGAAATTTATTTCCCCAAAAACATTGAATCTAGATAACCATATCTTTTTCATTACACTAATATCGACTTGCAATGTAGATTGAGTTGTACCATCGAAAGCATCAGTTGATGTCGCATTTGGAAAACCAAAACTTGCGTTTATCCCCATAAACAACTGAGGTACATTGGTTATTTTGGCCATATTGAAGTACAAACCAGCATCTATGTTTATCGAGCTATTTACATCTTCATTATATAAGTTACTACTATAAACAAGTCTGCCAGTTTCTTTAGGAATGTTTATAGTCTTATAACTGGGTCGAATATAAAAGTCTAAACCTTGATCGTGTGATATTGCAACGTGACCTTGTTCAATTCCACTCGCAATGATAGAATAAGCACGGCTGTCTTCAATATTATTGACATTGTTTCCTACTTTGTCAACACGAATAAAACCTGTGTACACGGAATATGGTTTTTTATCCGCACCCAATCTTGTTTCATAAATCTTATACCCTTGATCCATATAGGCATCTTCTTTTTTACCTACATCAATTGTATAATCAGGATCAACTGTTTGTACAACACCTCTGATTTTAAATTCATCCATGGAATAAGCCACTTTGATAATCTGCTCAGGAAGCTTTTTTACGGCTTTTTGATCAGCAGACAATTTAGCATCTTCCGGAGATTCTTCAATTGCTTTGGATGCAGCTCCCAATAATTTGCCCGCTGCACTATTGTCTGCTTTATCATCTTTCTTTTTAACAACACCTACACTTGTGAGATTATTTGCAGAAACAAAATTTACTTTTACATCTTTAAAATTAGTTGGCAATAAACTACCACCATTTTTTTGTAGATTTTCAAAGTCCCAAGTCACTCCGGAAGCATCAATTCTGAACCAATACACCGTTCCATTAGCTGTTGCAGTATTGTCTTTGGTTTCAACACTATTCACAACAACTACAGGTATGAAGGATCCGTTAATCAGAATCATAGCATCTTTATCTGATGTGGTTGAAATTTTTCCACTAGATGCTGCTGATGTAACCACTCTTTTTTGTTGTCTTTTAAATCTATCATCAATGGAGTCTTGATTACAGACAATTTTCACTACAGGCTCTAAAGCTGAATTGATTATCGCTTTTGTAATAGCCTCTTTTGATTTGTCACCCATAGGATCCTTAGGATCAAAGCCAGATTTTCTGAATTCTGATTCAAAATCCTTCAAGAATTTTGCACTGATATTATTGTAATCAAATCTTGATGTCTGAGGCAGATTTAAAACACCCTTCAACAATTCATCTGAATACCGGGATGTTTGAGATAATGTAACAGGTAATATTGTTAAACTCTTTCTCTCAAATTTTCCACTCATCAATTGTTTGGCTTCTCCCTTAGTTTCCTCTGCTTTTGCATGCGAAGAAGTTACAAAAAGTAATGAGATTGAGAACATTACAACCCTGCGTACAAATAAGAAACATTTCTTCATGATTCCTCCAAAACAGTAATTGGTACTGCATGTTAAAAAATTGTGCATTTACCTTCTCTTGGTTATGCAATTCATATATAAAATCAAAACCTAAATATCGTTTTACGATAATCTCAACCTATTTTTCCACTAATTAATATGCACAAACAATAATATTGTATTTCACCCACAATACTTCTACTCATTTTCTACTCATTTGCATATTTTTCTAACTTTTTTTAAGACTTACCTCTTTTTTCACGTGAATAACGAATAATAGTAGATTCATTATTCTACGAATACAATTACCCTAACCAATATATTTGTATTCAGGTTTACATTGACTCTATTGTAAAAAGGGATTATCCATATTTCTTGTACATTCATGAATTGTACCGTCATTCTCCCCATCATCATTTCACTCATGGCAAGCATTTCCATGAGTCAATTGGAGATGTTGGGCCAAGCTGAGATTTCAGTACAAGACACCACCCCAAAAGCACGCGAATTAACTCGCAGAGACCTCATACTTCATACATATAATCCACAAACAGAACGTATTGCCATGTATTGGAAAGATGCAAGCAATATGCTCATCAGAACTTTGGGTGGTTTGAAAAGACATGTTGAAAAATCTCAACAGGAATTGATTTTCGCAATGAATGGCGGTATGTATCATCCCGACTATGCTCCTGTGGGACTGTTCATTGCCGATCACACAATGCATAAACCGGTTAATCTAAATCGTGGGGTAGGGAATTTTTTTATTCAACCGAATGGTGTGTTCTATGTGAATGCTCAAGAACAGCCGGGTATATGTCTTGCACGGGATATTCATAAAGTGAAGAATATCAAGCATGCCACACAGTCCGGTCCGATGCTAGTGATAAATCGAAAAATCAATCCCTATTTTTCTGATACTTCAAACTATCTGAATATTCGGAATGGAGTCGGAATCACCAAACATGGGAAACTTATCTTCGCAATGTCTCGCAAACCTGTCACCCTCTATGAATTTGCCCACTATTTCAAACAACAACGCTGCGTGAATGCCCTCTATCTCGATGGTTCCATATCCAAAACCTATGCCCCACGCAGCAGATGGGTGCAAACCGATGGTAATTTCGGTATCATGATTGGCGTATTGAAGAAATAATCACATCTTCCCGATCCTATACCCCAACCAAGCCATTGGTAAATATGCAAGTGTCAAATCCATCATGATAAACCATATTGGTCCACCAACCGAAACTACCATCATGATACCACCAAGTAAAAACAGCATCCCTATACTATAATCCGCAGAAATGTGTTTGGTCTTTGTAAATCATGTCCAGACAAATGATGTGCTATCATGTGAGCAAAAATCGCAGTCTCCACCCATGTTCCATTTCTTCCACCACGTGCTCCCTTCATGAAAAATGGATTGTAAATAATCATGCGTTTGTCACCATTAACAATCGCACATGCACTTTCAACTTCCCCCGCATGTAATGTGAA